>Ga0066798_10000001_pt1 | contig 513313 bp, 447 predicted proteins | sample PersoiDNA2013203_FD_70961 | JGI IMG/M metagenome (GOLD analysis project Ga0066798, IMG submission 70961) | Permafrost soil microbial communities from the Arctic, to analyse light accelerated degradation of dissolved organic matter (DOM) -... | ecosystem: Environmental > Terrestrial > Soil >... | reverse complement strand
CGTGCAGCTGCCGCGCCAGCAGCCGGCTCTCGATGGCGGCGAATTCGCGCGAGCCGCGGGCGCGCGGGCGCGGCAGGTCGACCGTCACGTCCAGCGTGATGCGCCCGTCCTCGATCAGCAGCACGCGGTCGGCCAGTGCCACCGCTTCCTGCACGTCGTGCGTGACCAGGACGGCCGTGAAGCCCCGCGCCCGCCACAGCGACTCGACCAGCTGCTGCATCTCGATGCGGGTCAGCGCGTCCAGCGCCCCCAGCGGCTCGTCCAGCAGCAGCAGCGAAGGCTCGTGCACCAGGGCGCGCGCCAGGGCCACGCGCTGGCGCTGGCCGCCGGACAGTTCGGCCGGCCAGGCCCCGGCCCGTTCAGCCAGCCCCACTGCCGCCAGCGCCTGGGCGGCCGCCTCGACGCCGCCCTTCAGGCCCAGCGCCACGTTGTCCAGCACCGTCTTCCACGGCAGCAGGCGCGGCTCCTGGAACATCATGCGCACGGTGGCATCGGCGCCGATGGCGACCTGGCCGCCGTCGGCCGCATCCAGCCCCGCGATGGTGCGCAGCAAGGTGCTCTTGCCGCAGCCGCTGCGCCCGACGATGGCGACGAACTCACCCGCCTTCAGGTGCAGGCCTATGCTGTCGAGAACCGTGCGCTCGCCGAAGGACTTGGTCAGGCCGTCGAGCGTGACGGCGGCGCCCTGCCGCGCCGGCGGCCGTGGCGCCTCGGCGCGCGGTTCGAAGGCAGTGCGGGCGAACGGCAATGTAAACAGTTCGGTATCGACGGGGATGGTCGCTTGCAGCATGGTGGTCCTTGTTTGTCGGTTCAACGGTAGCTCGGGTTCCAGCGCAGCAGGCGCCGTTCCAGCGCGCGGGCGAACAGGTCGGCCAGCTTGCCCAGCAGCGCGTACAGCAGCACGCCCACCAGCACCACGTCCGTCTGCAGGAATTCGCGGGCGTTCATCGTCATGTAGCCGATGCCGGCCTGCGCCGAAATGGTTTCGGCGACGATCAGTAGCACCCACACGAGGCCCAGCGAAAAGCGCACGCCCACCAGGATCGACGGCAGCGCCGCCGGCAGGATCACGTCGCGATACAGGGGCCAGCCGCGCAGCCCGTAGCTGCGCGCCATCTCGATCAGCTGCGCATCGGCCGAGCGGATGCCGTGGAAGGTGTTCAGGTAGACGGGAAAGAACACGCCCACGGCCAGCAGGAACAGCTTGGCGCTTTCGTCGATGCCGAACCACAGGATGACCAGCGGGATCAGCGCCAGCGCCGGGATATTGCGCACCATCTGCAAGGTCGTGTCGAGCAGCGTCTCGGCGCGCCGGAAGCTGCCCGTCAGGAGGCCCAACAACAGCCCGGCACCGGCGCCGACGGCAAAGCCGGACAGCGCCCGCCACAGGCTGGTGCGCAGGTGCACCCACAGCTCGCCCGACACGGCCAGCGACCAGAAGGCCTGCGCCACGGCCCACGGTTCGGGCAGGATGCGGCTGGACAGCCAGCCGACGCGGGCCGACAGTTCCCACGCGACGAGCAGCGCGATCGGCAGCAGCCAGGGCGCCAGGCCGGCGCCCGCTGCCGACCAGGCCGTGGGCTTCGCGGCGGGCCGCGCACGGGGCGCGGCGATCGTGGCGGTGCCCATCACGCGGCCTTCTTCGGCACGATATCGGTGGCCATCACTTCGCCGAACGGCCCCGTGATGGACTGCTCGCCGACCTGCCGGCCCTTGCCCAGCAGGGGGAACACCAGCTCGGCGAAGCGGTACGATTCCTCCAGATGCGGGTAGCCGGAGAAAATGAAGGTTTCGATGCCCAGGTCGGCGTATTCGCGGATGCGGGCCGTCACCGTCTCGGCGTCGCCCACCAGGGCCGTGCCGGCACCGCCCCGCACCAGGCCCACGCCGGCCCACAGGTTCGGCGAGACTTCCAGCTTGTCGCGCCGGCCGCCGTGCAGTGCCGCCATGCGCCGCTGGCCTTCCGAATCCATGCGGTTGAAGGAAGCCTGGGCCTTGGCGATGACGTCGTCGTCCAGGTGGGAGATCAGCTTCTCGGCGGCGCGCCACGCTTCCTCGTTGGTCTCGCGCACGATGACGTGCAGCCGGATGCCGAATTTCACGGTGCGTCCATGCGCGGCCGCGCGGCGGCGGATGTCGGCGATCTTCTCGGCCACGGCGGCCGGCGGTTCGCCCCATGTCAGGTAGACGTCCATCTGCTCGGCCGCCAGCTCGTGCGCCGCTTCCGACGAGCCGCCGAAGTACAGCGGCGGGTAGGGCTTCTGCACCGGCGGGTACAGCGTCTTCGCGCCCTTCACCTTCAGGTGCTTGCCGTCGAAGTCGAAGCCGGCGTCGCCGCCCTCGCCCGCCAGCGCACCGCGCCAGATGCGGATGAATTCATCGGAGATTTCATAGCGCTCGGCGTGGTCCGCGAACAGGCCATCCGAGGCAAGTTCCGCCGGATCGCCGCCCGTGACGACGTTGATCAGCAGGCGTCCGTTGGACAGCCGGTCGAAGGTCGACGCCATCCGCACGGCCAGGCCGGGCGTGGACAGGCCGGGGCGCACGGCGACGAGGAATTTCAATTGCTTGGTCGCGTGGATCAGCGACGAGGCCACCACCCAAGCGTCCTCGCAGGAGCGGCCCGTGGGCAGCAGCACGCCGTCGTAGCCGAGGGTGTCGGCGGCCACGGCGACCTGCTTCAGGTAGTCGGCATCGACGGCGCGCGCGCCTTTCGACGTGCCCAGGTAGCGGCTGTCGCCGTGGGTCGGGATGAACCAGAAGATGTTCAGCGGATTGTTGGTCTGGTTTTCTGCTTGCGACATGGTGCTGCTCCTACAGTCTGGACGCCAGCACGGCGTCACGGATGGCGATCGGTTTCGGAATCAGTTTCAGGTTGGCGAAGGCGTCGGCGATCTTCTGCTGCTCGCGCAGCACCTCGGTGGACACGGGCTTGACGCCGAAGCTGTAGCGCGTCGTCGCCAGCTCCACCACGGGCAGCGGCAGCCCGGTCTGGGTTGCCAGCAGCGCCGACACTTCCTTCGGATTGGCACGGCCCCAGTCGTCGACCTTGGCCACCTCGTCGATCAGGATCTTCAGCAGCTCGTCGTTCTGCTGGGCCCAGCCGCGCGCGGCCAGGTAGAACTGGTGGTTGGCCACCAGCCCCGTGCCATCGGCCAGGATGCGCGCGCCCAGCTGCTTCTCGGCCGCGGCGAAGAACGGGTCCCAGATCACCCAGGCGTCGACGGCGCCCCGCTCGAATGCGGCGCGCCCTTCGGCCGGCGGCAGGAAGACGGTCTGGATGTCGCTGTAGGCGATGCCTGCCTTTTCCAGCGCGCGCAGCAGCAGGAAGTGTACGTTCGAACCCTTGTTCAGGGCGACCTTCTTGCCCTTCAGGTCCGCCACGCTGCGCAGCTTCGAATCCTTCTGCACGATGATCGCCTCGCTGCGGGGCGACGGTGGCTCGTGGCCCACGTACACAAGACTGGCGCCGGCGGCCTGGGCGAAGATGGGCGGCGCCTCGCCGACGGTGCCGAAATCGATGCTGCCCACGTTCAGGCCTTCCAGCAGTTGCGGGCCGGCCGGGAACTCGGTCCACTGCACGGTGATGCCTTTCGAGGCCAGGCGAGGCTCCAGCGTGCCGCGCCCCTTCAGCAAGGTCAAGGTGCCGTATTTCTGGTAGCCGATGCGCAGCAGCTTGCGTTCCTGGGCATGGGCCTGCGGCAGCGCGCCGGCCACCGCACCGGCGAACAGCAGGCCCAGGGTACGCCGGCGGGCGGCGCGCTTATTGTCACGGATATTGTCATGGATCGTCATGTGGCCTCCCCCGTTCAAGCCGCCTGCGGCGTATACGAGTGTGCCTGCAGCGGCCGCACCGGCGCCGGCTCCGCATCCAGGGGCACGGCCAGCAGCTCGTGCAGGGCCGTCACGCCCGCCGTGGCGCGGGCCGCGATCTCCGGTGCCAGGGCCACGCCCTCGCCTTCGCTCCACTGCACCTGGTGCGAGGTGGCATAGATCGAACCCAGTACCAGTTTCGCTTCCAGCGCCTGCAGCACGGGGCGCAGCGCGTAATCGAGGGCCAGCAGGTGCGACTGGCTACCGCCGGTGGCGATCGGCAGCACCACCTTGCCGGCCAGGCCGTTCTGCGGCAGCAGGTCAAGGAAGGCTTTCAACACGCCGGAAAACGAGGCTTTATAGACCGGCGTGGCGATGATGACGGCATCGGCCGCTGCCACTTCGGCCAGCGCGGCGCGCAGCGCCGGGTGGGCCGCGTCGGCATGCAGCAGGGCCTGCGCCGGCAGGTCACGTACGTTCAGGCGGCTGGTCCGGTGGCCGATGGCGGCCAGGCGGTCGCCCAGGTGCTGCAGCAGGCGGCCGGTGGAAGATGGGAGGGCGGGACTGCCGCCAAGGAGAAGAATGCTCATCGTGTCGCTTCCATATTGGGTGTTGTACTTGTAATGACAGCAAGGCTAAGGCAGCGGGACGGGAATCGAAACGAATGCTTTCGGCCTTCGATATACGGTTTTCGCAGCATGATTTTTCGGCATATCGAAGCGCGCAATTCTTCGTGGACGGGGCGCGCGGCCGGGCGCAATACTGCGCCCGTCACGATCTCACGAGTCTTTATGAACGCTCCGCATACCTTCGCACCACGACCGGCCGCCGTCCTCGACACGGCGGAAAGCCTGGCCCGCGCGCTTGCCGTCACCGCCGTCGAACGCGACCGCCGGGGTGGCCACGCCGCCGCCGAACGGGAACTGATCCGCGCATCCGGCCTGCTGGCGCTGTCGATCCCGGCCGCCCACGGCGGCGCCGGCGCCGGCTGGGACACCACCTTGCAGGCCGTGCGCATCCTGGCCCGCACCGACAGCGCCCTGGCCCACGTGTTCGGCTTCCACCACCTGCAGCTGGCCGGCATCGCGCTGTATGGCACCCAAGCACAGCAACGCGAGCTGCTGGCGCGTACCGTCAACGAAGGTCTGTTCTGGGGCAATGCCTTGAATCCCCTGGACAAGCGCACCGTGGCCACCGCCACGGCCGACGGCTTCCGGCTCGATGGCGTGAAAAGCTTCGCTTCCGGCTCGGTGGGCTCGGACTGGCTGACCCTGTCGGCCTGGCACGAAGCCACCGGCACGGCGCTGATCGGCGTGCTGCCCACCGATACGCCCGGCATCACGGTGCGCGAGGATTGGGATGCGTTCGGCCAGAAGCAGACCGACAGCGGCACGGTGACGTTCGAGAACGTGACCCTGCCCGCGGGGTTGGTGCTGCAGGCCCCAGGGCAGGCGCCGACGGCCCAGGCCACGCTGCGTTCGCAGGTGGCGCAACTGATCATGACGAACCTGTACCTGGGCATCGCCGAGGGCGCGTTCGACGCCGCGCGCGACTACACGGCCAAGGAAGCGCGGCCCTGGTTCGCCGCCGGCGTGGCCAGCGCGAGCGACGATCCCTTCATCCAGCACCGCTACGGCGAGCTGTGGGCGCTGCTACGGCCGGCCCAGGTGCTGGCCGACGACGCCGGGCGCGCGCTGGACCAGCTGGTCGCGCGGGGCCCGGACGTGACGTCGCGCGAACGGGGCGAGCTGGCCGTGGCCGGCGCGACGGCCAAGGTGCTGGCCCACAAGGCGGCGCTGGAGATCGGCAGCCAGCTGTTCGAGCTGACCGGTGCGCGTGCAACGTCCGCCCGCTTCGGCTTCGACCGCTACTGGCGCAACGCCCGCGTGCACACCCTGCACGACCCGGTCGACTACAAGTACCGCGACCTGGGACGCTATGCGCTGGCCGGCACCCTGCCCGAACCGACGGCGTATTCCTGATATGGTCACCCTGCCTCTCCCAACAACGCCCGCCGCGCCCCTGATCGCCCTGCACGGCCTGCGTAAATCCTTCGCCCAGCCGGGCGGCGCGCGCAGCGACGCGGTGCACGGCGTGACCTTGAGCGTGGCCGCCGGCACCATTTACGGCATCGCCGGCAAGAGCGGCGCCGGCAAATCCACGCTGCTGCGCCTGATCAACCTGCTGGAACGCCCCGACGCGGGCACCGTGCGCGTCGACGGCCAGGAGCTGACGGCCCTGTCGAAAAAGGACCTGCGCGCGGCGCGCCAGAACATCGGCATGATCTTCCAGGGCTTCAACCTGCTGCAGAACGCCACCGTGGCCGACAACGTCGCCTTCCCCCTGACGATCCACGGCGGCCGCACGCGCGCCGAGATCGCCCGGCGCGTGACCGACTGCCTGGTCCTGGTCGGCCTGGAGGACAAGGCGCGCAGCTATCCGGCCCAGCTGTCCGGCGGCCAGAAGCAGCGCGTGGCGATTGCCCGCGCACTGGCCAGCGGCCCGGCCGTGCTGCTGTGCGACGAGCCCACTTCCGCGCTGGACGCGGAAACCACGCGCCAGATCCTGCAGACCCTGGCCGACATCAACCGCCGCCTGCACGTCACCATCGTCATCGTCAGCCATGAGCTGGACGTATTGGCCGCCCTGTGCGACCGCGTCGCCATCGTCGAAGGCGGCACGGTGGCCGAGGAGCTGCGGCTGGACCAGCCGCACGCCATCACGGCGCTGGGGCGCGAGCTGCTGGCACTGCGTCCGGCCAACCAGCAGGATCACAAGCAGAAGCGCAAGCAGGAGCGCAAACATGCCTGAACAATGGATTGCCCTGTTGCCCGAGCTGTGGACGGCGCTGGGCCAGACCCTGACGATGCTGGGCATCGGCCTGACGGCCGCCGTGCTGCTGGGCGGCCCGCTGGGCGTACTGCTGTTCCTCGTATCGCCCGGCCAGTCGCTGGCCAACCGCTGGCTGGCCGCGCCCCTGGGCTGGTTCGTCAACACGGTGCGCTCGCTGCCCTTCATCGTGCTGCTGGTGGCCCTGGTGCCGCTGACACGCCTGATCGCCGGCACGTCGATTGGCCCGCTGGCGGCCGCCGTGCCGCTGTCCTGCGCGGCCATTCCCTATTTCGCCCGGCTGGTCGAGCAAAACCTGCGCGAAGTGCCGCGCGGCGTCATCGAGGCGGCCCACGCGATGGGCGCCAGCGAATGGCAGATCGTCGCCCGCGTGCTGCTGGTGGAAGCGCGCTCGGGCCTGGTGCTGGCGCTGACGGTGCTGGCCATCAGCTTCCTGTCCTATTCGGCCGTGGCCGGCGTGGTGGGCGGCGGCGGCATCGGCGACCTGGCCATCCGCTACGGCTACTACCGCTTCGAGACGGGCGTCATGGTGGCCACCGTCATCCTGCTGGTCGTCATCGTCCAGCTGATCCAGCTCACCGGCAACGGCCTGGCCCGGGCCCTCGACAAACGATAAGGAACATCATGAACATCAAGCGCATCCCTCTCGGCTTCGCCATCGCCACCATCCTGCTGGCAGCGCCCGTCCACGCCAAGGACCCCAACGAACTGGTGATCGGCACCAGCGCCGGGCCGTATGCCGACCAGGTCAAGCTGGGCATCAAGCCCCTGCTGGAACGACAGGGCTACAAGGTCAAGCTGATCGAGTTCAACGACTACGTGCAGCCTAACTTCGCGCTGGCCGAAGGCTCGCTGGACGCCAACGTGTTCCAGCACATCACCTACCTGAACAAGTTCGCGGGCGAGCACAAGCTGGCCATCGTGCCGCTGGTGACGGTGCCGACGGCGCCCATCGCCATCTACAGCCGCAAGCACAAGAGCCTGGCCGACGTGAAGGACGGCACGTCGGTGGCGCTGCCGAACGACCCCACCAACCAGGCCAGGGCCCTGGTGCTGCTGGACCGCCTGGGCTGGATCAGGCTGCGCGCCGGCGTCGACCCGATCCGCGCCTCGGAAAAGGACGTGGCCCAGAACCTGAAGAAGATCAGGCTGGTGCCGCTGGAGGCGGCCCAGTTGCCACGCTCGCTGCAGGACACGGACTACTCCTTCATCAACGGTAACTACGCACTGGCCTCGGGCCTGAAGCTGTCCGAGGCGCTGGTGACGGAAAAGATCTCGCCGGCCTATGTGAACCTGGTGGCGGTGCGCGCGGCCGACAAGGACAAGCCCTTCGCCAAGGCGATCGCCGCAGCCTACCGCTCGCGCGAATTCCTGCAGGTGACGAACCAGCACTTCCGCGACTATGCCAAGACCGACTACCAGCTGGCGCTGGAAGCCGCCCCGGCCACCGCCACCGCGAACGCCGCTGCCAACGCGAACCCGAAGGCCAAGCCGCAATGACGCGCCAGATCCGCTTCAACGCGTTCCAGATGAACGCCGCGGGCCACCAGTCGCCCGGGCTGTGGACGCACCCGCGCGACACCAGCCACCGCTACACGGAAGCGGCCTACTGGACGGAACTGGCGCAGTTGCTGGAGTCGGCCCGCTTCGACGCCATCTTCCTGGCCGACGTGCTGGGTGTGTACGACGTCTATCAGGGCAGCGTCGACGCCGCCCTGCGCGGCGGCGTGCAGGTACCGCTGAACGATCCGCTGGCCCTGGTGCCGTTGATGGCGGGCGCCACGCGCCACCTGGGCTTCGGTGTCACGGCCGCGCTGACCTACGAGCACCCGTACACCTTCGCGCGGCGCATGTCGACCCTGGACCACCTGACGGGCGGGCGGATCGGCTGGAATATCGTCACCGGCTACCTGGACAGCGCGGCGCGCAACCTGGGCCAGCAGCGCCAGCTGGGCCACGACGAACGCTACGACCTGGCCGACGAATACCTGGACGTGGTCTACAAGCTGTGGGAGCAGAGCTGGGAAGACGGTGCCGTCGTGCGCGACCGCACGGCCCGCATCCACACGGACCCGGCGCGGGTGCATCCCATCAATCACCGGGGGCGCTACTACGACGTGCCCGGCATCCACCTGTGCGAACCGTCGCCCCAGCGCACACCGCTGCTGTACCAGGCTGGCACGTCGCCGCGCGGCACGGCGTTCGCGGGCCGCCACGCCGAGTGCACCTTCGTCAGCGGTCCCAGCGAGGACGTCGTGCGCAAGTACGTGCGCCAGTTGCGCGGCGCCTGCACGGGCGCCGATCGTCGCCCCAACAGCCTGCTGGTTTATGCCCAGGCGCTGATCGTTACCGGCGCCACCAACGCCGAGGCCCAGGCCAAGTACGAGGAGTACCGCAGCCACGTCGACATCGAGGCGGCACTGGCGCTGCTGTCCGGCTGGACCGGCGTCGACTTCAGCCGCTATCCGCTCGACGCCACCATCGGCTACATCGATTCGGACGCGGGCCGCTCGGCGCTGGCCTCGTTCAGCGCGGCCGACCCGGGCCGCGTGTGGACGGTGCGGGCCGCGGCCGAGTTCATCGGCCTGGGCGGCCGCGGCCCCGTCTTCGTCGGCGCGCCCGAGCAGGTGGCGGACCAGCTGGTGGCGTGGCAGGACGAAACGGACGTCGACGGCTTCAACCTGGCCTTCGCACTGCCGCTGGAATCGATGCGCGACGTGGCGCGCTATATCGTGCCCGAACTGCAGCGGCGCGGCCGCTACCGGCGCGAGTACGACGAAGGGACCTTGCGCCACAAGCTGTTCCGGCGCGGCGACCGGTTGCCCGAGGAGCACCACGGACGGCAGGTGCGCATCGACCAGGCGCCCTTGCAATCGGCTGCCTGAATTCCCCAACTTCAACATGACAACCCAGGAACACGCATGAAACGCCGCACCCTGTTACGCCTGGCCGCCGGCAGCGCCGCCGCCACCACCCTCGGCACCCTGCCCGCGCTCGCCCGCGCCGCCACCGCGCCCCTGAAGGAGCTGCGCCTCGATTACGCCTATTATTCGCCGGCCAGCCTGGTGCTGCGCCGCCACGGCTGGCTGGAACAGGCCCTGCAAGCCGAGGGCACGGATGTCAAATGGGTGCTCAGCGCCGGCAGCAACCGCGCGCTCGAATACCTGAACGGCAACAGCATCGACATCGGCTCGTCGGCCGGCCTGGCCGCGCTGCTGGCCCGTGCCAACGGCAATCCGATCCGCACGCCGTATATCTTCTCGCGCCCCGAATGGACGGCGCTGGTGGTCAGGAAGGATTCGCCGATCCGCACCGTGGCCGACCTGAAAGGCCGGAAAGTGGCCGCCACCAAGGGCACCGATCCCTACCTGTTCCTGCTGCGCTCCCTGAAGCAGGCGGGACTGCGGCGGGGCGACATCGAACACGTGGCGCTGCAGCACGCGGACGGCCGCACGGCGCTGGAACAGGGCCGGGTCGACGCGTGGGCCGGCCTGGACCCGCATATGGCGGCCAGCGAACTGGAAGGCGGCTCGCGGCTGATCTACCGCAACGTGGCGTTCAATACCTACGGCTTCCTGAACGTGCGCGAGGAGTTCCTGGCCACGCGGCCGGCCCAGGTGGCCACCATCATCAGGGCCTACGAGAAAGCGCGGCTGTGGATCCGCGCCAACCCCAGCGCGGCCGCCGCCATCCTGGCCGAGGAAGCCAAGGTGTCGCTGCCGGTGGCGCTGCTGCAAGTGAAGCTGCGCAGCGATTTTTCGCAGCCGCAGCCGTCGAACGAACACGTGGCAGCCCTGCAGGCGGCCGCGCCCATCCTGCTGGAGGAAGCGCTCGTCAGGCCCGGCACGGACCTGCGCCGCACCATCGCCGAGCTGGTCGACACGCGCTTCGCCCGGCCTTTGATCGTGCGCGCATGAACATGACGACGCACCGCGCACCGCACCCCGCCGTGCATTCGAGCGTGCAGCTGGTCGGTCGGGCGGAGCTGCCGGTGCCCGCGCCGGCGCCCACGCCCCCGGTGCCACCCCGGGCCACGCCCCGCCGCGCCGGCTGGGGCCTGCTCGTGCCGGCGCTGGTGCTGCTGGCCGTGGAAGGGGCCGTGCGGGCCGGCGCCGTGCCGGCGCACCTGCTGCCGCCGCCCAGCGCGATTGCCGCCACCGTCGGCGAACTGGCGCGTGCCGACCTGGCCTGGCATGTCGCGGCCAGCGCCGTGCGCGTGGCCACCGGCTTCGCGGCGGGCGCGCTACTGGGCGTGCTGGCCGGGGCCTGGGTCGGCCTGGACCGCCGCGCCGCCGCCCTGCTCGACCCCACGTTCCAGGCGCTGCGCGCCGTGCCGTCGCTGGCCTGGGTGCCCTTGCTGCTGCTGTGGCTGGGCATCGACGAGGCGCCGAAGCTGACCCTGATCGCCATCGGCGCCTTCTTCCCCGTCTACATGGGCGCCGTGTCCGGCATCCGCGGCGTGGACCGCAAGCTGGTCGAGGTAGGCCGGCTGTACGGCCTGCCTCCCGTGGCGCTGGCCCGGCGCGTGCTGCTGCCCGCGGCGCTGCCAGCGCTGACGACGGGCCTGCGCAACGGCCTGTCGCTGGCGTGGATGTTCATGGTGGCGGCCGAACTGATCGCCGCCAGCCGCGGCCTGGGCTACCTGCTCAGCGACGGGCGCGAGACGGGGCGCGCCGATATCGTGCTGGCCGCCATCGTGCTGCTGGCATTGCTGGGCAAGGCCAGCGACAGTGCCATGGTGGCGCTGGAGCGGCGCGTACTGGCCTGGCGCGACGACCTGGAGCGCAGCGCATGAGCAGTCTTCTCGAACTTCATGTGGCAAGCAAGGTGCACGGCGCGCGCACCATCCTGCGCGACGTCCGCCTGGCGCTCGCGGAGGGCGAATTCGTCAGCCTGGTGGGTGCCAGCGGCAGCGGCAAGAGCACCCTGCTGTCGATTCTCGCGGGGCTGGACCGGGACTGGCAAGGCCGCCTGACCCTGGCCGGCCGCGAGCTGACCGGCACCTCGCCCGACATCGGCCTCGTGTTCCAGGAACCACGCCTGTTCCCCTGGCTGACGGTCACGCGCAACGTGGCGTTCGGCCGGCTTGACGCCGCCGGCGCGGAAACGGCGGCGCTGCTGGCGGAAGTGGGATTGGCGGGCCTTGGCGACTATCTGCCGCGCCAGTTGTCCGGCGGGCAGGCACAGCGTGTGGCCATCGCCCGGGGGCTGGTCACGCAACCGCGCGTGCTGCTGCTGGACGAGCCGTTTTCGGCCGTGGATGCACTGACGCGCGTGCGGCTGCAGGACCTGCTGCAGCGCGTCGCGCGCCGGCACAGGCTGACGGTGCTGCTGGTGACGCACGACCTGGACGAAGCGCTGTTCCTCGGCGACCGCGTTGTCCTGCTGGGCAGCGAGCCCGGTGCGGCCTGCCGTGATTACCGCGTACCCCATCCGGCCGGCACGCGGCGGCGGGCCGACCCGGCGCTGGGTGAGCTGAAGGCGCGCCTGCTCGACCAGCTGGTGGCCGCGCCCGCGGCAGTGACGGACTAGTTCGAGTCGCAGCCGCTGCCGCTGCGCATCTGCGCCTGCGACACATTGCTGTTGGCCGGCACGCTGTGGGTCAGCCACACGTTGCCGCCGATGGTGGAGCCGGCGCCGATCGTGATGCGGCCCAGGATGGTGGCGCCGGCATAGATGACGACGTCGTCCTCGACGATCGGATGGCGCGGCGTGCCCTTGATCAGCATGCCCGAGGCATCGGCCGGGAAGCGTTTCGCGCCCAGCGTGACGTGCTGGTACAGGCGCACGCGCTCGCCCAGGATGGCCGTCTCGCCGATGACGACGCCGGTGCCGTGGTCGATGAAGAAGCTGGCGCCGATCGTCGCGGCCGGGTGGATGTCGACGCCCGTCAGCGAATGGCTGATGTCGCAGATCATCCGGGCGATGAAAGGGCAGCCCAGCTTGTGCAGCCGGTGCGCCAGCCGGTAATGCAAGATGGCGATCGTGCCGGGATAGCACAGCATGATTTCCGCAATCGACGTGGCGGCCGGGTCGCCCGCATAGGCGGCCTGCACGTCCGACACGATCAGCGCGCGGATTTCCGGCAGGCTGGCCGCGTAGGCGCGCGTGATCTCGTGCGCCTGCCGGGTCAGGGCTTCGTCCTGGCCTTCGGCGCCGTCGGCGAACTGCAGGCCCCGCCGCACCTGTTCGGTCAGGCGGTTCAAGGTCGTGTTCAAGGTGTCGCCGACGAAATAGTCGATGCTTTCATCGGTCAGGTTCGGGCGGCCGTAGTGCGTCGGGAAGAGCACGGCGGCCAGGCCGTTGACGATGGTGGACAGCGCCTCGCGCGATGGCAGTTCGCGGATGCGGCGCTGGTGGCGGATATTGTGGGTCGCCTCGCGCGAGACGCGCAGCGCCGACACCACCTCATCCAGGTCCCAGTGGGCCGGCTTGACGCCGGTGCCGTCGAAAGTGTCGATTGTCATGGTCGTGATTGAAAAAGCACAGTGCCGGGACTGCGGGCACAAGGAAAGCATTCTAAAGAATTCAGGACGCCGGCGTCAGTCGTTCTCCGCATATCGATATGCGCCGCGCGTTGGCAAGCCGGCCCCGCGCGGCAGCGCTTGCCGTACTGGCGTAAAATACGCAGCCAAATAAAAAGCGTCAAACAATAATACTGCGTCCATGAATTTTCTGCTGACCCTCCTCCTGGCCGGCCTGTCGATGGTCGGTCCGCTGGCAATCGACACCTACCTGCCTTCCTTCCCCGCCATCGGCCGCGAATTCGACGCCACCCCACTGGCCGTGCAGCAGACCCTGTCGCTGTTCCTGTTCTGCTTCGCCTTCATGATGCTGTTCTACGGCACCTTGTCCGATACCTTCGGGCGCCGCCCCATCATCCTGTTCTCGCTCGTGCTGTACATCGCCGCCTGCATCGGCGGCGCGCTGGCCGGCTCGCTGGGCCTGCTGCTGGCCTGCCGCGTGCTGCAAGGCCTGGCCTCGGGGGCCGGCTCGGTAGTGGGCCGCGCCATCGTGCAGGACCGCTTCTCCGGCGCCGACGCGCAAAAGATCCTCGGCCATATCATGATGGTGTTCGGGCTGGCGCCGGCTCTGGCGCCCATCCTGGGCGGCTGGCTGCAGGTGTCGTACGGCTGGCGCTCGATCTTCTGGTTCCTGACCCTGTTCGGCACCGTGATGCTGCTGGCCGTATGGCGCTGGCTGCCCGAGAGCCTGGCAAAGAAGGACCGCCATCCCTTCCACTTCCGCACCATCGCCGGCAATTACCTGATGGTGCTGCGCCACCGGCAGTTCCTGCTGCTGTCGGTCGCGCTGGGCGTGGCCTTCGGCGGCTTTGCACTGTATATCGGCTCGGCCGCCTACTTCGTCATGCATATCCTGCACCTGCCGGAAACGTCGTTCGCCTGGCTGTTCATTCCGCTGGTGGCGGGCATGGTGGTAGGGTCGGCCGTGTCGGGCAAGGTGGCGCACCGCTATGCGCAGCGGACCTTGATCTGGGTGGCGTATGGGGGCATGGCCCTGGCGGCGCTGGTCAATGTGGCCTACACGTGGTGGTTCACCGCCTCGGTGCCATGGGCCGTGCTGCCGCTGTTCTTCTATTCGCTGGCGCTGGCGCTGGCGATGCCGCCGCTGTCGCTGATCGCGCTGAACCACTTCCCCCACCACAGCGGGCTGGCCGCGTCGATGCAGTCGTTTATCCAGATGACCTTGTTCGCGCTGGTGTCGGGGCTGGTGGCGCCCCTGCTGTTCGACAGCGCCTTCAAGCTCGCCTGCGGCGTGCTGGGCTGCCTGGCGGTCAGCCTGCTGGCCTGGGTGCTGGCGCAGGCCGGCGAGCCGGCCGTGCATGAAGACTGATCAAGGCTGATCAGGGCCAGGGCGCGGGGGTCACGTCGACATACTGGGGGCCGCCGTCTTCCGGCTCTGGTGCCGGCTGCGGTTCCTGCTTCAGCTTCTGCGCCGCCGGCAGGCCCAGGCCCAGGATCTCCTTGCGGCCTTCGACGAAATCGGAGCTCGTCAGCGGATGCTCGCTGTCGGGCCAGTTGGCGATGGCCCAGTTCTGCAATTCCTCGAAACGGTGCCACACGTCGGCCACGAACTTGCGGCGTACTTCTTCTTCCAATGCCATGTTAACCTCCCTTGTGTTTTTGACTACTCTACACGAGCGGCGGGATTCATGTCGCCAGCCGCGCCGGCGCGGCCATCACGCAGCGACGATCGGCACGATGCGGTAGGCGCAGCGGCGCGATCCGGACAGCTGGTGCTCCGTGCGCTGCACGCTGCAGTCCGGCCCCAGCACGCGCTGGAACACTTCCAGCTCCGAGCGGCAGAAGTTCTGGCAGGTGCGCGCCGCCGCGCAGATCGGGCAATGGTTCTCCACCAGCAGCAGCGCGCCGTCCGGCGCCGTCTCCACCTCGGCCATATAGCCTTCCAGGTCGCGCGCCCGGGCCAGCGCCGCGACCCGTTCCGGCAGCGGGCTGCCAGCGCCGACCGTATCGCGGTAGAAGGTCTCGCTGGCCGCCTCGCGCGAGACGATCAGCTTGTCCATGCCGGCCTCGCCGAACAGCTGGCGCACCTGGTCGATCAGCTGCACGGTCAGGTCGGCGTGGCGGTCCGGGAAGCGCGCGTGGCCCGCGTCCGTCAGCAGCCAGCGGCGCGACGGCCGCCCTACTTTCTCGGCCACGTCGTCATAGTGCACCAGGCCTTTTTCCTGGGCGGCCTCCAGGTGGCGGCGCGTGCCCATCGACGTCAGGTCGAGGATATCGGCCAGTTGCTGGGCCGTTTTCGGGCCCCGGGTCTTCAGCAGGAACAGGATCTGGTCGGCGGTATTCATCGGGTGGGGCTGTCGGTTGCGGTCATCGTTGCGGTCATCGTTGCGGTCATCGACCGGGCCCGGTCGGCATGGGCCAGCTGCGCGCGCCAGCGGTGCAGGCGCCAGCCAGCCCACAGCGACAAGGCGGCGCCGAGCGCCAGCACGAAGCGGGTATCGACCAGCACCAGCACGGATCCTGCCAGCGCCGTGGCGATGCTGGCCAGGCAGAAGGTGGTAGACAACATGCCCATCACGGCACCCTGGCCGTGCGCGGCGAAGCGCTCGGCCGCCCACGGCTGCACCGCCGCATTGTAGAACGCATTCGGAATGCCGAACAGGACGATCGCCCCGATGCCAAGCCACAGGCCGCCGCCGGCCACGCAGGCCACGGCCGCGCCGATGGCACAGGCAAGCCAGCCGGCCCGGCGCAGCGGATCGCCGCCCCCGACCCGCCCGGCCGCGATGGCCGACGCCGTCATCACGCCGCACAGCAGCGTATTGACGATGGCGATGCGTGGCGTGTCGAAGCCGCCCACCTCCACCAGCCACAGGGGAAAGAAGTCATAAAAGGCCGTCACGCCCGAGCAACAGGCCAGCTGGATGACGAACAGGGTGCGCAGCTCGGCGTGGCGCAGCAGGTGCAGCACATGGTTTTCGCGCACCACCCGCAGCAGCGACGTGGGCGCGCCGCCGGGCGCCTGCGGCGGCACCGCGGCCATGACGAGGACACCGGCCAACACCAGCGCACCGATGGCCACCAGGAACGGCGCGGCAAGGCCGAAGCCGACCGTCAGCCCGGCCAGCAGCGGCCCGGCCAGCCAGCCCAGATGGAAGGCGCCGTTCAGCCACGAAAGCGCCTTGACGCGCTGCTGGCCTGCCAGTTTTTCCGCCAGCAGGGCGCGCGCCACGGCGCCGTTCCCCTCCATCAGCCCCGTGGCGAAGCGGGCGAGGATAAACAGCGGATACGATTCGAGCAGCAGGGCAAGTGCCGTCACGGCATGGCCGGCGGCGGCGCCGAAGGCCGTGGCCAGCAGCACCGGCCGGCGGCCATAGCGGTCCGAGACGGGGCCCAGCAAGGTGGCGCCGATCAGCAAGCCGACGGGATTGACCGTCAGCGCGATGCCGAACAGCAGTTTGGCCGGCAGCCCGAGAAAACTGTTCAGGCCATTTTCCACGCCGGACGCAAACAGCGGCGGCAGGATCGGATACGGCAGCGACGTGCCGACAGTCGACAGCAGCGCCAGCAGGCAGGCGGCCGCGATCAGGAGCGTATGTTGGAGTGGCTTGTTCATGCGCCAACTATACGGGGCTGCCACGATTAAGTAAACTTTTTTGTTTATCTATTCGCGCAACGCCCTCCCGCCGTTGTTACTTCCCCGCGCCGGCTGCCAGCGGTACCGGCGTGTACAGCGCGCTCTGGAACTGCGGCACGTATTCATACCTGAGCAGCTTGCCCAGCTTCAGGGACCGCAAGGTCGCGGACAAGTCCCCTTCTCCCAAGGTCAGCTTGACATCATCGCCACGGGTACTGGCGCCATGTCGCAACTGGCGCGAAATCGCATGTCCCTGGATCAATTGTCCGTCCCGGTCGAGATTGGTGAAGCTGGTCGTGGAAAACCTCGCCTCGGCCGACAGCTCCCCCAGCTTGGCCGTCTCCAGCACCAGGTCGCTCTTGCCGGTGGCGACATCGGCGACGTCGAAGCGGACGGATGACGCGGTTTCCTGGAAGCGGATGGCCGTCAGCCACTTCGGCAGGTTATAGCCGACGACACCCCTGACCCGGGCCAGTTCCGTATTGACGGGCAGCTTGACCACATAGCCCCAGAAATCCTTCGACCTGGACTGGCTCAGCAAGGTGAGCGGCCCCAGGCTGGCAGTACCGGGCTTGTTGGTCACGATCGACAGCGACACCTCGTTATAGGCATCGTTGTCGCAGTACTGATAGGCATAGGCGGTCAGCGCCACCACGCCCCGGCCGGGCCAGACCTGCAGGGGCCGCACCTGTTCCCGTACCTTGGCCGGCATCAGCGCGGCCAGGCGCTCGAGATCGGCCGTGAACACCGCCGTCACGCTGGCGTTCTTGTAATAGAAGTTGGGCGACCAGGTGTCGAAACCGACAGCGACCTTCTCCCTCTTCAAGGTCCTGAACCAGCTCAGGTCCAGCTCCGGGTGCTCCTTGCCGATGACGTCCAGCGGCGGGTTGGACCGGTAGCGGTCATACAGGCCGTCCTTGACGACGGGCACGGCATGGCCGGCAATGTCGATAACGGTGGTGGGACCCTGCGCACCGTCGGCGGTGACTTGTGCCCAGGACGGGGCGGCCGTGGCGAACAGGACGGCGATAGCGCCGGCGAAGTGTGTGGTCTGCATGCGTTTGCACCTTGAAAGCAGTTGGAAACCCGCCGAATGCCGGCCGAAGCGGTCGGAGCGACGGGTGCTGGTCGACGCCGCCTGGTGGGTCACCGGCAGGTCGAGGCCATGCTAACTTTCAAGCTGACTTGAATGTCAAGTGCCGTGTCGGGCAACGGAACGCTGTTCAAGCTCCGGCCTTGGGCGCGATGCCAAGGCTGTCCATGACCCGCACGGCGTTGTCGCTGCATGCCGTGCCTTCCGGCTTGGCGTCGATCAGGCCGATAATGGACAGCAGGTGCGCCTTGTTCTGCGCCAGGCGCACTTCCATTGCTTCGATGTCCACGACTTTCTTTCTCAGCGCGGCGATCAGCTCCTCATGACGCCAGCTGGAAAAGTCCTCCGGCAGCACCTGCGCGATTTCGTCCAGCGTAAAGCCGGTCTGTTGCGCGTTGACGATGACGGACAGCACCGCCACCGCATCGAGCGAATATTCCCGGTAGCCGTTCGACTGCCGCCGCACCGCGTTCAACAAGCCCTTCGCCTCGTAGAAGCGGATGGTCGACGCCGTCAGCCCGGTGCGTCTTGCCAGTTCGCCAATCTTCATTTCGTTTGCCTCCTGCATGTCCGATCCGCCCACTGTAGCACCGTGAATCCGTTTGCGACAAGCGCAGCAAGACCATGAAAAATCAGGCTTGACCTTCAAGTGAACTTTAACCTTATCATCGGTCCGACTTGATCAAGGAGATGTCAATGACCGCTTTCACCCCCCTGCTGCTGCCCAACGGCGGCACCATCCCGAACCGCCTGGCGAAGGCCGCCATGGAAGAAAACATGGCCGATGCGGACCATGCCCCTTCCGGCGAGCTGTTGCGTCTCTACAGCACCTGGGCCGAAGGCGGCGCGGGCCTGTTAATCACGGGCAATGTCATGGTCGACCGGCGCGCCATGACGGGACCGGCGGGCGTCGTGTTGGAATCGGACCGGCACCTGGACCGCTTCCGGGAGTGGGCCGCCACCGTACGGGAACACGGCGCGCGTATCTGGATGCAGATTAATCACCCAGGCCGTCAGATGCCGGCGGCCCTGGGCCAGGAGACGATGGCGCCGTCGGCCGTGCCGATGGACCTGGGCAGCTTCTCGAAGCAGTTCGCCGCGCCGAAGCAGATGAACGAGGCCGATATCGCCGACGTGCAGGCACGCTTCGTCCGCACCGCCGTGCTGGCCGAACAGGCAGGCTTCGATGGCGTGCAGATCCACGCCGCCCACGGCTACCTGTTCAGCCAGTTCCTGTCGCCGATGACGAACACGCGCCAGGATCGGTGGGGCGGCTCGATCGAACACCGGGCCCGTATACTGGTCGACGTCGTCACTGCGGTACGCGCGGCCGTCAAGCCTGGCTTCGCCGTGGCGGTCAAGCTGAACTCGGCCGACTTCCAGCGCGGCGGCTTCAGTGTCGATGACGCCCAACGCGTGGTGACCCTGCTCAACCCGCTGGGCGTCGACCTGCTGGAACTGTCCGGCGGCAGCTACGAAGCGCCGGCCATGCACGGACAGGCGCGCGACGGGCGCACCCTGGCAAGGGAGGCCTATTTCCTGGAGTTTGCCAGTGAGATCGCCACGGTCGCCCGCATGCCGGTCATGGTGACCGGCGGCATCCGCCGCCTGCCCGTGGTCGAGCAGGTACTGGCCAGCGGCATCGACATGGTCGGCATCGGCACCGCCCTGGCGCTGGAACCGGCGCTGCCGCGCCATTGGAAGGCAGGCAAGGCCACTGCCCCGATGCTGCGGCCCATCACGTGGACCAGCAAGGTACTGGCATCGCTGGCGTACATGGCGATGGTCAAGCACCAGTTGCGCAGGATCGCCGGCGGCGACCGGCCGAATCCCCGCGTCACGCCAGTGTTCGCCTTCCTGGAGCAGCAGCTCGATTCCACGATGAAGACGTGGAAATACCGCCGCTGGATGCGCCGACAACCGGCCTGAAGCCCTTGATGCGAGATACATGATGCCCGACACCACGTACAACCCGGCGGACGACATGCGCCTGACCCTGGCACGGCAACGCCAGGCTTTCGTCGACGATGCGCCGCCACCCCTGCGCCAGCGCCGCGAGCATCTGCGCCGGCTACGCGCCGCCGTGCTCGCCAGCCGCGGCGACGTCGAGGACGCCATCCACGCCGATTTCGGCAACCGCTCGAAACATGAGACAGGATTCATGGAGCTGCTTGCCGTGGTGCAGGCGATCGACTACCTGCTGCGCAAGCTGCGCCGGTTCATGCGCCCCGAGCGGCGCCACGTCGGCTTGCTGTACCGCCCCGGCCGCGCCTACGTGCTGTACCAGCCGAAAGGCGTCATCGGCATCATGGCGCCCTGGAATTATCCGTTTTCGCTGACAATCATTCCGCTTGCGACGGCAATCGCCGCCGGCAACCGGGCAATGCTCAAGCCTTCCGAGCTGACGCCGCGCACCAGCGAGGCCATGCGGCGCATGCTGGGCGCAGCCTTCCCGCCCGAACAGGTGGCGGTGGTGACGGGCGGGCCGGAAGTGGGCGCCGCCTTCAGCGCCCTGCCCTTCGATCACCTGTTCTTCACCGGCAGCACCCAGGTCGGTCGGCGCGTCATGCAGGCGGCCAGCACGCACCTCGTGCCCGTCACGCTGGAACTGGGCGGCAAGAGTCCGGCCATCATTGGCAAGGGCCGCGTCGATGCCCGCACGGTCCGCAGCCTGGTGCAGGGCAAGCTTGCCAACGGAGGACAAACCTGTGTCGCGCCCGACTACGTCATGGTCCACGAAGACGACCTTGAAACCTTCCTCCAATCGTTCCAGGACACGGTGGCCGGGTTCTACCCACAGGGACCGACCCATGCGGACTATACGTCCATCGTCAGCCAGCGCCACCACGACAGGCTGCAGGGACTGCTCGACGATGCACGGTGCAAAGGCGCACGGCTAATCCCAGCGGGCGTGGCGCCGGCAAGTGCTGCCGGGCGGGCGCGGACGCTGGCCCCGACCCTGGTGGTGGCGGTGGACGACAGCATGGCGCTGATGCAGGAGGAAATTTTCGGTCCCATCCTGCCGGTCCTGACGTACCGGTGCATGGCGGAAGCGATCGCTTACATCAATGCCCGACCCCGCCCCCTGGCCCTGTATTACTTCGGCCCGGAAGACGGCGATTGCCGCATGCTGGTGCAAGGCACCAGCTCGGGCAATCTCGGCATCAATCACACCCTGATGCATGTCGCACAGGACGACCTGCCCTTCGGCGGCATCGGTGCCAGCGGCATGGGTGCCTACCACGGCATCGAGGGATTCAAGGCGATGAGCCACGCACGGGGCGTGTATGTGCAGGGCGGATGGAGCTTGCCGGGGCTGCTGCACGCGCCATTCGGCAGGCTGGCGGACCTGGCGCTGGCCTGGGCACTGCGGCGCCGGTGAGCGGGCGCCGCCGTAGCGGTATCAGGCGGCCGGCTTCGGCCGGAAGATTCCGCACAGCTTGTTGCCGTCCGGATCGCGCACATACGACAGGTGCAGGGTGCCCATGCTGCTGTCGCGGGGGCCGGGCGGTTCCTCGATGGAGGTGCCGCCGTTGGCGACGGCCACGTCGTGGAACTGCACGACCTGTTCGGGCGAATTGCACCTGAAGCCGATGGTGCCGCCGTTGGCGGGGCAGGCCTGCTCGCCGTTAATGGGCTCGCTTACGCAGAAGCTGTTGCCATCGTGCCTGTAAAAAAGCCGCGTGTGGCCGGAAGGCGACTCGTTGCGCACGGGCTGGCCGGCGCCGAGCAGGCCCAGCACGGCGTCGTAAAAACGCTTCGACCGTTCGATGTCGTTGGTGCCGACCATGATGTGATTGAACATTGTGTCTCCTTGTATTGTGGATTGCCGGCGCTCAGGCGCCGGTCGGGTCAGTTGCCCAGGTTGCGCTGCACCCAGGCCAGGATATTGCCGGCATCCATGGCGCCGGGCTGGCGCGCCACTTCGCGGCCGTTGCGGAACAGCGCCAGGGTGGGAATGCTGCGGATGGCGAAACGGGCGCCGATATCCTGGTTCGCCTCCGTATCGACCTTGACCACGCGCAGGCGCGGCTCCAGCTGGCGCGTGGCCTGCTCGTAGAACGGCGCCATCGTGCGGCAGGGGCCGCACCACGGTGCCCAGAAATCGACCAGCACGGGAATGTCGCTGCGTTCGACGTGCTTCAGGAAGCGGGCGCTGGCCAGGTCGACCGGCTTGCCCGTGAATAGCGCCAGCTGGCATTTGCCGCAGGTCGGCGCATCAACCAGGCGTTCGCCCGGGACGCGGTTGACGGCGTCGCAATGGGGGCAAACGATGTGCAATGCGCTGTTGGATGCATTCGTGTTCATGCCGTGTCCGGTCCCTTCTCGTTTTTCAGGATGCCGCGCACATTGGTCGCAGCAAGGCAGCAGTTTAATACGATCAGCGCCCAGGCGTCATCGTGCCAGCCCCAGATGACCCACAACACATTGCTGCCCAAGAACACCAGAAAGCCCGACAAGCGCCGTTTCGCGCTGCGCGAGCCGACCAGCCAGGCCGCCAGCAGCGATGCGGCCATCGCCGGCCACTGCAATAACTCGATCCAATCACCCATGCCCTGCTCCTGTACTCATCCGGAGGGGCAGTGTAGCGCCGGGCACGATTTGGTGGCGCCAGCCTAGCGCAGCCATATAGGGTAAGGCCCATCGGGAAGGCGGAACGACGTACGCAGCGGGAATGACAGCGCAACGGACGGAGCCGGGGTGGCCCGCAAACGCCGAGCCAGGAAGGGAGAGTCAAGCGGTGAAGCAAAGGGGAGCGAAGAACGACGAAGCACGTGACAGGAAGGCGGCGCTTGCAATATCCGCTTGCAATATCCGCTTGCAATATCCGCTTGCAATATCCAGCGCCAGGATGCGCCGGCCACAGAACCGGACTCATCCCGCACCGCCTGCCAGGGGCGGACCAGCTGCCCGCCCCGTCACATGGCACCCTAGGCGGTGCCATGCCCTGCCCTGCTATCGGCTCAGGACGTTTGCCCTTCGCGGCGGCCCGGCTGGCGGGTCGCTGCCTGGGCAGCCTGGGCCGTGTGAGCGGCGGCCTGGGCTACGTGATCGGCGGCGTCATGGCCATTGCCCATGGCGGCGCGGGCCTGGCGCTGGGCCGAGTCCATCATGCTGTCCAGGGGGTTGGCCAACTGGCGCATCGTGTCCTGCTGGCGGCGTACGGTTTTTTCCGTTTCTTCCGACGTCACGCGGGTCACTTCGTCGGTCAGCTCGCGGGCAGCGCGGGCCGTTTCCTCGGCGTGCTCGCCGGCTACCTTGACCAGCTTGGTCTGGCTTTCGGCGGCGATGCGCGACAGCTCCTGCTGGTAGGCGCGCAGTTTCTCGGCCGTCGGCTGGGCGCGGGAGGCGGTGACGCTGAAGACCTCGGTAGGCTTGTCCGCCGTGATGACGGCCTGGCTGGTTTGGGCGCTGTCTTCCAGGATGGTCTGGGCGACTTGCAGGGTCAGCTCATTGACTTGCTGCGCGGTCTGGAACAGCGAACGGGACAGATCATTGAAGAAGGCGATTTGCGCTTGCACGTGGTTCTTCGCTGCAGGCGTGATGCTTTGCGAGAAAGGGAACATAGTTGCCTCGAATGAAATAGTTTTGGATGGCCCCGCGACGGGGTCGCCGCGTGGAGTGACAAGGCTACGTGTCCCTGACCCCACCGGGCATGATCCTGATCAAACGAACATCACGAATTCAGGCTTGCCTTTTTTCATGGTTTTTGGTTGGCATCTTTACCCGCCTTTACAAGTGCCACGGTTTAGAAAACCGCAAGAGACGCCGATAAACCCTTATCGAATATGGCTGAAAGGAAAAAATATGGTGGCGGCAATTTCAAACGCGGGCACGTCGGTGCAAGCCAGCAGCAGCACCGCATCCGGCAACAGCGCGAAGATCGCCAGCCTGCAGAAGCAGGTGGCGGCAAAGCAAAAGGAACTGACGGAAGCGCAGAAGGATACGAGCGAGACGGGGCAAAAGGAAGCCGAGCAGATCCAGCTGGCGATCCAGGCGCTACAGCAGCAGATTGCCCAGTTGCAGGCCGAGGCGGCCCGCAAGGCAGCCGAACAGGCCGCCGCCGCCCAGGCCCAGCAGCAGGCCCGGCAGTCACCGGACGCCGGCGGCCAGAACGACCAGCGCACCAATACGTCGACCGTCGGCAGCGTCGTCGATACCTACGCCTGAGCCGCCGAACCGGCAAGACCGCTCAGCGGGCGGACGGGAAGAACAGCTGCTGGCCGGCCGGCTTGAACGCGGCAATCCGGGCCTGCGCGTCGCCCGACGTGATCCACTCGATCAGCTGTTTCGCGCCCCGGTAGTTGATGCCGGGGTGCCTGGCCGGGTTGACGGCGATGATGCCGTACGGGTTGAACATCTTCGGGTCGCCCTGCACCATGACGGCCAGGCCGGTCCTGGCCTGGTAGACGCCGTAGGTGGCGCGGTCGGTCAGGGTGTAGGCCTGCAGCTCGGCGGCCATCGTCAGCACTTCGCCCATGCCCAGCCCGGCCGACACGTACCGCGCGCCGGCCGGCTGCGTGCCGAGCTGCTTCCAGTAAGCCTTTTCCATGATGTCGGTGCCGGAGTTGTCGCCCCGCGAGATGAATTTCGCCGGCCCCGCGGCCAGCTTGCCGAAGGCGGCCAGCACGTCCTTGCCGCCCTTGATGCCGGCCGGATCGGCGACGGGGCCGACGACGATGAAGTCGTTGTACATGACGTCGCGCCGGTCGACGCCCCAGCCTTCGGCGACGAACTTGTCCTCGGCCGGGCGCGCGTGCACCAGGGTGACGTCGACGTCGCCGTTCTTCGCCAGCTCCAGCGCCTTGCCGGTGCCGACGGAAATGACCTGCACCTTCATGCCCGTCTTCGCTTCGAAGGCCGGCAGCAGGTAGGCCAGCAGGCCGGAATTTTCCGTGCTGGTGGTGGTGGACAGCTTCAGGACTTGCTGGGCGTGGGCGCCGCCGCAGAAAGCCAGGGCGGACAGCAGGATCAGGGCACGGCGTTTCATCGGTTCTCTCCTTCGTTCATCGTTGCATTCATCGTTGTTCCAGGCTGCCGTTGCGCAGCTTCAGGCGGCGCACGGACGGCAGGTTGATCAGGTCGCGGTCATGGCAGGCCATGACGACGCTGGCGCCCTCCTCGATCAGCGCGGGAATCAAGGCGATGACCTGCTCGCGCGCCGCGCCATCGAGGTTGGCGGTCGGTTCGTCCAGCAGCAGCAGGCGCGGTTGCAGGACACGGGCGCGCGCCAGTGCCACCCGCTGGCGCTCGCCGCCGGACAAGGTGGCCGGATCGTGCTGGCGAAGGTGCGCGACGCCGGCCCACGCCATCGCCTCCTCGACCCGCTCGCGCACCAGCGGGCGCGCCATGCCGCGCGCTTCCAGGCCATAGGCAATGTTGGCCGGCACGGAGGTGGAAAACATCACGGGATGCTGGTGTACGTAGACCACGGCCGCGCGCAGCGCCTTCGGGTACGGATGCAAGGCCACCGGCTGGCCGTCGAAGCGGGCGCCTTCGATGTCGGCCTGGGCCAGCCCCGCCAGCACGCGCAGCAAGGTGCTCTTGCCGGCGCCGTTCACGCCCGTCAGCACGTAGGCGCTGGCCGCATCCAGGGCCAGGTCGCGCAGGTCGAACAGGGTCGCGTCGCCGTGGCGCTTGTGCACGCGCGCGATCGACAACAGGGCCGTCATGCCCGGCCCCGCGCCGCGTGGGCGTCGCCTTGCAGCAGCATCAAGGCACCGTTCATCGCCAGCGCGATCGCCACCAGCACGATGCCCAGCGCGATGCCTTGCGCGAACTCGCCCTTGCTGGTCTCCAGCGCGATGGCCGTCGTGATGGTGCGCGTCTCGCCGGCGATATTCCCCCCAACCATCATGGCGCAGCCCACTTCGGAAATCACGCGCCCGAAGCCACTGATGACGGCCGCCATGACGCCGAAGCGCACCTCGTACAGCAGGGTCGTCATCACGCGCCAGCGCGAGGCGCCGTGGGCGATGGCCGTTTCGGCCAGGCGCGGATCGGCCGCCTGCACGGCCGTCAACGTGAACGCCAGCAGCACCGGCAAGGCGATGACGACCTGGCCGGCGACGATGCCGGGCTGGGAAAACAGCCATTGCAGGGGGCCCAGCGGACCATGGCGCGACAGCAGCAGGTACAGCAACAGGCCGATCAGCACCGTCGGCAGGGACAGCGCGGCCTGGGCCAGCCAGATCACCAGGCGCCGCCCGGGAAACTGGTGCATCGCGATGGCATAGCCCGCGCCCACGGCGAATGGCGTGGCGATGACGAGCCCCAGCATGCTGGTGCTGATCGAAATCCACACGATGCGCCACAACACGGGGTCGCCCGTCAGCAGCAGGACAAAGGCGGCGCGCACCGCATCCGACAAGGCCATCAGGGCGCCAGCAAGCCGGGCTCGAAGACGATGCGCTGGGGCGCGGCCAGCACCGTGAAGTGCGGCCCCGAACAGCGCGCCAGCAGGGTCATGCCCGTCTGCAGGGCTACGGCGTGGCCCATCTCCGTCGTGCCCGAGCGCGACAGCAGGAAGGGAATGCCCATCTGCGCCCCCTTGATGACCATCTCGGAGGTCAGGCGCCCGGTCGTGTAGAACACCTTGTCGCCACCGCCCTCCCCGGCCAGCCACATCAGGCCGGCGATGGCATCGACGGCGTTGTGCCGACCGACGTCCTCGACGAAATGCAGCAGCTTGCCCCCGTTGTCGAACAGGGCGCAGCCGTGCACGGAGCCGGCCCGCTTGTAGACGGAAGCCTGGGTGCGGATGGTCTCGACGATGCGGTAGACCACCGACTGGCGCAGCCGCGCATCCGGCGGCAGCACGATGCTGTCCACTTCGTCCATCACGGCGCCGAACACGGAGCCCTGGCCGCAGCCCGTCGTGACGGTGCGGCGTGCCGTGCGCCCGGCCAGGTCGGCGACGCCTGCACGCGTGACCACGTCGGCCTTGCCTGCCTCGCCGTCTTCCTGCCACGCCACCTGCACCGACACGATATCCTCCAGCGCCAGCAGGCGCTGGTTGCGCAGGTAACCCAGCACCAGCGCTTCCGGCGCCGCGCCCAGGGTCATCAGGGTGATCAGCTCGACCCCGTCCAGCAGCACCGTCAGCGGCCGTTCGGCGGGAATATCGAGCGCCTTCACGCGCCCCTGCTCGTCCAGCGCCGTCACAGGCGCCGTCAACGGCAGCCGTGCCGCCGACATCAGCAAGCCGCACGGGTGCAAAAGATCCGCGCCGCTCATGCGACCGGCTCGGCCAGCCGGGCCAGCATCTGGCCGCCGCCGAAGCTGCCCTGGGGCGCCACGGTGCCGCCGGCGGCGATGCGGATGGCGCAGTACTTGAACTCGGGGATCTTGCCGAACGGGTCCAGCGCCGCGTTGGTCAGCTTGTTGATGGCCGCCTCGTAGTAGCAGAACGGCACGAACACGGCGCCCGGCGGCGAGCTGTCGTCGGCCCGCGCGTACAGCGCCACTTCGCCTCGCCGCGAAGCGAGCGTGATGACGCCGCCCGGCGCCACGCCCAGCGCGGCCAGGTCGAGCGGATGCACCAGCGCCACCGGGTCCGGTTCGATCGCATCGAGCACGGTGGCGCGGCGCGTCATGCTGCCCGTGTGCCAATGCTCCAGCTGGCGTCCGGTGATCAGCACCATCGGATACTCGGCATCGGGCCGCTCGTCGGCCGGAATGATGTCGGCCGGGACGAAGCGCGCGCGCCCGTCCTCGCGGGGGAAATCGTCCGTGAAGACGACCGGCGTGCCGGGGTGGCCTTCCTCGGGGCATGGGTGCACCACGGCGCCGTCGCGTTCGAGCCGTTCCCACGTGATGCCGGCCATGCTGGGCATCAGGCGGCGCATCTCGTCGAATACTTCGGACACGTGGCCGTAATCCCAGTCCAGGCCCATGCGCCGGGCGATCTGCTGGACGATCCACAGATCCTGCCTGGCCTCGCCGGGCGGGTCGATGGCCTGGCGGCCCAGCTGCACCAACCGGTCCGTGTTGGTGAAGGTGCCGGTCTTTTCCGGGAAGGCGCCGGCCGGCAGGATCACGTCGGCCAGGTAGGCCGTCTCGGTCAGGAAGATGTCCTGCACCACCAGCAGGTCCAGCGCCGCCAGCGCTTCGCGCGCATGGTTGGCGTCCGGGTCGGACATGGCCGGGTTCTCGCCCATGATGTACATGCCCTTCACCGCGCCGGCCAGGATCGCCTCCATCACTTCCACCACCGTCAGGCCTGGGCGGTCGTCCAGCGCGGCCACGGGCACGTTCCAGGCCTGGGCGAAGCGCTCGCGCACGCCCGGTTCCGTCACGCGCTGGTAGTCGGGGAACATCATCGGGATCAGGCCCGCGTCCGATGCGCCCTGCACGTTGTTCTGGCCCCGCAGCGGATGCAGGCCCGTGCCGGGGCGGCCGATCTGGCCCGTCAGCAGCGCCAGCGCGATCAGGCAGCGGGCGTTGTCGGTGCCGTGCACATGCTGCGAAATGCCCATGCCCCACAGGATCATCGAAGCCTTCGCCGTCGCATACAGCCGCGCCACTTCGCGGATGGTGTCCGCGTCGATGCCGCACAGTGGCGCCATCGCCTCCGGGCTGTACGCCGCCACGTTCGCGGCCAGCGCCTCGTAGCCGCTGGTGCGGCTGGCGATGAACTCGCGGTCGGCCAGGCCTTCGGCGACGATCACGTGCATCATGGCGTTCAGCAGCGCCACGTCGGTATCGGCCTTGAACTGCAGGGTGCGCCAGGCATGGCGCGACAGTTCGGAGCGGCGCGGGTCGCACACCACCAGCTTCGTGCCCTTGCGCACGGCGTTCTTGATCCACGTGGCCGCGACCGGGTGATTGACGGTGGGGTTGGCGCCGATGACGATCACCACCTCGGCCTGCAGCACGTCCATCACGGGGTTCGACACGGCGCCCGAGCCGATGCCTTCCAGCAGCGCCGCCACCGACGAGGCGTGGCACAGCCGGGTGCAGTGGTCGACGTTGTTGCTGCCGAAGCCCGTGCGCACGAGCTTCTGGAACAGATAGGCTTCCTCGTTGCTGCCCTTGGCCGAGCCGAAGCCGGCCAGCGATTTCGGCCCATGCGCGTCGCGGATGCGCGCCAGGCCGCCGCCGGCCAGCGCCAGCGCCTCCTCCCAGCTCGCTTCGCGGAACACTTCCAGCACGCGCGCCGGGTCCATCGGCGCCGTGGCCGATTTACCGACGCCGTCGCGGCGGATCAGCGGCCGGGTCAGGCGCTGCGGGTGGTGCGCATAGTCGAAGCCGTAGCGGCCCTTGACGCACAGGCGGCCGTGGTTGGCGGGGCCGTCGCGCCCCTCGACGAACAGTATCTTATTGTCGCGCACATTGTAGGTCAGCTGGCAGCCGACGCCGCAGTACGGACACACGGACGCCACCTGCTTTTCCGGCACGGCCATGGCCGCGCCCCGCGCCGGCGCCAGCGCCCCGGTCGGGCAGGCCTGCACGCATTCGCCGCAGGCCACGCAGGTCGAGGCGCCCAGCGCATCGTCCATGTCGAAGACGATTTTCGCGCCATCGCCCCGCAGGGCCAGGCCAATGACGTCGTTGGCCTGCTCGTCGCGGCAGGCGCGCAGGCAGCGCGTGCACTGGATGCAGGCGTCCAGGTTAACGGCGATGGCCGCATGGCTGGTGTCCTGGGGCGGCCGCGCGCGGGCGGCGAAGCGGGGCTTGCCGACACCGAGCTTGCCGGCCCACGCGTCCACTTCGTTATGGCGCGTGTAGGCCGTCTCCGGCATGTCCGACTGCAGCAGTTCAAGTACCATCTTCTGCGCCGCCACGGCGCGCGGGCTGGTCGTGTCGACCTTCATGCCCGCCACGGGCGCGCGGCAGCACGACGGTGCCAGTACCCGCTCGCCCTCGACTTCGACGACGCAGGCGCGGCAATTGCCGGCGGCGGCCAGGCCGTCCTTCCAGCACAGGTGCGGCACCTCGATGCCTTCGCGGCGCGCCACGTCCAGCAGGGTTTCGCCGGGACGGGCCTGGACGTCGCAGCCGTTCAGCTGAAAGGCGATCATGCCTGCACCTCGTGGGGAAAATAGCGGATCACGCAGTCGACGGGATTCGGCGCGGCCTGGCCCAGCCCGCAGATCGACGCATCGCGCATCACCTGCGACAGCTCGCCCAGCAGGGCGGTGTCCCACCGGGGCGACTCGATCAGGCCGACGGCCTTGGCCGTCCCGACCCGGCACGGCGTGCACTGGCCGCAGGATTCGTCGCGGAAGAAGGCCATCATATTGCGCGCGGCGGCGGCGGCGCTGTCCTGCTGCGACAGCACGATGACGGCGGCCGAGCCGATGAAGGCGCCGTAGGGCTGCAAGGTGTCGAAGTCGAGCGGCACGTCGCCCAGCGCGGCCGGCAGGATGCCGCCGGAGGCGCCCCCAGGCAGGTAGGCGTACAGGCTGTGGCCGTCGGCCATGCCGCCGCAGTACTCGTCGATCAGCTGGCGCACCGTGATGCCGGCCGGGGCCAGCTTGACGCCGGGCTCGCGCACGCGGCCGGACACGGAGAACGAGCGCAGGCCCTTGCGGCCGTTGCGGCCCTGGCCGCCGAACCAGTCCGGGCCCCGTTCGACGATATCGCGCACCCAATACAGGGTTTCGAAATTGTGCTCCAAGGTGGGCCGGCCGAACAGGCCCACCTGGGCCACGTAGGGTGGACGCAGGCGCGGCATGCCCCGCTTGCCTTCGATCGATTCGATCATGGCCGATTCCTCGCCGCAGATATAGGCGCCGGCGCCGCGTCGCAGATGGATCGCGGGCAGGCCCGCTACCGGCGGCGCGGCCTGCATGCGCGCGAGCTCACGGGCCAGCATGGCGCGGCAGTCGTGGTATTCGTCGCGCAGGTAGATATAGATGTCCGCGATGCCCACGGCCCATGCGGCCAGCAGCATGCCTTCGAGGAAGCGGTGCGGGTCGCGTTCCAGGTAGACGCGGTCCTTGAAGGTGCCCGGCTCGCCTTCGTCGATATTCACCGCCATCAGGCGCGGCCCCGCCTCGGCGCGGACGATGCGCCATTTGCGTCCGGCCGGAAAACCGGCGCCGCCCAGGCCGCGCAGGCCCGAATGCTCCAGCGCCGCGATCAGCGATTCGGCCGGGCGTGTGCCGGCGGCGCAGTCGCGCAGCAGTGCATAGCCCCCGGCGGCCACGTATTCGTCATAGCCAATGTGGGTGGGCGCGGCGTTCACGGTACCCCGCACGGCGGCGACGACCGTGTCGACCGTGGCAGCCGGCACGGCGCGCTGTCCCGCCAGCACGGCCGGGGCCTGCTCGCAGCGGCCGATGCACGGCACCTGCTGCACGCGCACGCCCGCGCCCAGCAGCGCCGGCAGCCGGGCCAGCAAGGAGGCGCCGCCCGCCATCTGGCACGGCAGGCTGCCGCAGACGCGCACCGTCAACGCGGCCGGTGCCGCCTCGCCCTCGCGGACGATATCGAAGTGATGGTAGAACGAGGCCACTTCATACACCTCGGTCTGCGCCATGCGCAGCTCCTGGGCCAGCGCGGCCAGGTGGCCAGTCGCGAGACAGCCGAAACGGTCCTGGATGCGGTGCAGGTGTTCGATCAGCAGGTCGCGCCGGCGCGGCGCGTCGCCCAGCAGGGCCTGGATGTCGGCCAGCGCGGCCGGGTCGACCTGGCGCCCGCGCGGGGCCTGGCGTTTGCGCTCGCGGCTGGGTGCGGCGGCGACGGCGATGGGAATGATCGGGTGGTTCACTGGTTCGATGGATCAACGGGTTCCGGGAGGCGGCGCATTATGCTGCGCGCCAGCCTATTCGGGCGTCACCATGGATGGGCGCCGCCCATCACGCGCCAGCGTAGCATGCGCGGGAAGCGGGTGAAATATGCTATTTTAAACATATGTTCAGAGTAAAGATCCAGCCGCATTGGGAGATCAGCGTACGTGCCGGAAGTGTCGATACGCCGCTCGACACGGCCGCGCTGCTGGCGCTGCTGCGGGAAATCCAGCAGATGGGCTCCATCGCCAAGGCGGCCAAGGCCGTACGGCTTTCCTACCGCTATGCCTGGGGCCTGCTGCGCGAGGCGGAAGCCCAGTTCGGCCAGGCCCTACTGACGACGGGACGGGGGCGCGGCACCAGCCTGACGGCGTTGGCCGAAAAGCTCGTGTGGGCCGACCGTCGCATCGCCGCGCGCCTGTCGCCCACGCTCGACAGCCTGGCCTCGGAACTGGAAAGCGAGCTGTCCAGGATGGTCGACGACTTTCCCCGCACCCTGCGCCTCGATGCCAGCCATGGTTTCGCGGTGGCGGCGCTGACGGCGCAGCTGCATGCCCTCGCCATTCCGGTCGAACTACGCTACCGCAACAGCAGCGACGCGCTGGCGGCGCTGGCCCGGGGCGAATGCGACCTGGCCGGCTTTCACGTGCCCACCGGCGTCTTCGAGCGGCCTTTCGTCACGGCCTGCCTGCGCTGGCTCGACCCGCAGCGCCACTGCCTGCTGCACCTGGCCGTGCGCGAGCAGGGCCTGTTCGTCGCCGCCGGCAATCCGCTGGACATCCGCGCCCTGGCGGACTTAACGGCGCCCGGTGTGCGCTTCGTCAACCGCCAGGGCGGGTCGGGCACGCGGCTGCTGCTGGAGATGATGCTGGAGCAGGCCGGCATCGCGCCGGAGCGCATCAACGGCTTCGGCAGCACCGAATTCACCCACAGCGCCGTGGCCGCGTATATCGCCAGCGGCATGGCCGATGTCGGCGTCGGCGTGCGCACGGCCGCGGCCCGCTTCGGGCTGGACTTCATTCCCCTGCTGCGCGAACGCTACTTCCTGGCCCTGCCCCGCGCGGCACTGGACGACGCATTGACGCGCGCGCTGATCGGCGTGCTGCGCAGTCCCGGCTGCCGTGCGGCGATCGACGCCCTGCCCGGCTACGAGGCCGCCGGCACGGGCACGCTGCTGACGCTGGCCGAAGCCTTCGGCGAAAGCATGGCCGGATGACGGGGCCGGCGATGATCGACACCGGCATCTTCATGCATCTGGTGCGCGCACTGCAGGGCGGCGTCGTGCTGGCGCTGCTGCTGCATGCGCTGGCCATCGTGCCGCAATGGCGCGCCCATTATTTCAATCCGGGTTTTCTCAATATCAGCGGCACGGGCCTGTTGCTGGGCGTGGCCCACGGCTGCGTGATCGCGCTGGCCCAGCAGGCCAGGCTCGGCATGGGCGGCGACGACGGCCTGGTGGCGTGGAGCCTGGCCGCGGCCGTGCTGCTCAATATCGTCGTGGCCGTGCAGAATCTGCTGGCAGTGCTGGCGCTGGTGCACCTGCACCGCCCCAGCGCCGTGGCGGCCCAGCGCCTGCGTGCCTTCGTGCAGCCGATGATCTGGACCAGCGCCGCGCTGGCGCTGGCCGCCTATTTTGTGGTGTGACCTGGGCGGTGACCTGGGCTGAGACTTGGGCTGAGAAGCGTGCCGTCAAGCCCGAGGAACCTGGCCAGGTAAGGCGCCGTGCGGCTGACCTTGACTCGCGCCACGTCGGCCGGCGGTCCCGCCGCGACGATGGTGCCGCCCTCGTCGCCGGCGCCGGGGCCAATATCAACCACCCAGTCGCAGGCCGCCACCACGCGCATATCGTGTTCCACCGCGACGACGGTATTGCCGGCGTCGACCAGCTTTTGCAGCTGGACGATCAGGCGTTCGACGTCCGCCGGGTGCAGGCCCGTGGTGGGCTCGTCCAGCACATATAAGGTGTCGCCGCGCGAGGCGCGCTGCAGTTCCGTGGCCAGCTTGATGCGCTGGGCCTCGCCGCCGGACAGTTCCGTGGCCGGCTGGCCCAGGCGCAGGTAGCCCAGGCCGACCTGGCGCAGCACGTCCAGTGCCCGCTGCAGCGGCGGCTCGTCCGCGAAGAACTCCCACGCCGCGTCCACTGTCATGCCCAGCACCTCGGCCACGTTGCGCTCGCGGTAGGTCACTTCCAGTGTTTTTGCGTTGTAGCGGGCGCCGGCGCAGACGGGGCACGGCGCATACACGCTGGGCAGGAACAGCAGCTCGACCATGACGAAGCCTTCGCCCTCGCAGTTGTCGCAGCGGCCCTTGGCCACGTTGAACGAGAAGCGGCCGGCATCGTAGCGGCGCGCTTTCGCCATCTTGGTGGCCCCGAACAGCTTGCGTACGTGGTCGAACAGGCCGGTGTAGGTGGCCAGGTTCGAGCGGGGCGTGCGGCCGATCGGCTTCTGGTCGACCCGCACCATGCGCCGCAGCTGCTCGAGCCCGGCCGTGATGCGGCCTTCCAGCGGCAGCTCGGCGCTGCGTTCGAGCTCCTCGCCCTCCTCCGGTTCGGCCGGCACTTCGTGGCCCAGGCCGCGCGCCACCAGTTCCACCAGCACCTGGCTGACCAGGCTGGACTTGCCGGAGCCGGAAACGCCCGTCACGGCCGTCATCACGCCGAGTGGAAAGTCCGCGCCCAGCCCGTCCAGGTTATTGCGGCGCACGTCGCGCAGGCGCAGCCAGGCGGCCGACTTCGGGTCCACCGGCCGCACCGGCCGCAGCGCCGGCGCGCCATCCGGGAACAGGAAACGGCGCGTCTGCGATGCCTTTACTGCCTTCAGTCCCTCGGGCGCGCCGCTGTACAGCACGTGGCCACCGCCTTCGCCGGCAGCCGGGCCGACGTCGACGATCCAGTCCGCATGGCGGATCACGTCCAGCGCATGCTCGACGACGAACAGCGAGTTGCCGGCATCCTTCAGCCGGTCCAGCGCGCGCAGCAGCGCCACCGTGTCGGCCGGATGCAGGCCGGCCGACGGCTCGTCCAGCACGTAGACGACGCCGAACAGATTCGAGCGCACCTGCGTTGCCAGGCGCAGGCGTTGCAGCTCGCCCGGCGACAAGGTAGGCGTGCTGCGGTCCAGGGTCAGGTAGCCGAGGCCCAGGTCGAGCAGCACGTCCAGCCTGGCCAACACGTCCTGGGCGATGCGCTGCGTGACGATCAGCTTCTCCGGATGGGCCGCCCGCTCCTTCGCGCTGACCTTGGCGGTGCCGTCGGCATAAGGGCGCATGGCCTGCGCCAGCCGGGCCAGCGGCAGGCGCGAGATGTCGGTGATGTCGAGGCCCGCGAAGGTGACGGAGAGCGACTCTGCGCGCAGGCGCTTGCCCCGGCACAGGGGGCACTCGTTGCTGACCATGTAGCGCGCCACGCGCTTTTTCATCGTCGCGCTCTCGGTATTGGCAAAGGTCTGCAGCACGTACTTGCGCGCGCCCGTGAAGGTGCCCTGGTAGCTCGGCGTTTCCTTGCGCTTCAGGGCACGCCGGGTCTCCTCCGGCGTCAAACCGGCGTACACGGGCACCGTGGGCGTCTCTTCGGTGAACAGGATCCAGTCGCGGTCCTTCTTCGGCAGGTCGCGCCACGGCGTATCGACGTCATAGCCCAAGGTCACGAGGATGTCGCGCAGGTTCTGGCCGTGCCATGCGGGTGGCCAGGCGGCGACGGCGCGCTCGCGGATCGTCAGCGAGTCGTCCGGCACCAGCGATTGCGCCGTCACCTCGTAGACCCGGCCCAGGCCATGGCACTGGGTGCAGGCCCCCTCGGGCGTATTCGGCGAGAACGATTCGGCGTACAGCAGTTCCTGCCCGGGCGGATAGTCGCCGGCGCGCGAGTACAGCATGCGCAGCGAGTTCGACAGGGTTGTGACGCTGCCCACCGAGGAGCGCGTGGTGGGCGAGCCGCGCTGCTGCTGCAGGGCCACCGCCGGCGGCAGGCCGTCGATCTCGTCCACCTGCGGCACCGGCATCTGGTGGAACAGCCGGCGCGCATAGGGCGATACCGATTCCAGGTAGCGCCGCTGCGCCTCGGCATACAGCGTGCCGAAGGCCAGCGAGGATTTGCCGGAGCCGGACACGCCCGTGAACAGCACCAGCGCATCGCGGGGGATATCGAGGTCGACATTCTTCAGGTTGTGTTCGCGGGCGCCACGCACCCGGACGTTGCCCGTGTTCTTACCAGTGTTCTTGTCGGCGCTCTTTTCCGTACTTTTATTCGTCATGGGGTTCCGTTTCGGGCAGCGGCTCGATCAGGTGGGCGCCGTCGCGGCCTGCGTAGTTCACTTCGGGGCTGACCTTGTACCACTCGAAGGCATCGGCCGGCAGCGCCATCTGACGCGCCAGCATTTCGGCCTGTTCGGTAGAGATGTCCGGGTCCAGCCAGGTGGCCGCGTCGGCCGCGTTCAGCACGACGGGGCGACGGTCGTGGATGTCCACCATGCCGCCCTCGGCATCGGCCGTGACGAGCACGAAGCCCGATTCGGCCTTGTGTTCCTTGAACGGGCCGAAGTTGGCCAGCGCCAGCATGAACAGGGGCTCGCCATCCTTGCGGTGGATGTGCCAGGGCTGGCGCTTGCCCTTCTCGCCCGTCCATTCGTACCAGCCGTTGGCGGGGACGACGGCGCGGCCCGTCTTGAGCAGCTTGCGCCAGTAGTTGTTGGTGATTTTTTCCAGCCGGGCGTTGACGCACACGGGCAGCTTTTCGGCCGCCCAGGCCGCGCGATAGCCCCAGTGCAGGTCGTCCACGGCCGGTTGGCCGTCCTGCATGTGGATCACGGGGCGGTAGGTGCCGGGGGCGGCATTGTAGGTGGGCTGCGCCTGGCTGTTGTAAGCGGCGTCGGCCCAGCCGAAAGCGGCGATATAGCGCCGCGCGATGTCGTTTTGATCGAAGCGTCCGCACATGGAACCATCATAGCAGCGAGACACTCCCGATTGCCGCACGGCTGCGCGGCGGACGGCGGCCGCTTACTCGGTGCGGCCCGTGGCGGAGTTGTTGGCCGGCTCCGGCGCGTCGGTCCAGACCACGTAGTCGTCCACCGAATACAGCTTGCAAGGCTGGCGGCTGCCGGATTGGCAAGCGGCCAGCGCCCGCTCGTTGACGGACTCGCCCTCTTCCGCCCAGCCCCAGGCACCGCTGGCCGACACGGCGAACGCACGCGGCATCTGCTTGCCCAGGAAGGCGCGGTACTGCTGGCGGCCCCGCTCCGGCAGGAAGGGCACGGCGGCGACGTCGTCCAGCGCGGCGAAATTGGTGGCCGGCTGCGGTGCCGGGTCGGCCACGGCATACACCTGCTCGGTCGGCATGCCGACCTTCTGCAGGAAGCGCTCCACGTCGGGCAGCCACACGGGCTGGCCGTCGCGGCTGCCCAGCATCGTGTGGGCGTCGTGCTTGAAGGCGCCGTAGGCCACCAGGTCGACCCGGCCGCCGTTGCTGTTGAAGGCGTCGTACAGGCGGCCAACCAGCTGCGGGTTGAAATAGCTGTCGTTGGCGCCGTACATCCACAAGGTTTCGATGCGGTTCTTGCGGCCGTACTCGCCGAAGGCGTTGACGAGGGCCTGCTGCCAGTCGCAGCTGCCGCCGTGGACCTTCAGGCCGCCGGCGAAGTTCATCACGCCACGCACGCCCGGCAGGTCCTGCGTCGACAGGGCCAGGCTGGCCAGGCCGCCATACGACTGGCCGGCGATGACGATATGCTCGCCGTCGATCCAGCTCTGCGCCCGCGCCCAGCTGACGACGTCGGCGATATCGCCCGCCTGCTGGTAGCCGTTGGCCTTCATATTGCAGCCGAAATCCGTGTACGTGCCCGTCGAGCGGGCAAAGCCCGTGCGCATCGGCACCAGCACGGCGTAGCCGCGCTTGACGAACTGGGCGGCCATGTAGACGAAGCGGTCGCGCCCCTGGGCCTTCGGGTCGCCGGGCGACTTGCCGTGGTTGATGATCAACAGGGGGAACGGGCCCGGGCCGCTGGGACGGTACAGGGTGGTTTCCAGCTGCACGTTCAGCGCGGCGCCGGCCGGCACGGCAATGATCTGCTCGTTCAGGCGGGCATCCAGCGGCAGTGGCGCGAGCTGGGCTGCATGGCCGGCGGGGGCCAGCAGGCCGCCAGCGATGGCGGCAACGGCGACAAAGGCGAGCTTGAAAACGTGGGCGAGATGGGAGCGCATGATACGGAACCGGGTTTATTGGCTCAAGGCAATAAACCGATTCTGGTATCAATGTTCCCGCAACGCAATCCCAAAAACGCAACAGTGGCAGGACTTCATCGCCGCACGCACTTTACTGTTGCGTTAGCGCATCTGTAGCGCTGTGGCTGTTGCGCCGCGTCCTGATTTTTCCTGCGCGCCGCGCCGGCAAACATTGCCTCAGTTAAACTATCGCTTCACGTAAGGAAAACGCGATGGCTATTTCGTCACTGGGCGCCGGGCTCTCCGGGCTGCAAGCGAACCAGCAGGCACTGGGTGTGGAAGCCCACAACACCGCCAACCTGGCAACGCAGGGCTATACCGCGCAGTCGGCCAGCTTTGCCGAATCGCGCCCGGCCGGCACGGGCGTGACGCTGTCGGCCGCCGGCCGCGAGATGTCGGGCGCGCAAGGCGGCGGCACGGACCTGGCAACGTCGATGAGCAATTCCCTCGTCTACAAGCTGGGCTTCGAGCTGTCTGCCAAGGTGATCCAGGCGGCGGATGAACGGCTGGGCACGCTGATCGACATCCGCGCCTGAGCACCTGGCGTATCCGATACGCCTGAGAAATTCATGCCGATATGGCATCATCGCCGGTCCACCACTCTGCTAGGCCGGCATGACCATCACCCATTTGATTTCCGACTGCGACGGCGTGCTGATCGACAGCGAAGCCATCGCCCTGCAGGCACTGGCCGACTTCCTGCTGCCCATCGCGGGCGAGCGTGACCGGCTGTTGACGCTGATCCGCCCGCGCCTGGGATTGAAACTGGAAGCCCTCGTGCTGGGTATCTGCGCCGAGCTGCATCTGCCGGAACCGAGCGTGCCGGACCTGGCCGTCATGCGCGGGCTGGTCGAAGCCGAATGCGACCGCAGGGCCCAGCCCGTGCCGGGCGTCCAGGCCGCGCTGGAAGCCATCGCGCTGCCAAAGGCCGTCGCCAGCAACAGCCGCATGATGCGCGTGCAAGGGCTGCTGGAGCGCACCGGGCTGATCTCGCTGTTCGCGGGTGGCCTGTATACGGCCGACATCGCGGGCCGGCCGAAGCCCGACCCGGCCGTCTACCTGATGGCCGCCGCCGGCATGGGCGCCCGCGCCGGCAACTGCGTCGTCATCGAGGACAGCATTACGGGCGTGCACGCGGCCGTTGCCGCCGGCACCAAGGTGCTGGGCTTCACGGGCGGCCCGCACAGCCCGGCCGACCAGGCCGAGCGGCTGCGCGCGGCCGGCGCGCGCCATGTATTCGGGTCGATGGACGAGTTGCCGGGGCTGGTGGAAGGATTGCGGGCGGGCTGAGGACTACACCCCACCCATCCGCTCGCCCGGCGACACCCCCATCAGCAGGCCCTCGATCGTATGCTCCTGCACGATCGGGTCGAGCGTGTCGACGACGCGACAGGTGATGTGGCGGCGCACGTCCTCCGGCAGGCTGTCGTGGTAGCCGCGCGTCAGTTGCAGGTCGTGCTTGTCGGCGTTGCGGGCGTCCGGCGCGTCCACGCCCAGCACGAAGACGGGGCGGGATTTATTCGACTGGTTGGCCGTGCCGCGGTGGATCGTCAGCGCCGAGCGGGCCGAGATGTCGCCCATCTTCGCCAGCTTGCGCTGGGCCAGCCTTTCGTAGCGGGGCCACAGCTCGCGGGCGGGGAACATCGGGTCGCCGCCGGCCAGGTCGTCCCACTGCGTTCCGGGGGCGATCTCGAACGGGCCCATGTCCTCCGTCACGTCCACTGTCGTGATATTGAAGGCCAGGGAGTTCAAGCGCCGGCCTTTCAGGGTCGCTTCCGGCGACGGGAAATCGCGGTGCCATGGCTGGTGCAGCGCGCCCGGTCCCGGCACGTCGAAGCCCGCTTCGACGATACGGTAGTCCGGCCCCAGGATATGCCGGCACACGGCCACCACCCAGGGATGCGTGATGATGTCGACGAAGCCGCGCAGGCGCTCCGGGTGGATTTCGACATAGTAGCGGTTCGGCCCGCGCGCCAGCGCGCCGCCCGGCTGGGCCAGCGCCTGCTGGAACAGCACGGCGATGTCCTCGCCCAACTGCTGCACCCATTCACGGGAAAATGCGCCCTTGCAGGCGATAAAGCCGTCGCCGTACAGGCCGCCCATGATGGCGGCTTCGTCATAATCGGTCGGTGCGGCGCCGTTGCGGCTGTCCAGGTTCATGGTTGTTCTCCGGTGCGATGCGGTCGCGGATCATTGTAGTCAATCGCAGCGATCCGGGCGGCACGGCTGGCCGCGCCTGACCCTGCACCATCTGCTTTGTGCGCTCGCGAACAGCGCAACGCGCCACGCGCTTTTACCATGGCGGCGACATCGCTTGAAAGGACCCGAGCATGAGCACCGGCAGCAACCCCAAGGACGAAAACCGGATTACCGAGGAACAAGGCGGCGGCCAGAGCCGCGGCGTGCGGGCGGACGGCCAGCTCGAAGGCAATGCCGTCAGCACCCTGGGCAGTCCGGGCCTGCGGCACTGGCAGGCCAGTTATATCGGCGAACCCGGCCTGGACGGGCGCGGCAATATCTTCTTCGCCGCCGTCGAGATGACGCGCATGCCGATGCTGATCACGGACCCGAACCTGCCGGACGATCCCATCGTTTTCGCCAACGGCGCCTTCTGCGACCTGACCGGGTACGAGGAAAAGGACCTCATCGGCCGCAACTGCCGCCTGCTGCAGGGCCCCGACACGGACCGGCGCACCGTCGACGAAGTGCGGCAGGCGCTGAAGGAACACCGCGCGGTGGCGGTCGACCTGCTGAACTACAAGGCCGACGGCACGCCGTTCTGGAATGCCCTGTTCATCGGCCCCATCTTCGACAAGTCCGGCAAGCTGCTGTATTTCTTCGCGTCGCAGATGGACATCACCCAGCGCCGCGTGTACGAGCATTCCTATGTGCAGGCGCAGAAGATGGAAGCCATCGGCCAGTTGACGGCGGGCCTGGCGCACGACTTCAACAACCTGCTGCAGGTCATCAACGGCAACCTGGAACTGGCCCAGCGCATGCTCGGCAACCCGCGCATGGCGGGCGACGCCATCGCCCGCGCCCAGAAGGCGGCCATGAAGGGCGGCGCGCTGACGCAGCAGCTGCTGACCTTCGCCCGCAAGCAGCGACTCGAACCCCGCCGCATCAGCCTGAATGCCCTGGCGGTCGAGTTCAGCGAGATCCTCGTGCGCACGCTGGGCGAGCACGTGCAGTTGCACCTCGACCTGCGCCCCGGCCTGCCGCCTTGCATGCTCGATCCCACCCACCTGGAAATGGCCCTGCTCAATGTGCTGATCAACGCGCGTGACGCCATGCCGCGCGGCGGCACCGTCACGGTCGGCACGTCGCTGCTGACCGACGCGGCGCATTGCGCCCGGCTGGGCCTGGCGCCGGGCAGCCACGTCGTGCTGTGCGTGATCGACAAGGGCGAAGGCATGCCGCCTGAGGTGCTGCGCCGCGCTACCGAGCCCTTCTTCACCACCAAAGGTCCCGGCACGGGGCTGGGCCTGGCGATGGTGCACGGCTTCGTGCAGCAGTCGCACGGCCGGCTGGAGATCGACAGCGAAACGGGCAAGGGCACGACGGTGCGGATGATCTTCCCCATCGCCGACCATGGCGGCTCGTCCCCGGTCACGCCCGGCACGGCTGCGGAACCGCTGCTGCCCCAGGGCCTGGGCACGATCCTGCTGGTGGAAGACAACGAGGATGTGCGCCACCTGGGCCAGACCATGCTGGAGGCGAACGGGTACACGGTGCATGCGGTGGCCAGCGGCGAGGCGGCGCTGGCATTGCTCGAAGGCGAGCACGGCATCTCGCTGGTGTTCACCGACGTCATCATGCCGGGCGGGATGAACGGGCTGCAACTTGCCGAGCAGGTACGCGAGCGCTGGCCGCGCCTGCCCGTGCTGCTGACGACGGGCTATATGGAGCAGCTGCCGGCCCGGCAAGCCGGCGCCACGCAGGCGCCCTTGCCCGTGCTGGCCAAGCCCTACAAGCTGGCCGACCTGCTGGAGAAGGTGGCGGCCGTGCTGACCGGACGCGCCGCGACGCCCCACCCGGCGTCGCTGTAGCCCGCCGGCAAGCGCTAGCCGCCGATGGTGGGCTTGACGGCCAGGCCGTCGCCGTCGACCACCCACATGGGCCGGCCGCCGAAGCTTGGCACGGGCGCGCGCAGAACGTAATCGAAGCAGCGGTGCCGGTCCAGCAGGCCCACGTCGCGCGACAGCATCGCCAGGATGCGCATGCGCGCGCAGCCGGGAATCGTGCGCAGCGCGCGCGCCAGCTGGAAACCGTCGAGGTATTGCAGATCCAGCCCCAGCACGGCGACGGAAGGAAAGAAGGCGCGCGCCTTGTCCAGTGCGCTGACGCCGTCGAAGGCCATGCGCACGGTAAAGCCGGACGTCGAGAACACGCGTGCCAGGGTTTCGGCCGCCGCACGGTCGCCGCAGGCGACCAGGATGCGGTCGCCCGGCCTGAACGGTGAAATCAACGTGGCAGTCATAGACATATCTCCGACGGTCGGCCCGGGGGCCGGGTAAGTGCTTGTGACTTCCTGCTTGTTACGCGTTACTGCGATCCGGTGCTGCCTGGACGGCAGCCCCGATGCCTCATTTTGCCACGCCCCGTCGCGATATTCTGCGTTATTCTGTCACCATCACCAAGCGAGGTGTGTATGCGCGACGATATCAGCTTACCATTTCATGACCGCGCTCAGGCTGCTGAACTGCTGGCCGACAGGCTGCTGCCGTGGCGCGATCGCAACCCCCTGGTGCTGGCGATTCCCCGCGGTGCCGTACCGATGGGCCGCATTCTGGCGGACCGGCTCGCCGGCGAAATCGATGTCGTCCTGGTACGCAAGCTGGCTTCGGCCATCGACCCGGAACTGGCCGTTGGCGCCGTCGACGAGCACGGCAACCGCGAGCTGGCGCCTTATTTTCACCGCACCCGCACCAGCATGGAGTGGGTCGAGGAGCAGACCCGGCAGCAAGTGGCGCTGATGCGGCGGCGCCGCGAAGCGTATGGCCCGCCGGCGCGCGTGGCCGGGCGAAGCGTGCTGGTGGTCGATGACGGGCTGGCGACGGGGTCGACGATGGCGGCGGCGCTGCGCGCCCTGCGCGGCCAGGAGCCGGCGCGGCTGATCGCCTGCGTGCCCGTGGCCTCGCACGAGGCACTGGCGCTGATCGCGCCCTTGTGCGACGAGGTGGTGTGCCTGGCCGTGCCGCCGGACTTCATCGCGGTCAGCCAGCACTACCGGCATTTTCCCCAGGTAGAGGAAACGGAGGCGATTGCCTTGTTGCGCCGCTCGCCGGGCTAGGCAAGCGCCGTATCGAGCACCATCATGACGATGAAGCCGAACACGACCGCACAGGAGGCACTGGTTCGGTTGCCGTTACGGTGCGACTCGGGCACGACGTCGTGCGTGATGACGAACAGCATGGCGCCGGCGGCCAGCGCCAGGCCCCAGGGCAACAGGCCGCGGGCATAGTCGATCAGCACGGCGCCGGCAACGGCGGCGACCGGCTCGATCAGGCCGGAAGCGATACCCAGCGCGCAGGAGAACAGGCGGCCATAACCGACCGTGCGCAGGGCCAGTGCCACCACCAGACCTTCCGGCACGTCCTGGATGGAAATGCCCGTCGCGAGGCTGTGCGCCTTGACGGGATCGACGCCGGCATAGGCCACGCCAATGGCCAGCCCCTCCGGCAAATTATGGATGGCGACGGCAGCCACGAACAGCCACGCGCGCTTGATGGAATCGCTGCGCGCGGGATCGACGCCGTCGAGCAGCGACTCGTGCCGCACGACCCGGTCCAGCAGCAGCACCAGGCCCATGCCCAGCAGGATGGCGCAGCCGACCGTCAGGCTGGCCTGGAACGGCCCTGCCCCGGCCCCCTTGCTGGCGGCGATGGCCGGCACCACCAGCGAAAATGCGGTGGCGGCCAGCATCACGCCGGCGCCGAAGCCGAGGAAGCCGTCATAGGTCCGTTGCGAGAATTTCTGCGACAGCAGCACGGGCAAGGTGCCCAGCGCCGTCGCCAGCGCCGCCATCGCGCCGCCCATCAGGGCGCCGTGCACGCGACCGTCGAAGGCCGCTACCTCGCCCGCGAGATCGTTCAGCAGCGCCAGCATGCCGGCCAGGCAGATGACGCCGCCCAGCGCGAGGCGCCAGGAGTGAGGAAACGCGCGGGCGATCTGCATGGGTCAGCCTTTCTGCTTGCCGTTCTTCGCGCCGCTCTTCGGAACGTCGCCACCCGGGGTCGATGGCGGCCCGCCGGCCACGTCGGCACCGGCGATCTGGCCGGGGTCGGCCATCATGCCCAGTTCCGCGCCCGTCAACGGGTCGACGCTGGGGTTCGACTGGGTGCGCAGCGCCATCTGGTTCAGCACTTCGGCATCCTTGGCCGGCAGTTCCACGGTCGCGTCGCCGCCACCGCCATCGACGTCGGCCTGCTCATCGCGGTCCGACACGACATTCCACTTCGTGCCGCTGTTCCACGAGCCGTTCATTTCCGGCCCGCCCTGCGACATGTTGAAGTAGACGCTGGCAAATTCCGGACGTCCGGCCAGTTTGCCTGGAGGGAAGTTCGGCTGGATCGAATACAGGGCTTTTTCAAACGACTTCTGGTGGGCGATCTCGCGCGTCATCAGGAAGCCCAGCGCTTCCTTCACGCCCGGATCGTCCGTCAGGTTGATCAGGCGTTCATAGACGATCTTGGCGCGGGCCTCGGCCGCGATATTCGAGCGCAGGTCGGCCGTCGGTTCGCCGATGGTGTCGATATAGGCGGCCGTCCACGGCACGCCGGCCGAATTGACCAGCGGCGCACCGCCGCCGTACAGCACCTGCGTGATATGGCTGTCGTTGCCGGCGCCCGTGATCTTGCGATACAGCTCGCCTTCGTCCTCGACCCCTTCGGCCAGCGCGCCCTTGGCGCCCTTGTTCAGCATGACGACGATATTGCCGATCACTTCGAGGTGGGACAACTCCTCGGTCGCGATATCGAACAGCATGTCCTTGCGACCCGGATCGTCCTCGGCCAGCGCCTGCGTGAAGTAACGGCAGGCCGCGGCCAGCTCGCCCTGCGGGCCACCGAATTGTTCCAACATCAGGTTGGCGAGGCCTGGGTTGGGCTCGCTGACACGTACGGTGTATTGCAGTCGCTTATTGTGTGCAAACATTACTGTTTCTCCTGGTGGTTGGCATTCGAGAGTCCAAGCGCGGCGGACTGTGCCACGGCGCGAGGTGTCTGCGAATGATCGCGCAACCACCCTGGTGCAGCTATAGGAGTGATTCGTAAAGCCGTGTAGGACGACGACAGCATGGATTGAAACAATTACTACAGATAACGATGCGCTAGCCGGCCAGGCCGGGCAGCGCCTCCCCCGTCACGAGCCGGCGCAACAGTTCGCCGCTGCGCTGGGCGGTTGTGGCCTGGGACAGCCTGGCCACCGCCGCCGGCGCGTGGCTGCCGCCGGGCATGTTGTCGGCCATCGTGCGCAGCAGCTTTTCCTTTTCGTGCAGGGCGCGGATGGCCGACCACAGCGCCTCGTCCACCAGTTGTCCCTGCAGCTCGGCCAAGCTGCGCTCGGTCAGCGAGTGGCCCGTATGGCAGCGGTAGCGCCGCGGCCCGATGCCCTGCACCTGCCACAGGTTGCCGTGGCATTCCGGACAGGTATACGTCGACGGCGTGGCGATGCGGGCCAAGGTCTCGATATTGCCGCCCGTGCTGACGAACTGGATCTCCAGCTGCAGCCATTCCGGCGGCGTCATGCGCACGGGGCGTTCGCGCGCCGCCCCCCGCAGCGCCGACGCCATCGCCCGTTGCACCAGCGCGGGGGCGATGTCGTCCAGCAGCAGGACCTGGTCGACGTCGACGTTGTCGATCGCGCTGAGCGGCATTTCGGGCGCGACCGCATCGGCCGGCAATTGCACGATGGCGTGCCCCCCGCAGGCCTTGATCGCGAACAGGCCGGCCGTGCCGTCGTCCAGCCGCCCCGTCAGGATGACACCGGTGGCGCGTGCGCCGTAGATGGCCGCGGCAGTGCGGAACAGCGGGTCGATGGCCGGCCTGGCGTGGTTTTCGCGGGGTCCGCGCGACAGCGAAACGCGGCGCGCACCATCCTGCTCGAGCACCAGCAGGTGGAAGTCCGGCGGCGCCACCAGGATGCGGCCCGCTTCGAGGGAGTCGCCCTCGCGCGCGTGGCGCACCGGCAGCGCCGTGACGGGGGCCAACAGGCTCGGCAGCAGGCTGTCGTGCTGGCCCACGTGCATCGCCACCAGCACGGCGGCGGGCAAGCCGGCCGGTAGTGCCGCGACGATGGCGCGCAGCGCTTCAAGGCCGCCGGCGGAAGTGCCGATGACGATCAGGTCATCGGCGGCAGGGGTGGCAAGTTCGATCATGATCCAGTCTCCGGCTTGCGCGCGGCACCGTCGGTGCGCCACTGCACGCAGGTGGCGCTACCTGCGCGGGTCACGGCGCCGGGCGGGACAGCAGCCTTGCGATCTCGTTGCTGAGCACTTCGATCGCCACCGGCTTGGTCAGGAAGGACGAGTAACCCGCATCGAGTGCGGCGCGCACGTCCTTTTCCCGACCCAGCCCGCTGGCGGCGATGGCCGGCAGGTCCGCCAGGCCCGGCATGGCCCGCACGGCGCGGATGAAGTCGAAGCCGTCCATGTCGGGCATCGACAGATCCGACACCAGCAATTGCACGGGCAGGCCGGAGTCGGCCTGGGCCCGCAGCAGCGCCAGCCCTTCCGTGGCCGTCCCGGCGATCGATACGGTGGCGCCGTCCATTTCCAGCAGGGTCTGGAACACCCGGGCCGAGTCCTCGTCGTCATCCACCAGCAACAAGTGCCGGCCGGCCACGCAGGCGCCCAGCAATGGCGACGGGGACGGCACGCCGGGCGCCGGATGGCGCGACAGCGGCAACCACAGCGAAAAGCGACTGCCCCGGTCGGTACCCTCGGAAGCGGCCTCGATACGCCCGCCATGCTGCTCGACGATCTGGCGGGCCAGCGCCAGGCCGATGCCCAGGCCGGCGTGGTGACGCAGGGCCTTGGCGCTGCCCTGGCGGAACATGCCGAAAAGCTGCGTCAGGCTGGTTGCATCGATGCCGGCGCCCGTGTCCGTGACGTCCAGCCGGGCCTGCCCCTCCTCCACGCCGAGCGTGACGGTGACCCTGCCGCCGGAGGGCGTGAACTTGATGGCGTTGCTGAGCAGGTTCAGCACCACCTGCTCCAGTCGCACGGGGTCGGCCGGCACGATCACCGGCTCGCCGCTCCGGTGCAGCGAGATGTCGAGCTGCTGCGCCATCGGGTCGGCGCGCAGCACGTCCACCAGCTGGCCGGTGACCTCGGCCAGGTCGATGTCCTGGCAGTCCAGCGCAAGCTTGCCCGTGTTCAGGCGCGCCATGTCGAGCAGGTCGTCGATGATCTTGGCCTGGCTGGCCACGGCCTTGCGGATGGCCGTGGCGGCGCGCGCGGCGGCCGGCGTGTCGCGCACGGGTGCCAGGCGGGCCAGCAGTTCGGCATTGATATAGATCAGGTTGAGCGGATGGCGCAGCTCGTGCGACATGATGGCCAGGAACTCGTCCTTCTGGGCATTGTCGGATTCGGCCTGGTCGCGGCCCGCCTGCGAGCTGCTCAACTCGGCATTGCGTTCGCTGTCCCGCTGCGCCCGCAGGGTCTGGTCGCGGGTGATCTTCGCGTAGCCATAGAATTCTCCGTTGTGCAGCGGCGTCGTCACGCCCACGCTGAAGAAGCGCGAGCCGTCCTTGCGCACATGCCAGCGCTCGTCCTCGGCGCGCCCTTCCTTGCGGGCGCGCACCCGTTCATGCGCGGGAATGCCGGCCGCGCGGTCCTCGGGCGTGAAGATGAAGTCCAGCAGCCGCCCCAGCACTTCCTCTTCCTTGTAGCCGAAGTTGCGCTCGGCGCCCTTGTTCCAGCCCGTCACGAGGCCTTCGTTGTCGACCGTGATGATGGCATAGTCGTCCGTGCTCTCGGCCACCAGGCGCATCCACTCCTCGCCGCGGCGCAGCTTGTCCTCGGCCTCGCGCCGGCCCGTGATGTCGAAGAAGGTCATCACGGCCCCCTCGATGCGGTCTTCGGTGGTGCGGTAGGGCAGCAGCCGGACAATATAGTAGCGCCCGTCGTTGCTGCGCACTTCCCGCTCGACCAGGCGCAGGGTGTCGAACGAGGCGGAGACATCCTCGGCCAGGTGGTCGTAGTCGAGCCGGTGCGTGATGTCGAGCAGCGAGCGGCCGATATCGGTGGGAATCAGCGAGAACACGTCGGCCGCCCTGGGCGTGAAGCGCTTGATGCGCATGGCCCGGTCGACAAAGATGGTGGCGATATTGGTCGACGCGATCAGGTTGTTCAGGTCGTCGTTGGCCTTGCCCGTCTCCTCCACCTTCACCTTCAGTTCATAGTTGACGGTGATCAGTTCCTCGTTGACGGACTGCAGCTCTTCCTTGCTGGTTTCCAGCTCCTCCGTGGCCGAGCGCAATTCCTCGTTGATGGCCTGCAGTTCCTCGTTCGACGCGCGCAGCTCCTCGTTCGACACTTCCGACTGCTCGATGGTTTCCTGCAGCTTTTCCTTGCTGCGCTGCAGTTCATGCTCCAATTGCAGCAGCACCAGGTCCTTGTGCTCGGCCTGTACGGCGGGCGGATCGCCGATCATCGACTGCTCGGTTTGCTCGAACAGGATCAGCACGAAGTCGCCGTTGGCGCCCTCGTCGTTGAAGGGCCGGACGATGATGTTGACGAAACAGCTGCCCGCATCGCGCTTGACGAGCACGCGCTGGCCTTCCACGCTGTTGCCGCTCTGGATCGCCTGGTACAGGGCGCTGCGCAGCTCCAGCCGCAGCTCCGGCAGCACCAGCTGCAGGACGTTGCGCGACGGCTCGCCCCCCACGTGGCGCAGGAAGCGGCCGGCCGAGTCGGAGGTATGGACGATATTCGAATCGCGGTCGACCACGATCGACGGCGGCGCGAACTTCGACAGCGCGCGCTGGTGCACCTCGGCATACGAGAACACGCGCCGCGCGGCGACGGCACCACTGGCCAGCTCCGGCGCCCGGGCCGCCGACGTGGCCGACAGGGCCGGCAGGTAGCGCGCCGCGCGCGACAGCGGGCGGGCCCGGTAGATGCGGTTCTTCTTGTCGACCGGGATGAAGAACTCCGCTGCCGCGTCGGCCGACTCGGACGAGCCCAGGAACAGGAAGCCGTCCGGCTTCAGGGCCGAATGGAACATCTCCATCACGCGCATCTGCACGTCGCGGTTCAGGTAGATCAGCAGGTTGCGGCAGGAGATCAGGTCCAGCTTCGAGAACGGCGGATCGCGCAGCAGGTTGTGGGCGGCGAACAGGATGCGGTCGCGGATGGTCTTGCGGATGCGGTAGCGCTCGTCTTCCTTCGTGAAGAACTGGCGCAGCCGCGACGGCGGCACGTCCATCACGATCGACGCGGGATACAGGCCGGCGCGGGCGATGGTGATGGCCTGCTCGTCGATATCGGAGGCGAACACCTGCACGTCCGGCGGGCGCGTCATGCGCGAGGCCTCGTCGGCCAGCAGCATCGCCAGCGAATAGGCTTCCTGGCCGGTCGCGCAGGCGGCCACCCAGGCGCGCACCTGCTCGCCGCGCGTCTTCTCGCGGAACAGCTCGGGAATGACGTCCCGCTCCAGTGCCTCGAAGGCTTCGCGGTCGCGGAAGAAGTTCGTCACGCCGATCAGCATGTCCTTCAGCAGCGCCTTGTATTCGCCGGCGTCCTTCTCCAGCAGGTCGGCATACAGCGGCAGCGACGGCACGCCCTTGACCTGCAGGCGCCGTTCGATGCGGCGCATCACGGTGGCGCGCTTGTAGTGGCGGAAGTCGTGGCCCGTGTTCGCGCACAGCATGACGATGACGCGTTGCAGGGCCTCGTCGTTGTCGGCGTGCTCGTCGTCCTCCTCGTCGCCTTCGGGCAGCAGGGCACTGTCGTCGTCGCCACCGTCGCGCGGCAGGTGGATGCGGCGGGTGTGCCCGTGCACTTCCGTCAGCTTGTGGGCGATGTCCGTTGCTGGCAGCACGAAATCGACCATGCCGGTGGCGATGGCCGCGTTGGGCATGCCATCGTGTTCGGCATCGTCCGGCAGCTGGGCGAAGGTCATGCCGCCCAGTTCCTTGACCCGTTCCAGGCCCACCGAGCCGTCCGAGCCGGTCCCGGACAGAACCACCGCGAAAGCCTGCTCGCGGTGGGCGTCGGCCAAGGTGCGGAAGAAGATGTCGATGGCGACGTGCTGCCCCCGTGGCCGCTCCAGCTCGCGCACGTCCAGGTGGCCGTCGTCCATCGACAGTTGCAGGTTCGGCGCGATCACGTACACGTGCTCGGGCTGGATGGGCATGCGCTGCGTCACCTGAATCACGGGCATCGCCGTGACCCGCTGCAGCACCGTGTCGGCGGCGCTCTGGTGCTGCGGCGACAGGTGCAGGATGACGACGAAGGCCATGCCGTTCTTGGCCGGCATCTGTTCGAACATGCGCAGCAGGGCCGACAGCCCGCCGGCGGACGCACCGATACCGACCACGGGGAAGCCAAGGTTGCTGGGCTCGGGTGCGGACTGTTCCGCCGGCTGCGCGTCTGCCGCACTGCTGAGTGTCATCGCGATCTCTGTTGGTGCCAAAACCCAAAGTCTACCGCATGGGTCCGGGCTTGTTAACCATCGCATTCATTCTGGAATGCGCCATGGGTGGCGTGCGGCGTGCGGGCAGCCCGACGTGGCCCCTTCATGCCCCAGCGCCGCCCCGGCGCGGCCCGGAAACCTGTTGACACTGGCAGGCCGGCTGGGCACACTCGCGCCCACCACGCCCTGAAAGGAATCCCATGATCCGCGACGAACAGACCTTGCGCCTGCTCACCGACAGCCTGCGCCGCTTCGTGCGCGAGGTGCTGGTGCCGGCCGAGCAAGCGGTGGCCGACAGCGACGAGATCCCGCCCGCCATCGTGGCCCAGATGCGCGAGCTGGGCCTTTTCGGCCTGTCGATTCCGGAACAATACGGCGGCCTGGCGCTGACGATGGAAGAGGAAGTGCGGGTGGCGTTCGAGATCGCCTGGACCTCCCCCGCCTTTCGCTCGCTGATCGGCACCAACAACGGCATCGGCGCCCAGGGCATCGTCATCGACGGCACCGAGGCGCAGAAGGCCGCCTGGCTGCCCCGGCTGGCATCGGGCGACATCATCGGCGCGTTCGCGTTGACCGAGCCCGATGCCGGGTCCGACGCGGCCTCGTTGCGCACCACGGCCGTGCGCGACGGCGAACATTACGTCATCAACGGCGCCAAGCGCTTCATCACGAACGCGCCGGAGGCGTCGATCTTCACGGTGATGGCGCGCACCGACCCCGAAGGCCAGGGCGCCGGCGCCATTTCCGCCTTCATCGTCGAGCGGGGCACGCACGGCCTGTCGCTGGGACCGACGGACAGGAAGATGGGCCAGCGCGGCGCCCACACCTGCGACGTCGTTTTCGACAACTGCCGGGTACCGTCGGCGAACCTGATCGGTGGGGTCGAAGGGGTCGGCTTCAAGACGGCCATGAAGGTGCTGGACAAGGGCCGCCTGCATATCGCCGCCGTCTGCGTGGGTGCGGCCGAACGCATGCTGGACGACGCGCTGCGTTACGCGCTGGAGCGGCGCCAGTTCGGCCAGCCCATCGCCGAATTCCAGCTGGTGCAGGCCATGCTGGCCGACAGCAAGGCCGAGCTGTACGCGGCCCGCTGCATGGTGCTCGATGCGGCCCGGCGCCGCGACGACGGCCAGGACGTGTCGACCGAAGCCTCCTGCTGCAAGCTGTTCGCGTCCGAGATGTGCGGCCGAGTGGCAGACCGTGCCGTACAGATCCACGGCGGCGCCGGCTATATCGCCGACTACGCGGTGGAGCGCTTCTACCGCGACGTGCGCCTGTTCCGCATCTACGAAGGCACGTCGCAGATCCAGCAGCTCGTCATTGCCCGCAACATGATCCGGGCGGCACGCGGCTGATGGCACCGACCGACATCCCCGCCCTGCTGGCAAGCCTGCCGGCGCGCCTGGCCCATGTCGTGCGCGACGGCGCCGCGCGGGCACCACAGGCCCTGGCCCTGCGCGAGAACGGCCGCGACATCGACTACGCCACCCTTTGGCAGGCGATCCAGGTGGCGGCGACGCGCTTGCGCGAGCTGGGCGTGCGCCCCGGCGACCGGGTCATGACGGTCGGCGAGAACTGCGCCAACCAGGTCGCGCTGGTGTTCGCCGCCGGCCTGTGCGATGCGTGGATCGTCAACGTCAACGCACGGCTGTCGGCCCGCGAGATCGACAGCATCCGGCTGCACTGCGGTGCCCGGCGCGTCCTCTGCACGCTGTGCGCTTCGCCCGACGCCGCCGCCCATGGCGAGCGCCTGAATGCGTTGCGCCACGCCGGCCCGTTCGGCGACTGGCTGGAAAGTCCCTTGAACGAAGCCTGCGCGCCGGAACCGGTGCATGCCGACGGTGCCGTCCAGCCTGCGGCGCTGATCTACACCACCGGCACCACGGGCCATCCGAAAGGGGTGATGCTGTCGCACCGCAGCCTGCTGTTCGTGGCCGCCGTCTCCAGCAGCCTGCGTGGCCTGACGCCGGCGGACCGGGCTTACGGCGTGCTGCCGATCTCGCACGTCTACGGGCTGGCCTCGGTCATGCTGGGCACCTTGTACGCGGGCGCCTGCCTGGTGCTGGCTTCGCGCTTCACGGCCACCGGCCTGCTGCGCGCGCTGGACGAGGACCGGCTGACCATCCTGCAGGGCGTGCCTGCCATGTATGCACGGCTGCTGGAGCTGGCAGGCGACGGCGCCCCGCCGCTGCCGAACCGCCTGCGCTTTGCCTACGCGGGCGGCTCGCCCCTGCCGCCAAGCCTGAAGGCGCCGGCCGAGCGGCTGCTGGGCGTGGCCCTGCACAACGGCTACGGCATGACGGAAAGCGGCCCCACCATCAGCCAGACGGACCTGGCCGCGCCGCGCGCCGACACGTCGGTCGGCCGCCCCATCCCTGGCGTGGCCGTGCGCATCGTCGACGCCGGCGGCGCCGACGTGCGGCCAGGGAGCGCGGGCGAGCTGTGGGTGCGCGGGCCGAACGTCATGCTGGGCTATTACCGCGATCCCGTGCAGACGGCGGCCGCCCTGCGGCCGGGCGGCTGGCTCGACACGGGCGACATGGCGCGCCAGGAAGCCGATGGCGCGCTGTTCATCGTGGGGCGCACCAAGGAACTGATCATCCGCTCCGGCTTCAACGTCTATCCGCTGGAAGTGGAAAGCGTGCTCAATGCCCATCCGGGCGTGACGCAATCGGCCGTCGTGGGGCGCCCGGCGGCGGACGGCAACGAGGAAGTCATCGCCTACGTGGAGACCGACCCAAGCCGCCCGGTCGCGGTGGCCGACCTGCACGCCTGGGCGGCGCAGCAACTGGCGCCGTACAAATGCCCGGCCCTGATCGTCGTGCTGCCCGCCCTGCCGGCGGCGGCCACGGGTAAAATCCTGAAAGGCCGCCTGCGCGAGCTGGCCGCGGCCGCGGCCGCAAAATACTCATAAAGGAGACATCATGCACCGAATCTTCCGAGCCCTGGCCCTGGTGGGCATCTGCACGGCCGTCGCGGCGGGACCCGCCCGCGCCGAGGAATTCCTCGTCGGCGCCGAACTGCCCCTGACCGGGTCGCTCGCCCGCGTCGGCGGCGGCATGCAGGAAGGCGTGATGGTGGCGGCCGAAGTCTTCAACCGCAGCAACGGCAAGCACAAGGTGAAGATCGTCACGGTGGACGACGAATCGGCGCCGGCCAAGGCGATCGCCGCCGTCGAGCAGCTGGCCGGCCAGGGCGTGGTCGCCATCACGGGCGGCTACGGGTCGAACAATATCGCGCCCGCGTCCGACGCAGCCAACAAGCTGGGACTGGTGTACATCACCTCCGGCGGCGTCGACGACAGCCTGGTCGCGGCCGGGCGCAAGAATTTTTTCCGCATCAATAATACGGCCGGCTACGAGAAGGCGGCACTGGGCCTGTTTGCCGACATGGGCGCGCGCTCGGTGTCGATCGTCCACTCCACCAAGGACGCCACCGCCGACCTGGCCATGTCCGTGCAGAAGGCGCTGGCGGCGAAGGGTGTCAAGACCACCTTGCACCCCTTCGATCCGGCCATCACGGACTTCAAGCCCATCGTCAACAAGGTCCGGCTGCAGGACCGGCCCGACGTGCTGTTCATGGTGGGCTACGAGAACGATTACGTCGGCATCCTGCGCGCGGCCCGGGTACTGAAACCCCAGGTCAAGGCGATGGTCGGCGTGTGGTCGCTGGCCACGCCGAAAATGGCCAGCGAATTCCCCGACCTGATGCCGAACGTGTTCGGCACGGCGCTGCTGCCCTACCCGGCCACCTTCACCAATGCGGACGGCAAGGCCTTCGCCGACACCTACCGCCAGCTGTACAAGAAGGAGCCGGACTACCTCGGCCAGTTCGGCTACGTGCAGTCGATGCTGCTGTTCGAGGCGATCGCGCGCGCGGCCGACAAGGGCACGATAAAAAAGGGCGGCATCGCCGAGGAACTGCGCCGCACCGACCGCGATACCCTGATCGGGCGCGTGCAGTTCGGCGCCAACGGCGACAACCCGAACTTCAGCCACCGCATGGGCCAGCACCAGGGCAGGAACATCGTCATCGTGTGGCCGAAGGAGCATGCCACCGGCAAGATGGCCTACCCGGCCCTGCCCTGGTAAGGCCGGTCCGCCCGATGACGGAACTGGTCCTGCAGGCGCTGTATTCGGGCCTGCTGCAAGGCGGCTCGTACGCGCTGATCGCGCTCGGCCTGGCCCTCGTGTTCGGCACGATGCGCGTGATTAACCTGGCGCACGGCGAACTGGTGCTGCTGGCGGCCTACATCGCCTTCACCGTCGAAAGCCGGCTGGGCTGGGCGCCGGTGGCCGCCATTCCCGCCGCCGTCGTCGTCGTGTGCGCGGCCGCCGCCGGCGTGCACGCCATCATCGGCCGCATCCGCCACGACCGCGAGATCAACTCGCTGATCGCCACTTTCGGCATCGGCGTCATCCTCACCAATGCCATCCTGCTGACATGGTCGGCGGACGTGCGTTCCACCTCGTCGGCCTGGCTGCAGGAGGCCGTCGTCATGGGTCCCCTGTACGCCATGCGCGGCGAGCTGCTATTCTTCGGCGCCAGCGTGGCGCTGATGGGCGCCCTATGGTGGTGGCTGTCGAAAAGCTGGTACGGCCGCGCCGTGCGGGCCGTCTCCAGCAACCGCGACGCAGCCCAGCTGATGGGCATTCCGCCCGGCCGCACGGAGCTGGTGTCCTTCATCGTGGCCGGCATCCTGGCCGCCTGCGCCGGCGTGGCCCTGTACAGCGTGGGGGTGATCCAGCCGGCCATCGGCGCGGCACTGACGGTGAAGGCCTTCATCATCACCGTGCTGGCCGGTGTCGGCTCGATTCCCGGCGTGCTGCTGGGCGCCCTGCTGCTGGGCGTCACGGAGGCGCTGACGGTGACCCTGGCCAGTTCGGCGCTGCAGGAACTGGCCGGCATGGGGCTGTTCCTGCTGGTGCTGTTCGTGCTGCCGAACGGCCTTCTCGGCGCAGCCGGGCGGCGCGGATGAAGCGCCTCGGCATCGCCGCGCTGCTGTTTGCCGCCTACGTCGCCGTGCCCCTGCTGCTGGGGCACAACGCCTACGTCATGAGCCTGATCGACGCCTCCCTCGTCATCGGCGGCGTCGCGCTGGCCTGGGCGCTGCTGGGCAACCTGGGCGGCATGGTCAGCTTCGGTCACTCCGCCTTCGTCGGCGTGGGTGGCTACGTGTCGGCCATCGCCACCCTGCACGGCGGCCTGCCCGTGTTTGCCGGACTGCTGCTGGGCGGTTGCGGCGCCGTGCTGGCAGCCGTCGCCATGCTGCCCGTGCTGCGCCTGCGCGGGCCCTACTTCGCGCTGGCGATCCTGGCCTATGCCCATATCTTCCGCATCCTCGCCACCGAATGGACCGGCGTCACGGGCGGCGCCGGCGGCATCGCCGCCATCGCGCCGCTGCCCGTGGTCTTCGGCATCGACTTCGGCGGCAAGACGGGCGCTTACTTCGTCATTCTCACCATCGTCTGCCTGTTCGCATGGGTGTATGCGCGCGTGCGCGCCAGCCACCATGGCCTGGCGCTGCGGGCCATGCACGACAGCGAGGATGCCACCCGGGTCCTGGGCGTGAACAGCACGCTGCTGAAAGCGGCCATGCTGCTGCTGTCGAGCTTTATGGCGGGCGTGGTGGGCGCCTTCAATGCCCACTACATCGGCTTCCTGGAACCGGACTACGCCTTCGCCGGGCTGTGGGTGACCCTGCCCATCGTGGCGGCCATCTTCGGCGGCTACCGCACCATCCTCGGGCCGCTGGCCGGTGCCGTCGTCGTCTACCTGCTGGACCAGCTGGTATTCAAGGCGCTGATCCCCAGCGGCCACCAGTTGATCCTGGGCGCGCTGCTGGTGGCGATGATCGTGTTCAGCCCGCGCGGCCTGCTGCCGCTGGTGGCCCGAGTGAAAGGCCGCGATGCTTGAACTGATCGACGTCACGGTGCGTTTCGGCGGCCTGGCGGCCGTCGACGGCGTCAGCTTGCGAGCCGGCCCCGGCGAGGTGCTGGGACTGGTCGGGCCGAACGGCGCCGGCAAGACCACGCTGTTCAACGCCATCTCCGGCCTGGTGCGGCCCAGCGCCGGCGAGATCCGCGTCCACGGCGCCGACGTGACGCGCCGCCCCATGTTCCGCCGTGCGCGCCTGGGCATCGGCCGCACCTTCCAGATCCCGCAGCCGCTGCACCAGCTGACGGTGCGCGAGAACCTGGTGGTGGCGCAGCGTTTCGGCACCGGCAAGGTCGACGAGGCCCGCATCGCCGAGCTGCTCGATTTCACCGGCCTGGCCGGCAAGGACGGGCGCGATGCCGCAACAAGCCTGGCGCTGACGGAACTGAAGGCGCTGGAAGTGGCCAAGGCGCTGGCGACCGGGCCGAAGCTGCTGCTGCTGGACGAAGTGCTCGCCGGCCTGGAAACGGCCGCCAAGCGCCGCTTCATGGCCATGCTGCGCGAGCTGCCGGCCCGCTTCGGCGTGGGCATCGTCGTCATCGAGCACGATATCGAGACCATCGCCGCGCTGTGCCCCCGCGTGGCGGTGCTGAACTTCGGCCGCCTGATCGCCGACGGTGCGCCGGCCGACGTGTTCCGCGACCCGGAAGTGATGCGCAGCTATGTCGGCGCGGGAGGCGCGCATGCTTGACGTGAACGAAGTACGGGCAGGCTACGGCGCCATCAACGTGCTGTGGGACGCGAGCCTGCAGTTCGCGCCTGGCCGGCTGACGGCCATCCTCGGCCCGAACGGCGCCGGCAAGACCACCCTGCTGCGCGCCATCATGGGCCTGTTGCCGGTGACGGCGGGGACGATCCGGCTGGACGGCCGGCGCATCGACGGCACGGCCACGTGGCGCATGCCGGACCTGGGCGTGGCGATGATTCCGGAAGGGCGCATGATCTTTCGCGACATGACGGTGGAGGAAAACCTCGTCATGGGCGCCTTCCCGAAAGCCCAGCGCCCGCACGTGAAGGCCAGGCTGGAAGCGGCCTACGAATTGTTCCCCAAGCTGGCCGAACGGCGCCGCCAGGCGGCCGGCTCGCTGTCCGGCGGCGAGGCGCAGATGGTGGCGATGGCGCGGGGCCTGATGCCGGACCCGCGCATCCTGATCGTCGACGAGCCGTCGCTGGGCCTGGCGCCGATCGTCGTGGCCGAGCTGTTCGCCGTGCTGGCGCGGCTGAAGGCCGAGGGCCGCACCATCGTGCTGGTCGAGCAGAACACGGCCCAGGCGCTGGCCGTGGCCGATCACGTCTACCTGCTGCAGGGCGGGCGCGTGGTGCTGTCGCAGCCGGCGGTCGAGGTCGACCTCGATGCGCTGCACGCGCGCTATTTCGCCGCCTAAGGACGCTGCGCCGTGTGACTCAGCCCACGTGCTGGCTTTTCCAGTAGTCCAGCGGCGAGCGTCCCACCAGCGCCGTGAAGCCCCGCGTCAGGTGGGCCTGGTCGTAGAAGCCCAGTGCCTGGGCCAGCGCCGCCAGGTCCGGCACGCCGGATCGGGCCAGCCGGGCCGCCGCTTCCTGCAGCCGGAAGCGCTGGATCGTCCACTTCGGCGACACGCCCACGTAGTCGCGAAACAGGCGCTGCAGCGCGCGCTCGTCCAGCCCGACGCAGTCGGCCAGGGCCGCCACGCTGACGGGACCCTGCTCGGCCTGGGCCGCCAGCACGGCCCGGTCGGCCAGCATCGCGCGCGGGTCGGCCGGCAATGCCGCTACCCGTGGCGCCAGCAATCCAACCGCGGCGGCGATCATGGCGGCGTCGCTTTCGGCGGCCAGAACGGCCGCTTGCGCCGCCTGCGCAGCCACGTTGCCGAAGACGTCCGCCAGCGGCACCGTGCGGCCCGTGAGTGCCGCCACCGGCCCCACCACCAGGGGGCGCGCGCCGCCGGGCCGGAATCGCACGCCCAGCACGCGGCCCTGCCCCGCCAGTTTTTTTTCGAACGCGCCTTCGACGACGCCGTGCAGGGCCGAGCCGCCCGGCTCGAACGCCAGGTGCAGGTTCGGGTAAGGCAGCACACGCTGCGCCTGCGGCGGCTGCCCGGCCAGGTCCCATTCGACGATCCAGAAATACTCGATGGCGCGGGCCAGGTCTGGCGGTGGAGCATGGCGGCGCAGCGCGATGCGGCTGGCCGCGCCGCGCGGATCGACGATGCCCTTCGGCGTGTCGGATTTTTCCAATCCCTGCCCTTCCATGCCCGTTATATTGACGGCATTATCGTTCAAGGAGTAAGACCCATGGAAGCAATCGATGGCGCCCTGGCGCGCGAGGGCGGCGGCACATTTGCGATGACACTGGCGCCCGATGGCGTGCCAGCGCAGGCCGGCGACAGCCGCGCGCGCATGACGTTCACCAAGGACTGGTCAGGGCTGCTGTGCGGCGCCAGCGATGGCGTGATGCTGTCGGCCGGATCGCCCGCGGGCGGCGCGGCCGGTTACGTCGCGCTGGAACGCTTCGAAGGAACGCTGGACGGGCGCCATGGGAGCTTCGCCTTGCAACAGTGCGGCACGATGGAGCATGGCCGCGACAGCCTGCTGGCCGTCGTCACGCCCGGGTCGGGCACCGGCGCGCTGGCGGGACTGGCGGGCACCCTGGCGATCGAGCGGGTCGACGGGCAGCACCGCTACAGCCTGCAGTACGCCTTGCCCGGCTGACCCGGCATGAACTAAAGAGCGTAGCTGACGACGACGTAGAAATGGGGCGCCACCGGGTAGACCTGGTCGGCCGGCGCCAGCGGTCCCTGATGCGGCTTGACGCGGCGCGCCAGGGCATCGCTTTCGTCATACACGAGCGAGGTGCTGGCAACGGGCTGCGTCTCCCACTGCCATTCGCGCAGGCGATGCCCCGTTTCGGTATCGATGGGTGCGCGGGCCGCTTCGGCACGGTAAGCCGGCGCGTTCGACAGGAAGCGCACCGTGTGGATGGCGTGGATCTGGGTGGCACGCAGGGGCGTGACGAAGACGGCGGCCAGCATCAGCGCCGCCACCACGCAGCAGGCGGCGGGCAGGAACAGGCGCTGCCAGAAATTCTTCAGGGCCAGCAAAGCCAGCAGCGCCAGTGCGATGCCCACCGGGACGGCCGTGGGGATGCGCTGGGCGCGATAGAACAGCAGGCCGTCGAGCAGCAGCACGACCAGCACCAGCACGAAAGGCAGCAACAGCCGCAGGCGGCTGGGCGGGCCGGCCTGGCGGTCGCCCTCGTGGGCGCGGGAAGTGCGGCGATTGGCGCGGTTCGCACTCATCATGGTGTCTTTCGGTCGGCAGCGAAGCCATATGCAGGTAGCCGTATACTACCGGACATTGGCCCCGGGCCGGCGGCTCAGCCGTGCACCAGTTGCGTAATCTCGATCAGTTGCTGGCGGTAGATCGTCGCCAGTTGCCCTACCGCTTCATGCAGCGCCGCGTCGGCAGGGCTGTAGGCCAGCTGGCCGTCGGGCGTGCTGACGCAGAAACCGCGGGCCACCAGCTGCCCGACGATCTGCTCGGCCTGCGTCACGCTTTGCAGGTACAGCTGGCGCGCGACGGCTTCGGCGGTCCAGATCTGGTCGGGCGCGCCGTGCAACAACAACAGCGCCTCGACAAAAGGGACGGACGGCAAGCTTGTGATGAAGCTGCGTAGTTCGGGACTCAAGTGCTGCATGTTTCGTTCGCTTCCGCTACCGCCGGCGCGCCGGCCGGAATGTTACCAAGGCATCGAGCCTCGCATGTGATTGTCGCCGACAAAAATGCCGCCGCCGCGTAAACCATAGCGCTGCATGGCGCGTTGACAATGAGCGGCTGACACAGCCGCAAATTATATTCGTAAAAATATATTCGTGCCACGCGACAAGTGCTGCGGACAAGTACAGCGGACAAGCACGACGACAAGAACGACGACGGGACACCAGGGATGGCAAGCAAAAGCGGGAGCAAAAGCGGCAGGGGCAGCAAGGACGAAGGAGACCACCCGGCAAATCAGCCGGCCACCAGCCTGGAGGTGCTGCAGAAGGTGCGCGTCGTGATCCGCGCAGCGCAGCGCCATTCGCTGTGGGTGGAAAAGCAGTGCGGCGTCAATGGCGCGCAATTGTGGATCATGCAGGAGCTGGCCGATGCGCCCGGGCTGCGCGTGGGCCAGGTGACGGCGCTGCTGGCGACCCAGCAGGCCACCACCAGCAACCTGCTCGAAGGCCTGGTGCGCAAGGGCCTCGTCGTCAAGACGCGCGACCCCGCTGACCAGCGTGTGGTAAAACTGTTCCTTTCCGAACAGGGGCTGGCACTGCTGGAAGCGGCGCCGAAACCGGCACGTGGCCTGCTGCCCGAAGCGCTGGCCACATTGGCGCCGGCGCACCTGGCACGGCTGAACGCCGGCCTGCAAGGGCTGTTGTCCAGCATCGAGGTGATCGACGAAGGCTTCGGCCTGGAGCCCCTGCCCTTCACCATGTAAGCGAATCTGGAGAGAACATGAACGACGGCGAGCACGACCAACGCCGCAAGGACGATGCCATCGATCGACGGGCCACCGGCGGCCCGGATGGCAAGGAGCGCGAAGGCAGTCGCCGCAAGGACGACACGCCGCGCTACCTGAACCCCGGCGACTCGATCTTCAGCCTGTGGGGCCGCGTCATCAAGGCGCGCTACCAGCGCATCGCGGCCGCCGCCACGCGGCACGTGCTGCAGCGCCCCCTGCGCATCGGCATCTCGGCACGCATCTTCCATCCCGAAGCCGGCGCCACGGGCCTGCGCAGCAAGAACCTGCAATACCTGGAGGAGTCCATCGCGCAGTGGGTGATGTCGCGCGACGTGCTGGTCTTCATGATCCCCACGGTGAACACGGACGGCCTGCTGCATCCGTCGAATATCCGGCTGCGCGATTACGCCCGCCACCTCGACGGCCTGGTGCTGCAGGGCGGCGCCGACGTGTCGCCGCAAAGCTATGCGGAGACGCCGACCCGGCCCGAATGGAGCGGCGACCGCGCGCGCGACATGTATGAGCTGGAGTTGCTGCACGAATTCGTCGAGGCGGGCAAACCCGTGCTGGGCATCTGCCGTGGGTGCCAGTTGATCAACGTGGCCTTCGGCGGCACCCTGTACCAGGATATCGCCACCGACGTGCCGACGGCCATGCCGCACGTGCACGACGACTACGATCGCCACCGCCACGAGATCGTCTTCCCGCAGGATTCCTCGCTGGCCAAGCTGTTCGGCCAGCGCCTGGGCGGCGTCGTCAACTCGATCCACCACCAGGCCGTCAAGACGCTGGGCCGCGACATGCAGGTCGAGGCGCTGTCCGTGCCGGACGGCGTCGTCGAGGCGATCCGCTACCGCAAGGCGCCGTTCGTGATGGGCCTGCAGTGGCACCCTGAGTTCCACCGCGCCGGCGGCGAGGAGCTGCTCGATTGCACGGGCATCCTCGACAACTTCCTGCGCGTGGCACGCGAGACGCGCTTCTGACCGCTGCCTGAAAACCGGGGACAGTCCCCTGTTTTCAGGCAAGCGTTACATCCGTCCCTTGAAGCGCCGCACGGCGGCGTCGACCACGCCCTCGACGCTGCCGGCGGACGCGAACTGGTCGCGCAGGTAGGTGGCGTCGCTGCCCATGTGCGTGACCTGCATCAGGTGGTTCAGCGCCGCCGTCCCGCCCAGCTTCTCGGCATACGGGTCCATCTTGCGCAAAGTGGTCAGGATGTCCTCGCGCAGCGACAGGCTCTCGTAGGTCTTCGGGTGCACCACGGTGCCGTCCAGGCCGAAGCGGCAGGCCTGGAAGCGGTTGTAGTTGTAGACCAGGTAGTCGTCTTCGGCCGGCGGTTCTTCCTTGCGTTCCAGCAGATACGCGCACAGCGCCTGCAGGTAGCAGGCCAGCGCCGCCGCACGCTCCACCGTCAGCGGCGTGTCGCACACGCGCAGCTCGATGGTGCCGTATTCCGGCTTCGGCCGGATATCCCAGTAGAAGTCCTTCATGCTGTTGATGACGCCCGTGTGCTCCATCTTGGCGAAATAATTGTGCTCGAACTCGTCCCACGACAGCAGGAACGGTGCCCGGCCGCTCATCGGGAAGGCGAACACGGAATTGAGCCGGGCCGAGTGGAACAGCGTGTCGCCGCCCTGCACGAACGGCGAGGACGCCGACAGCGCGATGAAGTGCGGCAGGTAGCGCGACAGCGAATGCAGCAGGAACAGCGCGTCGTCGCCGTTGGCACAGCCGATGTGCACGTGCTGGCCGAACACGGTGAACTGCTTGGCCAGGTAGCCGTACAGCTGCGACACCTGCTTGAAGCGGGGCTTCTCGAAGATGCGCCGGTCGACCCACTTCTGGAACGGGTGCGTGCCGCCACCGGCGATGCCGATATTGAGCTGCTCGCCCGCCGTCACCAGGGTGTCGCGCACCTCGTGCAGCTGGGCCAGCAATTCGCTGTGGCGGGTGTGCACGTCGCTGTTAATCTCGATCATGCTCTCGGTGATCTCCGGCGTCACGTTGCCGGGGAAGGGCTTGCGCGCCAGCAGGTGCAGCAGGTCCGGGCTCGATGCCGTCAGGTCGTAGTCGGAAAAACTGACCAGCTGCAGTTCCAGCTCGACGCCCATGGTCAGCGGCGTACCGCCCTTGAATGCTTCCAGTGCCATGCTTTACTCCTTGGCCGTTTCGCGCGCCATGATGAGGGCGCGCTGGGTGAAGATGGGGCCGATCACTTCCATGAACAGGGTCATCGCGGCGACGGCCGCCAGCTCGTCCACCAGGACGATGCCGGCATACTTGGTCTGCTCCAGCAGCAGCACGACGAAAACGGACATGGGCGACAGCGCCACGCCCGTCAGCAGGCCCTTGCGCCACGGGATGCCGCCCGCATGGGCAAACGCGGCGACGCTGAGCGCCTTGACGACGAAGCGCGCCAGCAGCAGCACCAGCGCCAGCCCGCCCCCGAACAGCACATTGTTCCAGCTCAGGGTGGAGACGGCGAAGACGAACAGCAGCACCGTCATCAGTTCGCCGATGGCGCCGAAATTGCGCTCGGTACTGGTGAAGGTGACGCGGCGATGGCGCGCCGTCAGGCCGAAGGCCAGGGTAGCCAGCACGGGCGACAGGTCGCCCGCGTGGGTGATGGCCACCAGGATGACGACCACCAGCGCGAAGGCCACGGTGCCGTCGCGCGCCAAGGTGCCCAGGTGCCGCAGCACGGCCGGCACCAGCATGCCGAAGATGGCGCCCAGCAGGGCCGACGCCACCAGTTCGATCAGGCTGTGCGAGATGGCCTGCGTCAGACTGCCGGACGTCTGGAATACCCAGAAGCCGACGATGACCTTGAACGACAGCACGGCCAGCACGCAGTTGATCGCCACCAGGTGCAGCACCCGTTCCGTCACCTGCCCCGAGCTGCGCTGCTCGTTGATGACGCGCAGAACGCCGGCCGGCGACGTCGACATCGCCAGCGAGGCCAGCAGCAGCGCCGTCATCGACGGCAGCCCCCACAGGTGGGCGATCAGGTAGACCACGGCAAAGGTGCCGAAGGCTTCGAGCAGGCCGCTCAGCGCGACCCAGGGATTAATGCGCAGCCAGTTCAAGTTGACGCGGTAACCCAGCTCGAACAGGATCAGGCCGAACGCGACGTTGGCCAGCAAGGTAACGGGGCTGTTGCCTTCCGTCGTGAACAGGTCGGGAAAGGCCTGGGCACACAGGAAGCCGACCAGGCCATACACGCTGATGCGCGGCAGCTTGGTCCAGCGGTGAATGAATTCGCCGGCCAACCAGGCCAGCAAGACAGCGAGCGGCCAGGCAAGTTCGGCCGAGATAACCAGGAAATCTGGCATTGAGGGCTCCTCCTATTGTTGAGTTAGCGCCGGGCAGGATCGGCAATCGTGCAAGCACAAATATATTTGTCCAAATATATTTGGCGGGCAATTGTAACATCCGCGCATCGACCTGATTTGGGCTGAGTCGTGCTCAAATAACATGCTTGAACGTGCTTATCACACTCATCCATTGTGACTTGTGGTGACTTTATAGCAAGAAACGAAATCGCGTCGCACAAACGCCCCATATCGGGGACGCCCCTCGATTGCACTGACCCCGCCAGGAAAATTCGGGAACAGTCCCGGATTTTCCTGACGGGCGCGTGATGCGCGGGTCGGCGTTACAATGCCGTCCGCCCCCATTGAAAAAGGATCACCATGCTGGAACTGCTCAGCGAGCACGCCTGCTTCGGCGGCATGCAGCGATTTTTCCGTCACCAGTCGAGCGCGATCGGCCTGCCGATGCGCTTTTCCGTGTTCATCCCGCCCCATGCGGACGGCGCACGCCTGCCCGCGCTGTTCTACCTGGCGGGGTTGACGTGTACCGAGGAGACCTTCATGACGAAGGCCGGCGCCCAGCGCGTCGCCGCCGAGGAAGGCGTCATCCTGATCGCGCCGGACACCAGCCCCCGCGGCGCCAATATTCCCGGCGAAGCCGATGCGTGGGACTTCGGCGTCGGCGCCGGCTTCTACCTGGACGCGACCGAGCAGCCATGGGCCAGGCACTACCGCATGGAGAGCTACCTGCACGAGCTGCGCGCGCTGGTGCTGGAGCAGTCGCCCGTCGACCCGGCACGCATCGGCATTTTCGGTCACTCGATGGGCGGCCACGGCGCGCTGACCCTGGCGCTGCGCCGGCCCGACCTGTTCCGCACCGTGTCGGCCTTTGCCCCCATCGCCGCGCCGATGCGCTGCCCATGGGGCAAGAAAGCCTTCACGGGCTACCTCGGCACGGACGAAAGCAAGTGGGCCGAGCACGATGCCACGGCCCTGATGGCAAAGGCCCGCGCCCCCTTCCCCGGCGGGATCCTGATCGACCAGGGCCTGGCCGACAAATTCCTGGCCGAGCAGCTGTATCCGGAAGCATTCGAGGAAGCCTGCGCGGCGGCCGGCCAGAGCCTGACCCTGCGCCGCCACGCCGGCTACGACCATGGCTACTACTTTATCGCCACCTTCGTCGCCGATCACCTGCGCTGGCATGCGGCGCAGTTGAAGGCCTGACGCCTACAGCCTGATTTCGGTGCCCAGCAGGCGCAGGAACTGGGCCAGCCACTGGGGATGGGCCGGCCAGGCCGGTGCCGTGACGAACTGGCCGTCCGTGACGGCGGCATCGACGGCGATGTCGGCGAAATCGGCGCCGGCCAGCTTCACTTCGGGCGCGCACGCCGGGTAGCAGGAGATATTGCGGCCCCGGATCACGTCGGCGGCCGCCAGCAGCTGGGCGCCGTGGCAGACGGCGGCGATGGGCTTGCCGCTGGAAGCGAATTCGCGCACGACTTCGATGACGCGGGGATTGAGGCGCAGGTACTCGGGCGCGCGCCCGCCGGCGATCATCAGCGCGTCATACTTCGCCACGTCGACGTCGTCGAAGGCCGCGTTCAGCGCAAACAGGTGGCCCGGCTTTTCCGTATAGGTCTGGTCGCCTTCGAAATCGTGAATGGCCGTCTTGATCTTGTCGCCCGCGCCCTTGCCGGGGCAGACGGCATGCACGGTGTGGCCCACGGCCTGCAGTGCCTGGAACGGCACCATGGTTTCGTAGTCCTCGGCGAAGTCGCCGGTCAGGAAGAGGATGGTTTTCGCGGCCATGATGGACTCCCTCGCAGTTAAGGAAAAAACATCATAGCGCAAAAAAGGGGCAGCCACCGGTAAGGTGACTGCCCCTTTTGCAGGAGGCGGGCGGGCGCGCGCCGTCCTTTATTTGTGCAGCACGCGGCGGATCGTCTCGGCCAGGTCCTCGGCCACGAACTTGGCCACGTAGGCGTCGGCGCCCACGCCCTTGACGTGATCCTCGTTGGTCTTGCCCGACAGGGAGGAATGGATCACGACGGGAATCTTGGCGAAACGCGGGTCCTGCTTGATCTTGCGGGTCAGGGTGAAGCCGTCCATCTCCGGCATCTCCAGGTCGGTCAGCATCAGCGCGACGCGGTCCTCGATGGCGATGCCTTCGGCCTTGCAGCCCTCGGCGATGCTCTGCAGCTTGTCCCATGCTTCCTTGCCGGACTTGGTCATCACGAACGGCGCGTGCATGGCCTGCAGGCCCTGCTCGATCAGGTTGCGGGCCACGACGGAGTCGTCCGCGGCCAGGATGAAGCTGCCCTGCTTCAGCGTCAGTTTCGGGCCGATCGATTCCGGATCGACGTCCTTGCCTTCGGTCGGCACCATGCGGCGCAGGATGGTCTCGACGTCCAGCACCTGGGCCAGTCGCGTGCCGCTGGTGTCGCCGTCCAGGCGCGCGATCGACGTCACCATGCCGGTGGCATTGCTGCCTTCGGCCGTCAGCACCTGGCTCCAGTCCAGGCGCACGATCTCGTCCACCGATTCCACGGCAAAGGCCTGGGTGGTGCGGGCAAATTCCGTCACCAGCATGATGTTCAGGCCCGTCTTCGGCTTGACGCCGACGATGGCCGGCAAATCCATCACGGGAATGATCTGGCCGCGCAGATTGACGACGCCCAGCATGTGCGGCTGCGAACCGGCCACGGCCGTCACGGGCGGCATCGCCACGATTTCGCGAATCTTGAATACATTGATACCGTACAGTTCCGAGTGCTCGCCATTGGCGTCGGCACCGAGGCGGAACAGCAGGAGTTCGAATTTATTCGTGTTGGTCAGATTGGTGCGTTCGTCGATTTCCTGTTGTACGCTTTTCATTGCTATCCCCGGTCTAAAAGCTCTTCCGCGCCATGCGAAATATTGGGGCCAGTATAGGCGAGATTTTTCACGGGACGCGCGTAACTGAACTTAATGGCAAGAGCGATAGTGACGGAAAACAACACCGATAACAAACTGGAATGCCAAGGTTTTAACGGCAGTTTATCGAGGGAATATAAGAAGGGAAATAATAGTGGAATAGAAAAAGGACGCCGAAGCGTCCTTTTGAATTCTGGAGCGGGAGAAGAGTCTCGAACTCTCGACCTCAACCTTGGCAAGGTTGCGCTCTACCAACTGAGCTACTCCCGCAGAAGAGGCATGATTATGACAGAACGATTTCAAAAATGCCAGGGGGCAGGCGAGGAAGTTGGCCCGACGGTGCCGCTCGTGCCCCTCCCCTATAATCATGCAATTCGAGCTTACAAGGATGACAAGGGCAGGATGGATTCGATCGAAATCGTATTGGCGATGTTGCTGGCCGTGGTGGCCAGCGCCTACCTGGTGCGGGTGTTGCCCGTATCGATTCCGCTGCCACTGGTGCAGATCGGCCTGGGCGCGCTGATCGCCGCCTACACGGGCCACGGCGTGCGCATGGACCCGGCCCTGTTCTTCCTGCTGTTCCTGCCGCCGCTGCTGTTCCTCGACGGCTGGCGCATCCCGAAGAGCGGCCTGTTCCGCGACAAGGCCGTCATCCTCGAACTGGCCCTGGGCCTCGTCATCTTCACGGTGGTGGGCGCCGGCTTCCTGATCCACTGGCTGATCCCCGCCATGCCGCTGCCGGTGGCCTTCGCCCTGGCCGCCATCATTTCGCCCACCGATCCGGTCGCGGTCTCGTCGATCGCCTCGCGCGCGCCGGTTCCCACGCGCCTGATGCATATCCTGGAAGGCGAATCGCTGCTCAACGACGCCAGTGGCCTGGTGTGCTTCCGCTTCGCCGTGGCCGCCGCGCTGACGGGCGCCTTCTCGATCACCAGCGCCTCGCTGACCTTCGTGTGGCTCGTGGCCGGCGGCATCGGCGCCGGCGTGCTGGTGACCTTGCTCGTCACGTGGGCCCAGCGCTGGCTGTTCCGCCACTTCGGCGAACCAGCCGGCTCGCCCATCCTCGTCAACCTGCTGCTGCCCTTCGGCGCCTACCTGGCGGCCGAGCACCTGCATGCCTCCGGCATCCTGGCGGCCGTGGCGGCCGGTGTGACGATGAGCTACGTCGAGCTGTCCGGCCAGGTGATGGCCAATACCCGCATCCAGCGTTCGGCCGTATGGGACACGGTGCAGTTCGCGCTGAACGGCGTCATGTTCGTGCTGCTGGGCGAGCAGTTGCCCGACATCATGGAAGGCGCGCGCGTGTCGCTGGGCCAGAGCGGGCACGTCAATCCCTGGTGGCTGGTGCTGTATGCGTTCGCGATCTCGTTCGGCCTGATGGTGCTGCGCTTCGTGTGGGTCTGGACCACCTTGCGCATCACCCTGTACCGCAAGACGCGGCGTGGCGAGACGGCGCCGAAGCCGCCCGTGCGGCTGCTGCTGGCCATGTCGCTGGCGGGCGTGCGCGGCGCCATCACTCTGGCGGGCGTGATGACCTTGCCGCTGACCTTGTCCGACGGCGCGCCCTTCCCGGCCCGCGACCTGACCATCTTCCTGGCCAGTACCGTCATCCTGATCTCGCTGGTAGCGGCCAGCGTCGGCCTGCCACGCCTGCTGGGCGGCATGAGCTTCCCGGCCGAACCGGCCGAGCAGCAGGAAGAAGACCTGGCCCGGCGCGAAGCGGCCAGCGCGGCGATCGCCGCCGTCGAACGGGCCCAGGTCGCGCTGATGCAGAAGGACGACGAGTGCGACATGTATCCGGAAGCGGCCGGCCGCGTGATCGCGCTGTACCAGCACCGGCTCGACACGACGGGTGTGGACAATGGCGACGACGCCCAGCGTTTTCGCAAGCTGGACGAAGCCGAACGCGCCTTGCGCCTGGCCGCGCTGCAGGCCGAGCGCCGCGCCGTCTACAGCCTGGCGCGCAACGAACATATCTCCGACGAGATTTCGCGCAAGCTGGTGCGCGAGATCGACCTGGTCGAAGCGCGCCACAAGACATGACGACACTCGGCACCGATGCAACGCTACGGCGCCGCCTGCGCGTTGTCGTCACGTGTGCCTGGCTGCTGTTCTGGGGCCTGATGACGGCCACCGCCGTGCAGGACTACGTGCGCGACGGCGGCACCCGCCTGTGGCAACCGGTGCTGTGGGAAGGCTCGTCGCTGCTGGTGGCCACCCTGCTGCTGCTGGTGCAGCGCCGCGCCACGCGCCGCCATGACCACCTGGTCGCCACGCCGCGCCGCTGGTTCCTGCTGCAGCTGCCCTGGCTGCTGGTGTTCTGGGTCGCCTTCGTGCCGCTGGCCTTCGGCATGCGCCACGGCGTCTACGCACTGGTCGGCGAGCGTTACGAACACGAGGCGTGGCTGCCCACCGTGTTCTACGAGGACGTCAAGATCTCCGTATTCTTCGGCCTGTTCGTGCTGGTCGCCTTCGGCCTGCTGTCCTGGCAGGCGATGGTGGAGGAAAAGCTGCGTGCCCAGCGCACGGCCAGTCTGCTGCGCGCGGCGCAACTGCGCCAGTTGACGGCGCAGATGCAGCCGCACTTCCTGTTCAACGCGCTCAACACGGTGTCGGCGCTGATGCGCGAGGACGTCGACCGTGCCGACGCCATGCTGGTGCGGCTGGCCGACGTGCTGCGCGCCACCTTGGAAACGGGCGAGCGCCAGCAGGTACCGCTGGCGGCGGAACTGCGCCTGCTGCGCGGCTACGCCGAACTGATGGCCGAACGCCACGCCGACCGCGTCACCGTGGCCTGGGACGTCGACGCCGGCGTGCAGGCGTGCGCCGTGCCCGTCATGTGCCTGCAGCCTCTTTTGGAAAACGTGTTCCATCACACGGTGGAACGGCGTCGCGGCCCCGTGCACATCGTGCTGTCGGCGCACGTTGCCGCTGGCCGGCTCGCCCTGGCGGTCGAGGATGACGCCGGCCAGCTGGTCCCGGACGGCGCGAGCCAGGGTACCGGCACGGCGCTGCGCAACCTGCGCGAGCGCCTGCAGGCCCTGCATGGCGACGACGCCGCCCTGACCCTGACGCAGCTGGCGCCGGCCGGCGTGCGCGCCGAAATCGTCCTGCCATGCGTATCCTGATCGTCGACGACGAGCGCCCCGCGCGCGACAAGCTGCGCCGCCTGCTGGAGCAGGAGCCGGACGTCACGGCACTGGCCGAGGCCCGCGACGGCTTCGAGGCCCTGGCGCTGGCGGCCAGCTTCGGGCCCGACGCCATCTTCCTCGACATCCAGATGCCCGAAGCGAACGGGCTGGAAGTGGCGGCCTCGCTGCCCGCGCCGGCACCGCTGATTGTCTTCGTCACGGCCTACGACGCCTACGCGCTGCGCGCCTTCGACGCCAGCGCCATCGACTACCTTCTCAAGCCCTATGACGCGGCCCGCTTCGGGCGCAGCCTGGGGCGGCTGCGCGAGCGGCTGCATGTGAAGCTTCATGAGCGGCTGGAAGAGCGCACGCCGGCGCCGGCGGGCCTGCCGCTGCAGCAGTTGCTGGTGACCGAACGGGGCGTCACGCGCGTGGTCCCGGTGGCCGCCATCGGCTGGATCGAGACGGCCGACAATTACGTGGTGCTGCACACGGCGCGCGAAGCGCCGCTGCTGCGCCAGTCGCTGGCCGGCCTGCTGGCGGCGCTGGGCCCCGCCTTCCACCGCTGCCACCGGCGCGCCGCCGTGCAGCTGGCCAGCATCGACCGGATCGCCGTCACCGACAAGGGCGACGGCGAAGTGCTGCTGCGGGACGGCAGCCGCGCCCCGCTCAGCCGCCAGTACCGGGCCGCACTGATGGACGCACTGCGGCGGCAGGGCGCAGGCCAGTGACACCGCACTAACGCCGTCCGGCCAGCCGCAGCGCCAGCCGGTCAGCCCGCGCAACGGCTTCCTCGCCGAAGCAGTTGCAGGCCACCGCCACTGCGTAATCGCTGTCCGGCAGGACCACGGCGAACACATAATAGGTGCCCCAGCTGCCCGAATGGGCGCTGACCCGGCCCAGGTCCGCTTCGTCCGTGACAGCCCAGCCCAGGCCATACGCGCCGGCCGGGCCGTGCATGCGGCGAAACGCCTCCCTGTCCAGGTAGTCCGACGCGCCGCGCAGCCCCTGCAACTGCGCCCTCAGGAACTTGCCGTAGTCCGCCATCGACGCCATCATGCCGCCGGACGCCGCCAGCAGCTCCATGCCATAGCGCTCCTCGCCCTCGAACATGGTCGGCGTCCAGGTACCGTCGCGCAGCGTGTGACCGACCGGTCCCGGCACGCCCTCCTCCTCCGGGAACCCCAGCCTTGCCGTCATGCCCAGCGGCGCGAACACCTCCCGGTGCACCACCTGCTCGAACGGTGCGCCTCCCGCCGTTTCCGCCGCCAGCCCGGCCAGCAGGTAGCCGATATTCGAGTAGGCGTAGCGCGTACCCGGCGCGTGGACCGGGGCTTTGTGCAGGAAATGCCGGGCCAGCGTGACGCGATCCGCCGCCGCGTCGCCGGTGGTCAGCGCCCGCAATGGCTCGCTATCCTCGCCTTCGATATCGCGCTGCACGCCGCCCCGGTGGCGCAGCAGCTGCTCCACGGTGACGCCGCGCAGCGCAGGCTGCATGCTGTCGCGCCAGGCGGGAAACAGCTCGGCCATTGTGCTGTCCCAGCGCAGCTTGTGCTGCGCCACCAGGCGGGCGACCAGCATGCCCGTCGCGGCCTTGGTCTGCGAGCCCATCTGGAAGCGGTCGCCTGGTGTGACGGGCGCCGCCGTGGCCATGCTGCGCCGGCCGCTGACGACCGTTGTGACGATGTCCCCATCGACCGTGACGACGGACAGTGCCGGCACGCCCATTGTGGTCCGTGCGCCGTCCACCTCGGCCTGGAGGGCCGCCGTGGCGGCGGCGGCATTGCCGGCACCGTCATCACCGCCGCAGCCGCACAGCAGCAGGGCCAGTCCTAGCGCCGCCAATTTTTGCGTCACCATGTCTACACCTCCTTTGCAATCGCCGTCGCACCATGCAGCGGCTCGCCGCAGTGTAGGGAGCGGCATCGCGCCGGGGCAGTGCCGGAAGTCATGCCGGCCGCGCAAAAGCGCCATGGCGGCCCGCGCCGAAGGTACAATCGCCTGCCCGGCGCCGCCGCCCCAACCAATTGCCCATGCCACCTGCCATCAACCCCGCCGAAGTGGCGTTCACCGCCATCCGCGCCCAGGGCCCGGGCGGCCAGAACGTCAACAAGGTTTCCTGCGCCGTGCATGCCCGCTTCGACGTCAAGGCCTCGTCGCTGCCGGACCCGATCAAGGAGCGCCTGCTGGCCTTGCGCGACAGCCGTGTCACGGCCGACGGCGTCGTGATCCTGAAGGCGCAGGCCTCGCGCAGCCTGGAACAGAACAAGGAAGACGCGCTGCGCCGCCTGCAGGCGCTGGTCGACCAGGCCGCCGACGTGCCGCTGGTACGGCGGCCCACGCGGCCCACGCGGGCCTCGCAGCGGCGCCGGCTCGACGCCAAGAGCCGCAGCGGCAATGTCAAGGCCTTGCGCGGCAAGGTCAGCGAGTAGTTGTTAAATCGAAACGAATGAGGTAAGATTTATAAGCATCGCTCTCGCGACAAGCCTGTCGCGATCGTCCACCCCGAGCGTGCTCCCACAGCAGAAAGTCTTCCGTGATCGCCCCCAATCCAGTCATCGACAGCCGGCGCGCCGAATTCGCCGACGCCGCCGTCGAAGCGCGCTTCAACCAGCATCACGTCGCCCGGCGCGTGGCGCAGCTCAATGTCAGCCTGCTGTTCTGCGTGGCCTTCTACCTGGCATTCGCGGCAACCGACCTGACCACCTTGGGCGGCACCACCACGGCCTTCCTTCTGCTGTCGGCGCGCGTGCTGGTGGCCCTGCTGGCGGTAGCAGGCTGCATCCTGCTGCGCCAGCGGCGCGATTCGGTGCCTATCGCCATCGCCGTCGCGTGCACCGTGGAGGTGGTCGGCATGGCCGTGTTCATGGTGCTGTGCTGGTTCCAGCCCGACGCCACGGCGTGGAACGCGCTGTCGCTGGACCTGATGGTGGTGGCCCTCTATATCAACGTGCCGAACCGGCTGCTGTACGCGACCTTGATCGCGCTGGCCTCCAGCGTCGCGTTCACGGCGATGGTGCTGGTGCAGCAGCAGCTGGGCACGGACGACATGGTGGCCATGGTGCTGCTGCTGATGCTGGCCAATGCCCTGGGCTATATCGGCGCCCGCCGCTACCACCTGGCGCAGCGCGAAGCCTTCCGCTCGGCGCTGGCGCTGCAGCAGCTGGCCGACCGCGACCCGCTGACGGGCTGCTTCAACCGCCGCGTGCTGCAAAAAGGCGTGCTGGAGGCGGAAATCACGCGGGCCAGGCGCTACGGCACTTCGCTGTCCGTCGTGCTGTGCGATATCGACCACTTCAAGCGCATCAACGACAGCCACGGCCACGGCGCCGGCGACCAGGTGCTGGCCGATTTCGCCGTGCTGCTGCTGGCGATGACGCGCGACGCCGTCGACAGCGTCATTCGCTACGGCGGCGAGGAATTCCTGCTGATCCTGCCGGAGACGGAACTGGACGGCGCCATCAAGCTGGCCGAACGCATCCGGCTGGCCGCCGCCGACACGGGCACCTTGCTGGAACAGGGCCGGCACGTCACGGTGACGGCCAGCTTCGGCGTCGCCACCATCGGGCCCGGCCAGATGCACTGGCAGGGCACAGCGGCCGACCTGATCGACGCGGCCGACACGCAGCTGTACGGCGCCAAGGATGCCGGCCGCAACTGCGTGCGCGGCACGCCGTTCCGGCCGTCGGCCGTGCAGGCCCGCGCCTAGGGTTCCGGCACGGGCCGGCTCCGGCCTGCCCCGCCCTCCCCCCGTTCCGCCCCATCGAGCTGGCCGGAGCCCGTGCCCCTGCCTACACTGGCTGGACAAATTGGCACGAGGACCCCACCATGACGACTACCCCGCAACGCCTGTATTTCCTGGACTGGCTGCGCATCGCCGCCTTCTTCCTGCTGGTGCTGTACCACATCGGCATGTATTACGTGTCGTGGGACTGGCACGTGAAAAGTCCCCATGCCGGCGACGCCATCGCCCCGTTGATGTTCCTGTCCTCGCCGTGGCGCATGTCGCTGCTGTTCCTGATCAGCGGCGTCGCCGCCGGCTGCATGGTGCGCAAGGTTCCCGCCATGCGCTTCCTGCGCCAGCGCAGCTGGCGCCTGCTGCTGCCGCTGGTGTTCGGCATGCTCGTCATCGTGCCGCCGCAGCCCTACTTCGAAGTGATCGAGAAGGTAGGCTATGGCGGCAGCTATGCCGACTTCATGCGCCTGTACCTGAGCGCCTACGACGGCTTCTGCCGCGAGGACTGCCTGGTCCTGCCGACCTGGAACCACCTGTGGTTCGTGGCCTACCTGTGGAGCTATTCCGTGGTGCTGTGCCTGGCCGTGCTGGCCATCGGGGCGGACCGCATGACGCGCCTGGGCGCTCGCTGCGAGGCCGTGCTGACGGGCTGGCGCGCGATCCTGCTGCCGGCGGCGTACCTGGTGGCGGCACGCCTGCTGCTCCGGCCGTATTTCGACGAGACCCACGCGCTGGTGGACGATTGGTACAACCATTCGGTCTACCTGCCCGTGTTCCTGCTGGGTGTCGTGCTGGCCGCGCAGCGCGGCTTCTGGCTGGAACTGGCGCGGCTGCGGTTCACCACCCTGGGCATCGCGCTGGCCTGCTGGGCCGTCTTCGTCTGCCTCGATGCGGTGGCAGGGGCATGGTACGAGGTACCCGCTTTCCGGTTCGCGTTCGCGATGGTACGGGGCCTGCTGCAATGGTGCGCCATCCTGGCCGCGTGCGGCTTCGGCCAGCGCCACCTCGATGTCGACAGCGCCAAGCGCCGCTACCTGACGCAGGCCGTGTTCCCCGTGTATATCCTGCACCAGAGCCTGATCATCGTGCTGGCGATGGCGATGAAACCGGCGCATTTGCCGCCCGTGACGGAGGGCGCGGTGCTGGTGGTGCTGACGATTACGCTCAGCTTCGGCATCTTCGAGGCGGTGCGGCGCGTGCCTTTCCTGCGGCCGTTGTTCGGCATCGGCGCCGACGAGCGCCCTACGGTGTCCAGCGCCGGTGCACGGGATCGCACGGCGCCCGCGGTGGCGCGCGCGGGCTGACCTACAGCCGCATGGACAGGCCGACCGTGAAGGCGACGTCCGGCGTGCGGCTGTTCAGGCCCCGCGACAGCATGGCGTCGACCTGGCAGTCGCGGTTCACCAGCCAGGAGGCACCGACATCGAAGGTCGCTTCGCTGCCGCCATCCTTGCCGTGTGCGATGCGGGGCGCGGCCAGTTCGACGAAGGTGCGCAGCTGCTCGGTCCAGTTCTTGCCCACCACAACGGCAAACAGGCCCGTGACGACATGGCCGCCGCCGGCCGCGCGCTCGCGCACGATGCCGGGCATCAGTCCCACGCCCACGTCGCCCGGCAGCTCCCATTCGGCCGCCACGCGCAGGGACGGACGGACGCCATCGCCACGGAAGGGCTTTGAGCCGGAATCGACATCGGCATGCAGCAGCACGCCCACGGCCGGCATCGCGCCGTTCTCGTCCAGCGCATGCCACTTGAAGCCGACGGCCGTGTCGGCGGCGCCGCGCAGCCGCTCGTGCCCGTCCCCGTCGTCGAGGCGGTAGCGCACGCGCCCGTCCGTTTCCACGCGCAGCTCCACCGTGTCGCTCACGCCGATGCGCAGCAGGGTCGGCGTACTGGTGGTGCGCTCGCGAGCCCCATCGTTGCGGTCGCGCTCCACGGCGACGCTTGTCTCAAGCTGCAGGCGCCCCTTGCCGACGACGGCGCTCGATTCGACGAAGTCGGGTCGGTCGGTGACGATGGGCTCCGCATCGGCCGCGTGGGCGGCGGAGCATGCGGCGAGGCAGGCAGAAAGCCAGACAGCTGGTGGAAATTTGGGCATGGCGTCCAGTCAGAAGGCAACCGGGCTGCCGGGGTCAGTTGAGCACCTTCCGGCTCCGCTTGGCCCGGTACATCTCGGCATCGGCCATCGCGAACGCTTCTTCCAGGTCGAAGCCGGCCTTGCGCATGGCCATGCCGAGCGAGGCGCGTACGTCGGCGCCGGCCAGCGTTTCCTGCACGCGCAGCAGCATGGCCTGGGCATCGAAATAGTCGCATTCCACCATCAGCATGCCGAATTCGTCGTCGCCCAGGCGCGCGACGACGTCCGAGCCGCGAGTGACGTGTTCCAGCGCCCGTGCGGTGCGCATCAGCAGTGCATCGCCCGAGGCATTGCCCTGGGTGTCGTTGATGAATTTCAGGTCGTCGACGTCGATCGACACGACGCAGGCCGAATGGCCGTAGCGGCTGCAGCGCTCTTCTTCCCGCGCCAGCAGCATTTCCCAGCCGCGCCGGTTATACAGGCCGGTCAGGCTGTCGCGCGTCAGGTCCACGTCGGCCCGCTCGGCCTGGCGCAGCGCGTCGGCCGCATTCAGTTCGCCGTTCAGCACGGCGCTGAGCAGGTCCGCAAGCAGGGTGACGGTATCGAGTTCCTCGCGAATGTCGGGCGAGCGGGCCTGCGGATCGAGGCCGACCAGGGTGCCGAACAGCGAGCCGTCGGTACGGTGCAGCGGCACGCCGACATAGGCGCCCACGCCCAACTGGCGCGCCAGCGGCGCCTCGGCATAGGCCGGCACGTCGGCCAATGCGGGCGCGATATTCGGGCCGTGGCCCAGCACCATGCGCGAGCACACCGTGTCCGTCCAGCGAAAGGCCTGGCCCGGCTTGATGCCGTAGCCGGCATCGTCGGCAAACAGGACGATCCAGTCTTCGCCCTCGGTGCGCGTCACCATCCACAGCTTGAAGCCCAGCCGGTGGCGCAGGTAGGACATGGTGGCCTGCGCCGCCGTCGCGAAATCGTTGATCATGCATGCCTCTCCTGTCAGTTACGACAATGCGCTGCGATTATGCCCCGATTATGCACCGATTCGCCGGGTCGATCACGGGATGAAAGCTAGCGTGTGCAGGGCCGGTCCCGGCAGCAGCGGCGTGGGCGTGCCGCGCAGCCAGTCGGCATGGCCGGCCAGGAAATAAGGCGACAGCGGATGGCCGCTCTGGCCGCCCGGCATATTGAAGATGCCCTGCTCTTCCTTGCCGGGCGAAACGGCGAAGCGTTCCGACTGGCCGAACGTGGGCCCGGAGACGCGCGGCATGTGGGCGTCGCCCGGCTGCGGATCGGCCGGGGCGCTGAGCCATTTGCGCAGCGCCGGCACGGCCTGGGCGATCGGGTGCGCGATGGCGACCGTGTTGCGGGCGCCCCAGGTGGCGTCGCGCAGCGGCGTGCCGTCCGCTTCCAGGTCGGCCACGGTGCGGTCGAGCGCCGCCAGTTGCAGCGCGCGCCAGCTGTCGTACTGGTGCGGCAGCCAGCCGGCCGGCTGCTCGTCCAGCAGGCGCGCCACCACTTCCGGCCAGCGCCGCTCGGCCACCGCCGCGCCGGCACCGTTGCCGTAGGCCTGCAACTGGGCGTTGGCGCCACCGTACAACAGCTCGTACAGGGACCACATGAAGCCGCGCGCGATGCGGTAGCCGGCCGAATCGGGGCTGGCGCGGCCGCTCCAGCTCTCGCGCAGCAGGCGCGCGGCCTCGGCGCGTTTCGGCTTGCCGGCCAGGGCCTGCGCGTCCAGCAGCGCCAGCGCGCGCTCGCGCCAGCCGGCCAGGAACACGGCGCGGTCGTCCAGCATCACGCCGTACACGGCCCGTTCGTCGGTGGCGCTGCCCAGCGCGGCCAGCGCGTCGCGCGCCTGCCGGCTGCGCGCGCCCAGGTCGAAGCCGCCGTCGCCCAGCAGCGCGGCGCCGGCGCCGGCGAGCTGGCGGCTGTTGCCCGTGTTGAGCTGCCCGCCGGCCGGATTGACGACGCGGGGATATTCGGCCGGCGCCAGCGTGCCCTGCCAGGACGGCGTGTCGCCAGCCAGCGGGAAAGTGGCGTCGGGCGCGCCGGGCCCTTGCGGGCGGCGCGGCAACGGGCCGGCGATGGTCCAGCCGATATTGCCGGCGGCGTCGCCGGCGATGAAGTTCTGGGCCGGAATGCCGGCCGTGTTGGCGATCGCCAGCGCCTCGTCCAGCGTGTTGGCGCCTTCCAGCCGGCGCAGGTTGACGTTCACCAGCGCGCCTTCGTGGGCGATCCAGTGCACGGCGAAATTGCGCCCGCCCGCCTGCAGCAGGGGGCCCAGCGACGTGTCGCGCACCGTCAGCGTCTCGGCCAGCGCACCCTTGACGAGGATCGTCTCGGCATGCTCCGTCACGGTCTCCCAGCGCCCGTTCAGGCGCACCTGGCCGGGATGGGCGGCGTCGAGCGACGCCGTCACCAGGTCCTGGTAGTCGCCGTAGCTGTTGGTGAAGGCCCAGGCCACGCGGCCGTTGGTGCCGACGATGATGAAGGGCGTGCCGGGCAGGGTCACGCCGACCAGCCGGCGCGTGCTGCCGTTACCGTCCGGGACCTGCAGCAGCGCGCGATACCAGGTATTGGGCAGCTTGATCCCCAGGTGCATGTCGTCCGCCACGATGGCGCCGCCGCCCTTGCTGCGGCTGCCGGCGATGGCCCAGTTGTTGCTGCCGACGGCGGCGCGGAAGTCGTCCGCGGCCAGCAGCGCGGCGTCGCGCGGACCGGGCTGGCCCCACCACGACGGTGCCCGCGCCGGCACCGGCACGGCAGGCACGGATACGTCGCCCGCGTCGAGCGGCGCATCCCAGCGGCTGGCCGGGGGCATCAGGAACGCCAGTTGTTCCGCATCTGCGTGTTCGCGCATCCAGCCGCGCGACAGCTCGCGCGCCGTCGCATTGCCCTGCAGGTCCAGGTACATCGCATACAGCGCCAGCAGCGAATCGTGGGCCGACCAGGGCCGCGGCTTCATGCGCAGCAGGCCGTATTCGAAGGGCCGCGTGCCCAGCGCGTTCAGGCCCTCGTTGACACCGGCCGTGTAGCGCTCCAGCAGTTCGCGATCCGGCGCGGGCAGCTGGCGGTAAGCCATGGCGGCCCGCGCGCGGAAGCGGTGCAGGCGGTGCTGACGGTCCACCGGCAGCGCCTTGGCGCCGAACAGTTCGGCCAGTTCACCGGCGGCCACGCGGCGCAGCAGGTCCATCTGGAAGAAACGGTCCTGGGCGTGGACGAAGCCAGTGGCATAGGCCACGTCGAGTCGGTTGCCGCCGGCGATGGACGGCACGCCGCCGGCATCGCGCGTGACGGTCACGCCGGCATGCAGCCCGGCCACGGAGCGCCGGCCATCGAGTTCGGGCAGGCTGCCGCGCAGGAAGAACCAGACGGTCAGCCAGGCCAGCAACAGCAGCAACAGCAGCCCCCATCCGATGCGCTTGGCCCAGTGCCGGGCCGAACGTGGCCGCCCTCCATTTTGCATCCTCGTCTCCGCACAGTTCACCTGCGGCGCATCTTGCCAGAAATCCAACGGGAGCGGAGCAAAAAAGTGTAAGCGCGCGGGGCATCCGTCCTGCCTTGGCGTCCGGCATTTCCTGGAGTAAAGTAGCATCATCCTGGATAAATACGCGGTGTCCGCCACCCACGTCATCATGATCAAACCCTCGCGTCCCGACAACGAAGGCCAGCGGCTCGCCGCGCTGGAGTCCCTGCTGATCCTGGACACGCCGCCGGAAGCGCGCTTCGACCAGATCGTCGAATTCGCCGCGCGCGAATTCGACGTGCCGATCGCCCTGATCACCTTGCTGGATACGGACCGGCAGTGGTTCAAGGCCAATGTCGGCCTGGGCGCGACCTGCCAGACCAGCCGTGACATCTCGTTCTGCGGCCATACCATCCTGCGCAGCGAAATCATGGTGGTGCCCGACGCGCACAAGGACGCCCGCTTCCACGACAACCCGCTCGTCACGGGCCATCCCCACATCCGCTTCTACGCCGGCGCGCCGCTGGTGCTCTCCTCCGGCTACGCGCTGGGCAGCCTGTGCATCATCGATACGGTGCCGCGCGACGCGGCCACGATCGACCTGGCCATGCTGTCAACCCTGCGCCACCTCGTCATGCGCGAGCTGGAACCGAAGGCCGCCACGGCCTGACGCCAGTCAATCGCGCCGGCGCCAGCGCAGCGCGATGGCCCGTTCGCGCCACACGATGCGGCGCGGCCGGAAGCGCCACAGCCGCTCCGCACCGGCCAGGCCGGCGGCCGCGGCACCATCGAGCACCACGTCGACCTCGCCCGTCATCTGCAGCACGTGGCCGTGCTCGAAGTCGACGAACAGCAGCCCGGCCCGGCCATTGAGCAGCATATTGCCCAAGGTAGCGAAGAAGCGGTTGCCCGCGTAATCGGGCACCGTCAGCACGCCGTCGGCGTCCACCGTCACGAAACCGGCCGGACCGCCCCGGTGCGACACGTCGACCTTGCGACCGGCCGCGCCGTCGGCATGGCTGGCGACAAAGAAGGTGCCGGCATGCTCGATCAGCGCCAATGCCCTGTCGTCCAGCCCCGCCAGTTCCGTGACGGCGCCTGGCGCGTCGTCGACCCATTCGAAGTCGCGCAGGTGGATATATTGGGGGCAGTTGCCGAAGGATTCGCCGACGGTCAGCGAATAGGCACCGGGCGCCATGCGGCGCAGGCGGCCGTTGACGCGGTTGCGCCGGCGCGTGTGCAGCTCGATCCCGAGCAGGCCCACCATCGCGTCGTCGTCCAGGCCTGCCTCGGCCGGATCGCCGGGCACCGGCGGCAAGGCCAGGCGCAAGGTGCCCGACTCCGGTGACGTCATGAAGCCGGGCGCACCGGTGCGCAAGGTGGCCCAGGGCGCGCCGGTGTCATCGACGGTGCCCAGCACAACGAAAGGCAGCTGCGCGAAGAAGTCGCGATGCTGGTCCGGCATATACGGGCGTACTACCTTGCGGCCGATTTCCTCCATCCGCTCCTGCGCGCCGATGCTGCGCTGGATGGCCCGTTCGCCCTCATGCCACGGCGAGTCCTGGCGCGTGTCCATGATGGCCTACGCCGCCAGGCCGACGGGGGTCTGCACGAACGGCACGAAGCCGGGCAATGCCTCGACGCGTGCCAGCCAGGCCCGCACGGCCGGATACGGCGCCAGGTCGATAAAGCCTTCGGGCGCACGGGCCGCATAGCTGTACAGGGAAATGTCGGCGATGCTGGGCGCTGGCGTCGCGATCCATTCGCGTCCCGTCAAGGCCGCATCCATCAGCGTAAGGGTGCGCTGGCCCCGCGCCACCAGCGGCGCCATGTCGTCCGGTCGGCCGAACAGCTGGACGATGCGGGCAGCGGCCATGCCGAAGGCGACGTCGCCCGCCGCCACCGACAGCCAGCGCTGCACGGCAGCCTCCTGCAACGGGTCCTGCGGCAACCACTGCGGTCCGTGGCGCCGCGCCAGGTAGACCAGGATCGCGTTCGAGTCGGCGATGACGTGGCCGTCGTCTTCCAGCACGGGCACCTGGCCGAAGGGATTGATGGCCAGGAAGGCCGGTGACTTGTGTTCGCCCCGCGCCAGGTCGACCTGGACCAGTTCGAAGTCGAGGCCCAGCAGGGACAGGAAGGCATGCACGCGGTGGGCATGGCCGGAGATCGGGTGGTAATGCAGTTTCATGGTCTTCCTCGCGGTGGGATGGATGGGTTGATTGTGAACGCTCCACCCCGCGACCGGAATCCCCGCCGGCGGCAATTGATTATTGCGCCGGGCGTAATGATGGGTCCGCTAGAGGACCTCGAACAGCAGCAGCTGCGTGACTTCCGCCGGATTGAAATTATCGTCCGAGATGAAGGCCAAGGTGGCATGGCCGTTCGGCAGGCGCGGCCCCCAGCCGATGCCTTCCAGGTTATCCAGCACGGGCAAGCGCAGCGTGTTCAGGTCCAGCACCAGCCGCTTGCGGGCCGGGATGACGGTGGCGCCCAGCAGGGCCGGCACCCGCGCCACGTCGGTGGCGCCCCGCACGTCCATTTCGTACAGCCGGATATGGTTGCGGTACTTGCCGTCGTCGCCCTGCACGGCGGCGCGCTCCAGTACCAGCAGGGTATGTTCGCCGGAGGCGAGGATTTCCGAGATGCCGTTTTCGGCCTGCTTGCCGGCGCCTGGCGCGGCCGGAATCGGATCGATGACATAGGCATACTGGGCGAGCAGCGTGCCGTCGCGACCGAGCCGGGTGATGCGGCTGAGCGCACCGGCGGTCGGCGTCGGCACGGGACCGTCCTGCACCAGGGGCGCTTCCAGCGCCAGCCACAGGCTGTCGCCGTCGGCCGCGAAGCACAGCCCTTCCAGGTTCAGGTTATTGCGCGCGCCGGTTTTTTCATCGTGGGACAGGCGCAGCATCGGGGGCAATGACAAGCTTCTCAGGAAGCTGCCATCGGCGGCGGCGTGGCGCACGGCAGGGTCCAGGCCGATGCGCAAGTCGCCCTCGCTGGTGTACCAGATCGAACCGTCGCGGGGATCGACGCGCACCGATTCCGGATCGAGCACGGTGCCGCCGTTCTTGGCGAAGGCCTTGAGGTCGGGATGGGGCGTGCCGTCCTGCTGCAGCAGCACACGCATCTCGGTCAGCCTGACGGCGGTGAAGGCATCGCCTTCGAGCGTCGGGCGCGCGCGGTAGAAGCGCGCCGGTTCCAGGTTCGAGCGGTCGTCGCTGAGCAGCACCCAGCTGGCGTCGCGGGCGTCGTAGTCGATGCCGGACAGGCCACCGACCGGCGTGCCGGCAAAGGGCTGCTTCAGGGCGATGCGCTGCTCGCCGATGAAGCGCAGCGAGGTAACGTGCGGCGCAGGCTCGCGCGGCACGGTCGCGCAGGCGCCCAACAAGCCAGCGACGACAACGGCGCCGGCCAGCATGCTCAAACTCTTCATGGTGATCCGTTCAAAATGACGCTAACGCGGCATTATGCCCGATCGAAGGCGGCTGTCGTTTCAACGATGGGCGCCATGCAGGCGCCGGTGCATGCTGCGCAAGGTCAGCCAGACGCCGGCCGCCACCACCGGCACGGCCAGGCCGATCAGCGCATCGGGACTGGCGACCCAGCCCAGCACCTTGGCGCCCTTGACGGAGTAGCCGATCAGGCCCACCACGTAATACGAGATGGCCGCCACCGACAGGCCCTCGACGGCCTGCTGCAGCCGCAGCTGCTGGGCCGCCCTGGCATTCATCGACTGCAGGATCTGCCGGTTCTGGGTTTCCTGGACGATGCCCACGCGCGTGCGCAGCAGGTCGTTGCTGTTGGCGATACGGCGTGCCAGCGCATCCTGGCGCGCAGCCACGGCTTCGCAAGTACTCATGGCAGGCGCCAGGCGGCGCTCCATGAATTCCTCCACCGTCGGCACGCCTTCGATGCGGCTCTCGCGCAGCTCGTCGATGCGCGCATTCACCAGGCGGAAGTAGGCTTTCGAGGCAGCGAAGCGGTAGCTGTTCTCCAGCGACAGCTTCTCGATGCGGGCCGCCAGGTGCGTGATCTGCTGCAGCAGGGCCTGTTCGGTGGTGCCGTCCGACTGCAGCAGCGCCTCGGTCAGCCCGGCCAGCTCGCGCTCGACGGCGTTCAGCTCCGGCACGGCGCGCTGCGCCGCCGGAAGGCCCAGCAGGGCCATCATCCGGTAGGTCTCGATTTCCAGCACGCGCTGCACCAGCCGGCCGGCCTGCTGCGCGCGCATGTCGACGTCGCGGATGACGAAGCGCGAAAAGCCGCCGGACTGGATCAGGAAGTCCGACCACAGTTCCCCGCCCTGCATGACGCGGCTGCCGGCCAGCGACACGCCTTCGAACAGGTCCGGCGCGGCACCTGCCTCGCCGCCGCGCAGCAGCAGCACGTGGGCCGCCACCATCACGCGCCCTTTCAGCGACAGCAGCCATTGCTGCGGCAGCAGCGCGTCGGGCATGTCGCCGAAACCGACATCGCTGCCGCTGGCGGCGAAAGTGTAGGTGGCAAATTCCGTGTGCAGTTCCCACTTCAGGCGCAGGCGGCCGAAGTCGTGGTAGAAGTAGCTGGCATCGCGGCTGGGCGCGGCCACGCCGAAGTGGGCGCACAGGCTGGCCAGCAGCTCGTGCTGGGCCTGCGCATTGCCGTCGCGGGCGGACGATCCGGCATACACGGCCAGGTGCGACACGCGCTCGGGCGCATGCAGCTTCAGGAACGGCCGGGAATGCAGTTCGGCCGCCAGCGGCACGCGCTGCGGGTGATTCAGGCTGGAGAACACAAGCGACATCGGACCACCTTTCCTTCTTGAAGACTACATGGCGTTCAGTACACTTCCTTGGCGGCGTTGCGCACCGCCGTCAGCAGCAGGTTGGCGCCTGGCGACAGCAGGTGATCGTGCTGGCGGATGATGCCGAAGGCGTCCATCTTGAACGGCAGTTCGATCGGCAGGATCGCCAGCACGTTCAGGGACTGATAATACCGCGCCACGTCGATCGGCATCACATGCAGCATGTCGGTCTGCGCCAGCAGCGCCGTGATCAGCAGCAGCGCGGTGGTGTCGACGACATTGGCGGGCGGCTCCAGGCCGGCGCGGCGGAACATCATGTCGCAGCGGTGGCGCAGGATGCTGCCCTGCGGCGGCAGCACCCAGCCCAGGCCCGCCAGGTCGCGCAGCTGCAGTGCATCGTTCGACAGCAGCGGATGGCCGGGCCGCGCCACGGCGCATGCCGGCTCCTCGGTCAGTTCCTCGTAGATCAGGTGCGAGCTGTTGTCCCGCTCCAGGATGCGACCGATCATGAAGTCCAGCGTGCCCCGCTCCAGCATGTCCAGCAAGGTGTTGGACGACTCCAGGTGCACGCCGATGCGCAGCAGCGGCGCCTGTTGCTTGATGCGGGCGATCGCCTGCGGCAGCAGCGACATGGCCGGCGTCATGATGACGCCCACCTCGACCTGGCCGACCAGGCCGGACTTGAGTGCCATCACGTCGTCATGGGCCAGCGACAGGCTGGTGAGCGCCATGCGGGCGTGGCGGATCATGGTTTCGCCGTACAGGGTCGGCTCCATGCCGCGCGGCAGCCGGTCGAACAGCTTCACGTCCAGCATCTCCTCCAGGTCCTTGATCTGCTTGGAGGCAGCCGGCTGCGTCATGTGCAGCACTTCGGCGGCACGGTGGATGTTGCGTTGTTCGTCCAGCGCGATCAGCAGCAGCAGCTGGCGTGTCTTCAGGCGGGCGCGCAGAAACCAGTTCGGGTTGAGTGTATCCATCGGCAGATCATAACATTGGCCGTCGCGCGGCCAGGACGGGCGGCGAAAAACCAGCCGGGGATTTTTCGCACCCTGGGAGACGGCCGCCATGGCGGCCGCGGGAAGGAACTGGGAAACTAGCGGCAGCCGGGACTCGGATTGGCGGCCGGGCCTTCGGCCGTTTGCGGTACGAAAGCGATGGTGCCGTCGGCGTTGTAGCGCAGCTCCTCGACGGCGGCCGAACGGCGCCACTCGCCGCCACCGGGCAGCTTGTCGTTATGGTAGAAGATATACGACTTGCCGTTGAAGTCGACGATGGCATGGTGGATGGTCTTGACCACGGCGTTCTTCTTCATGATGACGCCCCGGTAGGTCCACGGCCCGGTCGCGCTCGGGCCGGTCGCATACGCCGTCTCTTCCGGGAATTCACGCGAGTAGCTCAGGTAGTAGGTGCCCTTGTGCTTGTGCAGGTAGGCCGCTTCCGTGAAGTTGTCGATGCCCTGCGTGTGGATCGGTCCATCGAGTTCGATCATGTTGGGTTTCAGCTTGGCCCATTTCAGCACGCGGTTGCCCCAGTACAGGTAGGCCTGGCCGTCGTCGTCGATAAACACGGCCGGGTCGATATCGTCCCACGGAATATCCGATTCCTTCGTCATGTCGTTCGTGACGAGGGCGCTGCCGCGGGCGTCCTTGAAGGGCCCCGTCGGGCTGTCCGCCACGGCCACGCCGATGGCCTTGCCGGGAATCGTTGCGTGGTCGACGGTCGAATAGAAGTAGTACTTGCCGTCACGCTTGGTGATGTCCGAGGCCCATGCGTCGGCGCGTGCCCAGCCGAAGGTCTTGACGGACAGCGGCGCACCGTGCTCCTTCCAGTTCTTCATGTCGCAGCTGGAGTAGACGCGCCATTCCTTCATCAGGTAGTCCTTCGCGTCCACGGCCGCGTCGTCCTTGCCCACGTACAGGTAGACGCGGCCGTTGTCGACCAGCGCGGCCGGATCGGCCGTGTACAGCTTCGGGAACAGCGGATTGGCGGCGCTTGCACTGGCGTGCATGGCCAGCGATGCGGCAGCCAGGGCGGCCGCAACGAGGGTCTTCTTCAACATGGAGTCTCCTAGGTTTTGACGCGCGCCGACAGCAGGCGCTGTACGACGCAGAACAGGAACAGCAGCGCACCGATGACGATCTTGGTCCACCAGGACGACAAGGTGCCGTCGAAGGCGATCAGGGTCTGGATGGTGCCCAGCACCAGCACGCCCGACAGCGCGCCGGCCACATAGCCGTAGCCGCCGGACAGCAGGGTGCCGCCGATGACGACGGCCGCGATGGCATCGAGCTCGGTGCCCTGCGCATGCTGGCCATAGCCGGACAACATGTAGAACGCGAACAGCACGCCGCCCAGCGCGGCGCAAAAGCCGCTGAATGCATACACGAGGACGCGGGTGCGGCCCACGGCCAGGCCCATCATCAGGGCCGACTGCTCGTTGCCGCCGATGGCGTAGACGGCGCGACCGAAGGCGGTGCGACGCGACACCCAGATCGTCACGGCCAGCAGCAGCAAGGCCACCAGCGCGCCCACCGACAGGAAACCGCCTAGCACGGGCACCTGCATCTGCGAGATGGCGACAAAGGCCGGGTCGTCGATGGTGATCGACTCGATGCTGATCAGGTAGCACAGGCCGCGCGCCAGGAACATGCCGGCCAGGGTGACGATAAAGGGCTGCAGCTGGAAGAAGTGGATCAGCGCACCTTGCGCGGCGCCGAACACGGCGCCGATGACCAGCACGGCGGCGATGACGGCCGCCGGCGGCCAGTGCGCGCTGCCCAGCAGCCAGGCCGCCACCATCGTCGTGAGGGCCAGTACGGAGCCGACCGACAGGTCGATGCCCCCCGACAGGATGACGATGCCCATGCCGATGGCGATCACCAGCAGGAAGGCGTTGTCGATCAACAGGTTCAGCATCACCTGCCAGGACAGGAAGCCGGGATAGGCGGCACCGCCCGCCACCAGCAGCACGGCCAGCAGCACCACGGTGACGACGGAGGTGAAGTACGGGGCGCCCGGCAGACCGCGCGCGGAGGTCAGCATGGCGTTCATGCGCGGCCCTTCCACAGTTTCTTGAAGCCGCTCGACTGCGACAGGCAGACGGCGAAAACGACGAGCGACTTGACCACCATGTTCACTTCCGGCGGCACGCCCAGCGAATAGATGGTGTACGTCAAGGTCTGGATGATCAATGCGCCGATCATGCTGCCGGCCAGGCTGAATTTGCCGCCGGCCAGCGACGTGCCGCCCAGGGTCACGGCCAGGATGGCATCGAGTTCGAGCAGCAGGCCGGCGTTGTTGGCGTCGGCGCTCTTGATGTTCGACGCGATCATCAGGCCCGCCAGGCCGGCGCAGGCCGAGCAGAACAAGTAGACGAAGAAGATCAACGTGGCGGTGCGCACGCCGGCCAGCCGCGCCGCGACGGGATTGATGCCGACGGCCTGGATGAACAGGCCCAGGGCGGTCTTCTTCAGCAGCAGGCCCACCACCAGCAGCACGGCGGCGACGACCCACAGCGCGAACGGAAGACCCAGCAGGTAGCCGCTGCCGAGGAAGAAGAAGGGCTGGTAGTAGACGGTGACGATCTGGCCGTCCGTCAGCAGCTGCGCCAGGCCCCGCCCCGCCACCATCAGGATCAGTGTGGCAACGATGGGCTGGAGCTTCAGGCCGGCCACCAGCAGGCCATTCCAGGCACCGCACAACACGGCCGCACCCAGCGCGGCGGCCAGCGCCAGTGCCATCGGCGTATTGGCCACGTATTCCGGCACGCCGTTGTTGACCACCATGGTACCGCCGATCAGCATGGCCGCCATCGTGCCGGACAGCGCCACGACGGCGCCGACGGAAATGTCGATGCCGCGCGTGGCGATCACCAGGGTCATGCCCAGCGCCGCCAGCATCAGCGGCGCGGCGCGGTTGACGATGTCGATCAATGGGCCATACAGGTGGCCGTCGCGCACTTCCAGGGTGAAGAAACCGGGAATGAAGATCAGGTCCAGCAGCAGCAAGGTGGCCAGTGCCAGTAGCGGCTTGGCCAGCGGGTGGGCCAGCAGGCTGCCGCTGCCGGCGCGGGGCTTGGCATCGGCCGGCGCGCGGCTGGCGCGGGGCGGGTCGGCCGGTTTCAGTTGCGCGGCGCTCATGCGGACGCTCCTTGTTCGGTGCCGCCGGCGATCACCTGCAGCACCGACTGTTCATCGAGCTCGCCGCGGCGGTATTCGCCGCAGGCCTTGCGGTCGCGCATGACGATCATCCGGTCGCTGCAGCGCAGCACCTCGGGCAGCTCGGACGAGATGAAGAGGATCGACAGGCCCTTGCGGCACAGCGTGGTGACGTAATCCATGATTTCCTGCTTGGCGCGCACGTCGATGCCGCGCGTCGGTTCGTCCAGGATCAGCAGCTTCGGATCGGTGGCCAGCCAGCGTGCCAGCAGCACCTTTTGCTGGTTACCGCCGGACAGCGTGCCGATCGGGGTTTCGATGCTGGCCGTCTTGATGCCCAGCCACTTCACGTAATCGTTGGCCAGCTGCTGCTGGCGCTTCAGGGGGATGGCGCGCAGCATGCCGGTCTTGGCCTGCAGTGCCAGGATCAGGTTCTCGCGCACGGACAGGGTCAGGATCGCCCCTTCGTGCTTGCGGTCTTCCGAACAGAAGCCGATGCCGGCGGCGATGGCGTCACGCGGCGTGGCGAAGACGTCGTCCCGGCCGTCGATGGCGATGCTGCCGCCGTCGGCCTTGTCGGCGCCGAACAGCAGGCGCGCCAGCTCGGTGCGTCCGGAGCCCAGCAGGCCGGCGAGCCCCAGCAATTCGCCTTTATGGATGGTGATGTCGACCGGCGCCAGCACGCCCTTGCGCGACAGCGCACGCGTGGCCAGCAGGGGCTCGCCCTGCGCAACCTGCGCTGCATGCAGCGTCGCCTCGGCAGCTTCGGGCGCGGCCGGCGCACCCACCATCTTGTTCACCAGGGCCAGGCGCGACAGCTCGCTGCAGGGGTACTCCCCTTCCCGCTCGCCGTTGCGCATCACGGTGATGCGGTCCGAGATGGCGTAGGTCTGGTCGAGGAAGTGGGTAACGAACAGGATCGCCATGCCCTGCTCGCGCAGCCGACGCAGCACGCGGAACAGCAGCTGCACTTCCGCTTCGTCCAGGCTCGACGTGGGTTCGTCCAGGATCAGCACCTTGGCCGAGATGTTCAGCGCGCGCGAGATCGCCACCATCTGCTGGATCGCCAGCGGATAGCGCGACAAGGGCTGCGTGACGTCGATATCGATTTCCAGCTGGCGCAGCAGCACTTCGGCGTCGCGCCGCATGGCGACCCAGTCGATGCCGAACAGCTTTTTCGGATAGCGGCCGATGAAGATGTTCTCCGCCACCGACAGGTTCGGGCACAGGTTGACTTCCTGGTAGACGGTGCTGATGCCCAGCTGTTGCGCTTCCAGGGTGGAGGCAGGGCTGACGGGCCGCCCGTCCAGCACGATGGTGCCGGCGTCCGGCGTGTACACGCCCGTCAGCACCTTGATCAAGGTGGACTTGCCGGCGCCGTTCTGGCCCATCAGCGTGTGCACCTCGCCCGGATACAGGCGCAGGCCCGCGTCGGACAAGGCCTTCACGCCGGGGAAGGCCTTGTGGATACCGGACAGCTCCAGCACCGGCCGGACGGCACCGGCCATGGCCGTTGTAACGGCGCTCATTTAGTATTTACGGGTCGGGAATTCTTTGGCCGCCACTTCGGCCGGGAACACGCGTTCCTCCGTGACGATGCGCTTGGCGACCGGTTTGCCGGCCACGACGTCCTGCGCCGCCTGCATCAGCTGTGGTCCCAGCAGCGGGCTGCATTCGACGGTGACGTTGAGCTTACCGAGCATCATGGCCTCGAACGCGCCCTTGACGCCGTCGATGGAGACGATGACGATGTCCTTGCCCGGTTTCAGGCCCGCTTCCTCGATGGCCTGGATGGCGCCGATGGCCATGTCGTCGTTGTGCGCGTACAGCACGTTGATGTTCTTGCCGTGCGCTTTCAGGAACGCTTCCATCACTTCCTTGCCCTTGGCGCGGGTGAATTCGCCCGTCTGCGTGCGCAGCAGCTTCAGTTGCGCATTGCCCTTGGTGACTTCCTCGAAGCCCGCCTTGCGGTCGATGGCCGGGGCCGAACCCACGGTGCCCTGCAGTTCGACGATATTCAGCACCTTGCCCGGCGTCTTCTTGGCGTAGTCCACCAGCCAGCGGCCGGCGCGGCGGCCTTCCTCGACGAAGTCCGAGCCGATCAGGGTGACGTACAGCGACTTGTCCGTGACATTGACGTCGCGGTCGGTGAGGATGACGGGAATCTTGGCCGCTTTCGCTTCGCGCAGCACCGTGTCCCAGCCCGATTCCACCACCGGGGAAAACGCGATGACGTCGACCCGCTGGGCGATGAAGGAGCGGATCGCCTTGACCTGGTTTTCCTGGCGCTGCTGTGCGTCCGCGAACTTCAGGGTCACGCCGGCCTTTTTCGCCGCGTCCTTGATGGAGACGGTATTGGCGGTGCGCCATTCGCTTTCGGCGCCGACCTGGGAAAAGCCGATCACCAGCGGTTTCGCGGCCAGCGCGGTGAAGGTGACGGAGGTGCCGGCCAGTGCGATGGCGGCGGCGATCAAATTCCTGCGGGTGAGGTGCATACGGGTCTCCTGGATTGTCTTTTTATGAAGCTATAGTAGGAGAAAGGCTCATGCCGATCCAATACATTTTTTGTCCTGCGCGATATCTTTTTTGTTATCGGTATAGCCCGGAACCGCATTAACGCAGCAGGCGCAGGCCATACAGGCCGCCTGCGAGCGAGCCGGGATGGGCGACGAATTTCACGGTCAACGCACCATCCCGCGCCGCCCCGGCGGGAAGGTCGATATCGATGTCGTAGAAGGCCTGCGCATTCCCGGCCAGCTCGATGGTGCGCAGCAGCCGGTCGTTGACGAGGACGTCGAACTTGCGGCCCGCGTCGACAGCCGCAAACGTCAGGCGCAGCACCCTGCCCTCGCCGGCCTTGTCGTTCAGGCGGTAGCTGAACCAGCCGCTCGCGTGGCGCCAGTGGCGAGCGCCATTGACGCCGGCGTCCGCGCCTTCACCCGCGAAGGCATGGTCGGATTCGGGCTGCTGCTCGCCCGGCGCCACCTGGTCCACCGTGCGTCGGGCCAGCGCGATGCGGTCGGCCTCGCCCTGGGACGTCTGCGAACGCATCTGCGCCAGCCCTGCCGGCGTGGCCTGCTGCCAGTAGATCATGTAGCGCGAATCGTGCAGGCGGAAGAACGGGATGAAGCGCAGCCCGGAAGAGTTGGCGCCCTGGACCAGCCCGGGGGCCTCGAAGGTCAGCGGCTGGCCCGGCACGGGGCGGAAGCGCTTCATGAAGTCCCTCGTGTCGCTGACGAACAGGGGCGCCGCTTCGAGCGGGCAGGTCTGGCCGTGGGCGATATGGTCCATGCGCGCGCCGCCGGCTATGAAATTGAGCTTCTCGTCCTTGAACGGCGCCGTTTTCGCCGCCAGCACGATGGGGCCGTGCAGCACGGCATACCAGTTCGACCCGTCCGGCATCTGCTCCAGGCGCGTCGTCATCGGCAGCGCCATGTCGACCGTGTCGCCATCGCGCCAGGTCCGCTCGATGCGCACGTAGCCGTCCTGGCCCGCGCTCGCCGGCACGCGTTTGCCGTTGACCTTGACCGTCATCGCGCCAAGCTTGACCCAGCCAGGGTAGCGCAGCTTCAGCGCGAACCTGCCGGCGCCGTGGACCAGGATTCGGGTGCTGGAGCGGTCCGGGAAGGCCGTCGTTTGGGTAATGCGCAGGTTCTTCGCCTTCCAGTCCAGGGTGGACGGGATGAACAGGTTGACATATAGATCAGCGCCATCGTGGGCGTAAATGAACTCGCCGTACTTGGCGTGGCTCTCGATGCCGGAGCCGACGCAGCACCACATGCCTTCGTCCACCTGCGAATAGACGCGGTAGTGGTTCGGCCGCATCGGCGTGAAATAGACGAAGCCGCCCGTGTCGGGCCGCTGCGAGCCGAGGATATGGTTGTACAGCGCGCGTTCGTAGTAGTCGCCATAGGCCACGCCCGGCTTGCGCTGGAACAGCATGCTGGTGAGCTTGAGCATATTGTAGGTATTGCAGGTCTCGGGCCCCTCGACCTCGTCGATCATCGGCGCGAAGTCGGCGCTGTCGTGGAAGTGCTCCTTGACGCTGTTGCCGCCGATGGCGACGCTGCGCTTGTCGACGACGGTCTGCCAGAAGGTGCGCGCCGCATCCGTCCACTGCGCTTCGCCTGTCATCTGGCCGATGCGCTCGAAGCCGATCACCTTCGGGATCTGCGTATTGGCGTGCAGGCCGGTCAACTGGTCCCTGCCCTGCGCCAGCGGTTGCAGGATGGCCTGGTGCGAGAAGCGCCGCGCCAGGTGCAGGTATTTCATATCGCCCGTCATCGACGCGACGTCGGCCAGCACCTCGTTCATGCCGCCATGTTCGCTCTTCAGCATGGCCTGCATCTGCTCGTCCGACAATTTCGCCGTCAGCGCCAATGCCCAGTCGGACAAGACGATCAGCATGATGCGGGCGTCCTCGTTGCCCGTGTAGTGCCAGGCGTCGCGCAGACCGGCGTAGACCTTGTGCAGGTTATACCAGGGGACCCACTTGCCGTTGACGCTGAAATTGTCCGCATGGAGCTTGCCCGCCGCGATATCGGCCCACGCCGTCCGTCCGTCGGGAATGCCGCCCAGGTAGCCGTCGCCGCCCGCCTGCTGGCATTTTTTCAGCTCGCCGACGAAATACGTCAAGCGCTCCAGCACCCGGGGGTCGCCGGTCGACGCATGCATCAGCGCCAGCGCGGACAGGTAGTGCCCGCCCATATGGCCATCCAGCCCGGACGACTCCCAGTTGCCGTAGCTGTCTTTCACGGGCGACAGCCCCGCCTCGCGGCGAAACGGCGCCAGCAGCCGGTCCGCGTCGAGCGCCAGCAGGTAGCGCAAATCCGTCTGCTGCGCGTCGAGGAAAGGGCTCGCCGTCAAGCGCACGTCGCGCAGGGGGAACAGCTCGGCGGCGGAAGCGGACAGCGCGAACGCCAGCGCAGCACCGCCCAGCAGTCGAAATACGAGTTTCATGGCTTAGGACCTCAGATTGCAGAGCCTGTGTCAACATCGGGGTCAGGCACGAAAGTCGACACAAGCTCGGCAGTAAGATGTGAAAATCGACGCCGATCCCGCCTCTACGGCCGCGTCCGTGTCGAGATACGTGCCTGACCCCGATGTCGACACGAACCCGGCCGTAGGCCTATTTGGTGGCAGGGGGCAGCAAGGTGCTCTGGTAGCTGTTCAGCTGCTTCGGGTCGACCACGGGCCAGCCGGCTGCGTCCCATTTGATGTCGAGGACTTTCAGCTTCTGCTGGTACTTGTCGGCCGTCTCGTAGGCGTGCAGGACCAGCACGTCCTTGCCGCCGAAGGTGTAGGCGCTGTTGTGGCCCAGGCCGACCCAGTCCTTGTCGCCCTGGATGACGATGGAGCCGCCGCCCTTGGCCATGTCCTTGCCGTCCTTGTCCAGGTAGGGACCGGTGGCGTCGCGCGCCCGGCCCACGACGACGTGGTAGGTGCTCTTCTCCTTCTGGCAGCACAGGCCCCACGACGCGAACAGGTAGTACCAGTCGCCCTTCTTGAAGATGAAGGGCGCCTCGATCTCGGCAGGACCGGCCTCGCTGTCCGGCGTGAACGCCGGCCGTTCGCGGGCGGCGATGGTGCGCCACTGCTGCGGCTCGGCCAGGCGCGTCCAGTCGTCGTTCAGCTTGACCAGCTTCAGGCCGCCCCAGAACGAACCGAAGGCCATCCAGCCGTTGCCGGCCTTGTCCTCGACGATATTCGAATCGATCGCGTTCCAGGCGTCACGGCCCGGCACCGACTGCAGCACCAGGCCCTGGTCCTCCCACTTGTAGTCGGGGGACCGGGGATCGAGCGTCTTGTTGACGGTGACGCCGATGCCGGACGTGTTCTTGCCGAAGCCGGACACCGAGTAATACAGGTAGTACCTGCCACGGTGCTTCTGCACGTCCGGCGCCCAGATATGGCCGTCGAAGGTCGGCGCGGCCTGTCTGGCCCACGCGGGTTCGCCCGCAAAGACGCGCCCCTCGGGCGTCCAGGACCGCATGTCGCGCGAACTGTAGAAGGTGATGCCCGGCCCCGTGCTGAACAGGTAGTACTTGCCGCCATCCTGCGCCATCACGGGGTCGTGCACGCCCACCTGCACCGCCTGCGCCGCAGGCAGTGCACCCGAAAGGCCGGCGGCCACCATCAGGGCGCCGGCTTGATGCTTGAAACACTTCATCTGGTTCGATTCCTCAGTTACCCGTACGGGCGCCCCACAGCGACACGCCATCCGCATTTTGCGCCGTGAACGTCACGGTGAAGGCATTGGCATTGCTGTTCCACTGGCGCGACAGCACGCCGCTGTAGACCGCCTTCGTGCCCTCCACCGTCAGGCTGATGTTATTGCCGCCCCGGTAGGACCACAAGCCCTTGACGGCACCGGTGAGACGCCCGTTCGACGACAGCTTGACCACCTGCGAAGGCTTGATCGCGGCCGTGATGTCCTTGCCGTGATTGACCAACTTGTACGTGCCGGCCGCTTCGCTTGCAGCCACGATGGCGCTCTTCGGCACCCCGCCCACCGGCGCGCTCTTCGACAGCGGCACGTAGCGGAACGGCGCCACCACGGGCCAGCCATCCTCGTTGATGAACATCTCGTGCACGCGCACCTGGTGGAAGTCGCCCATGCCGGGGAAGCGCGTATGGAAGATCAGGAAGTACTGCTTCTTGACCGGGTCGTAATAGCTGCTGTTGTGGCCCGCCGAGACATAGCCCAGCGGCGTGCCGGTCTCGCCGGCCGCCAGCGCGAACTGGTGGTTCCCCAGCAGCTTCTGGCCATGCGGCGCGATGCTGGCGTCGTCGAACAGCGGCAGCGCGGGATTGGACTTGACGGTCGCCATGTCCGTGCCCTTGCCGTCGACGTAAGGACCGTCGGGATTGCGCGAACGGGCCACGCGCATATTGTAGGCGCCGTTGGCGTCCAACCCGCCGAAGGACGTGAACATGTAGTAGTAGCCGGACTGCGGGCTGTACTGCACGTACGCGCCTTCGATGCGGGCGTGGTTCCCGCCCAGCAGGTGCTTGCCGTAGCCCTGGTTCGGCAGCGGCATGCCCGTGGCCGGGTCCATCGCCAGGATGAAGATGCCGCCCGAGTAGGAGCCGTAGATCATCCACAGCTTGCCTTCCTTGTCGCGGAAGACGTTCGGGTCGACCGTGTTCGGATGCCTGGTCGCGTCGTAGACGGTACCGTCGGCGCCCGCCTCGCCCCACATGCCGGACTTGAGCAGCACGGCCTTGTTGACATACGGGCCGTCGATCTTGTCGGCCACGGCGATGCCCAGGGCCGAACGGGGCGAGTCGCCCTTGCAGGCGTTGTAGTACATATAGTACTTGCCGTCGTCCAGGCGGATCACGTCCGGCGCCCACAGCGTATTGGTCTGGGCCCAGCCCAGCGTTTCGGCCAGCTGGTTGAACACGTCCGGAATCAGCGGATTGGCTGCGTTGACGCCATCGGCGACGCGCGTCCAGTTCATCAGGTCCGTGCTCTTGGCTGCCGCCAGGTGGGAGCCGAACACGTAGAAGGTGCCGTTGTCCACCACGACGGATGGATCGTGCACGCCCACGTCCGTGAACGTCACGGCCTGCTGCTCCGGCGCGCCGCCGGAAACGACGCTGGCCGCCGTCACGGCACCGGATTTCGCCGCCGACGTGCTGCTGTCGGCACCATCGTCGCCACCGCCGCAGGCGGACAGGGACACCACGCCGGCCAATGCCAGCGCCTTCATCATCATCGAATTGTTCATGGCTTACTCCACGGCGGTCACGACAACGGATTTGGCGGGCAGCTGGACTGTCAGCTTGCCGCCGCTGGCCTGGGCCGAGAACGGCACGGGCTTGACGGCTTCGGGCGCGGCAAAGGTGTTATGCGCATCCATCGCGGCGGCCGTCAGCAGTTGGCCGGTGGCCTTGCCGGCGCCCATGCCCGACACGTTCACGGTGACATCGACAGGCTTGTTCGGATCCGTGTTGACGAGGGCCAGGTAGACCTTGCCGTCCTTGCCGCGCGCAGCCGAAGCGCTGACCTGCGGCACGGACGTCTTGCCGATGCCGTACTTGCCGTTGTTCTTGATTGCCACCGGCAGCGACGTCGCGTCCTGGAACGGCACGTACATGCGGAAGGCGTGATACGTCGGCGTCAGGATCATGCGGTTCTTGTCCGTCAGGATCATCGCCTGCAGCACGTTGACCATCTGGGCGATGTTCGTCATGCGCACGCGCTCGGCGTGGTCGTGGAAGATGTTGAAGTTCAGCGCGGCCACGACGGCGTCGCGCAGGCTGTTCTGCTGGTACAGGAAGCCGGCGTTGGTGCCCGGCTCGACGTCATACCACGTGCCCCATTCGTCGACGAACAGGCCGACCTTCTTGGCCGGGTCGTTCTTGTCCATCAGCTTGACGTTCTTGCGAATCAGGCCGTCCATCGCCATCGTGTTCTTCATCGTGGACAGCCACTGGTCTTCCTTGAAGCCGGTGGCGGCGCCCTTCACTTCCCATTTGCCCGTCGGGATGGTGTAGTAGTGGAAGCTGATGCCGTCGATGTTCTGCTTGATCTCCCTGGTCAGCACGTCGGACCAGCGGATGTCGTTGTCATGGCCGCCGCTGGCGATGAACTTCGGCTTGGCGTTCGGCGGCGTGCGCACGAATGCCGCGGCGTTGCGGTAAAGGTTGGCGTAGTGTTCCGGCGTCATATTGCCGCCGCAGCCCCAGGCCTCGTTCCCGATGGCGAAGTAGTCCAGCTTCCATGGCTTGTCGCGACCGTTCTTGCGGCGCAGTTCCGCCAGCGTGGATTTCGAATCGGACGTCATGTACTCGACCCATTCCGACATTTCCTGGTTCGTGCCGGTGCCCAGGTTGCCGTTGACGTAGACTTCCGCGCCCAGCAGCTCGGCCAGGTCGAAGAACTCGTGCGTGCCGACGGCGTTGTTCTCTTCCACGCCACCCCAGTTGGTATTGACCTTCACGGGGCGCTTGTCGCGCGGGCCGATGCCGTCCTTCCAGTGGTATTCGTCGGCGAAGCAGCCGCCCGGCCAGCGCACCAGCGGCACATGCAGCTCCTTGAGCGCGCCCAGCACGTCGTTGCGCCAGCCCTTGGTGTTCGGAATGGGCGATTCGGGGCCCACCCACATGCCCTCGTAGATGCCGGTGCCCAGGTGCTCGGCGAACTGGCCGTAGATATTCTTGTTGATGACGGGACCGGCCTTGGCCGCGTCGATCGTCACGGATACCTGCGCGAACGCGGTACCGCAGGCGGCCAGGCTGATGGCCAGCATGGTGCGCTGTATGGTGTGCTTCATGTGCTTCGTCTCCTTTTTATTTGAATACCGGGTACTGCTCGAACTGACTGATCTGATCTAATTGAATACGGCGACAAAGCCGCCCTTGGCCTTGACCTTGATGCCGACCGACTTGCCGGCGCGGAGGGCGGCCTTGCTGAATTGCCGCTCGCCGGTGCCGTCCGTGACGAGCTGCCCTTCCCCCTTGATGAAGGACAGGTCCAGCGCCAGCGCCTGTTCCTTGTCCTGCGCATTGATGCCGGCCACGTACCAGCGGTTGCCGGCCTTGCGGGCGATGACGGCGTATTGGCCCGGCACGCCGGCGATGAAGCGGCTGTCGTCCCAGCTGCGCGGCAGGTCGCGCAGCAGCGCCTTGACGTATTCCGGCGCGGTCGCCATACCTTGCGGGATCTCGGCGAAGTGCTGGATGCCCGACACGAACAACACCGACTCGGCCAGCTCGAAGCCGTTGCGCGTCGTGCGTTTAATTTTCGGGATGTCGCCGAAGGCCATCGGCGTGAAGTCCATCGGGTCGAACAGGTTGCGCGTGAACGGCAACATGGCCGCATGCGGGGCGACGGCATATTGGTCTTCCTGCGTGAAGGTGGTGAACTCGAAGCCTCGCACCGCCTCGGCCGTCAACAAATTTGGCCACGTGCGCGACCAGCCGCGCGGCAGGGTCGCGCCGTGGAAGTTCACGAGCAATTGCGCGTCGTACGCGTCCTTCAGAATCTCCGTGTAGTAGCGGATCATCGACTGGCCATCGCCGCCGAAGAAGTCGACCTTGACGCCCTTCACGCCCATGTCGCGCAGGCGCTTGAACTCGGCCACGCGGCTTTCGTGCGTCAGCATGCGGTCGCGCGGCGTCATGTCGGTATCGTTCCAGGCGCCCGCGGAGTTGTACCAGGCCAGCAGCCCGATGTTCTTCGACGCCGCGTACGTGGCCAGCTCCTTCAGCTTGTCGTAGCCGATCTTCTTGTCCCAGTATGCATCGACCAGGGTGTAGTCCCACTTCATGCCGGCGGCGTAGTCGATGAACTGCTTTTGCGTGTCGAAGTTGGTGAAGTCGTCCTTCAGGATGGCCCAGCTCCACGAAGCGTGGCCGGGCTTGACCCAGGCGGGAATCTGCGCCGGCGCAGGCGCGGCCAGGTCGGTGCCGAGCGTCGAGTCCACGACGGTGGCGAGCGGGCCGATTGCCAGCACCCGCCACGGCGTCGTCATGCTGCCCTCGCCAGACGCCAGCAGTGCGCCATTGGTATAGGTTTCTTCCGGCGCCGGGCCGCCGATGCGGTAGACGCCCCCAATGGAATCGGCCTGCAGGCGCGAAGCGTGGAAGCTGCCGTCCATGCCCGCTTCCGTCAGCGCGATCCACGTGTCACCCGTGCGGAACAGGGCCGGGAACACCCAGCCGGCCGCCAGCGGCGAGGCTGTGCCGACGGGGATGTCCATGCGGTAGTGCTCCTCGTACGAGGGATTGGTGCGCTGGTAGCCGGTCTTGGCCACCGACATCGGCTGCAGCCAGGCCTTCGCGCCCGCCGGCAGCGCGAAGCTCGTCGCCTCCGTGCGGAAGGCCAGCTTGTCGCCGCTGGCCTGGTAGCGGAAGGCGACGCCGTCGTTCGACACGCGGAACGTCACTGCCAGCGCCTGCCTGCCCGGATTGACATAACGCCAGGTACGCTCGTTGGCGGCATAGCTGACGTGGCGGCGCTTGCCGGAGACCAGCTCGTAGCTGTCCGTGACGCGCTGTGGGGCCGTGCTGCCTTCAGGCGTCAGCTTCGACGCCAGGTCGGCGCCATCGAAGACGAGGCCCAGGGCGGAGTCGCCCAGCACGGGCTTGCCGTCGCGGCTGATGCGGTAGGTGATGGTGCCGTTGCCGGCGGTGGCGACGGTGACGGCCAGCTTGCCGTCCGGGCTGGCGACGGTGTCGGCCGGCTGGGCCAGGGCGAAGGGTGTGGCGGCACAGGCGGCCACGCCGAGAATGCGGATCAGGTTCATAGTCGTAACGGTGAAAGCGCCGCGCGATCGAAAACCACCGGCGGCGTACAGCGAACGGGAACTACGGATGGGCCCGTGGACACCGGCAGGTCTGACCCCACGGTGGACACGGGCTGAACTGCATGCGGCGTTACACCCAGCCGGCGTCCACGATGAATTCCTGGCCCGTGCACATGGCGCTGTCGTCGGCGCCCAGGAACAGGATCATCGACGCCACGTGCTCGGGCATCAGTTTGCCCGGCAGGCATTGCGCCTTCTTGATTTCCACCTCGGCCGCGTCGTCGACCCACAGGTCGATCTGGCGCTGCGTCATGACCCAGCCTGGCGTCACGGTATTGACGCGGATGCCGTAGGGGCCGAAATCGCGTGCCAGGCAGCGCGTCAGGCCGATGACGGCGGCCTTGGTGGTGCCGTAGACGGGGTAGCCGCCGTTCTTGGCGTGCCAGGACATCGAGCTGATATTGATGATCGAGCCGCTGCCCTTCTTCTTCATGCCGGCCAGGACCGACTGGCAGGTGAAGAACATGGGACGCTGGTTGATGGCGATGCGCTCGTTCCAGTATTCCAGCGTGACCTCTTCCGGCTTGTGGCGCTGGTCGTTGGCGGCGTTGTTGACGAGGATGTCGAAGTCGCCCACCTGCGCCGCCAGCTCGGCGATGGTGGCCTGCAGCGCCGGGATGTCGGTGATGTCGCAGTAGCGGTACACAGGGGCCGGGTGGCCGGCCGCCTTGATGCGCTCGACCAGCGCCAGGCTGGCCTCCTGTGCGATGTCCACGAAGGCGACGATCGCGCCCTGCTGTGCGTATGTCTCGACAATGGCTTCACCGATGCCGGTGCCACCGCCCGTGACGAATACGCGCTTGCCGCGCAGGCTGCCGAACTTGGCCAACTCAGTCATAGTGTCTCCCTTATTGATTTTTTGATTTTACCGTTCAAGCCTTGCCCAGCACACCGTCGGTGCGGCGCCAGATGCCCTGCGGGTTCCCGTCGCGCAGCACTTCCGGCAGCAGCGCCTGCGGCAGGTTCTGGTAGCAGACCGGGCGCAGGAAGCGCGTGATCGCCGCCGTGCCCACCGATGTGCTGCGGCCATCCGCCGTGGCCGGGAACGGGCCGCCGTGCACCATGGCCGTCGATACCTCGACGCCGGTCGGGAAACCGTTGGCCAGGATGCGGCCGACCTTGCGCTCCAGCGCCGGCAGCAGTTCGCGCGCGGCGTCGATGTCGCTGTCCTCGAGCTGCAGGGTGGCCGTCAGCTGCCCTTCCAGGTGCTCGGTAACGGCGCGCATCTCGGCGACGTCCTTGCAGGCCACCAGCAGCGACGCGGGACCGAAGACTTCACCGTGCAGCGCCTGCTCGGTCAGGAACGACGCGGCCGTTGTGGCGAACAGCGCCGGGGCACCGCGGCCCTCTTCCTGCGCGGCCAGGGCCAAGGTCTTCACGCAACCTTGACCGGCCAGGGTCTGGATGCCTTCCTGGTAGCTGCCGGCGATGCCGGGGGTGAGCATGGGCGCGCCCGGCACGCTTTCCAGCGCGGCCGCCGCCGATTTGGCGAAGGCGTCGAACGCGGGCCCCGCGATACCGAGCACCAGGCCGGGATTGGTGCAGAACTGACCCACGCCCAACGTCAGCGACTGGGCGAACTGCTGGGCGATCTGCTCGCCACGGGCGGCCATGGCGCCCGGCAGCAGGAACACGGGATTGATGCTGCTCATTTCCGCATACACGGGAATCGGCTGCGGACGGCCAGCCGCGACGGCCATCAGGGCCGTGCCGCCGCCGCGCGAGCCGGTGAAGCCGACCGCCTGGATGGCGGGATGGGCCACCAGGCCCTGGCCGATATGGCGGCCCGTGCCCGTCAGCAGCGCGAACACGCCTGCCGGCAGCTTGCAAATCTCGACCGCCTTGACGACGGCGCGTGCCACCAGCTCGGACGTGCCGGGGTGGGCGGAGTGCGCCTTCAGCACGACGGGGCAGCCGGCCGCGAAGGCCGAAGCCGTGTCGCCGCCGGCCACCGAGAAGGCCAGCGGGAAGTTCGATGCCGCGAACACGGCGACCGGACCCAGGCCGATCATGCGTAGGCGCAGATCCGGGCGCGGCGGCGTGCGTTCCGGCAGCGGGCTGTCGATGCGCACGTCGGCCCATGAACCTTCGCGCAGCAGCTCGGCGAACAGCTTCAGTTGGTTGACGGTGCGGCCACGTTCGCCCTCGATGCGTACGCGCGGCAGGCCCGATTCCATCGACGCGCGCTGTACCAGCTCGTCGCCCAGGGCCAGGATCTGCTCGCCCACGGTTTCCAGGAAGCGGGCACGTTCTTCGTTCGACGTGGCGCGGAAGGTGTCGAAGGCTTCGGCCGCCAGGCGGCAGGCCTGGTCGATCTGCTCTTCGTCGACGGCATAGAAGGCCGGCTCCAGCTGTTCGCGCTTGCTCGGATCGAAGGCCTTGAAGTGGTTGCCCGTGCCCTTGACGGCGACGCCGCCGATCAGCGCTTCGCCGGTGATGTTGACTTGGTTGCTCATAATGCGGTTACCTGTGCGACGTTGGTTTCAATGACGGTCAGCGTGTTGCGCAGTGCCGGTCCGAATGCGGGGGCTTCGATCTCGAAGGTTTCGCCTGGGGCGACCTGGACGTTGTCGGCGAAGCTCAAGGTGGCGGTGCCGAAGAAGTGCACGTGCACGTCGCCGGGGCGCTTGAACAGGTCGTACTTGAAGTGGTGGTGTTCCAGGTTGGCGATGGTGTGCGACATATTGTTCTCGCCGCTGATGAAGGGTTTTTCCCACCGAATGTTCCCGCCCGCGTCGAGGATGCGCGAAACGCCGTCGATATGGTCGGGCAGCTCGCCCACCAGCAGGGCCGGGCCGACGCCGCACACGCGCAGCTTCGAGTGGGCCAGATACAGGTAGTTCTGGCGTTCCGTCACGTGGTCGGAGAATTCGTTGCCGATGGCGTAGCCGACGCGGTACGGCTGGCCGTCGTCGCCGATCACGTACAGGCCGGCGATCTCGGGTTCTTCGCCGCCGTCCAGCGCGAAGTCAGGCATGGCCAGGGTCTGGCCGCTGGCGGCGACGATGGAACCGTCGCCCTTGTAGAACCATTCCGGCTGGGCGCCGGCCGTGCCCGCGGCAGGCTTGCCGCCTTCGACGCCGAGGCGGAACATCTTCATCGAGTCCGACAGGGTCTCGACGTCGCCGCCGATCTTCTTGTGCATCGCGTCGCGCGCGTCGGCGCTGCCCAGGTGGGTCAGGCCCGTGCCGGTGACGTAGCAATGGGCCGGGTCTTCATGGTCCAGCGGCGGCAGCGGCGTGACGTCGGCAAAAGCGAAGGTGGTGGCGCCGGCGGAGGCCTGGGCCAGTTCGGCGAGCTTGTGCTTGCCGCGAATCGCCGCCTGGGCCAGCGCGTAGGTGGTGGTGTAGCCGTCGATGACGCGGATCGTGTCCTGCTCCAGGATACCGACGTGGCGGCTGTCGCCGGATTTGAATTGAACTAGCAGCATGCTATCTCCTTGAAGGCATGCGACACGACCGGGCGCGTTGGCCGGGTCGTGTCGCTGTCGTTCTTCTGAATTAGTGGGAATGCTTCGGCACGGCGGAACCGCGCATGCCGACGAGGAAGTCGAAGTCGCAGCCCTGGTCTGCCTGCAGCACGTGGTCGATATACAGCTGCTGGTAGCCCGACTTGGCACCCGCCACCTGCGTCTCGGCACGGTCGGCCAGGCGCTGGCGCATCTCTTCTTCCGAGATCTCCAGGTCCAGCTTGCCGCCGGCGCAGTCCAGCGAGATCATGTCGCCGTCCTTGACGATGCCCAGCGGGCCGCCGGCCATGGCTTCCGGCGCCACGTGCAGCACGACGGTGCCGTAGGCGGTGCCGCTCATGCGCGCATCCGAGATGCGCACCATGTCCTTGATGCCCTTGGCCAGGATCTTTGGCGGCAGGCCCATATTGCCCACTTCGGCCATGCCCGGATAGCCTTTCGGGCCGCAGTTCTTCATCACCAGCACGCAGTTCTCGTCGACGTCCAGGTCCGGATCGAGGATGCGGGTCTTGTAATGGTCGAAGTCCTCGAACACGATCGCGCGGCCACGATGCTGCATCAGGTGCGGCGACGCCGCCGACGGCTTCAGCACGGCGCCGCGGGGCGCCAGGTTGCCGCGCAGGATGCAGATGCCGCCATCGGCGATCAAGGGCTTGTCGATCGGGCGGATCACTTCCTCGTCGTAGATCGGCGCGTCCAGGTTGTTTTCCCAGATGGTCTTGCCGTTGACGGTCAGTGCGTCCTTGTGCGGCAGCAGGTCGTTCTCGCCCAAGCGGCGCAGCACTCCAGGCAGGCCGCCCGCGTAGTAGAACTCCTCCATCAGGAAGCGGCCCGACGGCAGCAGGTCGACGACGGTCGGCGTGCCGCGGCCCACGCGGGTCCAGTCTTCCAGCTCCAGGTCGACGCCGATACGGCCGGCGATGGCTTTCAGGTGGATGACGGCGTTGGTCGAGCCGCCGATGGCGGCGTTGACGCGGATGGCGTTCTCGAAGGCTTCGCGGGTCAGGATCTTGGACAGGCGCAGGTCTTCCCACACCATGTCGACGATGCGCATGCCCGACATGTGGGCCAGCACGTAGCGGCGCGCGTCGACGGCGGGAATGGCGGCGTTGTGCGGCAGCGACGTGCCCAGTGCCTCGGCCATGCAGGCCATAGTGGAGGCCGTGCCCATCGTGTTGCAGGTACCGGCCGAACGGGAGTGGCCCGCTTCGGCGGCGAGGAAGTCGTGCATCGTGATTTCGCCGGCCTTGACCTGCTCGTGCAGCTGCCACACGGCGGTGCCGGAGCCGATGCTCTTGCCGTTCAGCTTACCGTTCAGCATCGGGCCGCCGGTGACGACGATGGCGGGGATGTCGCAGGAAGCAGCGCCCATCAGCAGCGCGGGGGTGGTCTTGTCGCAGCCGACCAGCAGCACGACGGCGTCCATCGGGTTGCCGCGGATCGATTCCTCGACGTCCATCGACGCCAGGTTACGGGTCAGCATGGCGGTGGGACGCAGGTTCGATTCGCCGCTGGAGAACACGGGGAACTCGACGGGCCAGCCGCCCGCTTCGATGATGCCCTTCTTGACGTGTTCGGCGATCTTGCGGAAGTGGGCGTTGCAGGGGGTCAGTTCCGACCAGGTATTGCAGATGCCGATGATGGGTTTGCCCTGGAACTCATGGTCAGGAATGCCCTGGTTCTTCATCCAGCTGCGGTACATGAAACCATTCTTGTCCTGCGTGCCGAACCATTCGGCCGAGCGCAGCTTTACATTTTTCTTTGTCTCTGACATGCATTCCTCCATGTTGTTCTGGGCCCGGTGCCATGACTATCCTCACCGGGCTGCGATGAAAGCATGTTAGAGAATGCAACGATATCTTTCCAATGAATAAAAATTCAGCTGCGATAACAAAAAAGGTATCGCAAGTGGAATGTTTCTCCAAAAATGGGGACAGACCCCATTTTTCGAGCAATGTTTCTTGAAAACAGGGGACTGTCCCCGGTTTTCAGCGGCCGTCCGCGACGGGTTGACCGAAATCCGGACTGCCGTCGGGCCGCCACCGGATGATTTGTGCGCGGGTGTGCCGGTTCGGGTCGTTCAGCGAGTCGCCCGGAATGTCGCGGTAGTTGCGTGCGTGGTACACGAGGATGTCCTGCCTGCCGTCGGGTGTCGTCGTGAACGAATTGTGGCCGGGGCCGTACTGGCGGTTGGCGTCGCTGCTGGCGAAAACCGGCACGGCGGACTTGGTCCAGGCGGCCTTGTCGAGCAGGCTCGCGCCCTCCTTCGCCGTCAGCATGCCCAGCGCATAGTTCGCGTCCGTCGCGCTGGCCGAATAGGTCAGGAAGACGCGGCCGTTCTTTACCAGCACGGCCGGCGCTTCGTTGACGTCGAACTTGACGCGCTCCCACGGATATTCCGGCAAGGTCAGCAAGGTCGCGGGGCCCGCGATGGCCGTGGGCGACGCCATCTTCGCGATATAGATACCGGTAACATGCTTGTCGGCCGAGGGCGGGCGCTGGGTCCAGGCCAGGTAGCGCTGGCCGTGCAGCGCGAACGTGGTGGCGTCCAGCGCGAACGACTGCCAGCCCGTGTCGAGCTGGCCCCGCTCGGTCCACCGGCCCTGCAGGGGATTGGCGGCGGGGTTTTCCAGCACGTACAGCCGGATGTCGAGCGGAGAGTCGACGCGCCCTGCCGTGAAGTACAGGTACCATTTGCCGTCAATGCGATGCAGCTCGGGCGCCCAGATGTTCGCGCTCATCGGTCCGCCCGCGTGCCTGCGCCACACCACTTGCGCCTCGGCCTTGCCCAGGGCGTCCAGCGAGCGGGCACGGCGCAGTTCGATGCGGTCATATTCCGGCACCGTGGCGGTAAAGTAGTACCAGCCGTCCGTGTGCAGGGTGACGTGGGGATCGGCCCGCTGGCGCACCAGCGGATTGTCGAAGGCGAGCGCATTGGCGCACAGCGCGGCGACCACGAGGCCGGCGCCGAAGGAAAAATGCAGTTTCATGGTCGGGCAGGGGCGTAAAAAAACCGGCCAGGCCGCCAGCGCGGACCGGCCGGTCTCGATCAGGTTTTCAAGCCTGGGTCGTGAAGCGGTACAGCGAGCGCGTCGCGTACACCTCACCGGGCCGCAGGATCGTGTTGGGGAAGTCCGGCCGGTTCGGCGAATCCGGGTAGTGCTGCGGCTCCAGGCAGACGGCCTCGCGGTGGCCGTAGGTCCAGCCCTTGCCGGACAGGCTGCCGTCCAGGAAATTACCGCTGTAGAACTGCACCCCCGGCTCCTGCGTGTACAGCTCCATCACCCTGCCCGACTCGGGGTCGCGCAAGGTGGCGGCCAGGCTCAGCACGTTCGATTCGCCCTTGTTCAGCACGAAGTTGTGGTCGTAGCCCAGGCCATTCTTCAACTGCTCGTCCTCCGCGTCGATGGCCTGGCCGATTTTGCGCGGCTGGCGGAAGTCGAACGGCGTGTACTCGACCGGTGCCAGGTGGCCGAGCGGGATCGAGTTCTGGTCGATCGGCGTGTAGCGGTCGGCGTTGATGACCAGTTCATGGCCGAGGATCGAACCCTTGCCGGCCAGGTTGAAGTACGCGTGCTGGGTCAGGTTGATGGGCGTGGCCTGGTCCGTCGTCGCGTGGTACTTCACCAGCAGTTCGTTGGCGTCGTTCAGTTCATACGTGACCGTCACGTCCAGGTTGCCGGGGTAGCCCTGGTCGCCGTCGGGACTCGTGTGCGTCAGTTTCAGCCCGATCGACAGGTCGCCCACCAGGGGCACGACCTGCCAGACCACCTTGTGGAAGCCATCCGTGCCGCCATGCAGGTGGTTCGGGCCGTTGTTGACGTCCAGCTGCACGGTGCGGCCGTCGAGCTGGAAGCGCCCGCCGCTGATGCGGTTGCCGTAGCGGCCGATCAGCGCGCCGAAATACGGCGAGTCGCTGAAATACGGTTCCGGCTTGTCGAAGCCGAAGGTGACGTCGGCCAGGTTGCCCTGGCGGTCCGGCACGTGCATTTCCGTGATGATGCCACCGTAGTTCGTGATCTTGACGACCATGCCGCTGCGGTTGCGCAAGGTGTAGAGGCTCAGCGGGGTGCCGTCCGGCGCCTGGCCGAACGGCTCCTGTTCTATCGAGAGTTCCATTCGTTTCCGTATCTTGTTCTGTGCACTGGTGCCGCAGGCGCCGCCCGCGGTCACCGGCGTGCCTGGCCGGGGGGCCTAGGCGATCGATGGGCGGCCGAAGTCAGGCGTGCCGTCTGCGTTCCAGCGCAAGGGTTTGACGAAGGTATGGCGGTCCGGATTCCACAGCGGATCGCCGACGATTTCAGTATAAGTCCTGGCATGATAGACCAGGAGCACGGTTGAACCGTCTTCGCCGATGGTGAAGCTGTTGTGGCCAGGGCCGTAGATCTTGTGCTCGTAGCAGGTTTCCAGCACGGGCTTCTCGGACTTGTGCCATGCGGCCGGGTCCAGTACGTCGGCATCCTCGTCGGCCCACAACAGGCCCATCGCGTAGTTGTGGTCCGTCGCGCTGGCCGAATAGCTGATGAAGATCTTGCCGTTCTTCTTCAGCACCGACGGACCTTCGTTGACGAGGAAGCCGCGGCATTCCCAGTCGTATTCAGGCTTGCTCAGCATGACGGGCTTGCCCTTGATCTGCCACGGCGTTTCCATCGGCGCGATGTACAGGTTCGAATTGCCGTCGATGCCCTCTTCCTTCTGCGCCCACAGGTAGTACAGCTGGCCCTTGTGGGTAAAGGTGGTGGCGTCCAGGCAGAAGCTGTCGATGCCCGTGTCGACCTGGCCCATGAACTCCCACTGCCCTTCCAGCGGATTGGCGCTGGTATTGCGGATGGCGTACATGCGGTGCTGGAACAGCTTGTTCTTGATCTCGCGGCTCGGGGCGGCGGCGAAGTAGACGTACCAGGCGCCCTGGTTGAAGTGGATCTCCGGCGCCCAGATCAGCTCCGAGTAAGGGCCCGTATCCGGCTTGCGCCAGACGTCGCGCGTCTGCGCGCTGGCCAGGCCTTCGATGGTCTTGGCGCGACGCAGTTCGATGCGGTCGTATTGCGGCACCGACGCGGTGAAATAATAATAGCCATCCGTATGACGATAGATAAAGGGATCGGCGCGCTGCTCGATCAGGGGTTTCAGGACTTCTGCCACAGGGTTCTCCATTCTTGCATTTTGCCGGCGCTCAGCCGGCCACATAGCCGTGCGTGCGCATCTCGGCCTTCACGGTTCCATAGTATTCGTCGCTGATCCGGTAACGGAACATCAGCAGGCCCATCGCCAGGTGGAACACACCCGGGATCACCGTCAGCATCAGGGCGATGCCGTTCAGTGACTGCTCGCTTTGCGCCACGTTGGCCTGGTAGCCGAAGTGGGTCAGCAGCACGCCGACCAGCATGCCGGCCACGCCCATGCCCGCCTTCTGGCACACGGAGATGCCGCCGAAGGCGAAGCCGGACACGCGCGTGCCCGTCTTGACCTGGCCGTAGTCGATGGTCTCGGCGATGGCCGACCAGAACACGGGCGCATGCAGGTCGACGATGAACGACAACAGGAAGTACAGCACGAAGGCCAGCACCATATCGCCCGGCTTGACGAACAGGTAGATGGCCAGGCTGATCAAAGCCACCAGTACCTGCGAGTTGCGGAACAGCTTGACCTTGCAGTAGCTCTTCGTGATCCACGTGGACGCGATCATCGACAGGATGGCTGCCGCCACGCCCGTCGACAGGAAGGCCGCCACGACATCCGTGTCGCCGCCCAGATAGTATTTGGCGTAGTAGATGGCAACGGAGCCGCGCACCACGTAGCCGACCGTGCCGGTGACGCAGGCGCCGCACAGGATCAGCCACTGGTCGTTCTTCAGCAGCACCTTCAACTGCCCCAGCAGGGGCTGGCGCTCGACAACGTGGTGCACCCGCTCGGTGGTGGTGAAGAAGCAGAACATGAACAGCACCACGCCCATCAGCGCCATCACGGCCATCGCCGCCTGGTAGCCGATGGCCGCATCGCCGCCGCCCCATTTCGTGGCCAGCACGGGCACGATGATCGTCACCATGAAGGCGCCGACCTTGGCGAAGAACAGGCGGTAGCCGTTGGCGGACAGGCGCTCCTTCGGGTCGCTCGTCAGGCCGCTGATCAGTGAGATATACGGGATGCCCACGCCCGCCGTCATCAGGGTCATCAGGATATAGGTGGAATACGCCCATACCAGCTTGGCGTCATAGCCCCACTCGGGCGTCGTGAAGACGAAGAACACGCTGACGCCATACGGCACGGCCAGGAACAGCAGCCAGGGACGGTAACGGCCGAAGCGGTTGGTGTAGCGGTCCGTGATCTGGCCCATCACCAGGTCGGCGATGGCGCCGACGATCTTCACGGCCAGGAACAGCAGGGCCAGGTCCTGCGTGCGCAAGCCGTAGATATCGGTATAGAAGAAGGTAATGATCAGCATCATCGACGAGATCACGACGTTCAGGGCCATGTCGCCCGCACCAAAACCCACTTTTTCCACCGTTGATAATTTTTGCATCACGATCCTCGAGAATGACTGCGGGGCGCTGGCCGTCTGCCGGTCCGGCGCCCCCTGTTTACACCAACAACGTACAGCGACAACGCTCAAAACACTTCTTGCAACACGACGTCAGTTCTTCCAGCGCAGCGCCACGCCCACCGTACGGTCGTAGCGGCGGATATCGCGCGGCAGGTCCGGCACCGAGTGGTAATCCTTGTATTTGAAGTCCGTCAGGTTGGTGCCGTCCACGGTCAGGCTGAGGTTCTTCGTCAGCTTGTACGTCAACGACGCGTCCAGCAGTTTCATCGGATCGACCACCAGGTCGTACTGGGTGGCGCGGTAGGCGTACTCGGAGACGAAGCGCGAGCGCCAGCTGTACGCCACGCGCGCCGACCAGTCGCCCCGCTCGTACAGGCCGATCAGGTTGTAGGCCCACTTCGACATGCCGGCGAAGCTGTTCACCTTGCCGTCCGGCTCCGTCAGGCCGCCGTGCATGTACGTGCCGTTCGCTTCCAGGCCGAAGCCGCCCAGCCAGCCGGGCAGCCGGTCGTAGAACTGCTTGTAGGCGATCTCGATGCCTTCGAGCTTGCCGTCCGTCGTGTTGTACGGCCGGCTCACATCATACGTGACGCCGTCGTAGGTTTCCGGCGTCGACTTGCGGCGGATGTAGTTCTTGAATTCGTGCGAGAACACGGTGCCCGTGACGGAGCCGGTCGGCGCGAAGTACCACTCCAGCGACGCGTCCATGTTCTTGCTTTCGATCGGCTTCAGGTTCGGGTTGCCCGAAGTGCCGGTGGCCAGGGTCGTATTGCCCGCCTGGTGCAGCACCAGGCCCGGATTGAAGTCGGCGAAGGCTGGTCGCTGGGTGGTCTTGGCCCACGTGAAGCGCGACTGCAGGTCATCGCGGAACTTGGCCCGCAGCGCCACGTTCGGCAGGTAGTCGGTGCCGGAGGTCTTCGTGCTGGCCCCCACCACGACGTCGTTGATCAGCGAATTGCCGCGCAGGTCCTGCTCCGTGCGCACGGCGCGCAGGCCGATCGAGCCGTCCACCGGCACGGTCCACGCGTTGAAGGCGATATCGGCCTTGCCGTACACGGCGCGCGTCTTCTCGATGTCGGCGTAGTAGGACAGCGGGTCTTCCGGGTTCGGCGTGGTCGAGCCGGTAAACATCTGGCGCAGGTCGGTGACGTTCCCCAGCAGGTAGCTGGCGCAGGGCACGACGAACGACGAAATGCCGTAATTGCCGGCCGTGGCGGGCGAGCCGCAAACGAAGCCGGGGATCGAATTGACCATGACCTGCTTGTTCGAATACGCGGTGGGATGCGTGACGGCGCCTTCGATGCCGTGGATCGACGCGGCCTTGCGCTCGGCCAGGCGCACGCCGCCCGAGAACTCGCGGAAGAAGCCCTTGTTGGCCGGCTCGTAGGTGACGTCGGCACGCCAGTCGGTCGAGCTGCCTTCGTCGTGGCTGTGCTGGTCGAAAAACTTCTCCAGGAAGAAGTTCGAACCGCTGGTGATGTCGCCGCCCGGGTAGTTCAAGGTACCGACGCCGTTGGCGATACTGCCGCTCACGTTGGGCATGTAGCCGACGATGTCGACGATGGGATTGGCATTGCGGAATTTGCTGATGGTGCGGGCCAGTTCCGTCTTCACGCGCAACTGCTCGTTGACGTCCCAGGTGGCGCCTGCGGCCGATTGCGTCGTGCGCGAATAGTGGCGGCGGCCCTGGGTCGACGTCAGCGTCCACTGGTCGGCGCCGTCCTTGCTGATCGACTGCAGGTAGTTCGTGCCGGGGATCCTCGTGATGGTGGCGCCCTTGTTGAAGGGCAGCTGGCCCACCAGGAAGTTGGTCTCGGCATCGTGTTCGATGCGGGTGCTGATTACTTCGGCGAAGGCTTCGATGTCCGCGTTCGGGCGCCATTGCAGCACGCCGTTGCTGGCCCAGCGCTTGCGGTCGCCCGACGTCATCACGCGGCCCAGGGTGTCCGGACCCGTGATGCCCTGCTCCAGTGCCAGCGGCACGCCGACCCAGGCGCCTTCGTCGCCGTAGCGGCCGCGCTGGTAGGAGTAGCCCACCAGCGCGCCGAATTCGCCGTAGGCCGTCTTCCACCGGTTCGACACCATGCCGGACACCTGCGGGTCGGTGGCGCCGGACTTGTCGCGGTTTTCCGCGCGCGCGACGGCGCTGGCGGTGTAGCCCTTGAAGTCGAAGGGACGGTTGGTGCGCACGTCGATGACGCCCGCGGTGCCGCCTTCGACCATGTCGACACCCTGGGATTTATACACGTCCAGGCGCGACAGCATGGTGGTGGGGATATCGGCCAGGAACAGGCTGCGGCTGACGGCGGTGAACATCTCGCGGCCGTTCAGCAAGGTGACGGCGCCGGGCAGGCCGCGGATGACGACGTTGCTGGCCTCCCCCGCCTCGCGGATGATCTGCACGCCCGTGATGCGGCCCAGGATCTCGGCCACGTTCTTGTCGGGGAACTTGCCGATATCGTCGGCGACGATGGAATCGACCACCTGCTCGTTGTTCTGCTTGAAGGCCTGGGCATTGCGGGCCGCGCTGCGCATACCGGTGACGGTGACGACGTTTGCGTCCTTGCCCACCGGCGTAACGTCGCCGGACGGCACGGCTGCCGCAGGCGCTTCCACGGCGGCCACTGCTGCCTCCTGGGCCCAGACCGAGGCGCTGCTGAGCAAACCTGTCGCGGCCAGCGCGGCGACAGTGGCTTTCAGGGCGAACGTTGCGTGGCCAGGCGCGACACGGCCCGAGGGGAAGTGCGTCATCTTGTCTCCAGTATTGTATTTATATGTCCCGAGCAGTTATCAAACTGCTTCCGGTTTTGATATTAGGAGGATGTGCGAATTCAATCCAATAATAATTTCGGCCATTCCGATATCTTTTTTGATATCGCAGACGGTGCCGTGCGGCCTGAAGCTGTGATTATTGGCAATTTTAATCGACCCGGTGCCGGCTTTCTTTCAAAGGGCCGGGGCCGTCAGGCGATAGCGCGCCGGGACGACCGTCGTGTCGACCAGCAGCAAGGAATGGGCCGCCAGGGTCGCCAGGCAGTCGACCGCCTGCTCCGGCGCGATGCCGCAGGCCGGCAGTAGCGCGACGGCATCGGCCAGCCCAAACCAGGATGGCATGGCGCCCAATGCCGCCAGCGCCCTCGCGGCGAGCGGCGGCAGCAGCGGCTCGGCCCACGCCAGCGCGTCCCGCAGGCTGCGGTGCCGCTGCGGCGTGTTCGCGCCTGCGTGCGGTTGCGCCGCCAGCAGGATTGCCAGCGGCACGCCTTGGGCTTCGCGGACGGAATCGGCTGCCGCGCGTTCGTCGATGCCAGCGGGGGCTCGGCACAGATAGAGACGCATCGATTCCACGCCGTCCAGCGGCGGCACCCGCAGCACCGCTTCGCCGTCGGCGCGCAAGGCCTGCCGGCTCGTCGCCAGCACGCACAGGCCGGGATGGCAGCGCGACAGCCACTCGGCGGCGGCACAAACCGCCTCCAGGCGATGGTCGCAATTGTCCAGCACCAGCAGCAGCGGTCCTTCCGGCAGCGCGGCGGCCAGTGCGACGAGGTCGCGGCCGGCGCCAGGGGCAAGGCGCAACGTCGTCGCGATGGCCGGAACCAGCACCTCGGCGCCGACGGCATCGACATCGACGACGCAGCGGCGCCCAGCCGTGAACCGGTGCGCGGCCGCCAGGGCCAGCGCGGACTTGCCGATGCCGGCCGCGCCCGTCAACGTGACGACAGGCGCATCGGCGCAGCGCCGCAGCACCGTATCGACCAGCGCCGCGCGGCCAGCGATAGCAGGCAGTGGCGGCAGCGGATCGCGCCGTTCCGGCGCCGGTCGTGGCGCGGCTGCCGCCATGGCCGCGCCCCATGCCGCGAAGCAGTAGCCCTGCCCCGCCACCGTGGCGATCAGCTTGTCGTCCGCGCCCAGCGCACGGCGCAGTGCCCCGATCTGCACGCGCAGGTTGCTGGCATGGATGGCCTGGCCCGGCCACGCCCGCTCCAGCAGCTGGGCCGCGCTCAACACCTGCCCGCGCGCTTCGACCAGCGCCTGCAGCACGCGCGCGGCGCGCCAACCCAGCGCCACGGGCCGGCCCGCCGGCACGCATAGTTCGCCGCGCACGGGGTCGAAGACGTATCGTCCCAGCGCGATCCGGCCGTCGCCCGGCCGCAGCATGTCCATCAGCATATCCATGCGTGCAGCGTAGCGGCGGGCGGCCCGGCGGCACAGGCCATAACGGGTCCGTCCGCGACTCCCCGAAGTGCCGCCGCGCCAATCCCCCGAAAGGGGCAACGGCCCCGCCAGCGGCTGCCGCCACGTGCCACCGCGTGTAAGATGGCGCCTTGATCAACTGCTTCACAGCGTGCGCCGGAACACCATGGATGAATCGAGGAATGTCGAAGGGACGGGGCGGGCCGCCGGCGCGAAGATCCGCGTGATGGTGGTCGACGACCATCCGCTGCTGCGCGAAGGGATCGCCGCCGTGCTGTCGGTCAGCGGGCGCTACGACCTGGTGGCCGAGGCGGCGGACGGGCGCGAAGCGGTGGAACAGTTCGTGCGCCACCAGCCCGACGTGACGTTGATGGACCTGCAGATGCCCGTGATGGGCGGCCTCGATGCCATCCTGGCGATCCGCGCACTGGCGCCGCAGGCCCGCATCATCGTGCTGACCACCTACAAGGTCGACGTGCAGGTGCTGCGTGCGCTCAAGGGCGGCGCCATGGGCTACCTGCTGAAAAGCGTGCTGCGCACGGAACTGGGCGAAGCCATCGACAAGGTGCATGCCGGCCAGCGCCACATCCCGCCGGAAATCGCCGTGGAGCTGGCGGCCCATATCGACGCCGATTCCCTGTCGGGCCGCGAAACGGAAGTCCTGCGCCTGGTCGCCCACGGCAATTCGAACAAGCGCGTGGCCCTGGCCCTGGGCATCGCCGAAGAAACCGTCAAGGCCCACATGAGCACCGTGCTGTCCAAGCTCGGCGCGCGCGACCGCACCCATGCCGTCACCATCGCCGTGCGGCGGGGCATCCTGGAGCCCTGAGCGGGCCCCAGCCTCCCTCTACTGGAACGCCACCTCGGCAAAGCTGCGCAGCTTGCGGCTGTGCAGCCGGTCCACGCCCAGCGCGCGCAGCATTTCCATCGCGCGGATGCCGATGCGCAGGTGCTGGTCGACCCTGTCGCGGTAGAACTGGTTGGCCATGCCAGGCAGCTTGATCTCGCCGTGCAGCGGCTTGTCGGACACGCACAGCAAGGTGCCGTAGGGGACGCGGAAGCGGAAGCCGTTGGCGGCGATGGTGGCGCTTTCCATGTCCAGCGCCACGGCCCGGCTTTGCGAGAAGCGCCGCTCCGGCGTGCGCTGGGGCAGCAGCTCCCAGTTGCGGTTGTCCGTGCTGGCCACCGTGCCGGTGCGCAGTACGCGCTTCAAATCATGCCCCGTCAGTTGGGTGACTTCGGCCACGGCCGCCTCGATCGCCACCTGCACCTCGGCCAGCGCGGGAATCGGCACCCACAGGGGCAGGTCCTCGTCCAGCACGTGGTCTTCCCGCACGTAGCCGTGCGCCAGCACATAGTCGCCCAGCTGCTGCGTATTGCGCAGGCCGGCGCAGTGGCCCAGCATCAGCCAGGCGTGCGGGCGCAGCACGGCGATATGGTCCGTGATGGTCTTGGCGTTGGCGGGGCCGACGCCGATATTGACCATGCTGATGCCGGCGCCGTCGGCGCGGATCAGGTGGTAACCCGGCATCTGCGGCAGGCGCGGCAGCGGCGCGCCCATGCCGTCGCCCGGCTGCTCCTCCTGGCCGGCCCGGCGCGTGACGATATTGCCCGGTTCGACGAAGGCGATATACGCATCGTCCTCGCTGGTGGGTTCGCGGCTCATGATGGCGTGGCCCAGCCGGACGAATTCGTCGATGTAGAACTGATAGTTCGTAAAGAGGACGAACTTCTGGAAGTGCTCGGGCGACGTGCCCGTGTAATGGCGCAGGCGCTGCAGCGAATAGTCGACGCGGGGCGCCGTGAACAGCGACAGGGGCTGGGCTTCGCCGGGCGGCGGCTCGAAGGTGCCGTTGGCGATGCCGTCGTCCATCGCGGCCAGGTTGGGCAGGTCGAATACGTCGCGCATCAGCTGGCGGCGTTCCAGCGGCATGCTGCCCTCGATATGATCATGCTCGGCAAACGAGAAATGCACGGGGATGGGCTGCGAGGACAGGCCCACTTCCAGCTGCACGTGCTGGCGGCCGTGGTTCTTCAGCAGCAGCCGGAACTGCTCGTGGTAATAGCGCGCGAACAGGTCCGGGCGCGTCAGGGTCGTTTCGAAAATGCCGGGACCGGCGACGAAGCCGTAGGCCAGGCGCGAATCGGCGCGGGCGAAGGTCTCGCTCTGCACCCGCACGAATGGGTAGCAGGCCCGGACGTGCGCGGCCGGGGTCTCGCCCTCGACGAAGCGCTGCAGCGCTTCGCGCAGGTGGGCGATGCTGCCGTTGTACAGCGCCTGCACATGGGCCAGCGCGGCAGCCGGATCATCGAAACGTTCGGGGGCGACGAAGGGACGGGTGGACACGATACACTCCTGTTGGTTTTTGTTCCATCCTACCACCGGCGCGGCGTACGCGCAGGAGCGCTGGCGTGTTGTCAGCGCCCTGGCCGCAGGCGCCGCCGCGCGGCGCGCGCATGGGGCACCCAGGCCTGCACCGACCAGCGCCGCCACATGATCAGGCCCCGGATCCACTCGTCCGCGGCGAACGCGATATAAAGTCCTTTCAGGCCCCAGCCCAGATGGATGGCCAGCACCCAGCTGCCGCCGGCCAGCACGATCAGCATCGACGCGGCGCCGGCCAGCACGGGAAAGCGCACGTCGCCGGTGGCGCGCAGCGCGTTGATGACGACCAGGTTGAAGGTGCGGCCCAGCTCCACCAGCACGCCGAGCCACAGCAGCACGGCGCCTTCGGCGATGATCGTGGGATCGTCCGTGAACCAGCGCAGCAGCCAAGGCCCGGCCAGCGCGACGCCGCCGGAAATGACGCCGCTGATGACGAGGGCGCGGCCCAGCGACACCCGCACCAGCCGGTGCGCTGCCGCCAGCTCGCCCGCGCCCACCATATGTCCCACCATGATCTCGACGGCGAACGCCGTCGCCAGGCTGAAGACGATGATCATGCCGCCGATCTGCTGGGCATAGGCATGCGTGGCCAGCGCGTGCGCGCCGAGCGTGCCGGCGGCGGCCATGCTGGCCATGAACGACAGGCGCCACGCGATATTCTCGGCCGCCGCCGGCACGCCGATATGCAGCACCTCCGCCAGCTCCTGGCGCGGCAGGTGCCACCAGTCTCGCGCCGTGGTGACGATGCCCAGATGGCGCCGCCACAGCAGCAAATGCAGCGCCAGGCCGAGTGCGCGGCTGATGGCCAGCGCCACCGCGAAGCCGGGCAGGCCCAGCTCCGGCAACGGCCCCCAGCCCTGCATCAGCGGCAGCGCCAGCAGCAGGTGCGAGCCGTGCATCGCCACCAGCACCAGCAAGGTGTCGCGTGTGCGCAGGTGGGCTCGCATCACGGCCGCCATCGACGCATTCCACGCATCGAACAGCATGGCCGGTGCCAGCGCCTGCAGGAAAGGCACGGCCAGCGGCATCACGTCCGCCGGGGTGCGCAGCAGATCGAGCAGCGCATGCGCCCCCGCCAGTGCCGCCAGCGCCGTCAGCGCGCCGATCCAGGTGCTGGCGCCCACCGCCGCCAATGCCACCCGATTGGCCCGGTCATGGCGCCCTGCCCCCAGGCTTTGCGTGATGACCACGCCGATGCCGGAACCAATGATGCGAAACAGCAGGAACAAGGTGACGGAAATCTGGCTGGCGATGGCAAAGGCGGCACCGGCGATATCGGAAATATGCGACGCCAGCGCCGTGCCGACCACGCCAATGGCGACGGACAGCACCAGTTCCACCAGCAGGGGCCAGGCAAGCGTGAAGATATGGGGACGTGCGGCGGGTGGGGTGGCGGGCATGGGGGACTTGGCGTGGTGAGTGCTCTCATTGTAAACGCTGCTGGCTGTGCCCCCGCGTACGAGGCGCAAGCCGCGTGCCGTCGCTGGCCAGGCACGGACCAGCAGGCGGCGCCGCCGTCCCGGCCCGGCGACGGAGACGCCGGCTGCTCAACGACACCATCCAGGCCCCTGCGGCACGGCTGGGTACCCCTTGGTCGCCACGGCCGCCAGGCGCGTTTGTGGCCCGCCAGCGTCAGCATTCGACGAGCTAATTGACATGCCGCGCCGGCACAGCGCATCATCGATTGGCGCTGCATGACCCATGGGCGCCGTTGCAAGGCTCAGCAGCCATGCCCGGCATCGGTCGTCGGCAATATCCCGATGCTGCATGCCCTCCACCGTGCGCACGAGCGAAAGGAACTGCCATGCCGTTCACCGAACCCTGGCGCTACCCTGAAAAGGGTGACCTGGCCTACGGCGTCAACAAGAACACCATCCATTCGACCGGCATCGATCGCTCCACCTTCGTGAAGGACTATATAAAGGGTGGCACGTTCATCGGGACCATCGACCAGATGCGGGTGCTCGATATCGACAAGGCCAAGCCGGGCCTGCGCGGCGAGACTGGGCTGCGCAAGGTGCTGGAGGAGCACGACAAGTACAAGTCGGCACTAGATGCGGCGGGTAGCAATCAGGATGTCACGCGAAAGTGCAAGGGTGGCCTGTACTGGGCCACGATGGTCGCTTGCAGGCATGTGCATTTCATCCTGGACGGCGTCGACATCGAGGCGGTGGTGCATAAAGCGACGAAAGGCCCGAACCCGGACCGCGATGCGGACATGGCTCGCGGCACGACGAAGAACCGGAACATCACCGGTTCCGAATTGCGCTGGATCTACCGCAACCGCGAGCTGGCCGGGGTACAACTGTACGTGCAGTTCTGGTTCAACGGCGAGCAGTGTCCGCCGCCGTGGGTGTCGTATTCCGTCGTGCTGCCTTCCGAAGGACGGCGTGCCGAGCCCAGGATCGACAAGCGTGCCGGTGGCGACTTGTGGAGCCAGTACAAGCCGAAGGCGAAGCATGTCGGCCAGGACGACGTCACACGGCGCAACCTGGACCCGGCGAGCATGACGACGGACGAACCAGGCTGCCATGTGATCAAGTGAACGCCGTCCCCGCGGGCCCTTACAACTTACCCGACAAGGTAAAGAACACCTGCCGCGGCGCGGCCGCCATCAGGGTCGTCGACGTGCCGGCCGGGTCCGACACCGAGAAGCCGTTCGAGCCGACGGTGCTGTAATAGCGCTTGTCGAACAGGTTGCTGACATTGACCTGCAAGGTCAGTTCGCGCAGCGACGCGAAGGATTTGAGCTTGTAGCCGGCCGACAGGTTGGCCAGCCAGTAGGACGGCACGCTGGCGTCGTTCAGGTAGGTGTAGTAGCGCTTGTCCGTGTACTTGGCGCCGAGGCGCGCGAACCACTGCGCGTTGTCATAGGCCAGCTCCGTGTTGAACATCTTCTCCGGCGCGTCGACCACCTGCTTGCCGGAGGTGGCGATGACCTTGCCGCTGTCGCTGTAGTTCGATTTGTAGGTGGAGTCGTTGTACGTGAAGGAGTTGAACCACGCCACCGACGGCATCAGCTTCCATACCGCCAGCGCTTCCAGGCCATGCGTCTCGACCTTGCCGACATTGACGATGGTGCCGGCGCAGCCCATGATGCCCACGCAGGTGGCCACGCCCAGCTGGCGGTCCTTGAAGTCGGCGTAGTAGACGGCCACCGAGCCCTGCACCGCGTCGCGCTTGAAGCGCAGGCCCAGGTCGTACGTGGTCGACGTTTCCGGTTTCAGGGCCCCCACCGTCAGGTTGTAGCCCGCCTGGGTCTGCGAGAACGGGCCGCTCACGCCCGGCTGGAAGGCGCGCATGTTCTTCGAGGCCGAGGCAAAGACCTCGTCCTCGCCTGCCAGCTTCCAGCTCAGGCCCGCCTGCGGCAGGAAGCTCTTCTTGGCCGTGATGGTGCCGGCGGCGCGGTCGCCCACCAACGTATCCGCATCGATTTCCACTTTCGGGCTCTTGAAGCCGGCATTGAGCTTCAGGCGCCCGTCCAGCAGCACCAGCGTGTCCTGCAGGTAGAACTGTCGCGTGTCCGTTTCGAAGTTCTGGCGGAAGCCCGTGCTCATCGGGTTCGACAGCATATGGTCGATGTAGGCGCCATCGGTCACGGCGTAGAAATTGCGCGTCAGGACATGCTTGCTGCGTTCGCCCCAGAAGCCGGCATTGAGCGTATGCCCGGCAATCTCCCACGAGACGTCGGCCAGCATGCCGTTGCGGTTGATCGTGTATTCGGTGGTGCGGATCGAGATCGGCACCGCCGCCGACGACGGCGTGTACGGCGTGTACCAGTGGCCCTGCCCTTCGTTGCCGTGGTGGTAGCCGGAGACTTTCGCCGTCACGCCCTGACCCAGGTTCAGCTCCAGCGCGACGCCGCCCAGCTTGTCCTTGCGCAGGCCGCGGCCCAGGTAATAGGCATCGTCCATATTGTTGACCGCGCCGCTATAGATGCCCTTGGCGGCATTGACGGCGCGCTGCCAGTCCGGCGCGTAGTTGTCCCAGTCGTAGCCCAGGCGGCGGGTCGATTCCAGCGACAGGTCCTGGTAATCGACTTCGTTGCGGTCCGAATAGTTGAAGAAGGCCGACAGCGTATGGTCGCCCAGCTGCTGCTCGATGCGGCTGTTGAACTGGTCCTGGTCCTGCGGGCCGTCACCCTTCCACTTTTCCGTGCGCATGCGCGTGCCGCTGACGAAGAACTTGGTGCCGCTGGCCAGCAGGCCGCTGTCGGCGCGCACGAAGGTGCGCGACGTGTCGTCGCTGCCGAGGGTCTGCGCCACCGTCAGCGCGCGCTCGTTGGCCGGACCCAGGGTCACGAACTGCACGGTCCCGCCCAGGTTGCTGGTGGACGCCGTGCCCAGCGCGCCCGCCCCCTGCGATACGGCGACGCGGCCGATATTCTCGGACGAGACGGCGCGGCTGATGTGCAGGCCGTTGTTGTTCCCGTAGCTCATGTCGCCCAGCGGGATATCGTCCAGGGTGAAGCCCAGCTGGTTCTGGTTGAAGCCCCGGATCGAGAAGCGCGTCGACCACTCGTAGGCGCCGAACGGATCGGCCGACTGGAAGCTCACGCCGGGCAGCTTCTCCAGCGTCTTCAGGGGGCTGGTGCCCGGCACGGCCTGTTGCAGGTCGGCGCGCGAGATGTTCTGCACCTGGCGTGACTGGCCGGTGCCCGTAACCTCCACCACCAGCATGGCCGCGGCCACCGGTTCGGCCTCCGGCGCGACGCTGTCGGCGGCTTGCGCGCTGCAAGCCAGTGCTTGCAGCACCAGCAGCGTCAGGGGTTTCAGGGGCAACTTCTGGTTGCGGCGAGCAGCGGACAAGGCAAATGGCATCGAAGGCTTTCTGGAAGGAAGATGAAAATCGGGCATGTCGAAAACTCAATAGCCGCGGATGGTAAAGGGCAGTTATGACGCCGCAATGACATGGGCGCCCCCGGGGGCGGGACGCGGCGCAGTGGTGGCGGCGAGACAAACAGGCGCGATTTGTGAAAACTAACTGTTGGGCACTGTTGGCGGCGTGCATGAACTGATAGACTCCCAGCCTGCGTTATTGCCGCCGCAAAGCTGCCAGCTTTGCAATAAAAATTCCGGAACACCCATGCGGCATGGCGGCAGTCCGGCCAGGACGCCGCCAACCCAAGCACCTGAAAGAATTCACCATGATCGATCGCCGCGTTCGGCCGACCCCTCCATTGCTGGCTGCCTGCATCGCCGCCATCTGCTCCAACCTCGCGCACGCCCAGGCGGCGCCCGACAATGCCGCACTGCCCGAAGTGGTCGTCACGGCCCAGCGCACCGCCACGCTGGAATCGAAGACGCCGGTCGCGCTGTCCGTGATCACCGGTGCGCAGACCGAGGCCTGGGGCCTGGACAGCCCGTCGCTGCTGGGCGACCGCCTGCCGAACGTACGGCTGGACGGCAGCTATGATGGCCTGCGCATCACCATCCGCGGCGTCACCAGCTCGGACACCACCGACAAGGGCGATCCGTCGGCTGCCTTCATGCTCGACGGCGTCTATATCGCCCGTCCGCAGGGCCAGACGCTGTCGTTCCACGATATCGACCGCGTCGAAGTGCTGCGCGGCCCGCAGGGCACGCTGTACGGCCGCAATACGACGGCCGGTGCCGTCAACGTCATCTCGAACGCCCCGACCCAGGTGCTGGAAGGCGCCATCGGCGTCGAGGCGGGCAATCACAACAGCCGCAAGGGCAGCGCCATGCTGAACGTGCCGGTCAGTCCCGCGCTGGCCGTGCGCGCCGCCGTCGCCTTCAACCGCCACGACAGCTACCTGACCAACGCGCAGGGCACGCCGCACGAGCTGGGCCAGGACCGCGACGACGTCTCGGCCCGCCTGTCCGCCCGCCTCGCGTTCAGCAATACGGCGTCGCTGCTGCTGCGGTTCGACCACAGCACGATCCGCGACAATACGGACGGCTTCGTGCCGGACACGAACTTCTTCCGGGGCGTCGAGACGGGCAAGCCGGTCTGGTATGGCGCCAGCGCCGGCGCGCGGCTGACCAACCGCTTCGTGCCGCCCAATACCGTGCCGGAGCAGGGCTACAGCCGCAAGAACACGTCCGGCATCGGCGCCGAATTCACGTGGGACCTGGGCCCGGTCAGCCTGTATTACGTGGGGTCGCACCGCAAGTTCGACCACGACTTCCTCGTCAATTACTATTACCGCATCGTGCCGACCTATGCCATCGGCGTGCACCAGGGCTTCGATGGCGACTACCGCCAGGATTCGCACGAGCTGCGCCTGGCCACGAACGGCAAGGGTCCGCTGTCGGCGCAGGCCGGCGTGTACTGGTTCCGCGAACGCTCCGACACGCTGTACACCTTCCGCGACCTGGAGCCGCTGGGACTGCCGCCCTACTACGTCTTCCCAACCGGCCCGACCGAGGCGCGCAGCAAGGCCGTGTTCGGCCAGGCCACTTACAGCGTGCTGCCGCGCCTGCGTGCCACCCTCGGCGCGCGCTGGACGGAAGACGACAAGACCCGCGTGGGCTCGACCAATTTCCAGCAGGGCCCCACGTTCAACCCGGCCACCGACTTCAAGCTGCTCAACGCGGCCGAGCTGACCACCCGCAAGACCACGTGGCGCGCCGGCCTGGACTTCGACGTGACGCCGTCGACGATGGCCTATGCCTTCGTCGCCACCGGCTACAAGGCGGGCGGCTTCAACGACGGCTGCCTGGCCGGCGTGCGCGCGCTGGGCATCGAGTGCCCGGCGCAGGTAGCCGTGCCTGCCGGCACGCTGTTCTACCAGCCCGAAACGCTGACCTCCGTCGAGGCGGGCGTCAAGTCGCGCTTCTGGAACAACCGCGCCAGCGTCAACCTGGCCGTGTTCGACTACGACTACAAGAACCTGCAGCTGTCGGGTGTCGCGATGGTGATGGGCGCGCCCCGCTATGTGACGCGCAACGCCGGCCTGGCCAGCGTGCGCGGCCTGGAAGCGGACGGCGTCGTCAAGCTGACGCCGGACGACCGCGTCACCTACGCCGTCAGCCTGCTGGACGCGCATTACGACTCGTACTCGCCGGACGGCGTGACGTCGTGGGCCGGCCGCAAGCTGGACCGCTCGCCGTCGCACACCGTCACCCTGGGTTACGAGCACGTGTTCCGCATCGGCGAAGGCCAGCTGAAGGCCGGCGCCAACGTGCGGCGCAGCGCGGCCTATGTGATCGGCGTGCCGACCCAGGGGCTGGAGTACCGCATTCCGGCCCGCACCAGCAGCGATGCCCAGGTGGCATGGCAGCCGGGCGGCGCGCCATGGAGCGTGCTGGCGCGTGTGCGCAATATCGAGAACAAGGTGCAGCCCCTGACGGTCGACAGCTTCGGCATGACGATGCCGAGCGAGCCGCGCACGGTCGACGTACGACTCGACTGGCGCTTCTGATCGGTTAGACGTTTTTGCGACAAATTCGATGCCGGTCGCTAGTATCATCGGCATCGATCGCCTGCCCGCACTGGAAAATCCGATATGACAAAACTGCTGAGCCAATTGCCGCGCCTGACGTACCTGCTGGCGCTCGCGCTGGCGGCCATCCTGCTGACGCGGGGCCAAACCGAAACCACGATGATGCTGATCGTCAGCTCGATCGTGATGTTCGCCGTCTGCTGGAGCAGCGCCATCCACCTGCTTGGCGGGCGCGCGGCGCTGCACTTCGTGCTGATCGCCGTGGTGACCGGCTGGGCGGCCGAACAGCTGGGCTCTTCCTACGGCTGGTTCTTTGGTGAGTACACCTACACCGACGTGCTGGGCCCGACGGTGGGCGACGTGCCCATCGTGATTCCCCTGATGTGGTTCGCGCTGACGTATATCGCCTACGTGATCGCCAACCTGATCGTCTGGCAACGCCCCAGCGACGGCGTCGCGCCGCTGGGCCAGGACCTGGCCATGTCCCTGCTGGGCGCGGCCATCGTCACCGCCTACGACCTGGGTGCGGACCCCTACATGGTGTTCGTGCTGAAGGCGTGGATCATGAAAAAGACGGACGGCTGGTGGTTCGGCGAGACGGTGCAGGGCTTCGCCGGCTGGATGTTCGTCTCCTTCGTCATCCTGTTCCTGTTCCGCCTGACCTTGCGGCGTCATGCGCCGGCGCCGGCCCTGCACGTCAATCGCGGCCACGTGATGGTGCCGCTGTTTATCTACGGCGCCAACATGGTCTTCCAGGCGGCGCTGGGCTACCCGGTCGAGACCCGCACCGTCGCGCTGTTCGCGATGGGCATCCCCCTGCTGTCCGCCCTGTGCGGCTATGCGCGCTGGCAGCGCCCGCTGACGGGGCCGGGAGAACTGCGATGAGCGCGGCACCGCTGCCGGCACTGGAAAACGGCCCGGAGCTGCGTGCCGACCCGCTGGCCGACGCCACCATCGCCCGCGTCATCGATGCCGTCGATGCTCCGTCCGGGCCTTGGCAGGCGATCGGCATCGTCAACCGCGAAATCGCACGGTGGCAGACCAATGCCGACCTGGATGGCTGGCGCGCCAGCGCCGGCACGCCGCCGGAAATCGCGGCGGCGCTGGAAGCGTATGTGCACGCGGCGCGGGTACTGCCCGAGTGGGCCGACCCGGACAAGATCGCCGTGGCCGAAAAGCTGTTCATGGAAATGAGCATGGTGTCGTGCGCGCTGCTGTTCTGCGCCAGCCTGCCCGAATGCTATGTGCTGCCGGACCTGGCGGGCGTGCTGCACACGGCCGGTCAGCTGGAGCAGCACACCGACTACCGGGTGCGCTCGACGGCGGCGATGATCTTCCCCGTCATGATGCGCGGTGGCCTGACGGCGCCCGACGGCGGCGGCGTGGCCCAGGTGCTGAAGGTGCGGCTGATCCATGCCACCATCCGCCACCTGATCCTGCGCGAGAACCCGGCGCGCACCGTGGCCGGCATCGAACGCCCCATCGTCGCGCCCGTGCGCCCGCGCGGCGAAGACCTGTACCACAAGCTGTTCGCCACGGGCTGGGACACGGCGCGCCACGGCCTGCCCTGCAATCAGCAGGAACTGGCCTACACGCTGCTGACCTTCCACTATGTCTTCCTGCGCGGGCTGCGCTCGCTCGGCATCGGTTTCCGTGCCGAGGAAGAGGAAGCCTACCTGCACGCGTGGAACGTGATGGGCCACGTACTGGGCATCGAGAAGGCCTTGATGCCGGAAACGATGAAGGAAGCCAAGGCGCTGTTCACGGCGCTGCAGGAAAGGGGCCGCCGCCAGTCCTGGCTGCCCGATCCCCGCCCCGGCCTGGGCGAAGCCCTGATGGGCATGATGGCCAATGAAATTCCCCTGCCCTCGTTCAAGTCCTTCCCCGTGCTGCTGACCCGCCACCTGTGCGGCCGGCCCACCGCCAAGGATCTGGCGCTGACCGGCTGCGTGGGCCTGCCCACATGGATCGCCTTCCTGGCGACGATGGGCCTGACGCGCGCGGTCGACTGGACCGTGCGCCGCGTGGTGCCGCAGTTCTCGCTGACGCGCATGGTGACGCGCGCCGTCGGCTACCGCTTCACCGTGCGCGTGCTGATGAACGAGACGCGTCCCCTGAAGCTGCCGGCCGCCCTGCTGGGCCAGGTCGACGCGGCCGTGCATTCTTGGGAACGCGATCCGAAGGCGCCCCAGTGGGTCAACCGCCTGGAGGCCAGGCTGGCCGGGCGGCCGAAGGAAGCGGCATGACGGCACGGTCCAGCTGGTACACGTTCCTTCTGCCGCTCCTGCTGCCACTGCTGCTGTCATGCGTGCTGCTCGCCCCGGCGCCGGCCGGGGCCGCACCGGCGCCCCTGCTGATCGAACCGAACCAGGTCGCCATCGACGCCTGGCCGGCGCTGACGGTACTGGAAGACCCGCGCGGCGAGCTGACGCCGGCCGCAGCGCTGGCGGCCAGCGAACGCTTCACCGTGCCTGCCACGGCCCATTCGACACTGGGCGTCAAGCCCCGGCGCGTGTGGCTGCGCATCCCCGTCGTGGTGGCGCCCCATGAACGGGGCGGCCGCGTGCTGGCCATCGACTATGCGCTGCTGAACCGGGTCGACGTCCATATCGTCACGGACGGGCGCATCCGCACGGCCGACAGCACCGGCACCTTGTCGCCGCTGGCGCGGCAGGGCTTGATCGGGCGGGTGCCCGCCGTGCTGCTGAATCTGGCCCCCGGCTCCAGCCATATCCTGCTGGTGCGGGTCGAGACCTATGCCCCGATCATCCTGCCGGTGCGGCTGTACACGCCCGGCGCCTTCCACACCGAGGCGCTGAAGGAACAGCTGCTGCAAGGCCTGATGCTGGGCCTGGGCCTGTGCCTGTTCCTGTACAGCCTGGCACAGTGGATCAACCTGCGCGAACCCCTGTTCGGCAGCTATGCGCTGCTGGTGGGGGCCTTGTCCCTGTATTCGGCCGACTTCTTCGGCATCGGCGCCCAGTACCTGTGGCCCGGCAATGCCTGGATGATCCTGCATGCGGGCGGCCTGGCTTCCCTGTCGGCTTCCTGCGGCGCCTACCTGTTCGTGCTGCAGGCCCTGGCGCGGCCAGGCATGGACCGTATCTTCGCGCGTTTGATGCGCATCGGCGCGGCCCTGACCCTTGTCACGGCAGTGGCTTTCGCCTTCGACCTGGTCAGCGTGGAGGTGCTGGTCGCCATTATCGGCACGCTCGGCATCATGCCGATGCTGCTCGGCCTGCCGAAAGCCTTCAATCGCGCCCGGCGCGGCGATACGGTCGGCACCTATTTCCTGGTCGGCTGGTCCATCAGCTTCCTGTCCTCGGTCGTGCTGACCCTCGTCTTCAACGGCAAGGTGGGGGCCTCGTTCTGGACCATGCATGCGCTGCAGTTCGGCAGCACCATCGACATGCTGCTGTTCATGCGCATCCTGGGCCTGCGCACCAAGGCGATGCAGAACGCCATGCTGCGCGCCGAAGCGTCCACCCGCATGAAGTCGGACTTCCTGGCCAATATGAGCCACGAGATCCGCACGCCGATGAACGCCATCATCGGCATGAGCCGGCTGGCGCTGATGGCCGACCCGACGCCGAAGCAGCGCAACTACCTGGACAAGATCCTCGGCGCGGGCGAGCACCTGCTGGGCATCATCAACGACATCCTCGACTTCTCCAAGATCGAGGCGGGCAAGCTGACCCTGGAAGCGGTGCCGTTCGACCTGGCCGAACTGTTCGACCACCTGTCGAACCTGACGGCCATCAAGACGGACGCGCGCCGCGTGGAGCTGGTGTTTCGCATCAACCGCGGCATTCCGGCCCGGCTGGTGGGCGACCCGCTGCGCCTGGGCCAGGTGCTGATCAACCTGACCAACAACGCCGTCAAGTTCACCGAGGAAGGCGAGATCGTCGTGGCGGTCGAGATCGCGCACCGCACCCAGGACAGCATCACCTTGCGCTTTTCCGTCACCGACACGGGCATCGGCATGGACGAGGAACAACTGGCGTCGCTGTTCCAGTCCTTCAGCCAGGCCGACAGCTCGATCACGCGCCGCTATGGCGGCACGGGCCTGGGCCTGTCGATCTCGCAGCAGCTGGTGGAGCTCATGGGCGGCAAGATCAAGGTCACCAGCACGCCCGGCACCGGCAGCCGTTTTTCCTTCAATATCCAGCTGGGCATCGCCGAGCCGGACCAGCAGCCCGTGACGGCCGCCGCGCCCCTGCACAACGCCCGCGTGATGGTGGTGGACGACAGCGTCACCGCGCGCGGCGCCCTGGTCGAGATGCTGGGCTCCCTGGGTGTGCGCGCCCGCGGCGCCGACTCGGGCGAGCAGGCGCTGGCCCTGCTGGCCGCCGCCGCCGTGGCGGGCGAGCCTTACCAGGTGGTGCTGATGGACTACATGATGCCGGGCTGGGACGGCGTCGAGACGATCCGCCGCATCCGCGCCGACAAGCGCTTCGGCGCGCCGCCGGCCATCCTGATGATCAGCGCTGCCAGCCGCGACACGGTCCTGCAGCAGGAAGGCCTGGTGCCGATGAATGGCTTCCTGCACAAGCCCGTCGGCCCCGCCCTGCTCTACCACACGCTGCTGCAGGTGCTGCGCCCCGACCTGGCCGAAGCGGCCGACGGCGCGCCTGGCCGCGAGGCGGGCAGCGGGCATGCACCGCGTGACCTTTCCCGGCTGGACGGCGCGCGCATCCTGCTGGTCGAGGACAACGCCAACAACCGCGAAGTGGCGTTGGAGTTCATGGCGGCCGCGCGCATGCAGGTCGACGTGGCCGTGCACGGAGGCGAGGCCGTCGCCATGGTGCAGCAGCAGGACTACGACCTGGTGCTGATGGACATCCAGATGCAGGAAATGGACGGCCTGACGGCCACGCGCGAAATCCGCGCCATCGAGCGGCTGCGGTCCTTGCCCATCGTGGCGATGACGGCCCACGCGATGGCGGGCGACCGCGAACGCAGCCTGGAAGCGGGCATGGTCGACCACATCACCAAGCCGATCGACCCGGAGCAGCTGTTCCGCACGCTGCACAAGTGGATTCCCCCGGCCCGGCTGGCGGGACGCAGCCTGGCCGCGGTGGCGCCGGCGGACGTCCCGCCCGACGCCGTGGCCGCCGCCCTGCCCGTCATCGACGGCGTCGACTGGACCCGCGCGGCCGTCGGTGTCGACCACTGGCAGGCCCGCCTGCACCGCCGCATCCACCGCTTCATGGGCGAATATGCCGGTGCAGTGGAACAGGCCCGGACAGCCGTGGCGGCGGGCACGCCGGCCACCCTGCAAGGCTTGGCGCACAATCTGAAGGCCAGCGCCAGCTATATCGGTGCGTGGCGCGTGGCCGGCCTGGCCGACACCCTGGAGCAGGAACTGCGCGCCGGCCGTACCGAGCGAACCCGCACGCTGGCCCATGAACTGGCCGACGCGCTCGATGCGCTGCTGGCGGGCCTGGCCCGGATGGAGACGCCGGCTGTCGCGGCGCCCGACAGTGCCGACGTGGGCGAACTGATACGCGAACTGGCAGGCTTCCTGAGGGCCGACGATGCCCGTGCCGAGGACCTGATCCAGACCTTGCAGGCGCTGCTGGCCGATTCGCCGCACGGCGCACTGCTGGCGGCCGTCGCGCGCGCCATCGAGGATATTGAATATGATGCCGCGCTGGCGCCCCTGGGGCAGCTGGCACAGGCGCTGGACGTGGATATGGAAGAACGTGCATGAACCCCGTTGAAATGCAGAAGGTGCTGATCGCCGACGACGACCCCGTCAACCGCCAGGTGCTGGCCGAGTTGCTGAAACCCGAATACACGGTGCTGCTGGCCAAGAACGGCGAGCAGGCGCTGGAACGGGCGGCGCGTCACACGCCGGACCTGATCCTGCTCGACGTGATGATGCCGGACCTGGACGGCTTCGAAGTGCTGCGCCGGCTGCGCGCCGACCCCGCCACGGCGGGCATCGCCGTCATCTTCATTTCCGGCCTGGACCGCCCGGAGGACGAAGCCAACGGCCTGAAGGTGGGCGCGGCCGACTATATCGCCAAGCCCTTCAACGCCACCGTCGTGATGGCGCGCGTGGCCCTGCACCTGCAGGTCGTGCGCCAGCGGCGGCTGCTGGAACACCTGGCGCACGAGGATGCCCTGACGGGCCTGGCCAACCGGCGCCGCTTCGACGAGGTGTACGAAGCCGAATGGCAGCGCGCCCGCCGCAACGGCACGCCACTGTCGCTGGCGCTGGTCGACGTCGACTGCTTCAAGCAGTACAACGATCACTACGGCCACCCGGCCGGCGACCGTGCCTTGCGGGCCGTGGCGCGCATGGCCTCGTCCTGCGTGCGGCGCCCGGGCGACCTGGCCGCCCGCTACGGCGGCGAGGAACTGGTGCTGCTGATGCCGGACACGGAAGCGGCACCGGCCGAGCACGTGGTGCAGTGCATGCGCGCCTCGCTTGCCGCGCAGGCCATCGCCCATGCTGCCAGCGCGGCCGCACCCGTGCTGACCTTCAGCGCGGGCGGCGCCACGCTGATCGAGGGCGAGACGGCGGCCGAGCTGTTCGCCGCCGCCGACGCGCAGCTGTACCGCGCCAAGCATGCGGGCCGCAACAGGGTCGAATGGCGCCAGCGCTGACACTGGCGCGGATACTGGCGGAGATACTGGCGATACCGCGTCGCATGCCCTAAACTACCGCTCTTGTCATCTCGTAACGATCCCGGGCAACGCGCGTGAGCACACCACAGCAGGGCTTTCTCCTGACCCGCCACTGGCGCGACACGGAGGCCGGCACCGAAGTCGACCTCTGGCTGGCCACCGATGCCGGCCCGCGCCACCTTCGCCTGCCGCCGCAGACGTCGGTAGCCTTCCTGCCGGCCGCCCAGCGCGACACGGCCGAACGCGTGCTGCGCGGCGAACGGGGCTGGGAACTGCGCCCGCTGGCGCTGCGGGATTTCCGGCACCGCCCCGTTCTGGGCCTGTACTGCAGCCACTACCGCCAGCTGATGAAGCTGGAACGGCGCCTGCGCGAGCACGGCATCGACGTCTACGAAGCCGACGTGCGCCCGCCCGACCGCTACCTGATGGAACGCTTCATCACGGCGCCCGTCACCTTCGACGGCGAAGCCGGCGCCGACGGCATCGTGCGCGATGTCCAGCTCAAGCCCGACGGCGGCTACCGCCCCGCGCTGCGCCTTGCCTCGCTCGATATCGAGACCACCGCCCACGGCGAACTGTATTCGATCGCGCTGGAGGGCTGCGGCCAGCGCCAGGTCTACATGCTGGGACCACCGAACGGCGACGCTTCCCAGGACGACTTCGACCTGGAATACTGCGACAGCCGCCAGCAACTGCTGGAACGCTTCAACGCCTGGATCGAACGCCACGACCCGGACGTGATCATCGGCTGGAACGTCATCCAGTTCGACCTGCGCGTGCTGCGCCAGCACGCCGAACGTTACCAGATGGCGCTGCGCCTGGGCCGCGACGGCAGCGCGATGGAATGGCGCGAGCACGGCCGCCAGCAGCACTACTTCGCCGCCGCGGCGGGGCGCCTGATCGTGGATGGTATCGAGGCGCTGCGTTCGGCCACGTGGAGCTTTCCTTCCTTCAGCCTGGAACACGTGTCGCAGGCGCTGCTGGGCGAAGGCAAGGCGATCGACAATCCCTACGACCGCATGGCCGAGATCGACCGGCGCTTCGCCGAGGACAAGCCGGCCCTGGCGCGCTACAACCTGAAGGACTGCGAGCTGGTCACGCGCATCTTCGCCCATACCCAGCTGCTCGACTTCCTGCTGGAGCGGGCCAGCGTGACGGGGCTGCCGGCCGACCGCAGCGGCGGCTCCGTGGCCGCCTTCGAGCACCTGTACCTGCCGCTGATGCACCGGCAGGGTTTCGTCGCGCCGAACCTGGGCGACGTGCCGAACGAGGACAGCCCCGGCGGCTTCGTGATGGATTCCCGTTCCGGCCTGTACGACTCGGTGCTGGTGCTGGACTATAAAAGCCTGTACCCGTCCATCATCCGCACCTTCCTGATCGACCCGGTCGGCCTGGTCGAAGGCCTGCGCCTGGAGCAGGAAGGCGCCGGCCCGGAAACGGTGCCGGGCTTTCGCGGCGCCCGCTTCAGCCGCGTCACGCACTGCCTTCCCGCCATCGTCAACCAGGTGTGGAACGGGCGCGAGGCCGCCAAGCGGGAGAACAACAAGCCGCTGTCGCAGGCGTTGAAGATCATCATGAACGCCTTCTACGGGGTGCTGGGGTCATCCGGCTGTCGCTTCTTCGATCCCCGCCTGGCCACGTCGATCACGATGCGGGGCCACGAGATCATGCACCGGACGCGCGAGCTGATCGAGGAACAGGGCTACCCCGTCATCTACGGCGACACCGACTCCACCTTCGTCTGGCTCAAGCGGGGCCTTGATGGCGAAGCGGCGGACCGCATCGGCCGCGCCCTGGTCGCCCACATCAACGACTGGTGGCGTGTCCACCTGCGCGAGGAGTATGGCCTGGAGAGCGCGCTGGAACTGCAGTACGAGACGCACTACCGCCGCTTCCTGATGCCGACCGTGCGCGATTCGGACGAAGGCAGCAAGAAGCGCTATGCCGGCCTGGTGGTCAGGCCGGACGGCACCGAGGACATCGTCTACAAGGGCCTGGAGACGGTGCGCACCGACTGGACCCCGCTGGCGCAGGGCTTCCAGCAGGAGCTGTTCCGCCGCATCTTCAAGGGCGAGCCGTACCGCGACTACGTGCGCGACTACACCGAGCGCACCCTGCGCGGGGAGCTGGACGAGCTGCTGGTCTACCGCAAGCGCCTGCGAAGGCCGCTGGACGAGTACGAGCGCAATGTGCCGCCGCACGTGCGCGCCGCCCGCCTGGCCGACGAGTTCAACGCCGCCCAGGGCCGCCCCTTGCAGTACCAGAACCGCGGCTGGATCCGCTACCTGATGACGACGGCCGGGCCGGAGCCGCTGGAAACGCGCCGCGCCGCCATCGATTATGGCCACTACCTGGAACGCCAGCTGCAACCCGTGGCCGACGCCATCCTGCCCTTCCTGGGCGACAGTTTCGGCCAGCTGACCAGCCGGCAGCGCACCTTGTTCTGAGTGTCCCGCGTGGCCCTCGTCGATCTTGGCGAGGATGCAGTTGCCGGCTGTAACTTGATGCGATCGACCTCCACGGCGGTATGCTGGCAGGCGCTATCGTTCCGCATCGCTTTTTCGCCCCGCCATCGGCAAGTCCATTGGCGTCAATGTCACCCGAGGACTAATGGCATAGCCGGCCTGCTCCAGCTGCATTCTGTTCAAGCCCTCCATAAAATCAGCGACCTGGTCAGGCTTCAGTCCCATGGACGCTCCACTGCGGTTGGGTGAGCTTCTATCGACCGCCCCTGCAAGCTCGGAATGATTGGGCGCTTGCGACATGATCACCGACCCCGTGCTGACGCTTCGCTTGATCGCGACATGGCTCTCTCGAGAAACAATATCCTGCCGCAACTGGTCAATTTTTTCGCGCTGTTCGGCATTCAAACCAGCTGATTCAATTTCCGAAATCTTTGCTTTCGAACGCTTTACATCGCCCGCATACAGAAGACCCAGGGCGACGTTATAAGACGCAGAGAAGTCCTTGCGCACTTCCTCCCAGCGCATGCACACCTTGACGAATTCATGATAACGGCCCGATGAAAAATGTTCGCCGGCTTCCCTCATGTAGTCCGCCACCGTGGCCGGCTTGGGCTTCTCGATTTGCGCGTCAGCACCAGTGCTCGTGCACCACATCGTTGCTGCCAGAAGAATGCCAGAAACTCTCATTTCGCGCCTTTCTCCGGTAAATCTGGCTTGCTCTTGATCACCGGCGTACTGAAGTCGGTCGTTATCTCCTCCCAGGCGATCGGCTTATCCACATACATCGCCCAGGCAATAAGGATCGAGCCCAGCAAAACGAACAACAGGCCGGGGGAAGCGCCTTTCAGCATCAGACCCCGCTCCTTTCCTACCGTGCCCGTAAAGACGAATTCTCCTTTTAATCCTCGCACCAAGGCATCGTGACCAAGACAGACGATCTTGTATCCAGCAACTAACGCTGTAAGCTTTATCAATAATACTGAGAGCATCGCAATCACCGCTTCCATTCCGGCTCCGAGGGTTGATTCGAAAAGCACAATGCGTTGGAAAACCGCGCCGCTGTTACGAGCTGCTCCGCCAGAGCGGCTCAGCTCGCGCAGGTGCGGATCAGCTGGTACACCAGCCGGCCGATTTCCGGCGTGTAGACGACGCTGTGGGCGCCGCCACCGGTGCCGGGCTGGTTGCCCTTGATGACGGACGAGGCATCGATCCACATTACCCGTTGCGGCGCGCAGGCCAAGGCCGGGACGCGGCCATCGTCGGCGGTCGCCGTCTGCAGGAAGCGGGCCGCGTGCGGGCCCCGGCCCGCCTCGTCGAAGGCCACGTGCGAACCGACGAAATAGCGGGCGTGGCGGGCCTGGAGCACGGCCGTGTCATGCCGTGAAGCCGTCAGCACGACGGGGCCTGCCAGTGTCGCGAAATCGCGATACGGGGCACCTTCGCGGCCTTCGGCGTCGCCGGCATCCGTGGCCAGGTAGCGCTGGTAGCTGTACGCGCCCTGCAGGCTGACCAGCAAGTCCACCACGGGCGTGGGCGCCGCCGTCACCAGCGGCGCGCTGAAGACGGCGCGCGTGGCGGCGCGGGCACCGAAGCTGTGGCCGACGACGACCAGGCGGAAGCCGCTAGTTGCCTTGATGCGGCGCAATTCCCTGTTCAGCAGGATGTTTTCCCAGACGGCGCCCACTTCATCGGCATCCTTGGCCTTGATGCCGAAATCGGCCATCGGTATGGTCGGGTCACCCGTCGATGGCCACGTCACGCCCAGCACCAGTGGACGAAACGCCGGATCGCCGGCAGCCGCCTCGCGCAGCCGCGTTGCCAGGTCGCGGATATTGCGCAGCGCTTCGGGCTGATAGGTATTCCAGCCCATCGTGTAGACGATCACGTGGCTGAACTTGCGCTCGCCGGCCAGGCGCTCCAGGTCGCGGCCCAGGGTGGACATGGCCCGCCAGCTGCGCGTTACCAGGCGCTCTTCCGGTGCCGCCGGCAGCGCGAGAGGCGCGCACGCATCGGTGGTGGCGTAGATGTTATAGAGGAAGCAGACCTGGCCGTCAGGCCCGAAGCGGGCGATATGGGAAACGTAGGTGGGACGGTGTTGCCCCGCGTACTTGCCGTGCAGCGCGTCGCGCAGGTCGGGCCGCTCGCGCAGGTAGGGTGCGTCGATGGCGAGGCAGTCGCCGCCGGCGGCACCCGGACAGTCGGCGAGGCTGCCTACGCGGCTGGCATTGTCCTTTTCGATGCCGACGATATAGGCATCGAAGGGCAGCGTCAGTTCGCGCCGCTCCTGCTCGGACGCCTGGCCGATCAGCGCCAGCTGATTGAAGTGGGTCCGGTTGCCTGCACAGCCGGCCGTCATGGCCAGCAGCGTAACGAGCAGGAGAAGAAGGAGACAACGTTCGGAAAACCAGCGCGGTACAGTGGCTTGCAGGTTCATGGCGCCCCCGGTCAGCGCGCCGGACAAGGCGGAAGCCAGGCCGGCGGCGCGCTTCCCTTCATATTGCGCCGCGACGCCCTGCCCCGTCACGCAAATCCGGCGGCCGTGATGCGCCGGCGCCACGACGCGCTCAGCGGTATTTGTACAGCTTCACCTTCTGCACCGTGAACTCGTCGCCCGGCAGCCGGATATGGCGCCCCTGGTGGGTTTCGTCGCCGTTCAGCCAGCGCCCTTCATGCCAGCGGCCGTCCACGAAAGTCCCTTCGGTCGCCTTCTCGATGCCGACCCCTTCCATCGCCCCGGCGGGATTCCTGAACGTGACCGTGATGCCGCGCCCGGCCACGTAGAATTCGTCGGGCGCCGTCTGGATCACCAGTCCGCCGCGCGAGTCGTACTCCGCGCTTTCCGTCTTGCCCCACTGGTTGGCGAAGCTGACGTCGAGCAGGTAGGCGCCCATCGTCACCTGCACGTTGTTCGTCTCCACCACGCCGTCGTACGACACGTTCGGCCGGAAGCCCCGCATGCGGCCCTGCCCCTGTGCCGCCAGGATTTCCGGCGCCATCTGCCGCAGCAGCGCATAGGCGGCCGGCAGCACGTCACCCTTCGGTTCGCGGATGTTCTCGATGGCGAAGGGCGAAAAGCCGATCGCATCGAGTTCGCCGATGGACCAGAAGGCATTCGCACCCAGGTCCTGCCGGCCGGCGCGGTTCGCCTCCGGCACGAACAGGGGATTGTCGGGCCGCTTGAACTGGCGCGCCCAGTGCGTGAAGTTGGGGAAGTAGGTGTCGATGGCGATCAGGTCGATCGACGGCCCGGCCGCCTTCCAGATGTCGAACAGGTGCGGCAACGGCCCCGCGCTGGGGTATTCGCCCGGCTTCTTGCCGGGCCGGTTCAGTGCCACATTGACGAACATCGGCAGCGGATACTGCGCCTTGCCGGCCGCTGCCAGGCCATCGGCGAAGGTGGCGTAATGCCAGGCCTGGAACACTTCCTCCGCGTCGATCGACGTGCCGAACACGTCTGTCCAGGTGCCGGCATCGCGCCCGCCGGCGTCTTCCCACAGCTTGCGCACTTGCGGATGCAGGCGGGCGCGATTGGCACGCAGGTACTGCAGCAGCTGGGCCGGCACCTGTTCGCGCAAGGCAGCCGTGGCGGCGGGACTGAAGTCGCGCACGTCGGGCAGCATGCCGATCTCGTTTTCGACCTGCACCATCAGCACGGTGCGCTGGGGGTCGGCCAGGCGCAGGTGCCGCATCAGCGCCGCGAAGGCCGCCTTGTCGGCGGCCAGCGTGGCGGCGCCGAACGGGGTCAGGATGTCCTGTGGCTCGCCGGCACGGTTGCGGGCACGGGGAAAGCGCGTGTTATCGCGCTTGACCCAGGCCGGTACATAGGTCGACATCGAGTTCTTCCACGCGCCGAACCACAGCAGCACCAGGCGCGTGTCGTTGGCGCGTGCCTGCTTGAGCATGCCGTCCAGCACCGTGAAATCGAACCTGCCCTCGACCGGCTCGACCTGGTCCCACTCGACGGGGGCCAGGATGGTGTTCAGCCCCACGGCTTTCAGCTGCGGCCACAGTTTGTCCAGGTACGGCAGGCTGGACGCGGACGAGTTGTACAGTTCCCCACCCAGCACGAGGAAGGGCTTGCCGTCGACGATCAGCTGCTTCGTGCTGCCCTGCGTGCGCAGCGACGGGATCGGCGCCTCGGCGGCGCAGGCAGCGCCGCCAAGGGTCGCCGCGACGAGCAAGGGGAACAGTGCGGCCCGCAGCAGCGTCCCGGGATGACGGCGCCCCATCAGAATTTCATCCGCAGGCCCAGTGCGAAGGTGCGGCCCGGATCGTATTGCGACATGGTGGCGTTGGCGAACTGGAAGTAGCCGCGCCGTTTGGCCTTGTTCAGGTTGACGATATCGAAGGTCAGCATCGGCAGATTGTCGCGATCGAAGATCTGATCCAGCTCGAAACTGGACGAGAAGTCCAGCTGCTTGTAGTCGTCGCCGTACAGGGCCGCGTTCGTGATGCCGCTCTGGTTGGCCGTCGCCACCTGGCTGCCCTGCGAGTAGGTGTGCATGAAGCGCGCCATGAAGCCCTTGTTCTCGTAATAGATACTGAAGTTGTTGGTCTTCTTCGGCACGCCCAGCGCGATGAAGCCGCTGCTGCCTTCGCCGCTGGCGCGCTGGTTGATCAGGGTCAGCGTCTCGTTGAAGCCGAAGCCGCGCCATGGCAGCCACTTGTCGAGCGGCTGGACCCAGCCGACTTCGAGGCCGCGGATGCGCAGGATGCCGTCCGCGTTGCGGGGCCGCGTCATCACGACCGTAGCGTTTTCCGGCCCGCCGCGCGAATCGATGGCCAGCTGCTGCGCCGGGATCAGCGTGCCGTAGTTGATGCCATACGCGGCCAGCGCGGAGAACGGCATCGAGATGTTCTCGTTGACGGTGAAACCGTTGATGCGCTTCTGGAAGGCCGTCACCGAAATATAACCTTCGCGGCCCGTGTACCAGTCCACGCCCAGGTCGATATTGTCGGACAGGTAGGGCTGCAGGGCCGGATTGCCCATCGTGCCCACGTCGGCCGACACGGACGAGAAGTTGATGCCCGGGCGCAGAGCGTTCGGATCGACCCGCGTCATGCTGCGCGAGGCGGCGGCGCGGAACACCACGTCCTTGCGCAGGTCCACGGCGATTGTGGCCGAAGGCAGCGTGTTGCTGTAGTCCGAGTCCTGGTAGACCCATTGGCTGAGGTTCGGGTATTTGCTGCCGTTCAGGGTCAGGTTGGCATTGCGGGGATCGGAGACGGAGTTCAGCGATCCCACCTGCTGGTTGGTGCGGATATAGCGCACGCCGGCATTCCAGCGCAGGCCGAAGCCGAGCGGCTGGGCTTCGCCGTTCGCCTCCAGGTAGATCGCCTTGGCTTTCTCGCGGATGTAGCCGGCGCTGGCACCGGTGGACGAGGCGCCGGAATCGGGCGCCGTGCTGTTGTAGTAGTCGAAGTTGGAATCGGTGCGGAAGCGGTCCCAGTCCAGTGCCAGCCGGCCGTAGGGCCCCGGCACCAGGTAGCCCGGCAGCGCCCCGTTCGGGACCAGCGAACCCTGGTAGGTCAGCGCCGCGTTCTGGCCGGCCGTGTAGCCGGTGCCATAGCCCGGATACAGCGCCGCGGCGCTGGCGCCCGGCGTGCTGGCGCCGTTACAGGGCGGCGCGCCGTTCGGGCCTTGCAGGAACACGGTGGGGTTGTTGCCGCAGACGGCGGCCTGCCATGCGGCCGAGTTGTCCTGGGCGCGGATGGTGCGGTCGATATCGTCCCAGGCGAAGCCGCCGCGCACGGTCAGCTTCTTGTCGCCCCACGCCAGGTTGGTGTGGAAGCCCTTGGTCTCCGTCTCGCGCAGTTCGTTCTGGATATTCACGCGGCCACCAGTCCATCCGTAGCTGGCCGGGTCGTTCAGGTCCAGGCTCGATACGATCGAAGGCACGCCGCCGTTGTTCGCATAGGTGACGGTATTGCCGCTGTTGGGCGCCGTGATCGGCATGACGGTCGGCGCCATGTGCGTGAAGCGGCTGCGGTTCCAGTTGGCCGCTGCGTCGAGGGTCAGGGTTGGCGTGATCTTCCATTCGGCGCCGGGATTGATGCCCAGCAGGTCGACCTTGTCCCGACGGGGGCCGAACTCGATGAAGTTCAATGCGTTGGCGAAGGTGCCGGACGTGACGACGCAACCGTCGCTGCAGTCGCTGCGGTCGACCTGCATGTTCAGCGGGATCGACGCATTATTCCGCACCGCCCATGTGTAGGCGTTGCGCTGCATGTCGTCGTCCTTCTTGCTGTACATGGTGTCCAGGTAGAAGTGCAGATTGTCCGTCGGGCGGTACTCGGCCGCGAAGACGGTGGAGATCTTGTCGCGGGTGCCGTAGTACTCCATCGTGCGGCCCAGGCGCGGCACGATGGCGTTGTCGATCTGGCCGATCGACAGTCCCGGGTTATGCGCCAGAAGGAAGGCCTGGTCGATGACGGTGCCGGGCACGAGGCCGTTGCCGGCGTTGGCCGGCACGGTGGCCGGGATGGTCCAGTTGCCGCCGCCCGTGTTGTTGCGGGTGCCGCTGCTGCTTTGCGCCGCCGTCAGGTTCGGGTTGGTCCAGCCCACCGTTTCGAAGCCGCGCGTGCGGGCTTCCTGGCGCGAGAACGAGATACCGCCCAGGATACCGAACTTGCCGTCCCACGTCTGGCTGGCCAGCACCGAGCCGCGCAGGCCGGCCTTGTCGGCGATCTGCTGCTTGGTGCCCGTCAGGCTGACGGCCAGCTGGCGTCCTTCCTTGTCGAACGGTCGGGCGCTGCGCAGGTTGACGACGCCGGCGGCGCCGCCTTCGATCTGGCCGGCCGTCGGGCTCTTGCTGACGGTGAGCTTGGTGAACAGGTCCGTGGGCAGCAGGTCGAGGTCGACCTCGCGGTTGGTGTTGGCGCCGTCGATGGGGCCGGACGAGGCCACCGCGATGGGCGAGTTATTCAACAGGATCTTCGTGAAGCTGGAACCGAGCCCGCGGATCTGGATCGTCATGCCCTCGCCCGTCACGTCGCGCGTGACCTGCACGCCCGGCACGCGGCTGAGCGACTCGGCCAGGTTCTTGTCGGGGAACTTGCCGAAGTCCTCGGCGTTGATGGAATCCTGGAAGCCGACGGCTTCCTTCTTGTCCTTGGCCGACGACAGCAGGCTGTTACGGAAGCCCGTCACCTTGACCGTCTGCAGCGCCCCCGAAGGATCGCTGTCGGCGGTACTGGCGGCGCTGGCAGGGGCGGTATTGGGGGCGGTGGCAACGCTGTCCTGGCCGTAGGCCTGGGCGATCAGGCCGGCCATGATGGTCAGGCCGAACACGGTGCGCACGGCGCCCGTTCGATGGTTCTGCAACATGATTTTGTCTCCTGTTTTTTTCTGGTCGCGGCACTCCGAAGTGTGGCCTTCGGTAACGCAGCGATTCGAGTGTAGGAGCGCAAAATAGCAAAGTCAACATCTATTAACATCAATTGTTAACCGCAACCATTCGCCGTAAAAGCGTGATGCATGGTGTCACGCGCACCGGTCTGCGATAGGTTTTAACGATGCTTTGAGGGCTTGATATGCGTAACCATTTGGCCAGCGCATGGGACGAAAGGGGCGTTGCGGAAAGGGCACAGCCGCCGGCGAATGCTGACGGAGAAAGGGGGACAGTCCCTGTTTCCGCATGGAGGAAAGGGTGTTGCGGCAACTGCACAGCATCCGGGGCGGATGCTGCTGGAAACCGGGGACAGTCCCCTGTTTCCGGGCAAGTTTGCTTCAGAACAGGGGACTGTCCCCGGTTTGATTAGTGGCCGTGCTGCGCTTCGTATTCGTCCGCTTCGGCCTTGGTCTGGTGGACGATGCCGTCCGGGTGTTCCGGCGGCGTGTACAGGGTGTACAGGTGCAGCAGTTCGCTGTCCGACGTATTGATGACGTTGTGCGTGGTGCCGGCCGGGATGACGACGGCGACGCCGTCTTCCAGCTTGTGCACTTCGCCGTCGAGGATGGCCTGGCCGTGGCCGGATTCGACGCGGATGAACTGGTCGTGGCCTTCATGGCGCTCTTCGCCGATCTCGTCGCCGGGCTGCAGCGCCATGACCACCAGCTGGCTGCGCTCCGTTGTATACAGCACGCTGCGGAAGGTGATGTTGGCGAGGGTTTTTTGTTCGAGGTTGATGCTGAAACCGGACATGGTGACTCCTGCTTGAAAAAAAGTGGCAACAGCGCCTTTGTACCACAGCGGCGCCCTGCCGTGGCGCCCGGCCCCCATCGGTGGCCTGGCCGCTCCGCCGGCTGGGGGTCGGTCACCCCGTACTTATGGCCGGGTAGACGGGCGCAAGCCGCTTGCCGACAATGACAAGGTCGCGCCGGCATGGCACCAGCCTGGCGCCGGCCCGCCCACCCTCGTCATCGAAAGGATATTTTTATGAGCACCAGCCACACCATCAATACCGTCACCACGCGCGACGGCACGCAGATCCGCTATACCGACTGGGGCGACGGTCCGGTCGTCGTGTTCAGCCACGGCTGGCCGCTGCAGGGCGACGCCTGGGAAGACCAGATGATGTTCCTGGCCGAGCATGGCTACCGCGTGATCGCCCATGACCGCCGCGGCCACGGCCTGTCGAGCAAGCCCTGGCACGGCAACGACATGAACACCTACGCCGACGACCTGGCTGCCCTGATGGACGAACTCAATATCACGGACGCGATGCTGGTCGGTCACTCCACCGGCGGCGGCGAAGTGGCCCGCTACATCGGCCGCCATGGCACCGCCCGCGTCACGCGCGCCGTGCTGGTGGGCGCCGTCACGCCACAGATGCTGAAGGGACCGAACAATCCGGAAGGCGTGCCGATGGAAGTCTTCGACGGCATCCGCGCCGGCGTCAAGGCCGACCGCGCCCAGTTCTTCAAGGACCTGACGACGTCGTTCTTCGGCTTCAACCGCGAAGGCGCCAAGGATTCGGCCGGCATCCGCGAAACGTTCTGGCTGCAGGGCATGCAGTGCAGCATCCGCGCCGCCTATGCCTGCATCAAGCAGTTCTCGGAAACGGACTTCTCGGAAGACCTGAAGAAGATGACCATACCGACCCTGGTGGTGCACGGCGACGACGACCAGATCGTGCCCCTGACGGCCACCGGGCGCCGCGCCGTCGAGCTGCTGCCGCAGGGCCGCCTGTCCGTCTACGAAGGCGCGCCGCACGGCCTGCCCGTCACGCACAAGGACAAGCTGAACGCCGAACTGCTGGCCTTCCTGAAGTCCTGATCGCCGCTTGACCACGGGGCGTGCCGGCATCCTTGCCCTGCACGTTTGTCGGCACGCCCTGCACCGCACGACCGCCGTACCGCCCTCCTCGTCCTTCCGCTATTCCTGAAAGTCCCCAATGAAGATCAAACCCAGCGACATGTTCCTCGGCGTCGGCCTGGCCGCGCTGGCCGGCTATGTCGACACGGCCGGCTTCGTCGGCCTGTTCGGCCTGTTCACCGCCCACGTGACGGGCAACTTCGTCCTGATCGGCACCGAACTGGGTCATCCGGGCGAAGGCATCCTGCTGCTCAAGTTCCTCGCCTTCCCCGCCTTCGCCGCCGGCGTGATCTACGCCCGCCTGCTGGCCAACGCGTGCGAGCGGCGTGCGATCAACGCGATACGGCCGCTGCTCGGTTCCCAGCTGCTGCTGCTGGCCGGCTTCATGCTGGCCGCTGTCATGGCTGTCCCGGTACTGGACCCGGGCGCGCCGCCCGTGCTGGTGGCCGGCATGCTGGGCGCCGCCGCGATGGGCATCCACAACGCCGCCGGCAAGCTGGTGTTCGCCCGCATCGCTCCCACCACGGTCATGACGGGCAACGTAACGGAATTGCTGATCAACGTGACGGACTGCCTGACGGGCCACGGCACGCCGGCCGTGCGCGAGAAGCTGGCGCGCTTCGGCTGGCCGATGCTGGCCTTCGCGCTGGGCTGCATCATGGGCGGCTACGGCTACCGCACGGCGGGCTTCTGGTGCCTGCTGCTGCCGCTGGCGACCTTGGCACTGCTGACGGCCATGTCGTGGTCCGCGCCCGGCGCCGCGGTACCGCCCACGCCTTCTCAGGCCGTGTGAATGGACTGCTCGATGCGGCGGTCGGGAATGAACCACAGCAGCGCCACGCCGAAGTAGACGGCAAAGCCCAGCCACGGATGCACGAAGGCCAGTGCCACGCCCACCGCGTACAGCGCCATCGAGACCTGGCCCTTGCGGTCCGACCCGATCGCGCGGGCCAGCGCCGCGTTCTCGCGCTGGTGGCGCGTGAGGAAGCGCACCAGGATCATGTATGCCACCGACGACATGAACAGGATCACGCCATACGCGGCCACGGGCAAGGTGGCGAAATGGTTCTCGCCCATCCAGCCCGTGACGAACGGAATCAGCGACAGCCAGAACAGCAGGTGCAGGTTGGCCCACAACACGCCGCCCGTGACGCTGTGCACGGCATGCAGCAGGTGGTGGTGATTGTTCCAGTAGATGCCGACGTAGGCGAAGCTCAACACATAGCTGAGCAGCACGGGGCCCAGCGGTATCAGCGCCTCCAGGGTGGCGCCATGCGGCACTTTCAGCTCCAGCACCATGATGGTGATGATGATGGCGATGACGCCGTCGCTGAACGCTTCGAGTCGGGTTTTGCCCATGGGTGGTCTTTCGATATGACGCGCCTCCTTCCGGCGGGGCGCACGGCCGAGCGCCGATGGTAACGCGGCAGGCGCGCGGGCGCCATGCCCCTTTCGGGGCTGGCCGGCGCCTACTCGGACGAATCCGGGACAGTCCCGGATTTTTCGGGGACAGTCCCCGAATATTCCGATCAATAGTTGACCGGGTAGTCCTTCGGGAACCTCACGCCGGCGAAGGCCTTCTTTTGCGTCCAGTCCTGCGCCGGCGCGGTCCAGTAGCTGTCAGTGGCCGGCAAGCCCAGGGCCAGCAGGCCGGCCGAGGCGATGTACATGCTGCCGTTGTTGGAGTACCAGTCGCCCAGCTCGGGCTGGTGGCCGACGAAGCCGATGGTGAGGAAGCCGTCCCGCGTGAAATTGCCCGGCGCATCCCATACGGCGCCGTGCACCGCATGCAGGGCGGCGCGCACCTGGCCTTCCGGCAGCGACGGCGGCAGCTGCTTGCGCCAGGCCAGCAGGCCGAGGGGCTGGAACACGGCCGTGCGGTAGGTCAGCGAACGGCCGATGGGCGGGTAGCTGCCCTGCGGCGAGATGAAGCGCTCCAGGTGCTCGGAATAACGCTGCATGCGCTTGACCGCCTGCGCCAGCAGCTCCTCGGGCTTGGCATTCCAGAACGGGCCCTTCTGCTTCACCAGCACTTCCAGCACCTCGACCAGCATCGGGTACATCACATACGAGCAGTAGTAATCGAAGTGGAAGGCTTCGCCGTCCTTGATCCAGCCGTCGCCCACGTACCATTCGTTGACCTTGCGGATGGCGCCGTTCATCCGCATCGGGTCGGATTCCTCGCCGATCGACAGCAGCCACGCCTCGTTCATCGCCGCGAACAGCAGCCAGTTGATGTAGGGGGGTTCGATGCGGCGCAGCCGCTTGATCTCGGCGATGATGCGGGCCTTGGTGGTCGCGTCCAGAGGCTCCCACAAGGCCTGCGGGGCGCGCATCAGCGCATTGGTGAAGTAGGCCGAGTCGACCAGGGCCTGGCCGTGGCCGTGCCAGCGCAGGTAGTCCGGGCTTTTCGGATCCACCGCATGGGTGTAGCTGGCCAGCGCCATCTGGCGCAGCCGCTTGCGCATCTGTCCTTCGGCGCCGTCGCCATCCGGCAGCGCCAGCCACGGCGCGATGCCGGCGATCAGGCGGCCGAAGCACTCCAGGTAGGCCACGGCGGGATCGCGCCCGTCCCACGTGGGGCTCAGCTCCAGCGTGAAGCGCTGCTTGAGCCGGCCTTCGGCCATCAGCGACAGCACCGGCTCGGCCATCCGCTGCAGCAGCGTCAGTTGCGCGGCCCGCTCGCCGCCGCCGGCGGCGCTGATCGCAGGCGTGGCGGCACTCGCGGTGCCGCCCAAGCCGGCGGCAGCCGATCCGGCCACCATCGCCTGCATGAAATGTCGACGTTCCATTCTTCTTCCTTTGTCTAAGGTCGTTCCAGCAGCCGCGCCATCTCGACGGCGGCCAGCAGGAAGGCGCCGACGCCGAAATGCGCCGTCGAGTTCTGGTCCACCACCTGACCGGGAATGGCGCGGTCGCCGATGGGCTGGACGTAACCGACCCGTCCGTCCGGCTGCACGGCCACGTCGGTCAGGTAGTCCCAACCCCGCCGCGCCGCCGGCAGGTAGGTCGCGCGGTCGAGCAGGCCATGGTTGATGCCCCACAGCAGGCCGTAGGTGAAGAAGGCCGTGCCGCTCGTTTCGGGCCCCGGCGCGTGCGCCGGGTCGAGCAGGCTGCGGGTCCAGTAGCCCTGCGGCTGCTGGCTGGCCTTCAGCGCCACCGCCATGCGCTGGAACTTCGTCACGTAGGCGGCGCGGTGCGGGTCCTCGGCCGGCAGCTCGTCCAGCACCTTGGCCAGCGCCGCGAACACCCAGCCGTTCCCGCGCGACCAGAAGTCCTTGCGGCCGTTGACGCTGCGGTGGGCAGGGTAGACATATTTCGCGTCGCGATAGTACAGCCCTTCCTCGCCGTCGTACATGATGCCGTTGGCGTATTCAAAATACTCGTACAGCTTGTCCAAATAGAGGCGGCTGCCCGTGATGGCATGCAGCTTCGTCATGACGGGCATCACCATATACAGGCCGTCGGCCCACCACCAGTAATCCTTGCGGCCGGTGCTCATCTGGTATTCCATCACCTCGCGCGCGCGGGCGATCTTGCGCGGTTCGGGCGCCAGACGATACAGGTCGGCGTAGGTCTGGAAGCAGATCTGCCAGTCGCCGAACAGCACGTGCTGGTCGGTCTCGCCATACGTCAGCTGCCAGCTTGCCCGGTCAGTCGACTTCGCGCCCATCCATCGATTGTGCTCGGCCCACGCCTCGGAATAGCGCCGCCACGCTTCATTGCCCGTCAGCCGGTAGGCCGCCATATTGCCCGTGTGGTAGGCCGCCACGTTCCAGAACGACCATTCGGTGGGTGCGTTGCTGCGCTGCCAGTGGCCGTTGACCTTGTCGATCAGGGCGATCACGCCGGCGCGCGAGTCGGTCGTGTTGTCTCGTCGCGCGGTGGCACAGCCGGTGATGGCGGCCCCGCCGGCCAGCAGCAGGGCGGTGGTGAGAAGGCGTCGTTGTCGGTTCGGTGTCATCGTTGTCCCGGATAGGTTGTCACAAGCGCGGCTGCCATTGCAGCACGCGTACCGGCGTGGGCGCGCCCGGCGCCCTGCCCTCGTTGTCGGCCTGCCGCACGTCCTGCAGGAACAGGTGCAGCTGGCCGGTGCGCCGCCACAGTTCCGTGTCGATGCCGGGCTCCCACGCGCCGACGGCGGTGTCGGTCAGGTCGCGTACCGTCCAGCGGCGCGCCGCCAGGTCGTGCAGCAGCACGGCCGAGGCCTTGCCGCCACGTTCCTCGTCGCGGATCAGCAGCACGCCCGCATTGCCCTGCTCCGCCGCCACGATGCCGGGCCGCGCCACCGGAATGGCTTTCGTACCGATGCCGGACAGCGAGAATGGCGTGCGCCGCAGCCCCAGGTCCACATCGCGCCAGCCGCCGGCCGTGTGATGGACGACGTGATACTGCGGCACGCGCGAACCGGCGGCGCGCCAGTAGGTGGCGATATACGGCCGGCCGGCACCGTCGGCCGCCATCGACGTCTGGTTGATCAATTCGCTGTTCTGCGGAATGCGCAGCGCATATTCGGCGCTGGCTGCGGTCACCGGCAAGGCATAGGCGCTGCCGTCGGTGCGTTCCCACGTGATGCCGCCATCCCGCGATCGGGCGTAGGCCAGGTCGTGATTGCTGGCCACGTCCGGCGACTCGCGCCACACCCAGGACAGGTGGATGGTGCCGGCACTGTCGACGCAGGCCTGCCAGTATGCGTTGCGCCGGCCCTCGCCGCTGACCAGGTTATCGTGCAGCCGGGTCCACGCCCGCGTGGCGGGATCGTAGCGGTTCACCACCAGGTTGCCCCGGCCCGAGCCGCCGTCGCGGTACAGGAACAACAGCGCGCCGCCCGACAGCCGGTGGAACTCCGGGTAGGTGACGGACGCTTCGTGCAGTCCCGTCATGGACCGTTCGGCGCCCAGTACCAGCGAACCCGGCGCCACGGCGCCGGCATAGCGCAAGGGACCGTTGTGGTGGTCCCATGCCACATGCAGCACACCGGTGCCATCGACCGCGATGCTGATGCTGTTGTGGGCGTCGCGTGCATTGCCCCGGTATGGCGTGCGCGCCAGCTGCCACGCCGTCGTGCCCAGCTTGCGCTTGCCCAGCACGACACGGGCATCCGGATCGTAGAAGGCGATGTACTGGGTGTCGCCGTGGGATACGAGCGCATCGCGGCGGAAGGCGACGGCGTTGACGGAGTTGTCCGCCCAGCCGTCGGCCACGGCGACGAGCGACACGTCCGGCGTGCCGGTCGCGCAGCCGGCCAGCAGCGCCGCCAGGCAAACGCCGGCGAGTGGAAGCGCCCTCACAGCTTGCCGCGGATGCCGATCTTGATGGTCCGGCCGTCGTACTTGGCGTAGTCCATCCGGGTTTTTTTCCCGCTGCCGAAGCGTCCCGACGCATCCTCGAAGTAGTCGTAGGACAGCGTGTTCGACAGGTTCAGCGCATCGATGCGCAGTTCGATGGCGTCATTGAAGCGGTAGCTGATATTGCCGTCCAGGTAGCCGCGCGCGGCGCGCCACCGTATCAGGTCGTCGCCCAGGTTGCGCGGATTATCGCCATGCAGCGAGCGGCCCTTGTAGTTCCAGGACAGGCGCAGCGCGAGCGGTCCCCGCTCGTAATAGGCAGTGGTGCTGTAGGCATACTTCGGCACCGAATTGACCTTCACTTCGCGGCCGCCGTTGGTGATCCATCTGGCGCTGTTGAACGGATCGATATGGGTGAAGCTGGCCAGCGCGCCCAGGCCCTTGAAGGGTTCGGGCAGGAAGGTGAAGGCCTGCTGGTAGGCCAGCTCGAAGCCCTTCAGCACCTGCTCGCCCGCGTTCGTATAGCTGCGCAAGGTCATCGGCAGGTTCGGATCGACGCGCCCGTTCGCATCCTGGAACAGCGCACCCAACGCCGTATCGGGCAGGCCCAGCACGCCGAAGGTCGTCTGCGACGTATTGGCCACCGTCGCGTCGGTCAGCGTCTTGCGGAACACGGCCGCCGACAGCAGGCCCCCTTCCTGGAAATACCATTCCAGGCTGGTGTCCAGGTTCTTCGACTGCTGCGGGCGCAGGTTCGGGTTGCCGGAGGTGGCCGTGTTGTCGAAGGGGTTCGGGATCACTGTCTGGGCGGCGATGATGCCGAGCGACGCGCGGCTGATGGTCTTGCCCCAGGAAGCGCGCCACATCAGGGTGTCCGTCAGGTCCAGCGCCGCGCTGACGGCCGGCAGCAGGTTGCTGTACGAGCCCTGCTCGTGGTTCGGCGCGTAGGCCAGGCTGGCGCCCTGCTGCTTGAAGTTGTCGATGTCCGTTTCCGTGCGCGAGTAGCGTACGCCCGCGTTGACCCGCAGGTCCTTGCCGGCCAACTTGCCCTTGAAGTCGGACTGGACGAAGGCCGTCGAGATCTTCTCCTTGGCCGTGAAGCTCTGCGCCGGCGTAAAGCTGGACTCGGGGTTGAACTCGAGCGGATTGAAGGTGCCGAAGGTGTAGTCGCGCGAGAAGGTGCCCCACCGGGCCGGCCAGCCGCCGCCCATGTCCAGTTCCGACACGGGCAGCTCGGACGTCATGCCGCCCCGCAGCCCGGCCGTGCCCAGCGCGTTCAAGCGCGCGGTGGCCAGCGACGTGCCGTTGCGCTTGTTGATGCCCTTGGTCGTTTCGACATATACGGCCCCGCCCTTCAGGTGGCCGCTCCAGCCGGCCGGCAAGTCGTAGTCCCAGTCCGCCACGAGCCTGGCCTGCTTGCCCTTGTCCGTTTCGCGGGTCCATCCCGTGCCGATGCCGAAGCCCTGGAAGTTGTTCGGGTCCGTGTAGCTGACGGGCGAGGACAGCGACGGGTAGACGTGGTCCGAGCCGTAGTCGATGGTCGAATCGACGCCGAAGATCTGGCCGGACAGCGTGCTCTGGTAGCTGGTGGCCTTGCTGTTGTTGACGCTCGCCTGCCCCGTGACGACCAGGCGTTCGCTGGCCTGCCAGCGTCCGTTCAGGCTCACGTAGCCGAACTCCGTCTCGTCCTGGCTGTAGGTGACGCCGCTGCTGTACGAGGTATTGCCGAAGGTGCCCGTCAGCAGGTTCGAACCCGGATCGATGGCCACGTTCAGCGGAATCAGGCCGTTGTTGCCGGTCTGCCCGGCCGGTGCGTTGCGGTTGGTGGTGCGGCTGTTGCGCACCAGGAGGCCGAAGTACATCTCGTCGCGCCGGTTCTTCAGCTTCGAATACATCGTGTCGACGGACAGGTTCAACGGGCCGCTCTTGTACTGCAGCGACGACACCAGGCCGTCGCGCGAGCGGTCGTTGGCCGAACCGTAGAAGCGGTAGATACGCGGCAGCAGCGCATTGTCGACCTGCTCGCGCGTGTAGCCGCCCAGGTTGGCGCGGGGGCTGTCGTAGTCCAGCGCGAGGGCGAAATTGCCCTTGACGGGGCTCTGGCTGCCCTGCGCCGAGCTGTTGTAGCCGCCCGTGGCCTCGAAGCCGGAGCGGTTGTTGACGCTGGCCGAATGCGATACGCCGATCAGGAAGCCGACCGGGCCCCACGTGTTCGAAAACAGCGCGAAGCCCATCGGGTCGGCATGCTTGGACATCGTGTTGTAGGCGCCCGTGATGGCGTAGCGGATGGTGCGCTTCGGATTGTCGAACGGGCGTGGCGACTGCAGGTCGACCACGCCACCGAGCCCGCCTTCGGTCAGTTCGGCCAGCGGCGACTTGTAGAAGTCGATGCGGCCGAACAGCTCGGAGGCGAAGACGTCGTAGTTGAAGCCACGCGCGGCGCTGCCGATGGTGCTGGTGGACGTGGTGTTGACGGGCGCGCCATTCAGGGTGGTGACGGAATACTCGGTGGGCAGGCCCCGGATCGAAATGCGCTGGCCTTCCGCCGAGCTCTCGTCGCGGTTCAGGATGACGCCGGGGACGCGCTGCAGGGACTCGGCCACGTTCGCCTCGGGGAACTTGCCGATATCCTCGGCGACAATGGAGTCGCGCACACCGATTGCCTGTGCCTTCAGGTTCAGCGCCTTCTGCAGGCTCGATCGGAAGCCCGTGACGACGACGGTGCTGACGGCCGCGTCCTGCGCTGGTTCGGCTGCCGCACCCTTGGCTGCCGCGCCGGATGCGCCGGAGGTGGCGGCGCCCGTCGTGCCGTCCGCTGAACTTTCCTTGGGTGCCTCCTGCGCCATCGCGCCCGAGGCGTAAGCGGCCAGTGCGATCGGCAGCAAGGTGGCCAGTATGGTCTTCTTCATCGTCGTCTCCATCTTGTTATTCACTTCGTTCACCCGGCCGGCGGCACGTGGCGCGCCGGAGTCCCTGCATCGGTATGGTCACGTTACCATGCTGCCTTTTGCATAATGATCATTCTGTTGACCATTTCATCGACGGTCCGTAAGTGTCTGATTTCGCTCGACATTCGCATTTTGCATTCTGTGCAATGGATGTGGTATCGTCACCACATCGCTTGCCGCAGCCCGCGGCAGCCCGGGGCCCGAGAGCATGCGCAAAGCCAGCAAACTGAGTGAAGTAGCGAAGATCGCCGGCGTGTCGCCGATCACGGCATCGCGCGCCATCCGCGGCGTCGGCTACGTGTCGGAAGCGGCGCGCGAGCGCATCCTGGCGGCGGCCGCGCAACTGGACTACACGCCCGACATGCTGGCGCGCCGGATGCGAGGCGACAAGAGCCGGCTGATCGGCGTCTTCGTCAACAACTACGGCTCGCAGGTGCTGCACGAGATCACCAAGGCGATCAGCACCGAGGCCCGTGCGCGCGGCTACGACATCCTGCTGTTCAATGCGGAGCGCTTCGACCGCCCGGGGCGGCAGCAGACCAGCGACATGCTGGGCAAGCTGTGCGACGGCCTGCTGCTCTTGATGCCCAATGCGGCCGACGACTTCCTGAACGTCGTCGAGCGCCAGCGCATGCCCTGCGTGTTCGTCAGCTTCGATGCGCGGCCCATGCAGCTGCCCGTGGTGGCGCTGGAGAACCGCGCCGGCGCACGCGCCGCCGTCGACCACCTGCTGGCCCTCGGTCATCGCCGCATTGCCTTCATCGCCGGCACGGCCGCGACGGGCCAGAGCGCGCAGCGGCAGCAGGGCTATATCGACAGCCTCGAAGCGGCCGGCCTGGCCGTCGACGCGGCGCTGATCGAGGAAGGCGCCTTTGCTCAGACGGGCGGCCATGCTGCCACCGGACGCCTGCTGGCGCTGCCCCAGCCACCCACGGCCATCTTCGCCGCCAACGACGAAATGGCCTTTGGCGCCATCGACGCCATCCACAGCCGGGGCCTGAAGGTCCCAGACGATATCTCCGTGATCGGCTTCGACGACATCCCCATCGCCAGCCATGTCTTCCCGCCGCTGACGACGATGCGCCAGCCGCTCGACTCCATGGCCGCCAGCGCCGTGGCCGAGGTGGTGGGACTGATCGAGGGCGGCGAGATCGGGCCGCGCCGGATCGCCTTCCCGCTGGAGCTGGTGGTGCGCAAGTCGACCGGAGCTGCGCCGTCTGCCAGTGCCGTCCCTGCCGATGCCGATGAAGCCGGGCGCGCTCGCCGGGGCTGACACAGCCGGCGCCGCGCCGGCCAGGCCGCTGGCGCTGGGGCTGGGCGCCGGCGCCGCCGTTACGCTGGCCTGGCTGTTGGTGGGCGACCTGGGCATCGCCATCCGCGACCGCGCCGCCCAGCCGACGGCGCTGGAGATGCTGCGCCAGGCCGGCGCTTCCGACACCGCCACGTCACTGCTGCTGGCCACCGTGCCGGCCGTGATCTCCGTGCTGCTGGTACCCTGGCTGGGTTACCGGTCCGACCGCTGCCGCAGCCGCCATGGCCGGCGCCGCCCATTCCTGTTCGTGGCCGCACCGATCGGCTGCCTGGCCTTGCTGGGACTGGCCGTCACGCCGGTGCTGGCACGCGTTCTCGCCGCCGTTGTCGGCATGCCCCCGCGCGCTTGCACCTTGACTCTTTTCTGCCTGTTCTGGACCCTGTTCGAATGCGCCGCGCTGACGGCCATGTCGATGTTCACGGGCCTGGTCAACGATGTGGTGCCCCGTGCGCTGCTGGGGCGCTTCTTCGCGGCAGTGCGCATCGTCGGCCTGTCCGTCGGCATCGGTTTTAACGGCTGGCTGTTCGCGCTGACCGAGCGGCACCTGGCGACCGTGCTGGCCTGCGCCGCCTTCGCCTTTGCGTTGCCGGTGCTGGCGATGTGCCTGATGGTGCGCGAGCCGCGCGTCGCCCGGTCCGCAAGCGTGGCGCACGCCATGCCGCGCGAGCGGGTCAGCCAGTGCATGGCCCATCCGTCCTTCCTGCTGGCGGTGGCCGTATTCCTGCTGGCCGGCCTTACCTTCGCCCCGTTCAACACCTTCTACCAATATTACGCCCATGCCCACGGCGTACCGAAAGCCACCCTGGGCGCGCTGACGGCGGCCGGCTATGCCGTGTCGATCGCGTCGGCCTTCGCCGTCGGCTGGCTGGTGGACCGGCGCGGCGCCGTGCGGGTGTCCGGCGCGGTGATGGCCGCCTATTGCACCATCGCGGCGGCGGGCTGGCTGCTGGTGGACGGCGCGGCCAGCTTCCAGCTGTTCTACTTTGCCCACGTGGCGCTGTCCGGCGCCTACTTCACGGCGGCGTCGTCGCTGCCGATGGCCCTGTTCCCGGCCGCGCGCTTCGTGCAGTTCAACGCCACCAAGGACATGCTGGTGGTGCTCGCCACGATCGTCGTCACGGCCGCGCAGGGCCCGCTGCTCGACCTGGCAGGCCACGACTACCGCCTCACCTTGCTCAGTGCCGCCATCTGCTCGCTGCTGTGCGTCGCCTGCATGGCAAGGCTGCGCCGGACCGCTTCCCCTTCCGATCAACCCATCAAGGCCGCTCCATGACCCAACCCTCCCGCCGCCGCCTGCTACTCGGCACGGCCGCCGCCGCCGGCAGCACGCTGCTGCCCCGCGGCGGTGCCCATGCCGCCTCCCCCCGGTACACCATCGGCGAACAGGATTTCCTCCTCGACGGCAAGCCGCTGCAGATCCGCTGCGGCGAAATCCACTTTGCCCGCGTGCCGCCGGAATACTGGCGCCACCGGCTGCAGGCCATCAAGGCGATGGGCCTGAATGCCGTCTGCGCCTACCTGTTCTGGAATTTCCATGAATGGCGCGAAGGAAAATTCGACTGGCGCGGCCAGCGCGACGCCGCCGCGTTCTGCCGCATGGCGCAGGAAGAAGGCCTGTGGGTGATCCTGCGGCCCGGCCCTTACGCCTGCGCCGAATGGGAAATGGGCGGCCTGCCGTGGTGGCTGCTGAAGCAGCCTGGCGACGCCTTCCTGCGCACGCGCAGCCCGGTCTTCGTCGACCCGGCGCGGCGCTGGCTGGCCGAGGTGGGCCGCATCTTCGGCCCCCTGCAGGTAACGCATGGCGGCCCCGTGCTGATGGTGCAGGTGGAGAACGAGTATGGCTTCTTCGGCGAAGACCTGGACTATATGCGCACGATGCGCCAGGCCCTGGTCGACGCCAAGTTCGACGTGCCCCTGTTCCAGTGCAATCCGACCAATGCGGTGGCCAAGACGCATATCCCCGAGCTGTTCTCGGTGGCGAACTTCGGCAGCGATCCGCAAGGGGGCTTCGCCGCGCTGAAGGCAGTCCAAAAGGGCCCGCTGATGTGCGGCGAATACTACTCCGGCTGGTTCGACACGTGGGGCGCGCCGCACCGGCGCGGCGAGGCGACCAAGGCGGTTGCCGATATCGAGGCGATGCTGTCCATGAACGGCTCGTTCAGCCTGTACATGGCGCACGGCGGCACCACCTTCGGCCTGTGGGGCGGTTGCGACCGCCCCTTCCGGCCCGACACCACCAGCTACGATTACGACGCGCCCATCGGCGAAGCAGGCTGGATCGGCACCAAGTTCGACGCCTACCGCGCCGGCCTGTCGCGCCACCTGGCGCCGGGCGAAACGCTGCCGGCCGCGCCGGCGAAAAATCCCGTGATGGCGATCGCGCCGTTCATGCTGGAGGACTGCGCGCCCGTCTTCGCCAACCTCCCCGCCGCGCCGATACGCGACGTGTCGCCCCGGCCTATCGAGCAGTACGACATCAGCCGCGGCATCGTCGTCTACCGGGTCACGGTGCCGGCCGGCCCGGCCGCCGTGCTGGAAGCGGCCAAGGTGCGCGACCTGGCCTGGGTCCACCTGGACGGCAAGCCGGTGGGCACCTTCGACACGCGCCACCGCCGCTTCAAGGTCGAGCTGCCGGCCCGTGCCCGCCCGGCCGTGCTGGAGATCCTGCTGTACACCATCGCGCGCGTGAACTTCGGCGTCGAGATCCACGACCGCAAGGGCCTGCACGGTCCTGTCACGCTGCGAGCCAAGGGCAAGGAACAGAAGGCCGACGCGCTGCCGCTGGAGAACTGGGAAATCCGCGCCATCGACTTCGATGCGGACGGCACCCTGCCCCCGCTGGCATGGCGGACGACGCGGGCCAAGGGCGCCGCGTTCTGGCGCGGTAGCTTCACGGCGAACCAGCAGGCCGATACCTTCCTCGACATGAGCGCGTGGGGCCAGGGCATCGTGTGGATCAACGGCCGCTGCCTGGGTCGCTACTGGAGCATCGGTCCCACGCAGACGATGTACCTGCCCGGCCCGTGGATCAAGGCGGGCCGCAACGAGGTGGTCGTGCTCGACCTGACGGGACCGCGCGCGGCGCGCATCGCGGGCCTGGCAACCCCGGTGCTGGACAAGCTGCAGCCCGAACGCGACCTGGCCCGACCGCCCAGCACGGCGCGGCCGCAGCTCACGGGCCTGACGCCGGTACATGCCGCCCGCTTCTCACCCGGCAGTGCGACCCAGGACGTGAAGTTCGCCCACGCCGTGACGGGACGCCAGTTCTGCATCGAGGCGCTGGACGCTTTCGATGGCAAACCCTTCGCCGCCATTGCCGAAATCGCCCTGCTCGGCGCGGACGGCAAGACGCTGAACCAGTCCAACTGGACCATCGCCTACGCCAGCAGCGAGGAAGCGACCAAGGAAGACGGCTCGGCCCTGAACGCCATCAACGGCCAGGCCACGGATTACTGGCACTCGGCCTGGAGCAAGGCGCAACCGGCCCGGCCGCCGCACCGGCTGATCCTCGACCTGGGCAGCGAAATGACGATCGCCGGCCTGCGCTACACGCCGCGCCAGGGCGCCGAAGGCATCACCGGACGCATCGCCAGCTACCGCGTCTATGTCGGTAACGGGCTCGTGGTGGAGGACGCATAGCATTCGTCATCACCGCTTCCGCTGGCTGGTCGCAATTCGGTGTCAGACACCCATCTCGGCCCATCGCTGCCTTACGACTGTTGCTATAGAGCCGGTTGTATTGCTTGAAAACCGGTGTCTGACCGCTGCGGTGGACCGACCGGTTTATCAGCAACTTTTGGGATTTATGGGATTTGTGTGTCAGACACCTATTTGCGGCCATGGTCCGCTGCGACTATTGCTCGAAAACCGGTGTCTGACCGCTGCGGCGGACCGACCGGTTTATGAGCAACTATCTGATTTGGGGTATGGCACCGAATGGCTTTTCGTTGCCGGGAGCGCCTATAGTCCGGCCGGGGCGACGGCGGCGCCTCGAATGTTGTGGCGCGCCAGCGCGTCCGCGACGAACCCGAGCGCCTTCATCCGTTCGACGAAATCGGCCAGGAAGGCGGCCGCCTCGGGCCCGCGGTTCTTCTGCACTCCCATGGCCTGGCGGATCACCATGAAGCGTTCGTCCAGCAGGCGCAGGCCGCCGCCGACGCGGCCAGCGTCGGCTTCGAGCTGCTGGCGTACGCCGGCCGCCACGTCGGCGCCCTCGGCCAGGAAGGTGTCGACCACGGCTTGGGACGACGGCACGCGCACGATGGTGGCTGCCTTCAGTTCGCGCGTCAGGAACAGGTCGTAGGCGCTGCCCTTGCCGACGACGACCCTGTGCCGCGCCACGTCCACTTCGGCGTTGGCGGTCAGGGGCGAATCGTCCCTGACGAGGTAGAAGCCTTCGATCAGTACATAGGGCGGCGTGAACGCGATATCGAAGCCGCGCACCGGGTCGATGGCGAAGAAGCCGAAGTCGGCCTGGCCGTCGACGACGGCGTCGACCGACTTGCCGGCGGTGTCGAACACCACCAGCGCCAAAGGCACGGCGAGCTCGCGCGCCAGTTCGGTGGCCAGGTCGACGGAGACGCCGCACGGGCGGCCGTCTTCGCCACGATTGGCGAGAATGGGATTGCCCAGGTTGATGGACGCGCGCAGCGTGCCGGTCGGGGCGAAGGCGGTACGGACAGCTTCTGGAGTCATGGGATGCTTTCGGCAAATGGGAATTGAGCCCAGCGTACCAGAAACCCGATGCGGCCTATCTTGCCTTGAAGCCCCTGCCCGTCGCGGCCCAGTAGATGCCACCATACAGGTGGTGGCGGAACAGCGCATCCTCATACGTGGCCGGCAGGTGACCGAGTGCCGTGTAGAAGGCGCGCCCGCCGTCGCACTGCTGGTACCAGCTGACGGGATGGAAGCTGCCCATGCCCCGCCCTGCCCGGTCCTTGACGACGGCCGGCTGGTAGGTGCTCTCGTCCACCGTCAAAAGGTAATGCAGCTTCGACGATTCGGCCGGGTGGAATTCGTACCACTCTTCCGTGAACAGGTTGCGGGGGGCGAAGCGCTCCATGCCGGGGAAGTCGGCGTCTTCCACTTTCAGCACGGCCGTCTGCACGGCCGGATGGGTGTGGAACATGTGGCCGGCCAGCTGGCGGTACCATGGCCAGCCGTATTCCGTATCCGAGGCGCTGTGCACGCCGACGTAGCCGCCACCGGCACGGACGTAGCGCTCGAACGCGGCCTGCTGGTCCGCGTCGAGCACGTCGCCCGTCGTCAGCAGGAAGACGACGGCCTGGTATCTGGCCAGTTCCTTGTCGTTGAAGACGCGGGCCGCGTCGGCCGTCCAGAACACGTCGAAGTCGTGCAGCCTGCCCAGCTGTTGCACGGCCGAGACGCCGGCGTGCACGGACTCGTGGTGCCAGCCGGCCGTTTTCGTGAAGACCAGCACGTTGAACTGGGCCGCCAACGCGGCGGGCGCACAGCAGGCCGCGAGCATCGCAGCGGCGGGGATCGCAGCGGCCAGCCTCCTCATCGCGCCGCCTGCAGGGCGACGGGAATCGTCGCCGCACCCACCTTCAAGGTCCTGCTGGCTACCGGTGCATCGGACGCCGTCGCCAACGTGAAGGTGTAGTCGCCCGGCGCGACCTTCCACGCTGCGCTCTTGGTCGAGTACACGGCCAGCATCCGCGCCGGCACCGTGACGGTGACATTACGCTGCTCGCCCGGCTGCAGCAGAAGCTTGTCCCAGCCCGCCAGCCGGCGCGGTGCCTCCCAGCCGGCCGCCGCTTTCGCCGCCGCATACACCTGCGGCACGGCGTAACCCGCCCGCGCGCCCGTATTCTTCACCGCGAAGGTGACGGCGACGTCGCCCTTGCCGGCAGCACGCGCCGTCAGGCCATCGAAGGCGAAGGTGGTGTAGGACAGGCCGTGGCCGAAGGCATAAAGCGGCTTCCTGCGGGTTTTTTCGAACCACTTGTAGCCGACCGCCGCCCCTTCGATGTCGTAGTCCGTCTTGAAACGTCCCGTCTTGCTGGACGGGTCGCCGTCGATCCTGGGCCGTGGCAGCTGGGCTTCCGACGCCGGGAAAGTCGCCGGCAGGCGGCCGGACGCATCGACTTCGCCCGTCAGCACGCGCGCGATCGCCTCGCCGCCGGCGCTGCCGGGATACCACGCCGCCAGCACGGCCGCCGTCTTGTCCACCCATGGCATCGTCACGGGCCCGCCCGTTTCCAGCACGACGATGGTGCGGCGGTTCGCGCCGGCGACGGCGTCGATCAGCCGGTCCTGCCCGTCGGGCAAGGCCAGCGACGGCACGTCGAAGCTCTCCGCCGTCCACTGCGTACCGAACACGATGGCAACGTCGCTGGACGCGGCCAGTTTCGCGGCCGCCGCCACGTCCTTGCCGTCGTGGTAGACCACCTCAGCCTTCGTGCGCGCGGCCAGCGCCTTCAAGGGCGATGAAGGGAAGTAGATGATGGGACCGGGGAAGCCTTGTGGGCCCTCGCCCTTGACGGGGCTGCCGCCGACAGGGTGCACCTGGGCCGCGCCGCCGCCGGAGATCACGCCCACGTCCGCATGGCCGCCGATGACCGCGATGCGCTTGATGCCGGCGGCCAGCGGCAGCACGCCGTCGCCGTTCTTGAGCAGCACGATGCCCTCCTCCGCGCCGCGCCGGCTTACCAGCGCATGGGCAGCGAAGTCGATCTTGTCCGGCTCGACGGCGGGAACGGGATGGTCCAGCAGGCCGTTGGCGATCATGGCGCGCAGGATGCGCTGGGCCATGTCGTCCAGCCGCCGGGCCGGCACGTGGCCGTTGTCCACCGCCTCGCGCAGCGCCGGGCCGAAGTAAGGCGAAGCATCGAAGGGCCAGCCCGACTGCTGGTCCAGCCCCGCCAGCGCGGCGGGAATGGTCGAGTGCACGGCGCCCCAGTCGGACATCACATAACCCTTGTAGTCCCAGTCGCGCTTGAGGACCCGGTTCAGCAGGTAGTCGCTTTCGCAGGCATACACGCCATTGACGAGGTTATACGAGCACATGACGGAACCGGGATCGCCCACCTCCGTGGCGATCTGCAGCGCCAGCAGGTCGGACATGCGCCCGGCCGCGTCGCCGATGCGTACGTCGACGGTGGTGCGGTTGGTTTCCTGGTCGTTGAAGGCGAAGTGCTTCAAGGTCGAGACGATGCCGTTCGACTGGATGCCGCGAATCTGTTCGCCGGTGATCAGGCCGGCCAGCAGCGGGTCCTCGCCGCCGTATTCGAAGTTGCGGCCGTTGCGGGGCTCGCGCATCAGGTTGACGGCCCCGCCCAGCATCACGTTGTGGCCGGACAGCCTGGCTTCCTTGCCGATCATGGCACCGGCCTCGAAGGCCAGCTTGCGGTTCCACGTGGCGGCCGTGGCCAGCCCGGAAGGCAGCGCCGTGCGGCCACGCGGCGCCGGCGAAGGCTGCGTGGCCACGCCGATGCCGGCATCGGTCTGGTGCTGCGGCGGGATCTTCAGCCGCTCGATGCCGTGGATGAAGCCGGCCGTGTAGTTGATACCCTCCTCCGGCCGCGCCGTGCCATTGAAGTCGGTGGAAAAATAGCCGAACACGAGGCGCAGCTTCTCGTCCTGCGTCATCTGCGCCACCAGCTTGGCCGCGCGCCCGTCCGGATCGCCCGCCGGCTGGGCACCGGCGGATGCGACGAACAAGGCAGCCGTCAAGGCGGCGGCGGCGCGGACCACGGGTTTCAAGCGAAGTTCCAAGGTGATCATCTTACAGCTTCACCGTCACGGCCTTGCCTTCGTACGTCACTTCCTTGTCGGCCGTATCGAGCGTATCGGCGGACGAGGTGCCCGGCTTGACGAAGTGGACGCGGAACGTGCGCTTGCCCACCATGCCCTTGTATTGCCCCTCGCGTGCGCCGATGCTCAAGGTGCCGGTGCGCTCGTCGTAGCGCAACGGGATGCGGGTGAATTCGCCGCGCCGGTAGGCTTCCGTGACGCCGTCGTCTTCGTAGAAGCTGAACTGGCCGTTGGCGCCCGTGTAGACCTTCAGGGTGACCGGCGCGTCCGGCTTCTCGTCGACGTATTGCGTGACGGGTCCCATCGGCACGATGGCACCGGCCTTGACCAGCAGCGGCATCTGCGTCTCCGGCGCCTTGACCGTGATGGTCTTGCCGCCGTCGTGGCGCTGGCCCGTGAAGTAGTCGTACCAGGCCGCGCCCTTGGGCAGGTAGACGCTGCGCTCGCGCGCGCCGTGGGCGTAGACCGGCGCCACCAGCATGGCGCTGCCGAACAGGTACTGGTCGCGGATATCCTTGACCTTCTCGTCCTTGGGGAAGTCCATCACCAGGCCGCGCATGATCGAGCCGCTGTTGAAGTGGGTGTCCGACGCCGTGGCATAGATGTAAGGCATCAGGCGGTAGCGCAACTTGAGGTACCACACCATCGACTCGCGCGTGGGCGAGCCTTCCGGCGCCAGGTTGTAGATCTCGCGCTTGACCACTTCGCCATGGGAGCGGAACAGCGGCGAGAAGGCGCCGAACTGGAACCAGCGCAGGTTCATCTCCTGCCACTCGGCGATGTCCTCCGGCTTGGCCTTGCTGCCGTCGACGGTGCGGTTTTCCTGGGCCGAACCCAGCTCGCCCGTCTGGAAGCGGGTCTCCTGGGCGTAGCCGCCGATATCGTGTGTCCAGTTCGGGATGCCCGACATCGACATCGACACGCCCGCCGAGATCTGGTCGTACAGGTTGTTCCAGCGACCCACCGTGTCGCCGCTCCACACGGCCACCGCGTTGCGCTGCACGCCGGCGAAACCGGAGCGCGACAGGATGAACTGGCGCTTGTCAGGCTGGTCGGCCTTCAGGTGGTCGTGGAAGCCCTGGGTATGGGCCAGGCTGTAGCTGTTGAAGGTCACTTCGCCGGGGCCGTAGGCAGTGGGGCCGATCAGCTTCTTGAAGTCCTCCAGGCGCGAGTTGGACAGCACGTCCGGCTCCGTATTGTCCATCCACCAGGCGTCGAAGCCCAGGTCGACCAGCTTGCTCTTCATCTGGCGGTAGTAGATGTCGCGCGCCTTCTGCGTGTACGGGTCGTAGTGGCTGTTCTTGTAGCCGGGGCCGACCCAATCGAGGTCGCCGTTCTCCACGTTCTTCGTCCACATGCCGTTGGCGGCCTGCAGTTCCTTGTAGTTGTCCGTGTCCGAATAGAACTTGCCCCAGATGGAAATCATGATACGGGCGTTCTGCTTGTGCACGGCGTCGACCATGCCTTTCGGGTCGGGGAAGCGCTTCTTGTCGAAGTCGTGCGAGCCCCAGCCGTTCTCCGGCCAGTAGAACCAGTCCTGCACGATATTATCCAGGGGCCAGCCACGCTGGCGGTACTGCTGCACGGTGTCCAGCAGCTGCTCCTGCGTCTCGTAGCGCTGGCGCGACTGCCAGAATCCGTAGGCCCACTTCGGCATCATCGGCTGCTCGCCCGTCAGGGTGCGGTAACCGCCGATGACGCTGTCGATGCTAGTGCCGCGGATGACGTAGTAGTTCAAACCCTCGGCAAGTTCGGACGACATCGTCAGCGAATGGCGCTCCGGCGCAGGCAGCGGGTCGTTATGCGTCATGGCGATCATGCCGCCTTCGGGCTTCCAGTCCAAATGGAACCTGACGGGCTTACCCGCCGTGAAATCGACCTCGAAATTGTGATACCACGGGTTCCAGCCCTGGCGCCACACGTCCAAGGTCTTCTTGCCGTCGATGGTCAGGGTGGCGTAGTCGGACGAATACATCTGCATCTTGTGACGGCCCGGCTTGTCGGACGTCAGCGTGCCTTCCCACACGACGCGCACATTCTTCAGGCTTTTCAGCAGGCCCAGTTCCTTCGGCCAGAACTCGGCCACGTCCTTCAGGTACTGGTATTTGATGTCGGACTCGCGGCGTTCCAGCGCCAGCTTGCCGCCGACATAGTAGCGCGCCGTCAGCGCACCGGCCTTGCCTTCGGCATCGGCCAGCTTCAGGTCCCGCTCCATCGGGCCGTAGGGCCGTGGGTCGCCGAAGCGCGAGATGCCGTTGTTATCCCACAGCAGACCGTAGTTCTTGTCCGAGACGACGAAAGGCACGGCCACGTCCATATTGTGCTGCAGCAGCTGCACGTCCTCGCCGTTCAGGTTCATCTGCCCGTTCTGGTGCTGGCCGGTACCGTAGAACGCATCCCTGGTGCCGTGGTTGAAGCCCTGTTTCACGGCCAGGAACCGGCGTCCTTCCAGGTCCACAGGCGTGATGGACTCGGACGCCTGCTTCAGGAACACGCCCCCTTTCGGATCGGCGAACTGCACCTGGCCGTCGGCCAGCGACACGGTGGCGACGATGCGCCCGGCCGTCAGCGCCACCGCGTTGCCCGTCTTCCTGACGTCGAAGCGGCAGGCGCAGGGCTTGGCCACCGTCATCAGCGACGGCGTCAGCTGCTTGCCGGCCTGGTCGACCTTGACGACATGGACGATATTGTCGGCCATGACTTCCAGCCGGATCTCCTTCGCCGCGCCCCCATCGGGAACGATCACGACGCCGCTGGCGGTCTTTTCGAAGGTGCCGGCAAGCGCCGGGCTGCACGCCATCGCGAACGTCATGCACGCCAGGCTGATTGTCTTCAATTGCATAGTCTCTTGTCCCCGTAATGTCGGTGGCTGTTTCAGTAGGTACCCAACTTCACGCGCAGCACCGTCGGCCGCGCCATGAAGTTCAGGCCATAGTCGGTCTGGTCGCCGTTCCAGTTGCGTTCCATGATCCAGCAGCCCTTGTCGTCGAACTGCCCTTCCTCGACCCGCGCATACATCGACGGCTTGCCGTCGTTGGCGCCGGCGCCTTCGAACTTGATGCGGGCGCGCTGGCCGACGACGATGAACTCGTTGTCGCCGATCTGCGCCACGGCCACGCCGCCGTTGGGCGAATCGGTACCGGCCGGCTTGTCCTGGATATGGGAGAAGTACTTGGCCTCGCCGAACTGCCATTCGCGGAACGACACGGTGGCCTTCCAGCCCCGCATCGTGAAGCTCTGCGGCGCGCGGTCGTCGCCCTCGGCCACGCCGTGGGTGCGGCCATCATAAGCCCACTGCGCCCACTGCCGCATCATCGGGCGGAACACGCCGAAGACGGTACCGAAGGGCTCGACCATCGTGCGGTCGGTGGCCTTGGACCCGAGCGGGAAGTTGCTGTAGTCCGCGTAGTCGATGCCGAACGGCGCGAAACCGATGGCGCCCCGCCCCAGCACCGCGTAGGCGTAGCGCGCATAGCCGGCGGCATTGCCGATCTCCGGCACGAACAGCGCATTGTCGGGCCGTTTGAATTTGTCGAGCGTGGCGGTCACCTTGTTCGATGCCGGTTCGTAGATGTCCGGCCCGGCCACGTCGATATGGGGCGCGGCCGCCTTGTAGATGCCGATCACGTCGTAGGTCGGGCCGCCGCTGGCGAAGTTCTTCTTCCACGGCGCCAGCGGCTCGACCGCATCGCGCAGCGCGTTGTTGACGAACATGGGCAGGTCGTACACGGCGCGGCCGGCCTTGGCGATCTCCTCGATGTAGCTGGCGATCGCATACGTGTGGAAGTACTGCTCGGCGTAATCTCCGTACACTTGCTTCCACGTGCCCCGCGGTGCACCGGGCACAGGGGCCTTCTGCAGCTTCAGTACCTCGGCGGGGACCGGCTGGTTGAATGCGGCCTGCGCCCGGGCGCCGTAATCGCGCGCCCAGCCATAGGTGCCCACCTCGTTCTGCACCTGCACCATGATGACGGTGTGGCGGTCGCCGTCGATCTTCTTCAGATGCGTCATCAGTTCCACAAACGCCCTGCGGTCTGCCTTCAGGGTCTCCGTACCGTGCGGCGACAGGCAGTAGATCGGCTTGCCCTGCTCGTCCACCATGCGCGGGAAGCGGGCATTATTGAACTTGACCCATTCCGGCACGTAGCTGGGGCCCGTGTTCTTCCATGTGCCGAACCACAGCAGCACGAGGCGCACATTGCGTTCGCGCGCCTGCGCCACCAGGGTGTCGACGTAGCTGAAATCGAACTTGCCCTCGGTGGGCTCGACCTGCTCCCACGCGACGGGAATCTCCAGCGTGTTGGCGTTGGCGTCCGCCACGGCGGCCCATACCTTGGGCAGCGCGGCCACGTAATTGCTGGAGTTGTGCGCCTGCGCGGCCAGCATCGTGAACGGCGCGCCGTCCACCAGCAGCGCGTGGCGGCCGTCCTTCTGCACCATGCGGGGCATCTCGGCGGCCCCCGCGCCGGCGGCCACCAGGGCAGCCGCCAGCGCCAACGATGTCATTTGTTGGGAAATCGTTTTCATGTGCGCCCGTCAGAATGAGTAGCGCATCTGTGCCGTATAGCGCGGGCCCGACACGAACCACGCGCGGCCCATCATGCCGATCCCCTGCTGCATCAACTGCTTGGCCTTGGCGTCCGTCAGGTTCTGCGCTTCCACGCCGATCGACGTACGCTCGTTGATCTGGTACGACAGCGACGCATCGAGCTGGCCATAGTCGTCGGACCACAAAGGCAGCGCCCAGCCCACATTTCGCTGGCCCACCGTCGCGCTGGCCGGATTGGTATCCGTGCCGTCGCCGCCGCGCGTGCCGTTGACATTGAGGCCCTGCAGGTTCTTCGAGCGCCAGCTCCAGGCCAGGCGCGCCGACCACGGGCCTTTGTCGTACAACAGGGCCAGGTTATAGGAATTGCGCGACAGGTATTGCAACGGCAGGTTGCCGAACGTGCGCCCGTCCGTGTCGCAGCCATTCAGGTTCAGATTCAGGTTGGCGGCGGTGTTGCCACCGGAGCAGTAGGCCGCGAAGGTCGAGTTGTACGGCTTGGTGCTGCTGTCGACGAAGGTGTAGTTCACCTGCACGCCGAGGCCGGAAAAAGCGCCAGGCAGCTTGTCGAAATACTGCTGATAGGCGATCTCGACACCGCTGGCGCGGCCGCGCGCACCGTTGACGGGGCCCGTCACGGTGAAGTTCTGCATGGTACCCGTGATGTCCGGGATCTGGTAGTCATACGACTGCTTGATGATGACGTCCTTCAGGCGCTTGTTGAACAGCGCGACGGTCAGCGAGCTGGCGCGGCCGAAGTACCACTCGGCCGTCAGGTCGACCTGGGTTGCGGTGGTCGGACGCAGCAGCGGATTGCCCTTGCCTTCGCCCGTCAAGGTCATGCTGTTGACCACCGTGCGTTGTTCGAGAAGGTAGTTGGTCAGGTCGACATTCTGCGTCAAGGTGGCGTAGCCTTGCAGGTCCTTGAAATCCGGGCGCGACATGGCGCGCGACAGCGCGAAACGGAACTGCAGGTCGTCGCGTGCCTTCATGCGCAGGTTCAGGCTGGGCAGCACGTTGTGGTAGGACTTCGCATAGGACTGGTCGGCCGAAAATGCCGGAATCACCGGCACCGCCGGTCCCGTCACGGTATTGCCGGGCGGGATAGTGACCGTGGGCGGCGTGAACACGGTGTAGCCGCGCGCTTCCATGTCCGTCTTCACGTAGCGCACGCCCACATTGCCGTCCACCGGGAACGTCCAGTTGTCGAAGCCGAAGCGCAGTTGCGTGAACAGTGCCTTGGTTTTCTCGGACTGCTGGTTCATGCCTGCCGGATTGCCGCCGAACTTGGCCTGGGTCCAGGTGGCGCAGTTCTGCGCCTGGCCGGTGGCGGCAGCCCGCTCGGCGCAGAGGATATTATGGAATTCATGCAGCGCGGCGTACGAGCCGGGGAAGCCCGTCGCCCACGAGGTATCCGGGAACACCAGCGCCGGCACGTTCGCCTTGCCGTTGAAGAAATTGTCAAAGGTCGTCAGGTGCGTCGCGCCCGAGAAGCGGGGATCGGCCAGCCAGGCCAGGTTGTTGATATTGTTCCCCAGCTGCCAGGTCTGCGAGATCGGCGACCAGTTGTAGTCGGGGTTCGAGTTCTCGTTGACGGAATCGCGCTTGGTCAGGCGCACGCCAAAGCGCAGGTCGCGCAGCACCGGATGGTCGAAGGTGTATTTGGCATCGCCCTTCCAGGCCTTCGACTCCACTTCGCTGCGATCCAGGTGCTCCTGGGTAAAGGCCCAGTAGTAGCTGTTCGGGTTGGCCAGGTAGGCGCGCTGCGCGTCGGTGAAGATCAGGCGCGGCACATTGCCGGACAAGTCGATCTGCTGCTCGGGCATCAGAACGCCCGTGGCGACAGTCGAATCGAGGCTGTTCGTCTTGGCCTTGATGCGCTGCAGGTCGGACGTGAAGGACCAGCGGTCGTTGGCGCGCCACGACACGTTCCACGAGATGTCGGTGGTATCGGACTTGCGGTTGGCGATCCGGGTGTCGTCGCCGAAGTTGATGCCGGCATCGACGCGGTCGTACATCGTGCCCGTCAGCAGGGCACGGCTCGGGCTGTAGGTGGCACCCGGACGCAGGCCGATGTTGTAGGGACTCGACGCGGCGAACAAAGCCTGCTCGTCCCACTGCATTTCATACTTCGACTTGAAGTAGGTCAGGTGCGAGCGCAGGTCGGCATTGGCCTTCCACTGCAGCGCGCCGTACAGGCCCTGACGCTTGCGGTCGAAGTTCAGGGTGCGCCATTGCGTTCCCTTTGGCACCCACACCGTCCTCCCCGGCTCGATATCGTTGCGCGGATAGTAGGGCTCCACCTGGAAGCCGTCCGTGCGGGTGCCGCTTTCCGAGTAGGCGTAGTCGAGCAGCGCGCCGATCTCGCCGATGCCCGTCTTCCAGCGGTTCGACAGCAGCACGGACGCCGATGGCGACCATTTGCCCTTCTTCAGTTCCGAGTAGGTGCTCTGGGCCGAGATGCCGACCTTCGGGCCCTTGAAGTCGAACGGCAGCGCCGTGCGCAGGTTCACCAGGCCGCCGATGCCGCCTTCGATCTGCTCGGCCGAGGGATTCTTGTAGACGTCCAGGCCGGCCATCAGCTCGGGCGGCACGTCCTCGAAGTTCAGCGAGCGCCCGCCATTGGCGGAGAACGAGTCGCGCCCGTTCAGCTCCGAGCGCACCATCGACAGGCCGCGGATCGACACGCCCGAACCTTCGACCGAGTAGTGTTCGGGGTCGCCCCGGCTCATCGTGCGGTCGATCGTCACGCCGACGACGCGCTGCAGCACTTCCGTGACGGAGCGGTCCGGCAGCTTGCCGATGTCCTCGGCCACGATCGAGTCGACGATCTCGTCGGAGTTCTGCTTCAGCTTCTGGGCCGATTCGATCGAGCCGCGCTGGCCCGTCACGACGACGGTGACGGGCGCATCGCCCGCCGGGGTGGCTGCGGTCGACTGGGCCTGCGCGGCCTGCGACGACAGCATGGCGATCTGCGCTGCAGCCAGCGCGATCGCGGTGAGCTTGAACTGTTTCAAAGCGTCTCCTCGGTTATTCAGTACGAAACTACTCTTTTAATTGCGAACATTGTCTGTTCATTGCAAACATGCGGCAATTGCGAAAATCACCAAGTCGGCAAACGATATTTAGCCCGGCAGCCGCGCCAACGCGGGACCCAGCCGACCTGCCTGGCCGGCCTTCAGGCGCAGGGTCACGCCTTTGCCGGCATGGCGCACGTGAACGTCACGCGCCGCCTTGATGCCCGCGACATCGCGAACCGTGGCGGACACCAGCCTGCCGCCCGACCAGACTACGTCCACTTCATAGCCGCCACGGGCACGCAAGCCCCGCACGGTGCCGTCCGGCCAGGCCGCCGGCAAGGCCGGCAGCAGGTCGATGGCGCCGTCGTGCGATTGCACCAGCATCTCGGTTATCGCAGCGGTGGCACCGAAATTGCCGTCGATCTGGAACGGCGGGTGTGCGTCCAGCAGATTCGGATAGGCGCCGCCAGCGTTGTTGTGCTCCGTGCCTTGCGAGGCCTGGGTGGCGGCGCGGGCGCCCGGTCTGGCCAGCAGGCCACGCAGCATCGTGTAGGCGCGGTCGCCTTCATGCAGCCGGGCCCAGAAAGCCATCTTCCACGCCATCGACCAGCCGGTGCCCGCATCGCCCCGCGCCGCCAGCGATTTGCGCGCCGCCACGGCCAGCGCGGGCGTGCGCTGCGGCGTGATCTGCCGCCCGGGGAAGACGCCGAACAAGTGCGACACGTGCCGGTGCGTGTCCTTCGGCGTATCGAGTACCGGGTCGCTCTTTTCCTCCAGCCATTCGAGCAACTGGCCCCAGCTGCCCACGCGGGGCCCGGCCAGCCGGTCACGCGCCTGCGCCACCTGGCGCGCAAACGCGCTATCGATGCCCAACGCCCGCGCGGCCTGCACGGTGTTGTCGAACACGTCCCACACGAGGGCCTGGTCGTAGGCCACGCCATCCTCGACGGGGCCGTGCTCGGGCGACCAGCCGTTCGGCGCCACCAGCCGGCCGTTCGGCAGCCGCTTCAGGTAGTCCAGCCAGAACTGGCTCACTTCCTTCATCAAAGGATAGGCCGTCGTGGCCAGAAACGCGCGGTCCTGCGTGAAGGCGTAATGCTCCCAGAAGTGCAGCGCGTACCAGGCATTGGCCGTCTTGTTCCACCGGAAGCCCGTGTAGCCGAAGGGATTCGATTCCGTGCGCACGGTCCAGCCCCGCACGGGCCGTCCGTCCGCGCGGCGAAACGACTCGGCCGGTTCCGCCTCGGCCTTCTGGCTGGCATCGCCCGCGTTTGACGGTGGTGGCCCGTGCTCGGCACTTTGCGCCACCAGGCGCCGGTAGGCCGGCACCATCGCTTCGACAAAACCGAACAGCGGCGTGGCCAGCTCGGACAGGTTGGCCGTCTCGGCCGGCCAGTAGTTCATCTGGATATTGATATTGGTGTGGTAGTCCGCATTCCACGGCGGCGTCAGGCTGTTGTTCCACAGGCCCTGCAGGTTGGCCGGCAACGGCCCGCGCGAGCTCGCGATCAGCAGGTAGCGGCCGTACTGGAAGAACTGCGCTTCCAGTTCCGGGTCGCCGCCCTGCGCCGTGTAGGCGTCCAGCCGCCGGTCGGTCGGCAGCGCGCGGCGCTCGGGCGGGGCCGTGCCCACGTCCAGGTCGACCCTGCCGAACAGGCGGCGCCAGTCCGCGTCATGCGCGGCGCGCAGCGAGGACCAGTCCTGCGCGGCGGCCTGCGAGACCTGCCGCGTGACGCGCGCCAGCGGATGGGCGCCCTGGAACTGCAAGGCCGGGTCGCGCGCATAGCTGGTACCCGCGCCAAGAATCAAGGTCACGGCATCGCAGCCGGTGAAGCGCACGCTGTCGCCCTCCATCGTCACCGTGCCGCCTTCGTGCAGCACCTGCACCTGGCTGGCATAGCTCATCGCGTTCGACGACGGCGGCTGGAAGGCCGGGGTCCACTGGTTGCCCAGCGCCGGCGTGACGACGAAGCCGGCCAGCGAACCGGTGGCGTAGATGCGGTTGCCGGCGGCGACGACGTGGGCGCCGTGGCGGTCCGTCAGCCGCACCACGCCCGTGTGGGCACCGGGGCGGTCGGCGGAAAGACGCACCACGATGACATCGGCCTGGTGGCTGGCCAGCACTTCGCGCGTGTAGCGCACCCCGGCGTGGACGTAGCTGACCGTGTGCAGCGCCCGCGCCAGGTCGAGCGTACGGCGGTAATCCGTCGCCCGCTCATGTCCCGGCAACTCCACCAGCAGGTCGCCGAAGGGCTGGAAGGCACCCATCGTCTTCTCGTCGCCCGTCCACAAGGTGATGTCGTTGAACTGCAGGTGCTCGCGGCCCGGCTGGCCGAACACCATGGCGCCGATGCGGCCGTTCCCCACCGGCAGGGCTTCCTGCTCCCAGCCCTGGTCCGTCTCGGCGGCGGGTTTGTCGTAGCGCAGCGTCAGGTCCGGCGCGGCATGGGCGCCCGCCGTCAAGACGGCCAGCACAAGGAACAAGCGCAGCTTCATCGCGGCTCACCGTAGACGATGCCCCGGCCTGCCGTGCTCATATACACGCGGCCGAACACGTTCATGTCGCCGACGATGAAGCGGCCGTCGCCGGGACCGCCGTACTGGCGGGCGTCGTCGTTGATGCGCTGCCATGTGGCGCCCGTGTCGAGCGAACGGTAGACCCCGCGCTGGCTGCCGACCGTGCCCCAGATGTACACGGCCGGATAGCCAGCGCCCTCGGCGGCCTTGCCGAAGCCGACAGCGCCGCAATAGCGCACGTCCGGCAGCCGGGCGAAGGCGTGGCCGCCGTCGATCGTGCGGGCCAGCCCCCCGTCCTTCAACGGCACCCAAATGTCCCCGGCCCGTCCGGGCACGACGCCTAGCACGTTCGAGCCGCCGGCGGGCAAGGTGGCCTTCACTGCGAAGGACTTGCCGCCATCCGTGCTGGCCAGGAAGGCGCCGTCCCGGTAGGCGTAGAAGCGGTCCGGGTCGACCGGGTCCGCCACGGGCCGCGCGTCGGCGCCCAGGCCCGCGACTTCGGTCCAGTGCTTGCCCAGGTCGACGGAGCGCCAGGCCAGCCCCGATTTCGCGGGGCTGTGCAGCAGCACGCCGCCATCGGCCGACAGCGCCAGCTGGCCGTTCCTGCCCTTCACCGTGGGCGCGGCCTGCCACGTCGCGCCGCCATCGACGGTGGTGTAGACGTGAGCGCCGGCCCGCGCCATCACCGCCGGACGTGCGCCCGCCAGCGCCAGGCCGAAGGTCGTGCCCATGCGCGGCTGGTGCGTGGGGCTGTAGCGGGCCGGGTCACGGTGGACGAAACCGTCCACGTCGCCGACGACGGAGATCATCGGCCCGCCCGGCACGCTGACCATATTCAGGGGTACCGTCTCTTCCATGCCCGCCACGTCGAAACGCCACGTGGTCGGCGTGGCGTCGAGGTTTTCCGTCTTGAAGACGCCGTTGCCGGACGTGACCCAGGCCGCGCGCCCGTCGAAGGGGTCGAAGGCGATGGAACCGGTCCAGTGGATGCCGTGGCCCGCGATCCAGTCGATGCCGGCATTGTCGCGCGCGAAGCCCCGTGCCACCAGGTCGGTCCAGCTGGCGCCGCCGTCGCGCGACAGGAAGATGCGGTCGCCCTTGGCATCGCCCTGCGGTATGAAGGTGTTGATGGTCGATGCCAGGATACGGCGGGGGTCGAGGCGGTCGACGGCGATGCCGCTGAAGGCGCTGCGGATGCCCGGCGGTGTCACGTCCTGCCAGGTGCGGGCGTCGATGGCGTACTTGAAGACACCGCCCCGCTTCACCGGCTCCGGCTGGGCGCCGTTCGGGTGAGGGCCGGCGCCGTCGGCGAAGGTCACGTACAGGTGGCCCCGGCCGTCCAGCGCGGCGCGGTGCGGCATCAGGCCCGGCGGCGTGCCGGCTACGGGAGCGAAAGTGGCGCCGCCATCGTCGCTGCGGTACAGGTTCGGGCCCACACTGCCGAAGCGCGACACGCCGACGAACAGCCTGCCCGCCTTGGACGCATCGGGCAGCACGAAGACGATGCCGGCACCGTTCGGCGTCGTCGTCACGTCCAGCGCGGCATTGCGGCGCCACGTGGCGCCCGCATCCGTGCTGACGAACAGGCCGTCGGCGCGGCTACCCGCATACAGCACATTGCCGTTGGCGGGGTCGACGGCCAGGCGCTCGCCGTTCTGCCGGCCCATGCCGTTGCCATGGGTCTTGAACTGGGCCGTCACGTCCGTGATGGCGAAACGCTTGCCGTAGTCGTTCGAGCGCAGCACGGCCGTGCGCCCGCCGTTCAGGTAGGCGATGCCGGCCAGCAGATAGACCCTGGCGGCGTCGTTCGGGTCCACCGCCAGCGCATCGATGCCGAGAAGGCCGGTCTGGTCCTCGCTGAGCCAGTCCTGCAAGCCGTGCCAGCGGCGGTCGCCGGCGTCCCAACGGTAGGCGCCGCCGACATCGGTGCGGGCGTACACGACGCCCCGTTCGGCGGTCGGGATGACGGCGGTGACGAAACCGCCGCCGCCGATGGCGACGCTGTCCCACCGGTAGCCGGCCAGCAGTTCTTGCAGCACGGGCTCCAACGCTTCGGCCCACAGGGCGTAGCCGCGCGCGTTCGGGTGCAGCAGGTCCGGCATCACGTCCGTCGGCAAGGTGCCGTCGCTTTGCAGGAAGGCGGCCGACACGTCGTGATAGAACACTGACTTGTTGTCAGCATAGGTCGCGACGATGCGGTTGATGTCGTGATTGATGCGGCGGTAGCGCGTGTCCGGCGTCGCGTCGCGCGGGAAGATCCCCAGCACCAGCACCTTCGTCGACGGCATGCGCCGGCGCAGTTCCTCGATGATCCGTTTCAGGCCGGCGGCCGTCGTGGCCGGGTCTTCCTGACGGTGACCCGTGTTGTTGGTGCCCGCCATCAGCACGGCCACCTTCGGCGCCAGGCCGTCCACTTCGCCATGCTGCAGGCGCCACAGGATGTTTTCCGTGCGGTCGCCGCCATAGCCCAGGTTCAGCGCGTTATAACGCTCGTAGCGCCGGGCCCACTCGTCCTTGCCTTCCTTCTCCCACCCCTGCGTGATCGAGTCGCCGATGAACACCAGTTCCGGCATGCGGCCCCTTGCGCGGCGCTCGGCGATGTCCTTCAGCTTGGCCTCGTGGCGCGGCATCCACCAGTCCAGCGCCCACGGTTCCGTCAGCGGTTCCGGCGTGACGGAGGCGGTGCGGTAATCCGGGCAGCTGGCGGTGGGCTTGCCATGCCGTTCGAAGCGCACATTGGCCACGGCCACCTGGCCGGCGCCGTTCCCTTCGATGGCGAACGGCTGCCGGATCGCCGACAGGTCATCGCCGTCGTGGACGAAGCAGTGCACGGAAAACGCGACGTGGCGCCAGCCCTCGCCCGCCGCCGCGCGCGCCGGCAGCACGTACGGCACCTTGCGCTCGCAATCCTTGCCGCAGTCGAGCCGGAAGTAGATTCCGCCCTTGTTCATCTCGCGCACGTCGAGGTCGAAGGCCAGCACGCCGTCGGGCACGTAGGAGCGCAGGTCGAGACCCGAGCCGCCTTCCCCGCTTTCGATGCGCAGGCTGGCGTACCACGTGTCCTTGAAGGTCAGCAGCAGCGCATCGTCCTTGCGGCGTTTCGTGATGCGTTCACCGCGCACCATCGCGGCCGGCTGCTTTGGGTTGGGCGGCGCGACAACAGCGCGGCCCGCCAGTCGGGCCTGGGCCTCGGGGTTGGCGACCGTGACGTGCCAGCCGGCCGCGTCGCGGCCGTCGTGGACTTTCAGCCCAGTCGCGGGCGCCGCGTGGGCCCAGGATGCGGCGGCGGCCGTGGCGATACCGGCCAGCGCCCGCAGCAGCGGCCAGGAACGTGTTCTGTGCATGATGTACTCGTGATCGAATTCCGGGACTGTCCCGGAATCGGCTGATGATTCCGGGAAGGGTGGCTTATTTGCCGGCCAGTTGTGCGCTGGTATAGAAGCCGTCCTTGACGAGCAGGTCGACATTGGCTTTCGTCAGCGGCGTGGGTTTCAGCAGTACCGTGTCGACTTTCTTGAAACCGTTGTCATACTGGGCGTTGAAAGCGGGCTTTTCGTTGCGTACCAGCTGGATGGCCAGCTTGGCCGCTTCGCCGGCGATGGCCTTCAGCGGCTTGTAGACCGTCATGGCCTGGGTGCCGGCGACGACGCGGCGCACGGCGGCCAGGTCGGCATCCTGGCCCGAGACGGGTACCTTGCCCGACAGCTTCTGTGCCGCCAGCGCCTGGATCGCGCCGCCGGCGGTGGCGTCGTTCGAGGCCACCAGCGCGTCGATCTTGTTGCCGTTGGCCGTCAGCGCGTTCTCGACGATCGTCATGGCCTCGGCCGGGCTCCAGTCCTTGACCCACTGCTTGCCGACGATCTTGATGGCGCCCTTGTCCACCAGCGGCTGCAGCACGGCCAGCTGGCCCTCGCGCAGCATCTTGGCGTTGTTGTCCGTCGGCGCGCCGCCCAGCAGGTAGTAATTGCCCTTCGGCGCCCGCTCGACCAGTGCGCGCGCCTGCATTTCGCCGACGGCCTTGTTGTCGAAGGAGATGTAGGCGTCCAGGTCGGCGTTCAGCGCCAGCCGGTCGTACGAGATCACCTTGATCTTGGCCTTCTTCGCTTCCTTGATGGCGTTGCCCAGCACCGTGGCGTTGTATGGCACGATGACGATGGCGTCGACGCCGCGTGCGATCAGGTTCTCGATCTGGGCGATCTGTTTCTGCTCGCTGCCGTCGGCCGACTGCACGTAGACCTTGGCACCCAGCTGGCCGGCGGCGGCGACGAAATAGTCGCGGTCGCGCGCCCAGCGTTCCAGCCGCAGGTCGTCGATGGAAAAGCCGATCTTTGGATTCTTCGCGTCCGCGCTGGCTGTGCCGCTGCTTAGTAACAGCACCGATGCCGAAACGAGTACGCCGAGTAGTTTTTTCATGCCATGTCTCCTTGTTGGTGATGGGATCAGCACTGCAGCGACAGCCGGTAGACGGTGGTCTGGCGGTACACCTGGCCCGGGCGCAGGATGACGGCGGCCGCGTGCTGGCCGTTCAGCTGGTCCGGATAGGCACCCGCTTCCAGGCAGAAGCCGTCGTGGCGGGCGTAGGGCTGGCGGCTGCGGCCCTGCACGCCCTCCAGGCAGTTCCCGCTGTAGAACTGCAGGCCCGCCTCCGTGGTGGCCACCTGCAGCTGCCGGCCCGATCCCGGGTCGTACACGCGCGCCACCGTGCGCAGCGCGTTGGCGCCGCCGGGAATCTCGTCGGACAGGCAGTAGCAGTGATCGAAGCCGCCTGCGAGCCGGATCTGGGCGTCCGGCCAGCGCAGGCGCGGGCCGATGGCGGCCGGCTGGCGGAAGTCGAACGGCGTGCCGCCCACCGCCATGCGCCCCACGGGGATGCCGGCCGGGTCGATCTGCAGGTAGTAATCGGCGTCGATCTGCAGCATGTGGTCGCCCACGTCGCCGCTGCCGCCGTTCAGGTTGAAGTACGGGTGCGACGTCAGGTTGACGGGCGTGGGCGCGTCCGACGTGGCCTGGTATTCGATCGACAGGCAGCCGTCGTCGTCGAGCTGGTAGAACACCTGCACTTCCAGGTTGCCGGGAAAGCCGCCCTGCCCGTCCGGCGACACGTGGCGCAGGGTCAGGCCGCCGTGCGCCATCACGCCGCGCCATTGAGCGCAGTGGAAGCCCGCGTCGCCGCCGTGCAGGTGGTTGCCGCGGTCGTTGACGTCGGCCTGCACGGTGCGCCCGTCCAGGGTGAAGCGCCCGGCCGCGATGCGGTTGGCCCAGCGCCCGATGATGGCGCCGAAGTAGGCAGGGTTACGCAGGTACTGCGCGTCGCTGGGATAGCCCAGCAGGACGTCGGCCATGCGGCCGTAACGGTCCGGTGCCCACCACGACACCAGGGCGGCGCCCCGCTCGCTGACCGTGACGCGCATGCCGAGGGCGTTACGCAAGGTGAACAGCTGGGTCTCGGCGCATGCCATGGGAAGGGTCGGTGCTGATTTGAAGTTCATGACCTAGGGCTTTCAGGCTTGTAGATCGGGGATGCCCAACGGGGGCAGGCCCAGTGCCGGCGCATTGCTGCGGGCGCGTTCCTGGTAGGCGCGCGGCGTGCAGCCAAGCTCGCGCTTGAACACGGAATGCATGTACTGGCTGGACGTGAAGCCACACTTGATGGCCACGTCCGTCAGGTTGCAGTCGCCCCGGTCGAGGAAGCCGATGGCCGCCTCCAGCCGCAGGCGCAGGATCTCGTCGTGCACCGAGCAGCCCAGCTCCTGGCGGAAGTAGCATTCCAGGGTCGAGCGGGAGATGCCCACGTAGTCGGCCACCTGGTCGGTCTTGATGCCCTGGCAGGCGTACTGGCGGATGAAATGGCGCGCCCGCATCACGTGCGGATGCTTGGCCCGTTCGTGCTTGCTCGATGCCAGCACGTTGATGCCGGCCGGCGGCACCAGGATGCGCGTATCGGCCAGGCGCACGCCGTGCAGCATCTGGTCCAGCAGGTGGGCGGCGGTGCGGCCCATTTCCTCGGCGCCCTGGATCACGGAGCTCATCGGAATGCGGGTCAGCATGCGCGCCAGTGGATCGTTGTCGATGCCGATCAGGGCCACCTGCTCGGGCACCTCGATGCCGGCCAGCGCGCAGGCCTGCAGCAGCTGGCGGGCGCGCGCGTCCGTGACGGCGATGATGCCGACCGGCTTGGGCAGGCTGTGCAGCCAGGCGATCTGCTGCTCCACCGCCTCGTTCCACAGGGGCGCGCTGGTGCATTGACCACGGTAGATCTCGGGCTCCAGCTTGTCGCGCCGCATCAGGTTGCAGAAGGCCTTCTCGCGCTCCTGGGCCCAGCGGTTTTCCTGCGCCTCCGGCAGGCTGAACATCGCCAGGTTGCGCAGGCCGGCCTCGATCAGGTGATCGTAGGCCAGCTTGATCAGCTTGAAGTTGTCCGTCGCCACGTAAGGCACGCCGGCGGGATAGTCGGCCGGGCTGTCGTAGGACCCGCCGACGGCGACGACGGGCACGCGGCAGGCGGCCAGCGCATCGGCCACTTCGGGATTGTCGTAGTCGGCGATGATGCCGTCGCCGTGCCACTGTTCGATGCCGGACAGGCGCAAGCGGAAGTCCTCCTCCAGGAACAGATCCCACGCCGTGCGAGTGCTGGCCAGGTAGGCGGCGATTCCCGTGATGACTTCGCGGTCGAAAATTTTATTGGCATTGAAGAGCAGCGCGATGCGGTGCGTTCTCAGCATATTGTCTCCCCTCACTCCGAGTTGCACCATTGTAAAGTTATGTAAGGCTATCTGGTGCCGTAGCGGGCTTTGTTGCATTTTGCTTACACAGGGGTCGGCCCGCAATTGCGAAATCCAACGGCGGCGATTGCGTTTCTTGTCGAGTTTATTGCCACGCGAAATCGTTAAATTCACCGCTGCAAGTGCTCACGGACAGGGAATTGGCAAGCGGCGCGCCAGGGTGCTAGGCTGGCGGCGCAAACCACCACGATAAAAAGCAGGAGACACGATGCAAGACAAGCCAAACCACAAGCCAAGCTACGTCCACGGCGCCCACGAAGTGCCCCTGATCGGCGCCACCATCGGCAGCCACCTGGCCGGCATCGCCGCCCGCCACGGCGCCGGCGAAGCGCTGGTCGTGCCCCACCAGGGTATCCGCTGGACCTATGCCGAATTCGACGCGAAAGTGACGGCCGTGGCGGCCGGCCTGCTGGCGCTCGGGCTGGCGCCGGGCGAACGGATAGGCATCTGGTCGCAGAACTGCGCCGAATGGGTGCTGGCGCAGTTCGCCACCGCCCGGGCCGGCCTGGTCCTCGTCAATATCAACCCGGCCTACCGCCGCTCGGAACTGGAATACGTGCTGGAGAAGGTGGCGTGCAGCGCGCTGATCCTGGCGCCCGCCTTCAAGTCCAGCGACTACCTGGCGATGGTGCAGGACGTCGTGCCGGAGCTGCGCCAGGCGCAGGGCGGCAACGTGCGCTCGGCCAGGCTGCCGGCGCTGCGCCACGTGATCCGGCTGGGCAGCGAAGCCACACCAGGCATGCGCAATTTCGATACCTTGCTGGCCGCGCCCGACACGGCGCAGCTGGAGCGGCTGCGCGCGCTGGAGGACGAGCTGCAGTTCGACGACGCCGTCAATATCCAGTTCACCTCCGGCACCACCGGCGCGCCCAAGGGCGCCACCCTGACCCACCACAATATCCTGAACAACGGCTTTTTCGTCGGCGAAGCCATGCGCTTGACGGAGCGCGACCGCCTGTGCATTCCCGTGCCGCTGTACCACTGCTTCGGCATGGTGCTGGGGAACCTCGCCTGCGTGACGCACGGCGCGACGATGGTCTTCCCCGGCGAAGGCTTCGAGCCGAAGGCCGTGCTGGAGACAGTGCAGGCCGAACGCTGCACGGGCCTGCACGGCGTGCCGACCATGTTCATCGCCCTGCTGGACCATCCCGACTTCGCCCGCTACGACCTGTCCACGCTGCGCACCGGCATCATGGCCGGCTCGCCCTGCCCGGCCGAGGTGATGAGCCGCGTAATCGGGCGCATGCACATGGGCGAGATCACCATCGCCTACGGCATGACGGAGACCTCGCCCGTCAGCTTCCAGAGCGCCGTCGACGACCCCGAGCCGCTGCGCGTGTCGACCATCGGTCGCGTGCACCCGCACCTGGAAGTGAAGATCGTCGACGCCGCAGGCCGCATCGTGCCGCGCGGCGTGACGGGCGAGCTGCTCACGCGCGGCTATTCCGTCATGCTGGGCTACTGGGGCGACGAGGAGCGCACGCGCGAAGCCATCGATCCGGCCGGCTGGATGCATACGGGCGACCTGGCCGTCATCGACGAGGCAGGTTTCGCCACCATCGTCGGGCGCTCGAAGGACATGGTGATTCGCGGCGGCGAGAACATCTACCCGCGCGAGGTGGAGGAATACCTGTACCGCCACCCGAAGGTGCTGGACGTGCAGTGCGTCGGCGTGCCCGACGAGAAGTACGGCGAGGAGCTGTGCGCCTGCATCGTGCTGCGCCCCGGCATGATGGCCGACGAGGAGGAGATCCGTGCGTTCTGCAGCGGCCAGATCGCCCACTACAAGATCCCCCGCTACATCCGCTTCGTCGATGCCTTCCCGATGACGGTGACGGGCAAGATCCAGAAATACCTGCTGCGCCAGCAGGTGGCCGAGGCGCTGGGGCTGTCGAAAGGCGTCTAGCCGGGGCCTGGTACCATGACGAATGGCACTGCCGCGGCCCGGCGGCGCCGGCATACAATGCCCATCCCGCCAATTGCGAGATCGACAATGTCAGCGCCGCGCCGCATCCCCAATGTTCCTCCCTGGACCTTCGCCGTCGCCACGGCGGTGCTATTCGCCGGCCTGCACATCGCCGCCATCGTGGCCAGCGGCGCGGGCAGGACGCCCCTGCACAATCCCGTCGGCCTGGCGGTGCTCACCTGGGGCAGCGGGACGACGGTGACGGGCCAGGACCCGGCGCCGCTGCTGGCGGCGTACCTGCCATACGTGCTGGCGAAATCCGTGCTGGTCTGCCTGATGACGGCCTGCGTGGCCGGCGCGTGCCGGACCATCGCACCGGGGCGGCGCGCGGCCATGCTGGCGGGCCAGCTGGCCTGCGTGACGGTGCTGGACGCCCTGCCCCTGCACGTGCTGCTGGCGGCCCAGCTGGCGATGCTGCTGCCGTGGCGCGCGGGCCTGGCCTGGCTGGCGGCCCAGTACCTGCTGGGCGTGCTGGTCGACGTCTGCCTCGTGCTGGACCTGGCCGGACGCACGAAGTCGACACCGCAATGGTCCCTGCTGGCCTATCTGTCACTGGAACGCACCGTGCTGGTTGCGGCCTTCCTGTTCGGCCGCCTGGTGCTGCGCGAACGCCGCATGCGCCTGGCGCTGGCGACGGCCCACGCGCAGATCCTGGCGACCCAGTCGCTGCTGGGCGAAACGGTGCGGGGCGCCGAGCGCATGCGCATCGCGCGCGACCTGCACGACACCATCGGCCATCACCTGACGGCGCTGAACCTGCACCTGGACCTGGCCACGCGGCAGGCCGGGGCAGCCGGCACGCCGGTGGCTTCCCTGGGCACGGCAAGGCAGATCGGCACGAGCCTGCTGGCCCAGGTGCGCGGTGTCGTCAGCCAGGCGCGCCAGGACCAGTCGGTCGACCTGGCCGACGCCGTGCGCGTGCTGTGCGCGGGACTGCCGACCTTGCAGGCCGATTTGCGCATCGACGAAGCCGCGGCACGCCACCCGGCCCCGGTAGCCCATGCGCTGTTCTGCTGCATCCAGGAGGCCGTGACGAACACGCTGCGCCATGCCGATGCCAGCCGCCTGACGGTCGAACTGACCCGCCTGGGCGACATGACCGTGGCCCGCATCGCCGACGACGGCCATGGCAGGCCGGGCGCCGAAGGCAATGGCCTGCGCGGCATGCGCGAGCGGCTGGCCGAGGTTGGCGGCGAACTGCACCTGCCGGCCACCGGGCGGGGCTTCGTGCTCGAACTGCGCGTGCCCCGGACCGGGGTGCCGGCATGATTCGCGTCGCGCTGGTGGACGACCAGATGCTGGTGCGCAGCGGCATCCGCGGCCTGCTCGACCTGACCGACGATATTCGTGTCGTATGGGAAGCGGCGGATGGCTTCGATGCGGCGCGCAAGCTGGCCGACACCGCGGTCGACCTCCTGCTGCTCGACGTGCGCATGCCCGGCTGCGGCGGCATCGAATTACTGAGCCAGTCCGTGCCGGCGCTGCCGCCGACGATCATGCTGACCACCTTCGACGACGACGACGCGCTGTTCGCGGCGATGCGCCTGGGCGCGCGCGGCTTCCTGCTGAAGGATATTTCGCTGGAACGGCTGGCCGACGGCATCCGCGCCGTGGCGGCCGGCGCCACGCTGTTCCGGCCCGCGCTGACCGAGCGCACGCGCGCGTCGTTCCGGCGCGAACGACAGCAAGCGCCTGCCTCCGTGCTGACCACGCGCGAAACGGAAATCCTGGCGCTGATGGCGGCCGGGCTGTCGAACGGGGAGATCGCCGCCAGCCTGGGTTCCAGCGAAGGCACGGTGAAGAATCACGTGTCGAGTATCCTTTCCAAACTGGGCGTGCGCGATCGCGTGCGCGCCGTTCTGCGGGGGATCGAACTGGAATGCATCTGAAACCACTCCTTGCGGCACTGCCGTTGCTGGCCGGGGCCACTGCCCGGCCAGTGGAGGTACCGCTGCAGGTGCTGGATGCGGACCGGGCGCTGGCCAGACAGGCCTTCGGCGGTTCGCGCAAGCTGTCGTTGCAGGCCGTTGCTGCCGGGGTGCCGGGTGCCATCAAAACTTACCGCTACTACCCCAGCGCCGAAGGACCGCCGCTGGCCCAGGCGAATGCGCTGCGACGTACCCTTGCCCACCTGGCCTGCGACAGCGCCGTGTTCGGCCTGGTCGAGCTGGAAGGCACCCGGTCTTTCGTGGGCCAGGACGATATCGGCATCTTCACCAAATTTCGCTTCAGGGTTGTCGAAGACTGGCGCGACCGGGCCGATGGCGCGGGGCATACGGTCGATCTCATCCTGCCGGGCGGCGAAGTGGACCGGGGCGCGCAGCGCTACCGGATCGACAACCCGCATGCCCGCTACGAAGCCGGTGGGCGCTACGTGCTGCTTGCCGGTTCACGCGGGCGCGATGGTGCGAGCATCGCCGGCTCGCTCGCCTTCCTGGCAGTGCGCAGCGCAGCGATCCACCCGGCGCCAGGCTGGACGCCGTTCGCGCCCGGTACGGCGCTGGCGCAGGCGCGGCGCGAGGTCGCCGCCGCCCTGGCACAGGAAGGCTGCAAGTAGGCGCAGCGTTCAGAAATCGAAGCGCAGCCCCAGTTGCAGCAGGTTGTGGGCGATGCTGGCGTTCGGCGTACGCACCCTGCCGTAGGCCGCTACTTCGGCCACGGCCACCACGTTCGGCGTGATGCGATAGTCCAGCCCGACGGCGCCCATCAGGCGCGTCCTGTCGTTTTCCTCGTGCAGCCCGGCCGGACCGTCGATGCGCAAGGTATTGCGCGCGATGCCGCCCTTCAGGTACCAGCCCAGCCGCTCGCCGATCGCAAAGCTGCGCTTGACGGCGACGTAGGCCACTTTCGAATCGGCCGACGCACGGCGGCCGGAGGTGGCGAATTCGGCGTCCGTCATGCGGCCGAAGCCCCCTTCCAGTGCCCACGCCTCGTCGAAGCGATAACCACCGTAAGCCAGCACGGGCAGTTCCCGCTCGCTTGGCTTGTGCACGGCGCCGGAGGGTTCGATCCAGCGCTGCTTGCCCTGGTTGCCGATGGCGATGCCGCCGTAGGCTTGCGCCAGCGCTGCGCAAGCGTGGCACGTCATGCCCAATACCAGCAGCGAGGCAAACGGGATGGAGAATTTCATGGGGATCCTTTCACTGGCGTACCGCCGGACCATCCGGCGGCATCGCGGCGCTAGTGTAGGAAACCCGGGAGGGAGGCGCATGTGCCATTCGTCATGGGCTCATTCCGGCAGCACCTCCAAGCCTTGGTAGCCGCGGTCCCGGTACGGCAAGGCGCCCGAGGCGCCGCATGCCGCCTGCATCGCATTGCTGGCGATGCGATCGGCGAGATCGTGTCGTGGGCGCCAGTGCGCCGGCCGCCGACAATTGCAAGACTTGCTGGCGCGCCGTTGAATTGCGACGGCTACAGGTTCAGCGGCACCGGCAGGCGCACCAGGATGAACTCATTGTCGTCCGGGCGGTTGCGCTTGCGCGAGCCGCTGCCTCCCGGGTAATTGTTGTCGTTCACCAGCATCAGCGTATAGCGGTCGACGATGCGCACCGCTTCCACGCACTCCATCGGGAAGGTGAAGACGCCGTCGATGGTGGCGCTGCCGGCCAGCTTGCGTGGATCGGCGATCTTCATCAGGTCCACCACTTCCTCCTTGGCCAGGTAGCCGTCGGCACCGACCTTGTTCAAGTCGATCTTGTAGACCTTCTTGACCCTGGCCGCGACCCGGTCCGCGCCACTGGCCGGGAAGCCGGCCCGCGCGTCGCCGGCGCCACGGTCCTTTTCCACCACGAGGAATTCATGGTCGTTGATCGCCGTGATGTCGTTGACGGAGAAGATTTCCTTGACCGTCGCGCCGGCGGCATTGAGGTAGCTGCCACTGCCGACACGGTAGGAGTAGGCCACCGGCAGATACGCATTGGCGGCGATATCGAACACGTTCAGAATGCGGCGCTGCGGGTCGCTGTCGGTGCTGAGGTCCTTTTCCAGCAGGGTGTAGATGCGCTTGCGGGCCGGGTCGATCGTCATGCTTTCGAAGCCGCCGGAGTTGGGCAGGTTCGGCGTGGCCGTTCCCAGCTCGGGATTGCTGGGCGACTGCACCAGCGGATTGCTGCCCAGCTTGAGCGTATTGGGCAGCGGCACGGCCTTGGCCAGCACCTTGCCGGTGCGGTCCGTCTTGACGAGGTAAGGACCGAATTCGTCGCCGAACCAGAAATTGCCGTCGGCGTCGACGACCATCGATTCCAGGTCCAGGTCGCCGCCCGTCAGCAGGCGGCCGGACTTGATCAAAGGGTCGACCGGCAGGGTGGCACCGCCATTGGTGAGGCCCGGGTAGTTGGCGCCATCGGCGACGATGGCGAAGCCCAGCTTGCGGTCCGGGTCGCGCAGGCGCATGAAGGCGGTGGCATCGAAGGCGCCGGCGTTGTCGCAGGTCGTAAACTGCGCGGGCGCCACCTTGCCCGTGACCCAGTCCGGCTTGACGGCATACACGTGCAGCAGCGCGTTGGGCGAAGCAGGCTTGCTGCCGAATCCATTGTCCTGCATGACGTAGAAGCAGCCCGGCACGGGGCCCTGGGCCAGCGCCGAGAAGCCCTGCATCGGCTGCTTGTTCGCGAAAGGCAGCGTGTAGCCGTAGATGCCGGTGGCGGAGGCGTAATCGGCGCCGCTGATGTACTGGCCGGACGATGGCCCTTCCACATACGAGTCGGCCGGCAGGCTGGCAAAGCCGATCAGGGTGGGCACGGAAACCGGTTCGGAACCGGCGGGACCGTCGCCGCCGCAGGCGCTCAGGTGCAGGGCGAGCAGCGCCGCGGCCAGGGTGGTCAGGGAAGAACGGGACATTGGATGCATGAGCGTGGACGGGAATTCATGGGCTCTGCAGTCTAGGGCGGCCGCATGACGCGGTCATGACAAAAACCTAAGGCGCCGTGCGCCGCACCGGGTTGGCCGGGTCGCTGCTCCATTCGAACCAGCCGCCGTCGTAGACGGCGATGCGGGGCCAGCCCAGCAGCCAGGCGTGGTAGAAGGCCAGCGAGGCGCGCCAGCCGGTGCCGCAATAGAAGGCCGTCTCCAGGCCCGCGTGGATGCCGGCCTCGCGCCACATGGCCTCGATCGCCGCGCCGGGCAGCATGCGCCCGTCCCGCTCCTGGTAGGCGCTCATGCTGTTGACGTCCCCTTCGTGTCCCGCCCTGCCCCAGCGCGCGCCGGCGATGTCGCCCCGCGCGCTGATGTAGCTGTAGCCGGACGTGGCGCCGCAGTATTCGCTCCACGTGCGGATGCTGGCCAGCACGGCATCCGGGCGCGCCAGCAGCGCCCTCGCCTGCGCGGTGCCGATCAGGAACGCCGGCCGGCCCGGGAACGGCGCGCCGAAGTCGTCGATGCCCTCGGGCTGGCGGCCCGGCCCGGTGTCGAGCGGATGGCCCTCGGCGCACCAGGCTGCATGGCCGCCGTCGAGCAGGCGCACGTCGCGCACGCCCGCATACAGCATCAGGTGCGCCGCGCGCGCCGCCGCCAGCGGGTTGCGGCCGTACAGGATCACCGTCGTGTCATGGCGGATGCCGTGCGCCAGCAGCACGGCCAGCAGCGCCGCGTCGGACACCTTGTTGAACAGGGGCGGCGCTTCCAGCGTATTCGTGTCGAGGTAGGCGGCGCCGGGGATATGGGCGGCGTAGAACTGCGCGTGGCCGTTGCAGCCGACTTCCAGCAGCAGCGTGCAGGCATCCCGCTGCTGCCGCGCCAACGCTGCCGGCGCGACCAGCTGGCGCGGGCAGGCAGTGACGACGGGTTCGGTGGACAGGTTCACGCGAGCATTCTCGGCAAGTGGGGTGGAATGCAAAAAGGGCAGCCACATCGGCTGCCCTTCTTTATATTGGAGCGGGAGAAGAGTCTCGAACTCTCGACCTCAACCTTGGCAAGGTTGCGCTCTACCAACTGAGCTACTCCCGCGTGGAGTACGTACTGCATACGCCAAAAACTTGGAGGCGAGGATCGGAGTCGAACCGACCTAGACGGCTTTGCAGGCCGCTGCATAACCGCTTTGCTACCTCGCCAGAGGAAACTGTTACTGCCAGATGCCAGCGCGGTTAATCGCTGACGTCCTTGAATTCTGGAGCGGGAGAAGAGTCTCGAACTCTCGACCTCAACCTTGGCAAGGTTGCGCTCTACCAACTGAGCTACTCCCGCATTGGAGCTTTCATTTACTACTTTTACTACGCTGCCAGTCTTTCGACTGGAGCGGGAGAAGAGTCTCGAACTCTCGACCTCAACCTTGGCAAGGTTGCGCTCTACCAACTGAGCTACTCCCGCATTTCAGGAACCGCATTATCGCAGAAACATCTCACAATGCCCAGCGAATGTTTGACAACTTTTTGGAGCGGGAGAAGAGTCTCGAACTCTCGACCTCAACCTTGGCAAGGTTGCGCTCTACCAACTGAGCTACTCCCGCTTCGCTGCAACTTCTGTTTCTTTGCTGCGTCGTCATCAACAACAGGCCAGCATTATAGACCATACGGCTGGGCTGTCAAGGGCAACATTATTGTTATTCCAAGGTACCGGCTTTTTCCTTGATCAGGGGCCAGGCCTTGCGCAAGTAATACAGCATCGACCACACCGTCAGCACGCTTGCCAGCCACAGCAGTTTCTCGCCCCAATAGCGCGTATCCACGGCGCCCAGCACGACGTCGTAGTACAGCAGCGCGGGAATGGCCGTCATCTGCGCCGCCGTCTTGATCTTGCCAATGGAATTGACCGCCACGGATTTCGACGCGCCCAGTTGCGCCATCCATTCGCGCAGCGCCGAGATGGTGATTTCGCGGCCGATGATGATGAAGGCGAGGATGGCGTTGCAGCGGTCCAGCTGCACCAGCACCAGCAAGGCCCCCGCCACCATCAGCTTGTCCGCGACGGGGTCGAGGAAAGCGCCGAAGGCGGACGTCTGGTTCCAGCGCCGCGCCAGGAAGCCGTCGAACCAGTCGGTGACGGCGGCAACGATGAAGACGAGTGTGGCGGCCAGATTGCGGTCTTCCAGCGGCAGCCAGGCGGCGGGAAGGTAGAACACGCCCACGACCAGGGGAATCAGCGCGACGCGCAGCCAGGTCAGGAGAATCGGAATGTTAAAGGGCATAGAGACGGCGGAGTGTAGGAATTGTTATAACGCGCCGCTAGTCTACCCTGCCGCCGGGCCTAATGCCAGCAAGCACGATTCGTTAGGGGGAATTTAAGTGCCGGCAGGTTTACACTGCTGGCACCCAGGGTGGTTCAGTGAAGACGGCGATAAATCTCTTCGGCCAGCTTGCCCGAAATGCCTTCGACCGACATCAGGTCCTCCACGCTGGCATTGACGACGCCGCGCAGGCCGCCGAAGCGGGCCAGCAGGCGCTGGCGGCGCTTGGCGCCGATGCCTTCGATCTCTTCCAGGGTCGACGTCTGGCGCGTCTTGGCGCGCTTGGCGCGCATGCCCGTGATGGCGAAGCGGTGGGCTTCGTCGCGGATCATCGCCACCAGCATCAGCGCGGCCGATTCCTTGCCCAGTTCCTGCGGCGCGCGGCCGTCGACGAACACCAGCGTCTCCAGGCCGACGCGCCGGCCCTCCCCTTTCGCCACGCCGACGATCAGGCCGATGTCCAACCCCAGCTCGACGAAGACCTGGCGTGCCATCTCGACCTGGCCCTTGCCGCCGTCGATCAGCACGATGTCCGGCATCACGCCATCGCCGTTGGCCACCTTCTCGTAGCGGCGCGTCAGCACCTGGCGCATGGCCGCGTAATCGTCGCCGGGCGTAATGTCGTTGATGTTATAGCGGCGGTATTCGCCGTTCTGCATCTGGTGGTGGTGGAACACGACGCAGGAAGCCTGGGTCGCCTCGCCCTGCGTGTGGCTGATGTCGAAGCACTCGACGCGCAAGGTTTCGATATCGTCCACTTCGATGCCCAGCGCCTCGACCAGCGCACGCGTACGCAGCTGCTGCGAGCCCTGCTCCGACAGCAGCCGCGCCAGCGAGATCTCGGCGCCCTTCTGCGCCAGCTCCAGCCACTGGCGGCGCTGGCCCTGCGGCTGGAACAGCAGGTTGATGCGGTGGCCGCACTGCTGCTGCAGGGCGATCATCAGCTCCGGCTGGTCGAACTCGATGTTCAGGATCAGCACCCCCGGGATGTATTTTTCCGTGTAGTGCTGGACCAGGAAAGCGGCCAGCACTTCGACGTCGATCGACTGCTCGGCCACGGCCTCGGCATCCATCACGTGGGTCGGGAAGTAGGCACGGTCGCCCAGGTGACGCCCGCCCCGCACCATGGCCAGGTTGACGCAGGCGCGCCCGCCCTGCACCACCACGGCGATGATGTCGACGTCCGCGTCGCCCGTGGTCTCCATGCTTTGCTGGTGCAGCACCTTCGACAGGGCCTGGATCTGGTTGCGTACGCCGGCGGCCTGCTCGAATTTGAGGTCCGAGGCGAAGCCGTGCATCTTCTTCTCCAGCTCCTCCATTACCTCGTTGGTGCGCCCGCGCAGGAAGCGCGCGGCGTTGTTCACGTCCGTGCGGTATTCCTCGGGCTGGATGGCGCCCACGCAGGGCGCGCTGCAGCGGCCGATCTGGTGCAAGAGACACGGGCGCGTGCGGTTCTGGTAGACGCTGTCCTCGCAGGTGCGCAGCATGAACACGCGCTGCAGGATCTGCATCGATTCCTTGACGGCCCACGCCGACGGGAACGGGCCGAAGTACTGGTTCTTCTTGTCCACCGCGCCCCGGTAGTAGGCCATGCGCGGCACGTCCTCGCCGGTCAGCTTCAGGTAGGGATAGGATTTATCGTCACGGAACAGGATGTTGAAGCGGGGCTGCAGCGACTTGATCAGGTTGTTTTCCAGGATCAGCGCTTCGGCCTCGCTGTGCGTGACCGTCGTCTCCAGCCGGGCGATGCGCTCGACCATCATGGCGATGCGCGGGCTCGAATGGTTCTTCTGGAAGTAGCTCGAGACGCGCTTCTTCAGGTCGCGCGCCTTGCCGACATACAGCACCTTGTCGTCGGCGTCGAAATAGCGGTACACGCCCGGCAGGTTCGGCAGCTTGGCCACGGTGGCCAGCACCTCTTCGCGCGTGGGCTTGTTCACCACCGGCGGTGCCGGTGCTGCTTGCTGTACGGGGTCTTGCGTCGGTTCGGTCATTCGCTTGCCTGCTCCACGATCGCGAAGGCGACCGCGTAATCCTCTTCATCGCTGACGGAGACCTGCACCGTCAGCCGGTTCTGTTCCAGGTACTGCGCCAGCGCGCCGTCGCAGACGAATCCGGGCTTGCCGTTCTCCGCGTTCAGCAGCTGCGCCGCGGGCCACGTCATCGGCGCGCGCAGCCCGATGCCCAGGGCCTTCGACAGCGCCTCCTTGGCGGCGAAACGGGTGGCCACGTAGCGCACGCCCCGCGTTGCATGGCCTTCGGCGCGCGCACGGTAGACCGCCATTTCCTGCGGCCCCAGGATCTTCTGCGCGAAACGCTCGCCGTGGCGTACCAGGGCCGCTTCGATGCGCGGGATCTTGCAGATGTCCGTGCCGACGCCGTAGATCATCGCGCTCCGAGCCGGGTCGACACCATGATGGCCTTCATCTCGCGCACGGCATTCGCCCAGCCGACGAACACGGCGTGGCCGACGATGGCGTGGCCGATGTTCAGTTCCGCGATGTCGGGGATGGCCGCAATCGCCTGGACGTTGGTGTAGTGCAGGCCGTGGCCGGCGTTGACCTTCAGGCCCTGCTGGACGCCCCAGCGCACGCCGCGCTTGATGCGTTCCAGCTCGGCCAGCTGCGCCTCGCCTTCGGCGTCCGCGTACGCGCCCGTGTGCAGCTCGATGACGGGCGCGCCGACATCGGCGGCGGCGGCGATCTGCGCCTCATCCGCATCGATGAAGAGGCTCACGCGGATGCCCTCGCCCTGCAGCTGCTTCACTGCCGCGGCCACCTCGGCATGGAAGCGCACGACGTCCAGGCCCCCTTCGGTGGTGATCTCGGTGCGCTTTTCCGGCACCAGGCAGACGTCGGCCGGGCGAATGCGGCAGGCGAAATCGATCATCTCCTGCGTCACGGCCGCTTCCAGATTCATGCGCGTCATCAGCTGCGGCGCCAGTGCAATCACGTCGGCATCCTTGATGTGGCGGCGGTCCTCGCGCAGGTGCAGGGTGATGCAGTCGGCACCGGCCTGCTCGGCCAGCAGCGCCGCGCGGATCGGGTCGGGATAGGCCGTGCCGCGCGCGTTGCGCAAGGTGGCGACGTGGTCGATATTGACGCCCAGGTCGATGACGGGGCCGGCGGGGTGCAGGTAGCTCATGTTGTTGTTCTCTACAGTTGCATCAGGTCGATAAGAATCTGGCGGGTGTTCAGCGGCGTGCCGTTCAGGTGGTAGGCCAGCAGGAAGCGCATCAGCTGCTTGCTTTGCGCCTGGGTGGCGGCGTCCTGGTAATCCTCGCGCTCCATGTCGAGCAGCGTCTTGCCGGACACGCGCGGCGCCGCGTCGTCGTCGCGCACGGGGCGGGGCCCGCGCTCGGGCTCCACCACGTACTGTACATCGGCCAGCACGCGCGTGCGCGTGGCCGTGCAGCGCGTCAGGTCGGCGGCCACACCCGTCTCCTTAAGTAAGGCCGTTTCGAACTTTCGCAAGACGATGGGGGGCGGCTCCAGGTGGGCCAGCTGGTTCAGCGTGGCGACGTAGTGATCGAACAGCACCGGGTGGGCGTCGTCGCGTGCCAACAGCTTGACCAGCAGCTCGTTCAGGTAGAAGCCGCACAGCAGCGCCGTCTTCTCGAGCGGCAGCATGCCGCCGACCCAGTCCGCGTCCGTCAAGGTGCGCAGCTCGTTCTTGCCGGTCCAGCTGGCCGACAGGGGCTGGAAGGTCTGCAGCACGCCGCGCAGCTGCGAGTGCGGCCGCTTGGCCCCCTTCGCGATCAGCGCCACGCGGCCGAAATCGCGCGTCAGCAGTTCGACGATGAGGCTGGTTTCCTTGTACGGATAGCTGTGCAGCACGAAGGCCGGCTGGCCCTGCACGCGCGTGCCGGCGGTACGGGGCGCCGCGCGCCTGCGCACTTGCGTGGGGGGTGGGATCGGCGCCGGGGCGGTGGCTACTGCGGAGGCCGTGTTCGTGTCCGTGTCGGGGTCTGACCCCACGGTGGACACGGCCTCGGCAATTGCGACATCAGTGCTGGCGACATCGGTGGCAACATCGGGGTCAGGCACGGATCTCGACACAGGCTCGGCCAATACGGCATAAACGGCAACTTGCTCACGGGCTTCCAAGGCCCGGTCCGCGTCCACCATGGGGGCAGAGCACGGGTTTCGGGACACATCGCTTTGTGCCTGCGCGGCGCGTGATGGCATGCAGGCGATCACCTCCGCAGACCCCGATGTGGACACCGTGTCAGCCGATACGGAATCGCCATCAACTGCCGGCGCCGTGTCGACATTCGTGCCTGGCACCGATGTTGACACAGGCTCAACCGTCTTGCCGCGTTTCCGCATCGTGGCTTTATTCGTAGCCGTAGGCGCGCAGGCCGGCTTCGTTGTCGGCCCAGCCCGATTTGACCTTGACCCAGATCTCCAGGTAGACCGGGCCGCCGAACAGGCGCTCCATGTCCAGGCGCGACTGGCTGGACACTTCTTTCAGCCGGGCGCCCTTGTTACCGATGATCATGGCCTTGTGGCCGTCGCGTTCGACGAGGATGGCGGCGAAGACGCGGCGCAGGTTGCCTTCCTGTTCGAATTTCTCGATCAGCACCGTGCTGGTGTACGGCAGTTCGTCGCCGACGAAGCGGAACAGCTTTTCACGGACGATTTCCGAGGCGAGGAATTTCTCGCTGCGGTCGGTGATGTCGTCCTCGCCGAAGACGGGGGCGTTTTCCGGCAGCAGGCGCTTGATCTCGTTCTGCAGGCCGTCCAGCTGGAAGCGCAGCTTGGCCGAGACGGGCACGACGGCGGCGAAGTCGAATTTCGCCGCCACCTGCTGGGCGAACGGCAGCAGCACGGCCTTATCCTTGACGCGGTCGGACTTGTTGATCACCAGGATCACCGGCACGTTTTTCGGCAGGAGGTCCACCACCTGCTGGTCGGCCGGCCCGAAGGTGCCCGCCTCGACCAGGTACAGGATCACGTCCGACGAGTCGAGCGTGTTGGTGACGGTCTTGTTCAGCGTCTTGTTCAGCGCATTGGCGTGCCGCGTCTGGAAGCCGGGCGTGTCGACGTAGATGAACTGGGCGTCGGGCACGGTCTGGATGCCGGTGATGCGGTGACGCGTGGTCTGGGCCTTGCGCGACGTGATGCTGACCTTGGCGCCGATCAGCGTGTTCATCAACGTCGATTTGCCCACGTTCGGGCGGCCGACGATGGCGATATAGCCGCAGCGAAATGCCGCGGTGGTGGGTGCGTCTGTCATGGTGTGAATCTCGGTTTATTTGTTGGCGAGCTTTGTTTCCGCCGGGGGGTCGTTCTGGACCGTGGCGATGCCCGCCAGCTTCAGCTGGGCGGCGCGGGGCTTGCTCTTGCGGGCGGCGGCGGGCGCTCGTTGCATGGCCGTTTCGGCCACTTCCAGCGCCAGCTTGGCCGCCGCCTGTTCGCCGGCACGGCGGCTGCCGCCCCGGCCGTAGACCTGGATGCCCAGTTTGGGCACCAGGCATTCGATCTCGAACTCCTGGCTGTGCGCGGCGCCGTGGGTGGCGACGACGTTGTACAGCGGCAGCGAGATCTTCTTGCTTTGCAGGAATTCCTGCAGCAAGGTCTTGGCATCCTTGCCCAGGGTGCGCGGGTCCACCGAATCGAGGATGGGAATGTAGAAGGCGCGGATCGTCCTGGCGGCCGCGTCGAAGCCGGCATCGAGGAAGACGGCGCCCAGCAGCGCTTCGAGCGTGTCGGCGAGGATCGACGGCCGGCGGAAGCCGCCCGACTTCAGTTCGCCCTCGCCCAGGCGCAGGAACTGCGACAGCTCCAGCTTCTGGGCAATTTCGAACAGGGACTGCTGCTTGACGAGGTTGGCGCGCAGGCGCGACAGGTCGCCCTCGTCGATGGCGTTGTAGCGTTCGTACAGGATGGCCGCCACGACGCAGTTCAGGATCGAGTCGCCCAGGAACTCCAGGCGTTCGTTATGCAAACTGCTGTGGCTGCGATGCGTCAAGGCCTGCTGCAGCAGGCCAGCATCCTGGAACGTGTGGCCTAGCCGTGTTTGCAATAACTGTAAATTCATCGTCGATCGGGTTCCTGTCATTGCGCCTTGTCGGCGGCCGCCACTGCGGGGGCGGGTCCGTTCCTTGCGGTCGAGCCGCTGTATTCGAGCAGCAGGCTGGCCGGGCCCACCAGGTGGATCTTGCGGTCGTAGGCGAACGACACTTCCATTTCGCCATCGACCCGCTCGATCGACAGGTCGCGGCCCGTGATCGAGGAAATGTAGCTGGCCTCGGCGCTGCGGTCGAACGAGGCGCGGATTTCCTGCGGCGTCGTGCCGGCCGTCTTGGCCTTGGCGATGGCGTTCCTGATGGCGCGGTATTCCACGTACGTGGGCGCGATCTGCATGGCCAGCAAGCCGAGCACGCCGATGACCGCCAGCACGACGATCAGGCCCATCAGGGAGATGCCGCGCTGCGCGCCGGCCCGGTTCCGGATTGACCCTTGCATTGCCGCTCCTTAGTGGATGGCGCCGATCCGGCGCGGGTTGGACAGGTTCATCCACACCGCGACGGCCTTGCCGACGATATTCTTGTCAGGCACGAAACCCCAGTAACGGCTGTCCGCGCTGTTGTCGCGGTTGTCGCCCATCATAAAATAATTGCCAGCAGGCACGACACACGTGAAGCCTTCCGAGGTGTAGGTGCACGCTTCCTTGTTCGGGAACTCGCGCACGTCGCCATAGTTCAGGGTCGGTGCCCGGTCGTCGTTCAGGATGCGGTGCTCGACGCCGGACAGGTTTTCCTTGAACTGCTTCTTGTAGACGAGGCTCTCGTCGTCCAGGTAATCGTCCTGCGCGGCATAACTGATGGGCTTGCCGTTGACGGTCAGCTTCTTGTTCTCGTAGGTGATCTTATCACCAGGCACGCCAACCACGCGCTTGATGTAGTCCTGGCTCATGTCCATCGGGTACTTGAACACCATCACGTCGCCCCGTTGCGGGTCGTTGATCTGAATGACTTTCTGGTTGAGGATGGGCAGGCGGATGCCGTAGGTGAACTTGTTTACCAGGATCAGGTCGCCCACCAGCAGGGTCGGCACCATCGACGACGACGGAATCTTGAACGGCTCGTACAGGAACGAGCGCAGGCAGAACACCAGGGCGATGACGGGGAAGAAGCTGCCCGAATACTCGACCCACGTCGGCTGGCGCAGCAGCGCCGCCTCGATCTGCGAACGGCTGGCCGTGTTGCTGTCGAGCTTGATGCCGTCGGCCGTCAGCTTGGCCGTGCGGGCATCGTAGTCGGCCAGCGCCTTGTCGGCGGCGGCGCGGCGCTGCTTCGACAGCACGACCAGGTCCAGGACCCAGATGATTCCCGTCACGACCATCAGGACGAACAGGATCAAGGCGAAATTGCCCAGGATGCTTTGCAGTGTCATTTCTCTTCCACTTGAAGGATTGCCAGGAATGCCTCTTGCGGGATCTCGACGGAACCCACCTGCTTCATGCGCTTCTTGCCGGCCTTCTGCTTCTCCAACAGTTTCTTCTTACGGGAGATGTCGCCGCCGTAGCACTTGGCCAGCACGTTCTTGCGCAGCGCCTTGACGTTCTCGCGCGAGATGATGTTCGAACCGATGGCGGCCTGGATGGCCACGTCGAACATCTGGCGCGGAATCAGCTCGCGCATCTTGGCCGCCACGGCGCGGCCGCGGTACGGCGCGTTCGAACGGTGCACGATGATGGCCAGCGCATCGACCTTCTCACTGTTGATCAGCATGTCGACCTTGACGACGTCGGCGGCGCGGTATTCCTTGAACTCGTAGTCCATCGACGCGTAGCCGCGCGAGGTCGACTTCAGCTTGTCGAAGAAGTCCAGCACGATCTCGGCCATCGGCATCTCGTACACCAGCTTGACCTGACGGCCGTGGTAGGCCATGTCCAGCTGCAGGCCGCGCTTGGCGATGCACAAGGTGATGACGGAACCGACATACTCCTGCGGCATGTACAGGTTGACCGTGACGATGGGCTCGCGCACTTCCGTGATGTGCGACGGGTCCGGCATGCGCGACGGATTGTCGACGTTCATGATGGTGCCGTCGCGGCGTTCGACTTCGTACACGACGGTCGGCGCCGTCGTGATCAGGTCCATGTCGAACTCGCGTTCCAGGCGCTCCTGCACGATTTCCATGTGCAACAGGCCCAGGAAGCCGCAGCGGAAGCCGAAGCCCAGCGCCTGCGACACTTCCGGCTCGTACATCAGCGCGGCGTCGTTCAGTTTCAGTTTTTCCAGCGAGTCGCGCAGCGCGTCGTACTGGTTGGCCTCGACCGGGAACAGGCCCGCGAACACCTGCGGCTGGACTTCCTTGAAGCCCGGCAGCGGCGCTTCGGCCGGCTTGGTGGCGGACGTGATGGTGTCGCCCACGCGCGCCACTTTCAGTTCCTTGATGCCGGCGATGACGAAGCCCACCTGGCCGGCAGACAGCTGCGGCAGGGAGACCGAGCGCGGCGAGAAGATGCCGATGTCCTCGACCAGCTGCACGGAGTCGGTCGCCATCAGGCGGATCTTTTCCTTCGGCTTCATGGTGCCGTTGACGACACGCACCAGCATGACGACGCCCACGTAGGCGTCATACCAGGAGTCGATGATCAGCGCCTGCAACGGTGCGTCCGGGTCGCCCTTCGGCGCCGGCACCTTGGCGATGATCGATTCGAGCACGTCTTCCACGCCGAAGCCCGTCTTGGCCGAGCAGTGCACGGCGTCGCCGGCCTCGATGCCGATCACGTCCTCGATCTCGGCGATGGCATTGGGCGGATCGGCGTTGGGCAGGTCGATCTTGTTCAGCACGGGCACCACTTCGACACCCAGGTCCAGCGCCGTGTAGCAGTTCGCCACCGTCTGCGCTTCCACGCCCTGCGAGGCGTCGACCACCAGCAGCGCGCCTTCGCAGGCCGACAGCGAGCGGCTCACTTCATACGAGAAGTCGACGTGACCGGGGGTGTCGATCAGGTTCAGGTTGTAGACCTGGCCGTCGCGCGCCTTGTATTTGAGCGCCGCCGTCTGGGCCTTGATGGTGATGCCGCGCTCGCGTTCCAGATCCATCGAATCGAGCACTTGCGATTCCATCTCGCGGTCGGACAGGCCGCCACACAGCTGGATGATGCGGTCAGCCAGGGTGGACTTGCCGTGGTCGATGTGGGCGATGATGGAAAAATTGCGAATGTTGTTCATTAAATTAAAAACGTATCAGACGACAGCAATACAAAAAGCGCTCTGGGCGGGAGCCCTGGCGAGCGCTTTGAAGAACCTCGAACACCTGTGCGGGCACGGCGGCGCGCGCCTTCGATGTGCTGGCACATCGCGCAAACCGGACCGGGCAACCCGCGCGGGAAACGAAAGCTAGGAGAACCCCCGGCATTTTACCGGATTTCAGAGGGGAAAGCCCGAATTCCGACGGCGGACCGGCGAAAACATGCAAATCTGTAAAGGATCAGCCGGCCAGCACGGCCCGCACGCGCGCTTCGTCGAGAAAGTAATGACATAGCTCGGGCTGCGCCAGGTCGGCGAACAGCACGGGCACCAGTTCGTCGAAGCGGGCCACCAGGGCCGGATCGGCATCGACGTCGATGACGTCGACGGTAAATGGCACCTCGGGCGTACGCAGCGCGTTCAGCGCGTCCAGCATGTCCTGGCACAGGTGGCAGTAGCCGCGCGAGTACAGCGTGAAATGGGGAGCAGAGCGAGAAGGCATGAAGGAAAGGCAAAAAAGGCGGCGGCCCGTGGCCGCCGCCCATGGTCGATCAGCGTGCCGTCGGGCGCAGCGAGACGAACTGCGACGTGTCGCCGCGGCGCACCAGCACGACGGACGGTTTCTTCGGATCGAGCTTGGCCACCAGCGCCGCGAACTGCTTGGCGTCGGTGATGGCCGCATTGTTCAGCTGCAGCAGGATATCGCCCTGGCGCAGGCCGGCACCAGCCGCCACACCCTCGGTGGCCTCGACCTTGACGCCACCGGCCACGCCCAGCTCCTTCTTCTCGGCAGCGCTCAGGTCGCTGACCTTGAAGCCCAGCGCGTTGGCGGCGCCTTCGGCCTTCGGCTTGCTCGGTACCTTGCCGGCAACGGTCGGCTGGTCCGATTCGCGCTCCACGACGGTGACGGGCAGGTCCACCATCGAGCCGGTGCGCCACACGGTAATGGTTGCCTTGCTGTTCGGCGTCGTGTTGCCCACCAGGCGCGGCAGGTCGGACGATTTGTTGATTTCCGTGCCATTGAACTTGACGATGATGTCGCCCGGCTTCAGGCCCGCCTTGGCAGCCGGACCGCCCGGCTCCACCTGCGACACTTCGGCACCGCGTGCGCCCTTCAGGCCCAGCGATTCGGCCACCTCGCGGCTGACTTCGCCGACGGACACGCCGATGCGGCCCCGCGTGACCTTGCCGGTTTTCTTCAGCTGGTCAGCCACGCGCATGGCTTCGTCGATCGGCACGGCAAATGAAATGCCGTTATAGCCGCCGGACAAGGTGGCGATCTGCGAGTTGATGCCGATGACTTCACCGCGCATATTGATCAAGGGGCCGCCGGAATTGCCGGGATTGACGGCCACGTCGCTCTGGATCAGGGGCAGGTATTCGCCCGTGTCGCGCGACTTGGCGGAAATGATGCCGGCCGTGACGGTGTTTTCCAGGTTGAACGGCGACCCGATGGCGATCACCCACTCGCCCACGCGGATCTTCGAAGGATCGCCCATGGCCAGCGCCGGCAGCTTGGTGCCGTCGATCTTCAGCAGGGCCACGTCGGTGCTGACGTCCGAGCCCAGCACCTTGGCCTTGAACTCGCGCTTGTCCGTCAAGGTGACATACACCTCGTCGGCACCGGCGACGACGTGGGCATTGGTCAGCACGTAGCCGTCGGCCGACGTGATGAAGCCGGAACCGACGCCCCGCTGCACTTCCTGCTCCTGCGGCACGGACCGGCGATTGCCGCGCGGCGCGCGCTCGCCGCGCGGGGTCGGCATCTGGCCGCCGAAGAAGCGGCGGAAGAACTCCTGCATCTCATCCTGGTCCGGCATGCCGTCGTCGCGCATCCTGAGGCGCTCGGTGGTGCGGATATTGACGACGGCGGGGCCGACCTTGTCGACCATGTCGGTGAAGTCGGGCAATCCCGCGACCGACGGGGCCGCCGCCTGCACGGGCGCCAGGCCCATAACCGCAGGAGCGAACAGGATACCCGCGCTGACCATCAGCGCCGACAGAGTTTTGGTACCAGCAGAGATTTTGGTTTTCATGGGAATAAGATCTTTTTATGGTTGGTTCAATCCTGGGCAAGTCACGCAGCTTTACATTATGGTAAGCGAAAACGCGCGTTGCAGCTCACACAAGATGTTGCAAGCTGCCGGGAATTTCAAGGGGGGAGATTTACAGGATTGGGTAGTCGTGTGTTGCAAATTGTTGCCGTGGGGTCGCGTTAGCCGGCTGCGCGTCAGGATTGAGGCCGGTGCCCTTCCCGGCCACCCGACGGCTGGGGGCAGGTCACAGTGGCGGCTCGCCAGCCATCGCTGCCTGGCAGGCAAGAAGCGATGAAGGCCTTCAAGTCTTCAAGCCTTCACGCCTTCCTGACCCCGCACCGGCAACTCTTCCCGTTCGAGCAGCGCGGCAAGCCGGGCGGCAAGCCGGCACGCGAAGTCGGGACCGGGCTCGGCGGCGGCGGCATCGGCACGCAGGATGTCGCCGATCAGCTGGTAGGTGCGCCATCGGGCCTGGCCGTCCGCATCGGCCATGGCGGCCATCGTCAGCTCGACGTCGCAGGCGGGCAGTTCGCCATCCACCATTGCCGAAATATTCTCCTGCAGCCGGGTCGAAGTTTTCATGGTTACCGCCAAGTGTTAATCAGGAATCACACGCACCGAACCGTTAGTGTTGAACGCTTACCAGCGCTTGTCAATCGGCACATCGAGCAGCGGCCGCAACTTGTCCGCGATCACTTCGCGGGCCCGGAAAATGCGGCTGCGCACGGTGCCGATGGGACAGGTCATGATGTCGGAAATCTCTTCATAGCTCAGTCCCTCGATCTCGCGCAGGATGATGGCCGTGCGCAGGTCGGCCGGCAATGCCTCCATTGCGGCGTTCACCGTTTCGGCGATCTGCTTGCTCGCGAGCATGGACTCGGGGGTGTTGATGTCCCTGAGCCCTTCGCCCTCGTCGTAGGCCTCGGCACCTTCGGCATCGGTATCGGTCGACGTCGGCATGCGGCGCCGCTGCGTCACGAGGTAGTTCTTGGCGGTGTTGATGCCGATCCGGTACAGCCACGTGTAGAACGCGGAGTCGCCCCGGAAGAAGCGCAGCGCGCGGAAGGCCTTGATAAAGCTTTCCTGCACCACGTCTTCCGCTTCGGCCGAGTCGTGCACGATGCGCGACACCAATCGCATCAGCCTGCGCTGATACTTCGATACCAGCAAGTCGAATGCCTGCCGCTCACCTGCCTGGACTCGTTCGACCAGCAGCTGATCGCTCTCACGGTCTGTTGTCACACCTTCGCCCTCGGTGGCCTGCAGAACGGGCACTCCTGTTGATATAGAGTTAGCCTGCTGCAATTGGTTCAGGGGTTTCGCGGATTTTTTTCGCTACCTGCCCGAGTCCGCATCGGGCAGGCAGGCTAGGCCCTCGCCGCGCTGGCGCGCAGCGCCACCGCCAGCCTTCTACGCTCGTCGGGCGCGACGCTGTCCGGCAGCACCGCGATCCAGTACACGGGTCCGGCCTCGGACCGCAGCCGGAGCAGCAGCAGCGCCGGCCACAACGTCGAGCCCGGCATCAGCCGCACCGCCAGCCCCGCTGCCTGCTGCCGTGCGAACTGCTGTGTGACCTCTTCCTGCTGGTATACCGTCAGCCTGACCTGGCCGACACCCGAAATATCAATGCGCGCCGGCTTGACTTGGGACGGGCGCCGGCATGCCGCCCACGCCGCCCCGCACAGCACGGCGGCCTGCAACAACGACGGCGTCAGCATGGCCCCGGCAAACATGGCGGCACCGCAGGCGAGCGCGTGCAGCCGGCGCAGCGCCGGCGAGGGACGGATCAATGCGGACACGGCAATCGACATGTCTTCACCCGGATCGACGAACAAACGGAACAGGCAACAGGGAGCGCCGACGCTCGGCCGGGCGATCGCGGGCCCAGGCGCACCGGTAACGGGGCCAAGCCAGCGACGGGAAGGACGACCTGGGGTGACGACCCGGGCGGACGTGCACCGGGCCAAAAGCAGAAGGGCGCGACATTGCTGCCGCGCCCCGATCACCGCAAACTCTCAGCGCTCACTCCGGTATGACCGGAGCGGGCCGAAGAAGTTCAACAGACTTTACATCAGATTTTGCCGAACACGAGGCTGCCGTTCGTTCCACCGAAGCCGAACGAATTCTTGACGGCATACTGGATCGCCATCGGGCGGGCGACATTGGCGCAGAAGTCCAGGTCGCATGCCGGGTCCTGGTTGAACAGGTTGATGGTGGGCGGTGCCACCTGGTGGTGGATCGCCAGCACGGTGAACACGGCTTCCAGGCCGCCCGCGCCACCCAGCAGGTGACCGGTCATCGACTTGGTCGAGCTGACCACCATGTTCTTCGCGTGCTCGCCGAAGGTGCGCTTGATGCCCGTGACTTCGGCCACGTCGCCCTGCGGCGTCGAGGTGCCGTGGGCATTGAGGTACTGCACCTGGTCCGGGTTGACGCCGGCGTTCTTCAGCGCCGCGATGGCCGACTTGCTGCCGCCGCTGCCGTCTTCCAGCGGCGACGTCATGTGGTAAGCATCGGCGCTCATGCCGAAGCCGTGCAGCTCGGCGTAGATCTTGGCGCCGCGTGCTTTTGCATGCTCGTACTCTTCCAGCACCATCACGCCGGCGCCCTCGCCCAGCACGAAGCCGTCGCGGTCCGCATCCCATGGACGGGAAGCAGTGGCCGGATCGTCGTTGCGCGAGGACAGCGCGCGCGCCGTGGCGAAGCCGCCCAGGCCCAGCGGCGACACGGTCGATTCGGCACCGCCGGCGACCATGGCGTCGGCGTCGCCGTATTCGATCAGGCGGGCCGCCGCGCCGATGCTGTGCAGCCCGGTCGTGCAGGCGGTGACGATGGCCAAGTTCGGGCCACGCATGCCGTATTTGATCGACAGGTTACCGGAGATCATGTTGATGATCGACGCCGGCACGAAGAACGGCGAAATACGGCGCGGACCGCGCTTGTCGTAGTCTTCCTTCTGTTGCTCGATCATCGGCAGGCCGCCGATGCCCGAACCGATGATCACGCCGATGCGGTCGGCGTTCTCTTCGGTGACGACCAGACCGGAATCCTGGATCGCCTGGATGCCCGCAGCCATGCCGTAATGGATGAAGGTATCCATGTGGCGGGCTTCCTTGGCGTCGAGGTACTGCTCGACGTTGAAGTTCTTGACCTCGCCGGCAAAGCGGGTCGAGAACGCACTGGCATCAAACTTGGTGATGTTGGCGATACCGGACTTACCCTCGGTAACTGCGCTCCACGCTTCGGCAATCGTATTGCCGATCGGGGACACGCAACCGAGGCCGGTAACCACCACACGACGGTTTTTGGAACTCAAGCGATTCTCCTGGAGTCGATCGGGTGCAGCGTAAAGCTTAGGCCTTGACGTGGTTCGTCGCGTAGTCGATGGCCTGCTGAACCGTGGTGATCTTTTCAGCTTGTTCGTCAGGGATTTCCATTTCGAACTCGTCTTCCAGTGCCATTACCAGCTCAACGGTGTCGAGGGAATCGGCGCCCAGGTCATCGACGAAGGACGATTCGTTCTTGATGTCTGCTTCGGCGACGCCCAGTTGTTCAGCGACGATCTTCTTAACGCGTTGTTCGATATCGGACATGTTATGGCTCCATTATGTATGTTACGGAAAGCGCGCATTTTATCAGGTTTGCGCGCTGAAAAACTAATTTCGGCTTCTGAACTCAGCTTTACCGAAATCACTGGTAAAAGACGGGAACATGCAGTTAAAACACCGTGCGCACCCGTCCATTCTTTATTTCTGCATTACCCCATGTACATGCCGCCATTCACGTGCAGGGTGGTGCCCGTGATGTAGGCCGCCTGCGGCGACGCGAGGAAGGCGCAGGCCGCGGCGATGTCCTCCGGCTTGCCCAGACGGCCCAGCGGAATCTGCGTCAGCAGCGCCGCGTGCTGGTCTTCGCCCAGGGCCTTCGTCATATCAGTATCGATGAAACCGGGCGCAATGCAATTGACGGTGATATTGCGGCTGCCGATCTCGCGTGCCAGCGCGCGGCTCATGCCTTCGACGCCGGCCTTGGCCGCAGCGTAATTCATCTGGCCCGGGTTGCCGGACGAGGCCACCACCGACGTGATGTTGATGATACGCCCGGCCTTGGCCTTCATCATGCCGCGCAGGACGGCGCGCGACAGGCGGCCGACGGCGGACAGGTTGGTCAGGATGACCTTGTCCCACTCCTCGTCCTTCATGCGCATGGCCAGTTGGTCGGCCGTGATGCCGGCGTTGTTGACGAGGATGCCGACGGCGCCGTAGCTCTTGCTCACTTCGTCGATGACGGCGGCGCAGCGTTCGGCATCGGTCACGTTCAGCACGATGCCCTTGCCGGCCTCGGGGCCGATCTCGGCCAGGTAGGCGGAAATGGCCTCGGCGCCGGACTCGGTGGTGGCGGTGCCAACCACGCGCGCACCCTGGCGCGCCAGTTCCTGGGCAATGGCCTTGCCGATGCCGCGCGAGGCGCCGGTGACGAGGGCAACTTGATTGGACAGATTCATTGGAGCATCCCTTCTATGTGGAGTGTTCGGATCGCGTAGGTTCGGATCACGCAGCTTACTGCAAGGTGGCCAGCACGCGTTCCAGCGAGGCCTGGTCGACGATGGCGTCGCCCACCAGGCTGGCATCGATACGTTTGGCCAGGCCCATCAGCACCTTGCCGGGACCGCATTCGATCACCTGCGTGATGCCCTGGCCGGCCACCTGCTGCATCGTTTCGACCCAGCGCACGGGGCTGGCGGCCTGGCGTACCAGCGCATCCTTGATGCTGGCCGGGTCGCGCAGCACGGCCACGTCGACGTTGTTGATCAGGTCGATCTGCGGCGCGTTGAAATGCAGGTTCGCCATGTACTCGCGCAGCCGGTCCGATGCGGGCTTCAGCAGCGAGGAATGGAACGGCGCCGACACGGGCAGCTTCATGGCGCGCTTGGCGCCCTTGGCCTTGGCGATTTCGCAGGCCTTCTCGACGGCGGCCGTGTGGCCCGCGATGACGACCTGGGCCGGCGCATTGAAGTTGACGGCCTCGACCACCTGGCCCGGCACGGCGGCCAGCGCCTCGGCGCAGGCGGCGTGCACGTCTTCGTCGGACAAGCCCAGCACGACGGCCATCGTGCCCTGCCCCACCGGCACGGCTTCCTGCATGGCCTGGGCGCGGAAGCGCACCAGCGGCACGGCATCCTTGAACGGAATCACGCCGGCCGCCACCAGGGCCGAGTATTCACCCAGGCTGTGCCCGGCGACGACGGACGGTACCGGGCCGCCGGCGGCGATCCACGCGCGGTACACGGCCACGGCGGCCGTCAGCATGGCCGGCTGCGTGTTGGTGGTCAGGTCCAGGTCTTCCTTCGGGCCTTCGGCGATCAGCTTGCCCAGGTCGAACTGCAGTGCGTCGGAAGCTTCGGCGACCGTCTGCGCCACGACCGGGTTGCCGGCAAAGCCTTCCAGCATGGCGACGGCCTGGGAACCCTGGCCGGGAAATACAAATGCAAATTTGCTCATCTTCGTTCTCGTTATTGGTTAGCCAGCGCTTTTGCGGCCGCCGCAAGACTACCGCGCCGGCGCCTGCACGGCTCAGGCTGGCTTGTAGAACACTAATTCTAAAACGGCGCGCATTGTACACCGCCGAAACGATCGAACCTAAATCCGTCCGCACTTCTGAGCGGCAGCAAGACGCGTGTTCATGACTGTCGTCAATTACATACGGGCCAGCACGGCCCCCCAGGTGAACCCGCCACCGACGCCTTCCATCATGACGACGTCGCCGGGCTTGACGCGGCCGTCGCGCACGGCGACGTCGAGTGCCAGCGGAATCGACGCGGCCGACGTGTTGCCGTGCTGGTCGACGGTGACGACCATCTTCTCCAGCGGCAGGCCCAGTTTCTTGGCCGTGCCCTTCATGATGCGGATATTGGCCTGGTGCGGAATCAGCCAGTCGATCTGGTCGGGCGTCATGCCGGCCTTGTCCAGCGCCTCGTGGGCCACCTGCTCCAGCACGGTGACGGCCAGCTTGAACACGGCCTGGCCGTCCATGTACAGGAAGGCGCTGCCGGCCACCGCACCGCCCGCCACATTGCCCGGCACGGACAGGATGTCGGCATGGCGGCCATCGGCGTGCAGCTTGCAGGCCAGGATGCCTGGCTCCTGGGCCGCCGTCATGACGATGGCGCCGGCGCCGTCGCCGAACAGCACGCAGGTGGTGCGGTCCTCGAAATTGAGGATGCGCGAAAACACTTCGGTACCGATCACCAGCACGTTCTTGTGCATGCCGGACTTGATGAAGCTGTCCGCCGACGCGACCGCGTAGACGAAGCCGCTGCAGACGGCCTGGACGTCGACGGCGGCGCTGGTATTGGTCATGCCCAGCTTGCGCTGCACGATGCAGGCCGTGCTGGGGAAGCTGCCGAGGAAGTCGGGCGTCGAGCTGGCGACGATGATCAGGTCGATATCGTTCGGGGCCAGGCCGGCCATTTCCAGGGCGCGCTGGGCCGCCTGAACGCCCAGGTCGGACGACACCTGTTCCGGTGCCGCATAGTGGCGCGCCGTGATGCCGCTGCGGGACGAGATCCACTCGTCCGAGGTTTCGATACCCTTGGCCGCCAGCTGGGCCGTCAGGTCCGCGTTGGTGACCCGCCGCTCAGGCAGGTAGCTGCCGGTACCGATAATTTTGCTGTACAAAGTCATGCAGTCTCATCCGATATTCGTTGCGTTCGGTTGTGGTTCGCGCGGCATCAGCTCGGCGATCATGTCCGCCAGCTGCTGTTGCACGTCGTTTTTGGCAGCATCATACGCCCTCCGGATGGCCCACTCGAAAGCCTCGGCATCGGCACCGCCATGGCTTTTGAACACGAGGCCGCGCAGGCCCAGCAAGCTGGCGCCGTTGTAGCGCGAGGGATTCAGGCGCTTGCCGATCTGCTTCAGCGCACTCCGGGCGATCAGCGCACCCAGCATCGTCAGCGGGCCGCGCTTGAATTCGGCCGTCAGCACCATCTTGAAGTAGCGCGCCAGGCCTTCGATGGCTTTGAGCATCACGTTGCCCGTGAAGCCGTCGCAGATGACGACGTCGGTGGTGCCCTTGAAGATGTCGTTGCCTTCGACATTGCCGTGGAAGTTCAGCTTGCCGCGCTCGTGGTCGTCGCGCAGCAGCTGGGCCGTGGCCTTGACCACTTCGTTGCCCTTGATGTCCTCGGTGCCGACATTGAGCAGGCCGATGGTCGGCTTGGCGATGCCCTCCATCGCATGCACCAGCACGGAACCCATGATGGCGAACTGGTGCAGGTGATGGGGTTCGCAGTCGACGTTCGCACCCAGGTCCATCAGGTAGGTCGGACCGTCCTTCTGGTTCGGCATGATGGTGCAGATGGCGGGCCGGTCGACGCCAGGCATGGTTTTCAATACATAGCGCGACACGGCCATCAGCGCGCCCGTGTTGCCGGCCGAGACGCAGGCCTGGGCCTTGCCGTCCTTGACCTGTTCGATCGCCACGCGCATCGACGAATCCTTCTTGCGGCGCAGCGCCACTTCGAGGGGATCGTCCATCGTCACCTGCTCGGAGGCATGGTGCACGGTCACGCGGGGATGGTCTTGCGCATGCAGCTTTTTCAGCCCGGCGCGGATGACGTCTTCCAGGCCGACCAGTGTCAGCTCGGCGTCGGGTTGGCGTTTAAGAAAGGAAATTGCGGCGGGAATGGTGACCGAGGGGCCGTGGTCTCCGCCCATGCAGTCGATTGAGATTTTGATTGTCATTGCGGGCAAGAAGCAATTCCGACGGGGTTGTCAGAGCCTGCGGTATTCAGTTGCACGCCGCGCAGAATTTTGCGGCGGGGGAAACGAAAAAGCGGTGCCACGTCAGATACACTGCGTTGCACCGCTTCGGGTCTTTGCCGAACAAAAACGTCGATTACTCGTCGTTCTTGGTCTTCAGCACTTTGCGACCACGGTAGAAGCCGTTAGGGCTGATGTGGTGACGCAGGTGCGTTTCGCCAGTGGTTGGCTCGACGGCCAGGTTCGGGGCGACCAGGAAATCGTGCGAACGGTGCATGCCGCGCTTCGATGGGGATTTTTTATTCTGCTGAACTGCCATGATGACTCCTAATACTTAAGTTCTAAAATTTTAACACAATCGACCGGCAAATACATGCAAATCGAGTATCCCAGCGGCAATCGCTTGCCGAAACTGCTTGGTGCTAAATGCCTGCTGCTCTACTACAACATGCCAATACTCGCAGCGCGCCTGGCACGTTCTTCAAAACGCTTCCTCGCAGAAGCGGGTACTGCAAAACTTATGATTTCTTGAGCTCGCGCAGAGCGTCGAAGGGGGACTTCTTTTCGCCCTTGACCGAATCGAGCAGCGCCGTATCGGGGCAGACATCGTGCTTCGGTGCTTGCGGCAAGGCCAGCAGGGCCTCGTCTTCAATCAGGTCCATCAGGTTCATCGAGCGGGTGCCGACGATGACGTCGATCGTCTCGTCGTCGACGATCTCTTCGATCTCGTCGGCGTGGGCATCGCTCTCGCCCAGCAGCAGCGTCGTCGCGGAGTCGATCTCGTACGCGAACGGGTTCAGGCAGCGCTGGCAAGTCAATTGCACGGTACCGGTCACGGCCATGTGCATCTGCGGGAAGCCATGCTTGCTGGCGCCGCCTTCGGCATGCCAGCTGATGGAACCGGACGCATCGGCGCAGTCGCGCACCAGCCGGACCATTTCCGCCACGGGCGTCACGCCTTCGCGGCTGCTGTTGGTCCGACAGAATTCAAAGGCGTCGATTACCGAAGCAACATGTGCAGTCATGGACTAAAATTTCCCTGGAAAACCTGCGATAATAACAGGGTTTTCGGCGCCACGTCAAAACTTAGATCAAAGCCTGAATCAAGGCTGACTGCGCCAGTCGGGAGGGCCAAGGCCGGGAAGCTTGCCGACCGCTTCCCCGCGCGAACCATACGGCGCACAGAGCATATAACAATTCGTGGCCCATCGCCACAAAAAACTTTCCATGAGCCCAACGTCCCACGCCCCTGCCCCCGCCGTTCCCCCTACCCTGATCCTTGCCAGCAGCTCCGCCTACCGCCGTGAACTGCTGGCGCGCCTGCGCCTGCCGTTTACGGTCGACGTGCCCGACATCGACGAGTCGCCGCGGCCCGGCGAAAGTCCGTCCGCCACGGCGCTGCGACTGGCCCGCGACAAGGCCGCCGCCGTCGCCGCGCGCCACCCGGGCAGCCTCGTCATCGGTTCGGACCAGGTCGCCACACTGGACGGCCGTCAGATCGGCAAGCCGGGCAATCACGCCGCCGCGCTGGCGCAACTGCAGTCGATGCGGGGCCGCGACGTCGTCTTCCACACGGCCCTGTGCCTGTGGGACGGACGCAACGGCAGCTGCGACGTGCAGGACATCGCCACCGTCGTCGCCTTCCGCGACCTGCCCGACGCCGAACTGGATGCCTACCTGCGCATCGAGCAGCCCTACGACTGCGCCGGCAGCGCGAAAAACGAGGGACTGGGCATCGCCATCCTGGAACGCATCGATTCGACCGACCCGACCGCGCTGACGGGCCTGCCCCTGATCGCGCTGACGGGCATGCTGCGCCGCGCCGGCGTTCCCTTCTTCACCCACCCATAACAAGAAACCACCATGCCAGGCACGCTTTACCTGATTCCGAACACCTTGGGCGAGACCGTCTCGCTGGACCACGTCATTCCCACCCATGTGCAAGCGCTCACCGCGCAGCTGACCCATTTCGTCGCCGAAAACGCCAAGACGGCGCGGGCCTTCCTGAAGCTCGTCAACGCCAGCCACCCGCTGGCCGCGCCGCTGCAGGAAATCGCCATCGCCGAACTGAATGTGAACACGAAGGCCGACGCGCTGGCGGGCCTGCTGGCGCCGCTGCTGGCGGGCCACGACGTGGGCCTGCTGTCCGAAGCGGGGGTGCCGGCCGTGGCCGATCCCGGCGCCGACCTGGTGCGCCTGGCCCATGCGAAATCGATTCCCGTCCGGCCGCTGGTGGGACCGTCGTCGCTGCTGCTGGCCGTGATGGCAAGCGGCCTGAACGGTCAAAGCTTCGCCTTCAACGGCTACCTGCCGACGGACCCCGCCGCCCGCACGAAGCGCCTGCGCGAACTGGAAACCCGTTCGCGCCAGGAAAAGCAGACCCAGCTCTTCATCGAGACGCCCTACCGCAATGGCCAGATGCTCGAAGCGCTGGCGTCGAGCTGCCAGGGCGGCACCCTGATCTGCGTCGCCACCGACATCAGCCTGGCGACGGAAACCATTCGCACGCGCACGGCGGCCCAATGGCAGGCCGCGCTGGCGGCCGGCCAGGGACCGGACTTCCACAAGAAACCGACGGTGTTTTTGTTGCTGGCTTGAGGCCTAGCGCCGTACCGGCTCGGCAATGGCCAGCCGGTACTCGTTGACCCATTCGTAGGCCGCCAGCTGGCAGGCATACAGCTCGGACGGCGACAGCTTCAGCTTGTGCAGCAGCGCCGTCAGTTCGGGGCCCTCCTGGGCCCGCTCGATCATCTCGATCAGCTTCAGGGTCTCGCCATACGCACCGGCCCGGTGCAACAGCGCCTCGCGCACTTCCTCGACGACATTGACGCTGCCCAGGATTTCCGACATGGCGACGGAAAACAGCGTGTCCATCAGCGACATGATGCCCACCGTGAAGCCGATGTCGGCGCTGATGCGCTCGCCCGGCTGCAGCCGTTCCAGCAGCAGCTCCATCGTCTTGCCCCGGGTCGTGGCCAGTTGCAGCAGCGGCGAATCGTATTGCTGCCCCTTCACGTACAGCAGGATCTGCAGCCAGCGCTGCAGCTGGCGCCGGCCCAGCACGATCAGCGCGTGCGATACGGAATTGATGCGGAAACGCGCACCGACGGCCGGGGTATTGACCAGCCGCAGCAGGTTCAGGGTAATCAGGGGGTCGAGCTTGACGCTGCGTTCGATCTCGCGCTGCTCGGCATCGCTATTGAGAAGGTCCAGCAGGTGCATGATAGCCAGCTGCGACGGCGCGATCTTCTTGCCGGACAGGATGACGGGGCGGGCAAAATAATAGCCCTGGAAGTATTCGAAGCCCAGGTCCATGCACTGGCGGAATTCCTCATGCGTTTCCACCTTCTCGGCCAGCAGCTTCTGGTGCGGGCTTTTCAGCGAGCGCGTCAAGGTGGCCAGGGTGGCCGGCGCCATCTGCCGGATGTCGATCTTGATGATGTCCATCAGCGGGCGCAGTTTCGTCAGGCTTTCCGACGTGCCCGCCACATCGTCCAGCGCGAACTTGAAGCCGGCCGCGCGCAGCTCCACCAGCCGGGCCAGTACTTCCGGCGTCGGCACGACCGTTTCCAGCACTTCCAGGATCACCTTGTCGTTCGGCAGGAAGCGGATGAAGTCGCTCATCAGCCCTTCCGTATCGACATTGACGTAGGCCATCTGATCGCCCACCACCTGCTCCATGCCCAGCTCGGAGGCGTGGGCGATGACGGAGGCGGTTGCAGCGGTGCCGTCCGTGAACTGGGCACCGCCGCTTTCGGCGTTGCGATACAGCAGCTCGTAGGCGACGAGCCGCTGGTTGCGGTTCAGGATGGGTTGCCGCGCCAGGAAAAAATTATTGGCGAAGGGCATGGGGATGGCCGCTGCCGGACTTGCTGCCAGAGTCATCAGACGCACCTGCTGTTTTACCTGCTGTTGGATTATTTACCGGATACACTTTTAGTACAATCTTGCAAGCGTACCGTGCCGTGGCAATCCTGGCAATTCCTTTATTGCGGCTTGACCCGTCCTTCCGGCTTCCTCGGGCTGGCCAGCCGGGCGTCGCGCTTGGTCGGTGTGGCGGCGTCGCCACTTTCCAGGGTGTACGTGGCACCCTTGTCGCGTCCCAGCACACGCACCAGGTAGGGCATCACTTCCTTCAGTGTCGGCAGCAAGGTGTAGGGCGGGTTCAGGATGAACATGCCGCTGCTGTGCAGGCCGAAACCGTCCGGCCCCGGCGTGGACACCGTCAAGGTCACGTCGAGCCAGCTGGTGGCCGGCAGGCGCTTGAGTTTCTCGGCGAAATTGCGTGCCTCGATCCGCTGCAGCACCGGGTACCAGATCGCGTACATGCCCGTGGGGAAGCGCTTGAGCGCATCGCCCAGCATGTCGGCCACTTTCTTGTAGTCCTGCTTGTCCTCGTAAGGTGGATCGCACAGCACCAGCGCCCGGCGCGACGGCGGCGGCAGCAGCGCCCGCACGCCCAGGAAGCCGTCGGCCTTGTTGACGATGACGCGCTTGCCCCGCGTCGTGGGACGGTGGCCCTGAGCGGCCTGATGTGCTTCGAGCTTGCGGAAGTTCTCGTCCAGCAGCCGCACGTCGGCCGGGTGCAGCTCGAACAGGCGCAGCCGGTCCATTTCGCGCGCCACCTGCTCGGCGCAGTACGGCGAGCCGGGGTAGTAGCGCATCTTGCCGCTGGGGTTCATCGCCTTCACCAGGTTGACGTATTCGGCCAGGGCGGGTGGCAGGTCGGTGCGTTCCCACAGGGGGCCGATGCCGGTATTGAATTCCGCGTTCTTGGTGGCCTGGGGGCTGTCCAGCGAGTACACGCCGGCGCCGGCATGGGTGTCGATGTAGCTGTAGGCAACGTCCTTCTGGTTCAGGTATTGCAGCAGCTGGATCTGGACGAAGTGCTTCAAGACATCGGCGTGATTGCCGGCATGGAAGGCGTGGCGGTAACTGAACATGGTCTTCTTTTCGGTGATTCAAGCCGCCATTATCCCAGAGAACGGGACAGGCACCAAAAGCAGGACAAAATGCGCGACCAAAAACCGGACAGCAAAAAGCCGCGGCTTCTGGCCGCGGCTTCCCATCCGGCGGCCAGGTTCGGGCCGCCGCGCATGCACTGGACGCCGTTTAGGCGACTTTTTGATCGAAGAACTGCTCGTTTTCGGTGGAACCGCGCAGGGCCGTGGTCGAGCTCTCCCCTTGCTGGACCACTTGCGTGACGGCGTCGAAATAGCCCGTGCCCACTTCGCGCTGGTGCTTGACGGCCGTGAAGCCCTTGTCCGCCGCGGCGAATTCCGCCTCCTGCAGCTCGACGAAGGCCGACATCTGCCGGCGCGCATAGCCGTGGGCCAGGTTGAACATGCCGTAGTTGAGCGAGTGGAAACCGGCCAAGGTGATGAACTGGAATTTGTAGCCCATGGCGCCCAGTTCGCGCTGGAACCTGGCGATGGTGGCGTCGTCCAGGTTCTTTTTCCAGTTGAACGACGGCGAGCAGTTATAGGCCAGCAGCTTGCCGGGGAATTGCGCCTGCACGGCTTCGGCGAAGCGCTTGGCGAAGGCCAGGTCCGGCTTGCCCGTCTCGCACCACACCAGGTCGGCGTACGGCGCATAGGCCAGCGCGCGGGCGACGGCCTGGTCGATGCCGGGGCGCACCCTGTAGAAGCCTTCCACGGTGCGCTCGCCCGTGCAGAAGGGTTTGTCGTTCTCGTCCACGTCGGACGTCAGCAGGTCGGCCGCCTCGGCGTCCGTGCGGGCAATCACCAGGGTCGACGTGCCCATCACGTCGGCCGCCAGGCGCGCCGCCGACAGCTTTTCGATCGCCTCGCGGGTGGGCACCAGGACCTTGCCGCCCATATGGCCGCATTTCTTGGCAGAAGCGAGCTGATCCTCGAAATGCACGCCCGCCGCGCCCGCCTCGATCATGGCCTTCATCAGCTCGAACGCATTGAGCACGCCACCGAAGCCCGCTTCCGCGTCGGCCACGATGGGGGCGAAGAAGTCGATGTCGTCCCGCCCCTCGGACCACTGGATCTGGTCGGCCCGCTGCAAGGTGTTGTTGATGCGCTTGACGACCAGCGGCACGGAGTTGGCCGGATACAGCGACTGGTCCGGATACATTTCGCCGGCCACGTTGGCGTCGCCCGCCACCTGCCAGCCGGACAGGTAGATCGCCTTCAGGCCCGCCTTGACTTGCTGCAGGGCCTGGTTGCCCGTCAGCGCGCCCAGCGCGTTGACGAAGGGTTCCTTGTTGACGAGCTCCCACAGCTTCTCGGCGCCGCGACGGGCGATCGTGTGCTCGACCGGCAGCGACCCACGCAGGCGTACCACGTCCTCGGCGGTATAAGTGCGCCGGATGCCCTGCCAGCGGGGATTGGCCGCCCAATCCTGCCGCAGTGCCGCTGCCTGCTGTTCACGAGTTGCCATGGTGTCCTCCTGGGGATGCAGCATATCGAAAATGCGATCGTTAAAGTGATGCCGGAACTGCGCTGGCGTTGCCACTATCTTAAATGCAGCCGGCCGGTGCACTGCTGGTCTTGTATAAGACATATAAGCAAATTATTCAGCTTATCTTTCAAGCACTTGCATTTACCATTTCATGATACGGAAAACAATTTCTTCTTCCGGGAATTTTCAGTGCCGCCGATCCGTCGTACATTCCGGATCGTGAAATGACGATTGCGCCCAATGAAAACGCCCTGAAAAAATAATGCCCCGGCGGACGGGGCATCGGTTTGCGCAAACGCATTCATTCCTGGTTGCATCGGCTCCCTGTGGCGGGGCCGCGACCCATCAGTTGGCGGCCGCGCTGCCTTTCAACTGCACGGCGCGGGTGCTGCCGCCCACGCCGATGGCCGTGCCGATGGCCAGCACCTGGAACAGGGCCACGCCGGCAAAGACCCAGCCGGGGTGGCCGGCATCCATCACGGCACCGAACAGCAACGGGCCGACGGACAGGCCCGTGTCCAGCCCGGAATACACGACGCCGTAGACGCGGCCCGTGGCATTGGCCGGCGCCGCGGCGCGGATCATCAGGTCACGCGACGGTCCCGCCACGCCCGAGCAGAAGCCGATCATGGCCATCAGCGGCAACGCCATCCAGCCTGGCAGGAAGGCGCCGCCCAGCACCAGCGCCAGCACGGCGGCCAGCGCGAACGCCAGCGCCACGGTGCGGTCATGGTGCCGGGCGCCGGCCCCGGCGCCGAGGAAGCCGCCGGCCACCATGCCCAAAGCCGAGGCCAGCATGTAGGCGGTGTACGACCCCGTCGCCAGCTCGCGCGAGATGCCGTACAACTGTTCCAGGCCGAGGGCGGCAAAGGCCTGGATGCCGCCCAGGGCGACGGCCGTCAGGAAGAAGAAGGCAAAGCACAGCCACACCGTGGGCAGGCGCAGGAAGCCGAGGATGCCGCCCCCCGCGCCGCCGGACGCCACCGCCACGGGCGGGTTGGGCCGCAGCGCGGCACGGTTGGCCACCAGAATGGCCAGCACGGCGAAGGGCAGCACGGCCGCGCAGGCCAGGGCCGTGCGCCAGCTGGCCAGGGCCGCCACGGTCGTCATGAACAGGGGCGCGGCGGCCCAGCCGATATTGCCGCTGATGCCGTGCACGGAAAAGCCGTGCGCCAGCCGCTCGCGCGACACGCGCTGGTTCAGCAGGGTGTAGTCGGCCGGGTGGAAGATGCTGTTGCCCACCCCGGCCAGCAGCGCGCCGCCCATCAGGGCCGCGTAGCTGTGCGCCAGCGACAGCACCAGGGCCGACACGCCCAGCATCGTCATGCCGAAGAACAGCACGCGGCGGGCACCGACCCGGTCCACGACGAAGCCGGCCAGCGCCTGGCCGACGCCGGAGACGACGAAGAACACCGTCATCAACAGGCCCAGCTGCGCGTAGCTGAGGTGGAATTCGCTCTTCAGCCACGGGAACAGGGCCGCCAGGATCAGGTGATAGAAGTGGGAAGTGCCATGGGCCAGGCCGACCAGGGCAATCACCCTGGCGTCCTGGCGCAGCGTGCCGCCGGCAGGTGTGCTCATATGGAGTCCTTGTGCAAAACGCCAGTGTAGGCAAAAGGGCTGCGTCTGTTTTAAGATGGGAAGACAATTTTTATCGAATTCCTGCCATGAACGTCGCCATCGTCCGCCACACCGACCTGCTGTCCGACGGGAACAATCCCACCGCGCTGCTGCCCGTGACGATGTGCGGGCGCGACCTGGATACGGCGCAGAACCTGCCGCCGCACCGCCACCCCTGGGGCCAGCTGACCTATGCGCTCGACGGCGTGCTGCGCGTGACGGTGGCCGACGGCACGTGGATCGTGCCGCCCTCGCGCGCCGTGTGGGTCGCGCCCGGCGTCGACCATGCCGTCACGGTGCTGGAGCAGGCCCGGCTGCGGCCCTTGCGCATCCTGGCCGCGCGCAATCCCTTTCCCGGCCACGACTGCCGCGTGCTGGATGTCTCGGGCCTGCTGCGCGAACTGCTGGCGGCGCTGGAGCAGCTGCCGGCCGGCACGCCCTCGCCCCGGGCCGACCTGGTGGCGAACCTGATCCTGGACGAAATGAGCCGCTGCGCCACCCGGCCCATCCGCGTGCCGCTGCCGCGCGACAAGCGCCTGGCCACCTTGTGCGCCGGCGTCATCGACGAGCCGGGCGGGGTCCACACGCTGGCCGGCTGGGGCGGGCGTGTCGGCGCCTCCGAGCGCACCCTGGCGCGCCTGTTCGAACGGGAGCTTGGCATGAGCTTCGACCAGTGGCGCCAGCAGGTGCGGCTGGCCCACGCGGCGCCGCTGATCGCGCGCGGCATGCCGCTGGCGCGCGTGGCCGAGCAGCTGGGCTATGCCAACCAGTCGGCCTTTTCGCAGATGTTCCGCAAGACCTTCGGCTGCACGCCGTCGGCCTTCTTCGCCACCGCGAAGTAACGAAGAAAAGGCGAGGCAGGCGCCCCGCCCCGTCCCTTTCACGTCAGGCCTGCGCCGCCTTGCGCCGCGCCGCCACGCCCACCGCCAGCAGGCCACCGCCCAGCATCAGCCAGGTGGACGGCTCCGGCACGGCCGCCACCGGGCCCGGAATGATGTGGCCGGGGCCGCCGATGGTGAAGCTGTAGGCGCCGTATTCCGAGTCGTTGAAACCCGTGACGACGAAGGAATACTGCACGCCGGCCGTCAAGGTCGCGACGAAGCCGGACGTGTTCGGCGTCAGGATATCGTCGTTGAAGCGGACCAGGTTGTGCTGCGGGTCGGCCGCATCGAAGCCGCCGGCGTAGAGGACGATCATGCTGTCGAAACGGGCCGCTTCGAGGAATTTGTAGCTGCCGTCCTGGTCCACATGGAAATCGAACACGTCGTAGGGCACGACGGTGCCGGGGGCGCCGAAGGCGGCATCGACGTCCCACGTGGGCTTGCCGGTGCTGTCCCCCACATGGGTGAAAAATTCGATGGCGTGGGCACTGCCGGACAGGCCGGCGAACAGTGCGCACAGGGCCAGGGCGGAACGGAACAGTTTTTGAACGGTCATGGCGTTTCCTTTCGAAAGTGGTTGCGGATCAGTGGACGCGGACTACACGGCGGCGCGGCGGCGGACAAAGGCGACGGCGGCCAGGCCGCCGGCCAGCATCAGCCACGTGGACGGTTCCGGCACGGCGCTGACGAGCACACTGCCCGGGCCGCCGATGGTCAGGCTGTACTTGCCGAAATCGCTGTCCCTGAAGCCGGTCACCACCAGCGTGTATTGCACCGTGGGCACGAGGAAATGGACGAAGCCGGAGGTATCCGGCGACAGCAGGTCGTTGTTGTGGCGCACCAGGTGGTCCGTCGGCGCGGCCGGATCGAACGCCCCTTCGTACAGGAAGATAGCGCTATCAAAACCAGCAATGGCAAGGAACTGCCAGGTGCCGGCGGCCGTCACCTCGAAGCTCAAGGCGTCGTACGGCACGGTGGTGCCCGCATCGAGGTAGATGGCGCCCACGTCCAGGGTCGTGGCGCCCGTCGTGTTGCCCCGGTCAATATGGAAATCGGCCCGGGCATTGCCGGCCAGGCCAACGGTCAGCGCGCAGATCGTGAGCGTTGCACGGAGCAGCTTGTTGAAGTTCATCGCAAGTCCTTTTGAGAGTGGAGAGAGAAATCAATGGCCTGATGAGCGAGCCCGGCAGGCGATATCAGTATTGCACGGACGATTTGCCGATATTAAGCAATAGACAAGTTTTTTTATTGCATGAACTTATGAATTTATTCCTTGCATGCTCTCTTTCCCTATGGCCAGCGGCGCCAGAGCGGAACAGCGAAGGTCCGACGGAATGAAGTGTGGTCGCGCGCTGTGGGCGCGGCGCGACAGGCCCCGAATGGGGGATTGCAAGAGAGAAGGAAGCGGCTTACAGCGTTGCCAGCAAGGCGTGGGCGGCGGCCACGTCGCGCGTGCCCTGGCCTTCCGTGCAGCGTTCCAGCACGGGCGTGAGCAGGCCGGCGCCTTCGCCGCCGCGGCCAGCGCCGCGCAGCAGGCGCGCCAGGCTGGTGGCGGCACGTACTTGCCAGGCCAGCGCGCCACCCTCCCCGGCCATGGCCAGCGCGCGGCGAAACAGGTTTTCGGCCTGCACGCGGGCGCCGATGCGGCCGACCTGCTCGCCCCAGCAGCGCAGCAGCTCGGGCCCGGCCCAGCCGGCATGGCCCGACTCGGCGCGCACCAGCGCAGCCGGCGTCAGCAGCCGCTCGTGCAAGGTGCCCAGCATGTCCAGGTGCAGCCCCGTGCACAGCGCGTGGCGGGCCAGCGTGTCGGCCGGTTCCGCGCCCTTGGCGCCGCCCTGCCTGGCCAGGCCGACCCGGAACAGGCGCGCCCAGAACAGCCAGCGCGCCAGGTTGCCCCGCTGCGCCGTGGCCGCCATCATCGCCGCATACGTGCTGGCGGCGTCGATATCGCCCCGCCACAGGGCCACCGGACAGGCCGACAGCAGTGCGTAGCACAGGCTGGCGTCGTGTTCCAGCGCCTCGGCCTGGCGCACCGCCTCGGCCGCGACGGTGCCGGCCTGGTCGGACAGCCCCTGCAGCCACAGCACGCGGCTGCGCAAGGCCAGCGCGGCGACGCGCTCGTCGGCCCGGCCCACGTTGGCGCGCCGGCCCGGCCCGGCCGGCACCGGCAAGTCGACCTGCCGGCGCGCGCCGCGCTGGTCGCCCAGGTAGTGCAAGGTGCGCGCCAGCAGCATGTCCTGCGTCGCCGCCGGTGCCGCACCCGCGAGTGCATTGCGGCGCGCGGCCCACTGCGCGGCTTGGCGGTAGTCGCCATCGAGCAGCGCATCGGTGCAGCGGCCCCACAGCGCCTCGGCCTGGCCGGCATCGGCGCCAAGGCCCTCGGCCAATGCCTGCGCCGCGGCGAAGGCATTGGCGCGGGTCAGCGCGGCATCGTCGCCGGCCACGTGCAGCAGCGCGTGGCCCAGCGCCAGATGCAGCGCCGGCGCCAGGTGCGGCGCGCAATCGCTGCGGGCCAGCGCGGGTCCCAACCGGGCGCGGTATTCGTCCAGCAGCGCCAGCTGGTACCACAGCGGCGCCGACACCACCGCCAGCTCGATGCCGACGGCGGCCTCGCCCTCCGGACCGAAGGCCCAGTCCAGCGCGGCGCGCACATGGTCGATGCAGTGGCCGTGGCGGCGCAGCCATTGCGCCGGCGCCAGCACCTGCCAGTCGTCCTGGGCGGCGGCCAGCATGCGCACGTGGAAGCGGGCATGCCGCGCCGCCGCCATCGCCGCCTCGCCGCTGGCGCGCAGCTTTTCCAGCGCATAACTGCGGGTGGTGTCGAGCAGCCGGTACTGCACCGCCGCGCCGGCCGCTTCGACCCCCACCAGCGACTTGGCCGTCAGGTTGGCGATGCGCTCGAACACGGCCTCGGGGCCGACGCCGGGGCCGTGCGCCACTTCGGCCGCCGCAGCCAGCGTGAAGCTGCCGCGGAACACGGCCAGGCGGCGCAGCACGGCCTGGTCCTCGGGGCACAGCATGTCGTGGCTCCAGTCCAGGGTGGCGCGCAGGGTCTGGTGACGGGGCAGCGCCGTGCGCCGGCCGCGCGTGAGCACGGCGAAGCAGTCGGACAGGCGCAATGCCAGTTCGTGCACGCCGAAGAAGGCGGCGCGGCCGGCGGCCAGTTCGATGGCCAGCGGAATGCCGTCCAGGCGGCGGCAGATGTCGGCCACGGCCTGGGCATTGCCTTCGTCGATGGTGAAGCCGCCACCGTCGGCGCCGGCCCGTTCGGCGAACAGCTGCACGGAAGCCCAGTTGGCCAGCTGCACCGGCGTCACGGGCTGTGATGGCAGCGGCAGCGGCGGCACGGCCAGCGGCGCCAGCCGGTGCACCCATTCGCCCTGGGCCCGCAGCGGCTCGCGGCTGGTGGCCAGGATGTGCACGCGGGGCGCTTCGCGCAGCAAGCGCTCGACCAGGGCGGCGACCGCGTCGATCAGGTGCTCGCAGCCGTCCAGCACCAGCAGCAGGCGGCGTTCGCGCAGCCAGTCGGCCAGCGCGGCGACCATGCCGCCGGCCGGCACCTCGCCCTGCGGCGGTACGCCCACCAGCTGGGCCAGGGTGCCGGCCAGCAGCTCGGGATCGGCCAGCGCGGCCAGGTCGGCGCAGCGCACCTGGCCATCGAACGCGCTCGCCAGGCGCGCCGCCACGGCCAGCGCCACCGACGTCTTGCCCATGCCGCCCGGCCCGACCACCGTCAGCAGGCGCTGCGCCGTGACCTGCGCGGCCAGCTGGGCCAGCACGTCGTCGCGACCCACCAGGCGCTGGCGCGGCAGGCCGGGGAGCTGCACGTCGGGCACGGCCGGCGGCGGCGCGGGCGCCAGCAGCGGCGTGGCGGGAACGACGGGCACGACCGGGGCGACGAAGCAGTAGCCCCGCCCCACCACGTTGTCGACATAGGCCTGGTCGGTGCCCAGCACCTTGCGCAGCGCGCCCACGTGGACGCGCAGGTTGCCTTCCTCGACGACGGTATGGGGCCAGACGCGGGCGATCAGTTCGTCCTTGCCGACCACGGTGCCGGCCCGTTCGACCAGGGCCAGCAGCACGTCGAAGGCGCGGCCGGCCAGGCGCAGCGGCTGGCCGGCGCGGTACAGCGTGCGCTCGTGCGGTACCAGGTGGAAGTCGCCGAAGGCGAAGCCGCCGGCCGATCCCGCGCCCCGATCCGGCTCGCCGCCGGGCTGGGTCGGGTGTTCCGGAACATGCATGGGCCGCATCGCGCTTACCTCGAAAGCCAGATTGATTTTCAGACCAGGGAATTCTAACGTATCGAAGCGTGCAATTTAACCACTATTTACAGGGAGCGGCCAACTGCCGGAAAGGGGTAATGGAGAATCGTCATGACGCCATGCCGGGATTGGCCACGGCGGCACTGGCCCTGGCCGCCGCCAGCGCCGGCCGCCGCGCCGGCCTGCTCGACGCCATCGGCGGCGCGCTGGACGGCGCCCGGCAGCAACTGCCGCAGCGCGCCGCCGCCGACGCTGGCATCGACGCCGGCATCGCCCTGCGCCAGCACGATACCCTGCGCGGCTGGGTGCAGGCGCTGGCCGACGCGCTGCGCGGCGACGAACTGGCGGCCCTGTGCCCGGACGGCCCCCGCACCGTGCCGCTGGGCCCCGTGGCCAGCGTCGGGCCCCACGCCACCGCCTACGGCCTGGCCGGCATTCACGCGATGGCGGCGCTGGCGGCGGGTTGCCCCGTGCTGGCCGCCACCGGCACGCCGCCGGACAGCACCCTGCAATTGAACGACCTGATCGGCGGTGCCGTGGCGGCCTGCGGCCTGCCGTCGGGCGTCTTCACCTTGGTGCCGGATGCCGCGGCCGGGCTGCTGGGCCGGCATGCGCTGCGCGGCGCCATCAGCCGCGACGGCGCCAGCCACGGCACGCTGCATGGCCCGATCTGCGCCGGCATGACCCTGGTGGCCGAAGCCGACGGGCGCGAGGTGGCCTTCATCCTGCCCGGCGCGCTGAACGGGCACGCCGAGTACCTGGGCCAGCAACTGGCCAGCCTGGCCGGCCCGGACGCGCTGGTGGCCGCCATCGACGGCGACGGCTATGTCGACCTGCGCGAGGCGCTGGTGGAGCGCCCGGGCACGGCGCCGTTCGAGGAGATGACGGCGTCGGCCATCATCGCCGCGCCGCTGCTGGCACGGCGCCGCCCCGGCGGGCTGCTGGTGCGCTGCGCCGACGCGGGCGAGCTGGCCGCGCTGGCCGGCGTGCTGGGGCCGCAAGCCAGCGCCAGCCTGCACGTGCAAGGCCCGGATGCGGCGCTGGCGGCGGGGCTGCTGCCGGCGCTGGAACTGATGGCGCGCCACCTGCACTTCAACCGCTTCGGCGCGGCGCTGCTGCCCACGGCATCCGGCGCGCGCGACGCCATCGGGCGCTTTCGCCGGCCCGTGTTCCACCACCCGGCATGAATGGTTACCTGCCCACGGCCCCGACCGGGTTAACAACGCTTAACAAGGATTTATTGGCGCCGGCCCCGGCCCGCTCCCTACAATCATGTCACCCGCTACCACCAAGAGCCGCCTGATGCCCCCATCCCCGTCACAGCGCAGCGCCGAGAAGGTCGGTGTCGCCCAGATCCGCATCCGCCAGGAAGCGGCCCGCAGTACCGCCGTGCTGGGTTCCTTCATCGCGGCCGACAAACTGCTCAAGTCGTGGGCCAGTGCCTCGCGGACCCAGGCCGAGTGCGAGTTCGAGATCCGCTACCTGGACGGCAGCCGCCTGAGCGGCCTGTATCCGATGTGGCAGAAGTGCACCACGCGCCAGTCGCTGGGCGCCTATGTGCGCCGCGTTCTGCAATGCGACGACGCGGCGCCGGCCTTCCGGATCGCCGCCGGCGCCGGACCGGAGCGCTTCCTGGAACGGTATGAGGTGGAGGATTTCGCGGAGTCCTGAGCTGGCGTGGCCTGCCCCCGGACTGGCCCTGTCAGCATCGTGTAATAATTCCCATTTACCATCGGGGTTCGCCACACCGGGAGCCCTTCATGACCGTCCCACCCTGCGCGTGGCCGGAACCGTGCGTATGTTTCGGTCCGTTCCGCCTGTACCCGCAGCAGCGCGTGCTGCTCGAGCACGACCGCCCCTTGCGCCTCGGCTCGCGCGCCTTCGACATCCTCGTCACCCTGGTCGAACGGGCCGGCGAAACCGTCGGCAAGGAAGCGCTGATGGCCAGGGTCTGGCCCGACACCGTCGTCGAGGAAGCCAACCTGCGGGTCCACGTGGCCGCGCTGCGCAAGGCCCTGCGCGCCGCGCCCCACTGCATCGACAGCGTGGCGGGCCGGGGTTATTCCTTTGTCGCCACCGTGCGGCGCCAGGCCGCGCCCGTCATTCCGCCCTGCCCGCCGCCGCCCGCCACGGCCCTGGTGGGGCAGGACGAAGCCATCGACACCCTCACGCTGCGCTTGCAGGAACGCCGGCTGGTCACCCTGGCCGGCACGGGCGGCGTCGGCAAGACGGTCGTGGCCTTGACCGTGGCGGCGCGCCTGGCCGGGCGGCTGCCCACCTGCCGCGCCGATTTGTCGGCCGCCGCCGACGGGGCCGCGCTGCCGGCCGTGCTGGCCGCGGCGCTGGGCCTGGCGCCCGGCCCTGACCCCTTGAACGACATCCTCGTGCTGCTGCGCGAACGGGAGCTGCTGCTGGTGATGGACGGCTGCGAGCACGTCATCGATGCCGCCGCCAACCTGTGCGAGCAGTTGCTGCACCATGCGCCGGGCCTGCGCATCCTGGCCACCAGCCGCGAGGCCCTGCGCGCCGCCGACGAATGGGTGCAGCGCCTCGCGCCGCTGGCGTTCCCGCCAGCCGATGCGTCCGATATCCTGGCCTGGCCTGCGCCCGCGCTGTTCGTCCGCCGCGCCGCGCAGGCCGGTGCCACCGTGACGGCGGCCGACCTGCCCGCCGTGGCCGACATCTGCCGCCGCCTCGATGGCGTGCCGCTGGCGCTGGAGCTGGCGGCGGCCCGCACCGACCTGTTCCACGTGCGCGAGCTGGCGGCCCGGCTCGACGCTCCCCTGCAACTGCTGTACGGGGGACGCCGCACGGCACCGGCGCGGCACCGCTCGTGGCGCGCATGCCTGGACTGGAGTTATGCGACCTTGGCGCCGCTGGAGCGGATCGTGCTGGGCCGGCTGGCCGTGCTGGGCGGGGAGTTCACGCTGGCCACCGCGGCGGCGGTGGCGGCCGGTCCGGACATCCGCCCCGCCCAGGTCGAAGACGCCGTGGCGACCTTGAACGAACGTTCCTTGCTGGCGACCCGCCAGACCCCGGCCGGCGTGCGCTGCCGCCTGCTGGCGGGCACCCGCGCGTATGCACTGGCGCTGGCATTGCCCGGCGCCCCGGTGGCGGCGGAAGCACCGGCGCCGGGCCGGCACCCTGCCGCTACAGCGTAAACAACTGCACGCGCAGGCGCGGCAGCAGGGCCGCCGTCTCCGGATGGTCCAGCAGGGGCATGGCGGCACCGGGCGCGGCCTGCACGCCGCTGCGTTCGAACAGGGCCACCGCCAGTTGCGTGTTGAGCTGCTTGCTGACATAGCGGATGCCGTCCGCCTCGGGCACCTGGGCGTGGATGGCGCTGCTGAGCTGCTGGGTGGGGGCATAGTCGTCGCTTGCGCTGACGTCGTTGTTCAGGCCCAGGCGTTTTAATGCCATGCCGCTCAGGTCGACCAGGCGCAGGCGCGTTTTGCCCGGATGCACGTAGTGCACGATGGATCGGCGCGCGACGGCGCTGCGGTCCAGCCACCATTGGCCGCCCCGGTGGTCGCCTGCCGTGTGCAGGATGGTTTCGCAGATGGCCACGGCCAGCGTGTCGGCCGCGTAGGTGACGCCGAACACCCTGGCAGCGTCGTCGAAGCGGTAGCGCCCGGTCGTGCCCCACCACGGCTCGGTGCCGGGCTGCAGGGAGAGCCGCAGCAGGCTGGCGACGTCGACGTGGCAGAAGTCCAGTTCCCCGGTCGCGCGCAGGGCGGCGAAATCGGGAAGGTGCGGACGGATCAAATACGTTCCCAATCGCCGGCCAGCGCGACGATGTCGGCCGTACGATCGGCCGCCTCGGCCACCGTCTTGCCGCCCAGGCTGCCGTGTTTGCGGGTAAAGAAGAGCAGGCGCGCCCCGGCCGCCACGTCGGGCGGGAAGGCGCGGTTGATGCGTTCGAAGTCGGGTCGCAGGAAATGCAGCGCGGCGGCAGGATAATAATGCAGCCGGCCCATGCGTACGGAAAAGATTTCGCCCCGGGTGCGGGCCTTGTCCAGCGCCTGGCGGGTGATGCCCCAGGCCGCTGCCAGCGTTTCGCCGTCGATCAGGCTGCCATCGCGGGCCATGGCGGCGATCAGCGCCTCGCCCCGGTGGCTGTCCGTCGTGGCCCCGCCCACCTCGGCCGCATTGGCGGGCACGCCAGCTTCCCGCCCCAGCGGCGACACGCGCGCATGGATGCCATGGGCCCGCAAGGCGGCGTAAAGCTGCTCGATGAAGACATGTGCCTGGGGCACGGCGTCATCGACCTCGACCAGGTAAGCATACGATGTGGCGCAGGAAGCCTCATCGTCGGCGGCCTGCCGCGACAGGCCGGCAGTAAAAGTTTGCAATGCTGTGGCTGAACTCATGGCGACCTCGGGTTGATGGCAACTGGGACCAGTGTAGCCCACAATGGCTTCTTGCGCAACTTGAGCAACCTAAGCAACTGACGCAAGCAGCGCAAATCCAGCAACCGGCCGGGGAGCAACCCCGGCCGGCCAGCTTATTTGCTGAGCACATCCTCCCCGCTGCCGCCGCCGAAGACGAGCGCACCGTCGCGCACGTCGATGCGGATCGCATCCTTCGGCCCGAAGCGCCCTTCCAGGATCAGCTTGGACAAAGGATTCTCGATCTGCTGCTGGATGGCCCGCTTCAGCGGTCGCGCCCCGTATACCGGGTCGTAACCCGCCTCGGCGATTTTCTGCAGCGCCGCATCCGACACTTCCAGCCCCATTTCCATCCGCTGCAACCGGTCTTCCAGAATCTTCAGCTGGATCTTGGCGATGGAACCGATGTTCTTCTCGTCCAGGCCGTGGAAGACGACGATCTCGTCGATCCGGTTGACGAACTCGGGTCGGAAGTGCGAGCGCACCTCGGCCATCACGGCCAGCTTGACGATGGCCGGATCGGATTCCTCCATCGACTGGATCTTCTGCGAACCCAGGTTGGACGTCATGATGATGACGGTGTTCTTGAAGTCCACCGTACGCCCCTGGCCATCGGTCATGCGGCCGTCGTCGAGCACCTGCAGCAGCACGTTGAAGACGTCGTGGTGGGCCTTCTCCACCTCGTCCAGCAGGATCACGCTGTAGGGCTTGCGGCGCACGGCCTCCGTCAGGTAGCCGCCCTCGTCATAGCCCACGTAGCCGGGCGGCGCGCCGATCAGGCGTGCCACCGAATGCTTCTCCATGAATTCGCTCATGTCGATGCGGATCATCGATTCCTCGGTATCGAACAGGAAAGCGGCCAGTGCCTTCGACAGCTCGGTCTTGCCCACGCCCGTGGGGCCCAGGAACATGAAGGAGCCATACGGCCGGTTCGGGTCGCCCAGGCCGGCGCGCGAGCGGCGGATGGCGTCGGCCACGGCGTTGATCGCCTCGTCCTGGCCCACCACGCGCTCGTGCAGCTTCTCCTCGATATGCAGCAGCTTGTCCCGTTCGCCCTGCATCATGCGCGACACGGGAATGCCCGTGGCCCGCGATACCACTTCGGCGATTTCCTCGGCACCGACCTGGGTGCGCAGCAGTTTCGGCTTGTCCTGGGCCGCGCCGGCCGTCGCCTCGGCCTGCTTCAACTGCGCCTCCAGTTCCGGCAGGCGGCCGTACTGCAACTCGGAGACGCGCTGCCAGTTCGACGCGCGCGTGGCTTCCTCCATCTGCAGGCGGATGCGCTCGATCTCTTCCTTGATGTGCGTCGTGCCCTGCACATTGGCCTTCTCGGCCTTCAGGATCTCCTCGAAGTCGTTGTACTCGCGCTGCAGCTTGGCGATCTCCTCGTCGATCAGGTCCAGGCGCCGGCGCGAGCCTTCGTCCTTCTCGCGCTTGACGGCTTCCTTCTCGATCTTCAGCTGGATCAGCCGGCGTTCCAGCTTGTCCATCACTTCGGGCTTGCTGTCGATCTCGATCTTGATCTTCGAGGCCGCCTCGTCGATCAGGTCGATCGCCTTGTCGGGCAGGAAGCGGTCCGTGATGTAGCGGTGAGACAGCTCGGCCGCGGCGATGATGGCCGGGTCGGTGATTTCCACCTTGTGGTGCAGCTCGTACTTGTCCTGCAGGCCGCGCAGGATGGCGATGGTCGCCTCGACGGTCGGCTCGTCCACCAGGATCTTCTGGAAGCGGCGCTCCAGCGCCGCATCCTTCTCGATGTATTTGCGGTACTCGTCCAGCGTGGTGGCGCCCACGCAATGCAGTTCGCCCCGGGCCAGCGCGGGTTTCAGCATATTGCCGGCATCCATCGCGCCTTCGGCCTTGCCGGCGCCCACCATCGTGTGCAGCTCGTCGATGAAGACGATGGTCTGGCCTTCGTCCTTGGCCAGCTCGTTCAGCACGGATTTCAGGCGTTCCTCGAACTCGCCGCGGAACTTGGCGCCGGCCAGCAGCGCGGCCATGTCGAGCGACAGCACCCGCTTGCCCCGCAGCGAATCGGGCACTTCGTTGTTGACGATGCGCTGGGCCAGGCCTTCGACGATGGCCGTCTTGCCCACGCCCGGCTCGCCGATCAGTACGGGATTGTTCTTGGTGCGCCGTTGCAGCACCTGGATGGCGCGGCGAATCTCGTCGTCGCGGCCGATGACGGGGTCGAGCTTGCCCTGGCGGGCCCGCTCGGTCAGGTCCATCGTGTATTTTTTCAGGGCCTCGCGCTGGCCTTCCGCTTCCTGCGAATCGACCTTGTTGCCGCCCCGGACCGTGTCGATGGCCGATTCCAGCGCCTTGCGCGACAGGCCGTTCTCGCGGGCCAGGCGGCCCGCCTCGGACTTGTCGTCCGTCAGCGCCAGCAGCACCATTTCGCTGGAGACGAACTGGTCGTTGCGCTTCTGGGCTTCCTTGTCGGCCAGGTTCAGCACGGCGATGAGTTCTCGGCTGACCTGGACGTTGCCGCCCGTGCCGGACACCTTCGGCTGCGAGCCCAGGCTCGATTGCAGCGCCTTGGTCAGGCCGCCGATATTGACGCCGGCGCGCTGCAGCAGCGAGCGGGCGGCGCCGTCGTCCTGGTTTAACAGGGCGAGCAGTAGATGCAGGGGTTCGATGTAGGGATTGTCGTTGCCGACGGCCAGGCTCTGGGCGTCGGCGAGTGCTTCCTGCAGCTTGGTAGTCAGTTTGTCTTGACGCATTTTGCGCATACTCCAAAGTTTTATCTAAGGATAAAGTTAGGATATGCAGGTCCTTTTTCAAGCAGGACTTTTCACACTGGTCAAGCGTGCCTCATCCTTGTCCGGCCAGACTTTGCGCAGTTTCAACACGCCACTTGTCCAGTGCCGCGTCGTCGCTGACGCGGGCATCGACCCAGCGCTCGCCGGCGGGGGTACTTTCCTTCTTCCAGAACGGCGCTTCCGTCTTCAGGTAATCGATGATGAACTCGCAGGCGGCGAAGGCCTCGCCCCGGTGCGCGGACGTGACGGCCACAAGCACGATCTGGTCCTGCGGCAGCAGCGGCCCGACCCGGTGCAGCACAAAGGCATCGAAGATGGGCCAGCGCGCCAGCGCCTGCTCGATGATGGCGTCGATCGACGCCTCCGTCATGCCGGGATAATGCTCCAGCTCCATCGCCGCCACCTGGGCGCCGTCGTTCAGGTCGCGCACCGTGCCGACGAAGGTGACGATGCCGCCCACCTTGGGCTGGCCGGCGCGTAGCCGCGCCACTTCCTGCGACAGGTCGAAATCGCCCGTCTGGATACGCACCCTGCTCATCAGGCCCCCGTGCCGACGCGGCGCAGCAGCACCTCGATGCGGCCGACGGTACGCTCGTCCGCCAGCGCCGGCAGCGCGCACAGCCCGGCCAGTTGCGAGGCCTGGCCGCCATGGCCCGCCTTGTGTCCCGACTTGAGCGAATCCTGCAGCACCTCGACCTGCATCTTCAGGCGGTCGCGGGCGAATTCGGCGCCGCTGTCGATGCCGGCCACGATCTCCAGCCGCAGCACTTCGGCAAGCAGGCGCGGCGCGTTGGCGGCCAGCTTGGCGCCAAAGGCCGCGCGGGCACCGTCGTCAAGCGCCTTCAACGCCGCATCGAAGCGCCCGCGCAGGGCCCTGTCGGTATCACCGCCCGATGGCGGCAAGGCCTGCCAGCGCCCGTTCCAGTCGGCCAGGTCGATGGCGTCGACACCGGCCACGGCCGTCTCCAGCGCCTGCACCAGGCGCAGCTTGTCGCGCAGCGCATTGGCCTGGGCCGCGCCGGCGCGCTTGCGAATCGCGTCGCCGATGGCCTGCACCCGCGCCACGGCGGCGCGGTAGCGCTGCTCGATGCGCTGCTCGGCCGCGCGCGGCACCACGCCGGCCGCGTGCCAGGCGCTGGCCGCATCCTTCAGCGCCTTGCCGATGGCGGCCAGCTGGGCCTTGTCGTCGCCGTCGAAGCTGGCGTTTTCCAGGGTTTCGCAGACGGCTTCGCGGGCATGCAGGTGCACCTTGCGTTCATGGTCGGCCGCGTGGGCCGATTCCTTGCGCTTGGCGAAGATGGTATCGCAGGCCGCGCGGAATTTCTGCCACAGGGCCTGTTCCTGCTTGCGCTCCAGCGGCAGCGCCTTGGCATGGCCCTGCCAGCTTTCCTGCAGGCCCCGCAAGGTGTCGACGGTATGGCGGTCGGCCGGATTGAGCTTGTAGACTTCCTCGATCAATTGTTCGCGCCGCGCCACCTCGATGGCACGCTGCCCTTCCAGCGGTGCCATCAGGGTTTCCATGGCCTTGCCGAAGGCGGAGTCGAGCTTTTTCTTGTCCTTGCGGTCGATCGTGCCCAGCCGGCTCCAGGCCTGGCGCAGCCGCTGCGACACCGACGCCAGCGCGCGCCAGTCCTCGCGCGCGGCGGGCGAATCGGCGATCAGCGCATGCACTTCGTCGATCATGGCCTGGGCCTTGGCGGCGTTGCCGTGGCGCTCGTCGGCCAGGTGCTTGAAGTGGGCCGCGGCCGGCGCATAGGCGGCCGTGCAGGCGGCATCGAACTTCTCCCACAGGCTTTTCGGCGCCGCGCCGGACACGTTGTCCAGCGCCTTCCACCGTTCGCGCATGGCACTGACCTTGCGGGCCAGTTCGCTCATCGACAGGCCCTGCCCCGGCAGCTCCTCGACGGCATGCACCATTTCCTCGCGCGACACGTTGCCGCCCCACCGGGCCCAGGCGGAAAGGCGTTTCAGCTCGCCCCGGATATGGGCCAGCCGCTCGGCCTGCTGCGGCGTCAGGCGGCCCGTCTTGGTGTCCTTCAGCGTCTTGTCGTGTTCGGCGGCCGTATGCAGCTGGCCGGCCTCCAGCGCCGCTTCCATCGCATCGACCAGGGCCATGAAGCGGGCATTGGCTTCCTTGTCCGCCGGCGTGACCTTGTGCTTTTCGCGGGGCGGACGCGGCGGCTGGGCGGACTCGGCCGGTGCAGTGGCCGCTTGCGGCTCGGCCGTTCCGGCCGCGGTCGTGTCGTCGCCGGCAGTGGCGTCGCCTGTAGCACTGGCGTCGCCAGCGGTGACAGTGGATTCTTCCGCCGGTTCGGCCGCCGCCGTCTGAACAGCAGGCTCGACGGCTGCCGGCGCGGGCCGGGCCGGTGCCTGGGCCGCCAGCGCGGCGCGGGCCTCGGCCAGCGCCGCATCGAAATCGCTCAGCAGGTGGCGCGGCAAGGTGGCCCGTTCCGGATCGGCCACGTGCGCCATGTGGGCCGCGCCCAGGCGCTCCAGCTCGGCCTCGTCGGGCGTGGCGGCCAGACGGCGCACGGCGGCCAGCGCATCGCGCACGCTGCGCTGCAATGTCACCTGCGCTTCCAGCCGCGCGCCCAGTTGCGCGCGCAGCACACCGAAACGCTCGGCCAGCGCGGCCGGGGCGGCAATCACCTGCCACAGGCGGTCCAGGTCGGCGACCTGGTTCGGCGTCAGCTTCTCATCGGCCAGCAGGCGCTCGGCCGTGCTGATGCTGAGCTCGGCCTGGCGCTGCTCGGCCTGGGCATGGCGGATCGCATCGAGCCGCCCCTGGACCAGCTTGGCCACGCGGCGGTCCGTATTGCGCACGGCCTGCTGCACCCGTTCCAGCATCGGCTGCGACACGACGTGCTCGGCGGCGGCCAGCCGCACGTCGGCGAATTCGCTTTGCAGGATCAGCTCGACGGCACCGGCTTCGTTCCCGGCCAATGCGCGGGCCGCCTCGACCTGCGCGGCCCGGCGCGCGGCCGCATCGGCTGCACCGTCGGGACGGGCTTCGCCGCCCGCGCGCGGATCGGAACCCTTGGAGTCCAACCCCTTGGAATCGGAACCGTTTGAATCTGGACCTTTGTCGCCGGGCCGCTTGAAAAGGAATTCAAACATGATGTGCTATCGATGGATCAAAACCGCCATCATAGCGCAGCGCCGCAGTTCGCGGCGGCGCTTATCCGCCACTGGCACGGCCGGCGCCACCGTCGAGGCCAAGCTCACGGCCGCCGCCGTGACGATGCCGGCCCTACTCGCCGCCGGCCGCGCGCTGCCCGGACAGGCGCTTGAGCGCCCGCTGGCGCAGCTCGGGCCGGGACTCGGGCAACACGATATCGAGCTGCGAGACGGCGCCGGCCGGCGGCGCCAGGCGCGGCACGATGGCGATTGGTTCGCCTTTCGATTGGTCGACGCGTTCTCCATCCTGCCCGGCATGGCGCGCAATGCCCGGTGCATCGCCCGTGTCCCGCTCGGGCAGGCCGGCATCGACGCCGCTGCGGCGCGCCTCGGCCATCTGCGCATCGTGCACCAGCAGCTTGTTGGCGATGGCGAACCACGCTTCGCCGCAGATGGCGCTGCGGGCGATGGCGAACAGTTCCTTTTCTTCCTTCTCCAGCCGGTGCAGCAGCGCGCTGCAGAAGCTGTCCATGGATTCGCAGATGGCCAGCACTTCGCCGTCGTCGCGATTGCCTTCCACCAGGTTCTCCTTCAGGCGCCGCACGACGGCCAGCGCGGACTGGTTCAGCCGGCTCAACTCGTCGAGCAACTGGTCGGCCCGCTCGGTGGCCTGGCGCAGCGCGGGAATCAGGTACAGCTCGACCTTGCGCCAATGGCAGGCCTGGTACAGCCGTTCCAGCGTTTCGCATGCGTATTCAAGTTGCGACAACGTCAGGCTCTGCTGACGGGTCAGGGTCGACTGCACATACTTCTGGAATGAAAGCAAACTCAGACGGATGTGGGCCTGCTCGACGGACAAGGCAACCAGAGTATAAGTGGCCGTTAACATTCTTGCTCCCAGGGCTGGACGGAAGTACAAGTGTAAATAGCACCGACAAATCGACCTTGACCTAGCACAAAGTCGGGAACAGGTTGTTTCCTACCTTTCTAGGATGTTTTCGCATGCAAGGGCAGCTCCAGCAGCACGCTGCCCGCTTCATTGCCTGGCAGCACGTTTCCGCCGAAGCGCCGCACCAGCTGCTGCACGCCCGTGTTCTCCGCCAGCGCGTCGCCCGTCAGCGCGCCCGTGCCGCGGCTGCGGAAGTACTCGACCAGCTTGCCGAACAGGATCGTGCCCAGGCCCTGGCCTTTCAGGTCGGAGCGGATCACTATGGCGAACTCGGCGGTGCGGTTGTCCGCGTCCGCCACGGCCCGCACCACGCCCAGGGTCTCGGGCAGGCCGTCGCTGCCGGTGCGGGTGGCGATGAAGGCCATCGCGCGGTCGTAGTCGATCTGCGTCAGCCGGGCCAGCTGGGCCGGCGGCAGTTCGCGCAGGGTGGTGAAGAAGCGCAGCCGCACGTCGTCCGGGTCGAGCGCGGCGAAGAAACGCACGTGGGCCGGCGCGTCCTCCGGGCGGATCGGGCGCAGCAGCAACTGCCCGCCCTGCCACGGCACCAGCTGCTCCAGCGCCTGCGGATACGGCCGGATCGCCATCGCCGACTCCGGCCGTGGCGGGCCCAGCTCGATGACGGCCTCGCCCACCTGCAGGCCGCCCACGTCCACGGCCAGCGGGTCGAGCACGAGGCCGGCCACCTGGTCCAGGTCCGCCACCAGCTCGGCCACGCGGACCAGGGCGCCGCACAGCGCGTCGGCATGCTCGTCCAGCACCCGGCCGGCCTTGCTGCGCTGGACGATGTCGCGCGCCAGCACCAGGTTCAGCGGCGGCAGGCCGACGGCCCGGTCGTGGGCGGCGCGGCCGGCACTGCCGCCCAGGCCGAAGCCGATGGCCGGTCCGAACACGGGGTCCACCGTCATGTCGATGCGCAGCAGCGGCGTATCGTCGCGGCAGTCGCGCGCGCCGCTGTCGGCCAGCACCAGGCCGTAGGCGGCCAGCACGGTGCGGCATTGCGCGGGCGCCAGCCGGTCCTGGCCCGCGGCCCGCGCACCCGCCACCAGCGCGCGCGCCGCCTCGCGCGCCGCCTGCGCCTGCGGCACGTCCGGCGTGCCGCTTTGCGCCGGCACCTCGATCAACAGGGCCTGGTTGCGCTGGTACTGGACGATCTGGCCGAAGGCGCGCACCGCCTTTTCCGGCGTGTCGTAGGTGGGGAGGTTCGCTTCGGCGAAGATGGCGCGGGCCTCGGCCACGCCGGCCCCGCCCAGCCAGCAGGACAGCACACTGCGGCGCGCCTCGCGGATCAGCGGGGCCAGCGCCTGCGCCACTTCCGTGCTGCCGGCGGACGATGTCGGCGCGTGCACCAGCAGCAGCGCGTCGGCCTGCGGTTCGGCCAGCATGCCGGCCAGGGCCGCCACGTGGCGCGCCGTGTCCGCGCGCACGCCGATATCGAGGGGATTGGCCGGCACGGCGCCTTCCGGCACGTGCGGCCGCAAGGCGCGCACGGTCTCGGGCGACAGGCCCGCCAGGCGCCCGCCGATCCAGTCCAGCGCATCCGTGGCCAACAGGCCCAGGCTGGTGCCGTTGCAGATCACGCCCAGCCGTTCGCCGGCCAGGGGCCGCGCCCGCGCCACCGTTTCCACCGCGTCGAACAGGTCGGCCGACGAATGCACCCGCAGCATGCCGGCGCGACGGATGGCGGCGTCGTAGACGCGGTCGTCCCCTCCCCGGCCCGATTTCAACACGACCACCGGCTTGCCGCGCGCGGCGATGCGGGCGGCCGACATGAACTTGCGGGCATTGCCCACCGATTCGATGTGGACGACGATGGCGCCGGTGTCGGCGTCGCCGGCCAGGAAGTCGAGCAGGTCGCCCGTGTCGATATCGACGCCTTCGCCCAGCGACACGACGCGCGAGAAGCCGATGTTCTGCTGGCGCGCCCAGTCCAGCACGGCCGTCATCAGCATGCCCGACTGCGAAACGAAGGCGATGCGGCCGGCCTTGGCGCCGACGTGGGCAACGCTGGCGTTCAGCCCCGCGGCGGGCGCCACCAGGCCGATGCCGCCCGGCCCCAGGATGCGCAGCTTGTACGGGCGCGCCGCCTTCAGCATGGCCTGGCGCACGCTTGCCGGCAGGGGCGTGAGGACGATGACGGCGCGGGTGCCGCGCGCGCCCAGGTCGTGGATCAGCCCCGGCACCGTGTCCGGCGGCGTGCAGACGACGGCCAGGTCCGGCCCGCCGCCCGGGGTCTTCGGCAGCGCCGCGACGCGGGCGTAGCAGGCGATGCCCAGCAGCTCGTCGTACTTCGGGTTGACGGGCCACAGCGCACCGGCAAAGCCGCTGCCGGCCATATTGGCCAGCACCGTCGTGCCGATCCGGCCGGGCCGCTCGGAGGCGCCGATCACGGCCACGGTGCGCGGTTCGAACATCCGGTCCAGGTGACGCACGCTCATGCTCTTCCTTCCTGGCGCCTACCAGCGCGAAAAATGGTCTTCGGTGACGCCGGCCAGGCGCTCGACCGGGCGCTTGGGCCCTTCCGGCGTGCCCCGCACCCAGCCCGTGAAGGTACCGACCGGCTGCACGTAGCGGCTGGCGGCGATCTTCAGGTTGCGGTTCTGGCGCCGCGCGCCGTCCGGCGTGAAGACGACGTCGAGGCAGTCGTCCTCGGTGAAGACATGCCACGGCGCCATCGCGTCCTTGCGGTCGACGATGAAGCGGGCCGGCCCCAGCGGATGCAGGGCGCCGTCGAGCCACAGGGCATTCTCGCATGCGCCGAAGTACCCGGCCTGCAGGTTGAAGCCCAGGGCCAGGTCATGCGCGGACGCCCAGCGCCACGCCGTCTCGCGCGGCAGCAGGCCGTTCGAATAGTCGAAGCTGGCCACGCCGCCGGCCAGCGCGTATTCGTCGCGCCAGGTGCGCACCTCGCCGTCCAGCGCCAGGCCGCCGGACTTCTGCGTCGCATGCACGGCGCCGCCCGGCACCAGCCCCGTCGCCAGCAGCAGCGGCGAGTGCGGTTGGGCGAAGCGCGCGTCGATTTCCAGCCACGGGCAGCGCAAGGTCAGGCCATCCGGCCCGATCTCGATGCGGGTGGCGCGGCGCTCGAAACGGCTGGTGCCGCCGGCGTCATCGGCCAGCGCGACGGAGAAGCGCCCTGGCAGGCCGTCCTCGGAAAAATTGGCCATCATGTCGCCGTCGCTGCGATCGAAGGCGTAGCCGAAGCAGGTGCTCATCCAGCCCAGGTCGACGATGGCGACGGCGCAGAAGATGCGCTCGGTGGCCAGCGCCACGTAGTGCCAGCGCTTGTGGTGCAGCCGGCGCCACAGGGGGTTGTGCGCGTGCGGCGGCGCCAGCCGGGCCCAGTCAAAGCCGTGACCGAGGCCGGCGAAGCGGCCCAGCACGGGCCGGCCGTCGGCGCCGACGATGCTGGCCGGGGGCGCCGCCAGCACCGGTGCGGCATGTTCCACGGTCATGCGGCCTCCACCAGGGTCGCCGCGAAGGCGGAAGCCAAGGGGGTAGCCAAGGCGGCCGTCAATGCGGGGGCGAAGGCGGCGGGCTCCGTGCGGCCCACCTGCACGACGGGGCAGCCATGCCAGGCGGCGCAGCGCCGCAGGCCCGCCGCGATATCGCGCACGAAGCGCTCGCTGATGCGCAGGCCCGGCTGGAGCGCCAGCAGCTTGATCTCGAAGATGCCCTCCTTGCGGCGCGCCTTGGCGTCGACCCGGCCCACCAGCGCGCCCCGGCGCAGCAGCGGCAGCGTGAAGTAGCCGTAGCGCCGTTTCGCCGCCGGCGTGTAGCACTCCAGGCGGTAGTCGAAGCCGAACAGCTCCAGCGCGCGGCGCCGGTCCCACACCACCGGGTCGAACGGCGACAGCAGGGTCGTCAGGGTCGGCGCCAGCTGCCCCGCCGCCGCCGCCCGTGCCATGTCGACCATGTCGGGATGGATGTAGACGGGATCGCGCCAGCCGTCCACCGCCGCCGGCAGCAGTGCGCCCTCGCCGGCCAGCGCGGCCAGGTCGACCCGGGAACCGCGCGTGCGGTAGTAATCCGGTACCCAGGCCGCCTTGGCCACGCCCAGGGCGCGCACGGTGCGCAGGGCCAGCTCGCGCGCCACCTGGTCCGGCGGCGGCAGGTCGGCGTCGCTCCAGCCGGGCAGCACCCGTTCGGCCACGTCGTACACCCGCTGGAAGTTGTGGCGGCGGGCGATCATCAGCGCCCCAGTCGTGAACAGGGCTTCCAGCGAGCGTTTTTCCGGCTTCCATTCCCACCAGCCGCCCGCCTTGCCGTCCGTGCGTTCGAAGTCGGCCGCGCGCACCGGACCGTTGGCGCGCACATGGGCCAGCAGGGCCGCCACCTCGTCGGCCCGCTCGCGCAGCCATTTTTGCGGGAACTTCCAGCCCATGCGGGCCGGGTCGAGCATGCGGTGGCGCAGCAGCCGGTAGTCGGCTGTGGGCACGAAGCAGGCCTCGTGGGCCCAGTATTCGAACAGGGCACCTTCGGCCAGCAGTTCGTCCAGCCACGCCTGGGGGTAGTCGCCCAGGCGGCTCCACAGCACCAGGTAGGGACTGCGCGCGACGACGTGGATGGTATCGATCTGCAGCACCCCCATCCGGACGATCTGGTCCAGCACGTCGGCCTTGGCGGCGCGGCGCCGGCGCGGCTGGAGCAGGCCCTGGGCGGCAAGGTGCAGCGCCCTGGCGGCGGGCAGGCTCAAGTGCAGTGGCGTGGGCAAGTCGGTCCTTCCTGGGATGGTGGCGTGGCTATTCTAATGAATTTCGCCGCCGGCAGACAGGCGGCCCGGCGGTGGCGCCGCCCGGAACACTACGGGCGGCCACGTTTCATATAATATGGCAGTCCCCTGACCGCCGTACACCCCATGCGCCTGCTGCACACCTCCGACTGGCACCTCGGCCAGTCGCTGCATAATTTCGACCGCCACTACGAACACCAGTGCTTCCTGGACTGGCTGCTCGACACCATCGTCGCCGAACAGGCCGACGCGCTGCTGATCGCCGGCGACATCTTCGACAACGCCAATCCGTCGGCCGCGTCGCAGCGCCAGCTGTACCGCTTCCTGCAGCAGGCCCGCGAACGCGCGCCGGGCCTGGACATCGTCGTCACGGCCGGCAACCACGATTCGCCCGGCCGCATCGAGGCGCCCGGGCCGCTGCTGGCGGCGCACGGCACCCAGGTGATCGGCCACGTGCTGCGCGACGGCGACGGCAATATCGACATCGGCCGCATGGTGCTGCCCCTGACCAACCGCGCCGGCGACGTCGCCGCCTGGTGCCTGGCCGTGCCCTTCCTGCGCCCGGCCGACGTGCCGCGCGTGGCCCAGGAAGGCGCCGACAGTGTCGACGGCTACCTGGCCGGCATCGCCACCCTGTACGCCCAGGCCGAAGCCCATGCGGAAAGCCTGCGCCAGCCTGGCCAGGCCATCGTCGCCATGGGCCACTGCCATATGGTGGACGGGCAGATGTCGTCCGACTCGGAGCGCCGCATCGTCATCGGCGGCACCGAGATGCTGCCGGCCGGGATGTTCGGGCCGTCCGTGGCTTACGCGGCCCTGGGCCACCTGCACCTGGCCCAGCGCATTGGCCGCCACACCCATATCCGCTACAGCGGCAGCCCGATTCCCCTGTCGTTCTCGGAAGTGCTGTATCCGCACCAGGTGCTGCGGGTCGACCTGGACGGCGGCGCCTTGCAGGAGGCGGTCGCCATTCCCGTGCCGCGCGTGGTGCACCTGCTGCGCGTGCCGTCGCGCCCCGCCCCGCTGGCGCAGGTGCTGGACGAACTGGAAGCGCTCGATTTCCCGGAAGCGCCGCCGTACGCCCAGCCTTTCGTGGAAGTGCGCGTACTGCTGGACGCCCCCGAGCCTGGCCTGCGCTCGCGCATCGAGGCCGCGCTGGAAGGCAAGTACGTGCGACTTGCGAAGATCGACACGGCCAGCGCCGCGCGCGGCCCGTCGCTCGATGACGCGGCCCTGTCGCTGGACCAGCTGGCCCAGTTGCAGCCGGATGAAGTGTTCGCCCGCCTGTATCGCCAGAAGTTCGGCAGCGAGGCCCCGCCGGACCAGGTCGAGGCTTTCGCCGAACTGCTGCTGGCGGGGGTGTAGATGAAGATCCTGCGCATCGGCGGCAAGAATCTGGCTTCGCTGGCGGACGAATTTTCCGTCGATTTCGGCAGCGAGCCGCTGGCGTCCTCCGGCCTGTTCGCCATCAGCGGCCCCACCGGCGCCGGCAAGAGCACCCTGCTCGACGCCCTGTGCCTGGCCCTGTACGACCGCACGCCCCGCCTGGTGCATGCGCGCGGCAAGACGCCGGACGTGGGCGACCCGATCTCGTCGGACGACCCGCGCACCCTGCTGCGCCGGGGCACGCCCGAGGGCTACGCGGAAGTGGACTTCGTCGGCAACGACGGCAACGCCTACCGTGCGCGCTGGAGCGTGCGCCGGGCCCGCACCAAGGCCGCCGGCGCCCTGCAACCGACGGCGATGACCCTGCACGGCCTGCCGCAGCTGCATCCCATCGGCGCCACCAAGACGGAGGTGCGCGCGGAGATCGAGGCGCGCATCGGCCTGAACTTCGAGCAGTTCACCCGCGCCGTGCTGCTGGCGCAGAACGAATTCGCCACCTTCCTGAAATCGCAGGACGACGAACGCGGCATGCTGCTGGAAACCCTCACCGGCAGCACCGTCTACAGCGACATCTCGCGCCGCGCCTTCGAGCGCCAGAAGCAGGAACAGCACGCGCTGCAGCAGATCCAGGCCCGCCTGGCGGACCAGAAGCCCTTGTCCGGCGAGGAGCGCATTGAAACGGAACGGCTGGCGCGCGAGGCCGATGCGGCCCTGGCGGCGCTGGACGTGCAGCGGGGCGCGCTGGAGACGGACCTGCGCTGGCATGAACAGGCCGCGCGGCTGGCGCAGGGCGTCGACGAGGCGCGCGAGGCACTGGCCCGCCGCAGCGCGGAAGTGGCGGAAGCCGCACCGCGCCACGCGGCGCTGGCGCGGCTTGACGCGGTGCAGGAAGCGCGTCCGCTGCATGACGAGCTGGCCCGGCTGACGGCGGAGCGCACGCAGGCCGAGGCGTCGGCGGCACGCTGCGCGGAAGAAGCGGAACAAGCGCGGCTGGCCCAGGAAGCGGCCGGCAAGGCAGCGCAGGATTTGCAGGCCGCGGTGGCTGCGGCCGAAACGGCCCGGCTGGCCGCCGCGCCGCAGCTGGACCTGGCCAAGGCGCTGGACGCCCGCATCGACGCGATGCAGCCGCCGCACGCCCAGGCCCGCTCGGCCCGCGACGCGGCAGTGGCCGTCGTGACGCAGGCGGCAACGGCACTGAGCGACAAGCGCAACGAACGGCGCAAGCTGCACGAGGCGCAGCAGTTCAGCCAGGAGTGGCTGGCCCAGCACCGCCACTGGGCCGCACTGGGCCAGGAATGGCCCCGCTGGGAAGGCCTGTTCGGCCAGGCCGGCCGGGCGCTGGGCCAGGTGGATGCCTTCGCGGCCAAGCTGGCCCAGGCCCGCGGGCAGGCCACCGCGCAGCGCGATGCCGAGACGGCGGCGCGCGACCAGCTGGAAGCGGCGGCGGCGCGCGTGGCGGCACTGCAGGCGCAACGCGACGAGGCCGTGCGGGCCCTGGCCGCGTTCGACGCGGAGGCGCTGGGCACGCGCCGCGCGGCACTGGAACGGCGCCGCACGGCCCTGCTGGACGGCGAACGGCTGTGGAGCGAACTGGCGGCGCAGACGGCACGCGCCGCCACGCTGGACGACGATGCGGCGCGCCTGCGCGACACGCTGGCGCGGGCGCAGGCGCAATTGGGCGATGCGGAACGCGAGCACGCCGTGCAGAAGGCCGGGCTGGCCCAGGCCGAGCGCGCGCTCGCCGTGGCCGAAGCAGCCTGCGGCGACAGCGTGGAAGCCCTGCGCGACAGCTTGCAGGACGAGCTGCCCTGCCCCGTCTGCGGCAGCACCCAGCACCCCTACCACGGCGAAGGCAACGACAAGCTGCGGGCCATGCTGGCCCAGTTCCGCCAGGACGTCTCCGGCCGCCGCGAGGCGCTGGAACGGCTGATCGGCCATGGTGCCACGCAGCGCGCGCTGGCCAATACCAGCACCGAGCGGCTGGCGCAGGTCGCCACCGAGCGGACGGCGCTGGCCGCGGCGATCGAGACGTTGACGACGCGCTGGCAGGCGGCGCTGGCGGCCATCGCGGCCAGCGGTGCCGGTGCACCGGCGGGCCAGCCCGCGCCGTGGCTGGCGCAGGCGCTGGCCGATGCGGTCGAGGCTTCGCGCGCGCTGGAACAGGACGAAGCGGCGCTGCGCCGGGCCGCCCAGGCCCGCGACACCGTGCAGCGGGCCTACGACGAAGCGATGGCCGCGCAGGCGAAGTGGCAGGCGGCAGCCGCGACGGCGTCGACGGCACTGGCCCAGATGGCCGCGCAACTGGAGGCGCTGCAATCGCAGCACCTCGATGCGGCGGCGCGGCTGGACGGCCTGCTCGATGAGCTGGAACCGGCCTTCGCCGGCGTCGAGCAGCCGGACGCGGACTGGAAGGACGCATGGCGCGCCAATCCCCAGCACTTCCAGGCCCTGCGCCAGGCCGAAGGCAGCCAGTGGCAGAAGCAGCATGCCGCCATCGACAAGCGCAATGCCGACCTGGCCGCGCTGGAAGTGGAACTGAATGCCTTGGCCGAAGCCCACACGCGGGCCGCGGCGGACGAGCAGGCGGCACGCGTGGCCTTCGCCAAGGCCGACGACGCGCTGCGCGAGGCCCGCAATGGCCGCCTCGCCTTGTGGAACGGCGCGCCCGTGCAGGAAATGGAAGCACGGCTGCGCGGCGCCTGCGACGCGGCCCGGGCAAGCCTGGACGCACAGCAGCAGGCGGCCCAGCAGGCCGCCGAGCGGCGTACCCGCTGCGACGAGGCACTGGTGCAGGGCCGGCGCCGCATCGCCGAACTGGGTGACGCGGCCGCCGCCGCGATGGCGAAACTGGCGGCATGGCTGGACGCGTTCAAGCAGGCCCGCACGGAACCGGACCTGTTCGCGCCGGCGCCCGATGTCGGCATCGCCTCGCTGGACGAACTGCGCGCGCTGCTGGCCCATCCGCTCGATGCCGTGCGCGCCGAACGCCAGGCCTTGCAGGCATTGGAACAGGCCGTGGCCAATGCCCGCGCGGTGCTGCAGGAACGGCAAGCGCAATGCGCCCGCCACCGCGAGGCCGCACCGGCCGACGGCGAGCAGACCTTGGCCATGCTGCAGGCAGCGCTGGCGGACCTGAACGTGGCACGCACGGCGGCCCATGAGGTGGCGACGGCACACAAGCTGGCCCTGGCCCAGGACGACGAACGCCGCCGCCGTGCCAGCGCCGTGCTGGCCCAGCTGGAAAAGCAGGAAGCCATCGAGCGCAAGTGGGCCCGGCTGGCCGAGCTGATCGGTTCGGCGGACGGCAAGAAGTTCCGCAACTACGCCCAGCAGTTCACCCTGGACGTACTGCTCGGTTACGCCAACGCCCACCTGGGCCAGCTGGCACCTCGCTACCAGCTCAAGCGTATCGACAACCCGTCGCAGCCTTCGCTGGGCCTGCTGGTGCGCGACCTGCACATGGGCGACGACATGCGCTCCGTCCATTCGCTGTCCGGCGGCGAATCCTTCCTCGTATCGCTGGCACTGGCCCTGGGCCTGGCCTCGCTGTCCTCGAACCGGGTCCGGGTGGAATCGCTGTTCATCGACGAGGGCTTCGGCAGCCTGGACGCGGAAACGCTGCGCGTGGCGATGGATGCGCTGGACAATCTGCAATCGATGGGCCGCAAGGTCGGCGTCATCTCGCACGTGCAGGAAATGACGGAGCGCATCGCTACCCGTATCCTGGTGCAGCCGTGTGCGGGCGGGCGCAGCGCGATCAGCGTATATTGAGGCGTTCGATACCAACCGGGGCGGCGCGCGGTAAAATGCCGCCCCGTTCGACTTTCCTAGAGCCACCATGCTGAAAGCACCCCGTACCCTGACGTTCAAGTGCGCGAAATGCGCCAAGGCCGTCCAAGTTTCCCTGCAAAAAGTTTCCGCTTGCTCACATATCACGCCCTATTCGGGCGTGTGTGCCTGCGGCGAAGTGAAGCTGCACGCGATCGGCCAGCCCGAAGCGGTCCAGGCTTACCTGGCCTCGAACGGCTTGTGGACGCACCACCACTGATTGTCCTCAAGTTATCGGCGCAGCTGCCGATGTTCTTGGAGCAGATCCTTTTCGAGAGGCCATCATGACTTCGATCAACCCGTTCGGCGCCCGCCCTTACACGAATACCAGCAGCAGCCCGCTGGCCGACAACAAGCAGCAGTCGCCCGTCAGCAAGTCGGCCAGTGCGCCCGTCAAGGTGCCCGGCCAGGACCAGGTCGCCCTGTCCAGCAACGGCATCGACCTGCAGCAGCGCATCGCCGGGCTGGGCAACGCCACGGTCGACCTGGCCCAGAGCCTGCTCGGCAGTTTCGCCGAGGGCCTGTTCGGCGACGCCATGAAGGGCGCCACCATCGATTTCGATTCCGTCAGCCTGGAATCGAACTCCGCCTTCGCTGCCGGCGTTTCCCGCAGCCAGGCCGGCGGCAAGGTCACGCAAGCGGCTGGCTTCAGCTTGCAGGACAGTTCCCACTTCATGGGCAAGGGCACCATCACCCTGGCGGACGGCCAGAAGTACGATTTCGAGGTGGAAGTGCTGTACGAGGCATCCACGACGGCCGTGGCCGGGTCGGAGAGCGAAGAGCGCAAGCAACTGGCCGCGCAGAACCCGGCCATGCCGCTGCCGGCCGTCGAGTTCCCGGACATCGAATGGCCGGGCAGCCTGAACGACCTGTTCAAGATGATGGACAAGCAGATTTCCGGCACCATCCAGAACAAGGCCGACGGCGCCACCGGCGCGGAGAAGCTGGGCACCTTGTCCTTGCGGCTGATGAACCTGGTGAACAACGAGTCGGCGCTGGACATCTACAGCCCGCCCGAGGCCAGCGCCAAATCGAAGCACGCCGCCAACGCCTACGCGGCGGTGGAAAAGCAGGCCGCGCCGATCAAGGTGGGACCGGGCCAGTCGGCGCCCGGGCCCGTGGTGGACAAGCAGGCAGCGCCCGTCAAGGTGCCGATCAGCCAGTCCGCCCCGGCGCCGGAGCCCGTCGTCGACACGCAGCAGCAGCCGGTGCGCAGCGGCGGCGACATTCCACTGACCATTTCGACGACGCCGAAACCCGACGACGCGGCCTGATCCCCGTCGCACCGGGAGCGGCGACGTTATAATGCAGCTCCACACGAAACCGCCGGTGCAGGCGGTTTCGCCGTTTACCATGCAGCAAACACCAAAGCAGAGCCATTCCATGCAAGCAGCCGTCACGCCTCCCACCATCCACTGGACCGAACAGGGCGCCGAACGCAGCGCGCGCTGGCACTCGGAGGCGGGCATGCCGCCGCCGAAGAAGGTCATCGTGGCCGACGACACCACCAATGCCGACACGGCCTACCGGCTGGCCTGCGAAGGCACGGCGCTGCTGTGGCGCGGCGACTTCCACAACGCGCGCCAGCTGCTGCAGGCCCTGGCGCGCCGGGCCGACCACAAGCACGGCAAGGGCAAGAAGAAGGCCAAGGAAACCAAGCTGCCGGCCACTCCCGCCGAGGCCTTCCACCTGCACCGCCAGGCCCAGTCGCAACGTGCCCGCACGCTGGCGATGCTGTTGATCCCGTTCGAGCCTGGCTACACCATCGAGCTGCGCCGCGCGCCGGACGTGCGCCTGGCCTGCAACGAAGCCTATGGCCGGGGCGACGACGCCTTCGTCATTTCGCTGCGCGAGCTGCAGGGCGTGATCGGCGCCCACGAGTGGCGCAAGACGGGTGTCGAGATCGCGGCGCTGGACGCGCGCATCCACCCCCACTACGGCGTGTTCTCGCCGGTGCGGGGCGAATACGTGCAGCTGGTGGCCGAGGCGCCCCTGCCGCGCGGCGCCAGGGAACTGGCCTTCGACATCGGCGCCGGTACCGGCGTGCTGTCGGCCGTACTGGCCAAACGTGGCGTGGCCAGAGTCGTGGCGACGGACATGGACCGCCGCGCCCTGTCCTGCGCACGCGACAATATCGCCCGCCTGGACCTGGACGGCCAGGTCGAGCTGGTGGAAGCGGACATGTTCCCGCCCGGCCGCGCGCCGCTGGTGGTGTGCAATCCGCCATGGGTGCCGGCCCGCCCCGGCTCCTCGATCGAGTCGGCCATCTACGATCCGGACAGCCGCATGCTGAAGGCCTTCCTGGCCGGCCTGAAGGACCACCTGACGGAAGGCGGCGAAGGCTGGCTGATCCTGTCGGACCTGGCCGAGCACCTGGGCCTGCGCCCGCGCGCGCAACTGCTGGAGTGGATCGAACAGGCCGGACTGAAAGTGATCGACCGCAGCGACGTGCGCCCCGTGCACCCGCGCGCCAGCGATGCGAGCGATCCGCTGCACGCGGCCCGTTCGGCCGAGCTGACGTCGCTGTGGCGCCTCGGCGCTGCGTGACGGCAAAGGTTTTTGACGGCATGCAAAAAGCCGTCCTTGCAAAGCCAGCCATCGCGGTATATAATTCTTGCCTCAGACGCGGGGTGGAGCAGTCTGGCAGCTCGTCGGGCTCATAACCCGAAGGTCACAGGTTCAAATCCTGTCCCCGCAACCAGATTCAAGAAAGCCGCTGATTCCTAACAGGATCAGCGGCTTTTTCATTGGTGCAGCACATTGCCTCTGCTGCCCTGCCGTCGCGCCGGGCGACTGCAGGGCGCATAAAGACTGCTATCTGAACGAGTAAGCCAGCGCGCCGTAGAACTGCCGTCCGCGCGGATCGGTATAACTGGGATCGTAGCCGACCGAAAAACTGAACAACTGGTTCGAACGCGGCGGATTCTTGTCGAGCAGGTTCTTGATGCCGGCCCGCAGTTTCAGCCCTTCCGAGATCTGGTAGCCACCCGTCAGGTCGAGCAAGGAATACGAGTCGACCCTGTGGACCGACCCGTCGGCCAGCAGGTTCTGGTCGCGGTAGCCGCTCAGGTAGGTTTGCTGCAAGGTCAGGCTGAGCGGGCCGCGTTCGTAATCCAGGCTGACGGTATGGCGCCAGCGCTGGACGATCTGGTCGTTGGTGTACACGCCCAGCGCGCTGAGTTCGGGGCCGTCGGCCGCTTCGCGTGTCTTGTAGTCGAACACATAAGTGCCGTTCAGCGTGACGGCGAACCTGCCCACGGCGGTCGCCGGCAGGCGCCAATTGATGCCCAGGTCGGCACCCGACGTTTCCAGGGCCCCGATATTGCGCAGCCGCGAATCGATCGACAGGATCGGTCCCGGTATGCCTGGCAATGCCGGGTCGGCATCGCCGCGGATGATATAGGCGGCATTGCGCACGGGGTCGGTGAAGTAGGAGCCTTCCGGCGAAACGATCACATCGGTTTTCTTGATGCGCCAGTAATCCAGTGTCGTCGTGAAGTCGCGATGCGGTTCGAGCACCAGTCCCAGCGAAAACTGCTTCGACTCTTCCGGGCGCAGGGTGGACGAGCCACCACGCAGCTTGTCGGGCTGCAGGCCGCAGTAATCCGGATTCTCCGTGTTGTCGATCGCCCCGACCTTGATGCAGCCGAGCGGATCGTTGTAGATGCCGTTGGCCTGGCCCAGCCGCACCGGGCTGTACAGGTCAGCCAGGGACGGCGCGCGAAAGCCCGTGCCATATGAGCCGCGCACCACCACCTGCTTCATCGGATTCCAGCGCACGCCGATCTTGGGGTTGGTCGTCGAGCCCACGTCGTCGTAGCGGTCATGACGCAGCGCCAGCTGCGCTTCCAGGCTCGCCAGCACCGGCAGGTTGACTTCGGCGTACGCGGCCTTGACATTGCGTCCGCCCGAAAACGGCGTGGCCTCGCCTTCGCCGCGGATTTCCCCGGCCGCCAGCAGCGCGGACGGCGTAAACGCCATCTTTTCGCGCCGGTATTCGGCGCCGAGCGCCACGGCAGCATTGCCGCCCGCCATCGCGAACAGCTCGCGCGTGGCCTTGATGTCGAACGAATCGGTGGTGCCGCGCGAGTGCCGCGCGAGGTCGTTGATCTTGGCCGCGGCCAGCAGGGCCTGTCCTTCGGGACCGGATGGGCCGAAAGGATTGATCTTGCCGGACGCGAACGCCTCGTCGAACAACGTGGTCTTGACGTAGCCGTCGACATACTTGTCGTCGACCTTGTTGACGCTGTGGTTGAGCGCCGTATCGTAATCCCAGCCCAGCGCGACACCCTTGGCCCCGAGCACCATGCGCGTGGCCGTCGCATCGATGTCGTTGGTCCGCGGTCCCCCTTCGGTCAGGCGCATATTGACGTTCAGCGGTGTCTTATTCGTCGTAACCATCTCATGCGGATAGTATTGGCCGCTCAAGGGGTAAATCGAGCCGGAGATCGTCAACGCGCTGATGCGGTAAGTCGTCGACGTTTCGTTGACGAGCAATTCGCCGTACAGGGTCGTGTCCTTGTCGAGCGCGAACTGGCCGCGCGTGAGCAGCGATACGCGCTTCGAATCCGGGAACAGTTCCGTGTCCTGCATGTAATCGTACATGCAGGCAGCCGGGCCGACGAAGCTGTCGGGCGCGTAGACGGTGGCCGGCGGATTGCAGGCCGGTGCACTGGGATTCATCCGGGGGCCGGTGGCGCTGGTGCCGTTGGCGCGTGTGCGGCGGAAGTTCGCGGGAAACGTATTCGAACTGCCCGAATCGAGATTGATATCGGGCTGGTAGGCCGAACCGATCCAGCTGCGCTGCGACGAGCGCAGGCTGCTCGTGTCCTGGTAATCGAGCACGGCCAGCAAGTTGTAGCGATCGGTCGCCAGATCGCCGATGCCGCCCGACAGGGTTGCCATCGCCTTGCGGGCGCCACCGTGCTCGGTATCGGCATAATAGGCACTGGCATCGATGCCTTTGTAATTGCGGCGCGTGATGAAGTTGATCACGCCGCCGATCGCATCGGTGCCATAAATGGCCGAGGCGCCGTCCTTGAGCACCTCGACCCGGTCGATTGCCGCCGAAGGGATCGCGTTCAGGTCGACACCGGCATTACCGCCCGGCGACGCGAAGTTCGCCAGGCGCCGGCCATTGAGCAACACCAAGGTCGATGACACGCCGATGCCGCGCAGGTTGGCGCCGTTGAAACCGCGCTGCCCGGCAATGTCGCTGAAACTGGCGCCGTCGGTCAGCGCAGCCGTGTTGGCGGAGACTTTCGACAGCAGTTCTGCCGCCGTGGTGGTGCCGCTCTTCTCGATGTCGGCACGGGTGATCAGCTGCACCGGCAGCGCGGTTTCGGCATTGAGGCGCTTGATCGAAGAACCGGTGATTTCGACTTTCGGCATCGGCTGTGCCTCTTGCGCGACGGCCGGCAAGGCCGTCGATGCCAGCAAGGCCGCAGTGGCCGAGACGCCAAAGGCCTGTCCCACACGGATGGCGATACGCTTTGGAACCGGCCGGTTCCCGTGCTGATATGACATTCAATAACCCCCAAGGTGATTTCAGTCGTACTATCGCGCGCTCTTATTCGAGTCCGCGATGCAGCGCCCGATAAAATAGTTCGACACTGATCGAGCCAATGCGCGTTTCTCAGGCTTTTACACTAGCGCGGGCTAGGGGATTGATCAACCGATTTGGCATGTGCTTTTACACATTGGCCATAATGTGTAAAAAATAATACATTTTTCCTGGAATGATATGGCCCTAAGAGGCGGATGATAACCACAGGCCGTGCGGGAGCCGGCTTTGGGTGCTTTTGCATTTCGATGGACGGAAGCTGAAACGCTATCCATGGAAGGCCATGGATAGCCCCTGATTTAATACCAATACGCGGGGAGCAAGGTGCCGGACGTGACGTCCATATGTTTATACAGCGGTACGCCGGTCCAGTCGCTCAGATTGAAAACGGTATTCGGGTCCGCCAGCTTTCTTACCTCGACGGTGGAGACCGTAAGCGGCGTCCTGGGCCTGCATACGCTCGGCGGCACGGAAGGGCGAACAAAATAGACGGCGCTTTCCGTCGTTGTCGAAGGGTTGCTGACCCGTTTGGCCGTGACAGGATTGCCGCTGCCGTTGCCCTGCACCAGCAATGCCGTTTCGACGCCGATGCCGATGCCGCGCGCTGTCGTATTGCCGCTCGACGAGGCCGGAAGTACACCGCCGGCGCAGCCGAAGGTTCCGCCCGGTGCCGCCGTCGGTGCGACGATCCTGGAGATAAAGGTGATGAAACGCCCCATCCGGTCGCGGCTGTCGAAATGGGAATCGAAAATCAGGTTCGCCAATGCAGGCGGTGCCAGGAAGCCGCCTTGCAGGCTCAAAGGGGTTGGGTCGAAGGTAATGTCCTTGTAATAGGGATCCTGCATCGCCAGCTCCGACGTTGCCGATTTGTACAGCGCGGAGTAATCGAACTGACCCAGCACGGCCAGCCCGGCGCTCGTGCCACCGACTGGCACGTTCTTTTTCATCAATGCATTCAAGGTCTGCTCGAGGGCCGTGCCTTTCCAGAACCGGATGTAGTGGCTCTGGTCGCCACCTGCGATAAAGACGACGTTGGCTTTGGCCAGGATGGCATTGACGGCCTCGCTATTGGCCGCCTTGATGCTTGGAATCACCAGCGTCTCGACGGACGTCAGGCCCAGGGACGCCCCGCCCACCCACAGCTCGACGATGGTGCTGGAGGTCGACAGGGTCTCGTCGCTGTAGTAGATGTACGGGTTATACGCCTCCGTGCCGGTGGCCCGGATGACCACAAAACGTCCTCCCGTGCCCGGCCTGATGCCGGCCCGCTGGATCAACCAGCGAAACGCCTGATCGACGTCCGGACCGCCCCCCATCAGCACGAACGAAGGCGTCGGCAGCGCCGACGGGGCCGTCACGACCGCATTGACGTCGCCTGTCGCGAAATAGGAATACAGCGGGACAGGTTGCGCGACCTCGAATGTCGGCTTCGCCGATACGGGACTTGCGGAAAAGACGAACGCTATCGCGAGCGCCGCTGCGCCATGGGCCGGCAGAACCCGGGTGAACAGCCGGTGTAAAAAGCGTGTGAACATATTTCGCGCTCCAGTAAGGATCGACTCAGGGACTGACAATTTCCGACAAAACGGCGATGGGCGACGATGACGCCGCCGGTTTCTACGGCCGATACCGCTTGCGTGCGCCGGAGAACAACAGCAAACCGGCCAGCACCATCGCAAAGGCGGAGGGCTCGGGCACCGGCGCGATACCGAAGGTCAGCGTACCGGCGTTCCACCTGCCCTCGGGCTCGTCGAATGCTAGGTCCTTGAAGCCGTCATGGAACTCGAGACGCAGGATGCCGTCGGCCCCCACCGCGAAGATCTGTTCCAATTCGCCCAGATCCTGATAACCCGCGTAATCGGCGGTGCCGTCGAAATCGTCGCCATCGCCAGGGGTGAAAGTCACCCCATGACCCAATGAATCGGTGAATGTGACCTTCATTTCGGACAGATAGCTGCCTTCGTAACTCGTTACGTTGACATTCCATTTGAGGCTCGTCACGGATGCGCCGGCGCCGATGTAGAAATCCAGCACGACATTGCTGGTCGCATCGCGCTCGTCATAATTGAGGATACCCGTGACATCGACCTGCAGTTCGTGCGGCGCGGCGTGCGTGGCAGCAGGGTCAGGCACACTCGCTGCCTTGGCATGGGTCATCCCGAAACTTAATGCGGCAGCAGCAAGAACGAAAAGCAGAAGGCGCTGCAATTTATTATCGCTTGTCATGAAATATTTCCTAAAAAATATCACTGCACGCAAGAAGGCTACCCTTGAGAATAAAGGCGGCGAGAACACAAGGCGTTGACAGTCATCCATTGCAGGAAGCAAGCTGATTGTATAGCTAACTCGTGCAGTTAAAACACGGCGTTCCAAGAAAAGACGGTTCGACTTACTGATGAGAGAAAGAAATTGCGTGCGCCGTTGAAGTATGCTTTGAAAACGCATCGGCACCGGGCGCCGCCGCTTTGCCCCACCCCGCTCCGGTGCTACACTCAGCCGCATATTTGTAACCCCTACCGCCAGGAGCCGCGCGTGCCAGACAATAACGATTTTCCGGAAACCCCTTCAGACGCGCCGGCCATGCCTTCGCGCCGCCGCCTGTTCGGCGCCGCCACCGCCGCCGGCGTGCTGGGCGCCCTGCCCGCCATGGCCGAGGCGAAACCCGCGCCGAAGATCGTAAAGGGCTCGCTGGACGCCAAGCTGAAGGCGCACGTGAAGAACGTCGTCGTCATCTACCTGGAAAATCGCAGCTTCAACAACCTGTTCGCCGGCTTCCCCGGCCTGGCCGCGCCCCTGTCGGCGGTGCCGCCGGAGCAGTATCGCCAAAAGGATGTCGACGGCAGCGTGCTGCCGGAACTGCCCAAGGTGTGGGGCGGCGCCGTGCCGGTACCGCAGGATATCGCCGGCAAGCGCTACGAATTGAAGGAAGACGACATAAAGGGCCTGCCGAACGCGCCGTTCGCATTGAAGGACGCGGCCGGCCAGCCGTTGCCGGAAGCGGTCATCACACGCGACCTGCAGCACCGCTTCTACCAGAACCAGATGCAGATCAACGGCGGGCGCAACGACGGCTTCGCCGCGTGGACCGATGCGGGCGGCCTGGTCATGGGCTACTACGGCGAAACGGAGAAGAACCTGGGCCTGTGGCAGGTGGCGCGCGAATTCACCTTGTGCGACAACTTCTTCATGGCGGCCTTCGGCGGCTCCTACCTGAACCACCAGTTTCTGATCTCGGGCCGCACGCCGGAGTACTTCAACGCCGCCCAGACCAAGGCGAGAAAGAAGATCAGCGTGACGGCGGACGGTCCCACCGGCAGCCGCCTGGCGCTGGCGCCGGATTCGCCCAAGTCCGCGCTGGAAGGCCGGCCGAAGTTCGTCGCCGACCACGCCATCACGCCGGACGGCTATGCCGTCAACACGATGTCGCCGCCCTTCCAGCCCAGCTACGTGCGGGCGGCGCCCGGCGGCGATCCGATGCTGGCCGACCCGGACGACGCCAACACGCTGCCGCCGCAGACCTTCGACACCATCGGCGACCTGCTGTCGCGCAAGGGCGTGTCGTGGGCCTGGTACGGCGGCGCGTGGCAGGCAGCGCTGGACGCCAGGGGTGGCGGATCGAAGCCGAACTTCCAGGCCCACCACCAGCCCTTCAATTATTTCGCCAACTACGCGCCCGGCACGGCCGCGCGGGAGAAGCACCTGCGCGATGGCGGCCTGGGCGACAGCCCCATCTCGAACAAGTTCCTGGCCGACGCCGTGGCCGGCAAGCTGCCCGCCGTCAGCTTCTACAAGCCGCAGGGCAACCTGAACCTGCACGCCGGCTATTCCGACATCGAGTCCGGCGACCAGCATATCGTCAACGTGCTGCAGCATCTGCGCCACTCGCCCCAGTGGCAGAACATGGTCGTCGTCGTCACCTTCGACGAGAACGGCGGCTGGTGGGACCACGTGGCGCCGCCCAAGGGCGACCGCTGGGGCCCCGGCTCGCGCATCCCCGCCATCGTCGTCTCGCCCTTCGCCAAGAAAGGCGCGGTGGACCACAACTTCTACGACACCACGTCGATCCTGCGCTTCATCACGCGCCTGCACGGCCTGCCGCTGCTGCAAGGCCTGGCCGAACGCAACCAGGCCTTCGCCGCCCGTGGGGCCATGCCGCCGGGGGATCTGACGGGGGCGCTGGCGTTCCGGTGATGCGTTCGACCTTGGATCCGACTGAAAACAGGAGTCCGAAATGCGCCGTTTCATTCTGATCGCCATTGCGGCGCTCTCCCTCGCAAGGGATGTGTCCGCCGCACCGGCGGCTGTCCCGCGCGGCGTAACGGTCAGCGTGGACACCAACGCAAGCAAGGCCGTACTCGATGCCGTCCTGAACCCCGGACTGACAATGGCAGAGGCAATGAAGATCGCCGCCCTGCCCGGCAACCAGGGGCTGATCCGCAAGGCTCGCAGCTATGGCCGTCCGGGCACGGACGAGCTGTTTGCGAAAGCGCTGCTCGCCGCTGCACGCCACGACGATGCCGTGCCCGACCCGGGCAAGTTCCGCTTCGCGTCCGTGCGCGAGCATGCCGCGCAGATCCAGGCCACGCTGGCAAAGCTGGACGATCCGGCCGCCAGGCTGCTGGCGGGCGTCAAGGCGCGGATCGCCGACTTTACCCCGTCCAGTGCAGCCGGGCATGTGTCCGGTTATCTGATCGTGGGCGGCACGTCCGGCGGATTTGCCTTCGGTGAGCCGGAGTTCTTCCTCAACCTGGACCGCTTTCCTTCCGCTGCCCTCGCGACAACGATCATGCAGCACGAATTGTTTCATGCGGTCCAGGCCATCGCCGCGACGGCGCGAAAGCCGTCCATGGACGAGCAGGCCTGCGTGGCAGGCATTCCCCAGGGGAGCCAATTGTCAAAGCTGTTCGGATCGCTGGAAATGGAGGGCAGCGCCAGCCTGGTTGGCGACGTCGCGGCCATGCCGCCCGGCGTCGATGGCGAAAGCGACGAGGCGCGCAGGAAGGCACTTCGCAATATCGACCTGGTGGGCCGCAGCATCACCCTGCTGGAGCTGTCCGTCCATGGACTCGAGACCGGTGCGCAGGTGGGCTACGATGATATTTATGCACTGGGCTTCTACGGCGATGAAGTGCTCTATGCCCTTGGCTACGTGATGGCCCGCGCCATCGCTGCCGAGGAAGGCAAGGGAGCGATCGCCGCGCTGTCCGGACAACCTGGCGCCTTGTTCGTGCAGCGCTACAGTAAGCTGAAAGGCTACGGCAAGTCGGACAGCATGCCTGCCTTGCATGCCCGAACGTTGCGATCGGCCGAACAGCTCGCAGCCTGCGTGAAGGAAGGTGCCGGCGCCCGCTAGGAACGACCCCGGCCAGCCGGCCGCGGCCCCGAGCCGACTGGTGCAATACCCATCTGTCACGCCAGAGTTTCTTTGTGTTACACTGCGCACCGCTTTACATTGAAAGCCCGACTATTGCAGCCGGGCTTTTGTTTTTCGGGGCACACGCCGCCGCCAGACCATGAGAGACAAAAAAGACAACGCGACGTTCGACCTGCCCGGCTTCGGCCCGGCCGAACCTTTGGCGCCGGAGCCGAAACGCCCGCCGGCCCCGCGGGCGCGTCGCCCTGCGCTGAAGCAGGAACAGATGCCATTACTGGAAGACACCGACGCCTCCGGCCTGCCCGTGTGGCGCCGCGACGAAGGGCTCGACCTGACGGGTTTGCCCGTCTGGGGCAACACAGAGCTGTAACCCGCCGTCTCGGCCCGCTTGACCCCGATGCCGCCTGCTTTTGCGACATCCTTACGCCGACCTGCGGCGCAGCTTTGCTAGACTACCGACTCACCTCACACGCCACCGCGCCCTGCCATGACCTCCTTCGCCAGCCTGCCCCTGACCGACTCCTTCCTCGCCAATCTCGATTCGCTGGGCTACAAGACCATGACGCCGATCCAGGCGCAGAGCCTGCCGTCCGTGCTGGAAGGGCGCGACCTGATCGCCCAGGCCAAGACGGGCAGCGGCAAGACGGCTGCCTTCGGCATTGGCCTCCTGCACAAGATCAATCCGGCCTGGTTCGCCACGCAGGCGCTGGTGCTGTGCCCCACGCGCGAGCTGGCCGACCAGGTCGCCGGTGAGCTGCGCCGGCTGGCCAGGAGTGTCGGCAACGTCAAGATCCTCGTGCTGACGGGCGGTGCGCCGATGCGTCCGCAGATCGCGTCGCTGGAGCACGGCGCCCACGTCGTGGTGGGCACGCCGGGCCGCATCCGCGACCACATCGGCCGCCAGACCATCGACCTGTCCACCGTGCAGACCCTGGTGCTGGACGAAGCGGACCGGATGACGGACATGGGCTTCTACGACGAGATCGCCGGCATCGTCAGCGCCTGCCCGAAACGGCGCCAGACCCTGCTGTTCTCGGCCACCTACCCGGATGACATCCGCGTGGCCACGGAAGCCTTCCTGGCCGATCCCGTGGAGGTGACGGTGGAAGCGCAGCACGACAGCGGCAAGATCGTGCAGCGCTTCTACGAGATCGGCTTCGACGAGCGCGACGCCGCCGTGGGACGCCTGCTGAAGCATTACCAGCCGGCGTCAGCCATCATCTTCTGCAATACCAAGGTGCATTGCCGCGAACTGCTGGAATCGCTGCGCGCGCAGAGCTTCTCCGCGCTGGCCCTGTACGGTGAGTTGGAGCAGCGCGAGCGTGACGAGATCCTCGTGCTGTTCGCCAACCGCAGCTGCTCGATCCTGATCGCCACCGACGTGGCCGCCCGCGGCCTGGACATCCAGAACCTGGAAGCGGTGATCAACGCCGACGTGTCGAAGGACACGGAAGTGCACATCCACCGCATCGGCCGCACGGGCCGGGGCGAGGAACAGGGCCTGTCGCTGACCCTGTGCGCGCCGAACGAGAAGAAGTGGGTCAAGCTGATCGAGGAATACCAGGGCGCGCCCGTCGAATGGCATGACCTGAAGAAGCTGGACGTGGACGAATACGCCCAGGGCGATGCGGCGCCGATGATGACCTTGTGCATCTCGGCCGGCAAGAAGGACAAGCTGCGCCCTGGCGACGTGCTGGGCGCGCTGACGGGCGACGCAGGCCTGGTGAAGGAACAGGTGGGCAAGATCAATGTCACCGAGTTCCAGACCTACGTCGCCATCGACCGCCGCGTCGCCTACGACGCCTTTGCCCGCCTGAATGCCGCCAGCAAGCTCGGTGGCGACTTCGGCAGCTTCAAGGGCCGCAACTTCAAGATGCGCTTTATCGAGGTCTAAGCAGCCGGGACTGGGGTCAGGCGGGAAGCTTCACGCTTGCCGCAAACCCAGGCGGGCGCCGCAGCAGGCTGGCCTGCTCGTACGCATACGCCATGCCGATCAGCGCCGCATCCGTATAAGCCCCACCCACGAACGACAGGCCGACCGGCAAGCCATGCACCTGGCCGGCCGGCACCGTCACATGGGGATAGCCGGCCACGGCGGCCGGTGACGAGAAGCTGCCGCCGTAGTGGTCGCCGTTGACGAAGTCCGTCAGCCAGGCCGGGCCGCCCGTCGGCGCCACCAGCGCGTCGAGCTTGAATTCGGCGATGACCTTGTCCAGCCCTTCCTCGCGGGCATAGCGCCGGCAGTGCGCCAGCGCCTCCACGTATTCCTTGCTGTCCAGCCCGCCCTTCGATTCCGCATGCTCCAGATGCTCCTGGCCGAAATGGCGCAGCTCGCGCGCCGCGTGCTGGTGGTTGAAGGCGATCACGTCGGCCATCGTCGCCACCGGCGCATTCGGTGCATAGCGGCGCAGGTAGTCGGCCAGGCCCGGCTTGAATTCGTACAGCAGCACCTGGGTTTCGCTGTCGCCGTACTTGTCCGTGTTGGGCACCTGCACGTCGACCAGGATGGCGCCCTGCGCTTTCAGCACGGCCAGCGCCGCTTCGATGCGAGCGTCCACTTCATCGTTGAGGCCAAAGAAATTGCGGGCCACGCCCAGCCGCTTGCCGCGCAAGGCATCGCGCTGCAGCGCCCGCGTGTAGTCGACGATGTGGGCGGCACCTTCGCCGGTGATGGCATCGTCCGCATCCGGCCCTGCCAGCGCATTCAACAGCAGCGCCGCGTCCGTCACCGTGCGCGTCATGGGGCCGGCCGTGTCCTGCGAGGCGGCGATGGGAATGATGCCGCTGCGGCTGACCAGGCCCAGCGTGGGCTTGATGCCGACCAGGCCGCAGATCGACGCGGGCGACACGATCGAGCCGTCCGTTTCCGTGCCGACGGCCAGGGTGGCCAGGCTGGCCGCGATGGCGGCGGCCGAGCCGGAACTGGAGCCGCTGCAGTTGCGGTCCAGCGCATACGGATTGCGGGTCAGGCCGCCGCGCCCGCTCCAGCCGCTGACGGACTGGGTCGAACGCATATTGGCCCATTCGCTCAAGTTGGTCTTGCCGAGGATGACGGCACCGGCCGCCCGCAGCCGCGCCGTCACGTGGGCATCGCGGGCGGCGCGCACGCCGTCCAGCGCCAGCGAACCGGCCGTCGTGCTCATGCGGTCGGCCGTGGCGATATTGTCCTTCAACAGCACGGGAATGCCGTGCAGCGGACCGCGCAGCTTGCGCGCCTGCCGCTCGCGGTCCATGTCGCGGGCGATCCGCAAGGCTTCCGGATTGAGTTCGATGATGGCATTGAGGCGGGGACCGGCCCGGTCGACATTACGGATGCGGGCCAGGTACTGCGAAGCCAGCGCATGGGCCGTCAGCTTGTTGGCCGCCATCAGCCCCTGCTGCTGTGCGACGCCCGCATCGAGGATGCTGGCCGGCGTTCCTTTCGGCACCGCGCCGTGGGTACTCTTCACGGCCGCCACGCCGCCAACTGCCAGGCCCATCCAGACAAAATCCCTGCGGTCCATCCCTGTCCTCCCATGGTGAATCGTGCAAGGATAGCAGTGCCGGGGAGCTTGCCGAGAAATTATTAATCTTGTTGTTTCACCCAGGGTGCATTGCCTGCTCTGCGGATTATCAAGGGAACAGCCAGGCGTACAGGCGAAAAAAAACGCTGCCGAGGCAGCGCTTTTCTGAACAGCGGCGATTTAGTTGCGGATCACGCGCTTGTATTCGTTGGTGCGGGTGTCGATCTCGATCGAGTCGTCCTGGCTGACGAACAGCGGGACTTGCACGGTGTGCTGCTTCGATTCGATGGCGTTCTCGATCTTGGCTTCCTTCAGCACGTTGCCGGAGGTGTTGCCCTTGACGGCTGGCTCCGAGTACACGATCTGGCGCACGATGGTGGTCGGCAGTTCGACGGAAATGGCCTTGCCATCATAGAAGACGGCTTCGCATTCCATGCCGTCCTTCAGGTAGTTCAGCGCGTCGCCCAGATTTTCTTCTTCGATTTCGAACTGGTTGTACTCTTCGTCCATGAAGACGTACAGGGGATCGGCGAAGTACGAGTAGGTCACCGGCTTCTTGTCCAGCACGACCACGTCGAACTTGTCGTCGCCACGGAAGACGTTCTCCAGCGGCGCGTTCGTCAGAAGATTCTTCATCTTCCACTTGTAGGTGAAGCCCGTGCGGCTCGAACCGTTGACGTCGGAACGCAGCACGATGAATGGCTTGGCGTCAACCATGATGATGTTGCCAACACGAATTTCTTTTGCGGGTTTCATAGGTGAGTGTCTACACTAAAAATGGGTTGCAGTAACCGCTCATCATACCATGTTCCGGTGGCGACGCCTACCGCAGGGAGCGGGCGAAATCGAGCAAATTATTCGCCAGGTCGCCGATTTCCAACATCCTTGCTTCCCATGCGGCGGCGTGCTCCGCCAGCCGTTCCATATCGGCATGCAAGGCCTGCCACAGGCTGGCCAGGTCGGCCGCTTCTTCGCCACCCGTCAACAATGCGCCGTTCCAGCGCAAGGACAAGGCGGCCAGGCTGCCCAGGTCGGGGCCGTACACGGAAAGAAAAGCGCGCAGTTTCTTGTGGTGCAGGTTCTCGTCCTGCGGATAGATATGCCACACGAACGGCTTGCCAGCCCATTGCGCCCGCACGAAGGAGTCCTCGCCCCGGACGAAATTGACGTCGCAGGACCACAGCAGCCGGTCGTAATCGGGCTGGGGCACGAAGGGCAGCACGCGCACGGTCAACGCGCCCTGGGTGCGCACGGCGCCGGCGTGCGCCTCGCCGCCAAGAAAGGCTTGCACCGCCTCGCGCGCCACACCTTCGGGCACCAGGCAGGTAATGGCGCTGCCGCCGTCGCGCCACGCCTCCAACAAGGCGGACACGGGCGCATGGGGATAGCAGAACAGCGTTACTTTCGTTCCCGCCGTCTCGCCCGGCGTGACGCCCAGCCCGGCCAGGAAGCGCGCCGCGTTGGCCGGGTCCGCCTGGAAGGCGTCGCGTTCGGCCAGCAGGCCCGCTTCGCGCGGCAGCCCGCCCGTCTTCGCATTGAAGCCAGGGAAGTAGAAGTGCTTGGTCAGTGGCAGGCGCGGATGCATCGACGGCAAGGTGTGACAGCCTTCGACCCAGTCTTCCGCGGTCAGGCCTTCCAGGTTCAGCCACACGGGCCGGGGCTCGCGGTGCGCCATGGCTTCCACATAGCCGGGCGGGATATCGACGGCAAAGAATTCGATGACGATGTCGGCCACGTCGCCAGGCGTGAACGCGCCGTCCAACTGGCCATCCTGGTCCGCCCAATGCAGCACGGTCACACCTTCGACGGTTTGCATGGCCGCTTCGCTGTCGAGCTGGGGACAGATGCGCTTGAAACTGCCGAGATCGTCGACCCACAGGGTGACGACAACGCCCCGCTCGCGCGCCCACTGGCGCGACAGGCGCCAGCAGATGCCGATATCGCCGAAGTTGTCGACCACCTTGCAGAAGATGGCGAGGGTGGTAACGGGGCTGGGAGAAGCTTGCTGGATTGGCATATGGGTTGACGGGTTGGCGCACTGCGTACCGGCGAAATACAAAAAAGCCGCACTGGAAACCAGGCGGCTTTGCGGGCAAGCACGGCAGCTTGCGGTATCTGTGGCGTCCCCACGGGGATTCGAACCCCGGTACTCACCGTGAAAGGGTGATGTCCTAGGCCTCTAGACGATGGGGACCCTGGACTCTTTTACTTCTTGTAAAGCCTGCCGGTTCTGCAATATCCAAACATGCCCTTGCAGTGCGTGCAAACCTTGGCGTCCCCACGGGGATTCGAACCCCGGTACTCACCGTGAAAGGGTGATGTCCTAGGCCTCTAGACGATGGGGACGTCGTAAAAGCGTGCGCGAATTATAGCACCGGGCCAGTTGGCGTTACAAGGGCGAAACGTGTGCCGTCCTGCAATACGCATTGCTGCAATAGGACCGCTGTCCCTGACGGCGCCCGCCGTACACTGTGACGCCGGTGCGACATCCCGGGCGCCCTGCCCTCAACGGAAATACAGCATGCGCGTGGCGAACACATAATCGGATTCCGCCAACATCAGCGCGGCCAGCACCAGCAGCGCGGCCGGCGGAATGACGACGACGCAGATCAGCACCAGGCGCTCCCAGCGCAAGTGCATGAACACGGCCACGATCAGTGCCGCCTTGGCGAACATCAGCAGTACGATCAGGGTCCAGCGCAGCAGTCCCTGCAACTGGAACAGGTCCACCATGTACGACATCGCGCTGAGCACGAACAGCAGGCCCCACACCTTGAAGTACAAGCCGATGGGATGCTGCTGATGTTGCTGGCTCTGCTGAGACTGCGGCCCTTCCGCCGCGATCGCTTCCGTTTGCATGGCCGCCTCACCACAGGTAGAACAGCGCGAAAATGAAGACCCACACCAGGTCGACGAAGTGCCAGTACAGGCCGGCGATTTCGACGATGTCGTAGTTGCCCGTCCGTTCATAGCGCCCCGCCAGTACGCGGCGCGCGACGACGGACAGGTACACCACGCCGGCGGACACGTGCATGCCGTGGAAACCCGTGATCATGAAGAAGCTGGCGCCGAACTGGGCCGAGCCCATCGGATTGCCCCAGGGCCGCACGCCTTCAGCGATCAGCTTGCTCCATTCGAAGGCCTGCATGCCGACGAAGACGGCACCCAGCAGTGCCGTCGCCATCATCAGCACGGCGCACTTGCGCCGCTCGCGCCGGTAGGCGAAGTTGACGGCCATCGCCATCGTGCCGCTGCTGGTGATCAGCACGAAGGTCATGATGGCGATCAGGATCAGCGGCAGGGTCCGGCCGGCAATCGTCAGCGCGAACACTTCGCTGGGGTTGGGCCACGTGGTCGTGGCCGAGATGCGCACGGACATATAGCCCGTCAGGAAACTGCCGAAGATGAAGGTGTCGCTGAGGAGGAAGATCCACATCATCGCCTTGCCCCAGGGCACGCGGAACATCTGCCGGTCGCCGGACAGGTCCGCCGCCATGCCGCGCAGGCCTGCGGCCGTATCGGCATGCCCGCCAGCACCATCGCCGGCGGTGGCGCCCTGCCCACTTCCTTCGCCGGACTGGCGTGCTTCCGGATTCGTGGCGGCGTGGTCGAACGTGGTGGACATGGTCACCTCACCGGTATGCCGAGCGTGCCGCACACGTCCCGCACCAGCTCGGGCGTGACGGCAAACAGCAGCGCGAACAGCGCCAGCCAAAGGGCAAGCAGCAAATGCCAGTACTGGGCGCTCAGCCGCGTGCCGAGGCTGCGCCGCTCCGGCGTGCTGCCTGGCCGCGCCAGTTTCGACGTCACGATGACGGCCGCCGCCATGCCGCCCAGCACGTGGACCCCGTGCAGGCCCGTCAGCATGTAGAAGAAGGCCGCGCCCGGTGTCGCGGCGGGCAGCCAGCCCTGCGCCGCCATGGCCAGCCAGCCGCCCAGCTGGCTGGCGACAAAGGCCAGCGACGTCAGCCAGCCCACCACGCACCATCGCAACGCCACCTTGCGCCCGCGCCGGGCCAGCCGAGCCGCCACATGCCACGCCACGCTGGCGCCGCACAAGAGACCCGTGGACAGCCACAGCTGCCATGGCACGGGCGGCGGCGGGCGCCAGTCGCCATAGCCGATGCGCATCAGGTAGGCAACGGCGAACAGTGCGAACAGCGCGCAAACAACGGCCATGAACGCCCACAGGCCGACCTGTGCGGCACTGAGCGAAGTGGCGCCGCCGCCGGGCCAGCCGTTGCCCTTGTAGTCGTTCGGCTGGAACGATGCGGCGTGCGCCTCGGGCGCGAGGCGCGAGAGCAGGCCGCCCGTCATGGCAGGCCTCCGGTGGGCTGGGCGGGCACCGGGCCGGCGCGAGTGTTCACTTCATCGTCGTCTTCATCGGGTTCTTCCGGACCGATATGCTGGGGCAGGAAATCGCCTTCCGGCCCCGTGCGGCCATAGGCATAAGGCCCGCGATAGACGACCGGCAGTTGTGCGCCCCAGTTTCCATGGGTGGGTGGCGTCTCGGGGGTCTGCCATTCCAGGCTGACGGCGCGCCACGGATTGCCGCCGGCCAGTCGGCCGCGCGCGGCGCTCCAACCCAGGTTGAACAGGAACAGCAGCTGGGACACGCCCACCACCAGGGCCGCCACGGTGATGAAGGCGTTCAGCTGCTGCGCCGACTCCGGGATGAAGTTGTAGTTCTCATAGGCGTAGTAGCGGCGCGGCATGCCCAGCAGCCCGAGGTAATGCATGGGGAAGAAGATGGCATAGGCGCCGAGGAAGGTGATCCAGAAATGCAGCCGGCCCAGCGCCTCGTTGTACATGCGGCCGCTCACTTTCGGGAACCAGTGGTACAGGCCGCCGAACACGGCCAGCACGGGCGAGACGCCCATCACCATATGGAAGTGGGCCACGACGAAATACGTGTTCGACAGGGGAATGTCGACGCTGACATTGCCCAGGAACAGGCCCGTCAGCCCGCCGATCAGGAAGGTGCTGATGAAGCCCAGCGCGAACAGCATCGGCACCGTCATGTGGATGTCGCCGCGCCACAGGGTCAGGGTCCAGTTGTAGACCTTCAGCGCGGTGGGCACGGCAATGACGAGGGTGGTGACGGCGAAGAAGAAGCCGAACAGCGGATGCATGCCGCTGACATACATATGGTGGGCCCACACGACGAAGCTCAAGGCACCGATGACGACGATGGCCCACACCATCATCCGGTAGCCGAAGATGCACTTGCGCGCGTGTACGCTGATCAGGTCGGAAATGATGCCGAAGGCGGGCAGCGCGACGATATACACCTCCGGGTGGCCGAAGAACCAGAATAGATGCTGGAACAGCAGCGGGCTGCCGCCGTTGTAGCCGGCCGGCTGCCCCATCGAAACGAGGGCGGGCATGAAGAAGCTGGTGCCCAGCACGCGGTCGAGCAGCATCATGACGCCGCTGACGAACAGGGCGGGAAACGCCAGCAGGGCCAGGATGGTGGCGATGAAGATGCCCCACACGGTAAGCGGCATGCGCATCAGGGTCATGCCCCGCGTGCGCGCCTGCAGCACCGTCGTCACGTAGTTCAGGCCGCCCATGGTGGCGGCCACGATGAACACGAGCAGCGACACCAGCATGACGACGATGCCGCTTTCGACGCCGGGGGTGCCGGGCAGGATGGCCTGGGGCGGATACAGCGTCCAGCCCGCGCCCGTGGGGCCGCCGGGCACGAAGAAGCTGCCGACGAGGATCAGCACGGCCAGCAGGTAGAACCAGTAGCTGAGCATGTTCAGGAAGGGGAACACCATGTCGCGCGCACCCACCATCAGGGGGATCAGGTAATTGCCGAAGCCGCCCAGGAAGAGGGCAGTCAGCAGGTAGATCACCATGATCATGCCGTGCATCGTGATGTACTGGTAATAGCTGTTCGGGTCGATGAAGTCGAACCTGCCGGGAAAGCCCAGCTGCAGGCGCATCAGGCCCGACAGCACGATACCGATGATGCCGACGACGATGGCCGTCAGGGTGTACTGGATGGCGATGATCTTGTGGTCCTGGCTCCACACGTAGCGCGTCCAGAACGAGTGCGGCTCGTGGCCGTAGCCGTGCGCAGCGGCGACGGCCGCGCCGCCCGCACCATCGCCTTCGCCCGCCTCGCCGGTACCGCCGCGGTGTTCGTCATTGTCCATGACCGCCCTCCCCTCTCCCCTGTCTATCAGCGCAGCGACTTGATGTAATCCACCAGGGCCGCCAGTTCGGCCTCGCTGACCTGGCCCGGCGGCATCACGGGCGCGTAGCCCTTGACGATCTTCGCGTTCGGCTGCGTGATCGATTCGCGCAGGTAGGCCTCGTCCACGGTGACGGCGATGCCACCCTCGACCGGCTCGCTGCGGCCGGACAGGCCCTTCCACGATGGCCCCACGCCGGGCTTGCCGTCGACGCTGTGGCAGGCCACGCAGCCCTTGGACTGGGCCAGCAGCCGGCCCTGCTTGCCCGCCTCGGCCGGGCCACCGATGCCGCCCACGCCGCGCCCGCCGAAGGTGGGCTGCCGCGCCAGCCAGGCCGCATAGGTGGCCGCATCGTCGACGACGACATAGCTGCGCATGTTCGAGTGACCCACGCCGCACAGCTGGGCGCACAGCACCTCGTAGCGCCCCAGCCGTTCGGGCGTGAACCAGAAATGCGTCACCATGCCGGGCACCATGTTCATGCGCGTGCGGAACTGCGGCACGTAGAAGTCATGCAGCACGTCCTGGGCGCGCAGCTGGGCCAGCGCGGGGCGCCCGACGGGCACGTGGATCTCCTGGCCGTCGACCAGCACGTCGTCCTGCCCGTACGGGTCCTGCGGATTCATGCCGAACGGGTTGGCGGCCTGGATGAAGCGCACGTCCGTCGTGCCCAGCTTGCCGTCGCGCCCCGGCAGGCGGTAATGCCACTGCCACTGCTGGCCCATCACTTCGAACACCATCGCGTTGCGGGGCGGGTCGATGAGGCGGGCATACACGGTCAGCCCCGGCGCCAGCAGGCCGATGATGGCGACCGTCGTCACGCCGATCAGCCACCACTCCAGCTTGCGATTGCCGTGCTCGGGCGAGGCGCGGTGTCCGGACCGGTGCCGGAAGCGCACCACCGCGTAGGCCACGAACAGGTGCAGCGCGACGAAGGCCACGCCCGTGATGACGAAGGTCAGCATCAGCGCGTCGTCCATCGCGTGCCAGTTCGACGCGATGGGCGTGACCCACCACGGGCTGGCGAAATGAAATGCCAGCGAGCCCAGGGCGATCAGCACCAGCGCCGCTGCCACCGCGATGGCCAACATGGCGCACTCAGGCGGAGCGGCCGGGCCGCTCGAGCAAGCGATAGATCAGGGCCGTGGTCATGCCGAACACGACATGCCCCAGCAGGGTGGTCCAGCCGCGCGCCTCGATAAACCACGGCAACACGGTGGCGATCACATAGAAATTGAACAGGTAGAGCGCGACGCCGAACACGGCACCGGCCAGCAGCACCATGCCATGGCTGGAATCGAGCTGGAACGGCGCGATCAGCGCGCACAGCACGAGCCCGAAGAAGGCACCCAGCAGGTAGTGCACCGTTAGCGCGCTCACCAGTACGTCAAAGCTGTAGCCACCCACCTGCAATACCGGGTCGCCCAGGATCATGGCGGCGATCAGGCGCGGCATGCGCCAGGGGTCGATGTCCATCGCCGCGCAGAAGGCCAGTTCCAGCAGCATCAGGATGCCGCCGGCACCGAAGCCGGCGATGGCTGCAACGGTCCAGTCCGCGTTGCGCGGGATGAACCGGTGCGAATGCAGTTTCATGCGAAGTTCCATGTTTCTCTCCCCATGCAAGGACCGCGCCGCTGGCGATGCCGGGCGCCGCCTGAAATCAGTGTATGCCGTCTTCGGCTGCTGGCAAGGGGAGAACATTGCAAGGCGCGAGGAACTTTTCTCGGCAGCGAAGTTCGGGGAGGGATCGGGAAAGCCGGCCGCCACGAACGGGCGACACGACGGCAGCTGCGGACGCGAAAAAGCCGCTCATGGGCGGCTCGGCGACTGCTTCGATATTTTTGATGCCCGGCTGGAAGCCTGGCGTCCCCACGGGGATTCGAACCCCGGTACTCACCGTGAAAGGGTGATGTCCTAGGCCTCTAGACGATGGGGACCACGGAACGACGACTGCTGATTTACCACGACTGTCTGCACGTTGGTGGAGGTAAGCGGGATCGAACCGCTGACCTCTTGCATGCCATGCAAGCGCTCTCCCAGCTGAGCTATACCCCCCGGGTGCAGACAATGTATTACTTCTACCACTACCAGGAAGACCTGGCGTCCCCACGGGGATTCGAACCCCGGTACTCACCGTGAAAGGGTGATGTCCTAGGCCTCTAGACGATGGGGACCTGGATACCGCATTTTCATCCGTGCCACTTGGTGGAGGTAAGCGGGATCGAACCGCTGACCTCTTGCATGCCATGCAAGCGCTCTCCCAGCTGAGCTATACCCCCGCTGGCACAGACAAAATAAAAGCCGCTCAACGCGACTTTTGTTACCACTCGCCACCTATCCGACGGCCAGTAAAACAAACATCAACATCTTGCAAGACTTCGTACAACTACGTCTATTTTACAACATTTACTGCTTTACTACAAGTACTCCGTTTTTCGCTACTGCCAGAAACCTGGCGTCCCCACGGGGATTCGAACCCCGGTACTCACCGTGAAAGGGTGATGTCCTAGGCCTCTAGACGATGGGGACCTGGAGTACTGCAACAACAACTTCTGCTTCTGCAAACTGGTGGAGGTAAGCGGGATCGAACCGCTGACCTCTTGCATGCCATGCAAGCGCTCTCCCAGCTGAGCTATACCCCCGTTTGCGAAGAGACAGAAGTATAGCAGCGGGAGCGAAAAACGCAAATACCTCTTTGAAATATTTTCAGAGGAACCTGGCCAGGCGCGCGAGCACCACGTCGCGGCCGAACAGCTGCAGCACGGCGTCGATGGCGGGGGTCTGCAACTGGCCCGTGACGATCAGGCGCAGGGGCATGGCCAGCTGCGGCATCTTGATGCCGTTTGCGGCCAGCACTTCCTTGATCATCGCGGCGATGGCTTCCTTGCTCCACTCCACCGTGGCGATGCGCTCGGCGAACTGGGCCAGCGCCGGCTTGACGGCATCCGTGAAGTGCTGCGTCATCAGGGCTTCGTCCGGCTGCGGCTGGCGGTAGAACAGCATGGCCGCATCGGCCAGTTCGTTGACCGTGTTGGCGCGCTCCTTCAGCAGCGCCAGCACGGTGGCCAGCTCGGGGGCACCGTCGAACTGCGCGCCGGCCGCCAGCATGCGCGGCTTGGCCAGTTCGGCCAGGCGGGCATTGTCGGCCTGCTTGATCCAGTGGTTGTTCAGCCAGGCCAGCTTCTCGTTGTTGAACTGGGCCGCCGACGCCGTCAGGTGGTCCAGGTTGAACCACTCGCAGAACTGCGCCATCGAGAACACCTCGTCGTCGCCATGGCTCCAGCCCAGGCGTGCCAGGTAGTTCAGCATGGCCTCGGGCAGGAAGCCCTGGGCCGGGTATTCCATCACGCTGACGGCGCCGTGGCGCTTCGACAGCTTCTGGCCATCCGGGCCCAGGATCATCGGCAGGTGGCCGTACTCCGGCAGCGGTGCGCCGATGGCGCGCAGGATATTGATCTGGCGCGGCGTGTTGTTGACATGGTCGTCCCCGCGCAGCACGTGGGTGATGCGCATGTCCCAGTCGTCGACGGCGACGCAGAAGTTATACGTGGGCGTGCCGTCCGTGCGGGCGATGACGAGGTCGTCCAGCTCGCGGTTCGAGATCGTGATGGTGCCCTTGACGACATCGTTCCACGTGACGTCGCCGTCCAGTGGATTCTTGAAGCGCACCACCGGCTTGCGCCCTTCCGGAATGGCCGGCAGGGTCTTGCCCTCTTCCGGGCGCCAGGTGCCGTCGTAGCGGGGCTTCTCGCCCGCTTCGCGGAAGCGCTCGCGCATCGCCTCGACTTCTTCCGGCGACGAGTAGCAGTGGTAGGCCGTGCCGGCCGCCAGCATCTGGCCGATCACCTCGCGGTAGCGGTCCATGCGCTGCATCTGGTAGAACGGACCTTCGTCATGGTCCAGGCCCAGCCACTGCATGCCGTCGATGATGGCCTGCACCGCTTCCGGCGTCGAGCGTTCCACGTCGGTATCCTCGATACGCAGCACGAAGGTGCCGCCGAAATGGCGCGCGAAGGCCCAGGAATACAGCGCCGTGCGGGCGCCGCCCAGGTGGAGGAAGCCGGTCGGGCTGGGGGCGAACCGGGTGCGGACGGGGGTGGCTGGTGCAGTGGTCATCTCGGTATGAAGCAGAAGGGATAAAGGGCTTATTTTACCCGCAACTGGCTTATACTCGAATCGACAACAACAAAGGAGCCCCGCCTTGACCACCCGCCCTTCCCTCCCCGTTCCACTGTCCGCTTCCCTCCTCTGCCTCGCCTCCCTCGCGCTTGCCCTGCCCGCGTCCGCCGCCGACGACCCGAACCTGGCGCGCCGCATCGCCGCCGTCGAACGGGGCCTGCTGCCGGCCGTGTCGGTAGCCGGCGCGCCGCCCGCCAGACGCGTGCTGGCCGACGAAATGGCGCGCCTGGGCGTGCCCGGCGCCAGCATCGCCGTGATCCACGCGGGCGAGATCGAATGGGCGCGCGGCTTCGGCGTGGTAACGCCGGGCGGCGCGCCGGTGACCCCGACGACCCTGTTCCAGGCCGCGTCGATCAGCAAGCCCGTGACGGCGATGGCGGCCCTGAACATGGTGGAAAGCGGCCAGCTGGCCCTGGACCGCGACGTCAACGGCTATACCAGCTTGTGGAAGCTACCGAAGGACATGGACAATTCGCCCGTGACCCTGCGCCAGCTGCTGTCGCACACGGCCGGCACCACCGTGCACGGCTTCCCCGGCTATCCGGCCGGCAGCAAGGTGCCGACCCTGGTGCAGTTGCTGAACGGCGCCAAGCCGGCCAACACCCGCGGCGTGCACGTGTCGACGCGCCCCGGCACCAAATGGCGCTACTCCGGCGGCGGCTACCAGGTGGTGCAGTACGTGATGACGGAGCGGGCCAGGACGCCCTTTCCGCAGCTGCTGCAGGAAACTGTCCTGAAACCGCTGGGCATGAACGACAGCAGTTTCGCGCAGCCCCTGCCGCCGGCCCTGATGCCCCGGGCCGCGCTGCCGCACGACGACCATGGCAAGCCGATCGCGGGCGGGCCGCACACGTATCCGGAACTGGCGGCGGCAGGCCTGTGGACGACACCGTCGGACCTGGCCAGGTTCGCCATCGAGATCAAGCGCTCGGCTGCGGGCCAGTCGAACAAGGTGCTGTCGCAGTCGATGACGCAGCTGATGCTCACGCCCGTGATGGACAATTATGGTCTGGGGCTGGGCATCGAGGACGAAGGCCAGGCGCAAAGCTTCAGCCACGGCGGCAGCAACGCGGGCTACCAGAACACGATGGTGGCGTACACGGAACGGGGCGACGGCGTGGTGGTGATGACGAACGGCGACCGGGGCGGCGAACTGGCCAGCCAGCTGGTGCGCGCCGTGGCGGCCGAATACAAATGGCCGACGATGCAGGGCAGGCAGCGCGCCGCCGTGCCCGTCACGCCGGCGGCGCTGGCGGCCCTGCCGGGCAAGTACAGCGTCGGCAACCTGGGCGACTTCACCGTCGAACGCCGCGGCGAAGGCCTGGAGGTGGCATTGCGCGGCGACGCCTTCGAGCCCCTGTACGCGGGCGCCGACGGCAGCTATTTCGTCACATCGCGCGAAGTCGAGCTGCGCTTCACGGGCCGCGATGGCGGCGGACGCTTGAAGACCGGGTCGCTGGACGTCGAATTCGCCCGCGCAAAATAGATCTGAAGGCGAAAAAATGGCGGCCCGCGGGCCGCCATCCTCATTGCCGCGCCCGGCTCACTTGCCCAGTTGCGGCCCCGCGTACTTCAGGATCAATCCCTTCGGCCCCACCGCCCAACCGGCCGCCGGCGACGCGAAGCCGACGGTGTTGACCGGCGTACGGTCGAGCACCTTCCACGTCCTGCCGGCGTCGAGCGAATAGCCCGAGCCGGCCAGGCCGGCCGCGACGAACGAATCCGGCGCGCCCGTGACGGGCACTACCACCGACATATACCCCACCGGCAGCACCTGCTGCGGCGCCCACGTGGCGCCGCCGTCCTCGCTGCGGGCACCATTGAGCGTGGCCAGGTGACGATCCGAATAGTCGCCGCCGACGGCCAGGCCAACCTGGCTGTCGCGGAAGCCCACCGAGAACACGCCCTTGGCGCCTGCACCGGCGGGAATCGGCGTGTCGCTAGCCTGCCACGTGCGGCCACGGTCGGCCGAATGGAATACCCGAGCCCTGGCGCCGCCGCCGGTGGCGAACCAGGCGTCGTCGGTGCCCGCCACGGACAGGCAGGTGCCGCTGGCGGCGAAGGCCGCCTCGTTCGGCAGGGCCTTCAGGCCATCCGGGTCGACGGTGGCCTGCCACGTCGCGCCGCCGTCGTTCGTGGTGAGTATCTGGTAGGCGCCGTCGACCGGGTCGCCGAAGACGATGCCGTTGTCGCGGTCCCAGAAGGCCAGGCAATCCCAGAAACCGTTCGCGTCCGGGTTGGTGACCTGCAGGGTCCAGCTGGCGCCGCCGTCGACGGTGCGGTAGATGCGCGACGAATCGCCCGGCCCGATCGACAGGGCGAAGGCGGTGTCGGCGTCGACCGCGTGGATGTCACGGAAGTCCAGCAGTTCCGCGCCCGGCACGGGCAGACGCTTCCACGTCTTGCCGTCCACGGTGCGCAGCACGGTACCCTTCGCGCCGCTGGCCCAGGCCACGGTGGGGCTGACCACGGACAGGCCGCGCAGCTGGTTTTCCGTGCCGCTGGCCTGGCGCTGCCAGGGCTTGGCCGCCGTCTCGGTCTTCGGTGGGCGGGGAGTGTCGCCCCATGCCGCCATGCTGCTGGGCGGGACTGCGAATAAAGCTACCAGTGCGCCGGCCAGGGCGGCCGTCACCTTACGTCTTTGCATCGTCAGCGGGGGCATAACACTCCTTTACAGGTTCATGGTTAGTCGTTCTTGATCACGATGGAAGGGAACTTGCTGCTCATGTCCTTCGCCTTTTCGGCAACCTTGATGGCCACCTTGCGCGCGATCTCCTTGTACAGCACGGCAATCGGGCCGTCCGGCTCGGCCACCACCGTCGGCCGGCCCGAGTCGGCCTGCTCGCGGATCGCCATCTTCAGGGGCAGCTTGCCCAGGAAGTCGACGCCGAAGTCCGCGCACATCTTCTCGCCGCCGCCGGCACCGAAGATTTCCTCCGTGTGGCCGCAGTTCGAGCAGATATGGGTGCTCATGTTCTCCACCACGCCCAGGATGGGGATGCCCACCTTCTCGAACATCTTCAGGCCCTTGCGCGCGTCCAGCAAGGCGATGTCCTGCGGCGTCGTGACGATGACGGCGCCCGTCACGGGCACTTTCTGCGACAGGGTCAGCTGGATGTCGCCGGTACCGGGCGGCATGTCGACGATCAGGTAATCCAGGTCGCGCCAGTTGGTCTGGTCCAGCAGCTGCTGCAGCGCCTGCGTGACCATCGGGCCACGCCAGACCATCGGTTCGTCCGGATCGATCAGGAAGCCGATCGACGACACCTGGATGCCGTGGCCCTCCATCGGCTCCATCGTCTTGCCGTCCTTCGACAGGGGCCGGCCCGTGACGCCCAGCATGGTCGGCTGCGACGGGCCGTAGATGTCCGCGTCCAGCACGCCCACGGTGGCGCCCTCGGCGGCGAGCGCCAGCGCCAGGTTGACGGCCGTCGTGGATTTGCCGACGCCGCCCTTGCCCGAAGCGACGGCGATGATGTTCTTCACGTTCGGCAGGGGTTTGAGCCCCCGCTGCACCGTGTGCGCGATGATCTTGCTGGTGATGGCCAGGTTGACCTTCAGGCCGAAGGGCTGCAGCGCGGCCAGCACGCTGGCGCGGATCGGCTCGATCTGGCTGTTGGCCGGGTAGCCCAGCTCGATCTCGAGGGCGATCTCGCCGTTTTCGATTTTCAGGTTGCGCACGGACTTGGTGGCGATGAAGTCCTTCGCGGTATTCGGGTCGACCACCTGGGACAGCGCGGCCTTGACGTCTTCGACTGTGATGCTCATTTGATTCTCCGTTGGTGATGCCGCAGTCTAGCGCAAAATGGCAATATTGAGGCCGATGCATGGCCGGCCCCCCATTGCCGCCGACGAGCGGGCCTGCGCGGTGGCGCCCGGCACTGTTAAAATGCTTCTTTTACCTAACCTCGCGCTGACCATGACTCGCAAGCTGTTCGTCACCACTGCCCTGCCCTACGCTAATGCCGCCTTCCATATTGGCCACATGATGGAGTACATCCAGGCCGACATCTGGGTTCGTTACCAGCGAATGCAAAGCGAAGGTGGCGTGCCGCGCGAAGTGCATTTCGTCGGCGCCGACGACACCCACGGCACGCCGATCATGATCGCGGCCGAAAAGGAAGGCATCACGCCGCAGGAATTCGTCGCCAAGATCGCCGCGGGCCGTGCCCAGTACCTGGACGGTTTCCATATCGCCTTTGACAACTGGTATTCCACGGATTCGCCGGAAAACGTCGAGCTGTCGCAGGGCATCTACCGCCGCCTGCGCGATGTCGGCCTGATCCAGACGAAAACCGTCGACCGCTTCTTCGACCCTGTCAAGGGCATGTTCCTGGCCGACCGCAATATCAAGGGCGAATGCCCGAAATGCGGCGCCAAGGACCAATACGGCGACAATTGCGAAGTGTGCGGCGCGGCCTACCAGCCGACCGACCTGGTCAACCCGTATTCCGTGTTCACCAATGCGACGCCGATCCTGAAGCCTTCTGAACAGTATTTCTTCAAGCTGTCCGACCCGCGCTGCTTCGAATTCCTGCGCGACTGGCTGAACACCCCCGGCCGCCTGCAGCCGGAAATGGTCAACAAGGTCTCGGAATGGCTGGGCGAGGCGGGCGAAAAGCTGGCCGACTGGGACATTTCGCGCGACGCGCCGTATTTCGGCATCCCCATTCCGGACGCGCCGGGCAAGTTCTTCTACGTGTGGCTCGATGCCCCGGTGGGCTACCTGGCTTCGCTGAAGAACTATTTCAGCAAGAAGAATATCGATTTCGACGCCTTCCTGAACGATCCGGCCGCCGAGCAGATCCACTTCATCGGCAAGGACATCGTTTCCTTCCACCTGCTGTTCTGGCCCGCCATGCTCAAATTCGCCGGCCACCCGGTGATCGACAAGCTGAAGGTCAATGTGCACGGCCACCTGACCGTCAACAACGAAAAGATGTCGAAGTCGCGCGGCACGGGCATTTCGCCGCTGCGCTACCTGAACCTGGGCATGAACCCGGAATGGCTGCGCTATTACATCGCCTTCAAGCTGAACTCGAAAGTCGAGGACCTCGATTTCACGGGCGAGGATTTCGTCGCCCGCGTCAATTCGGACCTGATCGGCAAATACGTCAATATCGCCAGCCGCTGCGCCGGCTTTATCGCCAAGAAGTTCGACGGCAAGCTGGCCCCGCAGCTGTCCGCCACCGCCCTGGACTGGATCAAAAAGGCGCTGACGGATGCGGACGGCGCCGAGCGCCAGGCATCGATCGCGCAAAGCTTCGAGAACCGCGAGTTCGGCAAGGCGCTGCGCGAAATCATGGAAATCGCCGACGTGACGAACCAGTACGTCGACGAAAACAAGCCGTGGGTGCTGGCTAAGGACGCCGACAAGACGGCCGAACTGCATGAAGTGTGCACGACGGCCCTGATCCTGTTCCGCCAGTTGACGATCCTGATGTCGCCCGTGCTGCCCGGCGTGGCCGCCAACGTTCGCAGCTTCCTGAACGACGAGCGTTTCACGTGGGCCGACACGGCCTTGGAAGCGGCCAGCAGCGCCATGCTGGGCCGCACCATCGGCGCCTACAGCCACCTGATGACGCGCGTCGACGCCAAGATGATCGACGAACTGTTCGATGCGCCGAAGGCCGCTTCCGCCCCTGCCCCTGCTGCCGCACCTGCAGTTGCCGCGCCCGTGGCAGCGGCCCCGGTCGACGGCGTCGAGGCCCTGGCGCCGGAAATCAAGATCGACGACTTCGTCAAGATCGACCTGCGCATTGCGAAAATCGTCAACTGCGAGCATGTCGACGGTTCCGACAAGCTGCTGCGCCTGACCTTGGACGTGGGCGAAGGCCGCCACCGCAACGTCTTCTCCGGCATCAAGTCGATGTACCAGCCGGAAGACCTGGTGGGCAAGCTGACGGTGCTGGTGGCCAACCTGGCACCGCGCAAGATGAAGTTTGGCGTCTCCGAAGGCATGGTGCTGGCCGCTTCCAGCGCGGACGAGAAGGCCAACCCCGGCATCTATATCCTGAACCCGTGGCCGGGCGCCGAGCCGGGCATGCGCATTCGTTAAGGAGCCGGGCGCGCCCATGGCCACCTTCGCAGTCCGTCCGGCCGACGACGACGACGCTTCGTTGATCGCCGGCCTGACGCGCCGCGCCTGGGCCGGCAAGGTCAGCGTCACCTCCAGCGGACACCGGGAAACCGCCGTCCTAGTCGCGGAACATCTGCGCCAGGGCGGCGGTTTTATTTTATTGGACGGCGATACGCCCATCGGCGCCGTGCGCTGGCTGCCCCACGATACGGAGCCAGGCGTATGGGAGATATTACGGATGGGCGTCCTGCCCGAATACCGGGGCAATAACCTGTCGCAGCATTTACTCGAAGCCGTGATTCACCACGGCCAGGAATCGGGCATTCGCGAACTGCGCCTGGCGGTTCGCAGCGACCAGCCGAAACTCATCGATTTTTATGCGGCCTATGAATTCGACCTGGCCGCCGAACTCGAATATTCCCACGCTAATCCATTGGAACCTGCGCCGCTCGTGATGCGGCGGCAATTGCGCTGATCGATCGACGCTGAACGATCGACGCTGAACGATCGCCACGGGCACACAGTTGTTTTCGCCCTCATCAGACCAACATCCGGCTCGATCACGCCAAACACTGGCATAAACGGCACGGTTATACCCCTTGCCCGCTCGGGCTGGCTATCAACCCGCGTTCGCCGGCAGGTCAGCGGCCAGACTGCACCACGCCCGCAATTGGTTTCGGAGGTTTCGGCGGCGCATTATCGCAAGCGGCCAGCGCGAATATCGCCGCCACTCCCAACCATAAACATTTACGCATGGCCATTCTCCAGCTGAGTAATATCCCACGCTAGCAGAACCATCCACGGCGCGGCGCAGTGTTGATTGGGTGCACTACCGGAACGGCGCTCAAAACAGGTCAAGTCTGAATTCGGTGTCAGACACCTAATTCAATCCGCAGTGTTGCTGGAAAACCGGTGTCAGACACCGGTTTTCCAGCAACATCTTTCCCGCCCGCCTCATCCAATCAGGTGTCTGACACCGAATTCACAGCGGTGGCGAGGCGGCGGCGTCAACTGGGACGTCGCGAGGAAACGATGATGCCGCCGACGATCAGCAGGAAGGCGATGCCGTGGTAGAGGTGGGGCAGTTCGCCCAGGAAGGCGGAGGACAGCAGCGCGGCGAACAGCGGCGTCAGGTTGCTGAAGAAGGCGGCGATGGCGGGGCCGGCGCGGCGCACGCCCTCGCCCCAGCAGCGGAAGGCGACGACGGCAGGGCCGATGGCGACGTAGGCCAGCACGGCAACGAGCGTCCAGTTCCAGTGGATGGTCGCGTCCGACAAGGTCCATTCTCCTGCCGCGAACAAACCCGACCACAGCACGCCGAAGCCCACCTGGGCCAGCAGGAAACCGGCCCAGTCGGCCCGCAATGCGGCCGGCTCGTGGGTGCGCGTTAGCAGCCAGCTGTACAAGGACCAGGCAATCGTCGCCAGGATCATGAACAGGTCGCCCGCCACCAGCCGCAGCGCCAGCAAATGGCCGACGTCGCCCCGGGCCAGCACGAGCAGCACGCCAGCGATCGACAGCACGGCGCCGACGACTTGCCGGCGCGTGACGCCGACACCGAAGAACAGCCAGCCCGTCAGCATCATCCATACAGGCATGCCGGCCGCGACGAGGGTGACGTTGATCGGCGTGCTGCTTTGCAAGGCGAGATATTGCAGTGCGTTATACAGGCCCACGCCAAGCAGACCCAGCAGCGCAAAGCGGCGCCAGTGTCGCCACAGTTCGCTGTCGCGGCGGAATACGGGACCGGCCAGCGGCAGCAGGATGGCGAAGGCCAGCGTCCAGCGCAGCAGGTTCAGCAGGATGGGCGGCACCATCTCGTGCACCAAGCGACCGGCAATGGCATTGCCGGCCCACAGGATCGGTGGAAGGGTCAGCAGGAAGATAGTGTGCGGGGTCAGTCGTGTATTCATGGCAATAGAGCATACCCGAAGCGCCGCCGCGTCGCTGCGTAGCGACAGAAATTCCCTGTGGCATGCCGCAGCGCGGTAGAATAGCCGTTGGCTTTCAACTCAGCTATCAAACCTATGAAACTCCTGTTCAAGCAGCACCGCGGTTACGAATCCGATCACACCCAGTTCATCAAGAGCCTGAAGGAAAAGAATCCGGCCATCGAGCAAGGCCAGCAACAGGGACGTGCCCTGCTGTGGGACAAGGCGCCGCAGTCGTTGGACGAGCGCGCACGCCAGCGCGATTCCGCCATTGCCCAGCAAGCCTACGTCTACCAGAACAAGCTGACGGACTGAAGCAGGATTCAGCTCGGGAACGCCGAATGCTTCCCGCGGACGACCCGGCCGGCGTGGCAGCAGCGACGCCGGACCCGCAGTCGGCAGGCAGCGCCGTGGCACAAGCCGACGGCGCTGCTTTCGCACGCCTGTACGGCGAGCCCCTGCTGCACCTGCCGACGGACCTGTACATCCCGCCGGACGCGCTGGAAATTTTCCTCGACGCCTTCGAAGGCCCGCTCGACCTGCTGCTGTACCTGATCCGGCGGCAGAACTTCAATATCCTCGATATCCCGATGGCGCAGGTAACGCTGCAGTATTTGAAGTACGTCGACCAGATCCGCCTGTCGAACCTGGAGCTGGCCGCCGAATACCTGCTGATGGCGGCCATGCTGATCGAGATCAAGTCACGCATGCTGCTGCCCCAGCGCCAGCACGAGCTGGAAGTCGATGCCGACGATCCCCGTGCGGAACTGGTGCGCCGCCTGCTCGAGTACGAACAGATCAAGCTGGCCGCCGTCGACATCAATGCCCTGCCCCAGCTGGACCGGGATTTCGTCCGTAGCCAGATCTTCATCGAGCAGAGCCTGGTGCCGGTATGGCCGGACGTGACGCCCGGCGACCTGCAGGCGGCGTGGCGCGACCTGCTGAAGCGGGCCACCCTGAAGCAGCATCACAAGATCAGCCGCGAGGAACTGTCCGTGCGCGAGCACATGACGGCCATCCTGCGCCGGCTGCAGTCGCAGCGCTTTGTCGAGTTCGCCGACCTGTTCGATGTCAGTGGCGGCGTACCGTTGCTGGTTGTAAATTTTGTCGCCATGCTGGAACTGGCGAAGGAAACCCTGATCGAAATTACCCAGGCCGAACCGTTCGCGCCCATTTATGTGCGCCTCGCCTATTCGCCTGCCTGACCCATCGGCCATTAGAAAAACATGAAAATCATCTCCTCCATTGAAGAGCTGCGCGACCAACTGAGCGGCCAGCTGCGTACCGCCTTCGTGCCCACCATGGGCAACCTGCACGAAGGTCACCTGTCGCTGATGCGCATCGCGCGCCGGCACGGCGACCCCGTGGTGGCGTCGATCTTCGTCAACCGCCTGCAGTTCGGCCCGAACGAGGATTTCGACAAATACCCCCGCACCTTCCAGGCCGACGTGGAAAAGCTGGAAAAGGAAGGCGTCTACGTGCTGTTCGCGCCCACCGAGAAGGACCTGTACCCGGAGCCGCAGGAATACCGTGTGCAGCCGCCTGACGGCCTGGGCAATACGCTGGAAGGCGAGTTCCGCCCCGGCTTCTTCAACGGCGTGTGCACCGTCGTCACGAAACTGTTCTCGTGCGTGCAGCCACGCGTCGCCGTGTTCGGCAAGAAGGACTACCAGCAGCTGATGATCGTGCGCAATATGGCACGCCAGTTCGCGCTGCCGACGGAAATCATCGGCGCGGAGACCTACCGGGCGGAAGACGGCCTGGCGCTGTCCTCGCGCAATATGTACCTGTCCGAGCAGGAGCGGGCCGAGGCACCGGCCTTGTACCAGGCGCTCAACTTCGTCGCCAGCGAAATGCGCGCCGGCCACCTGGACGTGTTCCAGCTGGAACACAAGGCTATGGACGACCTCGCCAAGCGGGGCTGGAAGCCGGACTACATCAGCATTCGCAAGCGCGCCGACCTGCAGCCGCCGAACGCGGGCGACCTGGCCCAGGGCGCCCCGCTGGTCGTCCTCGCCGCCGCCAAGCTGGGCACCACGCGCCTGATCGACAATCTCGAAATCTGAGCCACCGCGGCTACGGCCGGGTTCGTGTCGACATCGGGGTCAGGCACGAATGTCGACACGAGCACGTCGGTATGCCCGTTCAATTCGGGGCTTACCGATCAGTCCGTGTCGAGAAACGTGCCTGACCCCGATGTTGACACAGGCTCAGCATTGTGGATGGGCGATCAGCCCGTGACGTTCTGCGTCCACGCCAGTGCGGACAGGTGGGCCTTGTTGACGTCAAGCGGGGTCAGGTTCAGCGAGGCGGCCAGCGAGGCGACCAGGGTGGAGTTCAGCTCGCAGGCTTCGGCCAGCGCCAGGTAGGGGCCGTAGCGGCCGCCCCGCTCCAGCAGGGCCTTGACGACTTCGTCGGATAGCTGGATCGTCGCCAGCACTTCCTTCATCGGCACGCCCAGCAGCCGGTCCAGCAGCGAGAACATGCCGGCGACAAAGATGTTTTCCGCCTCCACCTTGCCCAGCGCCGTCACACCCAGCAGCTCGGCCAGGCGACCGCGCACGACCGCCGTTTCCAGCAGCACGGGCGAGTAGCCCGTCGTGCTGGCCGTGGCCAGCAGCAGGGTCAGCCAGCGGTACAGGGGCTGGTAGCCCAGGAGGCCGATGGCTTGCTTGAGCGACTGGATCTCGCGGCCCATGCCGAAGCCGGCCGAATTGATATAGCGCAGCAGCTTGTACGACAGCGCGGCATCGCGCTTCAGGATGCTTTCCAGCTTCGGCACGTCCGCATTGGCGCTGACCATCTGCATCAGTTGCAGGATCATCGTTTGCGCCGGATTCATGCCCTTTATTTCCAGGCCGGGCCGAGGCGTCAGGTGCAGCTTGCCGACGAAGGCGTCGATGCCCAGCGCGGCGCAGGCATCGAAGTCGGCCCAGGTCGTCACGGGCCGACCCACCATGCGCACCGTCGACTGCTTCAGCGCGGCGTAGGTGCGCGCCTGCGAGGCCACGTCGGCCCCGGAGAATCGCACTTCCACATACGAGCAGATGCTGGGCAGACGGTTGCCGGCGCGGGCGATGTCGCAGTTGCGCAGCAGTATGCCGACGTCGCCGGCCCGCAGCGCCCGCACGGCCGCCAGGGTGTCCGGGTTGGCCAGCTCGCGCGTGGCGATGGACAGCACCGTGTGCTGCGGCGGCAGGTTGTACAGGGCGTCCGTCGACAGCATCGCCGGCACGGCTTCCAGGAACAGGGTCTTGTCGCGCAACAGCCAGCCGCGCTGGGGGTCGTTGACTTCGCCGGCGACGAAGCCGACCAGGTCCTCCAGCGCCGCCTGGGTGGGCGCGTCGCCGGCGTTGTGTTGCCACGTCAGCTCATAGCCGACCACGCGCTGTTGCGGGTCAAGCAAGGGCTCGCGCACGAGGAAATGGGTCTGATGCATTGGCCGATGTGGTTGAAACGAAGCGCGCACCAGGGCGGTAGCGCGATAATGCGGTAGTGCGGAGCGGACATCAAGGCGGGCCGTGCCCGCCCCCGGTCAGAAGCCCAGGCTGTCCAGCAGGTCGTCGACCTGGCCCTGGTCGGCCACGATGCCTTCGGCGCTGGTGTCGATCTGCGGACCGTTCAACAGGCCCGTATCGATTTCCTTCTTCAGTTCTTCCGGCGCGAAGTCGATCAGGGTCTGCACCAGCTGCTTTTCCAGGTTCTGGGCGATCGACGTGACGCGCTTGATCACCTGGCCCGTCAGATCCTGGAAATCCTGCGCCATCATGATGTCCATCAGGTGGCCCTTGGTGGCGCTGGTCGCGGCCGTGGCCGAACCGAGCGCGACGATGGTACGCTGGGCCAGCTCGCGCCAGTCGGCTTCGCCGCCCTGGCCGTCGAGCAGGGCCTGCCACGCACCGGACAACTCCTTCGCATCCTTGCTGATGCCGTCCTGCAGCGGCCCGGCCTCGTCGGTGGCATTGAGCACCTTCTGGGCCGCGTCCTCGGACAGGCGGGCCACGTAGTCGAGGCGGTCGCGCGCATCGGGAATATCGGTGGCGGCCTTTTCGATCAGCTTGTCCAGGCCCAGCCCGCGCAGGTTCTCGTGCAGCGCACGGGTCATATGCCCGATGCGCGACAGGAATTCCTCGTTGGGGTCCGTCGGGGCCGCGCTACCAGCTGCAGCTGCTTGCTCGACCATGGATCAGGCTCCGAGTTTTTCGAAAATCTTGTTCAGCTTCTCGTCCAGGGTGGCGGCCGTGAACGGCTTCACGACGTAGCCGTTGGCGCCGGCCTGGGCCGCGGCAATGATGTTTTCCTTCTTCGCTTCGGCGGTGACCATCAGCACGGGCAGCTTGGCCAGCGCGGGATCGGCACGAATATTCTGCAGCATGGTCAGGCCGTCCATGTTCGGCATGTTCCAGTCCGACACGACGAAGTCGAAGGATTCGGCACGCAGCTTCGCCAGCGCCATCACGCCGTCTTCGGCCTCGTCCACATTGGCATAACCCAGTTCTTTCAACAGATTCCGGACGATGCGACGCATCGTCGAGAAGTCGTCAACAACTAAAAATTTCATCTTTGGATCAGCCATGAATTACTCCGTTGATTCTTATGTAACGCGGTTATTTAAATTTGTGCTCTGCAGCTCGTTCTTGATGCGCGCGCTTGATCACGCTCCGTCAGCAAGTTGTAGGATAGCATTATCGTTACCCATAGGGAACAGAACACCTCGTCACTTACGGTAAAAAAACAGTTACCGTATCAATCGTACCCTCAGAACGTATCGATCGCGCGACGTTCCTGCCGCATTCTTCGTCCTGCCGGCGCCGCGGCGGGCGCCGGCGTGCCGGGATCAGACCCGCAGCGAGCGCATGCCGTGCTGCGCCAGATAGCCCAGCACCATGCCGGGCAGCGCCTGCAACGCGCCGACCTCGTGCGTGCCACCGACGGCTATCGCCTCGCGCGGCATGCCGAACACAACACAACTGGCTTCATCCTGGGCAAAATTATACGCCCCGGCCGTCTTCATCTCCAGCATACCAGCAGCGCCGTCCTTGCCCATGCCCGTCAGGATCACGCCGACGGCGTTCTTGCCGGCGAACTGCGCCGCCGAGCGGAACAGCACATCGACGGACGGGCGGTGCCGGTTGACGGGCTCGCCCTGGTCCAGCTTCGTCATATAGTTCGCGCCCGAGCGCGTGAGCAGCAGGTGCGAGTGGCCCGGCGCGATGTACGCGTGGCCCGGCAGCACCCGCTCGTTGCCGGCCGCTTCCTGCACGGAAATCTTGCACAGGGAGTCGAGGCGTTTCGCAAACGAGCGCGTGAAGCCTTCCGGCATATGCTGCGTGATCAGGATGCCCGGACAGTCGGACGGCATTTGCATCAAAAATTCCCGGATCGCTTCGGTACCGCCCGTGGAAGCGCCCACGATAATCAGTTTTTCGGACGACATCAGCGGATTGCGTAATTGTGGCAGGGGTGCGCTGCCTTCGGCGCCCGCTTGCGGCAGCGTACGGGCGCGGATACGGGCCTTTGATGCGGCGCGGATCTTGTCGGCGATCAGTTCGGTATATTCGCGCATGCCGGTCTGGATCGAGATCTTCGGCTTCGTGACGAAGTCGACCGCGCCCAGTTCCAGCGCGCGCATCGTGATCTCGGAGCCCCGCTCGGTCAGCGACGACACCATCACCACCGGCATCGGCCGCAGCCGCATCAGCTTTTCCAGGAAATCCAGGCCGTCCATCTTCGGCATCTCGACGTCCAGGGTCAGCACGTCGGGGTTGGTCTGCTTGATCAGTTCGCGCGCGACCAGTGGGTCCGGCGCCACGCCTACCACGGTCATGTCGGGTTGGCTATTGATAATTTCGGTCATGACGCTGCGGATCAGCGCGGAGTCATCGACCACTAGTACTTTGATAGTCATCGGGGCCTCTTAGAACAGCTCGATCTCACCAGCCACGGGCTGGACTTTCAGGCGGCTGGCGTACTCGATTTCGCGCTTGGCCAGCGTGTCGTTATGGGACTGCATCAGCTTCTTCACCAGCACCTTGCCGGTGCGGGGAAAGAAGTACACCTTGCGCGGGTGGATGTCGTTCAAATCCTCCGCCACGACGCGGATGCGTTCGTTGCGCAGGAAAGTCTGCACGAAGGCGGCATTGCGTTCGCCCACGTTCATCGCCGTGAAGCCCTTCAGCACGGCGCCGCCGCCGAAGACCTTGGCCTCCAGGTTGTCGCGCCGGGCGCCGGATTTCAGCAGGCTGTTGATCAGGATTTCCATCGCGAAGGTGCCGTAGCGGGCCGAGGCGGAGACAGGGCTGTCCTTGTCCGCGCCGCCGTCGGGCAGCATGAAGTGGTTCATGCCGCCCAGGCCGGTCACCCTGTCGCGGATGCAGGCCGACACGCAGGAACCCAGCACCGTGACGATCAGCATGTCCTTCGCCGTGTAATAGTATTCCCCGGGCAGGATCTTGGCCGCCTGGGTATCGAACGTCCGATCGTAATAGACGTTGGTGGCTAGATGTTCGTTTTCCATGTTATTCGTCTCAGGCTCGTTGCGGCGCGATCCTGGCGGCGGCTGGGCGCTCGTCCAGTTCATAGACCGTTTTCCCGCGCAGTTTCAGCGAATCCGACACGTACAGGAAATTCTCGGAGTGCCCCGCGAACAGCAGCGCATCCGGTTTCATCATGGGCACGAAGCGCGACAGGATCTTGCGCTGCGTGGGCTTGTCGAAATAGATCATCACGTTGCGGCAGAAGATCACGTCGAAGGGGCCACGGATGTCCCACTTCTCGTCCAGCAGGTTCAACTGGCGGTACGTGATCAGCTGGCGCAGCTCGGGCCGGGCCCGCGCCATGCCGGCCTTGTCGCCCTTCCCCTTCAGGAAGAAGCGACGCTGCTGCTCGGCCGACAGCTTGTCGATGCGGTCGAGCGGATAGACGCCGTTGGCGGCCGTGGCCAGCACGTTGGTGTCGATGTCGGTGGCGATGATGTGGACCGGCGGCGTCAGCGAATTGAAGGCCTCGCAGACCGTCATCGCGATCGAATACGGCTCTTCGCCGGTGGAGCTGGCGGAGCACCAGATATTGAGCTGCTCGCCGCGGTGTTTCTTGACGTGTTCGGCCAGCAGGGGGAAGTGATGCGCCTCGCGGAAGAACGACGTCAGGTTGGTGGTCAGTGCGTTGGTAAACGATTCCCACTCATTGCCCAGGCGACCCGCTTCGAGGTCGTCCAGGTACTTGACGAAAGATGAAATTCCGATGGCGCGCAGGCGGCGCGCCAGCCGGCTGTACACCATCTCCTGCTTGCTGTCGGCCAGCGCGATGCCGGCCCGTTTGTAGATCATTTCGCGCACTCTCTCGAAGTCGCGCGAGTTGAAATCAAACTCCTTGACGGTGTCTTTGGACATTATGCCTATCCTTGCGTTACCGGGCACCCGGCGCGCCTGCGCGGCCGGGTTATCGTCACGGGGGCCAACGGCCCGGGGGTTGCCCCGCTGACGTCGGGCGCGGCCGGGCTGTCAACCGGCCCGTCGCACCCTGCAGTTCATCAGAACTCTTCCCAGTCGTCGCCGGCCGGTGCGCTGACCACTTTCTTGGACGGCGCGGAGGCAGCAGCAGGTGCGGCAGCAGCGGCAGGCTTGGCGGCAGCGGCCGGGCCTGGCCGCACCGTCACGGCGCGCGTCGTGCTGGTGGCGCGGGCCGCGAGCGGCTTGGCCTTGGCAACCGACTTGGCGACCACCTTGGCAGCCACGGCACGGGGTGCCGCCGCTTCGCCGCCCAGCTTGAAGATGCTGACGGCTTCGCCCAGGCGCTGGGCCTGTTCCTGCATGCTTTCCGCGGCCGCCGCGGCTTCCTCGACGAGGGCCGCGTTACGCTGCGTCATTTCGTCCATCGTCGTGATGGCCTGGTTGACTTCCTCGATGCCGCTGCTCTGTTCCTGGGTTGCCGCCGTGATCTCGCCCATGATGTCGGCGACCTGCTTGATCGACGTGACGATCAAACCCATGGTCTGGCCCGCTTCGTCCACGAGCTTGCCGCCGGCATCGACCTTCGTCACGGAATCGTCGATCAGCGCCTTGATTTCCTTGGCGGCGCTGGCCGAACGTTGGGCCAGGTTGCGCACTTCGGAGGCGACGACGGCAAAGCCGCGACCCTGCTCGCCTGCACGGGCCGCCTCGACTGCCGCGTTCAGCGCCAGGATGTTGGTCTGGAAGGCGATGCCGTCGATGACGCCGATGATGTCGACGATCTTGCCCGAGCTTTCCTTGATCGAGCCCATCGTGTCGACCACCTGCGACACCACGGTGCCGCCCTTTTCCGCCACCGACGACGCCGACACGGCGAGCTGGTTGGCCTGGCGGGCATTGTCCGCGTTCTGCTTGACGGTCGACGTCAGCTCTTCCATCGAGCTGGCGGTTTCTTCCAGCGAGCTGGCCTGCGCTTCGGTACGGGCCGACAGGTCGGCGTTGCCGGAAGCGATTTCCTGCGACGCCTGCGTGATCGTCTCGGTACTGCCACGCACCTGGCTGACGGTGCGCACCAGGCTGTCGTTCATGTCCTTCAGCGCCTGCAGCAGTTCGCTCGTTTCATCCTTGCCTTCGACGCGGACCTGCGAGGTCAGTTCGCCGGCGGCGACGCGCTGCGCCACCTCGACGGCACCGGCCAGCGGCACGGTGATCGAACGGGTCGTGAAGAAGGCGCAGACCACGCCGATGGCCACGCCCAGCGCGCCCAGCACGAGGGTCAGCACCATTACGCGGCTGTCGTCCTGCAGCGAGCGTTCCTGGAAGGCCTTGGCGGCCGCGTGTTCCAGGTCGCCCAGGCGGTTCAGCGCCGCCAGGGTGCGGGTGTTGAGCGGGTCGATACGGCCGGCGATGATCTTTGTCGCGCCTTCGGCGTTGAAGGCCAGCACCTGGGCCATCGCGTCCTTGAAGGCCACGTCGACGTCCTTGTCCAGCGCGGCCAGTTCGGCCAGCACCTTCTTCTCGCTGTCGTCCAGGCCCAGCGTTTCAAGCTTGCCGCGCGCCGCTTCGTAACGCTGGCGCTGCGCCTTGACCTTCTCTTCTTCCTTCTGCATCAATTCGACGTCGGACTGCAGGCCGATATTGCGCATGGCAATGCCGGACTCCAGCATCGCACTCTTCATTGTGCTGGCGTGCATGCTCTTGGCATTGGTCAGCTCGAGGCCTTCCATCAGCTTCGACTTGTTGCGATAGTTCAGGCTGTTGGAAGACAGCACCAATGCGACCAGGATCAGCAGGATGATGCCGAAGCCGAAGCCCAGTCTGGTACCGATTTTGTAATTGCGAACACTCATGATGAGTCCCCTACCCTTTTCGTGAAATGATGAAGCACCGGCTCGCCTTCTGCGAGGCGATTGCCTCTTGTTAGTTCAAAAATTTTTGCTGCACCGCGGTTTGTTGGGCGGCATTCGGTTCGATCGCCGGCCGGGAAAACCGGGGGCAGTCCCCTGTTTTCAGGCAAGCTTTCTTCAAAACCAGGGTCTGTCCCCGGTTTTGCTTGCAGATCTCCTACGACCGCCTTCAGGCGGCCATCTGTTCAATCAGTCCCATCTCTGGCGAAGACATCAGCTTGTTGATGTCGACCAGGATCAGCATGCGCTCGTCGATCGTGCCCAGCCCGATCATGTATTCGGACGAGAACGCCGTGCCCATTTCCGGCGCCGGCTTGATCTGCTCCGGCTCCAGGGTCGTGACGTCGGACACGCTGTCGACCACCATGCCGACCACGCGGCCGTTGATATTGAGGATGATGACGACGGTGAACTGGTCGTATACCGGCTCGCCCAGGTGGAACTTGATGCGCATGTCCACCACGGGAATGATGATGCCGCGCAGGTTGATCACGCCCTTGATGAACTCGGGGGCGTTGGCGATGCGGGTCACCGCTTCGTAGCCGCGGATCTCCTGCACTTTCAGGATATCGATGCCGTATTCTTCCGCGCCCAGTTTGAAGGCGAGGAATTCGTGTCCGGCGATGTCGGCATTCTGATTTGCGTCTGCCATGGTCTTTCCTTATCAGCTAAGCGTATTAAAAATGGTTTCGTCGGCCAGCTGGCGCGAAGAACGGATCAGCGCCGCCACGTCCAGGATCAGCGACACGCCGCCATCGCCCAGGATGGTGGCGCCGGAGATGCCGGCCACCTTGCGGTAGTTCGATTCCAGGTTCTTCACGACCACCTGCTGCTGCCCCACCAGTTCGTCCACGAACAGGCAGGCCTTGCGTCCTTCCGTTTCCAGGATCACCAGGATGCCTTCGGACGGGTCGGTAAAGCGGGGCACGATGTCGAACATCTGGTACAGCGGGATCAGGGGCAGGTATTCGCCGCGCACCTTGACCACCTTGCCCTTGCCCGTGATTTCCTTGACATCGTCGGGGCTCGGCTGCATCGACTCGATGACGAAGCCCAGCGGCAGGATGTACACCTCCTCGCCGACGCGGATCGACATGCCGTCCAGGATCGCCAGGGTCAGCGGCAGCGAGATCGACATCGTCGTGCCGAAACCCTTGGCCGAACGGATGTCGACGGTACCGCCCATCGCGGTGATATTGCGCTTGACGACATCCATGCCGACGCCGCGGCCCGACACGTCCGTCACCTGCTCGGCCGTCGAGAAGCCCGGCGCGAAGATCAGCTGCCACACGTCGGCGTCCGGCATATTGTCGGACACGGGCAGGCCGCTCTGGCGTGCCTTGGCCAGAATCTTGTCGCGATTCAGGCCACCGCCGTCGTCCGACACCTCGATAATGATGTTGCCGCCCTGGTGCGTGGCCGACAGGAACAGGCGCCCCGTTTCCGTCTTGCCCGCGGCGCGCCGCACGTCCGGCATCTCGATGCCGTGGTCGATGCTGTTGCGCACCAGGTGCGTCAGCGGATCGACGATGCGCTCGATCAGGCCCTTGTCCAGCTCCGTCGCCGCGCCGTTGGTGATGAAGTCGACCTTCTTGCCCAATTTGCCGGCCAGGTCGCGCACCATGCGCGGGAAGCGCGAGAACACGAAGTCCATCGGCATCATGCGGATCGACATCACCGCTTCCTGCAGGTCGCGGGTATTGCGGGTCAGCTGGCTGACCGACGCCAGCAGGCGCTCGTGCACCATCGCGTCGAGCGTGTCGACGCGCTGCTCGATCATGGCCTGCGTGATGACCAGCTCGCCCACCAGGTTGATCAGCTGGTCGACCTTTTCGATCGACACGCGGATCGACGACGATTCGGCGCCGTGCGCGGGGGGCTTGTCGCCTTCCCGGCGCTGCGGCTTCTTCTCTTCCTCGACGGCGACGACCTTCTCGGCCGGCGGCGCTTCCTTGATGCCGGCGGCGGCGCGAATCTGCTCGACCGGCTGGAAGAAGCCGTAGCCACGCGCGCTGTCGCTGTCCGAGCCGGCGGCATTGGCGCGGATTTCGTCCAGCGGCTGGAAGAAGCCGTAGCCCTGGCCCTCGCTTCCGGCCAGGCTGGCGGCCGTCTTGCCCGCTTCCGATTTCGGCAGCGGGTCGAAGAAGCCGTAGCCCAGGTCTTCCTCGACCTTGCTGCGCGCGGCCTGTTCCAGCGCGGCCTGCTCGGGCGTCAGCACGGGCAGTTCCGTCACCGTCATCTCGTCCGTGTTCAGCACGAACGAGCAGATGGCGATGATGTCGTCCAGGCTTTCATGGGTGGTGACGACCATCGCGTTGCGCTCGTTATCGAGCGGCGTGACGATCACGTGGGCCAGCAGCCCCAGTTCGGCGGCCAGTGCCGTCACCTCGCGGTGCGCCATCTTCGGCAGCTCGAGACGGTAGCGGCGTCCGCCGCTGTGATCGACCGTCTCCTCGTCGCTGCTGGAAGTCTGGAAGGCCGGCGCCACATGGGCGATCGCGGCCAGCGGCACGTCCTGGGCCAGGTGCTGCAGCATCATGCGCACGTCGCCCACGGCGTCCTGGTCCACCACGGTGCCCAGTCGATGCCCGTCCAGCTGCATCTTCAGCGCGTCCTTGGCCGCCAGGAAGGCGTCCACATGGTCGAGCGTCAGCGCCATCTCACCCTTGCGGATGCGATCGAGCAGGGTTTCCAGGATGTGCGTCACTTCCGTCATGTCGGTCAGGCCGAACGTGCCCGCGCCCCCCTTCACGGAGTGCGCGGTGCGGAAGATCGCATTCAGATCCTCCTCGTCCGGCGCGCTGACGTCGACGGCAAGCAGCAGCCTTTCCATTTCAGCCAGCAGTTCCTCGGCCTCGTCGAAAAAGACCTGGAAAAACTGGCTTATATCGATGGTCATGGCAAGACTCCGTCAAATAAGCTCAGAGAACACATGTTCAGCCGATGACCTTTTTCACGACCTCGATCAGGCGCTGCGGATCGAACGGCTTGACCAGCCAGCCGTTGGCACCGGCGGCGCGGCCCTTGGCCTTCATCTCGTCGGACGACTCGGTGGTCAGCATCAGGATCGGGGTCTTGGCGTACGCAGGCAGTTCGCGCAGGTGCTTGATCAGCTGCAGGCCGTCCATCTTCGGCATGTTCTGGTCCGTCAGCACCAGGTCCACGGTCTGCAGCTTGGCCTTTTCCAGGCCGTCCTGGCCGTCGACCGCTTCCACCACCTGGTAGCCGGCGGCCTTCAGGGAGAACGCCACCATCTGGCGCAGGGAGCTGGAGTCGTCAACTGCTAGAATCGTTTTAGCCATTTTTTTTATCTCACTTAAAAGTTTCGGGCCGTTCGCTTTTGGCCCACAGTGTTATTCGGTGGTTCCGCGCCGAGCTCAGAACAGCTCGATGTCGCCGCTTTCCAGGTGCTTCTGGCTGACCGCCTTGCGCAGCACGCTGCGCAGCTCCAGGCTCTGGATCGCCAGCGCCATGCTGACCTTGCCCAGCAGCTCGACGATCGCCTCGCTGTCGCTCTCGGGGTCCATATCGGCGCCGTAGGTACCCAAGGTGGCGAGGAATTCGCGCAGCCCCGTCACCCGCTTCAGCGTACGGTCGATCAGCTGGCTCGTCATGTCCTGGAACTGCATGCTCGTGATGGCCGCGTTCACATAGGTGCTGACCTGCTCGTTCATCGCCTCCAGCCGGGCCTTGTCGTCCGCCGACGGCGTGCCGCCGTCCAGCAGCAGCCGGATCGTGGCCTGCTGGGCGCTGACGGCCTCGTGGATCGCCATGAAGTTGCGCGACAGTTTCTCGATCGCCTCTTCCAGCAGCAGGTTGGTCTGCAGCAGGTCGGTCTCCACCTCGGTCAGGTGCTTCCGGCCGTGGTCCGAGACGCCGGACAGCATGCGCTTGACGTGGGAGCCGAGGATTTTTTTTCTGTTCATAACAATCTCGTCTTGGGTGCTTTACTTGGGTGCCGCCGCGGGGTGCTCCGCCTGCGCCACCGCTTCCTTGGTCGCTTCCGTTCCGGTGCCCACTTCCAGCTTGCCGGCGTCGCGCATCAAACCTTCTTCCGTCTTCTTGTTCATCACGATGATGCTGATGCGCCGGTTGATCGGGTTGAAGGGATCCTTGCGGTCCAGGTTGGCGGCCGAAGCCAGGCCGACCACGCGAATGATCTTGCTGTCCTGCAGGCCGCCCTGCACCAGCGCCCGGCGCGAGGCATTGGCACGGTCGGCCGACAATTCCCAGTTACTGTAGCCTGTCTCGCTGAAATACGGCGTCGAATCCGTGTGGCCCGTCAGGCCAATGCGGTTCGGCACGTCGTTCAGCACGGGGCCGATCTCCTGCAGGATCTCGCGCGTGTACTGTTGCAGGTCCGCCTTCCCCGCAGGGAACATGGGGCGGTTCTGCTCGTCCACGATCTGGATGCGCAGGCCTTCGCTGGTGAAGTCGAGCAGCAGCTGCTCCTTGAACTTCTTCAGCGCGGGCGAATTCTCGATCTTGCTCTGGATCTTTTCCTTCAGCTGCGTCAGGCGCTGCTGCTCTTCCTTTTCCAGTGCCGCCTTGACGGCCGACAGGTTGTACGACTTCTTCACGGTATCGCTGCCGCCGGCGTTGACCTGGCCGTCCTGCCGGGTCAGGTCCTTGCCGCCGCCCTTGATGAGGGAGGAACTGTCGCCGCTGCCGGAGCCGCCCTGCATGGCCACCTTCAACGGCGTCTTGAAGAATTCGGAGATGCCGTTCAGGTCGCCCTTGCTGGTGGAGCCCAGCAGCCACATCAGCAGGAAGAAGGCCATCATCGCCGTCACGAAGTCGGCATAGGCGATCTTCCACGCGCCGCCATGGTGGCCGGCGGCGTACTTCTTGATGCGCTTGACGACGATGGGCTTGGCGTCATCCATGCTTGGCTCCCGGCATCACTTCGACTTGGCCTTCTTGATATGGTCTTCCAGCTCGGCGAAGGTGGGGCGTTCCGTCGAGTACAGCACCTTGCGGCCGAATTCCACGGCCAGCGCCGGCGCGTAGCCGTTCAGGCTGGCCAGCAAGGTGACCTTGACGCACTGGAACATCTTGCTCGACTCTTCCAGCTTCTGCTCCAGGAGGCTCGACAGCGGACCGACGAAACCGTAGGCCAGCAGGATGCCCAGGAAGGTACCGACCAGCGCGTGCGCGATCAGCATGCCCAGCTCGGACGGCGGCAGGCCGACCGATTCCATCGTGTGCACCACGCCCATCACGGCCGCGACGATGCCGAAGGCTGGCAGGCCGTCGCCCAGCTTGGCGATCACGTGGGCCGGCACGGCACCCTCATGGTGGTGAGTTTCCAGCTCGTTGTCCATCAGGTTCTCGATCTGGAACGCGTCCATGTTGCCCGACACCATCAGGCGCAGGTAGTCCGTCATGAATTCGACGATATGGTGGTCTTCCAGCACGGTCGGGTATTTCGAGAACAGGGGGCTTTCCGCCGGCGATTCGATATCGCCCTCGATCGACATCAGGCCTTCCTTGCGCACCTTGGACAGGACGTCGAACAGCAGCGACATCAGCTCCATGTACAGTTCCTTGGTGTAGCGCGAACCTTTCAGCAGCGACGGCAGGGCCGCGATCGTGGCCTTGATCGATTTGCCGTTGTTACCGACGAAGAAGGCGCCCAGCGCCCCGCCGCCGATCATCAGCAGTTCGAGGGGCTGGAACAGTGCGGCAAGGTGACCGCCCGCCATGGCGAAGCCCCCGAACACGGAGGCCATCACGACGACATAACCGATTATGACTAGCACTGACGACCCTCAAAGAAAAATGCCGTAACGAAATAGATTCCACAAGGAACTACAATAACGTGAGAACGCCGTGCGGGCAAGGGAAGGACGCCTAAAAGCGCCATAAATACAGGGGAGGACCGCCCTCTGTGGTAAGTATGGTCTTGTCGGGAATATAAGGCGGGATCGAAAACTCGTAACTTACTAATAAACTGCCAACCTTCATTTCGCGTTTCGCCTTGTCGTATAAGGCCTGCATTGCCGCGGGAGAAAGATAGGCGAAGACCAGGTCAAACTCGCCGAAATGGAGTTTTTCATAATCGCCCCGAATAAACCGGGCCGGGCTGCGAAGCAGTTTCGCGCGCACGAAAGAATAAAGCCAGGGCAGCGGCGCCAGTTCAATTCCGGTACACGCGCAGTCGGGGCGCAGGCGCGCCAGGTGCAGGGTCATGCCGCCCAGGCCGCTGCCGATATCGATCACGCGCAAGGCCGGACCTGCCGGCAGCTGGGCCGCCACGGCATCCCACACGGGCTGGCTGGACGGGAAATACGGCACCTGGGTGCGGAAGGTGGACCAGTACCAGCCCAGCATGCCGAGGAACACCAGCAGGAACAGCACGGGGGGCAGCCGCAGGGCACTGGCGGCCAGCAGCGCGACGGGGAACAGCAATTGAATGAGGCGCCACCATGGCGCCAGGCCCAGCTTCCACGTGACCAGCATGGCCAGGAAACCTTGCAGCAGGACCGCGTGCAGCAGGGTCAGGCCGTGGCCCAGCGCGTCGGCCAGCAGCGCCAGCGCCGCGCACGGCAGCAGGGCCGCCGCCTGCACCAGCAGCGCGCGCACGGCGGGCAGGCGCAGCAGGGAGCGCAGGAACGGCAACAGCCGGGACGACATCACAGGCCGGCCCGGCGTCGAATGGAAAGCGTCAGAGGGAGCAAGCGCGGCAGGCTCAGGCGGCGGCCGCGTCTTCTTTCGCCTTGCGCGTCTTGCCGGCGCGCGAAGGCATATGGCACAGGCCGCAGTGGTAGTCGCCGTTCAGGTCCATGCCGTTGACGACGTATTTGCCCTGGCACTTGGCGCAGGTCTTCAGTTCCAGCATCTTGCTGCTGAAGAAACGCACCAGGGTCCAGGCGCGCGTCAGCGACAGCAGCGGCTCCTCGCCCGGTGCGGGCGGCATCTGTTCGAGGTACAGCTTGTAGGCCTTCATGACGGCCTGGATGCCCGTGGCACCGGCGTGCTCGACGAGAAAATTGTGAATATTGATAAACAGCGAGGAGTGGATATTCGGCTGCCACGTCAGGAACCAGTCCGTCGAGAACGGCAGCATGCCTTTCGGCGGGGACACCCCCTTCAACTCCTTGTACAGCTTCAGCAGGCGCTCACGCGACAGCGAGACTTCCGATTCGAGCAGTTGCAGGCGCGCGCCGAGATTGATCAGCTCGATCGCCAGCTGGATCTCCTGGGCTTCGCTCACGACACTTTTCTTGCTCATCATCCCCTCCTCTGTCCGGCCTTGTCCGCCTAAGTTCGCTTTTAATATACCGCTTAAGCGATTTCTTCGACGCCCTGTCCGGCCATCAGGATGGCGGCATGCGACTGGGCCAGCGAACGGTCCTTGTTATGGTTCGTCAGCATGCCCAGGATGGCGCTGTCGTCGAAGCGGAAGCGGGCCAGCATCATGTTGCCGCCAGCCAGTTTCAGGATCTGGGCGTTGCTCATGCCTTCGATCAGGTCGGCGATATCGGCCGAGATACCCAGGCGGAAGATGGCGGTGACCTTGTCGGCGCGGATCATCTGTTGAGCCAGCATCAGGTAGCTCAGATTTGCATCGCGAATTTCAGCCATCATGTCGTTTGCGGTCATGTGAATCTCCTCGTTTGAATTCGTTTGGAAGCTAATTGCGTTTCCGTTGAGATACATAATGCTGTACGGCACGATTCACGAGAAGAGGCGAACTTCTGTATTTGGGATAGGGGAATGCACGGGTCGCCCTGTCGGCGTTTGTCTGACAAGCGCAGGGCGATCATAGGGGCGCGCCAGTGTTGGCGCGGGTCGGCAGGTTGTGTGTCCACGTGGAAAATGGTGCTCCACGGAACGAAACTAATGGGTCAAACAGGTGTTGCAGTGCTGCATTTTTACGACATCTCGGCGGCATCTGAACCAGGTAACGTCACAGCCGAGCAGAACTTTAGGGTCACCAGCAAAAAAGTTTAAAGTTTTTCTGCTCCATCCAAAGCGCCGAACAGAGACGGTTTCCCGCACTTCTGGATCTGGTAACGGCAGGGCCGGCGCGAACTTGAGGGATTTTCGAAAAAAATTTTGAAAATTTTCGAAAAATTTGCGAAAGCCAGCAACCATGCGGGTTTGCGGGGAGGTCCATGGCGACAGGGACGGGCGTGGCCTTGCCAATTCGCCACTTTTCGCATGGTACACTCGCCTTTTCGCTTGAAGCTTCAAGCATTTTTACCGACCTACACGCAGGAGCCGCATGACACCCACCCGCCAAGACTGCCTGGCGCGCGACGCCGCCGACCCGCTGGCGCCGCTGCGCGACCAGTTCGACCTGCCGCCCGGCGTGATTTACCTGGATGGCAACTCGCTGGGCGCCCGCCCTCGCGCCGCCCTGGCCCGCGCCCAGGACGTCATCGCGCGCGAATGGGGCCATGACCTGATCAAAAGCTGGAATACGGCGGGCTGGTTCGACCTGCCGGGCCGGCTGGGCGACCGCCTGGCCCCGCTGATCGGTGCCGGTGCGGGCGAAGTCGTCGTCACCGACAGCACGTCGGTGAACCTGTTCAAGGCGCTCGCGGGGGCACTGCAACTGCAGGCGGCCCACGCCGAGCGCAAGGTCATCGTCACGGAGCGCAGCAACTTCCCCACCGATATCTATATGGCGCAGGGCCTGTCGCGCTGGCTGGAGCGGGGCTACCAGGTGCGCCTGGTCGACAGCGTCGAGGAGATCGAGGGCGCCGTCGGGCCCGATACGGCCGTGCTGATGCTGACCCACGTGAACTACCGCACCGGCTACAAGCACGACATGGCCGCCATTTCCGCCATGGCCCGGGCCCGGGGCGCCGTCACCATCTGGGACCTGGCCCACTCGGCCGGCGCCGTGCCGGTGGCCCTGGCCCGCGACGGCGCCGACTTCGCCGTCGGCTGCACCTATAAATACCTGAACGGCGGCCCCGGCGCGCCTGCCTTCATCTGGGTGCCCCGGCGCCACCAGGCGCAGTTCGTCCAGCCCCTGTCGGGCTGGTGGGGGCACGCGGCGCCGTTCGACATGGCGCCCCACTTCGCGCCCTGCGACGGCATCGGCCGGGCCCTGTGCGGCACCCAGCCCATCGTGTCGCTGGCCATGGTCGAATGCGGGCTGGACGTGTTCGCCCAGACCGACATGGCCGCCATCCGCGCCAAGTCGCTGGCGCTGACGTCGCTGTTCATCGAGCTGGTCGAGGCGCGCTGCGCCAGTCATCCGCTGGGGCTGGTGACGCCGCGCGACCAGGCCCGGCGCGGCAGCCAGGTCAGCTTCACCCACCCGCACGGCTTTGCCGTCATGCAGGCCCTGATCGGGCGCGGCGTCATCGGCGACTACCGCGAGCCGGCCATCATGCGCTTCGGTTTCACGCCCCTGTATACGAGCTTTGCCGACGTGTGGGACGCGGTGGAGATCCTGAAGGACATCCTGGACCGGGAAGACTACGACGTGACCGCCCGACGCGGCGCCGTCACTTGAAACGGGCAAGCATATGAGTATCGAAGACAAGAAGGACAGCCAGTGGCATGGCGCCCAGATGGATTTTTCCAAGTCCATGAGCTACGGCGACTACCTGGGGCTGGAACAGATCCTGAACGCCCAGCATCCCCGTTCGCCGAACCACAACGAGATGCTGTTCATCGTCCAGCACCAGACCAGCGAGCTGTGGATGAAGCTGATGCTGCACGAGATGCATGCCGTGCGCGCCCACCTGCAAAGCGACGACCTGGCGCCGGCCTTCAAGATGCTGGCCCGGGTGGCCCGCATCATGGACCAGCTGGTGCACGCGTGGGACGTGCTGGCCACGTTGACGCCGCCCGAGTACACGGCCATCCGCCCCTATCTGGGCGCCTCGTCCGGCTTCCAGTCGCACCAGTACCGCGAGATCGAATTCATCCTGGGGAACAAGAACGCCGCGCTGCTGGCGGTGCACGAGGTGCGCCCCGACGTGCACGCCATCCTGCACCGTGCCCTGCACGAGCCGTCCGTCTACGACGAGGCGATCCGCGTGCTGGCCCGCCACGGCCTGCCCGTCTCGCCGGCGCGCCTGGCGGTCGATCCGACCCTGCCGACGGTGGCCGACGATTCCGTCAAGGCGGCCTGGCTGGCCGTCTACCGCGACCCGTCCCGCCATTGGGCCCTGTACGAGCTGGCCGAGAAACTGGTCGACCTGGAGACGGCGTTCCGCTTCTGGCGCTTCCGCCACGTGACGACGGTGGAGCGGGTGATCGGCTTCAAGACGGGCACCGGCGGCACGGCGGGCGTGAGCTACCTGAAAAAGATGCTGGACGTGGTGCTGTTCCCGGAACTGTTCGCGCTGAGGACGGAGCTGTAGGCCAGTCTGGGCGCCGGCCGCATTGCCGGATCGCCGCGCATGGCTTACCCTAGGCGTACTTTTCGCCGACAGGACTTCTCCATGACCTTGATGACCCGCCAATTGAACCGGAAAACGCTGGTATTGCTGCCCGTGCTGGCCGCGGCCCTGCTGTGCGGCAGCGCCGACGCCAAGAAGAAGGTGCCCCAGGCCGAGCCTGGCCAGTTCGACTACTACGCGCTGGCCATGAGCTGGTCGCCCCAATACTGCGCCGGCAGCGGCAACCGCGACCCGCAGCAGTGCGCCGTCGGCCGCCAGCTGGGCTTCGTGCTGCACGGCCTGTGGCCCCAGTTCGAGAAGGGCTATCCGCAGGACTGCTCGGACGAAGCGCTGCCGAACGCGGTGCGGGTCAAGTATGAAAAGATGTTCGCCTCGCCCAAGCTGATCGGCCATGAGTGGTCCAAGCACGGCACCTGTTCCGGCCTGTCCGCCGAGGACTACATGGCCCTGTCGGCGCGGCTGAAGGACGGCCTGGCCATTCCGGCCGCCTACCGCAAGCCGGCCGAACCGATCCGCGTGACGGCGACCCAGTTCAAGGAGCAGTTCCGCAAGGCCAATCCGGCCCTGGCCGACGAATCCGTGCTGCCCTTCTGCACGGGCGCCGGGCGCTTCCTGCGCGAGATCCACGCCTGCTACGACAAGGACGGCCATTCGCGCAGCTGCGCCGCCGTCGAGGCCAAGAGCGCCGCGAAAAGCTGCGGCCAGGGCTCCTTCCTGATTCAAAGCGTACGGTAAACCGCCCTGGCAAACGGCCCGCTTGCACCGGCGGCCCCGTTTGCCGTTAGAATCGCGTCATGACACAGGACGGCACTTCCCTCGACCTCACCAGCTGCGACCGCGAACCGATCCGCACGCCCGGCAGCATCCAGCCGCACGGCTTCGTGCTGGCGCTGGGCCCGGACGGCACCATCGTCCAGGCCAGCGACAACCTGCCCCAGTGGCTGGGCGTCGCGCCGGAAGCGGTGCTGGGCCGGTCGCTGACGGACGCCATCGGCGCCCGGGCGGCAGCGCTGCTGCAGCCGGAACTTTCCGACGATCGCGTCCGCGCCCTGCCCGGCTTTGCCGCCACCATCCGCATGGGCACGGACGGCCAGGAACGCTTCGACGTGCTGGCGCACCGCCACGACGCGCTGCTGATGCTGGAATTCGAGTCCGTGGCCCGGGCCGGCGCGGCCGACTTCCGTCACCTGTATCCGCTGGTGGGCGACTTCCTTCAACAGCTTTCCGACAACGACACTGTCGAACGGATGAGCGACACGGCGGCGCGCGAAATCCGCGCCGTGACGGGCTTCGGCCGCGTGCTGGTGTACAAGTTCGACGAGGACGGCCACGGTCACGTGCTGGCCGAGAGCAACGACGGCTCGCTGCCGTCCTACCTGGGCCAGCGCTTTCCCGCCTCGGACGTGCCGAAGCAGGCCCGCGAGCTGTACATGGCCAACCGCATCCGGCTGATCAGCAATGCCGGCTATACGCCGTCGCGCCTGGTGCCGGCCGTCAATCCGCTGACAGGCGCCCCCAACGACCTTTCCTTCGCCGCGCTGCGCAGCGTCTCGCCGATCCACCTGCAGTACATGCGCAACATGGGCACGTATGCGTCGATGTCGGTGTCGCTGATGGTCAAGGGCCGGCTGTGGGGCCTGATCTCCTGCCATAACGGTGCGCCCTGCCACGTGCCGTTCGAGAAGCGTACCGCCTGCGAGCAGCTGGGCCAGATCCTGGCACTGCGCATCACCAGCCGCGAGGATGCCGACGAACTGCAGTTCCGGCTCGACGTGCGCCGCGTGATGGTCACCGTGCTGGGCGGGCTGACGCAGGGCGCGGACTTCATCGAGAACGTCGGGGGCGTGTTCCCCGAGCTGCTGCAGTTCGCCCGCGCCGGCGGCGCCGCCATCGTCGTCGACGAACGCATCGTCACGTACGGCGACACGCCGGACCAGGAGCAGATCCGCGGCCTGGTCGCGTGGCTGGTGCAGTCCACCCACGGCGACCTGTACCAGACCGACCGGCTGGGCGAGCAGTACGCGCCGGCGCGCGAGTTCCAGCGCAGCGCCAGCGGCCTGCTGGCCATGCCGATCTCGCGCATCCACCAGCACTACCTGCTGTGGTTCCGCCCCGAGTTCGTCCACACGGTCGACTGGGCCGGCCCGCCGCAGGACAAGTCCGCCGACCAGCCCCTGACGCCGCGCACCAGCTTCGCCACGTGGCGCGAGACCATCCACGGCCGCAGCGCGGCGTGGCATCCGGGCGAGATCGAAATGGCGCTGGAGTTCCGCACCGCGCTGCTCGGCATCGTGCTGGAACGGGCCGAGCAGATGGCAGAACTGGCCGAGGAGCTGGGTCGGGCCAACAAGGAACTGGAGGCGTTCTCGTATTCCGTGTCGCACGACCTGCGCGCGCCGCTGCGCCACATCGTCGGTTTTTCCGACCTGCTGCTCGAGGCGGCCGGCAACGACACCCTGGAGAAGCGCCAGCGCTTCCTGAAGAACATCAAGGAATCGGCCCACCTGGCCGGCAAGCTGGTGGACGACCTGCTCAGTTTCTCGCAGATGGGCCGGGCCTCGCTGCGGCCGGTGCAGGTCGACATGAACGAGCTGGTTCGCTCCTGCATCGGCAAGCTGGCGCTGGACACGCGCGGGCGCGACGTGCAATGGCGGGTCACGGAATTGCCCAGCATCGTGGCTGACCCGGCCTTCATCCAGCTGGCCTTGTATAATCTGCTGTCGAACGCCGTAAAATTCACCGGCCAGCGCGACCAGGCCGTGATCTGCGTGGACGGCCGCCGCGACGGCAACGAGACCGTGTTCGAAGTGCGCGACAATGGCGTGGGCTTCAATATGGACTACGTGCACAAGCTGTTCGGTGTATTCCAGCGCCTGCACCGGATGGAGGACTTCCAGGGCACGGGCATCGGGCTGGCCAATGTGCGCCGCATCATCGAGCGGCACGGTGGCCGGGTCACCGCCCACTCCGTGCCGGGCCAGGGCGCGACGTTCACCTTTACGATTCCGAATTCACTACCGCCTGTATAGCATGATCAAACCCATCCTCCTCGTGGAAGACAATCCCCACGACCTCGAACTGACCCTGATCGCTCTGGAAAAGAGTCAGCTCGCCAACGAAGTGATCATCGTGCGCGACGGCGCCGAGGCACTCGACTACCTGATGTGCCGGGGCGAGTTCGCCAGCCGGCAAAAAGGCAATCCCGCCGTCGTATTGCTGGACCTGAAACTGCCGAAGGTGGATGGGCTGGAAGTGCTGCGTGAGATCCGCCACGCGGCCGACCTGCGCAGCCTGCCGGTGGTGATGCTGACATCGTCCCGCGAGGAGCAGGACCTGGTGCGCAGCTATGAACTGGGCGTGAACGCCTATGTCGTCAAGCCGGTCGACTTCCAGGAATTCGTCCGTGCCATTTCCGACCTGGGCATCTTCTGGGCCGTGCTGAACGAACCGCCGCCAGGATCGCAGCGCTACGTGCGCCCGCAGCAGTAATTTCGAACGAGGTGCTCAAGCCGCCTTGCGCCGCCGCAGCAGGTGGCGGATTCGTGCGCTCAACACGTCCGCGTTGTACGGCTTTTGCAGCAGGCTGATGGTGGGATCGAGTTTCCCTTCATGGGCCAGCACCCCTTCCGCATACCCCGACGTAAAGAGGATCTGCGCCTTCGGCAGCTTGCGCCGCACCAGTTCCGACAATTCCAGGCTGCTCATGCGGCCCGGCATGATCACGTCCGTGAACAGCAGGTCGATCTGGGCGCCTTCCTCGATCTGGCGCGCGGCCTGGTCGGCATCTTGCGCCTGCAGCACCTGGTAGCCCAGCGCCGACAGCAGTTCGGCCGTGGCTTCGCGCACGGCCTCTTCGTCCTCCACCACCAGGATGGTTTCGATACCGCCGAACAGCGGTGTCGATTGCGCGTCCTCCGCGTGGGCCGGTGTCTGCTCGCTGCGGCGCAGGAAGATGCGCACGCTGGTGCCCTGGCCCAGGGTACTTTTCAGCGAGATCTCGCCGCCGGACTGCTTGACGAAGCCATACGCCATCGACAGGCCCAGGCCCGTGCCCTGCCCGGTCGGCTTGGTCGTGAAGAAGGGTTCGAAGGCGCGGTGCAGCACGTCCGGCGGCATGCCCTTGCCCGTGTCGGCCACTTCGATCATCAGGTAGTCGCCGTTGCCCGTTTCGGACAGCTCCGGCGCGCCGCTGGGGATGTTGCGGGCCCGCAGGGTCAAGGTGCCGCCGCCCGGCATGGCGTCGCGCGCGTTGATGGCCAGGTTCAGGATGACGTTGTGCAGCTGGCTGGGATCGACGGCGGTGCTCCACAGCGCCGGCGCGATATCGGTGACGATGACGGCCTGCGGTCCCAGCACGCGGCGCAGCATGTCCTCCATGTCCGCCAGCACGGCCGACGGGTCGATGACGACGGCCTGCAGCGGCTGGCGCCGGGCGAAGGCCAGCAGGTGGGCCGCCAGGCGCGCGCCCCGCTCGACGCCGGCCAGTGCCGTATCGATACGGGTGCGGGCGTTGTCATTGACGCCGCCGATCAATTTCAGCAGTTGCAGGTTGCCGCCGATAATCTGCAGCACGTTATTGAAATCGTGCGCCACGCCGCCCGTCAGCTGGCCGATGGCTTCCATCTTCTGGGCCTGGTGCAGCGCGGCCTGGCTGGCCCGCAGCGCTTCCTGGCTGCGCGCCAGGGAAGCGAAGGCTTCGTCGCGCTGGCGGCCCGCCACGCAGGCACCGCTGTGATAGCGCACCCGCGCCACCAGCTCTCGCGGGTCGGGCCACTTCACCAGGTAGTCGTTGGCGCCGGCCGCAAAGGCCTGCACCTTGATCTCGGCATCCTGTTCGGACGACAGCAGCACGACGGGGATATTGGCGGTGCGGGCATCGGCGCGCAGGTTGCGCACCACGGTGAAGCCGTCCGTGCCGGGCATGCGCAGGTCGACCAGCACGACGGTGGCCTCGACACGCAGGGCCAGTTCCACCGCCCGTTCCGCGCAATGCTCGTAGCAGAGGGTGATGTCGGCGTGGTCTTCGAGACTGTGCTGCAGGTAATCCCGCGCCAGCGCTTCGTCGTCGATCAGGAGGACGGAACAGATACCTTGTTGCATGGAGCGAGACGGCCCGAATGTTTGTGGATAAACAGCAATATTGTATTTTACTTTAGAACCCGCCCGACCGGCAGCCGCCGCTTTCAACCGTGCGCACGCCGGCGAAGTTGCCAAAGAAATGGGGACAGACCCCATTTTTTGGGCAACTTTTGTCGAGATCTTTGACAGTTCAGTGAGGAAAATCGGCCAAGTGCTTGATTTTTCGCCTTGCTTGCAGCAGGCGCGCCATTTGCTTGCAGGATGATTTCCACCACGCCGAGGAGATCGACTCATGTACGCAATGCAAACTGGCATCAAGGCTGTTGCCGCACTGTTGTTCGGACTGGCCGCCCTCAGCGCCCAGGCCGCCGTCTTCACCACCACCCTGAGCGGCGCGGCCGAGGCGCCGCCAAATGCGTCGCCCGGCACCGGCACGGCCACGGTCGAACTCGACCTGACGTCCCACACCTTGGTGGTGGACGTGACGTTCTCGGGCCTGCTGGGCACGACGACCGCCACCCATATCCACTGCTGCACCGCCGTGCCGGGCGAAAGCACCGCCGGCGTGGCCACGCAGACGCCCACCTTCGTCGATTTTCCCACCGGTGTGACCTCGGGCAGCTACTACCACGTGTTCGACACCACCGATGCAGCCACGTGGAACCTGGCCTTCATCAATGCCAACGGCGGCACCACGGCTGGCGCCGAGGCGGCGTTGCTGGCCGGGCTCAATGCCGGCAGCGCCTACCTGAACGTGCACAGCACCTTCGCGCCGGGTGGCGAGATCCGCGGCTTCCTGCAGCCGGTGCCGGAGCCGGCCACCGTGGCAATGCTGGCGCTGGGCGCGCCGCTGGTGCTGGGGCTGGCGCGGCGGCGCAAGCAGGGCAGGAAGGCGGCGGCGGCGAAGTAAGTCGTCAGCGCCGGCGGCGTGCACCAGGGCCGGCGCGGCGGCATGCGGCGCCGGCCCCGGGGCACGGCGCTTACGCCGCCGGCGGCGGCACCACCTCGTCGACCCGGCTTTCGCAACGCTCGGTCCACGCATGCTGCTCCGGGACGACGACATGCAGCCGCAGCACGCGCGCCATGTGCGCCGCCATCGCTTCCCTGCGCTCGGGCGTGTCGTCGATCATGCGGCGCAGTCCCCACAAGGCGTCACCATAGGGTGCCAGGTCGGCGGCGATGGCGCCCATGCAGTCGCCCGCGTGCGTCAGCATCGCCAGCGCGTGGCGGGACTCGTCGTCGTCCGTGGCGAGGATGCCGTACTGGGTGGCGATGACGGCGTTCTCGACCGCCCGTACCACCCGTGCCTGGCTGCCGAAGTGCCGGGCGATATGGCGCTCCAGGTCGTCGCGGAGGCCGTTCTCGTTGCTGTCGACGCCGGCCAGGGTGTCGCGCCCCGCCTCGCCCGGGTCGGGCGGCAGTTCGCGTCCGTACACGAATGCCTCGAGTGGGTTGGCCGCCGCGAGCGTGCCTGGCAGGACAGGCGTCAGCACGGCGGCGGCAAGCATGAAGAGACGGCCGGCGGTGGTGTACATGGGGCTTCCCGGTGAAGGTGGAAACCCAGAATACCGGTGGACCGCCGCACCAAAATTGCCATGGATCAATGCCACGGTAGCTTGGGCAAATTTCCAACGAAAAACGGCCCGGTCGATTACTCGACCGGGCCGCCGCTGGGCCACCTGGGTGGCGCCGGGAATTACTTCAGCAGCATCTCATTGATGCGCTTGACGAACGCAGCCGGGTCCGTCAACGTGCCGCCCTCGGCCAGCAGTGCCTGGTCGAACAGGATTTGGGTCCAGTCGGCGAACTTGCCGTCTTCCGCGTTCTCGTACTTCAGGCGCGTCACCAGGGGGTGGTTCGGATTGATTTCCAGGATCGGCTTCGATTCCGGCGCGTTCTGGCCGGCCGCCTTCAGCATGCGCAGCAGGTTGCCGGACAGCTCATGCTCGTCCGCCACCAGGCAGGCCGGCGAATCGGTCAGGCGGAACGTGACGCGCACTTCCTTGGCCTTGTCGGCCAGCGCCTCGCCCATCTTCGTCACCAGGTCCTTGTACTGGTTCTCCGTTTCCTCGTGTTCCTTCTTCTCGGCCTCGTCTTCCAGCTGGCCCAGGTCCAGGCCGCCCTTGGCGACGGACACCAGTTCCTTGCCTTCGAACTCGGTCAGGAAGGACAGCATCCATTCGTCGACGCGGTCCGTCAGCAGCAGCACTTCGACGCCTTTTTTCCGGAAAATCTCCAGGTGCGGGCTGTTCTTCGCGGCCGTGAAGCTGTCGGCGGTGACGTAGTAGATCTTCTCCTGGCCTTCCTTCATGCGCGCCACGTAGTCGGCCAGCGCCACGGTCTGGTCGGCCGTGTCGGCATGGGTCGAGGCGAAGCGCAGCAGCTTGGCCAGGCGGTCCTTGTTGCCCATGTCCTCGCCGATGCCTTCCTTCAGCACCTGGCCGAACTCGGTCCAGAAGGTGGCGTACTTGTCCTTCTTGTCCTGCTCCTCGGCGTTCGCCAGTTCCTCCAGCATGCCGATGACGCGCTTGGTCGAGCCTTCACGGATGGCCTTGACGTCGCGCGACTCCTGCAGGATTTCACGCGACACGTTCAGCGGCAGGTCGGCCGAGTCGATCACGCCCTTGACGAAGCGCAGGTAGGTCGGCATCAGCTGCTCGGCGTCGTCCATGATGAAGACGCGCTTGACGTACAGCTTCAGGCCGCCGCGCTTGTTACGGTCCCACAGGTCGAACGGGGCCTTGGCCGGCACGTACAGCAGTTGCGTGTATTCGCTGCGCCCTTCCACGCGGTTGTGCGTGTAGGTCAGCGGCGCGGCGAAGTCGTGCGACACGTGCTTGTAGAATTCCTCGTACTGCTCGGGCGTGATGTCGCTCTTCGACCGGGCCCACAGGGCGCTGGCCTGGTTGATGGTTTCCAGCTCGTCCTTCGTGACGGTTTCCTTCTTCTCCTCGTCCCATTCTTCCTTCGCCATCTGGATCGGCAGCGAGATATGGTCGGAGTACTTGCGGATGATGGACTTGAGCTTCCATGCCGACAGCAGCTCGTCCTCGCCTTCGCGCAGGTGCAGGGTAATGCTTGTTCCGCGGCTGGTCTTCTCGATGGCTTCGACGCTGTAGTCACCTTCGCCGCTCGACTCCCAGCGCACGGCGTCGCCCGCCTGCAGGCCGGCCCGGCGCGTCTCGACGGTGATCTTGTCGGCCACGATGAAGCCGGAGTAGAAGCCGACGCCGAACTGGCCGATCAGGGCCGCGTCCTTCTGCTGGTCGCCGGACAGCTTGCCGAAGAATTCCTTGGTGCCGGACTTGGCGATCGTGCCCAGATGCGAGATAACCTCGTCCCGGCTCATGCCGATGCCGTTGTCCGAAATGGTGATGGTGCGGGCGGCCTTGTCGAAGCTGACCTTGATGGCCAGTTCGTGGTCGTTGCCGTACAGGGCGTCGTTGTTGATCGCCTCGAAGCGCAGCTTGTCGGCCGCATCCGATGCATTCGAGATCAGCTCGCGCAGGAAGATCTCCTTGTTCGAGTACAGCGAATGGATCATCAACTGCAGCAGTTGTTTCACTTCGGCCTGGAAGCCCAGAGTTTCTTTGTTATCAGCCATTTCTACCTCAATAATATTGTTGAGCAGGGGTTCAGGGATTGCCGGGATATGGATGTCATTTGAGCGATTTCAAGACCCCGCCCGCGCTGCCTGCCCACGGGATGGCAATCATATAACTTTTCGACGCACACGGACAGCCGTGAAACATTGCCAAAAAAATGGGGACAGACCCCATTTTTGCAGCAACATTGCCTGAAAACAGGGAACTGTCCTCGGTTTCGGCGGTCGGGTGGGCTTCAGGTGAGCTCGCGCGCGAGGAAGCGCCAGACGGCCGGGTCCTGCATGGCGGCAATGTTCAGGCGCATGTAGTTCGACGGTAGCTGGGTGGGCGAGAACAGGCTGCCCGGGGCCAGCAGCAGGCCCGCCGCCATGGCCCGCTCGGCCAGCATATTGGTGTCCCGGCCGGCGTCGGCCCAGACGAACAGGCCGGCCGGCGGCGCGGTGTCGATTCTCAAGCCGACCCGCTCCATCTGCCGCACGGTGCGGGCGCGCAGTCCGTCCAGGCGCTGGCGCATGCGTTCGGCGTGCTTGCGGTACGAGCCTTCGACCAGGATCTGGTGCACCACCCGCTCGCCGATGTCGGAGGTGGTCAGGGTCTGCAGCATCTTGCGGTCCGACAGGCGCCGCGCCAGCTCGGGCGAGGTAGCGATGAAGCCCACCCGCAGGTTGGCCGCCATCGTCTTCGAGAAGCCGCCCAGGTAGATCACGTTGCGCAGCTGGTCCAGCGCGGCCAGTCGCGTGACGGGCTGGATCGCCGCGCCGGGGTGCAGGTCGCAATAGATGTCGTCCTCCACCACCGTGATGCCGTGCTGCTCGGCGATGCGCAGCACCTGGAAGGCCTTGGCGGCCGACAGCGAGGCCGACGTCGGGTTGTGCAGCACCGAGTTGATCACGTACAGCTTCGGCTTGTGCAGCGCGGCCAGTTCAGCCAGCCGGGTCAGGTCCGGGCCGTCGGCCTGGCGCGGGATGCCGATGACGCGGGCGCCCAGCGCGGCGAACGACGCGAACATCAGGAACCAGGCCGGGTCGTCGACGAAGATGGTGTCGCCCGGGCGGGTGAATTCGCGCGCCACCATGTCCAGCGCCTGCGTCACGCCGGCCGTCGTGACGATCTGCTCCGGCCCGGCGCCGATTTCCAGCGCCGCCAGCTTGTGCTGCAACTGCTGGCGCAGCGGCAGGTAGCCTTGCGGCACGCCGTAGTTCAGCAGGATATCCTCGCGCTTGCGCGTCACGTGGCGCAGGGCCTGGGCCACGGCGGCGCCGTCCAGCCATTCGCTGGGCAGCACGCCCGTGCCCGGCATCTGCTGGTGGGGCAGCTGGCGGAACATATTGCGCACCAGCCAGACCACGTCCAGCTGCTGCTGCACGGGTTCGACGGCGGCGGCGGACGGCGCGCGCGTTGGTGCACTGCGCGCGCGCACGAAAAAGCCGGCGCCCCGGCGCGACTCCAGGTAGCCGCGTGCCACCAGCTTGTCGTAGGCGGCCACGACGGTGAACGGCGACACGCCATGGCTGGCGGCAAAGGCGCGGATCGACGGCATGCGGGCGCCGGCGCGCAGCATGCCGTCGTCGACGCGGCCGGCCACCGTGCTGACGATCTGGTCCGTCAGCGAGGCGGAGCCTTCGCGGCTGAGCGCGCCCACGGCGGAAACGGGCGCCGGGATTGCTGTATTGGTCATATTCCCATCACAGTGTTTGGTTTGCGCCGGGAAAGTGTATAGGCACTGTACTGGCGAACTGTCTTACGATACCTGCAACGTCCAATAAAATCCACCCTCACCCCACCATGACGAGTCCGATCGCCGCCCCACTGCCCCGCCCCGCCGCGGCCACCGAACTGGCCGGCATGCTGCTGGGCCTGGTCGGCGTCGCCATCTTCAGCCTGACCTTGCCGTTCACCCGGCTGGCCGTGTCCGAACTGGACGCCATCTTCGTGGCGATGGGCCGGGCCGTCGTCGCCGCGCTGCTGGCCGGGCTGTGGCTGTGGTCGCGCCGTGCACCGCTGCCGCCCAGGCAGGCCTGGCCCGCGCTGGCGGCCGTGGCGGCCGGCTGCGTCATCGGCTTTCCCCTGCTGACGTCGCTGGCGATGCGCTCCTTGCCCGCCGCGCACGGCGCCGTGCTGGTCGGCATCCTGCCGCTTGCCACGGCCCTGTTCGCCGCATTGCGGGGCCATGAGCGGCCGTCGCCCGCGTTCTGGTGCAGCGCGCTGCTGGGGTCGAGCCTCGTCATCGGCTTCGCCTTGTACCAGGGCGGCGGCAGCCTGCATGCGGCCGACCTGGCCATCTTCGCCGCCGTGCTGGCCGCCGCCTTCGGCTACGCGGAAGGAGGCCGGCTGGCCCAGACCCTGGGCGGCGAAGCCGTGATCTGCTGGGCCCTGCTGCTGTCGCTGCCCGTGGCCGTGCCGCTGACCGTGTGGCAGTGCTGGCAGCACGGCGCCGCGATCGCGCAGGCTGGCCTGCCGGCCTGGCTGGGCTTCGGCTACACCTGCCTGTTCTCGATGTTCCTGGGGTTCTTCTTCTGGTACCGGGGCATGGCGCTGGGCGGCGTCGCCCGCGTCGGCCAGGTCCAGCTGGTCCAGCCTTTCCTGACCCTGCTCGGTGCCGCCGTCGTGCTGGGCGAAGCACTGCAGCCGGGTCATGTCGTATTCGCGCTCGCCGTCATCGCGGTGGTCGCCGTTGGCCGCCGGACCGCCGTACAGCGGCGTCCCGCCTAGTGCCATGTTGTGCCCGCAACGGCCCAAAATGCCGGAGTTAATTCGGCGGCAAGATGTGGGCAGGCTTGCCGCCAAGTCGTACAATACCGTTCTTACAGCCATGGCTGTCACCAACCAACCCGCCAGGCCGGGCCCAGCGCCCGCCGGCATTTACAAAGAGTTCACATGTCTGTTTACGAAAAACTGAAATCGCTCGATATCACGCTGGCCGCGCCGGCCGCTCCCGTTGCCGCCTATGTCATGTGGGCCAAAACGGGCAACCTGGTATTCCTGTCCGGCCATATCGCCAAGAAGCCGGACGGCAGCGTCTGGGCCGGCCAGCTCGGCAAGAATATCGACACCGCCGAAGGTCAGCAGGCCGCACGCGCCATCGCCATCGACCTGATCGGCACGCTGCAGGAAGCGGCCGGCGGCGACCTGAACAAGGTGACGCGCATCGTCAAGGTGATGAGCCTGGTTAATTCCACGTCCGACTATACCGACCAGCACCTGGTCACCAACGGCTGCTCCGAGCTGCTGGGCGAAGTGTTCGGCGAAGCCGGCAAGCACGCCCGCTCCGCGTTCGGCGTGGCGCAGATCCCGCGCGGCGCCTGCGTCGAGATCGAACTGATCGCCGAAATCGGCTGATCATCCTGCATTCCGGGCGGCGCCCACCCGGCACCGCCCGAACCGAGGCTGTTTCGCCATGCCGCCACCTGCGCCATGGCGAAGCGGCCTCCCAGACGCCGCCACAAGCGCGCTTGTCCGTCCGGGTCCACCTGGCAAAAATCCTTCTGAGAGTTTGTATGAAAATCGAAAACCCCAACCCGATCCAGTGGCGCTTCTCCGAGCGCGCCAGCCAGCTGCAAAGCTCCTTCATCCGCGAGATCCTGAAGATCACGCAGCAGCCGGAAATCATCTCCTTCGCCGGCGGCCTGCCGTCGCCGCTGACCTTCCCGGTCGAAGCGATGAAGAGCGCCTACGACAAGGTACTGACGACCCACGGCAAGACGGCGCTGCAGTACGGCCCGACAGACGGCTACATGCCGCTGCGCCAGTGGATCGCCGACATGCTGTCGAAGGATGGCGCCAAGATCGTGCCGGAACAGGTGCTGATGGTATCGGGCTCGCAGCAGGCGCTGGACCTGTTGGGCAAGGTGCTGATCGACGAAGGCAGCCGCGTGCTGGTCGAGACCCCCAGCTACCTGGGCGCGCTGCAGGCGTTTTCCGTGTACCGTCCCGAATTCAAGTCCGTCGCCACCGATGAAGACGGCCTGGTGCCGTCGTCGCTGGACGCCGTGGCCGAAGGCGCGCGCCTGCTGTACGCGCTGCCGAACTTCCAGAACCCGACCGGCCGCACGCTGACCGTGGCGCGCCGCCAGGAGCTGGTGGAAACCTGCGCCCGCCTGGGGCTGCCGCTGATCGAGGACGACCCCTACGGCGCCCTGTCGTACAAGGGCGACCCGCTGCCGAAGATGGTGGCGATGAACCCGGAAGGCGTCATCTACATGGGTTCCTTCTCGAAGGTGCTGACGCCGGGCATCCGCCTGGGCTACGTGGTGGCGCCGCTGCCGCTGGTGCGCCGCTTGGAGCTGGCCAAGCAGGCCGCCGACCTGCACACGGCGCAGCTGACGCAGATGGTCGTGCACGAAGTGATCAAGGACGGCTTCCTGGACCAGCACATCCCCACCATCCGCGAACTGTACGGCAACCAGTGCCAGGCCATGCTCGACGCAATGGCCGAGCACTTCCCCGCCAGTGCCACGTGGACCAAGCCCGAAGGCGGCATGTTCATTTGGGTCACCTTGCCCAAGCACATCAACGCGATGGAACTGCTGGACGAAGCCATCAAGGAAAAAGTGGCCTTCGTGCCCGGTTCGCCGTTCTACGCCAACGAGCCGGAAACGAATACCCTGCGCCTGTCCTTCGTGACGGTGCCGCCGGAACGCATCCGCCAGGGCATCGCCATCCTGGGCAAGCTGATCGCCGCCCGCCTGTAAGCGCCTGAGCGCTACCCGAGCCCGCCCGGCACCGTGCCCGGCGGGCTTTTTTGCGTCCTGGACAATACTAGTTACAGGACCGGCAACGAGAGCTGATCAACAGTTACAGCGAGCGTCGCATTTCGTCCAAAAAATAATGATTTTCGACAATTTAAATTAGCTTGCGGGTATCATCAAGGCAGACTCTACAAGGAAGCCAGATGAACCCAGGCAGTACCGGTTTCTCCGCGCGCCGCGATGCCGCGATCCTCATCGTCGACGACGCGCCGGACAACCTGTCGGCCCTGCGCCAGCAGATGGCGGCCCAGGGTTATCAGACCTTTGTCGCCAATTCGGGCGAACGGGCCTTGCAACTGGCGCGGCGAGTGCACCCCGACCTGATCCTGCTCGACATCATGATGCCCGGCATGGACGGTTTCGCCACGTGCCGCGAATTGAAGGCCCACCCCGTCACGCAGCGCATTCCCGTCATCTTCATCAGCGGCCGTACCGAGACCGATGCCGTCGTGGCGGGCTTCGACCTGGGCGCGGTCGACTATATCGGCAAGCCCCTGCGCATGCCCGAGGTGTGCGCGCGCGTGCGCACGCAACTGTCGATCCGCGCCGACAGCGAGACCCAGTTCGAACAGGCCGAGCGCCTGCGCACGATCGTCAACAGCATGGCCGAGGGCCTGCTGATCATCGAGGCCAGCGGCCGCATCCAGTTCACCAATCCGGCCTGCGACGGCTACCTGGGCTACGCCCCCGAGGAACTGGCCGGCCGCCATATCGCCGACCTGCTCAACCCGCTGGTGGCGCAGGAGTACCTGGACTACTTCGCACGCTATGCAGCCAGCCCGGACACGGCGCACAGCCACGGCACGCGCGAGGTCATCATCCGCCACAAGCAGGGCCAGTCGGTCTGCATGGACCTGACCCTGACGCCGATGTTCCTGCGCCAGCCGCTTTTCATCGGCCTGCTGCACGACATCACGCACCACAAGCTCTCCGAGGATGCGCTGCAACGCGCCGCGATGGTCGACCCGCTGACGCAGATTGCCAACCGCCGCCACTTCGACAGCTTCCTGGAAAAGGAGTGGCAGCGTGCCACCCGCACGGGCGCGCCCCTGTCGCTGATGGTGCTCGACGTCGACCACTTCAAGCTGTACAACGACAACCTGGGCCACGCCGCCGGCGACGTCTGCCTGCAGCAGGTGGCCAGCGCCATCGGCGGGCACGCGCTGCGCGGCACCGACCTGGCGGCCCGCTACGGCGGCGAGGAATTCGTGCTGCTGTTCGCCGAAACCGACGCCGCTGCCGCCACCGCGCTGGCCGAATCCGTGCGCGCCCACATCGAGGCGCTGCAACTGCCGCACCCGAAGTCGCCCACGTCGCCCTGGATCACGGTCAGCATCGGCGTCGCCACCATGCAGCCGCAGCAGGGCGACGCCATCGAAGCCCTGTTCGTCGCCGCCGACCGCGCCATGTACGTCGCCAAGGAAGAAGGCCGCAACCAGGTCCGCGCCACCCGGCCCGGCAGCAATGGGCTGGCGGCGGTGACGGCGCTGGCGCGGTAAGGGTGCATTCGGTGTCGGACGCCTGAATCAAGACACCCGAATCAAGACACCAAATCACCGCCGGTGCTGCTTCAAAACCGCTCGGTCCGCCGCGGCGGTCTTAAAACCGGTGTCTGACACCGGTTTTGAAGCAACATTCACGGGTCTTAAAACCGGTGTCTGACACCGGTTTTAAAGCAACATTCACGAGCCCTGGAGTACGGATGCCGCAATCAGGCGCAATTGGGTCTCCGGCACCGAACTGGGCGCCGGTGCCTGGGTGCGCCAGGGCGGCCGGCTAGCTGCCGTCGCGCCTGGGGTAGCCCGTGATGTCGGCGATCTCGCCGTACAGCGGCTGCAGCTGCCGGTACATCTTCAGGTACACGCGCCGGTACAGCTGGTCGTAGACGCGGCGGTTGGCCTCGATGGGGTGGAACTCGCGGCCCGGGCGCGTCATGGCCGCCAGCGCCGTGGGGAAGTCGGGGTGCAGCCTGGTGCCGACGGCGCCCGCGATGGCGGCGCCAAGGCCCGAGGTTTCGTAGACGTGGGCGCGCACGGCGGGCAGGCCGAAGATGTCGGCTGTCAGCTGCATGGCCGCGTCGCTCTGCGAGCCGCCGCCCGCGACGCGCAGTTGCGTGATGGGCGTGCCGCCGCGCCGCTCGATGCGCTCCCTGCCCTCGCGCAGCGCGTAGGCCAGGCCTTCGAGGATGGCGCGGTAGATGTGCGCGCGCGTGTGCACGTCGCCGAAGCCGATCACGGCGCCCTTCGCTTCCGGGCCCGGCACGCGCACGCCGGGGCTCCAGTAGGGCTGCAGCATCAGGCCCATCGAACCGGGCGGCACCGCCTCCACCAGCGCGTCGAACAGCGCTTCGGGCGCCAATCCCCGTTCGCCGGCCAGCGCCTGTTCGCGATCGCCGAACTGCTCCTTGAACCAGTTGACCATCCAGTAGCCCCGGAAGATCTGCACCTCTGTGCTGTAGGCGTCGGGCACGGCAGCCGGATACGGCGGGATGAACGACGTGACCTCGACATACTTGCTGCCCGTCGTGCTGATGGTGGCCGTGGTGCCGTAGCTGAGGCACGCCACGTGCGGCGCCAGGCAGCCGGCACCCAGCGCCTCGCAGGCCTTGTCGGCCGCCGCCGCGATGACAGGCAGGCCGGCGGGAATGCCGGTGGCCCCGGCCGCGGCCGCCGTCACCGTGCCGATCGGCGTGCCCGGCGCCACCAGCTCGGGCAGCATGTCCGGCCGGATCGCCAGCGCCTGCCACTTCCAGTCACGCGCGCCGGCCCAGCGGTGGCGCCGGTAGTCGAACGGTACGTAGGCCACCTGCGAGCCGGTCGAATCGGCATACCGCCCCGTCAGGCAGAAGTTCAGGTAGCCCGACAGCAGCAGGAACTTGTGCGTGCGCCGCCACACGTCGGGCTGGCGCGCGGCAATCCAGTTGATCTCGGCCTCGCGCTGGAAATAGGCGATGGTGTCGGCCACCCGGGCCAACCGGAACGCGGCGCGCCACCATGGTGCCAGCGGCGGCACCTGCTCCGTTTTGCGCTGGTCCAGCCACGTGATGGCCGGCCGCAGCGGCTTGCCGTCGGCGTCGACATTGACGACGGTGCCGCGCTGCGTCGTCACGGCCACGGCGGCGACGCGCTCGCGCAGCCCGGCATCGCCGGACCACAGCCGCTGGCACGCGATGCCGACGGCTTGCCAGTAGCCTTCGGCGCTGTGCTCGGCCCAGCCAGGATGGTCGGAATAATAGGCCTGCAGGTGCACCTGCGATTTCGCCACCAGCTCGCCGTGCAGGTCGAACAGCAGCGCGCGCACGCTCTGGGTACCGTTGTCGATGGCCAGGATCAGCGGCTCAGGCACAGGCACGCTCCACGCCGTCCTGGCCGGGCACGCTGTAATGCCGGGCGACCAGGGCCAGGTAGGCGGCCACCTCCGCGCTCCAGCGCGCGTCGTTCCATCCCAGCTCGCGCTGGCACACGGCGCGCACCCTCGGCAGCAGGTGGGCGCCGCCATTCGGCACCAGGATACCGATGCGGGTGCGGCGCAGCAGCAGGTCGTCCAGGCGCTGCACGGCTTCGTGCCGGGCCGCCCAGCGCAGTTCGGCCCAGCAGGTCAGGGTGCGGGGAATCATGGCCAGTTCGCCCGGCAGTGCCGCCTCGACCAGCGCCGCCGCCCGCGTGCCATGGCGGCCCTGCAGCCGGCGCGCCTGCCCCGGCGCCAGCCGCCGGTCGAACGGCAGGGGCGGCGGCGGCGCGAATACGGGCAGCGGCGCCAGCGCATCGCGCCAGTGCGGCAGCAGCGGGCGCGCCGCCTTCAGGGCGTCCAGCGCGATGACGCGAAATGTCGTCAGCTTGCCGCCGGTGACGGTCAGCAGCCCGTCTTCCAGCCACAGCGCATGGTCGCGCGCCTCCTTCGACGGGTCGGCCTGCCCCGAATCGAGCACGGGCCGCACGCCGGCGAAGGTGGCGACGATGTCGTCCCGGCCCAGCGCCAGCGCCGGGAACTGGCAATCGAGGGCCGCCAGCAGGTAGTCGACCTCCTGCTGCGTGATGGACGCCTCGGCCGCCATGTCGCCTGCATGGTCCAGGTCCGTGGTACCGACCAGGGTGGCGCCCTCCCATGGGAAGGCGAACACGGGACGGCCGTCATGCGGGTGCATCAGGCTGACGGCCTGCGCCAGCGGCAGCCGCCATGCCGGCAGCACCAGGTGGCTGCCGCGCAGGGGCCGCAGCCGCCGCCCGGGGGTTGCCGGCACACCGCCGCGCAAGCCGTCGGCCCAGGCGCCGGTGGCGTTGATCGTCACGCGCGCCGTCACCGGATAGTCGCTGCCCGTCAGCGCATCGCGCAGCAGCGCTCCGCCGACCTGCCCGCCTGTACGCTGCAAGGCCTGCACCCGCAGGTAATTGATGGCCATGCCGCCATGCACCTGCGCTTCCTCCAGCACGCGCAGTACCAGCCGGGCGTCGTCCGTCTGGGCATCCGTGTAGCAGATGCCGCCGCGCAGATTCGCGTCGTCGATATGCGGCGCCAATGCGAGGAATTCGTCGCGCCCGAAATAATGGCGTGGCGCCCTGGCCTGCCCCGCCATGCGGTCGTAGATGGCAAGGCCCAGCAGGAAGGAGCGCCGGCCCGGCTTCCTGCCGGGGTAGTCGCCGAAGGCGAAGCCTTGCGGCTCGACCAGCCCGGGCGCGTCGCGCAGCAGGCTTTCCCGTTCACGGACGGATTCGCGCGTCAGCGCGAAGCGCCCTTCCTTCAGGTAGCGCAGGCCGCCGTGCACCAGCTTCGACGAGCGGCTCGACGTGCCCCAGGCGAAGTCGCGCTGCTCCACCAGCAGCGCGGAAAGGCCCCGCCGCGCCGCTTCGAGCAGGATGCCGGCCCCGGTGATCCCGCCGCCCACGACCAGCACGTCCCATGGCCGCGCCAGCAGCGCCGCCATGCCGTCACGCCCACCCGGGCGCCAATGCGCCTGTGTCATCGCACCGCCTCCCCGTCGGCAAGCAGCTTGCCCGGATTGAGCAGGCCCTCGGGATCGAAATGGCGCAGCACGGCCCTGATCGCGGCCATGCCCTCGCGGCCTTTTTCCGCTTCCAGCCACGGCGCGTGATCGATCCCGACGCCGTGCTGGTGGCTGATGGTGCCGCCGCTGGCGACGATGGCCTGGCTGACGGCGCTCTTCAGGGTGCGCCAGCGCGCCATGTCCTCTTCGTAGCTCCCGGCGAGCCGGTAGACGAAGGTGCTGTACACGCTGGCGCCCTGCGGATACAGGTGCGACAGGTGGGTGTAGGCATGCACCGCCTCGCCGTACTGCGCCAGCGCGTCGGCCGCCGCCGCCTCGACGGCGCCCATGGTGGCGCCGACCCGGGGCCAGTCCACCGCCGTCTCGACCGTATCGATGGCGTAGCCGTGCTGCCACGCGGCGTTGCGCAGGTAGACATTGCGAAAGCGCCCCTGGCGCCACTTCTCGCCCAGCTTGCGCCCCACGTGCACGCCCCGATGCTGTCGGCACGTGCCCAGCGCCGTACGCACCGCGGCGCGGGCCCCGTCGCGCGTGCCGCTGGCGCCCAGCAGCAGCATGCACTTGCCGTCGCCGCAGCCGCGCAGGCGCAGCCACCGCTCCAGCAAGCCCACGAGCTTCCTGTGGCCGGCCAGGGCCAGCATCGTCACCGTCTCCAGCGGGTTGGACAGGCGCAGCAGCGACAGCCCGGGACGGGATTGCGCCAGCGCGCGCGCGGCCTCGATGCCGTCTTCCCAACTGGCGAAGAACACGGCGTGGAAGGCTTCATACTCGGGCGCCTTGGTCACGCGCACCGTGGCTTGCGTGATGATGCCAACCCGCCCCTCCGAGCCCAGAACGATCTCGCGCAGGTCGGTGCCGGCCGCCGATGCGGGGAACGGCGGGATCTCCAGGGTGCCGCGCGGCGTTTCCACCGTGCCGCCGGCGAACAGCTGCTCGATGCGGCCGTAGCGCAGCGACTGCTGGCCGGAGGAGCGGGTGGCGATCCAGCCGCCCAAGGTGGAGTATTCGTAGGACTGCGGATAGTGGCCCAGCACGTAGCCCTGGGCGCGCAGCTGCGCTTCCAGGTCCGGCCCGAACACGCCGGCGCCGAAGGTGGCCAGCTGCGCCTCGCGGTCGAGGTGCAGCATGCCGGACAGCCGCACGAGCGATACCGTCAGCACGGGCCGGGCCGATGCCGGTGCCGTCACGTGGCCCGCCACGCTGGTGCCGCCGCCGTGGGCGATCAGGGTCACGCCGCGGGACGAGGCCCAGTCCAGCAGGGTGCGCACATCCTCGCCGCTTTCCGGGAAGGCGACGGCGTCCGGCGCCGGGCCGATGCAGCCATAGCGCAGCCGCAGCCAGTCAGGCAGGCTCTGGCCCAGCGCGTGGCGCAGCCGTGTCGGCGCGTCCGTGGCGAGGGCGATGTGCGCCGGCAGGCCGCCTGCGTCCAGGCGCGATGGCGACAGGCTCGCGCAGGCGGCGTCGAAGGGGGCATCGGGGAACGGCTTGCCGCCGCCGATCCGCCCCGCCAGGAAGCCCAGGGCATCGTCATGCAGCGCATATGCGACGCTTTCGTCGCCCCAGCCATTCCACCTTCGCATTGCTTGTCTCCCCGCCGTGACCCGGCGCTATACTGGCGTTCATCGCCGATGTCGGCAGATTACGTTGACGCCCTTCCCCGGTCTTGCGCTTTCATGACAACTGCCTTGCTCGATCATGCCATCTGCATTCCCGCCCGCCCGAACGGTCCGGGCCGGGTCGCCGGTTCCTACCTCCAGCCCTTGCTGGAAGCGGCCGCCGCGCGCGGTGTCTGCGCCACCGACCTGGCCCGGGCCGCCGGCCTGGCGCCCGATGCCCTCGACCCGCTGCCGGCACGCCTGCCCGCGGCCGACTACGTCCGCCTGCTTGACGCGGGCGCCGAACTGGGTGACGACCCCCACTTCGGCCTGCACGTGGGCGAGCGCGTCAAGCTGGGGACCTTCAGCGCCTACGGCCTGATCCTCCTTAGCTGCCGCGACTTCGGCCAGGCCTTCGCCCAGACGCTGCGCTACGAGGCGCTGGCGCACGACCTGGGCCGCTCGACCCTGACGGTGCAGGGCGACGTGGCCGCCTACAGCTGGCACAGTCATTATCCGCCGCGCCACCGCCACCTGGCCGACAGCGTGTTCGCCGGCATCCGCGTGTTCGGCAACTGGCTGGCCGGCACCAGCCTGCCGGCGCCCAGCCTGACCTTGATGCACGATGGCGGCGACCCGGCCGGCCACGAAGAATACCGCCGCGTGTTCGGCAGCGTGCCGGCCTTCGGCGCGGCCACCAACACGGCCTCGTTCGATGCGGCCCTGCTGGCCTGCCCGGTGCCGAACGCCGACGTCAGCCTGTACCCTGTACTGCAGACGCACGCCGAGCGGCTGCTGCGCCAGCACACGCCGGAACCCGACCTGGCCGCGCAGGTGCATGCGGCCATCGTCGCCGGCCTGCCCCACGGCGAGGCGCGGCTGGCCGCCGTGGCGCAGCAGCTGCGCATGACGCCGCGCACCTTGCAGCGCAAGCTGGCCGGGGCCGGCGCCAGCTTCCAGCAGATCCTGGACCAGGCCCGCTTCGCACTGGCGCGCGACTACCTGGCGCGCGGCCTGTCGCTGCTGGAAATCACTTCGCTGCTGGGCTACCAGGAACAGAGCGCCTTCAACCACGCCTTCCGCGACTGGGCCGGCATCAACCCCGGTGCCTGGCGCGAGCAGTCGGCGCCCGGCACGCGCGGGCTGTAGACTTCAGATCCAGTCGCCCTTGACGCGGACCAGGGGGCCGATGCAGGCACGCGTGTCGGCACGCTGGCACATCAGGAAGCGGTCGCCGGAAGGATGAAACAGGATGAAGGTCGCGATGACGTGGCCCGGCGCCGTGACCTGGCCCGTGCAATCGCGCTTGCCGTTATCCTTCACGATGCGGTTGACGGTGCGGTAGAAGCCGGCCGCGTCGGGCTGGTCGGCGATCTCGAAGGTGGTCTCGGCCACTTCCTCGGCGCTCGTGATCAGCGCCGTGCCGTCGGCGCGGATGCGGTAGGTTTCGGTGCAGGCCTGCTCCGGCAGCTCGAGGCGCCAGATGCCGACGATGGGGTGGTCGGCCCGTAGCGGCGCGCACAGCGCAAGCGCCGGCAGCATGGCCACGATGGCCGCCACCATGGCCAACATGCCGGAACGGCGCCCCGTCATGAGGGCGCTCCCACCGGCGCCGGCTTGCCCTCGGCCGCCGCCTTCAGCTGGCGCAGGCCCGTGTCGAAGTCCTTGCCCACCATCCGGTCCATGCTGACGAACACCCCCAGCAGCTTCGTGATGAACGGCGACGGCCCGGACATGGTCCACGTTACCGTCGTGCCGTTCGCGCCCGGCTGCAGCTCGAACACGGTGCGGCTACGCGAGGCGAAGGGCTTGATGAAGTCCAGCTCGATCTCGACGCGGCTCGGGGCCCGGTCGTCGACGATTTCCATGCGTCCTTCGCCCACCTCGTCGTTGCCGACCCATGCGTAGACGGCGCCCTTGCCGCGCGGCGGGCCGGAATAGGTACGGCGCATGGCGGGATCGAGCCGCTCCCATGGCGACCATGCCGGCCACTGGTGGAAGTCGTTCAGGTAGCCGGAAATCTTCTCGGGCGGCGCCTCGATGACGATGCTGCGCCGGACCTCGAAGGCGTTCGGCTGCATCAGCGCCAGCGCGACGATGACGGCGGCGATCAGGACAAAACCCAGCAGGACTTTTTTCAGCATGATGTTCTCCTCAATCGTGATTGCGGCAGCCGGGCCGCGCGGCCCTACCGGGCCGGCCTGTCGTGGCTGCCGATCGACACTCGCTGCCACAGCAGGTCATAGCCGCCCGCGACGGGACGCAGCATGTCGTAGTTCGACCAGTCGGCACCGCGCTGGCGCAGCGCAACACGCGCCAGCGGGCGGCCCTGGTAGCGCAGTGCGGTGCCGCCGCCATCGAGCAGGGCGTTCAGCGCGAGCCCGCCGGGCAAGCCGGCAGCCACGGGCACGCACCCTTCCGGGCCGACGGCTGCATCGGCGGCACCCTGCGCGAGCAGCGCCTGCGCCTGTTCCGCCACCTCGCCGTCGCCGGCCGCGAGCGCCTCCAACGCGGTACGTGACATCGACAACGTTGCCGACAGGTGGCTGTCGGTGACGGCGATGCACGGCATCTCGGGGCGCGCCGGCAGTTGGTATTCAAGCTGCGGCGCCTCGGCCGCCAAGCCGGGCAATGCCCAGGCCAGCAGCATTGTCATCGCAAATGGACGCATGCCCTGCTCCTTTAGCGCGGCCGCAGCAGCACGGGCAGCACGCTGGGTGTCATCGTGAACGTGAAGCGCTCCTCCACCGGCGGCGCGGCGGTGTCGAGTTCCAGGCGGAACCCGTGCGCCAGCATCGACAGCACCATCTTCATCTCGGCCATGGCCAGGTAACGGCCCGGGCAGAAGCGGGGTCCGCCGCCGAAGGGGAACAGCTTGCGGGCCGGGTCGTCGGCACCGGCCGTGTCCGCTTCCAGCCAGCGCTCCGGCTGGAAGCGGCCGGGCTCCGTCAGCGTGTTGTCGCGTTCAAAACTGTGGCGCAGCAAGGTGAAGACCGCCGTGCCGGCGGGGATCAGCACGTCGTCGATGACGATGTCGGCGGTGGGCTCGAGGATCATGAACGGCGCCACGGGCTTGAGGCGCATGGCCTCGCGCAGCGCCGCGTCCAGGTAGGGCATGCTGTCGAGCCGCCGGTAATCGTGCAGCACGGCGTCCTGGCCCAGCACCGTGTCGGCCTCGCGCGCGACGGCTTGCGCCTGCTCCGGGTGGCGCACGAGGAAGTCCAGCAGCCAGGCGATGGTGTTCGACGTGGTGTCCTCGCCGGCGAAGACGGTCGTGATGGCGTTGCCGATCACTGCCTCGTCGGACAAGCCGGAATCGGGTTCGTCGCGCGCCGCCACCAGGGCTTCAAGCATGTTCGAGGGCTTGCTGCGCAACTGCGGATTGGCCGCCATGCGTTCGCGCGCGCCGGCGATGAAGCCGGCAATGGCATCGCTGATGCGCTGCGCGGCGGCATCGGCCTCGCGGTCCACCGCCAGCCGGAACAGGCGCCAGTACGGCAGTGCCGACGTGACCCGCTGCGAAATGCGCAGGAACACGGTCTCGATATCGCGCTGCAGGGGATTGTGCTCGTTCTGCAGGGTGTCGATATCGTAGCCCATGGCCAGGCCGATCGTCACGTCCAGCGTCCACGCCTTCAGGTCGCGCGCCACGTCGATCTTGTGCCCTTGCGCCGCCGCCGTGGCCCAGCGCTGGCGCAGCCGCTCCGTCAGCTCGACCAGGCGGGGAAAGAAGTTGTGCACCACCTCGGGCGTCAGCGCCCGCATCACCAGCTTGCGCTGCTGGCGCCAGTCGTCGCCTTCGGCGCTGAAGATGCCGGGCGTGATGGTTTCCTCCATGATGGCCGAGGCGCGTGCGCCGCGCCGCACCAGGTCGGGCCGCTCGCGCATCAGCGCCGTCACGGCGGCCCGGTCGGAGGACACCACCAGGGTGCGGCCCAGCACTGTGAAGCGGAACAGCGGGCCCAGTTCGCGCGCCCAGTTTTCCAAGGTACGGTGGAAGTGGTCGCCGTCGAGCTGGCGCATATTGCCGATGATGGGCGCCCCCTTCGGCATGGGCAGTTCGTGCATGCTGCGCGTGGGCGGGCCATCCGGGGTGGCCAGGCGCACGGCGGCGACGGGGAGAGTTGCGCGGTCCATTATTTTGCCTCCGGGTTCATCACGACCTGGACATAGTTATTGAAATCGAAGTAGCGTTGTGCCGCGGCCTTGACGTCCGCGGCACTCAGGACGGCCAGGCGCTTTTCGTAGTCGAGGATGTTCGACAGCTCGTGCCCATACATCACCGCACTCTGCAACTGCGTCAGCCAGTAGCCGTTTTCGCCCAGCGCGCGGCGGTGGTTATTGTCCCAGTTCTGCTTGACCTTGGCCAGGTCGCCGGGCTCCGGTCCGTTCTGCTGCAGCTTGCGCATCTCCGCGAACGCGGCGTCGATCACCTTCTGCACGTTCTCGGGCCCGCACGGCATGTTCAGGGTGATGTTGTAGTTCCCGTAGGGGATCTTGCCCAGGTTGCCGCTGGCGCCGCCGCCGTAGATCAGGCCCATTTTCTCGCGCAGGACTTCGGTCAGCTTGATGTTGAGTACCTCGATGGCGGCGGCCAGGCGCATCTGCTCCATCTGCGAGTAGGCCGCCTCGCCCGTGAACGTGACGGCCACCGCGCTCTTGGCTTCCTTGCCGCGTCTGACTTCCTTGCGCACGACGCCGCGCACGGGCCGCACGCCCAGGTCGCGGTAGGCCACGGGAATGTCCGGCGTCGGCAGGCTGGCCAGGTAGGTCGCCAGCAGCGGCTTGATCTTCTCCACGTCGAAGCTGCCGACGAAGAAGAAGGTCCAGCCCTTGGCGCTGCCGAAGCGCTCGCGGTAGAGCTGCTGGACCCGGTCCAGGCTGACCTGGTCGAAGTCCTCCGGGCGGGGCAGGCCGGCCACGCGGGGATGGTCGCCGTACAGCGCCAGCCGAATCGCGCTGGCGTACTCCGCTTCCGGGCGGGCCAGGTTGTTGCGCGCCAGGTCGCGCTGCCGGCCGATGAAGGAGCGGAACAGCGCCTCGTCGCGGCGGGGCTGGGTCAGTTTCGCGTAGGTCAGTTGCAGCAGCGTTTCCAGGTCGTTGCTGCCGGCATTGCCCGATACGTTCTCGGTCATTTCGCCCATCGTCGCCGAGACGACGGCGCTGCGGCCGGCCAGCGCCTTCTGCAGGTCCACCGGCGAATAATCCAGAATGCCCATCTGCGCCGTCAGCGCGCTGGCATAGCGGGCATTGAAGATATCGGCGTCGCCGAATAGGGACTGGCCGCCGAAGCGCGCGGCGCTCATCAGGATCTGGTCGTTGCGAAAGTCCGTGGGCTTCAGCATCACCTTCACGCCGTTCGACAGGGTCAGTTCCGTGATGCCCAGGGCCTTGTGCTGCACCTCGCCGACGATGCTGCCCGCCACCGGCGGCTGCGGCAGCAGCGTGGCCGCATAGGTCTTGCTCTCGCGCGCCGTGACGGCCGTGGTACGGGCCTTGTCGACGGCGGCCAGCAGCTCGGCCGGTTGTGGCGCCGGCGGCTCCTTCAGGGCGCCCATCAGGATCACCAGCTTCTTCTCGTCGGCCGGCAGGGCCGCGCGCACGGCGGCATTGACTTCTTCCAGCGTGATACCGGGCACCATGGCGTTGGCGTAGTTGTATTCGTTCTCGATGCCGGGCATGGCCTCGCCCTGCAGGAAATTGCGCAGGTACTCGGCGACGAAGCCGGCCGAATCGGACTTGTCGCGTTCGTTGTACATGCGCTCGTAATTGCGCAGCATGGTCTTTTTGGCCCGCTCCAGTTCCGGCGCCGTGAAGCCGAACTGGCGCGCCCGCTCGCCTTCCTGCACCAGCGCGTCGATGGCCGGCATCGCGCCGCCCTTGCCCAACAGGGCCGACACGGAGAACGAGCGGTAGCCCCGCACCACCTTGCCCATGCCGCTGCCGCCCTGGATGAACGGCGGGTCGGCCTGCTGCGTCAGTTCCATCATGCGCTGACTCAGCATGCCGCCGTACAGCTTCTCGACCAGTTCGGCACGATAGCCGCCCAGCGTGGTCGCTTCCACGTAGGGCTGGATCGGATAGCGGATATACAGCACGTCGGCCGGCGCCTCGGCGTCGCGCACCACCAGGCTTTCGTTCTGCTTGCGCTCGGGGATGGTGGCGTAGGTGCGGGGGCGGGCGTACTGCGGATTGGCCAGCTTGCCGAAATGGGCCTTGACCAGCTTTTCCGCCTCGTTCGGGTCGATGTCGCCCACCACGATGACGGCCATCAGGTCGGGCCGGTACCAGTCGCGGTAGAAGCGGCGGATCGCGTCGGGATGGAAGGTGCGCAGCACGTCGGCCTTGCCGATCGGCAGGCGCTCGGCGTAGCGCGAGCCGTTGAACAGCTTCGGATACAGGATCTTGTTCATGCGGTCGCTGGCGCCCTTGCCCAGGCGTAGTTCCTCCAGCACGATGCCACGCTCGCTGTCGATGTCGGCGTCGTTGAACTTCAGGCCGTGGGCCCAGTCTTCCAGCACCAGGAAGCCCTTCTCCACGACCTCCTTCTTGTCCGTTGGGATGGGCAGCACGTACACGGTTTCATCGAAGCTGGTATAGGCATTCAGGTCGCGCCCGAACTTGACGCCGTTCGACTGCAGGTAGTCGATCAGCTCATGGCGCTTGAAGTGGGTGGAACCGTTGAAGGCCATGTGCTCGGTGAAGTGGGCCAGCCCGAGCTGGTCTTCGTCCTCCAGGATCGAACCGGCCTTCACGACCAGGCGCAGTTCCAGCTTCTTCGCCGGCCGGGCGTTCTTCTGGATATAGTAGGTCAACCCGTTTGGCAGCTTGCCCACCTTGACCAGTGGCGACAGCGGCAACGGTTGCTCGAGCGCCGGCAGTTCCGCGCCCCGCGCCAGCAAGGTGCAGCTGAACAGGGTGACGAGCGCCGGCAGGCGCAGGGAGGGCAATTTCATGAATGGTGACGTAATGCGCCGGTTTAGGACAAGGCATGACGATACACCAGAAATTGTCACCTCTGCTACAATCGCCGCCGCCCGCCAATGGTGGCGGGCGCAATACGTCTTCGGGGCGGGGTGCGATTCCCCACCGGCGGTAGGATCCGCAAGGATCGAGCCCGCGAGCTGGCTTGCAAGATGCAAGCTGGCAGACATGGTCCGATGCCATGGCCGACGGTATAGTCCGGATGAAAGAAGATGTGCGCTGTACGTGCACGCCTGTGCGGCCTGACCGCGCCGGCCGCACGCCCATTCGCTTGCCCTGATGCGTTTTTCGCCAACTGATGCGAGGAGCGTTTCACATGTTTGTCAATCAAGCTGTCCCTATCGAAGTTCGTACGGAACCACCTGTCGAACACCCCGCCGAAACACCATCGCTGGAAGGCCGCATCGCCGCGGCCCTGGACGCCATGCGTGCCGGTATTCCCGTCATCCTGCTCGACGATTTCGACCGCGAGAACGAGGCCGACCTGATCGTCGCCGTCGACCGGCTTACCGTGCCGACGATGGCCCTGATGATCCGCGAATGCAGCGGCATCGTCTGCCTGTGCCTGACCGCCGAGCGCGTGCGCGAACTGGAGCTGCCGCCGATGGCGCCGGAGAACGGCAGCCGCTACGGCACGCCATTCACCGTCTCCATCGAGGCCCGCGACGGCGTCACCACGGGCGTCTCGGCCCAGGACCGGGTCACGACGATCCGCGCCGCCACCCGGCCCGGCGCCAGGCCGGAGGACGTGGTGCGGCCCGGCCACGTGTTTCCCCTGCGCGCCACGCCGGGCGGCGTGCTGGCCCGCGCCGGCCACACGGAAGGATCGGTGGACCTTGCCGCCATGGCGGGCCTGGCGCCGGCCGCCGTCCTGTGCGAGCTGATGAACCCGGACGGCACGATGATGCGGGGCGACGACATCGAACGCTTCGCCGCGCTGCACGGCATGCCGATCCTGACCATCGCGGAGATGATCGCGTGGCGCCGCCGAAGCTGAGCCTCTAGTCGGCGACGGGGCGGGCAGCCGGCAGCACGGCTGTGCGCCCCACATTGAAGTACACCAGCAGCCACGCCAGCACGAAGCCGCCGGCCACGGCACCGAACACCCATGCCATGCGCAGGTGCCAGTCGCCCGTCATGTGCAGCACCGATCCGGCCATGGCCACGCCCACCAGCGCACCGACCTGGCGGTTCGCGTTCAAAGCGGCGGCAGCGCTGTTGGCATGCGCCTTGCCGCCCGCCCCCATCACCGTCGCCGTCATGGCGGGAATGGCCAGGCCGATGGCCATGAAGACCAGTGTACCGCCCGCCACCACCAGGGATGCGGGCGTCCCGGCATCGCCCTGCGTCAACAGCAGCGCCGCCACGGCACCGCCGGCCAGTCCCGCCAGCAGGGGCCAGCGCACGCCGCGCCGTGCGATGACCCGGCCCGACAGCAGGTTCGTCACCCCCGTCACCGCCATCATCGGCAGCAGCCGCAATCCCGTTTCCAGCGCCCCCGCCCCATGCGCGCCCTGCAGCAGCAGGCTGATGGTGAACAGCTGGGCGAACACGCCGAAATTGATCAGGAAACCCATCGCCACGGTGGCGCGAAAGGCGCTACTGCCATACAAGGCCGGCGGCAGCATCGGCGCCCGGCCGTCCCGTTCGCGCCGCACCACGACGGCCGCCAGCACTGCCGTCGCCACCGATGCCGCCAGGACCGGCACGGACGCCCAGCCCAGCACGGGACCCTCGATCAGCACGAAGGCCAATCCCGCCAGCGCCAGCGCGGCCAGGCCGTGGCTGAGCAGTCCCAGCGCCCGGCGCGGCGGCAACGGGGGCGCCGGCACGCGGTGTCGCGTCAGCCAGACGCCCAGCAGTCCCAGGGGCAGGTTGAGCCAGAAGATGCTGCGCCAGCCGAAACCATGCACCAGCAGCCCGCCGGCCAGCGGCCCGCAGGTGGCGGCGACGCTGACGATGGCGGACCAGATGCCGAACATGCGCGCCCTTGCCGCGTCGTCGGGTGCGGCCTGGGTCAGCAGGCTCAGTGAGCTGGGCATGAAGAGCGCCGCGCCCACGCCCTGCAGCAGCCGCGCCGCCACCAGCGCGGTGCCGCTCGGTGCCAGCGCGCACAGGGCCGAGCCGGCGATAAAGACCAGCAGCCCGCCCTGGTAAGCGCGCTTCGGGCCGATGCGGTCGGCCAGTGCGCCACCGGCCAGCAGCAGCGCGGCGAACGTCAAGGTGTAACCGTCCACGACCCACACCAGGCCGGCCAGCGGCACGTGCAGGTCCGTGGCGATATCGGACAAGGCAGTATTGACGGCCGTGACGTCGATCATCGCCATCACGAAGCCCAGGGCCAGGGTGAATAACAACATGCGTCCTCCCGTGAAAAGCGCAGGTTACGACGCTTGCGCGATGCAGTAAATCCGCATAGCATCGGCACCCTGATGCAAAAATGCATCGGCTGGAAGGACATATGGATTGGAATATATGGATTGGAATATATGGATTGGGACAACACGCGTATTTTCCTGGCGATCCACCGGGCCGGCACCTTGCGCGGCGCGGCGGCGCTGCTTGACATCGACCAGGCCACCGTGGGGCGCCGGCTGGCGGCGCTGGAGCAGTCGCTGAACGCCACCCTGTTCCTGCGCACGCCGTCGGGCTACCTGCCCACGCCGGCCGGCGAGGCGGCGGCCCGCTCGGCCGAACAGATGGAAGCGGCGGCGCACCAGTTGCAGCGCGCGATGCAGGGCATCGACAATCGCCTGGCCGGCCTGGTACGGATGACGACGACGGACACGATGGCGGCCCATTTCGTCATGGACGCGATGCGCACCGTGCACGAGCGGCACCCGGACATCCGCATCGACCTGCTGGTCGATACCAGCATCACCAGCCTGACACGGCGCGAAGCCGACCTGGCCGTGCGCACCCTGCGCCCGACGGAACCGGACCTGATCTCACGGCCCCTGGCGCGGCGCCATTCAGGCCTGTATGCCAGCCCCGCCTACCTGGAACGCCATGGCATGCCGGCGCCGGACAGCGGCCTGGCCGGCCACGACCTCGTCATCTTCCACCCCTCCGTGGCACCGCGCCAGGCGCACAAGCTGGCCGGCGAGCCGGTCGCCGGCGCGCGCATCGTCATGCAGGTCAATACCGGGATGATGCTGCAGGAAGCGGCGCGCGCCGGCCTGGGCATCGCCGAGCTCCCCGTCCACATGGTGGCGGGCGACCCACGCCTGGTGCGCGTCCTGCCCGAGCGCGAGCATCATTACGAGATGTTCCTCGTCATGCATGGCGACCTGGCACGCAGCGCGCGGGTGCGGGCCGTGGCCGACGCCATCGTGGCCGCCGTGCCTTGAGCGGTCAGTCGCGCAGCGCGAACGGCACGGCCCGCGCCCACCGGTTCGACGACAGCGAAAACGTCAGCGAGCGCACCTGGTGGTACCAGCCGGCCGGCACGTACAGCATGTCGCCCGGCCCCACCGTGCAGGCGACGACGGCGGCCTGCCGTGCCAGCGGGAAGCGTTCGTAGTCCGGCGCCTCCGGATCGAACGGGGAGCCGAACAGGATGGCGTTCGCTTCGCTGGGGTACAGGTACTCGTCGTGATGGGGCGGCGCCAGGCAGATGCGCTTGCTGCCCCAGACCTGGGCGAAGACGTTGTCGTCGTAGTCGCAATGCAGGGGCGTCACGGTGCCGGCGGGGCCCAGCCAGAAGCGGGGCGGGCCCATCTTGTCGAAGAAGTTCGGCCAGTGGCACAGGCGGTTCAGGGCGCGCAGCTCCAGGTTGCCCAGGTACGGGGGCAGGCCTGCCGTGCCGGCGGCGACGAGATCGAGGTAGGCCAGCAGCGACATGTCCTGCATGGCGCGGTCCGGCGCGAAGGCCGTATTGACATAGTCGCCCACGCGCGCCCGCACGGGCAGGTCGCTGTAATGCTCGCGCAGGGCCTGCACCGTCAGGCCGGCCAGCGGCCAGCGCGCCGCCGCACCGCGCATCAGGAACGGCAGGCCTTGCGCCGCACGCGCACGGAAGGCGGCGGCATCCAGGACCCCGGTGCACGGCACTTCCGCCAGCACGGGCAAGTCGCGCGCCGCCGCCTTGATGGCCTCGCGCATGGCGGCGATCGACGCTACGCCGCGCACTTCGGCATCCCGCCGTTCGCGCGCCGCCTTGAGTGCCGCGGCGTCGGCGGCAGCCGCTTCCGTCTCATGCCTGGTGGGCGGCAGGCGCCGCGTGGGCGCCGCCGTCGTCTTCTCTACTGCCATCTGCCCTGCCCTTGCTTCGTCGTATGCTTCGTCGAGCGCTTCGTCGTGCGCTTCGTCCTATGTTAACATCGCCAGCCGTGGATTTACCGAGGCAAGCATGACCGATCCTGTCGACCCGCATTGTAGCGCTCCGGAAGACGGGCAGGCGCCGTTCCAGATGCGCTCGACCGTCGATGCCGCCACGCTGGAAGGCATGGCACTGGCGCTCGAGGCCATCCTGCTCGGCCGCCTGATGGCGCACCGGGCACGCTTCGTCAAGCCCTACCGGCCGCGGCCCCGCCTCGCAATCTTTATCCAGCGCTGCTGCCTGGCCGGGCTGCTGCTGTCGCTGGCCTTTACCGCCTCGGGCGGGCTGGAATGCGGTCCATACCGGCTCGACCTGCTGTTCGCCGCCGCCTTCGTGGCGATCCTGGCGCTATCCTTCGTCCCGCCCCGCTTCGAAGCGTGGGTGCGCAGGCCCTGGCAGCGCTACTGGCACTATCTGGCCCGGGTTCGAAGCGATGCCATCCTGAAGGCGGCGCGGGCCAGCGCGCCCTTCGATGCGCAGTACGATATCGATGACGGCCAGCTTCGCTATACGCGCATCCAGGGCGGCGACGGCAAGGAAAACGCCCAGGTGCAGTGGCGCCGCCCCCTGGCCGGCGTCGCGGTGCCGGGACCCGGTTTCACGCTGCTTTTCAAGGACGCCCGCACGCTTGGCCCCACGCTGATCGTGCTGCATGCCCCATCGGCGGCGTTCGACGCCCTGCTGGCGCGCCACGGCGTGCACTCCGCGCCGCCGGCATGAAGCCTTGGCCGGTACCATCCGGGCTCGCGGCGGCGCAGTCCGGATGTTAAGATCGCAACATGATCACCCATGCATCGCTTTTTCCCTCGCTGCGCCGGCTGCACCGGGCCACCGTGGTCTGGCTCACCAGCTGGTGGCGCCTGGCGCAATTCGCCGTGCTGGTGCTGTCGCGCGCCTTCACGCCATCGAGCTACCGCAAGGACAACCGCAATGCGCTGGCCTGCCAGGTGGTGTTGGGCACGGCGCCGAACCTGCTGTGGTTCTCGATCCTGTCGGCGCTGATCAGTCTCGTCATCATCCGCATCGTCGTCGTCACGGCCTACAGCTACGGCCTGTCCGGCTATGCGCTGGAAATGGTGGTGCGGGTGCTGGTCCTGGAGCTGATCCCGCTGACGGCCGCCCTGTTCGTGGCGCTGCGCACGACCTTGCCGGCGGGCGTCGAGTTCGCGCAGAAGCGCCTGGCGGCGGCAGCGGCGGCGCCGGCAGGATCGGCGGGCGGCCGGCCCGACCCGATGACGGCCCTGCGCACCGAGTACTTCCCACGCGCGGCGGCCGGCGTATTCGCCGTCTGGCTGCTGGCCGCCGTCAGCTGCATCCTGACCCTGGTGCTGACCTACCTGATCATCTACGGCTTCACGCCCTACGCCCTGCCCGGCTATACGCGCGTGGTGGGGCAGATCTTCAATCCTTCGGTCGCGCTGATCCTGGTGCTGAAGATCGCCCTGTTCAGCTTCGCGGTGGGCATCATCCCGCTCGCTTCGTCGTTCTACGATGCCGCCGCCAATCCCTTCGTGTTGCGCTTTCGTGCCACCCACGGCCTGGCGGACATGGTGCGCATGTTCTCCGTCGTGCTGCTGATCGAAGGCGCGTCCCTGATGGGCAACTACTACTGATACCGATTCCATGACCGAACCGACCTCCCCTGCCCCGGCACCGGCCGATGCCGCACCCGTGCGCAACGCCGAACTGAAGGCGGCCCTGCTGCTGATCCTGATGGTGGCGCTCGTCGCCGGCGCCGCCCTCTACCTGATGTATGCGCGCGGCGCTTTCGAGCCGACCCAGCGCCTGGTGCTGACGGCCGACGATTCCGAAGGCGTGGCCGTCGGCATGGACGTCACGTTCGCAGGCTTCCCCATCGGCCGCGTGCAGCGCATCGAGCTCTCGCCCGAAGGCAAGGCCAGGGTGCTGGTGGACGTGCCCAAGAAGGACGCCCACTGGCTGCGCACCACCAGCATCTTCACCCTGGAAAAAGGCATCGTCGGCGGCGCCAAGCTGCGCGCCTTCACGGGTATTCCGACCGACCCGCCGCTGCCCGAAGGCGCCGAGCGGGGCATGCTGGTGGGCGACGCGGCCGCCGAAATCCCGCGCCTCCTGGCCGCCGCGCGCGACGTGCTGGCCAACGTGACGGCACTGACGGCGGAAGAATCGGCACTGGGCAGCAGCCTGAAAAACGTCCAGGGCGTGACCGAGAAGCTCAATGGCCCGAACGGCGCGATGGGCCTGATCGCCGGCGAGGACCGCAAGGCGCGCGAACTGCTGGCCAACGCCAATTCGCTGATCGTCAAGGCCGACCGGCTGGTGGGCAATGCCGACAGCAAGGTATTCGGCAAGGACGGCGTGGCCACCGACGCGCAGGCCGCCATCGTGCAGCTGAACGGCCTGCTGTCGGATGCCCGCGCCAGCCTGAAGAAGATGGATGCCGTGCTGGTGGAAGCCCAGGCAGTGGGCAAGAACGCCCGCGTCGCCACGGAAGACCTGGGCGCGCTGCGCGCCGATATCGACAGCAACCTGCGCCGCATCGAACAATTGGTCAACGAGATCAATCGGAAGTGGCCGTTCAAGCGCGAGACGGAGATCAAACTGCCATGAAGCCGATATCCCTGACCATCCTGTGCACTGCCCTGCTGGCCGGCTGCGGCAGCAGCCCTCCCGTGCCGGACTGGAAGATGAACGCGCAAGGCTTGCTGGAGCGGGCCACGAATGCCTACCTGTCCGGCAAGGAGCTGGTGGAAAAGACGGAGTTCGGCCGTGCCCGCGAGCAGATCGCCGGAACGGGCAAGATCGACCTGGTGATCCGCGCGGAACTGATCCGCTGTGCCATGCGCACGGCGGCGCTGGCCTTCGAGGATTGCGCCGGCTTCGATGCACTGCGGGCCGACGCGACACCGGCCGACCTGGCCTACGCCGCCTACCTGGCCGGCCAGCCGGCCCAGGCGGCGCTGCTGCCCGAGCCGCAACGGGCCGTGCAGGCGGCCGGCACCGACCAGGCCGCGGCGAGCGCCGTGAAGGCCATCGCCGATCCGCTGTCGCAGCTGGTGGCGGCCGGTGCCCTGTTCAAGGCCAACCGCGCCACCCCGGAACTGGTGGCGCAGGCCATCGACACGGCTTCGAACCAGGGCTGGCGCAGGCCGCTGCTGGCGTGGCTGAACGTGCAGGCGCTGCGGGCGGAGAAAGCCGGCGACGGCGACGAGGCGGGCCGCATCCGGCGCCGCATCGCGCTGGTGCAGGGCCAGCCGGCGCCTTAAGCCAGCTGCGCCCTATTCTTCCACCGCGGCGCCGGCTGCCGCCGCTTCGCGCAGCTTGTCCTTCTTGCTCTTGCGCTTGCCCTTAATGCCGCCGTTGACCGTGTCCGTGGCCGTGCTGGCCGGCGGCGCCACCGTTTCGACGGGCTCGTAACCGGCCACGATTTCGCGCGCCAGGCGCAGGCCGTGGCGTTTCTCGATCAGGCGGAAATGCTGCTCCGTGTCGGCACTGACGAAGCTGACGGCCGTGCCGCTGGCGCCGGCGCGGCCCGTGCGGCCGATACGGTGCGTGTAGTCGGCCGGGGAACGGGGCAGGTCGAAATTGACGACGACGGGCAGCTGGGCGATGTCGATGCCGCGCGCGGCCACGTCGGTGGCCACCAGCACGTGCAGGCGGCCGGCGCGGAAGTCGGCCAGCACGCCGGTGCGGGCACCCTGGCTGAAGTCGCCGTGGAAGGCTTCGGCGGCGATGCCGTTGCGGCGCAGCTTGTCCGCCACGTGTTCGGAAGCGTACTTGGTGGCCGTGAAGACGAGCACCTGGCGCCAGCCGTTCACCTTGATCAGGTGCTTGAGCAGCTGCAGCCGGCGCAGCGGATCGACGGCGAACGCACGCTGCTCGATGGCCGGCGCGTCGCTGCCGTCGGCCTGTACTTCCACCTTGACCGGGTCCGCCAGCAAGGCCGCCGCCAGTGCCTGCACGGCGGGCGGGAAGGTGGCGGAGAAGAACAGGTTCTGGCGCCTGGGCGGCAGCAGCGCCAGGATGCGGGTGATCTCGTCGGCGAAGCCCATGTCCAGCAGCTTGTCCGCTTCGTCCAGCACCAGGGTGGCCGTGTGCTCCAGCGCCAGCGCGTTGTGTTCGACCAGGTCGAGCAGGCGGCCCGGCGTCGCGACGACGATGTCGGTGCCGCCGCGCAGCGCCATCATCTGTGGATTGATCGACACGCCGCCGAAGACGATGCTGACCTTGATGGTGGACGGCAGGTGCTGCACCAGCTCGCGGATCGCCTCGCCCACCTGGGCGGCCAGTTCGCGCGTGGGCACCAGCACCAGGCCGTGCAGGCCGCGCCGCGTGCCCTGGCGCGCCAGCAGCGCGTGCAGCATCGGCAGCGCGAAGGCCGCTGTCTTGCCGGAACCGGTGCGGGCGGCGCCCAGCACGTCCCGGCCCGCCAGCGCGGCGGGTACGGCGGCGGCCTGGATCGGGGTCGGGGTCTGGTAGCCGATGGCGGCGACCGCTTCGGCGAGGGCGGGCGCGAGGCCCAGCGAGGTAAATGGCATGGCAGTCGATTCTGTGTTCAAGGTGCGCAGTATAAATCACGCGGGCACCTCAGCCGCCGCGACGGCCTGCACACGCCGCCCGGCGCCCTACTGCCCTGACAATTCGCGCATGCGCGCATACAGGTTCGACTTGCCTTCGAAGCCGATGCCGGGCAGGTCGGGCATCGTGATGAAGCCGTTCTCCACCCGCACGCCGTCGGGGAAGCCGCCGAAGGGCTGGAACAGGTCCGGGTAGCTTTCGTTGCCGCCCAGGCCCAGTCCCGCCGCGATATTGAGCGACATCTGGTGGCCGCCATGCGGGATGCAGCGCGTGCGCGACCAGCCATGTTCTTCCAGCATGTCGAGCGTGCGCAGGTACTCCACCAGGCCGTAGCTCAGGGCGCAGTCGAACTGCAGCCAGTCGCGGTCGGGCCGCATGCCGCCATAGCGGATCAGGTTGCGCGCGTCCTGCATCGAGAACAGGTTCTCGCCTGTCGCCATCGGTTTCGAATAGTAGCTGCGCAGGGTGGCCTGCAGCTCGAAGTCGAGGGGATCGCCCGCTTCCTCGTACCAGAACAGGTCGTACTGCGACAAGGCCTTGGCATACGCGATGGCCGTATCGAGGTCGAAGCGGCCGTTGGCATCCACGGCCAGCTTCTGGCCATCCTGCAGCACCGACAGCACGGCATCGATGCGGCGCAGGTCCTCGTCCAGCGAGGCGCCGCCGATCTTCTTCTTGACCACCGTGTAGCCCCGGTCGATATAGCTGCGCATCTCGTCCTTCAGGGAGTCCATACTCTGGCCCGGATAGTAATAGCCGCCGGCCGCGTACACGAACACCTTGCGCTCGGGCGTGCCGTTGCCGTAACGGTCGGCCAGCAGCTGGAACAGGGGCTTGCCGGCGATCTTCGCGGTGGCGTCCCAGATCGCCATGTCGATGGTGCCGATCGCCACCGAGCGCTCGCCGTGGCCACCCGGCTTCTCGTTCTGGTACATGCAGTCCCACACCTTGTGCGGATCGAGGTTGGTGCCGGCGGCATCGACCAGGGTGGCAGGATCGGCTTCCAGGATGCGCGGGATGAAGCGTTCACGCATCAGCATGCCCTGGCCGTAGCGACCGTTCGAATTGAAGCCGTAGCCCACCACGGGCTTGCCGTCGCGGATCACGTCCGTCATGACGGCCACCAGGCTCAGGGTCATCTTCGAGAAATCGATATAAGCGTTGCGAATGGGGGAACTGATGGGCAAGGTCAGTTCGCGGATGTCGACGATCTTCATGGCGGGTCTCCTGTAAAGGTCCCCACTGTACGCCCGTTCGAGGCTCGTATAATTCACCTGGAATCAATCCATTATTACGTTCAAGTGAAGAATCGAGGCAAATCGTGACGAGCGACCTGGAATTTTTCGTGCTGCTGTCCAAGCTGGGCAGCCTGGCCGCGACGGCGCGCGAGATGGCGGTGACGCCGCCGGCGGCCACGCGCCGGCTGATGCAGATGGAGACGCGGCTCGGCGTGCGGCTGGCCCAGCGCAGCACGCGGCGCATCACCTTGACCGACGAGGGTGAGCTGTACCTGGCCCAGGCCACGCAGATCCTGGCCGATATCCGGGCCATGGAGGATGCCGTCACGAGCCGCCGCGTGGAACCGAAAGGCCTGCTGCGGGTGAACGCGACGCTCGGCTTCGGGCGCACCACCATCGCGCCGCTGGTATCGCGCTTCGCCCGCGCCCACCCGGAAGTGGAAGTACAGCTGCAGCTGACCGACCGCGCCATCAACCTGGTGGAGGACGGCTACGATCTGGGCATCCGCTTTGGCGAGCTGGCCGACACGCGCCTGGCGGCGCGGCGCATCATCAGCAACCGGCGTTTCCTGTGCGCGGCGCCCGGCTACCTGAAGAAGCATGGCACGCCGGCCGTGCCGGCCGACCTGGCGCGGCATGACTGCATCCTGCACCGGCAGAATGACGAGGCCTATGCCAGCTGGCGCCTGACGCGCGGGCGCAAGACGGAGAACGTGAAGGTGCGTGGCCGCCTGTCCTCGAACGACGGTGACGTGGTGCTGGGCTGGGCCCTGGACGGCCATGGCATCCTGCCCCGCTCCGAATGGGACGCGGCCCGCTACCTCGACAGCGGGCGGCTGCAGGTGGTGCTGCCCGAGTACGCACTGCCGCCGGCGGATCTGTATGCCTACTACCCCAGCCGGCACCACCAGAGCGCGAGGGTGCGGGCCTTCATCGATTTTCTGGTGGAGGCGCTGGCGCCGCCCACTACATCCCCACGTCGCCGTACGGCCCCGCGATGACGACGACATAGCCTTCCGGGTCGCGCAGCCAGATTTCCCGATGCTGGGCGTTGCGGTTCTCGTGCGCTTCCTCCAGCACGGTGGCGCCACTGGCGGCGATGCGGTCCACCGCGTCGTCGAAATCGTCGGTCCAGAACCACAGCAGCGCGCCATTGCCGATCACCCGGTCAGGCTTGCCGATATGGGGATGGTGGTGGGCGTCCCACCGGTGCAGTTGCAGGATCATGTGGCCCTCGAACATCAGCTGCTCGTAATCGGGGCCGCCGTGGCCGCTCCTGCAGCCGAGCACCGCCTGGTACCAGCGGCTGGACGCTTCGACATCGCTGACGGCGATCAAGGGTTGCGCTTGCATGGTGCACTCCTCCTGCGGACATGGGATGGCACCAGCATAGCACCGGGCAGCTCAGCGGCGGCGCAGCGGAAGCCATTGCAGCAGGGCCCACGCGGCCTCCGGCACGATGAAGAACCACAGCAGCGGCGTATCGGATGCGCCCAGGGCCCACGCCATCCACGTGCAGAACAGCAGGCGCCCCACGCCGTCATACCGCCCGAAGCGGGTCTGCGGGTCGCTGATGCGCAGCACGGCCCAGGACAGCACGACGGTACCCATCAGGCAGGCGAACAGCACGTGCAGCGGCGCGAAGGCCGGCAGCGGCGCGCCACCCAGGTCGCCATTCATGGCCGCCAGGTGGGCGTGCATGAAGGCGAAGGTCCACGGCGTGGCGAAAGGCGCCGTGACGACCAGGTCGTAGATGCCGCTGGCGCGCACGATGCGGCGGTAGGTGGCGGGAGCGAGGTGCAGGAAGGTAGTCATGGCAGGTCTCCGGTTCAGGGTAGCGGCCATGCTAAAGGCTGGAGTACACTCGAAGGTCAAGCACTTTGGAGGAACACGATGCGCATCGGCGAAATCGCCGCCGCGACCGGCATCAGCCGCGACACGCTGCGCTTCTACGAGAAGCGCGGCCTGCTGCGGGCGCGGCGCGGCAGCAACGGCTACCGGGATTATCCGCCCGAGGCGGTGGACTGGCTGCGCTATATCCGCACGGCCCAGGCGCTGGGCTTCACCCTGGCCGAGATCGAGGCAGACCTGCCGCTGCTGGCGGCGCCGGGTGCGGTGTCGGCCGAGGCGCTGCGCCAGGCCATGCGCGCCAAGCTGGCGGAAATCGACCGCCGCATCGAGGCGCTGGCCGTGCTGCGGGGCGAGCTGGCGCGCCGGCTCGATACGATGCCGGCCGATTGCCCGCTGGCGCCGGGCCCCTTGCAAGTCGCTCCCGAGGCGGCATGACGGAACCGGCGCCCGTCAGTGCGCCCAGATCAACCGCAAGCCCAGGCCGACGAAGACGATGCCTGCGGCCCGGTCCAGCAGCGGCCCTGCCTTGGGATGCCTGTTCAGCCACTGCCCGATGGCACCGGAGAAGAAGCCCAGCAATCCGAACAGCACGGCCGCCTGCAGCGCGAAGGTCATGCCCAGCAGGCCCAGTTGCAGGCCGACGGCGCCGTTCGCGGGCACGACGAACTGGGGCAGGAAGGACAGGAAGAACAGCGTCACTTTCGGATTGATGGCACTGGCCAGGCAGCCTTTCAGGAACAGCCGCATCAAGGGCTCGTCGGTGCCGGCACCGGCATCGATGCGCACGGCACCCGCATGGCGCAGCGCATTGAAGCCCAGCCACAGCAGGTACAGGCCGCCGGCCACGCGCAGCCCCGTCAGGGCCAGCGGCGAGGCGGCCACCAGCGCGCTCACGCCCAGCACGGCCAGCAAGGTGTGATTGAGGCAGCCGAAGGCGCAACCGAGGCCGAAGGCAATACCGCGCAGGCGCCCCTTCGACATGCCCATGCCCAGCACCATCAGGTTGTCCGGCCCTGGCGACACGGTCAGCAGGACGGCGGTGAGGAGGAAGGCGGAAAATTGGGCAAGGGTCAACATGGCGGCTGGAAGCAAAAGCAGGAGCGCGAGTATAACAAGGCCCGGTAATGCCGCCGATGCGCTACGATATCGCCGTCATGGTCACGGCCACCTTCACCTTCGATGCTTCCCTGCTGCCCTTCCTGCCGCGCCAGCGCCGTGCCGGACCGTTCGCCACGCCCTGCGCCCGCGCCGCCACCGTCAAGCACATGGTGGAGGCGCTCGGCGTGCCGCATACCGAGGCGGGCACGATCCTGGTCAACGGCAAGCCGGCGCCGCTCGACCAACTGCTGGGCGACGGCGACAGCGTGCACGTGCCGGCCGTGGCGCCGACCGTGCTGGCGGCGAGCGACGCGCGCTTCACGGCCGACGCCCACCTGGGCGGGCTGGCGCGCCTGCTGCGGATGGCCGGCTTCGACACGCTGTACGACAACGGTGTCGACGATGCCGCCATCGAGGCCGATGCCGCGGACGGCGGGCGCATTGCCCTGACGCGCGACCGCGAGCTGTTGAAGCGGCGCGGCGTGGCGCGCGGCTGCTATGTCCGTGCGCTCAAGCCCGAGCAGCAGCTGGCAGAGGTCTGCGCCCGCTATGGCCTGGCGGGCGCCATGCGGCCGTTCAGCTTGTGCCTGGCCTGCAATGCGCCGCTGCACGCAGTGGCGAAAGCCGACGTGGCCGACCGCCTGCCACCTTCGGTGCGGCTGGCGCACCAGCACTTCCTCGTCTGCCGCCAGTGCCATGGCGTGTTCTGGCAAGGCTCGCACTGGCGGCGCATGCGCGCCCTGCTGGACCGCGTCGGCGCCCCCGCCTGACGCTTTTTGACAACAGCGCGCCGCCAAACGCCGCCCCCTTGCGCAGGATTGCCCTGCTTCAACAACGGCCGCGCTATGGTTGACCGGATACCGATCAGGACAATCCGGGGAGACTGACGTGCTGGTGATCATGGGTTTTATCGTCGTGGCAGCCTCCGTGCTGGGCGGCTTTGCGCTGCAGGGCGGCCACCTGGCGGCGCTGTTCCAGCCGACGGAACTGCTGATCATCGGCGGCGCGGCACTGGGCGCCTTCTGCGTCGCCAACGACCGCCGCTCGATCGCCGCCACGGTGGCTGCGCTGCCGCTGCTGTTCCACACGTCGCGCCACTCCAAGGCCCTGTATCTGGATTTGATGGCGCTGCTGTTCGAGCTGCTGACAAAGGTGCGCAAGGAAGGCATGATGGCCGTCGAAGGCGACGTCGATGCGCCCCATGACAGCTCGCTGTTCGGCCGCTATCCCGCCATCCTGGCCGAAGGCCACGTGCTCGAATTCATCACGGACTACCTGCGCCTGATGATCTCGGGGAATATGGACGCCTTCCAGATCGAGAACCTGATGGACAACGAGATCGACACCCACCACGAGGACGGCGAAGTGCCCGTGCAGGCCATTGCCCAGATGGCCGAATCGATGCCGGCCTTCGGCATCGTCGCCGCCGTCATCGGCGTGGTGCACACGATGGCCTCGGTCGGCCTGCCGCCGGCGGAGCTGGGCATTCTGATCGCCGGCGCGCTGGTGGGCACCTTCATCGGCATCCTGCTGTCGTACGGCTTCGTCGGCCCGCTGGCCGCCCTGCTGCGCCGCAAGCACGGCGAGACGGCGCGGATGTACCAGTGCATCAAGGTCACCCTGCTGGCCAGCCTGAATGGCTACGCGCCGGCGCTGGCGGTGGAATTTGGCCGCAAGGTCGTCTCGGCCATGGAACGGCCGTCGTTCCTGGAGCTGGACCGGCAAGTACGACAGACGCGGGCGCCGGCGAAATAGGTGAGGACGGGCGGCCGGACCGGCGGCGCGGCCCGGGCCAATGCCGGGCCCGCAGCCACGCTATAATGACTGGCTCCGTCCACGCCATCCTGCCGACCAACGTGAATCCACTTCTCGACAAGCTGCATCCCTACCCGTTTGAAAAACTGCGCCAGCTGTTCGCCGGCGTGACGCCCAATGCCGCGATGCGCCCCATCAGCCTGGGCATCGGCGAGCCGAAACACCCGACGCCCCAGTTCATCCGGCAGGCCCTGGCGGATAACCTGGGCGGCCTGGCCACCTACCCCACCACGTCCGGCTCCGAGGCGCTGCGCGGCACCATCGCGGCCTGGCTGGAGCGGCGCTACGACCTTCCTGCGCTGGACCCGGCCACGCAGGTGCTGCCCGTAAACGGTTCGCGCGAGGCGCTGTTCGCCTTCGCGCAGGCCGTGATCGACCCGGCCGCCAAGTCCCTGGTGGTGTGCCCGAACCCGTTCTACCAGATCTACGAAGGCGCGGCCTACCTGGCGGGCGCCGAGCCCTACTTCGTCAATTCCGACCCGGCACGCAACTTCGCCTGCGACTACGACAGCGTGCCGGACGAGGTGTGGAAACGCGTGCAGCTGCTGTACCTGTGCTCTCCCGGTAACCCGACCGGTTCCGTGCTGTCGCTGACGGACTGGGAGAACCTGTTCGCACTGTCCGAGCGTTACAACTTCGTGATCGCCTCCGACGAGTGCTACTCCGAGATCTACCATGGCGACGAAGCGCCGCTGGGCGCGCTGCAGGCGGCCCATATCCTGGGCCTGTCGTCGGTGGACAAACCGTATGCCCGCCTGGTCGTGTTTTCCAGCCTGTCGAAGCGCTCCAACGTGCCGGGCCTGCGCTCGGGTTTCGTGGCCGGCGACGCCGACATCCTGAAGAAATTCCTGTTGTATCGTACCTACCACGGCGGCGCCATGAGCCCCGCCGTGCAGGCCGCATCGATCGCCGCGTGGAACGACGAATCCCACGTGGCGGAAAACCGCACGCAGTACCGCGCCAAGTTCACCGTCATCACGCCGCTGTTGCAGCAGGTGCTCGACGTGGCGCTGCCCGACGCCGGCTTCTACCTGTGGGCCGACGTCAGCCGCACGGGCCTGACGGACGAGCAATTTGCCCGTCGCCTGTATGAACAATACAATGTCACGGTCCTGCCGGGCAGCTACCTGGCGCGCGACGCCCACGGCAGCAACCCTGGCCGCAACCGCATCCGCATGGCGCTGGTGGCCGAAACGGCCGAGGGCCTGGAAGCCGCGCAGCGCATCGTCCAATTCTGTAACACCCTGACTCTACAAAGCTAACATCATGACCCAACAACTTCAGCAAATCATCGAACAGGCCTGGGACAACCGCGCCGAAATCAATCCGGGCAACGGCAGCGCCGAACTGCGCGACGCCGTCTCGCACGTGCTGGCAGGCCTGGACAACGGCAGCCTGCGCGTGGCGCAGAAGGACAGCGGCACGTGGGTCGTCAACCAGTGGATCAAGAAGGCCGTACTGCTGTCGTTCCGCCTGGAGAACAACGTCGTGCTGCCGTCCGACGGCACCATGCAGTTCTACGACAAGGTGCCGACCAAGTTCGCCGACTACACGCCGGAAGATTTCGCCAAGGGCGGCTTCCGCGTGGTGCCGCCGGCGGTGGCCCGCCGCGGCTCCTTCATCGGCAAGAACGTCGTGCTGATGCCTTCCTACGTCAACATCGGCGCGTACGTCGACGAAGGCGCGATGGTCGACACGTGGGCCACCGTGGGCTCTTGCGCGCAGATCGGCAAGAACGTCCACCTGTCCGGCGGCGTCGGCATCGGCGGCGTGCTCGAACCGATGCAGGCCAATCCGACCATCATCGAAGACAACTGCTTCATCGGCGCCCGTTCCGAGATCGTCGAAGGCGTCATCGTCGAGGAAAACTCCGTCATCTCGATGGGCGTCTACATCGGCCAGTCGACCAAGATCTACGACCGCGCCACCGGCGAAGTGACGTATGGCCGCATCCCTTCCGGCTCCGTCGTCGTCTCCGGCTCGCTGCCTTCGGCGGACGGCAAGTACAGCCTGTACTGTGCCGTCATCGTCAAGCGCGTCGATGCACAGACCCGCGCCAAGACGGGCATTAACGAACTGCTGCGCGGCGTTTAAGAGGCACTGCCATGATGGACCGCCTGTTCCAGCTGATGAAGGAGAAGAACGCGTCGGACATGTTCTTCGCGGCGAACTCGCCGGTCCATATCAAGATCAACGGCAACCTGATTCCCATCAACCAGCAGAAGCTGGAGCCGGAAAACATCCGCGCGCTGCTGGCGGAGGTCTGTTCGCCCCAGCAGATGGAAGAGCTGGAAAGCACGAATGAGCTGAACCTGGGCGTGTCACGCGCCAACCTGGGGCGCTTCCGCCTGTCGGCATTCCGGCAGCGCGGCAGCATCTCGGCCGTGTTCCGCTTCGTGCCGGCAGTGATTCCCGCGCTGGACGAACTGGGCCTGCCGCCCGTGCTGGCCGAACTGATCATGGAAAAGCGCGGCCTGCTGCTGCTGGTCGGCTCGACCGGATCGGGCAAGTCGACCACCATCGCCTCGATGCTGGACCACCGCAACGAGCTGCGGGCGGGCCATATCCTGACCCTGGAAGACCCGATCGAATACCTGTTCAAGAACCGCAAGTCGATCGTCAACCAGCGCGAGATCGGCAGCGACGCGAAGGACTTCGAGACGGCGCTGCGCAATTCGCTGCGCCAGGCGCCGGACTGCATCATGATCGGCGAGATCCGCGACCGCGCCACGATGGCCGCCGCGCTGGCGTACGCCCAGTCGGGCCACCTGGTGCTGGCCACGCTGCACGCCAATAACAGCTACAACGCGCTGAACCGCATCATCAGCTTCTACCCCATCGAGAACCGGCCGGCCCTGCTGCAGGACCTCTCGTCGACCGTCAAGGCCATCGTGTCGCAGCGGCTGATCCGCTCGAGCCAGGGCGGCACGCGCACACCCGCCGTCGAGGTGATGGTCAATACCCGCCACGTGTCGGACCTGATCGAGAAAGGCGACATCGCCCAGATCAAGGAAGCGCTGGAGACGAGCATGTCGCCGGGATCGCAGTCGTTCGAGCAGGCCCTGTTCCGCCTGGTGCAGGACGGCCGCATCACGCAGGAGGAAGCCCTGGCCAACGCCGATTCGGCCACCAACCTGCTGTGGCTCCTGAATAACGGCCCGGACTCGCGCCAGGCCAGCCGGCAGGCCGAGCCCGAGCCGAAGCCGGCGGCCGATCCGTCCGGGCCGTCGTTTACGGAATTTACGCTGAACGGCTGAGACGCCGCCCGTCAACGGACCACGGGTGTCAGCAGCACCGCTTCGCAGTGCCCGGATGCTGCCTTGCAGGCGCGGGCAACGATCTGGCCCGACTGGTTGACGCTGATACCCTCCACCGCGCGCCAGTCGTCGCCTGCCAGGTCATCGAGAGCGTACATCTCGGCGCCGTCGATCAGCAGGACCGGCACCATCGTAGCGGCATCGCGACCGACCGCATATCGCCCGCTGACCTTCAGGACGACATTCATGTTCAACGGCAGGGCGAGACCATTCGGGGCGAAGCCTTCCAGCGCATCGAGGCCGGGCCGGAACTCCCGCATCACGCCTTCCCTGTACACGAAATACGCCATGTCGCCGCCGGCCATCTGCGCATTGCCGATCACATCGCCCGACTCGCCCAGCAGGTACGCGTCGCAGTTCGGGCCGCCGAGGGTGCCGATATCGATCCGGCCCGTGCCGGGCCAGTGCAGGAAGCAGCGACTGGTACCGTCCGGCCGATGGATGTTGCCGATGATCTGGCCGGCGCTGTTGATGGCGACAGCTTCGCTTTCGATGCTGTCGGACCGGCCCAGGTCCGTCATGACCCCGTCCCGGTAGAGGAAGGCATGCCAGACGTGGTCCGGGCCGGCCAGCTGCGAATGGCCGACGACTTCGTTGCGGTCGTTGAAGCCCGTGGCGACGGCATGTGCACCGCCCAACGTGGGCAGCACGGTGACCTTGTCGCCATCGACGAGGGCGGCGCGCCGCCCACCTGCCCGATCGCGGCTGTTGGCCAGGACGACGCCACGATTATTGACCCTGGCAGGCTCGAACGGCGGCGCGAACGTACGCACCGTGTAACGGGGCGCGTCCGCGGCACCCACCGCGCCCGCTGCCGCGAGCAGCAGGAACAGGGCCAGGCCGCAGTGGATCATGACAGGACTGCGCGTGGTCGAGCTCACGAACGACGGCACCGCATGCTGCAGCTTATGCAGGACGACCGGCGCCCTTGCGGCGGCGCAGTGCGAGCAGGGCCAGGCCGGCGCCCAGCATGGCATAGGTGGTCGGCTCCGGAATTGGACTCAGCAGTACCTGGCTGTTATTCCCGATCACGAGGATCTGCCCCCGGTCATTGACGCTGACCGCGCGCGAAATGAACCAGTCGCCTTCAAGCAGCTGGTCCAGGAAGAAGGTGCCTTCCGGCGTCGCCAGCAGGGTGTTCGCCATCATGCCGTCGTAGCCGACCAGGTAGCCATCGGCCATCGCGGTGGGCATGCCGAACCCGCGCTGCGGCGACCAGCTGCTGCCGGACAGCGAAAGGCTGTACGACCCCATTCCGCTGCTGGAGTAGCTGGCGCCGTACAGTTCACCGTTCGGGCCGAAGCCGAACATCGAGCCATAGCGGCCGTTCACGTCCGTCATCACGCCATCCTTGTACAGGAAAGTATGCCAGTCGCCCGATGCGGTCTGAGCCTGCCCAAGCACGTCGCCCGATTCACTGATGTCGAGGACCCGGCTTGCTGCGCCGCCCAGGGTGCCGATATCGCGCATGCCGCCTTCGGCCGTATAGACGAAGGCGTGCGAACCGCCGCCGGCAATATCGGAGTCGCCGGCCACCACGCCGGCGTTGTTGACCGCCTTCGCGGTGCTGTTGGTGCCGCCCAGCGTGCCCAGGTCGCGCATCGTGCCGTTGGCATACACAAAGGCGTGACTGGCGCCGTCGCCAGCGATGGCCGACTGGCCAATCACGACGCCGTGGTCATTGAGCTCGACGCCGCGCGCCGTGCTGCCGCCCAGCGTGCCCAGGTCGGCGATGGAACTGGTGCTGCCGACGAAGGCACGCGCCACGCCCCCGACCCACTCCGTTTGCAAAATCAGGCCGTTATTATTGATATCTTCACCCAGGCCGGAGCCCTGCAGGTATTCGATCCGGTACTGGGGGGCGGCCTGCACGGCCAGTGGTGCGAGGGCAAACAACAGCGCGATGCAATTTTTTTTCATGGTCTTTCCGGTTTGTTGGCTGTGACGGCGGAGTGTGGGATGCGTGGACACGGAATCATAAGCATATATTTCAGATAATGCCAGCCTGACAACAACTATCGCATTGCAAGTCACGCGTGGAAGCATGGCTGCGGCACCGGGCCGAATGGGGCGGCCCCTGCCCGAGCGGCTATAATGACGCACCTTCGTTTTGCCCGCGCCCGCGTGGCCGCATCTCTCGACCTCATGACGACTCTTTACGGCATCCCCAACTGCGACACGGTGAAAAAAGCCCGTGCCTGGCTGGCCGACCAGCAGCAGGACTTCACCTTCCACGACTTCAAGAAACAGGGCCTGGACGCCGCCACGGTGGCGCACTGGCTGCGGCACCTGGACTGGGAAGTGCTGGTCAATAAAAAAGGCACGACCTGGCGCGGCCTGCCGGACGAGCGCAAGGCCGCCGTCAATGACGCGGCCAGCGCCACCGCGCTGATGCTGGAATTCCCGTCCGTGATCAAGCGCCCCGTGCTGCAAACCGCCACCGCCTGCCACGTCGGCTTCAAGCCCGAACAGTACCAACAGATATTCACCCAACAAGCATAAGCCACCCCATGACCGCATCCCGTACCCTCGCGCTGACCGAAAAACTGATCGGCCGCTCTTCCGTCACCCCCGAGGACAAAGGCTGCCAGCAGCAGCTGATCCACGCGCTCGAGCCGCTGGGCTTCAAGTGCGAAACGATCCAGTCCGGCGACGTGACGAACCTGTGGGCGCGGCGCGGCACCGAACAGCCCGTGCTGGTGTTTGCCGGCCATACCGACGTCGTGCCGACCGGTCCCGTCGAGCAGTGGGCCTCGGAGCCCTTCTTCCCCACCATCCGCGAAGGCAAGCTGTATGGCCGCGGCGCGGCGGACATGAAGACGTCGATTGCCGCCTTCGTCGTCGCCGTCGAGGAATTCGTCGCGGCCCACCCGGACCACAAGGGCTCGATCGCGTTTCTGATCACGAGCGACGAGGAAGGCCCGGCCACGGACGGCACCGTCGTCGTCTGCAACCGGCTGAAGGAGCGCGGCGAGGCGATCGACTACTGCATCGTCGGCGAACCCACTTCCGACAAGACCCTGGGTGACATCATCAAGAACGGCCGGCGCGGTTCGCTGTCGGGCTGCCTGACCATCAAGGGCGTGCAGGGCCATATCGCCTACCCGCAGCTGGCGCGCAACCCGATCCACCAGGCCGCCCAGGCGCTGGCCGACCTGGTGGCCGAGGTGTGGGACGAGGGTAACGAGTACTACCTGCCGACGTCGTGGCAGATGTCGAACGTGAAGGCGGGCACGGGCGCAAACAACGTCATCCCCGGCGAGATGGTCATCGACTTCAACTTCCGCTTCTCCACGGCCAGCACGGCCGAGGGCCTGAAGGAGCGGGTGCATGCGATCCTGGACCGCCACGGCCTGGAGTACCACCTGAAGTGGACCCTGTCCGGCCTGCCCTTCCTGACGCCGCGCGGCACCTTGTCCACGGCGCTGTGCGAAGCCATCAAGGCCGAGACGGGCGTGGAGACGGAATTGTCGACCACGGGCGGCACGTCGGACGGGCGCTTTATCGCGCAGATCTGCCCCCAGGTGATAGAATTCGGCCCTCCGAACGCCAGCATCCACAAGATCGACGAGCACATCGAAGTGCGCTTCATCGATCCGCTGAAGAACATCTACCGCCGCACCCTGGAAAACCTGCTGGCCTGAACCACGCAGCGGCGCGCCACACCTTATCGAGAACCTATGGACACCTCCCTCTTCATCACGCCGCGCGACCTGCTGCGTTACGCCACCACGCGCTTCAATACCGAGAAACTGTTCTTCGGCCATGGCAGCGCCGAGGCGTTCGACGAAGCGGCCTACCTGATCCTGCATACCTTGAAGCTCCCGCTGGACAAGCTCGAGCCCTTCCTGGACGCGCGCCTGCTGCCGCAGGAGGTGCAGCAGGTGCTGGCGGTGATCGAGCGCCGCGCGACCGACCGCATTCCGGCTGCCTACATCACCAACGAAGCATGGCTGGGCACGTACAGCTTCTACGTCGACGAGCGCACCATCGTACCCCGTTCGTACATCGCCGAGCTGATTCCCGACTACTTCGCGCCATGGGTCAACAACCCTGACGGCATCGCCAACGTGCTGGAACTGTGCACGGGCTCCGGCTGCCTGGCCATCATGATGGCCGACGCCTTCCCGGATGCGCAGGTCGACGCCGTCGACATCTCGCCGGACGCGCTGGCCGTCGCCCGCCGCAACGTCGACACGTACAAGCTGCAGGACCGCGTCAACCTTATCGCGTCGGACCTGTACCAGAACGTACCGCCGAAAAAATACGACCTGATCGTCACCAACCCGCCGTATGTCAATTCCGGGTCGATGGCGCAGCTGCCGAAGGAATACCTGCACGAGCCGCAGATCGCGCTGGACGGCGGTGCCGATGGCATGGACCTGGTGCGCAAGATCGTCGCCGGCGCGGCCGAGCGCCTGACGGACGACGGTTTGCTGATCGTCGAGATCGGCAACGAGAAGGCCTTTGCCGAAGCGGCCTTCGGCCACCTGGGCCTGACGTGGCTGACCACCAGCCAGGGCGATGACATGGTGTTTTTGCTCACTGCCGACCAACTGAAGCTGTAACCAAAAACCTGCCCTGGGCCAGGGCGGCAGGATTTTCCTGCCGACCGCTGAACAACTGAAGATTCAAGATGATACGTTTTAACCAAGTCAGCCTGATGCGCGGCGTGAAGCCGCTGCTGGAAAACGTCGACCTGACGCTGAACCCGGGCGACAAGATCGGCCTGATCGGCGCCAACGGCGCCGGCAAATCCAGCCTGTTCGGCATGCTGCGCAACGAGCTGCACCCGGACCAGGGCGAGATCGACTTCCCCGCCAAGTGGCGCATGGCCTACGTGGCTCAGGAAACGCCGCCGCTCGAACGGGCCGCGCTGGACTACGCCATCGACGGCGACGTCAACCTGCGCAAGCTGCAGGCCGAGCTGGCACGCCTGGAAGCGCTGCCCGAGACGGCGCAGAACTCGATGGACAACGGCATCGCCATCGGCGAGATCTACAGCGCGCTGGCCGACGCGGACGCCTACACGGTGCAGTCGCGCGGCGAACAGTTGCTGCTGGGCCTGGGCTTCTCGCTGGAGCAGATGCAGCAGAGCGTGGCCAGCTTCTCCGGCGGCTGGCGCATGCGCCTGAACCTGGCGCAGGCGCTGATGTGCCCTTCGGACCTGCTGCTGCTCGATGAACCGACCAACCACCTGGACCTGGACGCCATCATCTGGCTGGAAGACTGGCTGAAACGCTATCCCGGCACCCTGATCATCATTTCGCACGATCGCGACTTCCTCGACGAAATCGTCAACGTCGTCGTGCATATCGACGAGCGCAAGCTGAAACGCTACTCGGGCAACTACTCCAGCTTCGAGCGCCAGCGCGCGGCCCAGATGATCCTGGCCGCCGGCGCGGCCGAGAAGCAGGCCCGCAAGAAGGCCCACCTAGAATCGTTCATCGACCGCTTCAAGGCCAAGGCCTCGAAGGCCAAGCAGGCCCAGAGCCGCATGAAGGCCCTGGCGAAGATGGAAGAACTGGCGCCGCTGCGGGCCGCCGCCGAATTCTCCTTCGAGTTCCGCGAACCGCTGAGCGCCCCGAACCCCCTGCTGGTGATGGAAGACGTCAACTGCGGTTACCGCAGCGAAGACCCGGAAACCTACGAGATCCGCGAGAAGACCATCGTCAACGGCGTCAATTTCAGCCTGCAGATCGGCCAGCGCATCGGCCTGTTGGGCGTGAACGGCGCCGGCAAGTCGACCCTGATCAAGACCATCGCGGGCGAACTGATGCCGCTCGAAGGCATCGCCACGACGGGCAAGGGCCTGACCATCGGCTATTTCGCCCAGCACCAGGTGGAGATGCTGCGCCACGAGGAATCGCCCCTGTGGCACCTGCAGAAGATCGCGCCGACGGTGCGCGAGCAGGAGCTGCGTAACTTCCTGGGCGGCTTCAACTTCCCCGGCGCCATGGTGACCAGCCCGATCGCGCCGTTCTCCGGCGGCGAGAAGGCGCGCCTGGCGCTGTCGCTGATCGTCTGGCAGCGCCCGAACCTGCTGCTGCTCGATGAACCGACCAACCACCTGGACCTGGAAACGCGCGAGGCGCTGACGGAGGCGCTGGCCCAGTTCGAAGGCACGCTGGTGGTGGTCTCGCACGATCGCCACCTGCTGCGCGCCACGACGGACCAGTTCATCATCGTCGCGGACGGGCGCCTGCAGCCCTTCGACGGCGACCTGGACGACTACAAGGACTGGCTGTTCAAGACCAAGCTGGGCAAGGGCACCGACGTGCTGCCGGCGGCCGGCAAGGAAAACAAGACGGCCTACCCGACCGCCTCGCCCATCGCCCCGGCCGCCGCGCCGGCCGTGGAAAAGCGCGACAAGCGCCAGGAAGCGGAGCTGCGCCAGAAGCTGTCGGCACAGCGCAAACCCATCGAGAACAAGATCAAGAAGCTGGAAGAGCAGATCGCCAAGCGCAATGCGCAGAAGGCGGAAGTCGATGCCCAGCTGCTGGACCCGGCCATTTACGATGCGGCCAACAAGGCCAAGCTGAAAACCCTGCTGGCCGACCAGGCCTTCTACACGAAGGACCTGGAACAGCTGGAAGGCGAGTGGCTGGGATTGCAGGAGCAGCTGGAAGCCCTGGCGGCGTGATGCCGCCGGCGGTTACGCGGCGTGGCGCGACCCCAGGTTGACGCGGCGGATCGCCATCAGGCGGTCGATGTCCAGCACGATCAGCCGGCGCTCGCCCGTTTCGGCAAGGCCGAGCAGGTAGTCCGCCTCGCGCGCGGCATCGGCGCTCAGGTTCGGGAACGGCTTGATCTGGCTGCGCGCCAGGCTGACGATATCGGTGACGCCGTCCGTCACCATTCCCATCACGCAGCTGGACAGCTTCAGGATGATCACGTCCGTGCCCGGATCGTGCTGGGGCGGACGCGGGCCGAAGGCGATGCGCATGTCGACGATGGGCATGATGACGCCGCGCGACACGGCCACGCCCTGGACGATTTCGCCGTCCGCGGCAAAGCGCTCCAGCGCCTTCAGGGGCCGCAGTTCCTGCACGTTGCTGTAATCGAGCGCATATTCCAGGCCGCCCAGGCGGAAGCTCAGGTACTGGCGCACTTCGCCGTGCGCTGCGACAGTGTCAAATTTCGGCGCTTGCATGGTGTTCCTTTCTCGATCGTGGCCGCCGCGAGGCAAGGCGGCAGAGTCAGGCATTGACCATCGTAACCGTCGGTGGCCTTGACACGTTGACGGAGCTCAATGTTTCCACTTGCCGTACGCGCCTGACAAAAACCGGGGACAGTCCCCTGTTCGCTGTACTATTTCCTGCAATTGACAGCACCGCCCGCCGTCGCTACCGTGGGGCTATTCCCTGCCGAAGGAGCCGCCCTTGTCCACGCCCGACCTGCCCCTTGCCGGCATCCGTGTCCTCGACCTCACCCGCCTGCTGCCCGGCCCCGTGGCCACCCTGCGGCTGGGCGAGATGGGCGCCGACGTGCTGAAGATCGAGGACCCCGGCGCCGGCGACTATGCCCGCGCCATCGGGCCGGCCCGGCGTGAAGTCTCGCAGTTCTTCGTCGCCGTCAACCGGGGCAAGCGCTTCCTGAGGCTGGACCTGAAGGACAGCGCCGGGCGCGACGCGCTGCTGGACCTGGTCGATACGGCCGACGTGCTGGTGGAGAGCTTCCGGCCCGGCGTGATGGACCGCCTCGGCCTGGGCTGGGGCGCGCTGAAGGCGCGCAATCCGCGCCTGGTCATGTGCGCCATTTCCGGCTACGGCGCGGACGGCCCGCTGGCCCACATGGCCGGCCACGACATCAACTACATCGGCCTTGCCGGCATGCTGGCGCAGACCGCCGGGCCGGACGGCCGCCCCGTACTGCCGAACCTGCAGGTGGGCGACCTGCTGGGCGGGGCGCAGTCGGCCGTGCAGGGCATCCTGGCCGCGCTGGTGGCCGTCAAGTGCGGTGGGCCGGGACGCTTCGTCGACGTGTCGATGACGGACGCCGTGTTCGCCCACAACCTGATGCCGCTGGTGGCCCACAACAACGGCCAGGCGGCACCGCCCGGGCGCGACCTGCTGACGGGCGGGGTGCCCTGCTATAACGTCTACCGCACGCTCGATGGCCGCTGGATCGCCGTCGGCGCGCTGGAACTGAAATTCTGGCAGGGCTGCTGCGCCGTGCTGGCGCGGCCGGACCTGGCGGCGCGGCATTGGCAACTGGGCCAGCGCGTGGGCGGCGACGATGCGCTGGCCGTGCAGGCCGAACTGGACGCGCTGTTCGCCACGCGCACGCAGGCGCAGTGGTGCGCGCTGTTCGACGGCGTCGACTGCTGCGTCACGCCCGTGCTGGATATGGCCCAGGTGCTGGCCCATCCCCTGTTCCAGGCGCGCGGCATGGTCGAACGGGTGGAACACCCCACCGAAGGCGCCAGCCTGCTGCCGGGGGCGCCGGTCCGCTTCAGGATGTGAGTACGGAGGGCGGTTGCCAGACCAGCGCGCCGGCGCTGCCTGTGCCGACGGGCGCATGCTGCTGGGCTGCGGCGCGCAGGCGGGCACGCACCTCCTGCGGCGTCATGTGCCAGGCCGGCCCGGCGTGGGGATCGACCGCCAGCATGCGCAGCTGTGTCTCGCCTGCCAGTTGCCGCACTTCGCAGCGCACGTCGCCGGCCAGCGCATCGCGGCGCTGGCGCGCGGCCAAGGCCTGTTCGCCCATCGCCACCTGCTGCGATTGCGCCTGGCGCGCCGCCAACCTCAGCCGGGAGGCCTCCTGCAGCATGGGCGCCACCTTGGCGGCCATCTTGCGCAGCAGGTCGAGCTGGGGCGGCGTCAGGTGCACTTCGCGCTGCCGCACCCGCCGCGCCAGCGCCAGGTAGCCACGCACGTCCTGCCGCGCCGTCAGCAGGGCGACAGCCTCCGCGTGGCGCTGCGTCAGCCGGCCATACGCGGCCGCGCGCGCCGTGAAATCTGCGATCTCCGCGTCGAGGCGGGCCGTGTCGGGCACCAGCGCGAACAGGTTCATCTCGTTCTGCTTGCGCGGGCCGGCGCTGTCGATGGCGATATGGCGCGCGGCGATGGCGCAGCCGCTGGCGCAGCCGATCACCACGGTGTCGGCCACGATCTCGCAATTGACGGCATGCCTGATGTGCACCGTGGTACCCGTGATGACGCAGTTCTGCGCGCGCTGGACGTCCACTTCACCTGCAAGGGTGCGCAGCACGGCATTGGCGGCCACCCCGCCGACGCGGATGGCCCCGTCGGCATTGACGGCCGCCCCGCCCATCAGGTTGCGCCGCAAGGTGATGGTGCCGCCGCGCGACACGATGCGGCCGAACACGTCGCCATGGATGGTGATGCCGGTGCCTTCGACTACGCGCTTTTCCTGCACTTCACCGAATTCCTCATAGTCGCCTTGCAGTTGCAGGTTGCCCGTGGTGCGGCCGCTGACGCCTTCGCGGCTGACGATCTTGGGCCCGATGGACAGCCGCGCGCTGCGCTGGTCGACGCTGACGAAGCCCTGCACGGCCGCCACCAGGTAGTCGGCGCCATCCAGGTGCTCGATGACGGTCCCCGCCCCCGCCACCGTCACCAGTTCCACGTCGCGCGCGATGGGTGCCTCGATGGCGATGCCGGACAGCTCGAAGCCGGGCGTGCCGGCCGTACGCGGCACCTTGCGCAGCAGGCGCTGGCGCGCCGCGACCTGGGGAAAGCGGTTCTGGAAGCTGTGCAGGTCCAGGCGGCCGCCGGCGATGGCCGCGCGCACGGCCGCGGCATCGATGCCGAAGCGGATGCCCTTGGCCCACATGTCGGCGACGAATTCGTCGAAGGACAACGCGGCCGCTTCGGGCCGGGCGCCGGCCGTGTCGAGGAACACGGGCTCGAAGCAGTAATGCGCTTCGCCCTGCACGATGCGCACGGATTTATACAACGCGCGGCGCGCCGGCACGAAGGGCTCGATGCCGGCGGCGAAACGGATGGGTCCATCGTCCGGCGCCGCGAGCCGCGGCCCGAAGGCCTGGCGCAGGAAGGCGTCGTAGTCGATGCCGGTGAAATAACCGCCGCTGGCGAAGATGCGTGCCGCGGCATCCTGGCAGGCCTGCGGCTCGCTGCCGGGCGCGAAGAAGATGCCGTCGTCGCGCTGCAGCAGGACGAGACCCGGCGCCACCGGCGCGGCGCCGTCGTCCCTTGCAATTGCCGATACTTCCGAAAGCTCGCCCATGTGTTCCGCCATGTACATTCCGTACGGAAACTGTAGGACGGCGCCAGGGGACTGCCCTTGTGCGCGATCAACAAGGGGCGCGACGGCGCGGAAAAGCGGGCGGGCAAAACAACGGGGCCGTTCTCGCGAACGGCCCCGTTGGAATAGTCATACGATCAGCGCCGCGGTGTGACGGAATACACTTCCTGCCCCGCTTCGTTGATCTGGCGCCGCAGGTCGCGGCGTTCATCGGCCGTCATGCGGCTCATGCGGCGCGACATCTCCGCGTTGTTGGCGTTTTCCTGCATCAGGCGACGCTGCTCCTCGGCCCGGGCCTCGAAGGAGCGGCTGTCGCTGGCATCGCCCCAGCGGCTGTCGCGCCGGTTCTGCTGCTGTTGCTGGTTCTGCTGCTGGCCACGGTCGTCGCGGCGCGGCGGACCGTCGTTCGGGCCGGCCTGGACCGGGCCGACCAGCGACAGGACCGAAGCGCCGAGCACAACGGCGGCCCAGGCACGAAAACCCGTGCCCGCTGCCTTGCTCCGATTGTGTGCCCGATCGCTCATCGTCTGCCCTTTTAAAATCATCTCTGCGCCGCGGCCGTGCCGTAAAATACCCGCGCTACCCATGCTGAACCATAAAGTGTGTCGGAATCAAACCAGCCGATTAACCAAGTGTATGCCCGTTTCCCTATGAGGGACAGTGCGATCGGGTAAAGAATGTAACACTTTGTAATGGGTGCCGTCCCATGCGCCTCGTCGCGCATTATGACGTTACCATAGCGACATGGTTCTGACAATTCCGACAGCCTTATGACCAATACTTCTACAGAATCCGGCAACAGCGCCGGCAACAATTCCGCCAACCAGCAAGGCCACCAGGCCAAGATCATGGTGGTGGACGACGACGTCCGCCTGCGCGACCTGCTGCGCCGTTACCTGACCGAACAGGGATTTAACGTCTTTACGGCCGAGAGCGCCACCGCAATGAACAAACTGTGGCTGCGCGAGCGCTACGACCTGCTCGTGCTGGACCTGATGCTGCCCGGCGAGGACGGCCTGTCGATCTGCCGCCGGCTGCGCGGCGCCGGCGACCAGACCCCCATCATCATGCTGACGGCCAAGGGCGAGGATGTCGACCGCATCGTCGGCCTGGAAATGGGCGCCGACGATTACCTGCCAAAGCCATTCAATCCCCGCGAGCTGGTGGCCCGCATCGGTGCCGTGCTGCGCCGCAAGGCGCCGGACGAGATTCCTGGCGCGCCGTCGGAAACGCCCCAGACCTTCGAGTTCGGCCAGTTCGTGCTCGACCTGGGCACGCGCACGCTGAAGAAGAACGGCGAAACGGTACCGCTGACGACGGGCGAATTCTCCGTGCTGAAGGTGTTTGCCCGCCACGCCCGCCAGCCGCTGTCGCGCGAGAAGCTGATGGAACTGGCGCGGGGCCGCGAATACGAGGTGTTCGACCGCAGCCTGGACGTGCAGATCTCGCGGCTGCGCAAGCTGATCGAGCCGGACCCGTCCAGCCCGCTGTACATCCAGACCGTGTGGGGCTTGGGCTATGTCTTCATCCCGGAGGGACAGCCGCGCTGATCCGGCATGGCATCGTCCTCCTTGACGTCATTACTTTTGAAGTTTCCCCCGTTGAAGTTTCCACCCCTGAGCCGCTTCAAAAGCGGCTTGTTCTGGCGTACCTTCCTGCTGCTGGGCGTGCTGACGACGCTGTCGCTGGCCTCGTGGATCGGCATGATCAGCGTGGTCCAGCGCGAGCCGCAGGCCCAGCAGCTGGCCGCCCAGGTCATCTCCGTCGTCACCATTACCCGCGCCGCGCTGACGCACTCGGCCCCCGAGCTGCGCACGGAACTGCTGTTCGAGCTGGTGTCGAACGAAGGCATCCGCGTCTTCCTGCTGGAGGACGACGACGAAGTCGAGCCGCCGCCGGACAACGCGCTGATGCCGGACATCGAAAAACTCGTCAAGGCCAAGCTGGGCAAGGACACCCGTTTTTCCGCGCGCGTCAACGGCATGCGCGGCTTCTGGGTCAGCTTTCGCATCGGCGAGGACTCGTACTGGCTGATGCTGGAACGCGAACGCATCACGGGCCTAACCGGAGTGCAATGGCTGGGCTGGGCCGCCGTCGTGTCGCTGGTGTCGCTGCTGGGCGCGGCGTTGCTGTCGAGCCTGATCAACGCGCCGCTGCGCCGCCTCACGGCCGCCACCCGCGCCATCGCCCAGGGCCGCCGCCCCGATCCCCTGCCCGAAAAGGGGCCGAAGGAAATCCGCCTGGCCAACCGCAGCTTCAATCAGATGGTCGACGACCTGCAGCAGGTGGAATCGGACCGCGCCGTCATCCTGGCCGGCATTTCCCATGATTTGCGCACGCCATTGACGCGCATGCAGCTGGAAGTGGAAATGGCCGACCTGTCGCCCGAGGCGCGCGAAGGCATGCAGTCCGATATCGCCCAGATGGACGCCATCATTGCCCAGTTCCTCGACTACGCCAAGCCGACCGAAGCGTCGAGCTTCGTCAACGTGGACGCCAGCGCCATGCTGCAGGAAGTGGCGCATGAGGTGGGGCGCCTGCCGGACGTGCGCGTCGATACGTACATCGCCCCCGGTGCCCACGTGCTGGGCAACGGCACCGACCTGAAGCGCGTGATCCACAACCTGATCGAGAACGCGCGGCGCTACGGCAAGACCCCCGGCACCGACATGGCCGAGATCGACATCCGCTGCACCGTCAAGGGCATGCACACGTCAAAGAAAGTGGTCATCGACGTGCAGGACCACGGCGTCGGCGTGCCGCCCGAGCGCATCGGCGAACTGCTGAAACCCTTCACCCGGCTGGACGAGGCCCGCAGCCAGGCCAATGGCGCCGGGCTCGGGCTGGCCATCGTCGAGCGCGTGCTGCAACGCCACGGCGCCGAGTTCCAGTTGAGCAATCGCGATGGAGGCGGGCTGCTGATCCATATCGAAATGAGCGCAATTTGACCGTGCTCATATTGAGCGAGCGCAAAGCTTGACGTCGCCTGCAACAAAAAATATTTTTTCGCGTTTGTCGATTTGTCTTTTTCCCATTCGTCGTCGATCATGAGAGCACCCCCGCTCTTGCGACCACAACCGAGGAGATGACGATGAACCAGGTAAAAAAAGTTCCTGACGATATGCACACGATCACCCCGCATCTGGTGTGCCGCGATGCCGCCGCCGCCATCGAGTTCTACAAGAAAGCCTTCGGCGCCATCGAGCTGGCGCGCCTGCCTGCGCAGGACGGTAGCGGCAAGCTGATGCATGCGATGGTGAAGATCGGCGATTCGAACATCATGCTGGTGGATGAATTTCCCGAGATGGGCTGCGTCGGCCCGCAATCACTCAACGGCACCCCCGTCACGCTGCATTACTACACCGAGGATGTCGACGCCGCCTTCCAGCGCGCGCTGGATGCGGGCGCCACCACCAGGATGCCCGTCGCCGACATGTTCTGGGGCGACCGCTACGGCATCGTGACGGACCCGTTCGGCCACCTGTGGTCGATGGCCACGCATATCCGCGAGGTCAGCCCCGAGGAAGCCATCGAAGCGTCGAAGTCGGCGGCCGACTGCGCCGCCGTCCAGAAATAAGGGGCGCCGCCATGCGATTCATGTTACTGGTGAAAGCCAGCGCCGACTCCGAGGCGGGCAAGATGCCATCCACCGAGCTGCTTGAGGCCATGGGCAAATACAACGAGGAGCTGGTCAACGCCGGCGTGCTGCTGGCCGGCGAAGGCCTGCATCCCAGTTCGCGCGGGGCGCGGGTGCGCTACGGCGGCGGCGCGCCGCAGGTCATCGACGGGCCCTTCGCCGAAACGAAGGAACTGGTTGCCGGCTTCTGGCTGATCCAGGTAAAGTCGATGGACGAGGCGCTCGAATGGGTCAAGCGCGCACCCATGCAGGACGGCGACGAGGTGGAGATCCGCCGCGTCTTCGAAGCCGAGGACTTCGGTGCCGAACTGACACAAGAGTTGCGCGAACAGGAAGAACGGCTGCGCCGCCAGACGGCCTGACGGCTTGGCGGCCTGGCGGCCCGACAACCAATTGGGAGGGGACGATGCATTTCATGGTGATACGGCGGGCCGGCGGCGGCTCGGAAAGCGAGACCTTCCCGCCCGCCGGCCTGGTGGACGCCGTGCCGGGCGGACGCTGGCTGCGGGCCAGCGCCCACGGTGCGCGCCTGCGGCTGGCCGAGGGCAGCTGGACCATCCAGGAAGGCCCCTTCCCCGCCGATGAACTGGTGGCAGGCTTCACCATCGTCGAAGCGCCGTCGAAGGAGGCGGCGCTGGAATGGGCGCGCGGCTGGCCCGTCGCCGACGGCGAAGGCGATGTCGAACTGGAAGTGCGCGAAACGGGCTGCACCGGCGGTTGCCACAGCATCGACACGGGCCAGGCGCCCCGGCTCACGCCCTCGCGGCTGACAACCTATGTGGTGCTGCTGCGCTCGGACCGCACTACCGAGGCGGACCTGGTACCGCCGCCGGACGTCATCGAGCGCATGAACCGCTGCAATGCCGAAGGCGTCGAGGCGGGCATCGTGCTGGCCGGCGCCGGCCTGCAGCCGACGTCGAAAGGCGCGCGTGTGAAGCTGCGCGGCGGGCGCGCCACCGTCATCGACGGGCCGTTCACGGAACTGAAGGAATTGATCGCCGGCTACTGGCTGATCCAGGCCGCCACGCGGCAGGAAGCGATCGACTGGGTGGCGGCCTATCCCTTCCCGCTCGGGCCGGAGATGGAAATCGAGCTGCGGGAATTGGCTGCGCCGGCACGATGACGGCAAACGCCGTGCACCGGACCATCGAGGCGGTCTGGCGCATCGAATCGGCCCGCATCATCGCCGCGCTGGCGCGCATGCTGCGCGACGTCGGCCTGGCGGAGGAAATGGCGCAGGAAGCCCTCGTCAGCGCATTGGAAACGTGGCCTGCGGCCGGCACGCCCGCCAATCCCGCCGCCTGGCTGATGGCGGCGGCGAAAAACCGCGCGCTCGACTGGCTGCGCCACCGCAAGCTGGAACAGGCGCGCGAAGGCGAACTGACTTTCGAGATCGAAGGCCTGCTACAGGACGCCGCGCCGAACCTGGAACGTGACGCGCACGACAGCATCGGCGACGATTTGCTGCGGCTCGTCTTCATCGCCTGCCACCCCGTGCTGCCCACCGAGGGCCGCGTGGCATTGACCTTGCGCCTGCTGGGTGGCCTGACGACGGAGGAAATCGCCCGCGCCTTCCTCGTGCCCGAAGCCACGGTGGCCCAGCGCATCGTGCGCGCCAAGCGCACGCTGTCCGAGGCGCGGGTGCCGTTCGACGTCCCCGTCGGGCACGAACTGGTGCAGCGCCTCGCTTCGGTGCTGCAAGTGATCTACCTGGTCTACAACGAAGGCTATGCCGCCAGTGCCGGCGCCGACTGGATGCGCCCAGCCCTGTGCGACGAAGCCTTGCGCCTGGGGCGCATCCTGGCTGGACTGGTGCCGGCGGAAAGCGAGGTGCATGGGCTGGTGGCGCTGATGGAAATCCAGTCCTCGCGGGCCAGGGCCCGCACCGATGCGCAAGGCGTGCCCGTGCTGCTGCTGGAGCAGGACCGCTCGCGCTGGGACCAGCTGTTGATCCGGCGCGGCCTGGCGGCGCTGGCCCGCGCCGAGCAGGTGGCCGCCGAACGGGGCCAGGCGCTGGGGCCGTATGCGCTGCAGGCAGCCATCGCGGCCTGCCACGCCCGGGCGCGCCGCGCCGAGGACACACCCTGGAGCGGCATCGCCGCGCTGTACGACGCCCTGGCCCAGCTGGCACCGTCTCCCATCGTCGAACTCAATCGCGCCGTGGCGGTGGCGATGGCCTTCGGCCCCGCCGCTGGCCTGGAAATCGTCGAGGACCTGCTGGACGAACCGGTGCTGCGTCACTACCACTTGCTGCCCAGCGTGCAGGGCGATTTCCTGTTCAAGCTGGGGCGCCTGGCCGAAGCGCGCGAGCAATTCGAGCGGGCCGCTCGATTGACGCAGAACGAGCGGGAACGAACCTTGTTGCTGGGGCGTGCCGCCGCCTGCGTCGGCTAGGCTCCAAGGCCCAGCCTGGCAGTATCAAGGCACCTGCACAACGCCCTCGGCCCGCGTACGCACATAGCGCGGCAAGGTGTCGGCCAGTTGCAGCCACTGCACATGGCTTTGCATGAAGGTATGGTCGCCCGGCGGGATCAGCTCCGGGTCGTCCAGGCTGGCCGTGGTAACATCGATTTCATCGGGCCAGCGGGCATCCTCGAACGCCAGCTGGGTGCCGCAGGCGGCGCAGAAGCGGCGCAGCACGCCGGGGCTGGACGCATAGTAGGCGGGCGTGCCGGAGGTATAGAGCAGGCCCGTTTTCGGTACGGAAAACCAGGCCACGGCCGGCGCCCCGGCGGCGCGGCGGCACATGGTGCAGTGGCACAGCGTGCTGTGGAACGGCGTGGCCGTCACCAGGTAACGGATAGCACCGCAAAAACATCCACCTTGATGCATGCTCCCTCCACGGCAATGCCGGTTCTCGAAAAAATGTTTACTGCGGCAGGTTCTGGTGGGCCGGGTCCGGCTGTTCCAGCAGCTTCGTCAGCAGCAGCTCGGTGGAACCGTAGCCATACAGCGAATCGCTTTCCAGCCCCTCGGTTTCGTACGGCACGGAGACTTCCCGCTCCGGCTTGGCCGGGTCGTCCGCGTAAGTGGCCTGCCAGGCCCGCTTCAAGGTGTCCGACCGGCGGATGAACACGGGCACGGGCCAGTCGTTGCGGTCGAAGCGCTCGGCATCGCCCAGCACGGGCCAGCGGCCGTTGGCCAGCGCCATGTCGCCCGTGCGGATGGCCTTCAGCGCGTCCTGCGCCGTCAGGCTCTGCAACTCGGCCAGGGTCGGCATCGTCGGGCGTTTCGGACCGAACAGGTAGGCCAGCATGATCTTGCCTTGCGGCGACATGCGGGCGACCAGTCCGGCCGCGAAGCCGCCATTAATCAGCGGCACGGCAAACCAGCTTCCTTCGTGATAAGGCTGTAACTTCATATATCCCTTTTCTGGCGGGACCCGTGCCGGCGCTGCAGCGCGGCACGCTCCCATATACGTGCGTTATTGATCGTTCGCACTGTTTTCCTGCTTGTCGTGCCTTGGCGGGGACGCTCAGGGCTCCTCGCCGTAATGATACTGCGCCGCGATGGGGCCTGCCTTGAACAGGGCCTCGCGCAGCTCCTTGTCGAGCTTGCTGTCGCGGCGTCGGGCCCATTCCAGCAGCATTGCCACGTGCTTGCGGGCGGCGTCGCGCTGGCTGGCCAGCACCAGCTTCAGCTCGGGGTCGGTACAGGCCTCGATGCGCTGGTTCAGCATGTCGAGCGTGCCCAGCTTGTCGATCAGCGCGCTCAAGCCCCGGTGCATGTCCAGCACCTGGGCGTTCAGGGTCTCGCGCGCTTCGACGACGTGTTCCTGCGTCATGGGACTCTCCAGTGGTTCAACGATTGTCAGGGTGTGTTTTCAACGCAGTATATTAACGTCGCAGCCAGCATTGTCGGCCCTGGACAGTCTTTCCTCAAGTGTAACAATACGACTGAAAGCATGGCGCACGAAATTGCGGGCGAATGTGGTAAGCTTCGCCCTCGCTGGGGGTCCTGGAACGCGTTTCCGGGTGAGAAATACCCTTCGTACCTGATCTGGATAATGCCAGCGAAGGAAAGCGCAAAAGTGGTGTTCACCCCTCCTCCTTTGAGTGCTCCGTCGCTGGTTCCGCCGAACCCGAAGAGCACATAATGTACAAGACCAGAATCGTGTTATCCGCCGCCGCGCTCGCCGTTGCGCAGGCCTTCCCCGTACTCGCCCAGACGCAGGCCGCGCCGCCGGAGCAGAGCGTCACCGAGGTCGTCATTACCGGCAGCCGCGCCGGCGCCGAGCACGCCTCCGTGGCCGGCTTCTCCGACGCCCCGCTGCTGCAGACGCCCGCGTCCGTCAGCGTCATCACGCGCGAGCAGCTGCAAACGCTGAACATCCGCTCCACCACCGACGCCTCGCGCTACGACGCCAGCATCGGCGACGCCTACAATGCCGTCGGCTATGCCGAGCAGTTCTCGATCCGCGGCTTCAAGCTGGACAACGCGCGCAGCTACCGCAAGGACGGCCTGGCCATTTCCGGCGACACCCAGATCCCGCTGGAAAACAAGGAAAGCATCGAAGTGTTGAAAGGCCTGGCGGGCCTGCAGGCGGGCGTGGCCGCGCCCGGCGGCATCGTCAACTACGTCACCAAGCGCCCCACCAACGAGACCCTGCGCTCGGCGCTGCTGGAAGTGAGCGAACGGGGCACCGTGCTGGGCACCCTGGACCTGGGCGGACGGTTCGCGGACCGCCGCTTCGGCTACCGCATCAACCTGGCGGGCGAGCGCCTGCGTTCGTATATCGACGGCGCCGACGGCCACCGCAACTTCATTTCCGGCGCCTTCGACTGGCAGATCACGCCGCAGGCGCTGCTGCAGATCGATGCGGATTACCAGAAGAAGTCGCAGGTGTCCGCGCCCGGCTTCCAGCTGATCAACGGCGTCACCCTGCCCCACGTGGCGGCCGACACGATGCTGAACAAGCAGCCGTGGAGCTACCCCGTCGAGACGGAGAGCAGCAATATCGGCGTGCGCTTCCAGTACCGCTTCAATCCCGAATGGCAGGCCGTCGTCAGCGCCAACCGCCACGACTTCAAGCGCGACGACTACACCGCCTTCCCGTATGGCTGCTCGGCCCAGGAACTCTATCCGGGCTTCTGTGGCAACGGTGACTACGACGTCTACGACTACCGCAGCCTGGGCGAGAAGAAGAAGCCGCTGGCGGCGCAGGCCATGCTGCAGGGCCGCTTCGCCACGGGCGCGCTGCGCCACGAGCTGACGGCCGGCCTGTCGTATTTCCAAAACAAGGAAAGCTGGGCCGACTACCTGTACGAGTACGCCGGCACGAGCAATATCTACCGCCCCGTCGCCGTGCAGCCGCTGACCTGGACGGGCGAACCGGCCACCGAACGCCGCGTCGACAGGGAGAGCTCCGCCTTCGTGCAGGACATCGTCGGGCTGACGGAAGGCCTGAAGCTGCACGCCGGCGCGCGCTATACCAAGGTACGCCGCAATGAGCTGGGCCTGGACGCGCAGACCGACGCCGGCTTCTGGCTGCCGAACGTGGCGCTGGTGTACAGCCCGCGCGCCAACGTGTCAGGCTACGTGTCGTATGCGCAGGGCCTGGAGCACGGCGGCATCGCGCCGATCGGCACGACCTTCCCGAACCGCGCGCTGGCGCCGGGCAAATCGAAGCAGGTCGAGCTGGGCGTGAAGGCCGAAGTACGGGGCATCAATCTCGCCGCCGCCGTCTTCCAGATCGAGAAGGGCCTGGAATACACGGATGCCGGCAACACCTTCGTGCGTAACGGGCAGGCCCGCCATCGCGGCCTGGAGATGAGCGCGCAAGGCAAGGCCACGCGCGAGCTGACGGTGGGCGCCTCGCTGGCGGCGCTGCACACGGAGCAGGACGACACGGGCCTGGCGGTCTTCGACGGCAAGCGCGTCACCAACGTGCCGTCCTTCCGTTCCACCGTCTTCGCCGAATACGCGCTGCCCCAGGTGCCGGGCTTGAAAGTCAACGGCGACTGGCAGTTCGTGGCGAAGAAGGCCTTCGACCAGGCCAACACGGTGATGGTGCCGAAGTACCACGTCGTCAACCTGGGCGCCTCGTACGCCACGCGCGCCGGCGGCATGCCGCTGACCCTGCGCGCGCAAGTACGCAACGCCTTCGACAAGTTCTACTGGCGCGACGTCACGCAGGACCTGGGCGGCTACCTGTTCCCAGGCCCCGAGCGCACCTTCCGCGTCTCCGCCCAGCTGGATTTCTGACCCAGCCGCTTCATTCGGTGTCAGACACCTAATTCGGAAGTGTTGCCTGAAAACCGGTGTCTGACACCGGTTTTTGACCGTTGCGGCGAATTCACGGTGTGAATTCACGGTGTCAGACACCTAATTCGGGGGTGTTGCCTGAAAACCGGTGTCTGACACCGGTTTTTGACCGTTGCGGCGGACCGAGCGGTTTTTTAATTCCGTGTCTGACACCGAATTGGCGGCAACCTGATCAGCGGCCGAGCACGGCCTCGACCTGGGCCATGCGCTGTTCGAGCGGACCGTGGATGCGCACGTGGGCGATGCCCCGTGCCGCCAGTTCGGCCGTCAGGATGGCGTTGACGGCGGCGCTCTGGTCTTCCGGCTCGCGCTGCAGGCCGTCTGGCTGCCATGGAATGTCCGGCGCGCAGGCGAACGTCATGTCGTAGCGGCGGCTGGCGACCAGTTGCGCCAGCGCTTCGTCGATGCGGCCGAAATAATGGCGGCTGTAGACCGCCGTCATCAAGGGCGTCGTGTCGCAGAACACGAAGCGCCCGGCCCGCGCGGCCGCCAGGTCTTCCCGCGCGGCCTGGGTCTGGGCGATATGCAGTTGGTCCGCTTCCACTGGCACACGCGAGCGCGTCTCGACGAATTCGCGTAGGTACTCGGGCACCCACACCGAGCCGTAACGCAGCGCGAGCGCCTGCGCCAGCGTGGTCTTGCCGGAGGACGCGCTGCCGACGATGGCCACCCGGACGGGCTGGCCGTCCAAAGCCGTCATTTCAGCACCATCGCCGCGTCGCCCCAGGCGTCGCCCTCCATCGACCGGCGCCACGCGCGCAGGCCGACGATGGCCATCAGGACGAACAATCCATACAGCAGCGCCGTCAGCATCAGGCCCTTGTGCACGTACAGCGCCACGTACAGCACGTCGACGATGATCCAGACGTGCCAGTTCTCCAGCCGCTTGCGCGACAACAGCACCTGCCCCACCAGGCTGCCGGCCGTCAGGAAGCCGTCCGACACCGGCACGTCGGTATCGGTGAACGCGTGCAGGAACCACGCCAGCGCGGCGAAGGCCAGCAGCCAGGCGACAGCGGCGATGCCCCGGCCGCGCCACGTCAGCGCCGTCACAGGCAGGCGTTCGTGGCGGTCGTCGCCGTGCAGCCACTGGTACCAGCCCCACACGGAGACGGAAATGAACACCAGCTGCAGGCCCATGTCGCCATACAGCTTCGACTCGAAGAAGACGGCGCCGTACATGGCCGACGACAGGATCGCGAACAGCCAGGCCCAGTGGTTCTGGCGGATGTTCAGCCACACGGTGACGATCGACAGAACGAAGGAGAGCAGCTCCAGCGGGGTGGTGGCGAGGCCGAAAAGGATCAGGGATTGGTTCATTGCATAGCGCCGATGAGGACGCAGGATTATGCCACGGCGGCGTGCCCTGCGCCGCCCCGGCCGGCATTGGGCTACACTATCGGCCCGGGCCAACGCCCGCGCCATGGGAGACCAGCATGCACGCCAATCCGGACACCGCCACCCGCCTCGACCTCGAACGTTTCATCACGGCCCAGGCGCCCGTCTATGGCCAGGTGCTGCGCGAGCTGTGTGACGGCCGCAAGCGCAGCCACTGGATGTGGTTCATCTTCCCCCAACTGCGCGGCCTGGGCCATTCTGAAACGAGCCGCTTCTATGGCATCGCGTCGCTGGCCGAGGCGCGCGCCTACCTGGCCGACGACGTGCTGGGCACCCGCCTGTGCGAATGCACGGAACTGGTCAATAGCCACGCCGGCCAGCCCATCGTGCGCATCCTCGGCGACGTCGACTCGCAGAAATTCCATTCATCGATGACGCTGTTCTACCGCGCCACCCACGACAACGCCCTGTTCCGCAAGGCGCTCGACAGCTTCTACGGCGGCAAGCCGGACGGGACGACCCTGGCGCTGCTGCGCGGCTGACCGGTCAGCGCGCCTGGACGAAGCCCGCCACGGCCGACACCAGGGTCGGCGATAGCGGAGCATCGGGCGTCGCGTACGAGCTGGCCTGGGCCTGGGCATCGCCCTGCACCATCTTCAGCAAGTGGTTCATGCCCGGCACCACCACCAGTGCCGTGCCGGGGCGGGCCTGCTGCAGGGTGAACGCATCATTCAGGCCCACCTGCAAATCGCTGCTGCCCTGGATCACGGCCGCCGGCACCTTCAACCGTGCCATCTCCCGCGCCGGGTCATGGCGGAACAAGGAAATCAAATAAGGCTGCACGCTGGGGCGATACAGCACGGCCAGTTCGGGTGGCACGTCACCGGCCGGCTTGCCCTGCTCCAGAGCAGCCAGGATTCGTTCGCTGTGCGCCGCCAGGTTCGGCGGCAGCTTGCCGGCCAGCTGGCCGCGCAGGCCGTCCGACGCCCGCTGTCCTGGCCCCGCCAGCGACACCACGCCATCGGCGCCGCCCGCGCCGGCGGCCAGCATGCCGATCAGGGCGCCCTCGCTGTGACCGACGACGACGGTCTTCGTGAAGCGCCGGTCCGCCTTGAGCTGCCGCACCCACGCCGCCGCATCGTCCACATAGCGCTCGAAGCGCAGGTCCGCCTCGGCCGGTCCCGCCGCGGCGCTGGCGGCAACACCGCGCTTGTCGTAGCGCACGCTGGCAATGCCGGCCGCCGCCAGCGCCTGCGCGAGCTGCCGCAGGCTGTCGTTCTTCAAGCCGGGCCCATTGCCATCGCGGTCCGTCGGACCGGAGCCGGCGATGATCAATACCGCGGGCACCCGCGCCGCGCCGTCCGGCAGCAGCAGGCTGCCCTTGATGGCGCCGTCGCTGTCGAGCTGTACGGGCGTTTCCGCCGGCGCGGCAAAGGCGCCCGTCGCGATGGCAAGGCTGGCGAGGAATGCAGGGACGTTCTTGACGGGCATACGGCATCCTTTCAGGTCGGTGCGCGCCGCGCGGCCTCGCGGTGCTCCGCGCCAGTATAGGACGGACGCGGGCGCGTAAATCTCGTCAATTGTCACGCACCCATGGTCGATGCAAAAAAAACCGCCATCCTCGCGAATGGCGGTTTTTTGTCTAGACGATCAGGCGGCTTATCTGCGCGCTTTTCTGCTAGCTTATCTGCTAGCTTATTTGCGCGCTTATTTGCTTGCTTACTTTCGTGATCACTTTCGTGATCACTTGCGCGGATACTTGATCGTCATTTCCTTCAGCAGGTTGTCGGCATGGTCGACTTCCTTCATCACCCACAGCATGTAGCGCACGTCCAGGTGGATGGCGCGGGTGATGTCGCGGTCGAAGTACCAGTCCTTCGTGATCGACTCGTAGGTCGAGTCGAAGTTCAGGCCAATGAGTTCGCCGCGCTTGTTGACGATGGCCGAGCCGGAATTGCCACCCGTGGTGTCGGCGCTGGACAGGAAGTTCACGGGCACGGTGCCCAGCACCGGGTCCTTGAACTGGCCGTAGCGCCTGGCCTTGACGGCGTCGAGCAGCGCGGCCGGCGCGTTGAACGGCTCCTTGCCGGTATGCTTCTCGGCGATGCCTTCCACCGTCGTGAACGGTCCCTTCGTGATGCCGTCCTTCGGCGAGTACGGCGACACGGTGCCGTAGGTGACGCGCAAGGTGGAGTTGGCGTCCGGGTACACCGGCTTGCCCTGCGACTTCTTCCACGCGATGACGGCGCTCATGTACTGCGGGATCACCTTTTCCAGGTTGCCGTCGACTTCCTTCGAACGGTTCTCCAGCGTCTGGTCGATCGCATCGAGCTTGACGGCAAGGCGGATGAAGGCGTCGTCGGATCTGGCCAGGGCGGCGGCATCCTTGTCCAGCAGCGCAAGGCGCGTGGCGGTCTCGCCCAGCTTCGTGTTCGCATACAGCTTGGGCACGTCGGTCACGGACGGCAGCAGCGGGTCCAGGCCCTGCGGGCGCGCCGTCAGTTTCGCATAGCGCTGCAGGCCGGCCACGAAGCGGGCCTGGTCGACACTGGCGACGTAGGACTGCTCCAGGCGCGTCAGGCGGGCCTTGATGAAGGTCAGGTCGCGGTCCTGGTAGCCCGCTTCGCGCTCGGCGTTCGGCTTGGCCCGTTCCTGCGCCAGACGGTACAAGGTGCGCGCGCTTTTCAAGAGGTCGCTGTTGGTCGCCACGTTCCACGCGAACAGCTCCTGCTCCAGCGCCATGTCGGCGGCGATCGCCGCATCCAGCTCGGACAGCATGGCCTGCGACACCCCCGGCTGCTTGCCGTACCAGGCGCGGAACTCGGCGTCCTGCACGTCCTTGATGGCGGCGATGTCCTTGCGCGCGAAGCCGTCCAGCAGGCCCTGGGTCTTCTTCATGCGGTTGTTGATCGACTTGACCACCGACGCGTAACGCACTTCGTCGTCGGCCTTCGGCTTAGTGGCGGCGGCAATCGTGTCCAGGTCAGCCTGGTACTCGGCCACCTGGGCCGGATAGCTGGTGCGCTGGGCATGGCGGATCTCGGAAGGCAGCTTGTAGCGGCTGGTGCGGCCCGGGTAGCCGGCCAGCAGGATCGGGTCGCCCGCCTTCAGGCCCTCGGCCGACACCACCAGGAAGTCCTTCGACTTGTAAGGCACGTTGTCCGGCGACGGATCGGCCGGGCGGCCGTCCTTGCCGACATAGGCGCGCAGGAAGGAATAGTCGCCGGTGTGGCGCGGCCACTCGTAGTTGTCGATATCGCCGCCGTAGTTGCCGATCGTGTCGGACGGCGCGTAGACCAGGCGCACGTCGCGGATCATCATCTGGCGGATGCGGTAGTATTCCAGGCCCCGGTGGAAGGCAGGCACCGAGCAGCGGTACATCTTGTCGGTCTCGCACTGGGCGATCAGGTCCTTGACGCGGCGCTCGATCTGCTCGTGGCGCGCGCGGCCGCCCACATTCTCCAGCCCCTGCAGCACCTGGGCGCTGACGTTCTCCACCTTGTCCGTCACATACACCAGCGTGTTCGGGCCGCCCGGCAGCTCCTCGCTGCGGGTCTTGGCCAGGAAGCCGTTGGCGATGTAGTTCTTCTGCGCCGTGGAATTGCGCTGGATGGCGCCATAGGCGCAGTGGTGGTTCGTCACCACCAGGCCGTCCGGCGACACGAAGGACGCCGAGCAGCCGGCCAGCGAGACGATGGCGCTCATCGGGTGCTTCGACAGATCGGCGATGCGCTCGGCCGGAATCTGCATGCCGATGCGCTGCAGTTCGGACTTCAGTTGCGGCATCTGGTGCGGCTGCCACTGGCCTTCATCCGCCTGGGTGGTACCGAAGGCGGCGAGCAGCGCGGCTGGCAAAACGAGTTTTGTAAACGACAAGATGGTTCCCCTGAATATTGTGGCCACGGCAGTATAAGCCCACTTCCACCATGTGAAAATGCCTTTTTGGCCACGCCAAACGGGTCATCCGCGTCATTCCGGCGCGTGCCATCCGCCGCCCAGGGCCTGGATCAGGGCCACCGCCGTCGTTTGCCGGTCCGCCTGCACCTGCACCAGCGCGCGCCGGGCGTTCAAGGCCGTCACCTGGGCCGTCACCACTTCGCTGTAGCCCACCTGGCCGGCCCGGTAGCGGTTGATCAGCTGCTGCTCGACCTGGTCGGCCGCTTCCGAAGCCGCGCGGCGCAAGTCCTGCTGCTGCGCCAGCGCGCGGGTGGCCGCCAGCTGGTCCTCGACGTCGGCGAAGGCATTGAGCACCGTCTGGCGGTACTGGGCGATGGTGACGTCGCGCGCGGCGCGGGTCTGCTCGACTCTCGCGGAAATGGCGCCGGCATTGAAGATGGCCTGCGCCGCCGACACGCCCAGCGACCACAGGTTGTTCGACGCATTGAACAGCCCCCCGGTCTGGCTGGCGCCATAGCCATACGAGGCCGACAGGTTCAGCGACGGGAAGTAGGCGGCGCGGGCGATGCCGATCTGCTCGTTGGCGACGGCCACGCGGCGTTCAAAGGCGGCGATGTCGGGCCGGCGCTGCAGCAAGGTGGACGGCACGCCCAGCGGCACGTCCGGCACGGCCAGGGTCCACGGCGCGGGCGCCAGGCTGAAGTCGGCCGGTGCCTTGCCCAGCAGGATGGCGATGGCGTGCTCGTACACGGCGCGCTGGCGCACCACGGTCAGCCGGTCGGCCTGGGCGCTGGCCAGCTGCGTCTGCGCCTGCAGCAGATCGGAGCGGGCCGTGATGCCCGCGTCGAAGCGGTTCTGCGTGATCTGCTGCACACGCTGGTAGCCTTCCACCGTCGTGGCCAGCAGCGCCAGTTGAGCGTCGGCCTGGCGCAGGCCAATGTAGTTGGCCACCAGCTCGCCCTGGGCGGACAGGCGCGCCGAAGCCAGTTCGGCGGCGCTGGCCTGGGCACTGGCCTGGGCGCCCGTGACGCCGGCACGCAGCGAGCCCCAGATATCGGGCTCCCAGCTGCCGCCGATGCTGACGCGGTAGTCGTTGGCGGCGCGCGTGCTGCCGCCGCCCGAGCGGTTGCCCGATGCGGACAGGCTGACCACGGGGAACAGCGAGGCACGCTGTTCGGCCACGACGGCACGCGCCTGGGCATACGAGGCGGCGGCGGCGGCGACGTTCTGGTTGTCGATGTCGATGGCGCCGGCCAGTTCGTTCAGGGTGGCGTCCTCGAACAGGGTCCACCAGGGGCCCCGCGACAGCGCATCGGCCGGCGCGGCCGCCACCCAGCCTTGCGCCTCCTTGAACTGGGCCGGCGCCACCGTGGCGGGCACTTCGTATTTCGGGCCGACGGCGCAGCCGGCCAGCATCATGGTGGCCAGGGCAATGGCGCCGAGGCGTGCACGTGGAAAGGAACGCTGCTTGTTGTTCATGGTATCGAAGGCGATGTGCCCGGCCCGTCTTGGGGACGGGCGAGCTTGTGTTCGTCGGGGCTGCGCGTGCGCAGCTTGTCGAGCAGGATATAGACGACCGGCGTCGTCAGGAGCGTCAGCAGCTGGCTGGCGACCAGGCCGCCGATGATGGCGATGCCCAGCGGCTGGCGCAGCTCCGCCCCTTCGCCGAAGCCGATCGCCAGCGGCAGCGCGCCCAGGGCGGCGGCCAAGGTCGTCATCAGGATGGGGCGGAAGCGCAGCAGGCAGGCTTCGCGCACGGCTTCCACGGCCGTCAGGCCCCTGGCCCGCTCCGCGTCCAGTGCGAAGTCGATGATCAGGATGGCGTTCTTCTTCACGATGCCGATCAGCAGGAACACGCCGATCAGCGCGATGATGGAGAACTCCATGCGGAACAGCAGCAGTGCCAGCACGGCGCCGACGCCGGCCGACGGCAAGGTGGACAGCACCGTCACGGGGTGGACCAGGCTTTCATACAGGATGCCCAGCACGATGTAGATGACGACGATGGCCGCCAGGATCAACAGGGGCTGCTGCTTGTTCGATTCCTCGGCCTGTTTCGCCTGGCCCTGGAAGCTGCCCCGCACATTGTTCGGCATGCCGATATCGGCTTCGGCCTGCTTGACCGCGTCCTGCGCCTGGCTCAAGGTGAAGCCCTCGGCCAGGTTGAACGAGATCGTCGTCGCCAGCTCGCCGTCCTGGTGGTTGACGGAGGTGGGCGTCGAGCTTTCGGCGAAGCTGGCGATGCCCGACAGCGGCACCATCGGCGACACGGCCGTGCTGAGCGCCGAGCCCGTCGACGTGTCGCGCTGGCCCTGCGCGTTGTTGGTGCTGGCATTGCTGCCGCCCGATGCGGTGGTGCCGCTGGTGGCGCCTTCGGTCGCGGTGGCGGCAGTGCTCGCCGCCGGCGCCGTGCCCGGCACATACACGTCGTTCAACGCTTCCGGGCTTTGCGCATGTTCCGGCGCCACTTCCATCACCACCTTGTACTGGTTCAGCTCATCGTAGATGGTGGCCACCTGGCGCTGGCCGAAGGCGTTGTACAGCGCGTTATCGACGTCCTTGACGGACATGCCCAGCCGCGCCGCCGTCTCCTTGTCGATGGTGACGAAGGTCTCGACGCCGTTGTCCTGCTGGTCCGTGTCGATATCGGCCAGCCCGGGCTGGCCCTTCATCGATGCCGCCAGCTTCGTCGCCCAGGACTGCAGGTCGGCGCGGTTATCGCTTTTCAGGGTGTACTGGTAAGTCGAGTTGCTGGAACGCCCGCCCATGCGCAGGTCCTGCACGGGATTGAGGAACAGCGACACGCCCGTCACCTTGGCGATCTGGGGGCGCAGGCGGGCGATCACGGCCTGGCCCGACTCGGAGCGCTCGGAAGCCGGCTTCAGGTTAACGAACATGAAGCCGCCGCCGGCGCGCGAGCCGCCCGTGAAGCCGACGACAGTGGCCACGGCCGGGTCCTTGCGGATGATGTCGACCAGCTGGCGCAGCTTCTGCTGCATGGCCTGGAACGAGATGCTCTGGTCGGCGCGCAGGCCGCCGTTCAGCTGGCCCGTGTCCTGCTGCGGGAAGAAGCCCTTCGGCGCGGCCGCGAACAGGTAGACGTTCAGGCCGATGACGAAGGCCAGGATCAGCATCACCAGCCAGGCGCTGTGCAGGGCCCAGTCCAGCGCGTGCTCGTAGGTGCGCTGCATCCACAGGAAAGCGCGCTCGAAGGCCTGCGACACGCGGCCCGGCGGGCGGCGCTCATGTTCGGCCTTCAGCAGCCAGGCGCACATCATCGGCGTCGTGGTCAGTGAAATCACCAGCGAGATCAGCACCGCCACCGACAAGGTCACGGCAAATTCGCGGAACAGCCGGCCCACCTGCCCGCCCATGAACAGTAAGGGAATGAAGACGGCCACCAGGGAAAGGCTGATCGACAGCACCGTGAAGCCCACCTCGCGGGCGCCCAGCAGGGCCGCCTTGAAGCGGTCCATGCCCGCCTCCACGTGGCGCGCCGTGTTCTCCAGCACGACGATGGCATCGTCGACGACGAAGCCGGTGGCCACCGTCAGCGCCATCAGCGACAGGTTGTTCAGCGAGAAGCCCATCAGGTACATGGCCCCGAAGGTGCCCAGCAGCGACACGATGGTGGCAATGGCGGGAATCACGGTGGCCCGTACATTGCGCAGGAAGGCGCTGACCACCAGCACCACCAGCACGATGGAGATGACGAGGGTCAGCTCGATCTCGGCCAGCGAGGAACGGATGGAGTTGGTGCTGTCCGATGCCACCGACAGCTTGATATCCTGCGGCAGCTGCGCCTGCAGTTGGGGCAGCAATGCACGCACGCTGTCGACCGTTTCGATGACGTTCGCATCGGGCTGGCGCCGCAGCAGCACGATGACGGCCGGCTCGCCGTTGTACAGGCCCAGCGTGTTCTTGTTCTCGGCGCCGTCTTCCACGGTGGCGACATCGCGCAGCCGGATGGCAGCCCCGCCGCGCCAGGCCACGACCAGGTCGCGGTAATCCGCCGCCGTGGGCCGGCCAACACCGCTGCCGGTACCGGGCCACGAATAGATCTGCAGGCGGCGCCCTTCGCTTTCCAGCGCGCCCTTGGGCCGGTTGGCATTGGTGGCCTGGATGGCGGCACGCACGTCCTCCATCGACACGCCGTAGCGGTTCAGCGCATACGGCAGCAGCTCGACGCGCACGGCCGGCAGCGAGCCGCCGCCGATCTCCACGTCGCCGACCCCCTTCACCTGCGCCAGCTTCTGCTGGATCACGTTCGACACCGCCTCGTAGACCTGGCCCGGGGTGCGCGTGGGCGACGTCAGCGCCAGGATGATCACGGGCGCGTCCGATGGATTGGCCTTGCGGTAGGTGGGGTTACTGCGCAGGGTAGACGGCAAATCGGCGCGCGAGGCGCTGATGGCGGCCTGCACTTCGCGGGCGGCGGCGTCGATCTTGCGGTTCAGGTCGAACTGCAGGTTGATCCGCGTCGAGCCGCTGGACGAACTGGACGTCATCTCGTTGACGCCAGCGATGACACCGAGCCGGCGCTCCAGCGGCGTGGCGACGCTGCTGGCCATCGTGTCGGGACTGGCCCCGGGCAGGCTGGCGGAGACGGAGATAGCCGGGAAGTCCACCTGCGGCAAAGGCGAGACGGGCAGCACGAAGAAGGCGCCGATGCCCGCCAGCGCGATGCCGATGGTCAGCAGCACGGTGGCGATGGGGCGCCGGACGAACGGTTCCGACAGGTTCACGATGCCACTCCGGCTTGCGTCGCGGCCGGCCCGCCGCGCTTGCGGAAGCGCTGGCCGAGGCGGTCGAAGGCCAGGTAGATCACGGGCGTCGTGTACAGGGTCAGCATCTGGCTGACGATCAGGCCGCCGAAGATGGCCAGGCCCAGCGGCCGGCGCAGTTCGGCGCCCTCGCCCCAGCCCAGCATCAGCGGCACGGCGGCGAACAGCGCGGCCAAGGTCGTCATCAGGATGGGGCGGAAGCGCAGTAGCGCGGCCTGGTGGATCGCCTCGCGCGGGGCCTTGCCGCCATCGCGCTCGGCCTCGATGGCGAAGTCGATCATCATGATGGCGTTCTTCTTGACGATGCCGATCAGGAGGATGATGCCGATGATGCCGATGACGCCCAGGTCCTGGCCCGAGATCATCAGCGCCAGCAGCGCACCCACGCCGGCCGACGGCAAGGTGGAGAGAATCGTCAGCGGGTGGATATAGCTTTCATACAGCACGCCCAGCACGATGTAGACACACACCACGGCCGCGAGGATCAGCCACAGCTGGTTCGACAGCGAGGCCTGGTAGGCACCGGCGGCGCCGAGGAAGGTCAGGGTGACGGAACCGGGCAGGCCGATTTCCTCGGCCGCCTCACGGATCGAATCGACGGCGCGGCCCAGCGAAACGCCCGGCGCCGTATCGAAGCCCAGCGTGGTGGCCGGATACTGGGCCACGTGCGTGATCTGCAATGGCGCCGGCTTCTCGACGATGGTGGCGATGGCCGACAAAGGCGTCGGCTTGCCGCTGCCCGTGCGGATCTGCAGGTCGCCCAGCGCGGCCGGCGTGTTCAGGCTGCCCGGCTGGGCTTCCAGGATCACGCGGTACTGGTTGGTCTCCGTGAAGATGGTCGACACGATGCGCTGGCCGAAGGCGCTGTACAGCGCGTCGTCGACGGCGGCGGCCGTGACGGACAGGCGGGAAGCCGTGTCGCGGTCGATCGTCACGTAGGCCGCCGCACCGGTGGCGCCGGCGTCCGACGTGACGTTGCGCAGCTGCGCCTTTTGCGCCATGCGCTCGGTGAGCTTGTTGGCCCACTGCGTCACGGTGGCCGTGTCGGCGCCTTCCAGCGACACGCGGAACTGGGTCGGCCCCGTCTCGGCGTCGATGGTGAGGTCTTGCGTCGGCTGCAGGAAGATCTGTACGCCGGCCACCGTTTCGACGCGACGGCGCAGCCGTTCCATCGTCTCGACCTGGTCGCCCCGGTCGCGCTTCAGGTTGATCAGCATGCGGCCCGTGTGCAGCATCGTGCTGTTGGCCGCATCCACGCCGACGAAGGAGCTGAGCGACTCGACGTCCGGGTCCGCCAGCAGGGCCTCCGCGGCCTGGCGCTGCAGCGCGGCCATGCGGGTGTACGACACCGCCTGCGCCGTTTCGATGCGCGCTTGCAGCTGGCCCGTGTCCTGGGTCGGGAACAGGCCCTTCGGGATCAGCAGGTACAGCACCACCGTCAGCACCAGGGTGGCCAGCGCCACCAGCAGGGTCAACCCCTGGCGCGCCAGCACCCACTGCAGCGAGTTGTCGTAATGGTGGATCACCTTGTCGAAGAAGCGCTGTACGCGCCCGCCGAAGCTGGCCGGGTCGTCGTTTTTGTGGCTGGTCAGCCAGCGCCCCGCCATCATCGGCACCAGGGTCAGCGACACGACGGCCGAGATCAGGATCGTGATCGACAGGGTAATGGCGAACTCGCGGAACAGGCGGCCCACCACGTCGCCCATGAACAGCAGGGGAATCAGCACGGCGATCAGGGACACCGTCAGCGAGATGATGGTGAAGCCGATCTGCTGGGCACCCTTCAGCGCGGCCGCCATCGGCGTTTCGCCCTCTTCGATATAGCGGGCGATGTTTTCGATCATGACGATGGCGTCGTCGACGACGAAGCCGGTGGCGATCGTCAGCGCCATCAGCGACAGGTTGTTCAGGCTGTAGCCCAGCAGGTACATGGCGCCGCAGGTGCCGATCAGGGAAATGGGTACGGCCAGGCTGGCGATGACGGTGGCGCGCACGCTGTGCAGGAAGAGAAAAATCACCAGCACCACCAGCAGCACGGCCAGCACCAGTTCGATCTCCACGTGTTCGACCGAGGCGCGGATGCCCGTGGTGCGGTCGCTCAGCACGTCCATGCGCATGGCGGCCGGCAGGCCGGCCTGCAGCTCGGGCAGGCGCGCCTTGATGGCGTCGACGGTGGCGATGACGTTGGCGCCGGGCTGGCGCTGCACGTTCAGGATGATGGCCGGCTTCATATTGGCCCAGGCACCCAGGCGCACGTTTTCCGCGCTGTCGACCACTTTCGCCACTTCCGACAAGCGCACCGGCGCGCCATTGCGGTAGGAGACGATCAGGTTCTTGTAATCGTTCGCCGTCAGCAGCTGGTCGTTGGCATTGATGGTGAACGAGCGCGTGGGGCCGTCGAAGGAACCCTTGGCGCTGTTGGCGTTGGCGTTCGAAATCGCCGTGCGCAAGGTGTCCAGGCCCAGGCCGTAGCTGGCCAGCGCCAAGGTGTCGGCCTGGATGCGCACGGCGGGCCGCTGCCCGCCCGACAGCGTGACGAGGCCCACGCCCGTGACCTGGCTGATCTTCAGCGCCAGGCGCGTGTTGACGATATTCTGCACTTCCGTCAGCGGCATCGTGTCCGACGTGATGGCCAGGGTCAGCACGGGCGCGTCGGCCGGATTGACCTTGGCGTAGACGGGCGGCGCCGGCAGGTCGGTCGGCAGCAGGGAGCCGCCCGCGTTGATGGCGGCCTGCACTTCCTGCTCGGCCACGTCGAGCGTCTGGCCCAGGCCGAACTGCAAGGTGACGATGGAGACACCGGCGGCGCTGGTGGAGCTCATGCGCTGCAGGCCGGACATCTGACCGAACTGGCGCTCCAGCGGCGCCGTCACTGTCTGCGCCATCACTTCCGGGCTGGCGCCCGGGTACAGGGTCTGTACCTGGATGGTGGGAAAATCCACCTGCGGCAGTGCCGACAGGGGCAGGAACTTGAAGCCGACCAGGCCCGCCAGCACGATCGCCAGCATCAGCAGCGACGTCGCGACGGGCCGGCCGATGAAGGGTGCCGAAGGACTCATCGTGCGCTGCCCGCCTGCGGTTGCGCAGCGTTCGGCTGCGTGGCGTTCGGCTGGGCGCTATTGCTGCGGTCCGCCGCGCTGCCTTGCCCGCTGCGGCCGCCCTCTTCCGGCATGCTGCGGGGCGCGGCCGTGTCGTCGGCGCGGTGCGGTCGCATTTTCGCCGCGTCCTTGCCGACCGCGCCCGCCGCCACGTCCGGCGTGCCGGCCGGCGCCGTGGCCACGGGGGCCGCGTCCGCATGTTGGCGCCCACCGCCCTTGCCGCCATTCTCACCTCTGCGCCCGCCACGGCCCGCGCCCGGCCTGTCGCCCGGCAGCGTCACCTTGGCGCCGTCCGTCAGGCGGTCCGCCCCTTCCGTAATCACTTTCTCGCCGGCCTTCAGGCCCGATACGATCTGCACCTTCTCCACCGTGGCCTGGCCCCGCTTGACGGTGCGCAGCGCGACCGTGCGGTCGCCGTTCAAGACGTACACGAAGTCGCCCGTGGTGCCGTGGCGCAGCGCCGTCACGGGTACCATCACGGCATCCTTGATGGTGCGCATCTGCAGCCGCACATTGACGAACTGCAGGGGGAACAGGGTCATCTTGCTGTTGTCGAAGCGGGCCTTGGCCATCACGGTGCCCGTCTGCGTGTCGACCTGGTTGTCCAGCGCCGAGAAGCGCCCTTCGTCCAGCACGTCCGTGCGGGTGCGGTCGTAGGCCACGGCCGGCAGCACGGCGCCCGTGCTCGCACGGCCCATGACATCGGGCACGCGGTCCTGGGGAATGGCGAATTCGACGTCGATGGGCGACAGCTGCGTGATGACGGCGATGCCGGCCGTATCGCCCGTGCTGACCAGGTTGCCCACGTCGACCACGCGCAGGCCGACGCGGCCCGTGATGGGCGCGATCACCTTCGTATAGCCAAGATTCAGCCGCGCCGTGCCTTCGGCCGCGCGGTCCGTCATGACGGTGCCCTGCAACTGCTTGACCAGGGCCGCCTGCGTGTCGACGTCCTGGCGCGCGATGGAATCCTGCGACAGCAAGGTGCGGTAGCGTTCCAGGGTCAGCCGGGCGTTTTCCAGCTGGGCCTCGTCGCGCTGGCGCTGGCCCGTGGCCTGCAGCAGCGCCATTTCGAACTGGCGCGGATCGATCTGGGCCAGCACCTGGCCGGCCTTGACCAGTTGGCCTTCCTTGAACAGCACCTTCTGCAGGATGCCGGAGACCTGCGGACGCACCGTCGTCGTCGCGGCGGCCGTCACCGTGCCGAGGGCATCGAGCGTGACGGGCAGCTCGGCCAGTTCGGCCGTGGCCACGCCCACCGTCGTCGCCGGACCGCCGCGCCGGCCGCCACCGCCACCACCACCGGGGCCACCGGGACCGCCAGGGCCGGCCATCGCGCCGGGTCCCTGCTGCGCCGGGCGGTGCGTCAGGTGCCAGGCCAGCCAGCCGAGGCCGGCCATGGCCAGGATGGCGATGATGCCGCCGATGATCTTGGCGCGGCGGCTGCGGCGGGGTTGTGCGGGTGGATTGGGCGCTGCTGGCGGCGTCATCGCGGGTCCTTGTTGTGCTGTATTCGATGGAAGTAATAAGACTTGCCAAACCGACTCTAGCACAGCGAATCGGGCGCACCGATCCCGTTTGCTTAGATTTACGGTTTAGAAACAATACGTTACGGGCGGCGGATGGCGCGGCAGTAGGTATAAGTACCCGTCGTTGCGGGGTTTGAGGGGATGCCCGGGCGGGGCGGGCGACGGCACTCGCGATACTACGTTACAAAAAAATGCGCGCCGCAGGAAACCCGCGACGCGCATTGCAATTCCCACCAAGGGAGAGAGAGAAACTTAAAGGCTTACAGCTTCCAGCGCAGCGACAGGCCGATCACGCGGTCGTAGCGGCGGATGTCGCGCGGGTTGCTCGGAATGCCGTGGTAATCGTTATAGGTGCGATCCGTCAGGTTTTCCACGTCCAGCGTGATGCCCATGTTGTCGTTGATCTTGTACGACAGCGAGGCGTCGACCGTCTCGATCGGATCGACGACCAGGTTCAACGGCCCGATCGGTGCCTGCAGGGTGCGGTAGTTGAACGTGTCGACGAACTTGCTGCGCCAGTTGTAGGCCACGCGGGCCGACCATGGACCGCGCTCGTACAGGCCGACGATGTTAAAGGCGTTCTTCGACATGCCGGCGAACGGGGCTTCGACGCCGCCATCCATCAGGTAACCCTTCATGTACGTGTAGTTCGCCTCCAGGCCGAAGCCGTTCAGCCACCCCGGCAGGAAGTCGTAGAACTGGCGGTAGCCGATCTCGACGCCTTCGAGCTGGCCGTCGTTGACGTTACGGGGCCGGTCCATGCGGTACTGCTTGCCATTGATGGTTTCCAGTGCCAGCGAGCGGATGACGTAATTCTCGAACTTGTGGCGGAACACCGTGCCCGTCAGGCTGCCCGTCGGCGCGAAATACCATTCCAGGGCCACGTCGAAGTTCTTGCCGACGATGGGCTTCAGGTCCGGGTTGCCGCCGTTGCCGCCGTAGATGCCCAGGCCGTCCGGCGTGGCGCCCAGCGACTGGCCGGGGTTGAAGTCGGCGAAGGCGGGACGCTGGATCGACTTGCCCGCATTGATCCGGCCGACCAGGCTATCGGTCAGGTAGGCCTTCAACGTCATGTTCGGCAGCACGTCCGTGTCCGACGTCTTGCGGTTGACCGCCACCTGCTGGCCGTCGATCAGGCTGAAGCCGTTGACGTCCAGCTTGGTTTTCACGACGCGCACGCCGGCCGTGCCTTCGAAGCGTACGGAGCCTGCCTCGAAGCCGAAGCGGGTCTTGCCGTAGAAGGCATTGGTGTCTTCCTTGTTGCTGAACAGCGAGTACGGATCGGGCGCCGTCTGGCCGTCGCGGCCGTACATCTTGCGCACGGCGTCCAGGTTGGCGTGCTGGTAGTTCTCGCACACGACCAGCCAGCGGTCCATGCCGTAGTCGTTCCCCGGCTTCATCGACGGGCACAGCAGGCCCGGAACCGAAGCCGGCGCCGGCAGGTTCAACTCCGGCGTGACGGGCAGGAAGTTGGCGCTTTCGTGCTGGTACGCCGCCTTGCGCTTGGCCATGCGCACGCCCACGCTCACTTCGCGGAAGAACTTGTCTTCACCCAGGTCATAGGTGGCATCGGCGCGCCAGTCGTTCGACTGGCCGCGCGATTCGGACCAGTTGTCGATGAAGTTATTCCACGTGTAGTTCTTCGGGTCCAGCATGTCGTAGCCGGGGTAGTCGAAGCGCGCGCCGCCGTTGACATAGGTGCTGCCGACGATGGTTTTCGGGTGCGCCAGCAGTTCCATGATCGGCATCGACTGCTGCCAGTGGCTGGCGATGCGCGAGAACTCGGTCGTCACGCGCAGGTCGGGCGTCACGTCCCAGCGGGCACCGATGGCGCCCTGGTGGCTTTCCGAATCATCCTGCGGCGTCTGGTTCGAGCTGAGCGCGAACAGGTTGCCCGTCGACGTGGCGGTATCGACCTGGTTGGTGCCGGGGAACAGCGTGTATTGCGGGTTATACGACGGCAGCATCAAGGTGCCGATGAAGAACTGCGCCTGGCGGTCGTGGTCGATACGCGTCGACCAGCCTTCGGCATACACTTCCACGTCGCGCACCGGGCGCCACTGGGCGGCCCAGTTGGCCGAGTAGCGCTCGCGCTTGCCGCGCGTGTAGGTATGACCCAGGTCGACCGGACCGGTGACATTGGGCGCGGTATCCGGCAGCACGACGGCCGGCGGCGAGTTCCACGTCACCTCGTCCTGGTAATGACCGCGCTGGTACGACAGACCCAGCAAGGCGCCGAACTCGCCGAAGCTGCCCTTCCAGCGGTTCGAGATCATGCCCGACACGTTCGGGTCCGTCGTTTCGGACTTGTCGCGGTTTTCCAGGCGGCCCGCCAGGCTGGACGAGAAGCCCTTGAAGTCGAACGGGCGCGCCGTGCGCACGTCGATCACGCCGGCGGTGCCGCCTTCGACCATCTCGGCGCCCTGCGTTTTGTAGACGTCGACGCGCTGCAGCATCGTCGTGGGGATGTCCGTCAGGTTCAGGTTGCGGTTGTTCGACGTATAGACTTCGCGGCCGTTCAGCAAGGTAGTGAGACCGGGCAAGCCGCGGATGACGACGTCGCTGGCTTCGCCGCCGGAGCGGCGGATCTGCACGCCCGTGACGCGGCCCAGGATTTCCGCCACGTTCTTGTCCGGGAACTTGCCCGCTTCTTCCGCGACGATCGAGTCGATGACCTCATCCGAGTTCTTCTTGATGGCCTGGGCGCTCTGGGCCGCGCGGCGTACGCCGCTGACCACCACCGCATTCATCGGCGCCGCTGCCTGCTCCTTCTCGGCGACCGATTGGGCGCTTTGCGCCCAGACCGATGCACTGCTCAAAACGCCGGCGCCGGCTAGGACGGCGACGGACAGCTTCATGTTGAAACGTTGAGATGCGGCATTACGCCGGGGTGCGCTCATGAGGTCTCCAATGGTTATATTTTTTGTAAGTGTCTTGCACTAACATCGATGCGTAGTGCTTGGTGGACATCTTAGTGAGCGATCCCAAGCGCAACCAATGATATTTTTGGCCTCTTCGATATCAAAAAACGTATCACAACCGTGGGAGCGCTAACTTTTTGGCTGGCCAGCAAGGCTACTGGCCCTCTTCCAAACGAGGGAGCGACGTTTCGGATGCAAGCTACTTCCCGCGCTCATCGACCAGCGAAGTCCCGCACGCGCGTGCGTTTTCCGTTGTGAATTTGCCACATTTGTCGTCCGATCAGCCATCGCGCCTATACTGGTTCGATACGACGCCACCCCGGAGACCCGGCATGTTGCTCGTCATACCCCCTGATAAAGATACGGAAGCCTGCCCGCCGCCCGTGCTGTCGAACGGCTATGCGGTCTGGCATGGCGCCGTGCCGCGCGCTGCCTGTAACGCGACGATTCAGGCCATCGAAGGGGCCGGCGCCGTCGACGGCAGGGTGTTGCGGCACGGCCGGGAGCAGCACGACGCCGCAATGCGCGCGTGCACCGAGCACCGCTTGTCGCCTATCGATGCCGCCACGGTGACGCAGGCCATGCGCGCCGTCGGCGCGGCAGCCTTGACGACGGCCGGCGGTGCGCGGGCCAGCTTCGACGGTCCCCTGTTCTGCCGCTACCGCCAGGGCGGCCATTTCCGCGCCCACCGAGACCGCTCGTCCGACCCCTTCGACGCAGCGACGGTGCGGACGCGACGCATCTCCCTGGTCTGTCTGCTCAACGATGCGGACGACACCCAAGAGGCCCCCGCCTTCGACGGCGGCGCGCTGGTTCTGTATCCCGAGTTCGTGCCCGTCAACGCGGCCCTGCGCGCCGGTTCCATCATCGCGTTTTCTTCCGCCCTGCTGCACGAAGTGCGCCCGGTACGCCTCGGCACGCGCTATTCGGCCGTGGCGTGGCTGTACGATGTCCTGACCCGTGAGGAGTTCCACCATGCTGAACCTGCATAGCGAAGCGAACGAACGGCTCGACCTGTTCGTCACAGGCGACCTGGCCGGGCAATTGCGGCCCGAGCTGTTCGCCTTCCTGCGGCCGCTGCACCTGGCCCACCTGGTTGAGGAGCTCTTCGTTCCCCTGTGTGCCGGCGCGAAAACGGTGACGGCCGTCGCCGTCGAAGAGCGCCCGTGGCCGCCCAAGGGCGTGGGCGCGCGGCGGCTGCGCGGCTTCTGCACCGCGCTGCTGGTGGACGGCCGCCAGGCGATCCTGACGCCGCAACTGCTGGCGGCGGACCAGCAAAGCAACGTGGGACTGGCGGCGGCGCTGACCAAGCTGCTGTTCGCCCACCTGGCCGAACAAGGCATCAGGAGCGCCGGCATATGGGTCAACAGTACCTCCAGTTTCGTCGCCAGCATCCTGCGCGATGCCGGCTTCGAGGCTGGCGACATGCGCGTCGTCGCGGAAGGCTGCGAATTCTTGCTGTTCTCGGCCGATACCGACACGGCCCTGGCGAACCTGGCCATCGACGAGGCCCGCTTGGGTGACCTGCTGGCGTTGTCGCTGGACGCGGCCACCATCGCCAAGATCGGCGGCTATCACCTGGGCCTGCAAGCGGGCATCGGCGCGTGGTGGGCCGGCTACGCGGCGCAGGCGGAAATCTACCCAGGCCTGATCGACTGGGCCTCGCTGCCGCCGGGCGGCATCGGCGGCACGCCGGGACCGCCGAAGCCGGAAGACGAGCAACCCATCTTCGGCAGCTGACGACGTGAAAGGCGCCGTCCCGGCGGTCGACGTCTTCATCCGCTCCTACCACCGCGACCGGGCCTGGCTGGCCCTGGCACTGCGAGCCATCGCGCACTACCTGCATGGCCACCGCCGCGTCGTCGTCGTCATGCCGCGCACCAGCCGGGAACGCATCGGCGACCTGGCGGCCGATGCGGGTCCGGATGCCACGTTCAACTTCTGCACGGACGTCGCCGACGACTACCTGGGCCAGCAGCTGACCAAGCTGCACGCGGACTGCTGGACGGACGCGGAGGTGATCCTGCACGTCGATTCGGACCAGCTGTTCCTGGCGCCTTGCGACGTACGCGAGCGCCTGTTCGACGATACGCGGCTGCGCATCGACCACGCCTGCGACGGCCAGCGGCCCGGCGACGACGGCTGGCTGCGCTGCGCGCCGGAATTCTTCGGTCCGGATTTTGCACCGGCACGCGGCCGCGACCTGACCGGACCGCCGCCGCTGGCCATGCCGCGCCAGGTGTACAAAGGCTTGCGCGACTACTGCCAGCGGCGCCACGGCATGTCCCTGGCCGACTACGCCGCGCGCCTTGGCGCCGACCGCTTCTGTGAATTCTCGCTGCTGCGCGGCTATGCGCTGCTGTTCGCTCCGGACGCTTTTACGTGGGTTGAACACAATCCGCTGCCCGAATGCCGCACCTTCTGGAGCCGCCGCGACACGCCGGCAGGCATCGCGGCGCAGCTGCCGGCAGCCTTGCAGGCGCCATGACGTCCGCGCACCTTCCCGTCACGGTCGTCATCTCGACGTACCAGGAAGGCGATGCGCTGGCCGCCACCGTCGCGTCGGTGCTGGCCGCCACATGGCTGCCGGCGGAGATCGTGATCGTCGACGACGGCAGCACCGATGGCAGCACAGCCGGCGACTGGCCCGCGCCCGTGCGCGTGCTGGGCCGCCCGCACGAGGGCATCGCGCCCGCCCGCAACGCCGGTGCACGGGCGGCCACGCAGCCGGCGCTGGTGTTCCTGGATGCCCATTGCGATGTCGATGCCGGCTGGCTGCCGCCGCTGCTGGACGCCATCGAACGCCAACCCGACGCCCTCGCCGGTCCGGCCGTGCACGACTGGCGCGAACCGGCGCTGGCCGGCTGTGGCGCGCGTCTGGTCGATCCGCTGTTCACCTACCAGTGGTGCCGGCCTGCAGCCGATGCAGTCCACGAAGTCGGCCTCGTGCCCGGCGGCTGCCTGGCGGTACGCACGGCACGCTTCCTGGCCGAAGGAGGCTTCGGTCCGTTCCGCGAATTCGGGCTGGAAGACGTCGATTTGTCCCTGCGCTGGTGGCGTGCAGGCTTCCCGTTGCTGGGCGTACCGGCGTCACACGTCACGCACCGCTTCCGCGCCACGGCGCCCTACCCGCCGGCCCGGCGGGCGTGGCTGGAGAACGTGCTGGTCACGGCGCTGCGCCACCTGTCCGGCCCGCGCCTGGAAAAATGCGTGCGGCGTTGCGGGCAGCTGGCTGGGTTCAACGAGGCGATTGCGGCCGTGCTGGGGCGGGTGCCGCAACGTGAATGGGCAAGGGCGGAGCACTCGGTGCCAATGGAGCGCTATTGCCAGCGGTGGGCGCCCGGCATGTGAAAGGCGGCGCTACGATCAGGACGCCGCCCTCACGGCGTTCTGCCAGGTTTCGAAGAACAGGGCATCGGGCTTGGCCTGGCATGCGTCGATCGTGGGCTGCCGGGCTGCAGCCGCGCGGCGCGCAACGACGGCGCCCCCTTCCGGCTTGCCACCGCCCGAGTAGTACAGCAGGCCTGTCAGCATCGCGAATACGCGCATGCTGTCGATCTTTTGTTCCGGGAACGTCGCCCGATAATAGGCGATATCGGTATTGAAGTCGGCACAGGTCTTTTGCTTCAGGGTCGACACGGAATCCTTCTGGAATTCCACGCTGACCACCACGGCCTTCCAGCCTTTCGCTGGCGCTTCCTTCACCTGAATTCCCGCATTGCGGACGAGGTCCAGCGCGATCTTGTCCAGCTCTGCCGATCGCGATGAGCCACCAAGCACCGCGCCGTCGGCCTTGCCATCCTCGGTCAGCGGCACCACGACGAGCGTCTGACCTTGCACCCCGGCAGCCGCCAAGGGCGCCGGATACTGCTTGTCGTTGGGGCGGAAAGATGGTCCTTCAAGGCGAGTCAGTGACTTCAGGTCGTAAGCGACAGGCTCGGCGGCTAACGCTGCGGGAAGATGGCAGAAAAGTGCAAGAAGAAGGCAGCGCATGCGAGTCCCGTGAAAACGGGGCATTCTAGCAGTTGACACACTAGTAATGCCAAGCGTCAATCCCCGACGACGGTGCTATACCTGTGGAGATTGCGCCGGTACCGAAAAATCTAGGCCAGCCGGCGCCAGGCCGCCATCCTCATGCCGCCAGATCCAGGCCGCAGGCAGGAATATTTCCGCCGCGCGCCGCAGCACCAGGCAGTCCCCTGCCCCGTTCTGCGCGATGACGACCGCATCAAGCGGGAAGCCCCGCCATGCGCGGCAACGCGCCGTTTCGGTGACGATGTCGCTGGCGCTGCGGGCCAGGCGCTTGCGGTCCGAAGAGTCGCGGATGGGGCACAGTTCCCAGTCGTCGCCGGCCGCTTCGACCGTGCCGCCGTTGTTGGACATCATGGCGGCGCGGTAGCCGGCAGGCAGCGTGGCGCCCAGCGCCAGCTCCGCTGCCTGCACGGCTGATTCGCTTACGTCATACGCCATTGCGGCGCCGCCCTCAATCCGGCGACGTGCACAGGCAGTGCGTCAGCGCCATGAAGGGCTTGCGCTGCGTCGTCATCTCGTTCAGCCAGTTCAGGTCGCGCGCGGCGTCGGTCGCCACGCCCAGCGGCATGCCTGTGGGGACCAGGGCGACGCCGGCCTCCTTCTGCAGCACCTTGACCATGGCCTTGGCGGCCGAGCCGCCGAAGAACTCGACCAGCTTGTCGAACTTGCTGCCTTCGCGCTCGATATAGACGACGCGGGTGTCGGGGCCCAACTTGGCCCGGCGCGCGGCGGACTTGATCGCGTCGCCGAAGCTGCCCAGGGTGTCGACCAGGCCACGCTCCTGCGCCTGCGCGCCGGTCCACACGCGGCCTTGGGCGACGGCGTCGATCTTCTCCGGCGTCGTCTTGCGCGCCTTGGCCGCCTTGCCCGTGAACTCGCCGTAGATGCTGTTGACGGAGGCCTGCAGCAGCTGGCCGAAGCGGGGGTCCAGCGGGCGGGTCGGGTCGCCGGCGCCGCCGAGCCACGTGGTGGTGTGGCCGGCGCTGTGGATGCCCACCTTGTCCATCACCTTTTCCACCGTGGGGAACAGCGCGAACACGCCGATCGAGCCGGTAATGGTGGTCGGGTCGGCGATGACTTCGTCGGACGCCATCGAGATCCAGTAACCGCCCGAGGCGGCCACGTTGCCCATCGAGACGACGACGGGCTTGCCGGCCGCGCGCGTCAGTTCCAGCTCGCGCCGGATCAGTTCCGAGCCGAAGGCGCTGCCGCCGGGCGAATCGACCCGCAGCACGATGGCCTTGATGTTGTTGTCCTCGCGGGCCAGGCGGATCAGGTTCGACGTCGACAGGCCACCGATGGAGCCGGGGGCGGCAATGCCGTCGCCGATCTCGCCCACGGCCATGACGACGCCGATGGCGTCGCCCGTCATCGGCTGGTGCAGGCGCGCCAGGTACTCGTCGAAGCCGACCTGGCGGAAGGACTTGCCTTCCGCGTCGGGCATGCCGCGCTGGAGCATCAGCTCGCGAATCTGGTCGCGTGTCTTCAGGCCGTCCACCAGCTTGACCTGCTGCGCCAGCCGCGCCAGGTTGCCGCCGTTCGCTTCCAGCAGCTGCGGCAGGGTGTCGATGGCTTGCATGATGCTGCCCTTGGCCATCTTGCGCGCCGTCTCCACTTCCTGCGTGTAGCGGGCCCACAGGTCGTTGTTCAGGTAGGCGTCCGCTTCGCGGGCGGCGTCGGACGGGCCGTTGCCGATGAAGGGCTCGGCCGCACTCTTGAAGGTGCCGACCTTGATCAGGTTGACCGTGATGCCCAGCTTGTCGAGGGCGTCGCGGTAGTAGTTGCGGTAGTGGCCGAAGCCGTCCAGGATCACGCTGCCCATCGGGTGCACGTACACTTCGCTGGCGTGCGAGGCCACCTGGTACTGGCGCTGGTTGAAGTTCGATCCCCAGGCCACGACCGTCTTGCCGCTGGCCTTGAAGCGGTCGATACCTGCCGCCACTTCGCGCAGCATGGCCTGGCCGCCGCCTTCCATTTCGTCCAGCACCAGCACGGCGCCGGCGATCTGCGGGTCGCGCCCGGCCGCGTCGAGCACCTTCAGCACGTCGCGCAGCTGGACGAAGCGGCGCCCTTCGTCGTCGCCGATATTGGCCAGTTGCGCCAGCTTCGCGCCGCCCGGGGTCTGCTCGACCAGCTGGCCGTTCAGGTTCAGCACCAGCATGGTCTTGTTCCCCAGCGGCTTGACGCCGCCGCCGAAGATGGCATACAGCAGCGCGATCAGGATGACGAGGAAAATCAGGTTCAGTACGGCGCGGCGGCTGGCATCGATGAAGCGCCAGACGCGCCCAAGGCCGCCGCGCAGGGTGGATGCTACGGATCGGGACATCGGAACTCCTGAATGAAATACGTGAATGGTGGACTGTAACAGCCGAATGTAAAAAATTCTATTGCGCCATGGTCACACTGGCGCGGACCTGACCCGGTGTTGAGATCAGCCAAAGCCCCGCCATGACGAACAGGCCATTGATCAGCAGCAGTTCGAGGCCTAGCCGGTAGCTGCCGAACAGGGCCGCCTGCTGCCATTCCAGCAGCGCGCACAGGGCCGGGCCGGCCAGCACGACGGCCGGCACCCAGCGCTCGCGCACGGCCCGGCGGCTCAGCAGCCCGAAGCCGAACAGGCCGAGCAGCGGGCCGTAGGTGTAGCCGGCCAGCTTCAGGATGACGCCGATCATGCTGGCGCTGTCGATCCACTTGAACACCATCACCAGCAGCAGGAACAGCGCGCAGAAGCCCAGGTGGACGCGGTGGCGCCAGCGCACGCGGGTCGCTTCCGGCAAGCTGCCTCTTTTCCCCGGCCGTTGGATGCCCAGCAGGTCGATGCAGAACGAGGACGTCAGCGCCGTGATTGCCCCGTCGGCGCTGGGGAACAGCGCGCTGACGAGACCGATGAAGAAGACCAGCTGCACGAAGGCCGGCAGGCGCTCCATGACGACGGCCGGGAACAGCTTGTCGCCGGTGGCGGCGATGCCGGCCTGCGGTGCGTACAGGTGCAGCAGGCCGCCCAGGAACAGGAACAGCGCCAGCACCAGCACGAGGATGAAGGTCAGCAGCAGCATGTTCTTCTGCGCCCCGGCCAAGGTGCGCACGGAGATATTCTTCTGCATCATCTCCTGGTCCAGGCCCGTCATGGCGATCGTGATGAAGGCCCCTGCCACCACCTGCTTCCAGAAGAAGGTGGGGCTGTCGACGTTCCAGTCGAACACCCGCGCCAGCCCAGCCGCCTCCATGTGCGCCAGGCTGCCGGCCACGTCCAGGTCCATCCGGTGCAGCAGGAACCAGGTGCACGTGACGAGGCCCGTCAGCATGCCGGCCGTCTGCAGCATGTCGGTCCAGACGATGGTCTTGACGCCCCCTTCGTAGGTGTACAGCAGGATCATCGCCAGGATCACCGCGTTCGTCGCCCAGAACGGCACGCCGAGGCGGTCCAGGATGGTCGCCTGCAGGATATTGACGACCAGGTAGAGCCGCGCCGTCGCGCCCAGGGTACGCGAGACGATGAAGAAGGCGGCCCCGCTCTGGTAGGCGCGCCGGCCCAGCCGCACGTCCAGGTAGTGGTAGATCGACGTCAGGCGCAGCCGGTAGTACAGCGGCAGCAGCACGGCGGCCACCAGCAGGTAGCCCAGCACGTAGCCGAGCGTGATCTGCAGGTAGCCGAAGCCGTCGCGCCCCACGGCGCCCGGCACGCTGATGAAGGTCACGCCGGAAAGCGTGGTGCCCACCATGCCGAAAGCCACCAGGCCCCAGTGCGAGCGCTTGTTCCCGATGAAGAAGCTGTCGTTATTGGCGCCCCGCGACGTGAACCAGGCCACGCCCAGCAGCAGGCCGAAATAGGCGAAGATGACGAGGAACAGAAAAACGGGCGACATGGGGCAGCGGCTTTCAAGCGTTAAGAAGAACGGGCTGCAATATACACCGCCCGGCTTGGGACGGCGTCGTCTAGAATCGCGTGACGCTTCGCAGAAAGGAACCGCATCATGTACGACGAACCGACCATCGCCTATGCCCGGGAGCAGGAAAACCGCATCCTGCCGCTGGAATACCGGGTCCACGCGCAGCGGGACGGCCGCGCCGAGGGCCGCGAGGAATGCATGCGCGACTACGCCCGCGTGCTGTACTCGGCCTCGTTCCGGCGCCTGCAGGGCAAGATGCAGCTGCTGGGCGTGGACGCCAACAACTTCAACCGCAACCGGCTCACGCACAGCCTGGAGGTGGCGCAGATCGCCCGCTCCATCGCGGCGGACCTGGGCCTGGGCCGCAGCGTCGTGGCCGAGACCTGCGCGCTGGCCCACGATATCGGCAATCCGCCGTTCGGCCACTACGGCGAACGCATCCTCGACGAGCTGGGTGCCGGTTGCGGCGGCTTCGAGGGCAACGCGCAGGCCTTCCGCATCCTGCGCACCTTGGAAAAGAAGCACCATGCCTACGCGGGCCTGAACCTGACGGTGCGCTCGCTGGCCGGCATCACGAAGTATTTCCATACCCGTGCCGAGAATCCCCGCAAGTTCCTGTACGACGACGATCACGCTTTCCTGGCGGGCGAACTGGCCCGCCACGGCCTGGACATCCGCAAGAGCATCGACGCGCAGATCATGGACCTGTCCGACGAAATCGCCTATGCCGCCCACGACCTGGAAGATGCCCTCAGCTTCGGCATCATCACGTGGGGCGAGATTCTGCACGAGTTCAAGATCAGCCAGAAGTTCGCCGACGCCTACCAGCCGTTCTCGGACATCGCCCACGGCGCCCACGAGGAAGCGCTGAAGTCGGAAGCCCAGGCCAGCTCGGAGGAGTATTCCATCGTGCTGCGCAAGGAAATGACGTCGCAGATCGTCCATGAACTGTGCCGCGACATCGCCGTCGTCGACGGCGCGCACGGGCCGGAACTGGGCTATCGCTCGATGGGCGCGCTGGCGACCGGCTTGAAGAACCTGCTGTGGCGCGCCATCCTGCGCAAGAAGGACGTGCAGCTGTACGAAAAGCGGGGCGAGAAGATCATCCGCGGGCTGTTCGAGGTGCTGACGGACCAGGCCTACAACAAGGACAACGTGCTGCTGCCGCCGGAACTGCGGTGCCTGCACGACTCGCGCGAGCGCCTCGTGATCGACTATATCGCCGGCATGATGGATTCGTCGGCCGCCCAGGAATACGAAAAATACTTCGGCAAGGGCAGCCTGGACAATATCTACTGGAAGGCCCGATGAAGGACTTCACCATCGATGCGGAGGACTGCCGCGCGGCCGACGTGGCGGGCTGGCTGACGCCGGCGCAGCAGGCCCTGATCCACCAGTGCGGCTGGCTGACGATGCTGGCGCCGCGCGCCTGCGGTGGCCTGGAACTGCCGCTGCCGGAGGTGGTGCGGCTGGAGGAAACCATCGCCGCCCAGGATGGCAGCATGGGCTGGGTCGTGACCCTGTGCGCCGGCGCCGGCTGGTTCGCCGGCTTCCTGCAACCTGCCGTCGCGCGGTCCATCATGGCCACGCCGAGTGCCTGCGTGGCCGGCAGTGGCGCACCGACGGGTCACGCCGTGCGCGAAGGGGACGGCTGGCGCATCACGGGCCGGTGGGACTATGCCAGCGGCGCGCCGATGGCCACCCACTTCACCCTGAATGCCGTGCTGCGCGAGGATGGCGACGCAGCGCCGGGCGGCGCACCGCGCATCCGAGCCTTCATCGTCCCGGCCGAACACGTGACGGTGGAGCCGACCTGGGGCAGCATCGGCCTGCATGCGTCGGCCTCGCACAGCTACCGCATCGACGGCGCCTGGGTGCCGGCGGAGTATGGCTTCTCCATCGACCCGGCCTGCGCCACGGCGCCCGGGCCCTTGTACCGCTTCCCCTTCATGCCGCTGGCCTTCGTCACCTTGGGCGCCAACCTGCTCGGCATGGCGCGCCACTTCCTGGCGCTGGCGCGGCTGGTGCTGGCCACGCGCCGGCAGACCGCCGCCGCCCCGCCGCTGCTGGCGCTGCCCCACGTGGCGGCCCGGCTCGACGGGCAGGACGCAGCCGTGGACGCGGTGCGCACGCGCTTCTACCGGCTGCTCGACGGGGCCTGGAGCGCGGCGACCAATGGCGACGCCTTCGACCCGGCGCCGCTGCAGGCCGTGGCGCTGGAACTGGTCGAAACGTGCCGGCATGCGGTGGACACGATCTATCCGTACTGCGGCCTGCAGGCGGCGCACCGGGGCAGCGACTTGAACCGGGTCTGGCGCGATTTTCACACGGCCACGCAGCACGCGCTGCTGCTGCCGGCGGGCTGAAACGCTATACTGCACAGCCAAGGAGGCCATCATGAAACAGCACCGTTACCGCGTAACCCTGGAGCACCTGACCGACGCCGCCGGCGCCGGTTCCAGCCACGAGCCGCTGCAGTTCGAGGTGGGCAATCATGACGACATCATCGCCATCGTGCGCCGCATGCGCAGCCGGGGCGACTTCGACGAGCAGTCCGCCACGTCGTTCGCCGTGGGCCTGAAGCTGTTCAGCGAAGTGATGCTGGAGCAGAAGGACCACCCCTTGTTCGCCGCCTTCAAGCCGCACTTCCAGCAGTTCATGAAGGAGTTGAAGAAAGGCCCGGCCTCGGCCGCCCCTGGCGGCGTGGCCGGCGAGGGGTAAAGCAGCCGCCGGCAGCGGCTGCGGATCAGTCGCAGCTGCTGCGGTCGGCCGCGGCGCGGATTTCCGTTCCCTGATGGAAGGTATTTTTCCACCCGTCACGTTGCAGCACCCAGACCCGCACATAACGGCCATGGAAGACCTTGCGGCCTTCCTGCTGGCTGCGGAACTCGCCGGCAATAATGGCCGTCTTGCCGCCATCGAGCAGCTGGATTTCAGCGGTTTCGTTCTCATAGGTCTGGAAGCGGAAATCGCCCCGCTCCAGCGCCGTCAGCAGCTCGGTCTTGCTGCGCACCCTGCCCCGGCTTTCCACGTGTCGATAGTAGCGGTCCATCAGGCGTTGCAGCGCGGGGATATCGCGCTGGACAATGGCGTCGGTCCGCTGTTTTTCGAGCGTCAGCAACTCCAGCTCGCTCGCACTCCTGGCGGGCGTGCTGCGCGTCGCCGGCTGCGCCGCGGCGGCGGGACAGCCGGCCTGCTGGATCACAAGAAAAAGAACAGCTGCGGCCAGCATTTTCATCAACCATCTCCCTCGCATGAATTTCAAGCGCAAGCGATCATAGCAGTACGGGGTGCGTGCTGACGGTTTTCAAGCCGGAGAGATGCCCGTTTGTGCACGCGCTATGCCTCGCCCAGCTGGTCCAGGATCGCCTTGCGGTAGCTTCGGCTGATGCGCAGGCGCTGGCCGGTGCGCAGCACCGCCTCGTACTCGCCATCCGCGCGCAGGTCGAGGGCGGCAATCCGGTCGAGATTGACGATGGCGGAGCGGTGGATCCGCCGAAAACCATGCGCGGCCAGCAGGCCATCGAGCTCGGTCAGGCTGCGGCGCAGCATGTGGCTGCGGCTGCCCGCGTGCAGCGTCGAGTAGTAGTCGCTTGCCTCGATCCAGTCGATGTCGGCGAACTTGACGACGTCGAGCGTGCCGGCATTCTTCACCAGGAAGCGGCGGTTCATGCCGGGCCCCGCCAGGCGCGCCTTCACCCGTGCCAGCACGGCGACGAAGCGGGCGTCATCGAATGGCTTCAGGATATAGTCGAGCGCGCCGACTTCGAAGGCCTTCAGCGCGAACCGATGATGGGCGGTGACGAAGACGATGGCAAACTCCGGCGCCGAACCCAGGCGCTCGAGCAGGGTGAAGCCGTCGCATTCCGGCATCTCGATGTCGAGAAAGACGAGGTCGGGCTTGCATTCCGGCAGGGCCGCGATGGCTTCCTCGGCACTGCCGCACAGGGCCACCACGTCGACGGCGGGGTCCTCGGCCAGCAGCGCCATCAGATTGCTGCGCGCCAGCGGTTCATCGTCGACGATGGCAACCCGCAAGGCGCTCATTTGACGATCCGCAGCGGTAGCGTGATGGTAGCGAGGACGCCGCACGTGCCCTCGTTCCGCAGTGACATGCCTTGGGCGTTTCCATACAGCGCGTGCAGGCGTTGCCGGGTATTGGTCAGGCCGACGCCGGCCGGCACGGGGTCGGCCAGCAAGGGGCCATCGTTGTACACGCTTAACGTCAGCGCGGCGCCGTCGCTGGCCGCCGCGACACGCAGCTCGCCGCCCTTGCCGCGCTGCGCGATACCATGCTTGATGGCGTTCTCCACCAGCGGCTGGAGGATGAACTCCGGCACGTGCGCCTTCGACAGCGCGTCGGCGACGTCGATGCGGTAGCGCAGCCGTGCGCCGAAGCGCATCTGCTGGATGCCCAGGTATTTGCGGATAAAATCGATTTCCTCCCCAAGCGTGACGAACTGGCTGCCTGACTGGTCCGTCACCCGGCGCAGCAGGTCGCCCAGCGCGGCCGTCATGTCGACGGCTTCGCCATTGCGCTTTTCCCGGATCAGCGCCGTGATGGCGTTGAGCGCATTGAAGATGAAATGGGGTTCGAGCTGGAGCCTGAGCGCGGCCAGCTGCGATTGGGCCAGCGACTCGGACAGCCGCGCGCTGGCCGCTTGCTGGTGCAACAGTCGGGAGCGCGTGTCGAACGTAATGCAGAGCACGATGACGCCGCCATAGACCATGACCGTCCCCGGCAGGTTACCCAGCAGCTTCGATTTCAGCAGCGGCAGGAACGGGTCCGCTTGCGGGTAGGCGAACGGATTGGTCAGGTGTTCCAGCAGCGAGGACCAGGCGGCCCAGCTTGCGCCGATGGCCAGGCACGCCACGCCGTGCGCGAGCCAGGGCAGCACGGCCCTGGACGGAATGGGCCAGCGCCGCAGCAAGCACAGCGGCACTGGCGTCAGCAGGGCCCATGCGGCCCAGGACGTTACCACGACGAAAAACAGCGTGACCCACGCGTGCTGCATGCCCATTGCATGCATGGAAACCACCGTCTGCAGGCCATCGAACACGCCGATGGCGAGCCAGGCGCCCGCGGCACTGCGCCAGCTGCTGCGCCAACTGATCGTAGGAAAGTTCTTGCTCCAAGTCATGGCGCCATCATAGAGGAATTGAACTTGCCTCGGAACACTTTGCAGCGAATGCACGGCCCCGTGCAGCCAGCTGGCTGGTGCGCCGTGGCGGGCGATGACAGACTGTGTGCCTTGTCAACCAACCCCTGCCACCGCAATGAAACGACGTGACCTCTTTCGCGCAAGCACCGCCTCGGCCTTGATGGCCGCCCTCCCCCGCATCGGCAATGCCGCCGTGCCCGCAGCGTCCGCCGTGCCGCTGGCCGCCCCCGCGCAAGGCCCGGTCAACGTGGCGTTCCTGCTGTCGGACGACGCCGTCCTGATCGATTTCGCCGGCCCCTGGGAGGTCTTCCAGAACGTCATGATCCCCGGGCGGGACGACGGCCCCGTGTTTCGCCTGTTCACGGTCGCCGAAACGGGGGCGCCCATCATGGCCGGCGGCAGCATGACGATCACGCCGGAGTTCACCTTTGCCACGGCACCATCGGCCGATGTCGTCGTCATTCCCGCGCAGCGCGCACCGACGCCGGCAACCATCGCGTGGATCAGGGAAGCTGCCCATAAGGCGCAACTGACGATGTCCGTGTGTACGGGCGCGTTCGCGCTTGCGAAAACCGGGCTGTTGTCCGGCAAGAGCGCCACGACCCACCATGGCTCGTTCAAGCAGTTCGCCATGCAATTCCCCGACGTCCGGCTGCAGCGGGGTGCCCGTTTCGTCGAGTCCGGGAAATTCGCCACGGCGGGAGGGCTCTCCTCGGGAATCGACCTGGCGCTGCGCGTGGTCGAACGTTACTTCGGCCGCACCGTCGCGCGCAACACGGCCGACGTCCTGGAATACCAGGGCCAGGGCTGGCTCGACCCCATGTCGAACCGTGCGTATGCCAGGCGCCGCAACGCGACCGGCAAGCATCTTCTTTGCCCCGTCTGCGAGATGGAAGTGGACAAGGTCACCGCCGCCACGTCCACCTACCGGCGCAAGACCTATTATTTCTGCATGGCCGAGCACAAGGCGGCGTTCGACGCGGAGCCAGCGGCGTTCGTGGAAGGGTGACAGGCATCGGCCTGTACGGCTGCCGGACGCCGTGCCCGGTCAATGCGCCGCCACCCGCGCCCCGCTGCTCTTGACCGACGCCGGCCGGGGATCGAGCCGGTCCAGCCGGCCGGACAGTGCCGTCAGGCCGAAAGCGCCCAGCACGACCAGCGCGCCGATCCAGCCCGTGTGCACCAGGCCCAGCTCCTCGACGATATGGCCGCCGCCCCAGGCGCCGCCGGCGATGCCCAGGTTGAAGGCGGCGATATTCAGCCCGGAGGCGACGTCGACGGCGCGGGGTGCGAAGCGCTCGGCCTGCTGGACGACGTACACCTGCAGGCCCGCCACGTTGCCGAAGGCGACGGCGCCCCAGGCCAGCACGGTCAGCACCACCAGCCACGGGTTCGACGCCGTGAACGACAGCACCAGCAGCACGGCGGCCAGGCCCAGGAAGATAATCTTCAGGGCGCTGACGGGACCGCGCCGGTCGGCCAGCTTGCCGCCCCAGATATTGCCGATGGCGACGGAGATGCCGTACACCAGCATCACGGCGCCGACGGCGCTTTCGCCGAAGCCTGCCAGGCGTTGCAGGATCGGGGCCAGGTAGGTGAAGGCGATGAAGGAACCACCATAGCCGACGGCCGTCATGGCGTAGACCAGCAGCAGGCGCGGCTGGCGCAGCACCTGCAACTGCTGCAGCAGCGAGGCGGGCGGCGTGTGGCGGATCGACGCGGGCACGAACACCAGGCTGCCGACAAAGGCGATCACGCCCAGTCCGGAGACGGCCAGGAAGGTTTCGCGCCAGCCGAAATGCTGGCCGATGAAGGTGCCCAGCGGCACGCCAGTGACGAGGGCCACGGTCAGGCCCGTGAACATGATGGCGATCGCGCTGGCCGCCTTTTCCTTCGGCACCAGCGAGGTGGCGATGGTGGAGCCGATCGAGAAGAACACGCCGTGTGCCAGGCCCGTCAGGATGCGGGCGGCCACCAGCGACGTGTAGCCGGGTGCCTGCCAGGCCATCAGGTTGCCGGCGGTGAACAGCACCATCAGCGACACCAGCAGGATCTTGCGGGGCAGCTTGCCGGTCAGCGCCGTCAGTACGGGGGCGCCGATGGCCACGCCCAGGGCGTACAGGCTGACCAGCAGGCCGGCCGACGGCAGGCTAACGCCGAGGTCGGCGGCAATGGTGGGCAGCAGACCGACGATGACGAATTCGGTGGTGCCGATGGCAAACGCGCTGATGGTCAGCGCCAGCAAGGCAAGGGGCATGGCGACTCCTGGTAAAGTGGAAGCCATGCAGTATCCCGGCTTTCATTCTTTCGAAAAAGACCGGGCTGGACAGAACATATTTGATCTCGACGCAACAATGATGAATAGCGAAGCCCTTCAGCAATTGCTGACCCGTGAAATGCCCTACGGTAAATACCAGGGCCGCAAGCTGGCCGACCTGCCCGGCCACTACCTGGGCTGGATGGCCGGCGCCGGTTTTCCGAAGGGTGAGCTGGGCGCGCTGCTGGCGCTGATGTACGAGCTGGACCACAACGACCTGCGCGGCCTGCTCGATCCCCTGCGCCAGGGCCGCTCCGGCCTGCGCTAGCGCCGGCGGACCGCCAGCTCCGGATAGCCGGTGGCGAGGTCGAGCTCGCGGGCGAAGGCGTGATCCGGCAGCAGGACCACCAGCAGCTCGACGGTGGTGCGGACGATGCAGCCGGGCGCCACGTGCCCGCCCCGCACGACGCCATCCGGGCCGGAGACGCTCATGTGCAGGTGGGCCCCGTCCGGCGAGACGGTGCCGGCCAGGGTGAGGATTTCCAGGTCCGCGCGTAGCTCGGTCGGCAGCGGCTGGCCCGCGTAACGCAGCTGTGCCACGGACAGGCTGCCGATGCCTTGCACGACGAATGCCGCGTCGGCCCGCTCGCCGCGCACGGCCGTTTCGATGGCGGCGCGCAGGTCGTCGCCGGGCGCCAATCTCAAGGGTAAAGCTTGCATGGATGGGATTATTGAATGGATTCAATCACCTGCGGCAGTGACAAATTGTCGGGCCACAACAGCTCTTCAAAATGTGAAATATAACCACTGCTGTGTTACTTTCTGGTGGGTGTTTGTCCTACAAACCACCCTCCTTCGCTCTTATAAAAATGCCCAACCGGCGGGCCTAAGATGAGCACTCCTTTACATGACGCGTACCCTGAAAAGCGGGTGCCAGGCCAGCAGACCTGCAGGTCGTAAAGGACTGCAATGTCCTCATCATACAAGGAGATCACCATGGCATCATCGAACCAAGGCGGTAACAATCAAGGCGGCAACAAGGGGAGCAAGCAGAGCGGCGACACCAGCAACCGTGGCTTCGCCTCGATGGATCCGCAGCGGCAGCGCGAAATCGCCAGCGAAGGCGGCCGTGCCGCGCACGCATCCGGCAATGCTCACGAGTTTACCTCCGAGGAAGCCCGCAAGGCCGGCAGCATGAGCCACAAGAATGACGGCAACCGTCAAAGCGGCTCGCAAGGCTCCGGCGGTGGCGGTGGCGGCAACGCGGCCAGCAGCGGCGGCAACACGGGTGGCAGCAGCGGCACCCGTGGCGGCACGCCGGAACAGCACGCCCAGGCCGGGCGGCAAAGCCACAAAAACGACGACAAGCGCTGACCAAGGCCGGCGCTCCCGTATCCCATCCCACGGCATGACCGGGGAACACCAAAGCCGCTCGCGAGAGCGGCTTTTGCTTTGTTCTACCGTTGGGTTCGTGTCGACATTCGTGCCTGACCCCGATGTCGACGTGTCGAGATTCGTGCCTGACCCCGATGCCGACACCGATGTTGGCAACAACGCGCCTAGGGCCCCGTGAACGACAGCCGCCGCCCTTCGCGCAGCATGCGTTCGAAGTCGGCGGCGGGGACGGGTTGGCTGAACAGGTAGCCTTGCAGCTGGTCGCAACCCAGCTCGCGCAGGAAGTGCATCTGCTCCATCGTTTCCACCCCTTCGGCGACGATTTCCTGGCGCAGCTGCTGGCCCATCGTGACGATGGCGCGGGCGATGGCGCAGTCGTTCTGCTCGTGCGGCAGGCCGACGACGAAGGCGCGGTCGATCTTCAGGGTGCTGATGGGGAATTTTTTCAGGTAGGCCAGGCTCGAATAGCCGGTACCGAAATCGTCCAGCGCCAGCGCCAAGCCCATCGCCACCAGCTCGTTCATGATGGCGATGACGCTGTCGGCGCCCCGTACCAGCAGGCTTTCCGTGATCTCCAGCATCAGCTGTTCCGGGTGGACCTGATACTGCTCCAGCACTTGCGCCATGCGCTGCGGCAGGCCCCGGTCGAACTGCCGGGCCGACAGATTGACGGCCACGGGCGGCATGATGACGTTGGCCTCGCGCCACTGGCTGATCTGGCGGCAGGCCTCTTCCACCACCCAGTTGCCCAGCTCCGTGATCAGGCCCGTTTCCTCGGCCACGGGGATGAACACGCCCGGCGACACCAGGCCCCGTACGGGATGACGCCAGCGCAGCAGCGCCTCGGCGCCGACGATGCGGCCGCTGCGCAGGCTGACCTTGGGCTGGTAGTACAGCATCAGCTCGTCGTTCGCCAGCGCGTCGCGCAGCTCGCTTTCGATGCGCAGGTGCTCCTTGGCGCGCTGGTTCATTTCCTCGCTGAAGAACAGCAGGGCCGGCTCGTGGGTGCGCCCTGCCCGGCTCGACGCCACGTCGGCGCCGCGCAGCAGCGTTTCCGGGTCGGCCGCGTCTTCAGGATAGACGGCGATGCCCACGTGCGTGCCCACCTGCAGCGAGTGCGGGCCCGTGACGATGGGCGCGGCCAGGCTGTCGATCAGCTTGCGCGCCACCAGCGCCGCATGTTCACGCTTTTCCACGTCCAGGAGGCCAATGGCGAACTTGCCGCCGTCCAGCCGCGCCAGCAGGTCGCCTTCGCGCAAGCTGGCGCGCAGCAGCCGCGCCACTTCCACCAGCAGGGCATTGCCCACTTCATGGCCCAGCGTGTCGCTGATGGAACCGAGGCGACCCACTTCCACCACCAGCACGGCGCCGTGCGTGCGCGAACGACGCGCTTCCGTCATGGCCTGGCCCAGCAGCTGGACCAGCAGGCCCTGGTTCGGCAGGCCCGTCAACGCGTCGTAGTTCGCCATCTTCTGCATGCGCGCCTCGACGGCCTTGTGGCGGCTGATGTCGGAAAACAGCGAGAAGGTATGGCTGATGCGGCCCCGTTCGTCGCGCACGGCGCTGATCGTGACGGATTGGGGAAACAGCTCGCCGTTCTTGCGCCGGCCGACGATCTCGCCCCGCCACGGGCCGGCGCCTTGCATGGCCGAACGCACCTGGGCGCGCAGGTCGGCATCGTGGACGCCCGAGCGTAGCAGGTCCGGCGTCTGGCCGATCGCTTCGGCCATCGTGTAGCCCGTGATGCGGGTGAAGGCGCCATTGATCGACACGATGCGTTCGCTGGCATCCGTAATCAAGACGCCCTGGTCGCTGTCCTCGATGATGCGGGCGTGCAGGCTGGTTTTTTCCTGCAGCGACAGGCCCTGGTTGACTTGCGTCAGGCACACCTGCATGCCGCAGGGTTCGCCGCTGTCGTCGCAGGCCAGCGCGATCGACAGCCGCACCCAGATCACCTCGCCCGACTTGCGGCGCCGCCGCACGTCGGTGACGGCGCTGCCCGATTCCAGCACCAATTCGGCGATATTGCCGGCCTCGTCGTCATCCACGTACAGGAACAACACGTGCTGGCCGCAGGCCTCGGCCGCCGTATAGCCGAACATCTGCTCAGCCCCTGGATTCCAGCCCGTCACATAGCCGGCGAGGTCCAGTTCCAGCGCTGCGGCCGGCACGGCCGGTCCGGCTTGCGCGATCAGAGCCGCCTCCAGCTGCGCCAAGGTCTGCGCCAAGGCGTCGCCCTGCTGGCCGCGCGCGGCCCGCACCAGGCTCAGGCAGTGATCGATTCCCGGTTCATGCATCGCGTTTGCCCACGCCGGCGGCCTTGTCCGCTTCGCCCACATTGCCCGTCACGCTCAGCATCCAGGCGCAGGCTTCGGCCACCAGGCCGTTGAACTCGGCACCATCGAGCTGCACGGCTTCCAGCCCGTCCGCGACGGCGTCGAACTCGCCCCGCTCGGCCGCTTCTACCACGGCCAGCAAGGTGCCCAGTTCGCCCGTGCGCTCCAGCAGTGCGCGCTGCACGCCATCGGCCAGCGCCAGCGGCGCCAGCACCTGCGCCAGCGGGCTGCCGAACAGCACGCCCAGCAGCGAGAACATGCCGGCCATGAAGGCCTGTTCCTGGCGCTGCTTGTCCAGTCCGGCCGCGCGTGCCAGCAGTTCCATCAGCCGCGCCCGCACCGACACGCGCGCCAGCAGCATGGCCGAACGCACGTCGCCTTCGCGCGAGGCGAACAGCATCAGGTTGAGCCAGCGGCGCAGCTGCTGCCGGCCCAGGATCAGGATGGCCTGCGAGAAGCTGGTGACCTTGCGCCCCACGGCCGTGCCGCCGCTGCCGAGGGAATTGACCAGGCGCAGCAGGTGATACGACAGGGTCGGATCGCGCCGCAGCAAGGCTTCGATTTCATGCGTGTCGGCGTCATTGCTGACCAGCTGAACCAGTTGCAGGGCCAAGGCCCGCGAGGCGGCCTGCTGGCCCACCGGTTTGGGTGGCGGCGCCAGCGGCCAGTCGCCGCCGATATAGGCGATACCGGCCGGCACCGCCGTCGGAAACGCGGCCTCGGCCTGCAGCACGGTGGTGCCTGCCAGGCGCGTCCAGCCGGCGCTGCCCAGCGCATCGGCCAGGCCGGCCGTCACACCCGTGCGGTAATGACATGGCAGTTGCTCGGCCAGGGCCGTCAGCGCCGGCGGCAGCGCTTCCGGTTCGCCCTGCCCGCCCGTGCACAGCACCAGCGCTGCCGGCTTGCCGAGGCGGTCGGCCAGCAATTGCAGAAAGACGGGACATGGTTTCATCGGGCGGGTCTGGCAAGGAAGGGGCAAGGCGCAGCGCGCCGGGAACCTTATGGTACCCCGAAACTGTTGGCAACAGTCAATAGTTTCCAGACATCACTTGGCTAGACATCGCGCCTTTCTTGACCTGTCGCAAGCGGCTCATGGTGGGGCAAGGGTTGGGGCAAATACAGGCACAATTGTTCGAACACCATCGGCCGGCGCATGCGCTCCAGCCACCAGTTCAGGGCGGCGCCGCCTTCGCCCGTGCGCCAGGCCAGGTAGAAGGTTTCATCCGGCTTCGGTTCCTCCACCGCCTTTTCGACCAGCAACCCGGCCGCGATGGCGGCACGGGCGCAGGGCTCGGGCAGGAAGCCGAAGCCCAGGCCGGCCAGCTGGTATTGCAGCTTGGACGTCATGTCCGGCACCGTCAAGGTGTCCTGTCCCAGCAACAAACCAACCGTGCGCGGCGCCATCTGCCGGGCCGAGTCGGCCATGACGATGGCGCGGTAATGCTGCAGGTCGTTGCGGCCCAGCGGCCCGGGCAGCGTTGCCAGCGGGTGGTCGGGGGCCACGGCGAAGACCCAGCGCAGGCTGCCGATGGCTTGCGACACGTAGCCGCCGCCGGCCGGGCCGTCGCCGGGCGCGCCCACTACCAGGTCGACGCGCCGGTCCAGCAGCGCTTCCCACGTGCCGGACAGGGCCTCGCGCACGATGCGCAGCCGGGTCTGCTGCGCCACGCCGTAGAAGGCGCGGATATCGGCGTCGAAGGCCAGACTGGAAAACATCGAATCGTGGCCGATGGCCAGTTCCGTCTCCCAGCCGGACGCCACCCGGCGCACGCGATGTTCCAGGTCCTGGGCCGCCTTGAGCAGGTAGCGCCCTTCCTTCAGCAGTTCGCGCCCGGCCCGGGTCAGCTCGACGCGCGGGCCGTTGCGCTCGAACACCTGCACGCCCAGGTCGTCCTCCAGTTTGCCGACTGTATACGAGATGGTGGACGGCACGCGGTGCAATTCCTTGCCGGCGGCGGAAAACGAGCCGCGCCGGTCGATGGCGTCGACGATTTGCAGGGCTTCCAGGCTGAGTCTGAGCATGTTCGAATTTTTCGATAATGGAACGGTAATTTTTCCGTTTTTTAATCCGGAACGACAGGCATATACTTCTTTCATCGGGGCGGCAATCAGGAATAAGCCCGAAGCGAAGCCTTCGAAATTGTCGCACAAACCACACAAAAAGGAGCTCATCATGATTCAAGTACGCAAATCCGACGACCGCGGCCTGGCCAATCACGGCTGGCTGAAATCGCGTCACACCTTCTCCTTCGGCAGCTACTACGACGAAGAGCACACCGGTTTCGGCCCCCTGCTCGTCATCAACGAAGACCGCGTCGCCCCGGGCCAGGGCTTCGGCACCCACGGCCACCGCGACATGGAAATCATCTCGTATGTGCTGGAAGGCGCGCTGGAGCACCAGGACAGCATGGGCAACGGCTCCGTGCTGCACTACGGCGACGTACAAAGGATGACGGCCGGCACCGGCGTGCGCCACAGCGAGTTCAACCACTCGAAAACGGAAGGCGTGCACTTCCTGCAGATCTGGATCCAGCCCAGCCAGGCCGGCGTGACACCCGGCTACGAGGAAAAGCACTTCACGCCGGAAAGCAAGGCAGGCCAGCTGCGCCTGATCGCCTCCAGCGACGGTCGCGACGGTTCCGTGCTGATCCACCAGGATGCGTCGATCTTCGCCACCATCCTGAACGGCGCGGATGCGGTGACGCACACCCTGGCCGCCGGCCGCACCGCGTATGTGCATGTCATCCGGGGCAGCGTCACCGTCAACGGTACCGCGCTGGCCGGCGGCGATGCGCTGAAGGTGACCGGCGAGACGGCGGTCAGCCTGGGCCAGGCCGAGGCGGCCGAGGTGCTGGTGTTCGATTTGCCGTACTGAGCCGACGTTCCGGTCGCCGCTACCGTGCCGCTTGCAGCATCACGGTATCGGCTTCCGGTACCGAGGCGGGCCTCCAATGCCCGCCGGTAAATTTGTTATGATGACGGGTGCGCCGCAGTCACGGCGCACCCGTTTTTACCTCTGGAACCTTCGAAAAGAGCACACCATGCAATCCGCCCCCGCCGCAGCCGCCGACCTCGATTACGTCACTTCCTGCGCGCTGCCGACTCCGTGGGCCGAATTCACCCTGCACGCGTTCATCGAGCATTCGACCGGCAAGGAACACCTGGCCATGGTATTGGGCGATATCGGCGACGGCGGACCCGTGCTGGCGCGGGTGCACAGCGAATGCCTGACGGGCGACGTACTGTTCTCCCAGCGCTGCGACTGCGGCGCCCAGCTGGAAGGCGCCCTGCAGCGCATCGCCGCCGAAGGCCGCGGCGTGCTGCTGTACCTGCGCCAGGAAGGCCGCGGCATCGGCCTGTTGAACAAGATGCGCGCCTACCGCCTGCAGGAAGCGGGCGCCGACACGGTGCAGGCCAACGAACAGCTGGGCTTCAAGCCGGACCAGCGCAGCTATGAGCTGGTGGCGCCGATGCTGCGCCAGTTCGGCGTGCAGAGCCTGCGCCTGATGACGAACAACCCGCGCAAGATCGCAGCCATGGAAAAGCTGGGCGTGCCCGTGGCCGAGCGCGTACCGCTGCTGGTGAACCGCAACGTCTTCAACCAGCACTACCTCAATACCAAGGCCCTGAAACTGGGCCATATGATGACGCCGGTCGTTGCTACCGCGACAACTGACGGCGAGCAGTAAGCCTGACGACGGCTTAAGGGGCGCTTAAGGCCGGCCGTCACGGGCCCGCCTTTACGTGCCTTTGCATTCCCGCCCCTGTCGTCCGACAAGTTTCATGCGGTACACTGTTCCGGATCGATTCGAAGGGACTGCATGAAACTTACCAGGCTTGCCTCCACGTTGACCTTGCTCGGCTGCGCCGGAACGGCGCTCGCCGCGCCGACGCCACCCGTCGCCGGCCAGCCGGCACCCGCGCCGGCACCGCAGTCCCAGAACGCCGCCCTGCCCCCGCCTTCGTCCGCCGCCCAGAAGCTGTACTCGGCTGCCAAGGCCGACCTGCTGCAGGTGCGCTCGCTGCTGCGCAGCGGCCGGACGCAGTCCTCGGTCGGCTCGGGCTTCCTGGTCGGCACGTCGAACCTGGTGCTGACCAATTACCACGTGGTGTCGCAGTTCGCGCTCGACCCGGAAACCTACACGGGCGAGTGGGTCGACACGGCCGGCCAGCGCGGCAATATCGAGCTGCTGGCCGTCGACGTGCTGCACGACCTGGCCGTGGTGCGCGTGAACCGCTATGGCACCGGCTTTTTCAAGGTGCCCGAAGGCGCCGTCAAGCTGGCGCAGGGCCAGTACCTGTACTCGCTGGGCAACCCGCTCGACCTGGGCTTCGCCATTTCCGAGGGCGCCTACAATGGCGTCATCTCGCGCACATTCTACGAGCAACTGCTGTTCTCCGGTCCGATCAACTCCGGCATGAGCGGCGGCCCGGCCGTCACGGCCGACGGCGAAGTGGCCGGCGTCAACGTGTCGAAGCGGCTCGATGGTGAACTGGTCAGCTTCCTCGTGCCGATCCGCTACGCCCAGCAGCTGCTTGCGCGCGTGAAGGCCGACAGCAAACCGCCTGCCGACTTCACGGCCGTCGTCACGCAGCAGCTGCTGACGCACCAGAAGGCGATGGTCGACCAGCTGCTGGCCGGCCCCCTGACACTGAAGGCCATGGGTCCCTACCAGGTACCCGTGCGCGAATCCGAACAGATGCGCTGCTGGGGCCAGTCGAATGCCCAGGCCAACGCGCGCGGCGAAAAACCCTACGCGGTGGACAACACCAGCTGCGCGATGGAGTCGGCCATCTTCGTGTCGAACACCCTGCAGACGGGCGCCATCGGCATCCGCCACCAGTACATGCGCAGCACGGGGCTGGACCGCATCCGCTTCAGCCAGTTGTCGTCGGCCTCGTTCAAGAACGAGTCGCTGGGCAGCCATACGGACTCGCGCCTGACGGGCCCCACCTGCACCGAACACTTCATCAAGAACCGCAGCCTGCCGATGCGCGCCGTCATGTGCGTGCGGGCCTATCGCAAGTTCGCCGGCCTGTACGACTTCACGGTGCTGACGGCCAGCACGGACGACGCGCTGATGAACCTGCAAAGCCGGCTCGATGCGCGCGGCGTCTCCTACGACAACGGCCTGCGCACCACGCGCGCCTTCCTGGACGCGCTGGCGCGCGAGGACGCCCGATGAGCGGGCCGTGTTTCGTCGAAGTCCTGGCGCGCAACGGCGACGTGCTGTCGCGCCAGCGCTGCGACACGCTGCCCGCCACCCTGGGGCGCGGCTACGACAACGACATCATCCTCGACGACGCCCACACGGCTCCGCACCACGCCGTGCTGGAACGCGATGCCGACGGCCTGCTCGTGCTGCGCGACCTGGGCAGCCGCAACGGCATCGTGCTGCACGGCCGGCGCGAGCAAAGCGTGCCGCTGGACGGTATCACCGTCGTGCGCCTGGGCCACACGCGCGTGCGCGTGCGCGACGCCGGCTTCCCCGTCGAACCCGAACTGACCGACACCACGATGCACGCGTGGGAAGGCGGCATTCCCGCCGTCGCCGGCCTGGCGCTGATCGCGCTGTTCGTCGGTGTCGAGCAGGCCCTGTCGGACACGGAATCGTTCCAGGCCATCCGCTACCTGCAGACCATCGCTGCCGGCATCGGCGCAGGCCTCGTGTGGAGCGGCCTGTGGGCCCTGGTCAACCGCCTGTTCGCCGGCCATGCGCGGCTGGGCCGGCACCTGTTCATTCTCGGTTCAGGCCTGATCGCCATCGGCGCGTGGAAGACCATTTCGGCGGTGCTGGGCTTCGCCTGGTCGGCCGAGGCGTTCACCCGCTACGGCAATCACGTGACGACCCTGATCGTCTGCGGCATGGTGTACTTCCACCTGCGTACGATCCGGCCGCACTTCCCGACGCGCCGGCTGCTGCTGGCCTGCTCGCTGCTGCTGGGCCTTGGTTCCGGCCTGATCCTGATGAACAACCTGCAGACCAACGGCCACGCCAGCGACGAGCCGTACATGTCCGTGCTGCTGCCGCCGGAGATCCGCCAGAGCCGCGACGGCAGCGTCGACGACTTCATGCACGACGCCGCCCGCCTGCGTGCCGTCGCCGATGCCGACCGCCAGCGCGCCGTCGAGAACGGCGAGGACAGCGACGACGGCGACGGCGACTGAACGGGGGCGGCCCGGTGTCGAGACGAACGCCGACGCCGTGGCGTGGGCTGTACAATATCGGCATGACGATGGAAACTCCGGACATTCTCGCGGCATTGCGCGAGGCCACCGCCAGCCGGCATGCCGTGCTCGATCACGCCATGCCGCTGGCCCAGCACACGCCCACCTTGCGCCATTACCGGGACCACCTGTCCCTGCTGCGCCGCTGGCTGGCGCCCCTGGAAGCGTGGCAGGCCCGCTTCGATGACGGCCCGCAGGATGCGGCCGTGCTGCCGCCGGCGCCCCACCTCCCGCTGCTCGAAGCCGACCTGGCCCATCCCGCGCTGTCCGATTTGCCCGCCTTGCCCGCCGCCATAGACGTCCCCTGGTTCGCCGCCGACGGCACCGCCTACCGCTGGGGCGTGGCGTACGTGATCGAAGGCTCGCGACTGGGCGGCACGGTGTTGTACCGCCACCACGCCGAACGGCTGGCACCCCATCCGCTGCGCTACCTGCACGGCGACGGCACGCCGCCGGGCCCGCGCTGGCAGCAGTTCCTGCGCGCGCTGCGCGAAGCGGTGCAGTCGCCCGACGCCATTGCCGCGGCCTGCGCCGGCGCGCGCGATGCCTTCGACAGCCTGATCGCCCTGCAACAGGGCGCCGACGCGAAGGCGGCCGCATGAACGTGGGCCAGGGAGCGGGCAATGCACCGGTCACGCCGGTGGGCCTGGACAACTGCGCCACTGAACCGATCCATATTCCCGGCCTGATCCAGCCGCACGGTGCGCTGCTGGCATTCAATCACGCCGGCGCCCTGCGCGCGTGGAGCGAAAACGCCGGTGCCCTGCTCGGCTTCCTGCCCGTGCTGGACATGCCGCTCACTGCCCTGCCACTGGCGGCGGACGTGCTGGAGCAGCTCGAGGAGTGCATCAGCGCCAGCAGCGACGAAGGCTGCACGCCCACCGCCATCGAAACTGCCGTCGGACCGCAGACCTTCGACTGCATCGTCCACAGCGATGCCAACCGGGTGCTGGCCGAGTTCGAGCTGCGCGACGTCGGCAGCGAGCGCGTGGCCGCCTTCGCATTGAAGGCCCACACCGCCATCGAGCGGTTGCGCCGGCAGAAATCCATTCCCACCCTGCTGCAGCTGGCCGTCGAGCAGGTGCGCGCCATCACGGGCTTCGACCGCGTGATGGCCTACCGCTTCCGTCACGACGACAGCGGCGACGTCGTCGGCGAAGCCCGCGCCGATACCTTGAAGCCGTTGATCGGCATGCGCTACCCGGCCAGCGACATCCCGGCCCAGGCGCGCCGGCTGTACACCATCAACACGCTGCGCCTGATCGCCGACATCGGCTACCGCCCCGTGCCCGTGGCCGTGGCGCCCGGCGACGAACCGCTGGACATGAGCCACGCCGTGCTGCGCAGCGTCTCGCCGATCCACGTCGAGTACCTGCAGAACATGGGCGTGGCCGCGTCGATGAGCGTGTCGATCGTCGTCAACGGCCGCCTGTGGGGCCTGATCGCCTGCCACCACAACACGCCGCTGCGCGTGCCTTACTCCGTACGCATGGCCTGCGACGTGATGGCCCAGGTGCTGGCCGCCACGATCCAGAGCATCGACGCGCGCGAGCGCGCCGGTGCAATCGACGAGGCGGCGCAGGTGCGCACCCACCTGATCGAAACGCTGCTGCACGAAGACGACGTGCTGGCCGCGCTGGACCGGCATGCGGAAGGCCTGGCGCAGACGCTGGACGCCGATGCGCTGGTGTTTTCCCAGCAGGGCAAGCTGTGCGTGCACGGCGACGTCGACAAGGACCTGGCCGCCGCCATCATCGCGTCGCTGCCGGCCGACGGCGAGGAAGTCCTGCAGCGCAGCGCCCGCGACGAATGGCCTGCCGCCACGGGAAGCCGCGTCGGACCGTGGGTCGGACTGCTCGGCCTGCACTTCGACCCGGCCACGCATGGCTGGCTGGTGGCGCTGCGGCGCGAGCAGGTGCAGACGATCCGCTGGGCCGGCAAGCCGGACAAGATCGAGAAAACCGGACCGCTGGGTCACCGCCTGACGCCGCGCGGCTCCTTCGACGAATGGGTCGACACGGTGCACGGCCGCGCCGAACCGTGGGACGACAAGCGCATGGTGGTGGCCGGCCAGCTGCTGGCCGAGATGCACCGTGCCAGCATGGCCCGCCACGCCGAGACGGAGCGCGCGCGCATGCAGCTGCTGGCCATGCTGGGCCACGACCTGCGCGACCCGTTGCAGTCGATCGCGATGGCCGCCACCGTGCTGCAGCATGGCGCCCAGCCACACCAGCTGGGCCAGCGCATCCAGCGCTCCAGCGGGCGCATGCAGCGCCTGATCAGCCAGGTGCTGGACATGAGCCGCCTCGACAGCGGCCTCGGTCTGGCCCTGCGCAAGGACGACACCGACATCAGCCGCCTGGTCGAGGACCTGCTCGACGAAACCCGCACAGGCCATCCGGGCACGCAATACGAAGCGGCGATCGCGCCGGGCGTCCGCGCCCAGGTCGATGCCGACCGGCTCGCCCAGGTGATCAGCAACCTGCTGAGCAACGCGCGCCACCACGGCACGACGGGGAACGGCGTGCGCATCGCGCTGGACCTGCGCGACGGTTTCGTCCATATCGAAGTGCGCAACGAGGGCAGCCCCATTCCGCCGGAACTGGAAACGCAGCTGTTCAACCCGTTCAAGCGCATGGCCCTGCAGAACCAGGCCAACCGCACCGGCATGGGCCTGGGGCTGTACATCGCCGACAATGTCATGCAGGGCCACGGCGGCAACATCGAATACCGCTACGAGGCGCCGCACGTGGTATTTACGGCGCGGCTGCCGGCGGCCGGAAACTGACAGCTTACGACACGAACCCCAGCCCATGCAGTGGGCTTCACCGAGCGACCATCCCATGCCAACCACCCTGCGCCACGTCGTCCTCTTCGCGTTCAAGAACAAGGCCACCGCCGACGAGATCGACGCCGTCGTTACCGCCTTCGGCGCGCTGAAGGACGCCATTCCCGCCATCGTGTCCTATGAATGGGGCACCAACGTCAGCCTGGAAGGCCTGAACGACGGCTTCACCCACTGCTTCACGTTGACCTTCGCCGCCGCGCCGGACCGGGACGACTACCTGAACCATCCCGAGCACCAGCGCTTCGTGGGCATGCTGGGCGGCGTGCTGGAAAAGTCGCTGGTGCTCGATTACTGGGCGCAGTGACACTTTCATGACCCTCGCATGACCATCTCCGGTACCCACGCCCAGCCTGCGCCGGCGTCCTTCGTGCCGTTCGCGGCGCTGCTCGTTTCGCTGGTGTCGATGACGGCCGGCGCCTCGCTGGCCAAGCAGCTGTTCCCCCTGATCGGCCCTGCCGGTACGACGGCGCTGCGCCTGACGTTTGCGGCCCTGATCCTGTCGGCCGTCTACCAGCCGTGGAAGCTGCGGCTGGGCGGGCAGTGGCACGTGCTGGGGCTGTACGGCGTGTCGCTGGGCGTGATGAACCTGTGCTTCTACTCCTCGCTGGCCCATATCCCGCTGGGCATCGCGATTGCCATCGAATTCACCGGACCGCTGGCCGTGGCCGTGTGGACGTCGCGCCGCCGGCTCGACTTCCTGTGGATCGCGCTGGCCGTGGCCGGCCTGGCCTTGCTGCTGCCGCTCACGCGGTCGGCGGTGGCGCTGGACTGGCGCGGCGTCGTGCTGGCCTTCTGCGCCGGCATCTGCTGGGCCGTGTACATCCTGGCCGGCAAGCGCGCCGGCGCCCAGCACGGGCCGGCTGCATCGGCCTGCGGCATGTGGATCGGCACCCTGATCGTGCTGCCGATCGGCGTGGCGCAGGCCGGCGCCGGGCTGCTGCAACCGGACGTGCTGATGCTGGGGCTGGCCGTCGCGCTGGTGTCCAGCGCCATCCCCTATTCCCTGGAAATGGTGGCACTGCGCCGGCTGCCGGCCAATACCTTCAGCATCCTGCTCAGCGCCGAACCGGCCATCGGCGCGCTGGTGGGACTGGTGGTGCTGGACGAGCGACTGACCGTGCTGCAATGGCTGGCCATCGGCGCCATCATCGTCTCCTCCGTGGGCGCGGCGATGAGCAGCCGGTACGGCGGCGCGCCGCAATCAACATGATGATCATGTCGTGACGAGGCGCGCCGGCGCCTGCCGGCAGTGGTATCGTAAAAGCCCATCCGACAAGGCAATGCGATGAACAAGACGATTGCGGCCGCGCTGGCGGCGACGCTGGCCGTGGCGGCAGTCCACGCCGCCGATGGCAGGCTCGATTACCGGATCGCGGCGAAAAGCGGCAGCGCCGCCTTCACGTGTGCCGCCTCGCCCACGGGGCAATGCACGGTGGCGGTGGGACTGCCGGCGCAGCCGCAGCCGGCGCTGACGTTCGTTGCGCAAGGCACGACCGTGTCGCTGCCCGATCCGGACGGCCAGCTGCGCTATTGCGTATCCTCCGCCTCGCAAGTGGACTGGCCGAACTGCCTCGGCACCGATGGCGGCAACAGGCTGTCGACGTCGACCTCTTCGCGAAAATTCCAGTGGGACGCCGCTCGCTGAGCTGCCCGTCCTGCTGCCACCACGCTCTGCGCCTCACACCCACAGGCGGTACATCCAGAACGACTCGTCCTCGATGAAGCGCTGCGCGAATTCGCCCGGCGCGAAGCCGGTGATGCGCTTGGCGACCCGGCTCATATGGGCCTGGTCGGCGAAGCCTTCTTCCTGCGCCAGGTCGGCCCAGTCGAACGGCTGGCCGGATTCGTAACGGTCGCGCGCGGCGAAGAACAGGCTCTCCGTCTTCACCAGCGATTCCCATTCGCGCAGCGAGCGGCCGCTGAACGCCTTGATGCGCCGCTCGACGTGGCGAGGGCTGTGCTCGCGGCGCCACTGGTGGGCCTGCCACGCCAGGCGCTCGATCCAGTGCCGGCCGAACTGGCGCAGCGAGGCCTTGGAAGATTGCCGGCCCTGCACGGCCTGCCAGCGCGGCGCCAGGTGCCGTTCCAGCACGGCCAGCAGGTCCGTGTCCCGGCTCTCCAGCAACGCCTGCCAAAGGGAAGCATGCCGGGCGCCGATAGCCTGGTCGACGGGCACGAAGCGGTCCTGGATCGCCGCCAGATCGACGTCGAACAGGGCCTGGGCGGCGTCCGGCGTGAAGTGGGCGATATGGCCGCAGCCGGTACTTGGCGCCCACGTCACGGGCGGCTGCGACTGGCTGCCTGATATGATGACCTGGGCGCCGAAGGGCTGCCAGGCAGGTCCTTCGTCCGTCTGCCGCACCAGGCCGATGTCCATGTCGCGGCACCAGGAAATCGTCACGATCGGCGAGGCCGGGAAGTGCGACAGCCGCTGGGCGCTGTCCAGCGGCAGCGCCCTGGTATCGCGCCCGGCCAGCGCCACCAGTGCGCCCTGCAGCGACGCGGGTGCCTGCCGCAGCCACGCATGCGCGCCCTCGTCCGCCGCGAATCGGGGTGCGCGCGCATGGGGGTCGGGGCATGAGTGCCGGATGCCTGGAAAGTCGGAAGCCATGGTCGGTGAGTATAGCAAGGGTCATGGCTCGACATATCAAAACGTCATGTCGTTTCCGTTCAATACGCCGGCGGCGCGGCGGGACACACTGGCTTCATGAAAACGACACCTGCCCAATGTCCGTTCGGCGCGGACCAGCCTGCGAGCACGCCGCCCCTGCCACTGCATCCCGCCGGTGCCTGGCCACCTGGACCGCCCGCTGGCCTGACAGGCTGGGGCCTGCTGCGCCGCATGGCGGGCGACCTGCTGGGTACCCTGGACGGCTGGCGCCGGGAGTACGGCGGCCTGGTGCACCTGCGCATCTGGCCGGAACACCAGATTGTCGTCACGGAGCCGGAGCTGGTGCGCGAGCTGCTGGTCCAGCACCACGACGCACTGATCCGCTGGGAGCGGGCCGTTCACGTGTTCGCTCAGATCCACGGCCACAGCGTGCTGACGAGCGAAGGCGCGCCGTGGCGGGTCAAGCGCCAGGCGCTGCAGCCCGCCTTCGCGCCGCGTGAAGTGCAGGCCTTCGTGCCCGACATCGCCGGCGCGGCTGCCGGCGCCTTCGCCCAATGGCATGGCGGCGGCAAGGACTGGCCGATCGAGAACGGCTTCACGTCCCTCGGCATGGACGTCATCCTGCGCATGCTGTTCTCCAGCGCGATCGACGCGGATGCCCGCCTGGCCGAAAAGGCCGTGCACGACGTCGTCGTCGCCGGCAATGCGGAGATGTACTGGCCCGCCACGTCGCCGGACTGGATGCCTTGGAAACGGGCCAAGCGGGAAGGCAAGCGCGTGCTGCGCGATCTGATCGGCCGCCACGTTCAGGCCCGGCTGGCCATGCCACGCGACGCCTGGCCGGAAGACCTGCTCGCCCGGCTGCTGGCGCTGCACCTGGGCGATCCGGATACCTGGTCCCTGCAGGCCGTTCGCGACGAATGCATGACGACCTTCCTGGCCGGCCATGAGACGGCAGCCGCCACCCTGACGTGGTGGGCCTGGTGCATGGCGGACAACCCGGCGGCCCAGGCGGCCGCACATGCGGAAGTGGACGCGGTACTGCGAGGCCGCGCGCCGACGGCGCAGGACCTGGCCGCCCTGCCCCGGCTGACGCGCACCTTGCAGGAGACGCTGCGCCTGTACCCGGCCGCGCCGCTCCTGCTGACGCGCCGCTCGACACGCCCGATCACTCTGGGCGGCTGGCAGCTGCCGGCGCGAACGATGTTTTCCGTGCCGCTGCAGCTGATGCACCACGACCCGCGCTGGTTCCCCGAGCCGCTGGCGTTCCGCCCCGAGCGCTTCGCCGACGACGCTCCGGCTATTCCGCGTGGCGCCTGGATGCCGCTGGGGACCGGGCCGCGCGTGTGCCTGGGCCAGCACCTGGCGATGACGGAAATGACGGTAATCGCCGCCATGTTCCTGCAGCGCTTCAAGGTGGATGTCCCGCCCGGCATGGCGCCGCCCCGCGCCGCCTTCGCCATCACGCAGCGCCCGGCCACCCCGCTCCGGCTGCAACTGACGGCGCGCCTGCCATGAAGGCAGCCCGTCGCGTCCACCGGGGCTGCGCGCTCGTCGTCGCGGCCTTCGTCACGGTCCACGTCGTCAACCACCTGGCGGCGCTGGCCGGCGTCGCCGCGCACCTGCGCTTCATGGAAGCGGCTCGATTGGTCTATCGCCAGCCGTTCGTGGAGGCGGTGCTGCTGCTGTGCGTGACCTTGCAGGCCGGCAGCGGCCTGTGGCTGGTGTATGCGGGACGCGGCCGGCGCGCCGGCTTCACGGCAAAGCTGCAGCGGCATCGGGTCTCTACCTGGCGCTGTTCCTCCTCATCCACGTGGCAGCCGTGCTGGCCGGGCGCGCCGTGCTGGACCTGGACACGAACCTCCACTACGCCGCCGCCGGCTTGCATGCGGGCGCGGCGCGCTATTTTTTCGCGCCATACTACTTCCTGGCGGTGCTGGCCGTATTTGCCCACCTGGGCTGCGCGCTGTCGTGGCGCGTGCCGCGCACCGGCAACGCCCGCGCCGCGGTGCTGAGCGTGGCGCTGTCCGGCGGGCTGGTGGTCTCAAGCCTGATCCTGGCCGCCATGCTGGGTGCTCTGTACCCGTACCAGGTGCCGCGGGAGTACCTGGACACGTTTCAGGCCGGCTCTGGCGGCCCCTTGAGCTCCACGGTATTCCCTTCCGGGTCGGCCAGATAGATCGACGGCCCCTCCCCTTCCGCGCCATAGCGCGATTCGGCCGGGCCGGCGGCCACGTCGAAGCTTTCCAGGTGGGCGCGGATGGCTGCTTCGTCGAAGGGCTCGACGCGGAAGCAGAAATGGTCGACGTTGCGCCCCTCAGTCCCCGGCGCGGCGCCGCCTGCCTTGCCCAGCTTGCCGTCCACGGGCACCAGGTCGACCAGCGAACTGCCGGCGCGCAGCTGCACCAGGCCGATGGCGTCCTGGCGACGCTCGATGGTGCAGCCCAGTACCTCGGTGTAGAAGCGCACCATGCGGCCCAGGTCCACCACGCGCAGCACGATATGGTCGATTTCACGGATCTTGATCATCGGGTCTCCCGGAGTTCTAGAGGCGGCCGCGCCGGAACTCGGCCAGGAATCGTTTCGCCTGCGCGCCGTCCAGCACGACGACAGGATCGCCATGGTACACATACAGATAGGGTTCGCCGCCAAGGCGGTCGGTCAGCTTGGCATGCACGAGGAAGCGCGTGCCGATCGGGTAATCGGTGACCATCGCGCGCGGCGCCTGCACCCGCAGCCACGGGTGGTAAGCCTGGCCCACCACGGGCCGCATGCGCGCCACGCCATTGTCGTCGAACGACTCGATCGCCACTTCGCGGTAGGCCGACAGGTCGCGCATGGCTCAGTCCTGGCGCAGCACCAGCAGGGCCACGGCTTCGGCGTTGATGCCCTCCTCGCGGCCCAGGTAGCCCATCTTCTCGTTGGTCTTGGCCTTGACGTTGACCTGGCCGGGCGCCACGCCCAGGTCCTCGGCGATGTTCGTCACCATCGTGCCAATGTGCGGCGCCATCTTCGGGCGCTGGGCGATGATGGTGGCGTCGACATTGCCGATGTCGTAGCCGGTGGCGCGCACCCGCTTGGCCGCCTCGCGCAGCAGCACGCGCGAATCGGCGCCGGCGAATTCCACGGCGGTATCCGGAAAGTGCTTGCCGATGTCGCCCAGCGCCGCGGCGCCCAGGATCGCATCGGTGACGGCGTGCAGCAGTGCGTCGGCGTCGGAGTGCCCCAGCAGGCCCTTGTCGTGGGCGATCTCGACGCCGCCCAGGATCAGTTTGCGCCCCTCGACGAGGCGGTGGCTGTCGTAGCCCTGGCCGATGCGGAACGGTAGTTTGATGGTCATGATTTATCCAGGGTCAGGTACATTTCGGCGATGGCGATATCGGCCGGCAGGGTCACTTTCAGGTTGCGCGGATGGCCCTCGACCAGCCGTGGCGACAGGCCCAGCATCTCGACGGCGGAAGAGTCGTCGGTGATGGCATCCGGATCGGGCGCCGCTTCCAGCGCGCGCAGCAGCAGCTCGCAGGGGAACATCTGCGGCGTCTGGGCCAGCCACAGGCCGTCGCGCGGCATCGTCTCGACGCGGCCGCCACGGGTGGTCTTGACCGTGTCGACCACGCGCAGGGCCAACAGGCCCCCGGCCGGATCGGTGCCGGCAGCAATGACCAGGCGCTCGATCAAGGCCGCCGTCAGGCCGGGGCGCGCGGCGTCGTGCACCAGCACGCGGTCCTGCGGCGCCACGGCACCCTGCACGGCACGCAGGCCGTTGCGAATGGACTCCATGCGTGTGGCGCCGCCGCAGCGCAGCACCGTCACGCGCGCGCCGCAGTCGGCCACGACAGCGTCGATATAGCCGTCCTCGGGACTGACGACGACATAGGTGTGTGCCACCAGGGGGCTGTCGAGGAAGGCCTGCAGCGTGTGGCGCAGCATGGGACGGCCGGCCAGCGGCAGGTATTGTTTCGGGCCGGTCGCGCCCATGCGGGCGCCCACGCCGGCGGCGGGTATCAGCGCAAAGTAATTGGGAGATGCGCGTGGGGATGGGTGCGGAGTTGCGTCTGCGTCGTTCATTATCTTAATGCTCGTGTTCTTACCAATATCTTCTGGATCTCGCCGCCGCACACCTTGCCCAGCCGGGCGTATTCGGCCGGGGAGTCGATCTGCGCCTGCACCGCTTCCACCTTGGCCATTTCGGCCTTGATGTAGGGCAGCCAGCCGCTGTCGATCTCGAAGGACAGGGCCGAACGGGCCGTGCCGGCCGGCGCGTACAGGGGTTTACCCTCGAAGCGCCTGGCCAGCGCGGCCGACACGGTCTGTTCCACCTTCGGCAGGTGCGCCATATAGGCCTGCATGTGGCGCATCTCGTGCGCCAGGATCTCGTTGTAGCCGCAGGTTCCGACAGGGAATTCGCTGCCCACGTAGACCTTCACGGGTGCATACGTCAGCTGCACGGAGATCTTCGGCGCCACGCATTCGTAGCCCGTCACGGGGTCCTGCAGCATCGGGCCGGCCAGGCCGATCTGCACGCGCGACTCGGTGCGCGTCAGGCCCAGCACGAACTGGTTGCGCGAGGCCACGCCCTTCATCGCCGTCAGCATTTTGTACGACAGCTGGGTATTGATGGTGTAGCCGTTCTGCCGGGCCGATAGCACCGAGATGGTCTTGCTGATCGAATCCTCGCAACGCACCTGGAACGGCGTGCGGGCAGCCGGCGCGGCCACGCTGCTGCCGCATGCCAGCACGAGCAGCGCGGCCGGCAAGACCTTCATGTCAGGCCAGCTTCCAGTCGTTGCAGCGCAGCTTGTCCAGCCAGAAGGTGCCGATGATGGTCTTCACGTCCGTGATGCGCCCTGTCTGGACCCAGTCCAGCATCTCGTCCAGGGTGGCCGTGAAGCACTCGACGAATTCGCCTTCGTCCAGCCGCGCCTCGCCCGCCACCAGGCCCTTGGCCAGGTACAGCTCCAGGTGCTCGTCCGAATAGGCGATGGCGTTGTGGATCGTGGTCAGGTAGTGCCATTCGCGCGCCGTGTACCCTGTCTCCTCCACCAGCTCGCGCTTGGCGCAGTCCAGGTGGTCCTCGCCCTCGTCGATTTTCCCCGCAGGGAATTCGATGAAGACCTGGCTGTTCGGGTAACGGAACTGGCGTTCCAGCAGGATGCGGCCATCGTCCAGCACCGGCAGGATGGCGACTGCGCCGGGGTGGCGGATGTATTCGCGGTTGGTGACGATGCCGTTCGGCAGCCGGACCTGGTCCTTGTGGACCTTCAGGAAGCCACCGTCGTATGCCAGGGCGCCGCCCACTTTCGTTTCCTTCAGGTGCGCATCGCTCATGCACGCTCCAATCAAAAAAACGTCAGTGTAACAGCGCCGCGGCGTTGTTGCAGTTGCAACGGCGCCGGGCGTGAAGCGGAGAAAATCAGTGGCGCTTGCGCAGGTAGCGGAAGACGAAGCCGGGGAAGGCCAGCACCAGGAACAGGCAGGCGGTGATGGCGTAGAACTCCCACGTTTGCGGGAACACGGTGCCGATGCGCCCTTCCAGCGCCAGGCCGGCGAAGCCGACCAGGAAGTACAGCACCGCCAGTTCGCCGAAGCGCAGGATGAACGGCTTGCGCCAGCCATCCGGGTGCTTGCCCGCCCCGCCTCGCAGCGGGACCACGGCAAACACCCTATCGTTCAGGAACGGCAGGTTGGCGCCGGCCAGCGCCAGGACAATCACCAACCAGGCCGCAGCGCCGACTTCCATCGATCAGGAAGCCAGCGTGGTGCGCATCGCGTGGATGCAGGCGTCCAGCAGCGGGCCTGGCATCACGCCCAGCACGATCAGCAGTGCGGCGTTCAGGCCCAGCACGACGTTCTTGTCCAGCGCGACCTTGATCGGCGCGGTGTCGACAGGCTCGTCGAACCACATCGTCTTGATGACGCGCAGGTAGTAGAACGCGGCCACCAGCGACGCCATGACGGCGAAGACGGTCAGCCACAGCTGGCCCGTCTGCAGCACGCTTTGCAGCACGGCCAGCTTGGCGGCGAAGCCCATCAGCGGCGGCACGCCGGCCAGCGAGAACATCAGCATCGTCATCACCAGCGCGAACCATGGCGAACGCTTCGACAGGCCCTTGAAGTCGGCCAGCTCTTCCGCTTCATGGCCGGCACGCGACAGCACCATGATCAGGCCGAAGGTGCCGAGGGTGGTCAGCACGTACGTGATCGAGTAGTACATCGCGGCGCTGTAGGCGGCCGGCGCGTTGGTGCTGTCGCCGCCCGTGACGCCGGCCATCAGGCCGAGCAGCACGAAGCCCATCTGCGCGATGGTCGAATAGGCCAGCATCCGTTTCAGGTTGGTCTGGGCGATGGCGGTCAGGTTACCCACCACCAGCGACAGCACGGCCAGGATCATCAGCATCTGCTGCCAGTCGAAGGCCAGCGGCAGCAGGCCTTCCACCAGCAGGCGGATGGTGATGGCGAACGTGGCCAGCTTCGGCGCGGCGCCCAGCAGCAGGGTGACGCTGGTCGGCGCGCCCTGGTAGACGTCCGGTACCCACATGTGGAATGGCACGGCGCCCAGCTTGAAGGCCAGGCCGGCGACGATGAAGACGACGCCGAACACGAGGATCGTCGGCGAGACGGTGCCGCTGGCGATCTTGGCGGCCATGGCCGTCAGGTCAAGGGTGCCGGTGGCGCCGTACAGCATCGACATCCCGTACAGCAGGAAGCCGGAGGCCAGCGCGCCCAGGATGAAGTACTTCATGGCCGCTTCGGTCGACATCGAATGGTCGCGGCGCAGGGCCACCAGGGCGTAGGTCGCCAGCGACATCAGTTCCAGGCCCAGGTAGATGGACAGGAAGTTGTTCGCGGCGATCATCACCATCTGGCCCAGCATCGAGAACAGGGCCAGCACGTAGAACTCGCCGCCGAGCGAACCGCCCAGCATGCCGCGTTCGTGCGTGTACTGGCGCGAGTAGACGAAGGTGACGCCGACGGTCAGGTAGGTAAACAGCTTGAGCAGGTTACCCATCGGGTCGGACACGACCATGTTGTAGAAGGTGTACGTGGTCGTGCCGGCGTTGAAGTCCGTGAAGGTGAACCAGGCGCAGCCCACCAGTGCCAGCAGCGACAGCGCATAGGTGATGCCCCGCTTCGCCTCGGACAGGAACATGTCGATCAGCAGGATGGCCGAGGTGGCGACCACCAGGAAGACCTCCGCGTAGATCGGAATCAGGTTTGTAGTAGCGTTCATGAAAACTCGGGTCCCAATCAGTGTGCAATGGCGAGCTTGCTCTGGGCGACGTGCTTGAGCAGGTCGGCCACGGAGGTCTGCATCGTGTCGGTGAACGGCGCCGGATACAGGCCCATCACCAGCACCGCGATCGCCAGGATGCCCAGCATCAGGAATTCGCGGCTGTTGATATCGGTCAGTTCGGCCACGTGGTGGTTCGCCACCTTGCCGAAGATGACGCGCTTGGCCATCCACAGCGAGTAGGCGGCGCCCAGGATCAGCGCGGTCGCGGCCAGGATGCCGGTCACGAAGTTGAACTGCACGGCGCCCAGGATGACCATGAACTCGCCGACGAAGCCGGAGGTCGCGGGCAGGCCGCAGTTGGCCATCGAGAACAGGATGAAGAAGGCGGCGAAGCGCGGCATCTTGTTCACGACACCGCCGTAGTCGGCGATCTGGCGCGAGTGGGCACGGTCGTACAGCACGCCGATGCACAGGAACATGGCGCCGGAGACGAAGCCGTGCGAGATCATCTGCATGATCGCGCCCTGGGTGCCCATGTCGTTGAACATGAAGAAGCCCAGGGTGACGAAGCCCATGTGGGCGATCGACGAATACGCCACCAGTTTCTTCATGTCCTTCTGCACCATCGCCACCAGGCCGACGTAGATGACGGCGATCAGCGACAGCACGATGACGACGGGCGCCAGGTAGTGCGACGCGTCAGGCACGATCGGCAGCGAAAAACGCAGGAAACCGTAGGCGCCCAGCTTCAGCATGATGGCGGCCAGCACGGCCGAACCGCCGGTCGGTGCTTCGACGTGGACGTCCGGCAGCCACGTGTGGACCGGGAACATCGGCACCTTGACGGCGAAGGCCATGAAGAAGGCCACGAAGATGGCGATCTGCTCCGTCATCGTCAGCGGCAGCTGGTGCCACTTCAGGATGTCCCAGCTACCCGACTTGTTGTACAGGTAGATGGCGGCCACCAGGGTCAGCAGCGAACCGAGGAAGGTGTACAGGAAGAACTTGAACGCCGCGTAGACGCGGTTGGCACCGCCCCAGACGCCGATGATGATGTACATCGGGATCAGGGTCGCTTCGAAGAAGAAGTAGAACAGCAGGCCGTCCATCGCCGTGAACACGCCGATCATCAGGCCCGACAGGATCAGGAAGGCACCCATGTACTGGGCCACGCGCTCCTGGATCACTTCCCAGGCGGAGATCACGACGATGATGGTGATGAAGGCCGTCAGCGGCACGAACCACAGCGACAGGCCGTCGATACCGAGCGAGTAGAAGATATTGAAGCGCTCGATCCACGGCGTATTCTCGACGAACTGCATGCCGTGGGCGGCATTGTCGAACTGGGTGAACAGCGGGATCGTCGGCAGCAGCGAGACGATCGAGCCGACCAGGGCCAGCACGCGCACCAGCCCGGCACGCGAGTCACGGCCGATCGCCAGGATGATCAGCCCGAACAGGACCGGCAGCCAGATCGACAGGCTCAGGTAAGGAGTGATAGTTGTTGTTGACTGCATCTTTTATCTCTTTTGCGTGTCGGTGTTAGGCATGCCAGAACGGCAGGAAATACACCAGGAAGCCCAGGATGCCGATGATCATCACGAATGCGTAGTGATAGATGTAACCGGTCTGGCCCAGGCGTGCCAGCGACGAGAACCAGCCCACCAGCTTGGCGCTGCCATTGACCAGGAAGCCATCGATGATGGCCCGGTCGCCGACCCGCCACAGGCCGTTGCCCAGCACGCGGGCGCCCTTGGCGAACACGGCCTGGTTGAACGCGTCCATGTAGTACTTATTGTCCAGCAAGGTGTGCAGGAACTTGAACTTGTTGTAGAACCAGGCTGGAACGCGCGGATTGACCATGTAGCAGTAGTACGCCGACACGACGCCTGCCAGGGCCAGCCAGAACGGTGCCGTCATCAGGCCGTGGATCGCCATCGCCAGCGGGCCATGGAATTCCTCGTGCAGCTCGCGCATCGCATGGTGGTTCTCGCCGACGGTGATGACACCATCGAAGAAGGAGCCGTGCAGCATCGGCGTGATGGCCAGGAAGCCGATGATCACCGAAGGAATCGCCAGCATCACCAGCGGGAACCAGACCACGAACGGCGACTCGTGCGGTTTCTCGCCCGGGGCCAGGCCGTGGTGGCCGTGATCGTCCTCTTCCTCTTCATGGTGCGCGTCCGAATCGTGCAGCGCGTGCGGGTCGCCATGGGCGGCCTTGGCCGGCGCGTGGCTGTCGTGAGCGTGCGCATCGTGATGGTCGTGCGCGTGGGCCTGGCCGAAGCGCTCCTTGCCGTGGAAGACGAGGAAGTACATGCGGAACGAGTAGAACGCGGTGACGAACACGCCCGCCAGCACGGCGAAGTTGGCGAAGCCGGCACCGGCGATATGGGTCGCGTGCACTGCCTCGATGATCGAGTCCTTCGAGTAGAAGCCGGAGAACAGCGGCGTGCCGATCAGGGCCAGGGAGCCCAGCAGCGACGTGATCCACGTGATCGGCATGTACTTGCGCAGGCCGCCCATGTTGCGGATGTCCTGGTCGTGGTGCATGCCGATGATGACCGAGCCCGCGCCGAGGAACAGCAGCGCCTTGAAGAACGCGTGCGTCATCAGGTGGAACACGGCGACCGAGTAGGCCGACGAACCCAGTGCCACCGTCATGTAGCCCAGCTGCGACAAGGTGGAGTACGCGACGACGCGCTTGATGTCGTTCTGGATGATGCCCAGGAAGCCCATGAACAGCGCGGTGATCGAGCCGATGACGAGCACGAAGGACAGTGCCGTGTCGGACAGTTCGAACAGCGGCGACATGCGCGAGACCATGAAGATGCCGGCGGTGACCATCGTCGCCGCGTGGATCAGTGCGGAGATCGGGGTCGGGCCTTCCATCGAGTCGGGCAGCCACACGTGCAGCGGGAACTGGGCCGATTTACCCATCGCGCCGATGAACAGGCAGATACAGGCGACGGTGATGATCATCCAGTCGGTGCCCGGCAGGGTCGCGGTGGTCAGCAGTTCCTTCTTCGCGAACACGGCCTGGTAGTCCATCGAGCCGGTGTAGGCCAGCAGCAGGCCGATACCGAGAATGAAGCCGAAGTCGCCCACGCGATTGACCAGGAAGGCCTTCATGTTGGCGAAGATGGCGGTCGGGCGCTTGTACCAGAAGCCGATCAGGAGGTACGACACCAGGCCGACCGCTTCCCAGCCGAAGAACAGCTGCAGGAAGTTATTCGACATCACCAGCATCAGCATCGAGAAGGTGAACAGGGAAATATAGGAGAAGAAGCGGTTGTAACCTTCATCCTCAGCCATATATCCAATGGTGTAGATGTGCACCATCAGCGACACGAAGGTCACGACGCACATCATCATCGCCGTCAGCGAGTCGATCTGGAAGCCGACCACCAGGTCGACTCCGGCCACCGTCATCCAGCGGTACACGGTGTCGTTGTAGGTGTGGCCGTCCATCACCTGCATCAGGGTCTGGAACGAAATCAGGAAGGCGACCAGCACGCCCAGGATGGTGGCCACTGTCGATACCTTGCGGCCGGCCACGTTACCGAAGAACTTCGTGCCGAACAGGCCCGCGATCGCGGAACCTGCCAGCGGCGCAAGCGGAACGGCAAGAAGAAGGTTAGGGTTAAGCCCCGTCATGATGAACCTTGTCTGTTTATTATTCGAGGGTTAATAACTAGCCTTTGAGGCTGTCGAGGTCTTCAACGTTGATGGTGTCCAGGTTACGGAACATCACCACCAGGATGGCCAGGCCGATCGCCGATTCGGCGGCCGCCACGGTCAGGATGAAGAAGACGAAGATCTGCCCGGCCGCATCGCCCAGATAATGGGAGAACGCGATGAAGTTCATGTTCACTGCCAGCAGCATCAGTTCGATGGCCATCAGCAGCACGATGACGTTCTTGCGGTTCAGGAAAATACCCACGATCGAGATCGCGAACAGGATCGCGCCCAGGACCAGGTAGTGTGCCAGCGATAAAGTCATGGTGCCTCCTTCGTTGCGGCGGCTTCGGCCAGCAGTTTCGCGTCCGATTTCACCGCGTCCATCTTGACGATCTTCAGGCGGTCGTTGCGCTTGACGCGCACGGCCTCGCCCGGATCGAAGTACTTGATGTCCTTGCGCTTGCGCAGGGTCAGCGCGACGGCGGCGACGATGGCCAGCAGCAGGATCACGGCGGCGATCTCGAACGCATAGATGTACTGCGTGTAAATGAGCTTGCCCAGTTCCTTGGTGTTGCCGATGGTGCCGGCGGCTTCGGGCGCCTGGGGACCGGCCACGCCGTAGGTGCGCCACAGCACGGAGGCCATTTCCAGCACGATGATGCCGCCGATGATGGAAGCGACCGGCAGGTAGTTCCAGAAGCCGGCACGCAGCTTCTCCTGGTCGATATCGATCATCATCACGACAAACAGGAACAGCACCATGACGGCGCCGACGTACACCAGCACCAGCACGATGGCCAGGAACTCGGCTTTCAGCAGCATCCAGATGCCGCCCGCCTGGAAGAAGGCCAGCACCAGGAACAGCGCCGCCGTCACGGGGTTGCGTGCCGTGATCACGCGTGCAGCGGCCACCACCATGATGGTCGAGAACACGTAAAACAATACGGTTATAAAGTCCATAAACAATCCTGATCAGTTTCGGGGGCGATCAGCGGTACGCCGCGTCGGCCGCGCGGGCGGCAGCAATGTCGCCCTCGTAGCGGTCGCCGACGGCCAGCAGCATCTCTTTGGTGTAATACAGATCGCCGCGTTTCTCGCCGTGGTATTCCAGCACGTGCGTCTCGACGATCGAGTCGACCGGGCAGGATTCCTCGCAGAAGCCGCAGAAGATGCACTTGGTCAGGTCGATGTCGTAGCGCGTGGTACGGCGGGTGCCGTCGTCACGCTGCTCCGATTCGATCGTGATGGCCATGGCCGGGCACACCGCTTCGCACAGCTTGCAGGCGATGCAGCGTTCTTCGCCGTTCGGATAGCGGCGCAGCGCGTGCAGGCCGCGGAAGCGGGGCGACATCGGCGTCTTCTCTTCCGGGTATTGCACGGTGATCTTGCGCGAGAACATATACTTGCCCGTCAGCGCCATACCCTTGAACAGTTCGGACAGCAGCAGGCTGCCGAAAAAGTCTTTTACTCGTTCCATTTTGCGCTTCCCTTACTTCCAAATGTTCCAGGACGTCTGCATCCAGGCGGCGACTACGACCAGCCAGAACAGCGTCAACGGAATGAATACCTTCCAACCCAGACGCATGATCTGGTCGTAACGGTAACGCGGGAAGGTACCACGCACCCAGATGAAGACCGAGACGATGAAGAAGGACTTCACGAACAGCCAGAAGAAGCCGCCGAAGCCGCCCCAGAATTCGAGGAACTTGAACGGTGCCTGCCAGCCACCCAGGAACATGATCGAGGCCAGCGTACCGATCAGGATCATGTTGGCGTATTCGGCCAGCATGAACATCGCGTACGACATGCCCGAATACTCGACCATGTGACCGGCGACGATCTCGGACTCGCCTTCGACGACGTCGAACGGGTGGCGGTTGGTCTCGGCCAGGCCGGAGACCAGGTAGATGACGAACAGCGGCAGCAGCGGCAGCCAGTTCCACGACATGAAGGAGATGCCCATGTCGGCGAAGTAGCCGCGGCCCTGGCCGTTGACGATGTCGATGAAGTTCAGCGAACCGGACACCATCAGCACGACCACCAGCGCGAAGCCCATCGGGATCTCATACGAAATCATCTGGGCCGATGCGCGCATGGCGCCCATGAACGAGTACTTCGAGTTGGACGACCAGCCGGCGATGATGATGCCGTAGACTTCCATCGACGTGATCGCCAGCAGCAGCAGCAGGCCGGCGTTGACGTTGGCCAGCACCGCTTCCGGGCCGAAGGGAACCACCGACCAGGCGGCCAGCGCCGGCATGATGGTCATCACGGGACCGATCACGAACAGGCTTTTCACGGCCTTGGTCGGGATGACGATTTCCTTGAACAGCAGTTTCAGCGCGTCGGCGATGGGCTGCAAGAGGCCCATCGGACCGACCCGGTTCGGGCCGATACGGATCTGGATCCAGCCGATCAGCTTGCGCTCCCACAGGGTGGCGTAAGCGACCAGGCCCATCAGCGGCAGCAGCACGCACAGCAGCTTGATCATGGTCCAGGCAAACGGCCACACGGGGCCGAGCAGCTCGGCGCCGTTGGTGTTGATGGTGTTGACGAATTCCAGCGCCATTATTTGCCCTCCCCTGCTTTGGCAACCGAGATCGGGCCGAACATGTCGCCCAGGGTTGCCGTCGATGCGTGGGCTGCGGGTACGCGCACCACGTTGGCCGGCAGCGCCGCGTCGACACGGGCCGCCAGGATCGCGGAACCGGCGCCTTGCAGCACCTGCACCATGTCGCCGTTCTTGACGCCGATCTGCTCGGCCAGGGCCGCGGAGATGTGCGCCATCGGCGGCGCCGCGTCAGGCGTGGCCTGCAGCGGTGCCGAACGGCGCACCAGCGCGTCGGCGAAGTAGATCGGCACGTCGGTCACGCGTTCGAGCTTGTCGCCGGCGCCGAAGGTGGCGGCGGTGGCGGCCAGTTTCGTCTTGTTCGACAGCTTGGACGACAGGTCGGCCACGCCGGCACCCAGTACTTCGTCGCGGATGCTTTCCGAGGTTTCGTAGTCGAAGCCCGGCAGGCCGAGGATGTTACCCAGCACGCGCAAGACCTTCCAGGCCGGACGCGCTTCGCCCAGCGGCTTGACGCTACCGTTGAAGCTCTGTGCACGGCCTTCGCAGTTGACGAACGTGCCCGAGGTTTCGGCGAACGGCGCGATCGGCAGCAGCACGTCGGCGTATTCGGCGCCGTGCTTGAAGGCCGACATGACGACGACCATCTCGGCGCCCTTCAGCGCGGCCACGGCGGCCTGCGGGTTGGCCGCATCCAGTTCCGGTTCGGCGCCCAGCAGCACGTAGGCTTTCTTCGGCGCGGAGAAGGCAGCAGCTGCCTTCGGTGCGACGGCGCCGACCAGGTAGCCGCCAACCGTATTGGCCGCTTCGGTCAGCACGCCCAGCGTGGCACCCGTGGCGGTGGCGATCCATTGCGCGGCGGCGTGGATCTGCGATGCCTGCGGGTGGTGCACGGCGGCGTTGCCCAGGAAGATAGCCTGGTTGCGCGTTTCCGCGTCACCCGACAGCAGGCCGGCGGCAACGGCCTTGGCCGCGTCGTTCGCTTCCACGTCACCGAAGCCTGCCGGTGCCGGCTCGCCCTTCGCTTGCGCGACGGCGGCGACAATACCGGACAGCACGGCCAGCCAGTCCGACGGCGCGGCCACGATGCGGCGGCTCACGTTGATCAGGCTGTCGTCACCGGTGGCACCCACCAGCGCGATCTTGGCGCCGTTCTTGGCGGCAGCGCGCAGGCGCGTGGCCAAGAGCGGATGGTCCTTGCGCAGGAACGAGCCGATCACCAGCGCGCCGTGCAGGTTGCTCACCTGCGCGACGGGCATGCCCAGCCATGGCATCACTTCGCCGTCCAGCGCGAAGTCGGTCTGGCGCAGGCGGAAGTCCACGTTCTCGGAACCGACGCCGTGCACCAGCTTCTTCAGCAGGGCCAGCTCTTCGACCGTCGAATGGGCGGTGCCGTAGGCGGCGATCGCGTCGGCGCCGTGTTCATGCTTGATGTTCTTCAGGCCGTGGGCCACGTATTCCAGCGCCGTCTGCCAGTCGACCTCTTTCCAGGCGCCGCCCTGCTTCAACATCGGCTGCGTCAGGCGTTCGGCGCTGTCCAGGGCTTCGTACGAGAAGCGGTCCTTGTCGGAAATCCAGCACTCGTTGATGGCTTCGTTTTCCAGCGGCAGCACGCGCTTGACCTTGCCCTGCTTGACCTGAACGATCAGGTTGGCACCCAGGCCGTCGTGCGGCGACACGGACTTGCGGCGCGACAGCTCCCACGTCCGGGCGCTGTAGCGGAACGGCTTCGACGTCAGCGCGCCCACGGGGCACAGGTCGATCATATTGCCCGACATTTCCGAGCTGACCGCTTCGCCGACGAAGGTGGTGATCTCCGCGTGTTCGCCGCGGCCCAGCATGCCCAGTTCCATCACGCCGGCCACTTCCTGGCCGAAACGCACGCAACGGGTGCAGTGGATGCAGCGGCTCATTTCCTTCATGGACACGAGCGGGCCGGCATCCTTGGGCACGACGACGCGCTTGTCTTCCTCGTAGCGCGAGCTGTTCTTGCCGTAGCCGACCGCCAGATCCTGCAGTTGGCACTCGCCACCCTGGTCGCAGATGGGGCAATCCAGCGGGTGGTTAATGAGCAGGAATTCCATGACGCTCTTCTGCGCCTGGACTGCCTTCTCGCTGTGCGAACGCACGATCATGCCCGCCGACACCGGCGTGGCGCAGGCTGGCAAGGGCTTCGGCGCCTTTTCCACTTCAACCAGGCACATCCGGCAGTTCGCCGCGATCGACAATTTCTTGTGATAGCAGAAGTGCGGGATATACGTCCCCAGTTTGTTGGCAGCGTCCATCACCATGGAACCCGGTGGGACTTCTACCTTCTTGCCGTCAATTTCGATTTCAACCATGATGATCACTTAGAAAGCCGAGACAGGCACCAGGCAGTGCTTGTGCTCGACGTGATATTCGAATTCTTCGCGGAATTGCTTGATGAACGCGCGGACCGGCATCGCCGCCGCATCGCCCAGTGCGCAAATGGTGCGGCCCTGGATGTTGTCCGCGATCGAGTTCAGCATGTCCAGGTCGGTCTGGCGACCCTGGCCGTTCTCGATGCGGTGGATCATCCGGTACATCCAGCCCGTGCCTTCACGGCACGGCGTGCACTGGCCGCACGATTCCTCGTAGTAGAAGTAGGACAGGCGCTCGAGCGCCTTGACCATGCAGCGCGTCTCGTCCATGACGATGACGGCGCCCGAGCCCAGCATCGAGCCGGCCTTGGCGATCGAATCGTAGTCCAGGTCGGTCTGCATCATGATCTCGCCACGCACCACCGGTGCCGACGAACCGCCGGGAATGACGGCCTTGATCTTTTTGCCGCCGCGCATGCCACCGGCCAGTTCCATCAGCTTGGCGAACGGGGTGCCCAGCGGCACCTCGTAGTTGCCCGGACGCTCGACGTCGCCGGAGATCGAGAAGATCTTCGTGCCGCCGTTGTTCGGCTTGCCCAGGCCCAGGTAGTTCTCGGCGCCGATGTTCAGGATGAACGGCACGGCCGCGAAGGTTTCCGTGTTGTTGATCGTGGTCGGCTTGCCGTACAGCCCGAAGGACGCAGGGAAAGGCGGCTTGAAGCGCGGCTGGCCTTTCTTGCCTTCCAGCGACTCCAGCAGCGCCGTTTCCTCGCCGCAGATGTAGGCGCCGTAGCCGTGGTGGGCGTGCAGCTGGAACGAGAACTCGCTGCCCATGATCTTGTCACCCAGGAAGCCGGCGGCACGCGCCTCTTCCAGCGCTTCCTCGAAGCGCAGGTAGTCCTGGAAGATCTCGCCGTGGATGTAGTTGTAGCCCACGGTGATGCCCATCGCATACGCGCCGATGGCCATGCCTTCGATCAGCGAGTGCGGGTTGTAGCGGATGATGTCGCGGTCCTTGAACGTGCCCGGCTCGCCTTCATCCGTGTTGCAGACGAGGTATTTCTGGCCCGGGAACTGGCGCGGCATGAAGCTCCACTTCAGGCCCGTGGGGAAACCGGCGCCGCCGCGGCCGCGCAGGCCCGACGTCTTCAGGTCGGCGATGATGGCTTCCGGTGTGATCTTCTCTTCCAGGATCTTGCGCAGCGCGGAGTAGCCACCGCGCTTGACGTAGTCTTCCAGGTGCCAGTTTTCGCCGTTCAGATCCTTCAGGATCAGCGGATTGATGTGACGGTCGTGCAGGGAAGTCATTTCTTCAGTTCCTCCACGAGGGCGTCGATCTTGTCGTTGTTCATGAAACTGCACATGCGGTGGTTATTCACCAGCATCACGGGTGCGTCGCCGCAGGCGCCCATGCACTCGCCTTCCATCAAGGTGAACGCGCCGTCGTCGGTGGTGCCGCGGTAGTCGATGCCCAGCTTGTGCTTCAGGTGCTCGCCGGCCTTCACGCCGCCCGACAGGGCGCATGGCAGGTTGGTGCACACGGTGATCTTGTGCTTGCCGACGGGCTTCAGGTTGTACATGTTGTAGAAGGTGGCCACTTCCTGCACGGCGATGGCCGGCATGCCGATGTAGTCGGCCAGTTCCTTCATGGTTTCCGGCGAGACCCAACCCAGTTCCACCTGGGCGTGGGCCAGCGCGGCCATCACGGCCGACTGGCGCTGGTCGGCCGGGTACTTGGCCAACTCACGGTCGATTTTTTTATAACACTGCTCAGATAACATAATTCTTTCCGCCTCTTTATCGGTCGATACTGCCGAAAACGATGTCTTGCGTGCCGATGATGGTCACGGCGTCGGCAATCATGTGGCCGCGCGCCATTTCATCCAGGCTTTGCAGGTGGGCATAGTCCGGGGCACGAATCTTCAGGCGGTAGGGCTTGTTGGCACCGTCGGAGACGATATAGATGCCGAATTCGCCTTTCGGGTGTTCCACGGCGGCATACGCTTCGCCCGGTGGCACGTGGAAGCCTTCCTGGAACAGCTTGAAGTGGTGAATCAGCGATTCCATGTTGGACTTCATGTCCACGCGCGACGGCGGCGCGATCTTGCGGTTGTCCGTGATGACGGGACCGGGATTGTTGCGCAGCCACTCGATGCACTGCTTGATGATGCGGTTCGACTGGCGCAGTTCTTCCACGCGCACCAGGTAGCGGTCGTAGCAGTCACCGTTGGTGCCGATCGGCACGTCGAAATCCATCAGGTCGTAGACTTCGTACGGCTGCTTCTTGCGCAGGTCCCACTGCACGCCCGAGCCGCGCAGCATGGCGCCCGTGAAGCCCATTGCCAGCGCGTCTTCCGGCGACACGACGCCGATGCCGACGGTACGCTGTTTCCAGATACGGTTGTCGGTCAGCAGCGTCTCGTATTCGTCGACGTAGGTCGGGAAACGGTTCGTGAACGCTTCCAGGAAGTCCAGCAGGGAGCCCTGGCGGTCTTCGTTGAGCTTGTTGATTTCCTTCTTGCTGCGGATCGTCGATTCGCGGTGCTGCGGCATCGCGTCCGGCAGGTCGCGGTACACACCGCCCGGGCGGTAGTAGGCCGCGTGCATGCGCGCGCCCGACACGGCTTCGTAGCAGTCGAACAGGTCTTCGCGATCGCGGAAGCAGTACAGGAACGGACCCATCGCACCGACGTCGAGCGCGTGCGCGCCCAGCCACATCAGGTGGTTCAGGATACGGGTGATCTCGTCGAACATGACGCGGATGTACTGGGCGCGCAGCGGTACTTCCAGGCCCAGCAGCTTTTCGATGGCCATCACGTAGCCGTGCTCGTTGCACATCATCGACACGTAGTCGAGACGGTCCATGTACGGCACGTTCTGCAGGTAGGTCTTCTGCTCGGCCAGCTTCTCGGTGGCGCGGTGCAGCAGGCCGATATGGGGGTCGGCACGCTGGATCACCTCGCCGTCCAGCTCCAGCACCAGGCGCAGCACGCCGTGCGCGGCCGGGTGCTGCGGACCAAAGTTCAGGGTGTAATTCTTAATCTCAGCCATTATTTCATCCCGTATTTTTCTTCACGGATCACACGCGGCACGTTTTCACGCGGCTCGATCGTTACCGGCTGGTACATCACGCGCTTCTGCTCGGCGTCGTAACGCATTTCCGTGTAACCGGACACCGGGAAGTCCTTGCGGAATGGATGACCGATGAAACCGTAGTCGGTCAGGATGCGGCGCAGGTCGCTGTGACCTTCGAACAGGATGCCCAGCAGGTCGAACGCCTCGCGCTCGTACCAGTTTGCAGCACGCCAGATATCGGTGACGCTCTGCACGATCGGCATGTCGTCGTCCGGGCAGAACACGCGCACGCGTACGCGCCAGTTGTGCTTCACCGACAGCAGGTGCGTGACGGCCGCGAAGCGCGGGCCTTCCCACGTGCCTTCGCCGTAGGTGGAATAGTCGACGCCGCACAGGTCGATCAAGGTGTCGAACCCGAGTGCGGCGTTGTCGCGCAGCGTCTGCATGACGGCGTGATAGTCGTTGGCCTTGACGACGAGGGTGATTTCACCCAGCGCGGTCGTCGTGGCGACGCGCTCCCCCAGGACGCCGGCCAGGGCGCCCTGCAATGCTTCCAGATGTGTTGTCATATTTTTGCGCGCCCCGTTTAACGTGCGATCGTGTTGGTGCGCTTGATCTTGTTTTGCAGCTGCAGGATGCCGTACAGCAGTGCCTCGGCGGTCGGCGGGCAGCCCGGCACGTAGATGTCGACGGGTACGATGCGGTCGCAACCGCGCACCACCGAATACGAGTAGTGATAGTAGCCGCCGCCATTGGCGCAGGTGCCCATGGAGATGACCCAGCGCGGCTCGGACATCTGGTCGTACACCTTGCGCAGTGCCGGTGCCATCTTGTTGCACAGCGTACCGGCAACGATCATCACGTCGGACTGGCGCGGCGATGGGCGGAACACGACGCCGAAGCGGTCCATGTCATAACGGGCAGCGCCCACGTGCATCATTTCGACCGCACAGCAGGCCAGACCGAACGTCATCGGGAACATCGACCCGGTACGCGCCCAGTTGATCAGCTTGTCGGCCGAGGTGGTGATGAAACCTTCGTTTAATACGCCTTCAATAGCCATGGCTTATTCCCAATCAAGGGCACCTTTCTTCCAGATATACCAAAAACCGACAACGAATTCGGCGATGAACACCATCATCGTCACGAAGCCCTGCCAGCCCAGTTCGCGCATGGATACGCCCCACGGGAAGAAGAATGCAGTTTCCAGGTCGAACAAAATAAACAGGATCGCGACGAGGTAGTAACGCACGTCGAACTTCATGCGTGCGTCTTCGAAGGCTTCGAAGCCGCACTCGTAAGGGGAGAGTTTCGCCGCATCGGGCTTGTGCGGGCCAAGCAGACGGCCAAGCACCTGGGGCACTACGCCGACACCGAGGCCGACGAGCAGGAACAGAAGTACGGGGAAGTAATTTTCGAGGTTCACGGTAGGATCACAGCTGTTGTTGAACGATCGTCAGGACAGTGCTGCACCTGACGGCACAGCCAACGCTCGACCCCAATCAAACGCTGAGACCAGGATCAAACGACACATCCTCGTAAAAAAACCAGCTGCAGGCATGAGGGCAACTCAGGCGCCTTGTGCTGGCTTCTCAAATCTATGGTGCCGACGACGAGACTCGAACTCGTACAGCTTGCGCCACTACCCCCTCAAGATAGCGTGTCTACCAATTTCACCACGTCGGCATTAAGGCCGCTATTCTACTCGTCTTTACGCATTTTGTTAATCACGTTTGCGTGAAATCAAGAAGAAAAGCGGAAGAAACTCAATACTTATTAGTTTTACTTCGGAATCGTGTTCGCTGGCGCGCCATTGGCCGGCGCAGGCGTCGTCGCCGGAGCCGTTGGCGTCGCTGCAGGCGCGGCCGGTGCCGGGGCATTCGCTGCGGGAATCGCGGCCGAACCGGTGACCGGTGCCGTGATGTTCGACAGCACGCCGCCGGTGCCGGCGCTGCGCTGCGTCGCCAGGGCCGAGATGCCCAGGGTGGCGGCAAAGAACACGGTGGCGGCCACGGCCGTCATCTTCGACATGAAGTTCGACGAGCCGGTGGCGCCGAACAGGCTGCCGGATGCGCCGGAACCGAAGGCGGCGCCCATGTCGGCGCCTTTGCCGTGCTGCAGCAGCACGAGACCGATGATGGCCAGTGCCGACAGGACCTGAACTACGACGACCAGATTGAACAAGGTGTTCATGCTATTCCAATTCTCAGTTGATGCTTGGTTGATACCCGGGCTTTTGGCCTGGTTAAGCTTGGTTAAGTGACTCTTTACTCGGCCGCGTGCACGATGGCCAGGAAATCGGCCACCTTCAGCGCGGCACCACCGATCAGGCCGCCATCGATATCGGCCTGCGCCAGCAGCTCGCGTGCATTCTCCGGCTTCATGCTGCCGCCGTACAGGATCTGCAGGTTCGCCGCCGCCACCGGATTGCGTTCGGCGACGAGCTTGCGCAGCATCGCGTGCACTTCCTGGGCCATGGCCGGCGTGGCCGTCTTGCCCGTGCCGATGGCCCACACGGGCTCGTACGCCAGCACGATCTTTTCCACCGCCGCCGCTTCCAGCACGTCGAGGACGGCTTGAAGTTGCGCGCATACAACAATATTGGTCCGACCCGCTTCCCGTTCGGCCAAGGTTTCGCCCACGCAGACGACCGGCGTCAGGCCGGCATTGTGCGCCGCCAGCACCTTCTGCGCCACGACTTCATTAGTTTCGTGATGGTAGGCGCGCCGCTCGGAGTGGCCGCACAGCACATAACGGCAGCCGAATTCCTGCAGCATCGATGCCGCCACCTCGCCCGTGTAGGCGCCGGCGGCATAGGCGGACACGTCCTGCGCCCCCCAGGCCACGGGCGACCCCGTCAGCTCGGACTGGCATTGTGCCAGATATGGCGCCGGGGCGCAGACGCCGCAATCGGCATTCTTCGCGGCGTAGCCGGCCACGATGCCGCGTAATAATACCGAATTCGCGGCAAGGCTGCCGTTCATTTTCCAGTTGCCGATGACCAGTTTGCGACGCATATTACTCCGGGCGGGTTGATAAAACGTTAAACCCGCAATTGTAACGTGGGCGGCAAAGCCGGGTCAAACAGGCAACGTCGGCGGGCCGCCGTGTTGGGCATCGCTCAGGGCTTGATCACCTGCAGCATGATCTTGCCGACGTGGGTCGACGCCTCCATCAGCGCGTGCGCGTCGGCCGCCTGCTCCAGTGGGAAGCTCTCGTAGATGACGGGCTTGATGCGCCCTTCCCCGAACAGCGGCCACACTTTTTCCTGCAGCTGGCGGGCGATCGCCCCCTTGAAGGCGACCGAACGCGGCCGCAAGGTCGAACCGGTGACGGTCAGGCGCCGGCGCAGCACCTGGCCCATGTCCAGGGTGCCCTTGGCGCCGCCCAGCAGCGCGATGATGGCGATGCGGCCGTCGTCGGCCAGGCAGTTGATCTCCCGTTCCAGGTAGTCGCCGCCGACCATGTCGAGGATGACGTCGACGCCGTTGTCGCCCGTCAGCTGCTTGACGACGGCGGCGAAGTCCTCGTGGCGGTAGTTGATGCCCCGCTCCGCGCCCAGCTGCTCGCAGGCGCGCGCCTTGTCCTCGCTGCCGGCAGTGGCGAACACGCGGTTGCCCATTGCATTGGCCAGCTGGATCGCCGTTACGCCGATGCCGGACGTGCCGCCCTGCACCAGCAGCGACTCACCCGCCCCCAGCCGCGCGCGGTCGAACACATTGCTCCACACGGTAAAGTAGTTTTCCGGCAGCGACGCCGCCTCCAGCGGCGACAAGCCCTGCGGCACGGGCAGGCACTGCGCGATGGGCGCCGTCACGAACTCGGCATAGCCACCGCCCTGCACCAGCGCGCATACCATGTCGCCCGCCTTGAAGGGCGAATTGGCCAGGTCGCCATCGAGGATCTCGCCCGCCACTTCCAGCCCCGGCAGATCGGACGCCCCCGGCGGCGGCGCATAGTTGCCCATCCGCTGGAACACGTCGGGCCGGTTGATGCCGGCCGCATGCACCCGGATACGCACCTCGCCCGCCTTCGGTTCCGGCATGGGGCGCTGGCACAGCCGCAAGACTTCCGGTCCACCCGGCTTGGTGATCTCGATCGCGCGCATGGTTGTCCTTTCGTTAAAGGATTGATTCTAGCGCAGGGTGGGATTTCGCGCGGGCGCGCGGGCGGCGGGCAACTACGCGCCGTGGAAGTTTTTCATGGAGGCGAGCAACGTCGTGCCGCACGTCCTAGCACTAGCACTCACCGGCTATCCACGCAGCAACGACAGCTTGCTCGCCTGACGAGGGGCGATTCCGATTTGCTCGTTTGGCCGACCATGTTGACTTGTCCTCAGGCCCGGTCGCCCCCGTTCCGTGAGCAAAGCGTGATTTTCGCTAACGCGCCCGAGGGGAGCCGTTTTCAGCAGCTGCCGACGGCACCTGCTCAACGCGTACCGCCGCGAGCGCCTTGATCCAGACTCGGTCATCTCGCAGATGCGGAATCGCCCGATTTAACGCCTTCAATAAGGCTGGCTGTGATTTTGCCACCAGAATATGTCGCGAAAAGCAGTTCAACGGGACCGGAGCGACGCTAAGCCTCTTAGCCCATTCCGAGTTCAGCCGGAAGTAATTGAATATAGCAGTCGGCACAACAGAAAAATCGGCTCGGCCGAGCGCCACCTTTTGCATTCCACTAGCCTCATCCTGACTATCTTCGCGCCTTAATTTTTGGACAGACACAAGCGAGTCTATAAATTCGTATCTATACCCAAATACGCCTGCAAACTTCTTACCCTGGATATTTTCCCTATTGAGCGGTACCGAGGACGAAACATTGGAAACAAACAAGTTGCACTCGGAAAAAAGAGGCTCCGTCCACTGGAAGCGAGTCATCGCCGGATCACCGACAAAAGACGGTGTTACGAACAAAACCGTGTCGGAAAAATTCTTATCAGTAAAACTATAACGTTGCAATCGCGCGCGGGGAACATTTTGCAAGACCAGCCGATGTCCCACAAGATGACGATTCAGCGCATTGACGAGAGACGAGGAAAGCCCCATGTCGTTGGGCAGGTGATACGGTGGAACCTGATAGCTGTTCAAGGCAACATGAACTTCAATGCCAGTAGAGCGGGCTTGCCCGAAGAAGCTCATCAGGAGCAATAACGTCATGCAATTTAAAACTAGTCTCATGTCTGCTTTGACCATTCATCCGGAAATTCTCGCATTCAGAAAGTGCCATCCTCCACTCCCCGTTTCTCATCTCGCAATTGCCATTCCGAGCATATTGCCATTGCGGCCTCATTTTCAGGGAGCGTGAACGATCCGGGAGCACAATGAATATACTCCTTCTTCTGCATGGCGGCTTCCTTTTAGTTCACGGCGCCGGGAAACTCGACTAATACGTTCTGAAGTATCAACGTCCCAGCCATCGTCGGCAGTCTGCGGACGTGACTTGTCTGGAAATAACCGAGCAAGCTATCGGATTCGTCTCGCGTTCGCGATGATTTGGCTGGAACAGCACCTGCATTGACGCGGAATCGACGCTCCGCCCCTCGGGCAATAAGCGTCGCCGGACTACGTGCTGCATCTGATCGAATTTCCCTACCAATGCCGGATTTGCGTCAGAAGATCACGCCACAGGTAGATTGTCTTGGAATCGCCGACGCTACTTACGTCCGTAGCGTCAAGGAACGACAGGAAGCTGGCCCGGCCCAGCACTGGTGAGCGCGCTACCGGTCGGGTTGCAGCGCTGCCGCAATGCCGGCTTCTAAATCGTCAGCAGCGTCGGGATCTGCGGGCACCTTCGTTTGGCCCGAGACAGTCGCGGTGTCACTACATCGACGCGGGCGGCGAGCGCTTTGAATCCACATGTCTTCGCGTACCGCGCCTGGGGGGCAGACTAGGTGCGACGGAGGTATCGCCGGACTCCGCGTGAGGAAGTCCGGCGACGCTGGCCCTTACCCGCCCCCAGTCCGAGAACTACGCGGCAGCGCCTTCCCGGGCTTCCAGGCGGCCGACAAGGCCTGGCCTTCCTCGATCTGCTCCTCCGTCATGTGCTTGACGACGGCGGCGCGCTGTTCGGCGGCGTTGGCGTTGCCGCTGGCGGCGGCCAGGTTCCACAGCATGTAGGCGATGACGTTATCCTGCGGCATGCCGCCGATGTGATAACGGTACATCAGGCCCAGCACCTGCTGCGCCTGCGGGTGGCCCTGCTCGGCGGCCTTGCGGAACCAGGTCACGGCCTGCTTGTGGTCCTGGATCACGGCGTTGCCCGTGTAGTACATGGCACCGACGACATACTGCGCGTCGGCCTTGCCCTGCTGGGCCGCGCGGCGGTGCCAGGCCAGCGCCTGCTTGTAGTCCTGCTGCACGCCGCGGCCCATGTAGTACATCAGGCCCATCAGGTGCTGGGCGTCGGCGTTGCCGGCCCTGGCCAGCGGCAGGATTTCCTTGTACGCGACAGCGTAGTTGCGGTTGTTGTAGGCGGTGGCGCCCTCGGCGAAACCGGCCAGTGCGCTGCCCTGCAGGGTCAGCGCGATGCCGATCGCCATGATCATTCGTCCTAGTATTTTCATTTGCGAGAGTTCGTTTTCGATGTTTTTGTACTCGTCTGCCTCGGTGGGCAGTCGCTTGTTCGTTCAGCTCATTGCCTGGTCATTTCCAGCTCACCCGGCCAAGGCCGTCGACGCTGACGTTGCGGTTCAGCGGCTTGCCGTAGACGGTGACGGAGCCCATGCCGGACAGGTTCAGGTTGGCATTGGTGCGGGCGTTGACGGTGGCATTGCCCAGGCCCGACAGGTCGATATCGACCGAGTCGGCCTGGAACTGCTGGGCATTGAGTCCGCCCAGACCGCCCAGCGACGCGCGCAGCAGGCGACTGCGCCCGCCGATCGTCACGTAGCCGGCACCGTGCAGGTCCAGCTCCACGTCGTCGCTGTCGGCCACCCACACCTGCATGCTGCCCACGCCGCCCAGGTTGGCCCGCAACCTCCGGTACTCCGCCACCAGCTTCATGCTGCCGGCACCGTCCAGCGTGATCTCCAGTTCCTCGCCCTTGAAGCCCGAGATCTCCGACGAGCCCAGCCCCTCCGACACCAGTTCGCGCAGGCGCGGCAGCACCAACTCGGCGCGCAGGGACGGCCGCCCCAGGCGGGCGCCGTGGATCTCCGTGTCCAGCGCCAAGGTGTCGCCCGTCTGCACGGCCGTCACCTTGTCGACGAAGCGCTTGTCGCCGCTGATCTTCAGCGAGGGCACGTCGCCCTGCCGCACGCGCAGGTCGAGCAGGCCGTCGAGCCGGACCCGTACCACCCGCTCGTCCACCGGACGGGAGTCGCTCGCTTCCTGGGCGGCGACCCTGCCGAACAGCAGGCAGAACGTGGTGAACAGGAGCGATAGCGAGAGCAGTTTTTTCATGGGGTTCCTTATATGGTGCGTTGGCCTGCCGGGTGGCGGCAGTGCCCGATGATGGCATCTTAGCGGCGCGCCGCCGCCATGGGCGGGAAATGCGACGAACTGCAAAAAAATGCGGCCAGGCCGTCGTGCGCGCGCCATTTCACGAAACGCCGGCGCCGGCCGGAAACGGCGCGCCGTGGCCCTTCGCAGCGATTCCGGCAGCCGATTGGGCCCAGACACGGCGTGTTTAGTAAAACGGGATAAACTGCGCCGCGATTTTTCGAAACGCTTGATCATGCTATTTTTGAAATGCAATACTCGTCCCGCTGAAAGAGTGGCCCGCAGTGGCCGACCATTCCAACAAGGAGACGAAATGCATCCGACCAAGAGAAGCTTGATGAGCCTGGCCGTCGCCAGCGCATGCAGTCTGGTAGCGCTATCTGCCCATGCACAACAAGGCGGCCCCGATGCCGCCGTGACGGCGCCCGCGGCCCCTGCGGAAAGCGCGGCCGGCGCCCCCGCCACGGGCGGCGACCAGATCCCGGAAGTGAAGGTCACGGCCACACGCTATTCCACCTCGCTGCTGAAGACACCGCTGGCCGTGTCGGCCTTCAGCCAGGAACAGCTGTCGCGCAAGGGCGCCACCAGCCTGAAGGACCTGACGGGCGAGATCCCCAACGTCGTCATCCAGAGCACGGGCCTCGATTCGGCCGTGCAGATCACCATCCGCGGCATCACGTCGACCAACTTCACCGAGACGGGCGACCCCGCGGTCGGCTTCCACGTCGACGGCATGTACTCGCCCCGCCCCCAGGGCGCGCAGGCGCTGATGTTCGACGTCGAGCAGGTCGAGGTGATGCGCGGCCCCCAGGGCACGCTGTTCGGCCGTAATTCCACGGGCGGCTCCGTCAACGTCATCTCGGCCAAGCCCGACTTCGGCGGCAACTACGGCAAGGCCGAAATCGATATCGGCAACTACCGCAAGAAGCAGGTCACGCTCGTCCAGAACGTCAAGGTCAACGACCAGCTGGCGCTGCGCGGCACCTTCATGAAGGTCAAGCGCGACGGCTATGCCAACCAGATGCGCGACCTGTCGGAAGCGAACGCGCCGCAACTGGGCTGGGTCCCGGACGGCATTCCCGACGTCGACCAGCGCTTCAACAAGGTGATCGGCAAGGACAAGTTCTACACCAACCAGGACCAGTGGGCCGCGCGCCTGTCGGCCGCGTACAAGGTCAATAACGACGTGATGCTGCGCGCCGCCTACGAGCACTTCCAGGACGACGGCGCCGGCGGCGCGGCCTTCCGCGACTGCGACGCTTCGGCCGGCACGCGCTACCAGTGCGCGCCGGGCACGGGCAAGTGGGACCTGCTGGTCAACGTGCCGGGCCAGGTCGACATGCAGATCCGCACCTTGCGTACGGGCCTGTCGTGGACCATCAACCCGACCACCACCTTCGACTACACCTTCCAGGTGGCCGACCAGAAGCGCACCGAGATCACCGACGACGAGATGGGCATGCAGCACGCCGCCCCGTTCCAGATCAACGGCGCCTACCCGAACACGCCGGACGGCAACTGGGGCACGTGGCCGCTGACGGACTCCTTCCACCGCACGCTGTCGTCGCGCTACGTGTCGACCGTACACGAGGCCCAGCTGAAGCAGAACATCGGCAACCTGCAGTACGTGGCCGGCCTGTTCTGGATGCACGAACGTAACCGCATCGACTACGAGCAGACCCAGACCATCCAGAAGCCCTACGGCGACGTCGGTTCGGTGCTGTACAACCAGCCGAACCGCCAGGTCGATGCCAAGGCCGTCTTCGCCCAGGCGGACTGGAAGTTCATGCCGACGTGGACCGGTACCCTGGGCGCCCGCTACAGCAGCGACAGCAAGGAAGACAAGGGCGGCAAGGTGTACGGCGCCAACTGGAAGGGCGACCCGGCCTACTACAATGGCCTGTACAGCCAGGGCACGCCGGGCACGCCGGGCTTCCACGTCCACAACGGCACCGACCTGACCGATGCGATGGGCGGCAGCGTGGCGGCCTACCGCCTGTACGGCGCACCGACCTCGAACGACCACAAGGAAACGTGGAAGAAGGTGACGTGGCGCGTGGGCCTGCAGAAGCAGATGACGCCGAACCAGATGGCCTATGCCTCGGTGTCGACCGGCTACAAGGCCGGCGGCTTCGCCGACAAGTCCGACAGCTGCAACTACCACCTGTGTGCGGACGGTAAACCCGGTGTCGTCACCTTCATGCCCTACGGTCCCGAGCAGGTGACGAACTATGAGCTGGGCTACAAGGGCAAGTTCCTCGACAATACGCTGTCGCTGTCGGTCACCGCCTTCTTCATGAAGTACAAGGACATGCAGCTCACGGGCACCTACTTCGTCAACCAGATCATCCCGGACAACGGCCTGCCCTGCCCGACCGACCAGCCCAAGTGCGACGTGTATGAAACCTGGCGCACCATCAACGTCGGCAAGGTCGACATACCCGGCCTGGAACTGGAATGGGACTACCGGCCATGGCGCGGCGCGCGCATCGGCGGCGGCTTCGCCTACATCAACACGGACGTGCATGACTTCCGCGAGTTTTCGGACGACTACCAGTGCGACGTACGCACGGAGCTGGGCCTGCCGCCCTGCCCGGCCGCCTACACGGGCGACGACAAGTCGCTGCTGGGCCGCCGCCTGTACAACATCGACGGCAACCACCTGCCGAACACGCCGAAGTACCAGGTCAACCTAAGCTTCTCGCAGGAGTTCTCGCTGGCGAACGGCTACCGCATCACGCCGTACATCAAGGTGAACTGGCGCGACAAGGCCTATTTCGACCTGCGCAACTCGGACTTCGACGTCGTCGGGCGCTACCAGAAGGCCTATGCGATGACGGACATCTCGGCCCGCCTCGATTCGCCGAACGACAAATGGCACGCCGAGGTATACGTCCGCAATGCCGGCGACAAGCACGCAGCCCAGAACCGCGAGTCCGTCTACGGCGGCTTCATGAAGGCCTATTACGTCGAGCCGCGCATGTTCGGCTTCCGCGTCGGCGCGGAATACTGACCCACCGAGTTCTCCCTTGGACGCCGCGTTCCCGTCCGGGACGCGGCGTTTTTTTATTGCCTCGAAATGGGGACAGACCCCATTTTCAAGGCAACGTCACCGTGAATCCACATCCCCGCCCGCCGATTCCCTCGTCCAGCGTCACCTGTCCGCCCATGCGGCCCGCCGCCTCGCGCACGATGGCAAGGCCCAGTCCCGCACCGGCGGCGTCATGGCCGCTGCCGCGATGGAAGCGTTCGAAGACCAGCACGCGCTGTGCCGCCGCGATGCCGGGACCGTCGTCGACGACAGCCAGCACCAGCCCTTCCCGCCGCGACGCCAGCTCGACCCGCACCTGCCCCCCCGCCGGCACGTAGGCCAGCGCATTGCCGACCAGGTTCTGCACGATGGACTGGAAGGCATGCACGTCCAGCACCCATGTCAGCGCGTCGGGCGCCTCGAGCGACAGGTCGATATTGCGTCCGATCGCCTGCGGCGCCAGCTGGGCGAGCTCGCCCCGCAGCAGGTGCGCGGCGTCCTGCGGGCCCGGCGCAGGCACGCGGCGGTTATCGATCTGGGCCAGTGTCAGCAACTGCAGCACCAGATGCGAGGCGCGCGCGATCGCCCCGTCCATGCGCCGCCCCACCTCTTCCCGCGCGGCGGGATCGGCTGCCATCACCAGCACGTGGGCCTGCGCCGAGATCACCGCGAGCGGCGTGCGCAGTTCGTGCGCGGCATCCTGCACGAAGCCCTGCTCGCGTGCCAGCCTGCCGCGCAGCTGGGCAAGCAGGTGGTCCAGAGCCGCCGTCAGCGGCCGCAGTTCCGCATATCCCGGGTCGAGGCCGAGCGGCGCAAGATCGTCGGTTCCCCTGGCGGCGATAAGGGCCGACAGCTTGCGCAATGGCCGCAGGCCACGCGCCACGGCGAACCAGATCGGCAGCAGAACCAGGGGGAAGGCGATCAGCATGTCCACCGTCAGCCCGCCCACCATGGCGCGGATCACCCATGCCGGATGCAGTTCAGGCAGCGCCACCAGCAGCAGCCACTGCGCCGACCGGCCCTGGTAGAGGCGGTATCGCCGGCCTTCGACGACGGCGTCGCCGATGGTGTCTGGCCCCGCCTCCAGGCGTGCGTTGCCGCCCTCGGGGGAGAAGAACAGGCGGTTGCCGCGCCGGTCGTGCAGCTCCATCAGCACGACGCCGGGCACCCCGTTGCTGCGGTAGGAATTGTTGATCATCGTGGCGGTGGCGGCGACGACGGCGCGGGCCTCGCCCGCATCGCCGACGGGCGCGATCGAGGCCAGCACGCTGTCGCCCAGCCCTCGCAGGTTGCGGTCGATGGTGGCGCGGTCCGTCGCCTGCTGAAACTGCCGGGCCATCAGGACCAGCCAGACCAGGGCGAACGCGACCAGTAGCGCCAGCAGGACCCGCCTGACCAGGGTCGGACGCAACAGGTGGCTGAAGGTCTGCAACAGGTGGCTGAACGGCCGCTTCATGCGACGAACAGGTAGCCGATGCCGCGCACGGTTCGAATGCGTTCGGCACCGATCTTGCGGCGCAGGTTCGACACATGCACTTCGATGGCGCCGAAATCGAGCGCATCGCCCAGCGGTTCGAGCCGCTGGGCCAGCACGCCCTTGGCGACCACCATGCCCGGTTCGCGCGCCAGCTCCAGCAGCAGGTGGAACTCGCGCGGCGACAGCTCCAGCGGCACGCCATCCTGTCGCGCCACGTAGGCGCGCGGCTCGATCTGCAGGGCGCCCAGGGTCCACACCTCGCTGGCCTGTCGCGCATAGCGACGCAGCACGGCGCGCATCCGCGAGATCAACTCCGCCGTCGCAAAGGGCTTGACGAGAAAGTCGTCGGCCCCGCCGTCGAGGCCGGACAGCCGGTCGGCCAGCGCCGAGCGGGCGGTAATGATGATGATGGGGACGGTGGCCCCCGCGCGGCGCCACCGTGCCAGCAGGTCCAGGCCGGAGCCGTCGGGCAGGGACAGGTCCAGCAGCACGCAGTCGTATTCGGCTTCGTCGAACGGCAGCGACACGTCCGCGGCGCGGCGCAGCCACGCGCTGCTGATGCCCTCGACCTGCAAGGCACGCTGCAGCGCGAAGCCCAGATCGAGGTCGTCTTCAATGATCAGGATATGCATGCGTCGAGTATAGCAACGGCAAGCTTAAGCTTTGCCAAAGCTTCGCCACGCTAGTGTGGCGAATTACAAGTTCGTTGAATTAATAAATTTGACGAAATCGCTTCAAGGCAAGGCGGAAATGCACGGTAAGGCCGGGGCCTTTCCGTGCATTTTCAAGGCAGTATTGGGGCGATTCTCGTCGGATTTATTCAATGAATCTTTAATTCACCACACTGGACTCGCTTCGCTGCAACGGTGCGGCGGCGAACATGAAAGGGGATGCGATGAGGTGGTTTCGACTGGGGCCCGCAGGGCTGGCGGTCATGCTGGCGGGTACCGCGGCGGCCGGTGCGCAGGATGCCGCCGATCCCGCCATGCCAGTGGTGCGAGTGGACGGAATAGGCGATCCGGACCGGCAGTCGTACCGGCGCATGGTCAAGGGCATGGACGCCTTCGACAAGTACCGCGCGCTGGCGCCGGATGCGCAGCTGCGCTATCGGCTGGTGCCGCGCCTTGCCGGCGTCCAGGCGGCCGGCACCACGGTGCGTATCGAGAGCGACAAGACGACCGTTCCCGTGCCGCTGGCGGAGGACCTGACGTTCACGCTGCCACGCGACGCCGCAGCGTGGGACGACCGGGCCGATGTCGTGACCAACCGCCCGGCACGCAGCTTCGCGTGGGCGCCGGACGTGCGCAGTCCCGGCGTACCGCCCAACGCACGACGGCTGGGCGACCTGCGGCTCGAATGCGAAATCGACCGCGCCGCCACGCTGCTGGTCGGCTACAAGCCGCCCCTGTACCACGTGATCGACGCGGCCGTCGACGTCTGCACCACCTATCCCGGCAATTGGCTGTTCTACGGCGAGCGTGCGCTGTTCAATGTGACGCTGGTGCACGGCGAGCGCCGGCAGGCCCTTTTCTCGCGCTTCTTGTACGCCAACATGCTGCCCAAGGTCTTCCACCGCTTCTATGACTTCCATCCGCTGCTGGTCGACCGCACCTACACGATCCATATTGCCGACACCAGCTGGCCGGACGACACCATCATCGAACTCGAATACATGGACGATGCCGGTCCGGCTGTCGTTGCACGCGGCATGGCGGAGGTGGCACGATGAAGCACGCCATCGATGCCGGCCGGCGGCTGGCCGTGGCGCTCGCCCTGATGCCTGCGCTGAACGGTTGTGCCTCGCTCGGCAAGGGCACTCCCGACGTGCATACCGAGGCAGGTGCCGGCCAGGCGCTGGCCGTGGGCACCAGCACGAAGCCCGATGTCCTGCGGCTGCTGGGGAAGGCCAATGTGAACACTTTTGACAGCGGCCACGAGGTCTGGGTCTACGACGACAAGTCGCTGCTGCTGACGCTAGCCGGATTCCTGCCGGGGATCGGCTCCTTCGCCAGCCTGGCCGAAGCGGCCATGCCCGAGCGGGAGCTGGCGATCCTGTTCGACAAGGACGGCGTCGTCAGGAAGTACCGTCTCCGCGTGGCCGGGTCGCCGGTGGCGCGGCTGGCGGCGCCGCGCTGAACGGGAAGACCGTTCCTACCACCCCATGACGGCCCGCAGCTGCGGCACGAGATCGGCCGCCATCTGCGCATGCTGGGCGCGGGTCGGATGGGCGTCGGTGGCGTCGCCGGGGTAGTGCCTGGATATGACGCTGCCCACGCGCGCATCGCCCACGCGGCGGATCGTCTCGTCGATATACTCGCGCAGCGCGGCCTTCTTCTCGCCGTCCAGGATGGCGCCTTCCGTCAGCACGATGCGCGCCTGCGGATGGTCGCGCAGCAGCGTTTGCACCAGCGTGACGTATTCGGTGACATAGGCTTCGCGCTCGGGGATGCCGGGCGTGAAGTCGTTGGTGCCGATGGCGCTGACGATCAGGTCCGGCGCATAGCGGTGCTGGTCCCACGGCACCGGCCGGGGCGGGTCGGCAATGGCCAGCTCGTACAGGCGTCCCAGGTTGAATTCGTCCGTCCTGCCGTTCCAGCTGCGCACCAGCCCGCGCCCGCCGTGGCACACCAGGTGCACCTGCGCCTGCAGGGCCTGGCCGGCCAGCATGCCGTAGGACAGGCGCGGATTCCACCACACGGCGTCCTTCTTGCCGGGCGGCGTGCGGTCCAGCGCCTCGCCACAGGTGACGGAGTCGCCCAGCACCATCAGCCTGCGCGGCGGCAGCTCGGGGGGCGCGGCAAAGGCGCCGTCCGTCGTGAAGCCCCGCACCGTCACCGTGCCTTGCCACGTTTCCGAGCGGTGCAGCACCTGCACCGTGCTTTCCTTCTTCCGCTGCCCTTTCATCCGCCGGTCGACCAGCACGACGCGGCTGCGTCCCTGCACCAGGTGCACCGCGCGCACCTGGCCGTCCACGACGATATCGAGCCAGCTTTTCCTGCCCGTACTGGCCACGTCCATGACCAGCTTTCCACCGTCGAAACGGAGGTAGGCGCTGACACCAGGGTAAGCGAAGCTGGCGGTGCCGGCGTCGACGACGGTTCGGCCCATCCAGGCCACGCGCGCGTCCGTGGCGGCGATGGTTTCGGCTGCGCCGGCCTGGCCCAGCACGAACAACGCGGCCGAAGCCGCGCTGAGTACGAAATTTGGGAGTCGCATCGATGGTCCGTTCAGCGCGGTTCAGCCTAGTCCAGCAGCCTGGCGATATCGGGCTGCAGCGCATCGGCCCAGCTGCGGTAGGCGGCCGGGGTCAGGTGCAGGAAGTCCGGCATGGTCTGCGGCGAGATGGTGCCGTCCGGCTGCAGGAACAAGGGGCCGTAGTCGCGGTAGAACACGCGCTTGCCGTCGTCCAGCGTGGCAACCTGCCGGTTCAGTGCCGCCACGTTGGTGCGGCGCGGATGGTCGGGCTGCTGCTCCACCGGCAGCACGGCGTTCAGCAGTATCTTCGCATCCGGGTACAGCTGGCGCAGCGACGCCACCACCGACTGGATACCGCTGAACACCTGGGCCGGGCTTTCGCCACACAGGCCGAAGTTGTTGGTCCCGATCAGCAGCACCACCACCTTCGGGCGCAGCTTGACCATTGCGCCGTTCTGCAGGCGCCACAGCACATTGCCCGTATGGTCGCCGCCGATGCCGAAGTTTGCCGCCTTGAAGCGGCCGAAGTGGCTGTCCCACTCGGCCTTCGGCCAGCCTTCCGTGATCGAATCGCCCAGGAACAGCACATCGACATTGCCCCGTGCGGCCAGCGCTGCCTGGTCCTTGTTCATCTGCTGCCAGCGGGCGATCGACATCCACGGGTATTCCACGCTGCGCGGCTCCACCGTCGTCGCGCACTGGCGCACCTGGCCGTCGGCCTGGGCCAAGCCGGCGGCGCACAACAGGGCCGCCGCTGCCATCATCGTCATTCGCATGCTCGTCTCTCCAGTCATGTCACTACGCCGCCGCGCCGGCCGGGTTCAGCATATTGTACCGGCCGGCGCCAACGCATCAAGTCCCCTGCCGAGGCGTCAGGCGCAGCATCGTCACGCCGTGCGGCGCCAGCTTCAGCTCCAGCGGCTTGCTCGTGTCGCCCGCCTTCGTCTGCCACAGGTCGGTCCAGCCGAAGCCTTCCTTCTTCAGGTCGGCCGAGCGCTTGCTGAGGTCATCGCTGAGCGGCTGCTTGGTCCAGTCGTAGCTGCGGTTCAATGCCGTCTCGCCCCGGTTGAGGAACAGCACGGCCCAGTCCTTGCCGTCCAGTGGCTTGATCCACACCTCCAGCGGCCCGTCGGTCAGCATGCGCAGGGCCTGCACGCCAAGCCGGTCCTGGTTGACGGCGATGACCTGCCGGTTGGTCAGCACCTTGCGCACTGCTTCGGGCATCTTGCGCAGGTCGTTCCCGGAAATCAGCGGCGAGGCCATCATCGCCCACAGCGAAAAATGCGAGCGGTCCTCTTCCGGCGTCAGGCCGTTGCCCACCTCCAGCATGTCCAGGTCGTTCCAGTGGCCGGGACCGGCGAACTTGCGCAGCGCCAGCGACTTGTCGACGATCTTCATCACGCCGAAGGTGGACCAGGAACCCAGCGACACCTCGCAATCCCAGCAAGCGTAGATGTCGCCCGTGGTGCGCCACGAGTGGCCGATGGGGCCGGCCCAGTCCCACGGCTTGTTGTCGCCCCACTCGCAGATCGACAGCAAAATGGGCCGCCCGGCCGCGCGCAGTGCGTCGCGCATCGTCGTGTAGGCCGCTTCCGCGTTCAGGCCCTTGGTATCGCACCAGTCGTACTTGACGTAATCGACACCCCAGGCAGCGTAGGTGCGGGCGTCCTGGTATTCGTGGCCCCGGCTGCCGGGCCGGCCGCCGCAGGTGGTGGCGCCGGCGTCGGAGTACAGGCCCAGCTTCAGGCCGCGCGCGTGCACATAGTCGGCCAGCGCCTTGATCCCGGACGGGAAGCGCACCGGATCGGCCTGGATATTGCCGTCCTTGTCGCGCTGGCCGTGCCAGCAGTCGTCGATGTTGACGTACTGGTAGCCGGCCTCCTTCATGCCCAGCTTGACCATGGCGTCGGCCGTCTCGCGGATCAGCTGTTCGTTGATCTCGCAGCCGAACTTGTTCCAGCTGTTCCAGCCCATCTGCGGCGTATCGGCCAGCCCTTCGAACTTCTGCGCGTGGGCGGCGCCGGCCAGCAGCAGCGCGCCGGCCGCGACGGCGGCGTGCTTCATTGCTTCACCTCCAGCGCCTTGAGCTTGGCGGCCGTGGCGCGGATCAGCGCGATGGTGCTGGCATCGCTGTCGAACACGGAGTACAGGCCCTGCTCTTCCTGCGGCGGATCGCCCATCAGGTCATTGCCTTCCTTCCACCAGTAGTCGGCATTGGCGGCGCGGCCGGCGCCGCCCCAGGCCCAGAAATTGAAGCCCGCGATAGGGTCGCCCGCGGCCGCGCGCGTCGTGACGACGTCGAAGACGACGCCATAAAAACGGTCGCGCACCGTGGTGGGGGCCTTGATGTCGAACGAGGCGCCGTCGCGGTCCATGCCGAATTCCTCCAGCACGATGGGCTTGCCGACCTTCTTCGCGTAATCGATATGCACGTTCAGGTAATGACGGCTTTTCTCCAGCGCGCCGTCCCACGTCTGCGCCACGTTCTTCGAATCGATCCAGCCCCAGTTCTTCGGCCACAGGTGATAGGTCAGGTAGTCGATGTGCCGGGTCTGGTGGGCTTTCATGAACAGCTCCCCGTCCTGGGCCGAACCGGCCAGGCCTTCGCTGCCGCTGCTGACCAGGTGATTCTTGTCCAGGCTGTGGATGTACGCGGCCGTGTCGGCGATCCATTTCACATACACGGCCTTTTCCTCGGCCGTGCTGCTGGCGTTGCCAGGGCGGGGCTCGTTGGCCAGCTGCCACGACATCACGGCGGGGTCCTGCGCATACGGCTTGCCCGTGACGGTATTGACGCGCTGGACGATCTTGCGGATGACGTTGCGGTACTCGGCCTGCGCCTTCGGGTTGCGGTAGAAGCGCGCCGTCTTGGCCATGTAGTCCTCGTAGTCCTTCGTCACGTTCGGGTCGATGGCCTTGGTGCCCTCGAACCAGTTCAGGTACTGCGTCATGCCGCCCGACCACTGCCAGAAATTGTTCAGGTAGATCACGGCCGTCATGTCGCGCTTGGCCAGTTCGGCCATCATGAAGTCCAGGCCCGCCAGCAGCTGTTCGTCGTACTGGCCCGGCGCGGCCGTCGTGGCCGGGCGCACGGCGCTGGCCATGTCCGTCTTCTCCGATACGGCCAGCACGCGCACGTTGTTGATGCCGGCCGCCTTCATCGTGTCCAGCTCCTTCAGCAGCCGGGCGCGGTCGCCCACCTTGGTGGGGGCGCCCAGGTAGGCGCCATACCAGAAGTTGGCGCCGGCGATGTAGTAGCGCTGGCCGCCCTTGGCGAAGTGGGTCTTGTCGACGGTGACGAAGCCGCTGGTGGCGGCGTTGACGGCGGCGGCGTCCATCGGCAGCGCGTGCATCAGCATCAGGCCGGCGGCCAGGGTGATCATTTTTTTCATGTCGGTCTCGCTTATCGGTTTTATGGGGGTGGAATTACTTTTTGGCCGGCGCACCGGCCAGGTTCAGGGTTTGCGCCGGCAGGGTGACGGTGACGCGCTGCGGTGCCGTATCCCCCGCATGGCGCGCCAGCAGCACGTGGTACTTCCCGGCCGCGACCTGCCACGTCTTGGCGCCCTTCTTCATCATGCCGAACAGGCGCGGATCGATCGTGATGTCGACCTGCGCCGAGGCGCCCGGCGCCAGCTCGACCTTGTCCCAGCCGGCCAGGCGCTTCGGCGCTTCCCAGCGGGTGCCGGCCGGCGCCACGTAAACCTGCGGCACGTCCCTGCCCTGCACGGTGCCCGTGTTGACAACCTGGAAGCGCACCCGCACCTTGCCGCCGTCGACCGTGGCCGCCAGGCCGCTATAACCAAAGCGGGTGTACGACAGGCCGAAGCCGAACGGGAACAGGGGCTTGTGGCCCTTCAGGTCGAACCACTTGTAGCCGACCGCGGCGCCTTCGTGGTAGTCGACGGCGAACTGCAGCTCCGGCTGGGCGGGATCGCCGTCCAGCTTCGGCCGTGGCAGTTGCGCTTCCGATGCGGGGAACGTGGCCGGCAGCCGGCCGGAGGGATTGACTTCGCCGAACAGCGCGCGCGCGATGGCCTCGCCGCCGCGGGTGCCGGGGTACCACGCTTCCACCACGGCCGCCACCCGGTCCAGCCACGGCATCAGCACGGGCCCGCTGTTTTCCAGCACGACGGCCGTGCGCGGGTTAGCGGCGGCGACGGCGGCGATCAGCGCATCCTGGCCGTCCGGCAGCGCCAGGGACGTCGCGTCGAGCGCCTCGCCCACCCACTGCGTGGCGAAGACCAGCACGGCGTCCGCACCGGCCGCCAGCCTGGCCGCCCGGGCCGGATCGGCGCCGCTGTCGAACACCACCTGGGCCCCGCCGGCGCGGGCCTGCACCGCCTTCAACGGCGAGGACGGGTAATACATCACGGGGCCGGGCCACGTGGCCGGCAGCAGGCCAGGCACCGCGTTGCCGCCGACCGGGTACACCAGCGACGAGCCGCCGCCGGCCAGCACGCCCACGTCCGCATGGCCGCCGATGACGACGATCTTCTTTACCGCTGCCCCCGCCCGGAGCGGCAGCAGGCCGCCCTCGTTCTTCAGCAGCACGATGGCTTCCTCGGCGTCGGCCTGGCTGACGGCGCCGTGGGCGGTGAAGTCGATAGCGCTACCTTCCTTGACCGGATGATCGACGACGCCCTTGGCGAACATCGTGCGCAGTACCCGGAAGGCGATATCGTCCAGGCGCTTCTGCGGCACGTGGCCGTTCTTGACGGCTTCCTCCAGCGCGCCGCCGAAGTAGTTCGACTTGTCGAATTCGCCGCCGGACTGCTGGTCCAGGCCCGCGTTGGCGGCGGCCACGGTGCTGTGGGTGGCGCCCCAGTCCGACATCACATAGCCCTTGAAGCCCCAGTCGCCCTTCAATACTTCGTTGAGCAGCCACGGGTGCTCGCAGCTGTACGGGCCGTTGACCCGGTTGTAGGCGCACATGAACGAGCCGGCGCCAGACTGCTCCAGCGCGATCTGGAAGGCCAGCAGGTCGGACATGCGTGCGGCCACCGGGTCGATGCGCGCGTCCAGCTCGAAACGGCCCGTCTCCTGCGCGTTCAAGGCAAAGTGCTTGATGGTGGCGATGACGTGGTTCGATTCGATGCCCCTGACCTGCTCGGCCACCATCACGCCCGCATGCAGGGGATCCTCGCCCGCGTATTCGAAGTTGCGGCCGTTGCGAGGCTCGCGCAGCAGGTTGACGCCGCCGGCCAGCATGACGTTGAAGCCCGAGGCGCGCGCTTCCGCGCCGATCATGCGCCCGCCTTCGTAGGCCAGCTTGCGGTTCCACGTGGCCGCCGTGGCCAGCCCCGAAGGCAGCGCCGTCCGCTCGCGCGGCGTCTTCGTGTACTGCGTGGCCACGCCGATGCCGGCATCGGTCTCGAACAGCGCGGGCAGACCGAGGCGCGGCACGCCAGGAATGTAGCCGGCCGAAAACGGCAGCGCCGCCTCGATCTTTTTGGTCTTGTTGCCCGCATGGTCGGCACCGAAGTAGCCGTAGGCCCAGTTCAGCTTTTCCTTCTGCGTCATTTCCTTCAACACCAGCGCGGCGCGCCGGTCCGGATCGAGGGCAGGATTCATCCACGGCTGGGCATCCGCCGCCGGTGCCAGGCCGGGCAGCGCGGCCAGCACCAATGCAAGGTAGTGTTGATACTTCATCGAGATTCCTTCAACGGGGCGCGGAAGGTCCTTCCGCGCCGGGAACGGTCAGCCATGCGCGCACGGGCGCGCATGCGGCGGAAAATCAGACGGCCTTGATCTCGTCCACGTACATGGCGGCATAGCGCAGGCCGAAGTACAGGATGAACAGGTAGCAGGCGGCCGGCACCAGGAATGACAGCTGCAGGCCAAGCGTGTCGGCGAACAGACCCTGGGCGAAGGGCACGATGGCGCCGCCGACGATGGCCATGCACAGGATGCCGGAGCCCTGCCCCGTCTGCGGTCCCAGCCGGTGCAGCGCCATGCTGAAGATGGTGGGGAACATGATGGAATTGAACAGGCCCACGGCGATCAGCGACCACATGGCCACAAGGCCCTGGCCGAACACGGCCACCAGCACCAGCGCAATGGTGGCGGCCGAGTTGAAGGCCAGCGCCTTGCCGGGACTGACGTGACGCATGACGAAGAAGCCGATGAAGCGGCCCACCATCGCGCCGCCCCAGTAGTAGCTGACGTAGTTGGCAGCCGTGGCGTGCGGCATGGCGGCGATATGGGCTTCGCCCAGGAAGTTGATCAGGAAGCTGCCGATGCTCACTTCCGCGCCAACGTACAGGAAGATGCCGATGGCGCCCAGCAGCAGGTGGCGGTGGCGCAGCACGGGTGCCGAGCCGGGTGCGCCGGGCACCGCTTCGTCTTCGCCGATCTTCGGCAACCGCACGATGGCGAACAGCACGGCCAGCGCCAGCAGCGCGCCGGCCAGCGCCAGGTAGGGGCCCTGCACCGCGGCCGCTTCGCTGGCGCGGTGGGCCAGCACTTGGGACTCGGTGAGGCGCGCCGCGTCGATGACGGCCGGCGCCTGCGTCAGGATCAACAGGCCTCCCAGTGCGGGGGCGATGGTGGTGCCCAGCGAATTGAAGGCCTGCGTCAGGGTCAGGCGGCTCGACGCCGTGGCGGGCGGCCCCAGGACCGTGACAAAGGGATTGGCCGCCACCTGCAGGATGGTGATGCCGGCGGCCAGCACGAAGAAGGCGAACAGGAACAGCGCGTAGCCGCCCATCGCGGCCGGGTAGAACAGCGCGCAGCCAGTGGCGGCCACCACCAGGCCCGTGACGGCGCCGCGCTTGTAGCCGATGCGCCGGATCAGCATCCCGGCCGGCAGCGATACGATGAAGTAGGCGCCGAAGAAGCAGAACTGCACCAGCATCGCCTGCACGTAGCTCAGGGTGTAGACCGCCTTCAGGTGGGGAATCAGCACGTCGTTCAAGGATGTGAGCAGGCCCCACATGAAGAACAGGATCGTGATGATCACGAACGGGCCCGTGTGGGATTGGGCCGGGGCCGTCGTTGCGGCCGGCGTGAAGTGCGGCGCCAGCGGCGCCGAGTGCGCCGCGGGTGTGGAATGATCCATGTCGTCTCCTTGGTGGTCCGGCGGGCCGGATTTTGTTATGGATCGATTGTGCATGGGTCGCGCCGGCCGGGTCAAACCCCGCCGCTTTTTCAGGCACCAGTTTAGCGACGTTCACTAAACACGGCGTCCCCGACCCGCCCGCGCACGGGTAGCGGTGCAACCTGGCGGGCCAGGGGTGTTTAGTAAATCGGACTAAACTGCCGCGCAAACCCGGCCCGGCGTTTGACCATGGCGCGAACGGTATGGGAGACTGTCTCCACCAATGCAGCGCCCGGCCCCGTGGCCAGGATGCGCTGTCGAGACAATAACGGAGGAGATCATGTGCAAGCAGCATGCGGCAGTGGGGGGAGTGGGCCCATGACGGCCGTCGCCCCCGGCAATGTGACGATCCGCGATATCGCCCGTGCCGCCGGCGTTTCGGCCGGCACCATTTCGCGGGCCCTGAAGAACGAGCCGGGCCTGACGGAATCGACGCGCCAGATGGTATTGAGCACGGCGCGCGACCTGGGCTACGATTTCTGCAAGCTGCGCCCGAAACGCCTGCGGCGGCTGACGTTCCTGCTGCATCGCCAGCACAACACCGCGTCGAGCAGCCCGTTCTACTCGCCCGTGCTGCACGGCGCCGAGGAAGCCTGCCGCCGGCAGGGGATCGTGCTGTCGTTCATGGCGGTGGGGCCGGCCGACGGCCTGGCCGACCAGCTGCGCATCCATGCGCCCGATGCCATCGTCTGCGCCGGCTTCTTCGAACCGGAGCTGCTGACGGCCCTGCGCGGCACGGGCAAGCCGATCGTGCTGATCGACATGAAGCTGCGCGGCTACAGCTCCGTCAATCCGGACAATATGATGGGCGGCTACCTGGCGACGAAGCACCTGATCGACCGGGGCCGCGAGCGCGTCGGCTTCATCTGCGGCTCGCTCGGCCACTACAGCATCCGCGAACGGGCGCGCGGCTACCGCCAGGCCCTGTTCGAGGCCCAGATCCTGGCCGACCCGCGCCTGGAGGCCTGCCTGCCCGACGGCGTCGACCTGGAAACGGGGGCATGGGAAGCGACGGAAGCCCTGCTGGCCCTGCCCAAGCCGCCGGACGCCCTGTTCTGCTACAACGACAGCGCCGCGCTGGTGGCGATGCGCTGCTGCCTGGCCCGGGGCCTGAAGGTGCCGCACGATATTGCCATCGTCGGCTTCGACGATATCTCGACGGCCGTGCTGGGTCACCGGCCGCTGACGACCTTGCGCATCAACAAGAAGGAATTGGGTGCCATGGGCGTGGAGCTGCTGCTGGCCAGCCGGACGGGCGCTGTGGAGGAAAAAATCTCGCCGGTGGAGCTGGTGGTGCGGGCCAGCACGGTGTGCTAGCCGACGACCGCTCCGACCTGATGTAACAAAGGTGCTGTGCCATGCGAGGCCAGGCGCGGTCGGTTCGCCGACCGCGAGGGGCGCGCTCGCGCCAAGGAAACGCAAACAAGGCAAACAAAGCAAACAAAGCACCGGATTCGTTGCCGCGAACCGGCCGCCATTACCCTGACAACGGACGATTCATGTTACCAGACTTTCATGCACGTGAAACCCTGCTGCGGCATATCCGCGACACCCGCAACTTCTACGATCCCCGCGCGGTAGATCCCAGCGGCGGCTTCTACCACTTCTACAAGGATGACGGCACCGTCTACGACGCGCACACGCGCCACCTGGTCAGCAGCACGCGCTTCATCTTCAACTACGCGATGGCCTGGCGCCAGTTTGGAGAAGAGGCCGACCGCCAGCGCCTGCGCCACGGCCTGGCCTTCCTGCGCGGCGTGCACCGCAATCCCACAAGCGGCGGCTACGCGTGGGAACTGCAATGGCGCGACGGCCACGCCACCGTAACGGACAGCACCAACCACTGCTACGGCCTGGCCTTCGTGCTGCTGGCCTATGCCCACGCGCTGATGGCCGGCGAAAGCGAAGCACGGGAACACGTGGCCGAAACCTTCGAGCTGATGGAGCGCCACTTCTGGGAACCGCAGCACGGCCTATATGCCGACGAGGCCAGCGCCGACTGGCAGGTGTCGGATTACCGGGGCCAGAACGCCAATATGCACGCCTGCGAGGCGTTGATCGCCGCCTTCGAGGCCACCGGCGAACAGCGCTACCTGCACCGCGCCGAAACGCTGGCCCACAATATCGCCGTGCGCCAGGCCGGGCTGGCCGGCGGGCTGGTCTGGGAACACTACCGCGCCGACTGGTCGGTCGATCCGGACTACAACCGGCACGACAGCACGAACATCTTCCGGCCCTGGGGCTACCAGCCGGGCCACCTGACGGAATGGGCCAAGCTGCTGCTGATCCTGGAACGCCACCAGGCCCACCTGGCCGGACCGTCGGACTGGCTGCTTGCGCGCGCCGTGCAGTTCTTCGACGCGGCGCTCGACAAGGCCTGGGACGCGCAGCACGGCGGCATCTACTATGGCTTCGGCCCGGACGGCACCATCTGCGACGACCACAAATACTTCTGGGTGCAGGCCGAAAGCCTGGCCACGGCCGCGCTGCTGGCCGACCGCACGGGCGAGGCCCGCTTCTGGGACTGGTACGACCGCCTGTGGGCCTACAGCTGGGAGCATTTCGTCGACCACCGGCATGGCGCCTGGTACCGCATCCTGGCGGCCGACAATGCCAAGCTGACGGACGAGAAAAGCCCGGCCGGCAAGGTCGACTACCATACGATGGGCGCCTGCTACGAGGTGCTGAACGTGCTCAAGGACTGACATGACCTTCGACTTCCCCCTTTTCGTCGCCGCCGGCGAGGCCCTGACGGACCTGATCGTGGACGACCCGGCCCAGACCCGCTGGCACAGCGTCACGGGCGGCTCGACGTGGAACGTGGCGCGCACGATGGCGCACCTGGGACTGCCCAGCGCGTTCGCCGGTGCCATCAGCCGCGACGTGTTCGGCGATGCGCTGTGGCGCGCCACCGAAGCGGCCGGGCTGGACCCGCGCTTCACGCAGCGGCTGGACAAGTCGCCGCTACTGGCCATCGTGCACCGGCTCGACCCGCCCAGCTACTTCTTCGTGGGCGACGACAGCGCCGACCTGCATTTCGATGCGGCGCTGCTGCCGCCAGGGTGGCGCCAGCACTGTCGCTGGCTGCACTTCGGCGGCATCAGCCTGGCGCGCGAGCCGCTGGCGGCCAGGCTGGTGGACCTGGCGCGCGAGGCCAAGGCAGCCGGCATCGGCATCAGCTACGACCCGAACTACCGGCTGCTGATGGACGAGCGCTACGACCCGACCCTGCGCGCGATGACGGCGCTGGCCGACGTCGTCAAGGTCTCAGAGGAAGACCTGGTGGGCCTGTTCCGCAGCCCGGATACGGAAGCGTCGTTCGCCCGGCTGCGTGAATACAATCCCGCCGCGCGCTTCCTGTATACGAAAGGAGCCGAAGGCGCGGCGCTGTACGTGGGCGCGCAGTCGTGGCAGGTGGCGGCGCCCGGCATCGTCGTGCAGGACACCGTGGGCGCCGGCGACGCCAGCATCGCCGCCTTCGTCCACAGCCTGCTGCGCCAGCCGGAACGCACGCCGCTCGATCACCTGCGCTGCGCCGTGGCCGCCGGCGCGGCCGCATGCCTGGGCGCAGGCGCGACGCCGCCGTCGCTGGCGCAGATCGACGCACTGATGGCGACGATGGCTTGAAAAGGCCGGCCTGCTTTATGATGGCGCATTGTCCCTTGCGCCGGAGTGTTCATGAAGCTTGCCCTGCCCCTGCTGTCGATTCCCCTGTTGCTGAGCGTCGGCGCGGCCCACGCCGCGCCGGCTGCCGGCGCCGATGCCGCCCGCCTGTACCAGGCCCATTGCGCCTTGTGCCATGGCGCCAAGCTGGAAGGCGCGGCCGGCCCGTCCCTGGCCGACAAGACCTGGCTGCACGGCCAGCCCACTCGCGCCAATCTTGTCAAGCTGATCGCCGCCGGCGTGCCGGACAAGGGCATGCCGGCGTGGTCGCAGACGCTGTCGAAAACCCAGATCGCGCAATTGGCCGCCTACATCGAACCTGGCGCCCGCCGCGCCGAAGCGCCCGCCGCCGCCCCTGCCGCCGCACCCGCCGCTACCGCGAAGACCGATGCCGCGCTGGCGCGCCTGACCCTGCCGAAGGGCTTCGCCATCGCCGTGTATGCCGAAGGCGTCGAATCGGCCCGTTCGCTGGCCGTATCCGGCAGCGGCATCGTCTACGTCGGCTCGCGCAAGGCCGGCAAGGTGTACGCCGTCGTCGACAGCGATGGCGACAAGGTGGCCGACAAGGTCGTCACCATCGCCCAGGGCCTGAACAACCCGATCGGCGTGACCCTGCTGAACGGCGCCCTGTACGTGGCCGAGATCGGGCGGGTCATCCGCTTCGACGATATCGACCGTACCTATGCGGCGAAGCCGGCGTACAAGGTGGTCAAGGCCGACCTGCCGGACGATAAATGGCATGGCGAGAAGGTCATCAAGGCGGGACCGGACGGCAAGCTGTACATCCCCGTCGGCTCGCCCTGCAATACCTGCGAGAAGGAAGACGAAGCCTATTCGAAGATCTGGCGCATGAACCCGGACGGGTCGGGATGGGAGATGTACGCAGGCGGCATCCGCAACACGGTCGGCTTCGCGTTCCATCCGCAGACGAAGGACCTGTGGTTCACCGATAACGGCCCGGACGAAATGGGCGACAACACGCCATCCTGCGAATTGAACGTGGCGCCGAAAAAGGGCATGCACTTCGGCTTCCCCTACTGCCACGGCGGCGTCATCGCCGATCCGAAATACGGCAAGGCCGACAGCTGCGCCACCTACACGCCACCGGTGGCGAAACTGGGCCCGCACGTGGCGCCACTGGGGCTGGCCTTCTACACGGGCACCCAGTTCCCGGCCCAGTACCGCAACCAGGTCTTCGTGGCCGAACACGGCTCGTGGAACCGCACGCAGAAAATCGGCTACAAGGTCAGCCTCGTCACCTTGCAGGGCAACCAGGAGGTGACGACGACCACCTTCATCGACGGCTTCCTGCAAGGTGACAGCGTCGTGGGCCGACCGGTCGACATTGCCGTGCTGGGCGACGGCTCGATGCTCGTCTCGGACGACTTCGCGGGACGCATCTACCGGGTCAGCTACCAGGAAAAATAAGCGGCGACGCATGCTGTCGCCTTGCCAAGTCACTGATTGGATTGATAATTTTTGACACGGCCGTGCTTTTTCGTCGCTGTTCAAAGGCGACGGAAAAGCATGAATTTATTGCTTCGCGTCAATAGAGGTGATACTCTAGAGGCCTCGCTGCGGAAGTCGCGACGGCCCGAACCCCCTGCCCGTCCCTCCCCATGGCCCGCCTGGCCATCGGCCCTTCCATCGGCAGTCCCGCGCCAGACCCTCGCGCATTTCGCCCCGCTGCACGTCACAGCGGCGTCCTCACGCGCCAGGCCCTGCCCGGCACTGCATTTTTCGGAAAAAACCGCCATGCTCAATCGCCTCTCCATCCGTACCCGCCTGCTTGCCACGATGGCCATCCTTGGCCTCCTGATCATTCTTGTCGGAGCATTGGGCATCCACGGCATCCGGTCGGTCAACGCTTCGCTGGAGGACACTTACCGCAACCAGCTGGCTTCGTCGATGGCGATCGGCGACTCGAAGAATTTCATCAGCCGCGCACGGCTGGTGCAGGACCGCGCCGTGTTCCACCCGGATGCGCCGGACATCGAAGCCCTGCTCAAGCGCGCCGACGGCTTCCTCGCCAAGTCCGACCAGGCCTGGAGCGTCTACATGGCGCTGCCGCAGACTGCCGATGAGAAGGTGCTGGCCGACGAAGTGGCGCGCACGCGCAAGGCGCTGGTCGAACAGGGGCTGAACGGCGTGGCCGCCGCGTTGCGCGCCGGCGACAGGGACCGCCTGGACCACCTGGTGATGAAGGACATGCAGAAGCTGTTCTCGGCTTTCAGCGACAGCTCGGAAAAACTCGACGCCTACCAGTTGAAGATGGCCGGCGACGGCTTCGCCGACAGCCAGCACATGTACTCCACCGTCTTGACCCTGGCCATCTGCGCCATCGTCGGCGGCCTCGTCTTGATCGTCGCCGCCAGCGTCAGTCTGGTGCGCGCCATCATGCGCCCCCTGGGCGAAGCCCTGGAACACTTCGATGCGATGTCGGCCGGCGATCTGTCGCGCAGCATCGACACGGCCCGCCATGACGAAATGGGCACCTTGCTCAAGGGCCTGGACGCGATGCAGCGCCAGCTGGCCGTGACGGTGCTGGCCGTGCGCGAAGGCAGCGGCTCGATCGCCGTGGCCAGCGCCGAAATCGCCGACGGCAATATGGACCTGTCGCGCCGCACCGAACAGCAGGCCGCCAGCCTGGAAGAAACCGCGTCGTCGCTGGAAGAACTGACCGCCACCGTGCGCCAGAACGCCGACAACGCGCGCCAGGCCAACCAGATGGTGGGCTCGGCATCCTCGGTGGCGCACCAGGGCGGCCAGCTGGTGGCGCAGGTGGTCGACACGATGGGCACCATCACGGAATCGTCGCGCAAGATCGTCGACATCATCGCCACCATCGACGGCATCGCGTTCCAGACCAATATCCTGGCCCTGAACGCGGCCGTCGAGGCGGCACGCGCCGGCGAGCAGGGTCGCGGCTTCGCCGTCGTCGCATCGGAGGTGCGCAACCTGGCGCAGCGCTCGTCGGCCGCCGCCAAGGAAATCAAGGAACTGATCGACCGCTCGGTCGCCAACGTGGACGCGGGTTCGGCCCTGGTCGACCAGGCCGGCGAGACGATGACGCAGATCGTCACCAGCGTGGCCCAGGTGGCCGACATCATGACCGAGATCATGTCGGCCAGCACCGAGCAGAGCGCCGGCATCGACCTGATTCACAATGCCGTCGTGCAGATGGACCAGGTCACGCAGCAGAACGCGGCCCTGGTGGAAGAAGCCGCCGCCGCCGCGGGCGCCCTGCAGGAGCAGGCGGCGACCCTGGAAGAAACCGTCAGCGTGTTCCAGCTGGCGCGTTCGGCCGCGCCCGCGGCCAAGGCCCCGCTGCGCCGCCCGGCACCGGCAACGTCGACGCGCCTGGCGCTGGCCTGATTGATCAGGGCACGGGCGCTGCCGGCGCCCGTGCCGCATTGCCCGGCGTGCCGCACGAGAAGCAGAAGCGCGTGAACGCGTTCTTGCGCGTCGTACAGGCGCCGCAGCGGTTGAACAGGCCGATGCCGCAGTGCGGGCAGTAGTCGATCTGCGGGTCCTTCAAGTCGACCGGCCGCTCGCAGCCCGGGCAGACGCCCTTGCCCATCCGCGTCAGCGCCGTGTCGTAGTCCAGGCTCAGGTTCTCGCGCCGCTGCGTGTCCGGCAGCGCCTCGGCGGCCTTCTGCCGCTCCAGGTAGCGCTGCAGCGAAACGATGGCCTGCCGCCCCACCAGCACTGTCACGAGGATGCCCACGACATAGCGGATATAGCCGCCGTAGCTGGGCAGGTAAGGCACCAGCTCGACGAAAAAGGCAAACAGCGCGAAGAAGATGAAACCCCATACGAAGGGCCACCACGTGCCCTTGCGCTTGTGCTTCCACAGCCAGGCTGCGACCAGCAGCAGCGGCAGGGTCAGCGCCAGGCGGTAGCCGAACACGCGCAGCTCGCGCAGCTGCCACGCCTTCTGGAAGCGGCCCTGGGCATCCCGTTGCAGCGCATACAGCCGGTCCTGCGCGCGGCCGTGGGCCTGGCGCGCATCCAGGTGGCGCTGCTCCTGCGCCTCCACCGCCGCCAGCGCCTTGCGCTCCGCCGCCTTCAGCCCGTCGAGCTGGCGCGTGCGTTCGATCAGCTCCGTATCCTGGTCCGGTCGCGCCGTCGCATGGCGCGTGGACAGCCAGTTGTTGAAGGTCTCCCGGGCCGACTGGGTATTCGCGGCAGCCACCTTGTGCTGCTGCTGCGTCTGTTCCAGCGCATCGCCGGCGTCGCGCATGACTTTTTCCGCCGCATCCAGCTCGGCCTGGGCGACCGGCCCCTGGCGCGGATCGATGAACTGCTCCACGCTCAAAGGCTCCTCGACCAGGTTCATATTGTCGACCACCTTGCCGCCCAGGCCAATCAGGAAGCCGGCGAACGCCAGCGCCACCAGCCACAAGCCGCGCTGGAACCATTTCTCGGACAATCGCAGGGCCTTGCTCATCGTTTCTCCATATTCAAAGTTGGGCCGTCGACGCCTCGATACTGGCCAGCGCCAGCGCCAGGCGCCGCGCCGGACTGCCCGCCAGCGTTACGTACGCCACGCCGCGCGCCGCCAGCTGCGCCACATACCACGCATGCTGGCGCAGCCGGAAGGCGTCGTCGCGCCGGGTGCCGTCCTGCACGAAGGGAAAATCCGGCGCGCACAGGAACACCGCATCATAGCGCCGCTCCGCCAGCGCCTCCAAGGCCGCATCGGCGCGATCGAACAGGTCCCTGCTGTAGAACAAGGTGGTCAACGGCGACGTGTCGCAACTGAGCCAATGCCGCGCCGTGCCGGCCAGCCGTTCCTCCGCCGCCACCTGTTCGCGCCCGATATGCAGCAGGTCGTCGAAGGCCAGCTCGCCGCGCCGGTGCTCCCACCACGTACGGCCGAATTCGGGCACCCAGGTGCTGCCGAGGGCAGCGGCCAGGGCTTCGGCCATCGACGTCTTGCCGCTCGACTCGCCCCCAAGGAAGCAGGCACGCCGCACGAAGTGGCCGTACACCGATGGCGCCAGCATGGCACGCCGACCGTGCACGTCGGCGCGCACGGCGGTGCCGGAAACGGGAACGGCATGGCGCCCAGGATCGACACTGACGTGCCGCACCGGGTGGCCGAACGAGGCGGCCAGCGCTTGCGCGAAGCCGTCGCCATAGCTCTCGCTGGTGAAGACGGCATCGACCGTGCGGCCCAGCAGGGCCGTGCAGACCCATGCGACGAACGCACGGTGTTCGGCGTCCGGCGCGGCATTGGCCGGCATCGTGCGAACGGGCAGGCCGAGGCGCCGGCAGTGGCCGGCCAGCCGCTCGTCGTCCAGCACCAGCACGGTCGCCTCGGGAAAACGCTCGCGCAGCCACCGTTCGCGCAGTGCCGGCGGCATGCCGGGAAATTCCGGCTTGGTATAACTGATGACGAGCAGCGATCCGCACCGCGCCGCTGCCTGCCCGATCAGCAGTTCGTGGCCCCTGTGCAGCGGGCAGAACTTGCCGACCACGAGGCCCGCCTCGAAGTTTGCCTCGAAGCCTGCCGCGACGCCTGTCCCGCAGCCTGCCCCACAGCGCATCATGCCGCCGCCCCTTCCAGAGCCGAGGTGTACTGCACCACCTTGTCCTCTTCGTCCAGCGGCGCGATATCGACCTGCACCGCACCGAATAATGCCTGCAGGGCCGCGCGCGCCTGCGGCGCCCACTGGCGGCCGTTGGCGTCCAGGCGCAAGGTGATAGCGCCGTCGGCCGCCTGGTGCACGGCGAAATGGGCCAGCGGCAGCGCCTGCAGCGCGTGCGTCACGTCGATATTGTTGACCCAGTCACCGTCGGCCTTGCGGTAGCGCAGCGGCGCCCGGCCGGACAGGCCGCGCAGGACCACTTCGTCGCCGTCGAAGGCCAGTTCGGCGAAGTCGCCGGTGCGGTAGCGCAGCAGCGGCAGGCAGAAATTGAAGCCGCCCGTGACGGTGACTTCGCCACGCCCGCCCGGCGGCACCGGCTGGCCGGCACGGTCGAGGATCTCGACGAACAGCGCCGGCTGCAGCAGCACGTGGCCCTGCCTGCGCGCATCGAACACGCCCACCGGCCCGACTTCGTTGAGCGAGTACAGGTCCAGTACCGGGCAGCCGAAGCGATCTTCCAGCTGCTTCCTCAGGCCGGGCAGCAGCAGCATCGACACGGACAGCAGGGCGCGGGGACGCCACGTCATCGGCAGCTTGAGCAGCTCGGCAAACGACAGCGGGTCGCCCGAAATCACCTCGGGCGCCATCGCGTCCAGGTAGCGCGCGCGGTCGTCCGGATGACGCCAGTCGACCGGGTGCAGATTGAGCTTGGCCAGGCCCGATTCGCCCATCGTCGGCGTGACGGACACGTAGGTGAAGCAGCGCTGCTGGAAGCCCAGCAGCATCACGCCCACCTGGCCGGCGCCGTGGCGCAGCTCGATGCCGAAACGGCGCAAGGCGCGCTTGTGATAAGCCAGGTAGCGCGCCGCCACCAGCGGGTGCGACGGCACCTGCAAGGGGTGGCCGGTGGTACCGGTCGTGCGAAAGTTCAACAGCCGTGCCAGGTCGACGTCGTCCGGCACGAAAGGCGTGACGTCGCGCGCCAGCTCGGCGCGGCCGATGGTGGGCAGGGCCGCCAATGTCGTGGGGGCCCTGCCCATGGCGCGGTAGTACGGCACGCGCCGGAACGTCTCGGCGATGAACGGCACCAGCCAGCCAGGGGTCTGGCCGGGCAGCCAGCCCACGTGCGCCTGGCCGACCGCTTCCTCGAAGCTGCGCGCTGCTTCCACCTCGTGCGCCAGCAGCCGGTTGCCGCTGTGGTTGCGGTAGACCGGCGCGGCCGGATGCTCGCGCAGGAAGGCCAGCATGCGCCGCCCCGCCTCGCCCAGGGTCGGATAGCGTTCGTCGAAGATGTCGTCGCTCATCGGCAGGTGCCCTTCATTCGCGCGACCACTTGTCCGCCGCCTCCTCCGCAGCCTTGCGCGCCAGCGCCTCGCGGATCTGGCGCGCGCGCTGTTCGGCGGCGCGGCTGGCCTCCAGCAGGCGCCGCCGCTCCATGCCGCTGATCGCCGTCAGCCGGTCCGCCGCCTGCTCCGGCGTCTCGCCGGCAGGAAGAAAACCGAGGCGGGCCAGCGCGACGCGCGCCAGTTCCTCGCGCCCTTCCGGGTCGGCCACGAACTGCTGCGCCCTGGCCGAGCGGGCCAGCTCCCCGGCCGTCGTGTCCAGCAGCTCGATCAGCTGTGGCATCGACGCGCGCGCGGGGGCGGCGGCGACGAACCAGTCGTCTGCCAGCAGCCAGCACAGGATGGCGGCCACGGCCAGCCGGTTGGCGTCCTGCGGGCCGTCGGCCAGGAAGCGAGGCAGACTTGAAGGCGGCAGGCGCGCGCCCAGGCGCAGGGCGACGTCGTTGCACAGCGCCGCCACGTGCAGGCTGCCCCGGTCCTGCACGCGGGGCGGCTCCAGGAACTCGGCCGGTGTGGCGGCCAGGCGTCGCGTCAGCACTTCCAGTTCCAGTCCCGTCATGGCTTGCCTCCCGCATAGTGCTGCCGGCTGAAGCGGCGGGCGAAGTCGGTCAAGTCTTCCATGTGCGCCAGCGCGGTGATCTGCCAGCCCTGCTCGCGCACGGCCCGCTGCAAGGTCTCCCAGCCTTCCAGCGGGTCGTCGCCCTGCCCGCGGCGCCACAGCTCCAGGGCCATCGTGCCGCCCGCGCCGCCGGCCGCCAGTGCGCTGGCCGCCACGTCCCAGCCGCTGTTGCGCCGCTCGTCCTTGTCGAACATGGTATCGATGCCGTTGTCGGAAATCATCAGGAGATGGGTCGACCGCGCGCGCGGGACCGGCTGCAGGCCGGCGCCGCAATAGGTGTCGCGCAGCTGGTGGATGGGGAAGGCCGTGTTGCCGCCAAAAAAACCCGTCAGCACTTCCAGGATGGCGCGTTCGTCGCGCCCGAAGCCTTGCGTGGCCAGCACCTCGCGTTTGCCGCTCCACAGCGTCACGCGCACGGCCGCGCCGGCGCGCAGGGCCGAAAGCGCGATGATGGTGCCTGCCAGCGCCGGGTATGACAGGGAAATGCGCGGGTTCGGCATCGAGGCGGAGCTGTCGACGAACATGTCCAGGTCCACGGGCGCCAGGCGCGGCGCCATGGCCGGTTCCAGGCCGTAGCTGCGGCGCAGCGTGGTCAACCCGGGTATTGGCCGCGGCGACAGCATCACGCTGTGCAGCCAGTCGATGTCCTCCAGCGGGTCGCCCACGCTCCACGGTTCCAGCGCTTCCATCTGCGCTTCCGGCGCCTGGGGCATCGCACGGGTGGGAAACGGCACCAGGTACGGCAAGGCGAGCTCGCGGTAGTACCTGATCGCCACTTCGCTTTCGCTCAGGCGAATGCCGGCCGCGCGCAGGATCTCGCCGAAATCGAAGGGTTCGCGACGCTGGCCGCCGCCCTGCTTCGGGGCGGGTTCTTCTTCCGTGGGATCCAGCCCGGTGATGGTACTGTCGCGCACGGGATGGATGGCACCGCCCTCTTCCCCCGCATCGATGCCGATGATGCCGGTGGGGTCGGCCCCTTCGCAGGCTTCGAGCGTGTCGAGCATGCTGCGCGCCGCCGGCGGCAGCGCCATGTCCTGCACCAGGTAAGGCAGCAGCAGCGCGGCGAAGCGGCCGGCGCCTTCGAGCCAGTCGTTGGCGTACACGCGCACCACCCGCGCGCCCAGCCACGCATCGGTGGCCAGCGCCGCCTTCATGCGCGGGTCGACGTTCGTCGCCAGCTCGCCCGGGCGCTGCCACAGCTGCTCGCAGATGCCCAGGTAGAGCTGCCACACCAGGCCTGTCTTGCGGGTGGCAGCCTTGCCCTCGCGCCGGCCAAGGCGCGCGTAGATGTCGGCCATGCGCAGGCCGGCCTGGCGCTGCAGGCGGTCGTTGATCAGGAGATCGGTGTACAGGTTGGCCACCAGGGGCGCGTGCCGTTCCAAGGTGGGCAGCCCACGGCGGATGCGCGCCAGCAGGCGCAGGTGATCGGTGACGCTGGCCGGCGCCAGCACGTGATGGCCAATCTCGTGGGCGAGGATTTCCGTCTCAAGTCCCGCCAGGCCAAGCGCGCGCGCCGCCTCCAGGTCGATGACGACGCGCTGGTCGGCCAGCCGGATCATGGCGAAGCTGCCCTGCAGGCCAGCGTCGGCGGCTGCCATGGTGGTCTCGCACAGCTGCGGGGCGCTCAGGCGCGTATAGCGGCCCCACGCGGCCAATGCGCGGGGCCAGGCGGCGCGCCACGGCGCCAGGGCGTCGGCCGCGTCGGAGGATTCCAGGGGTTCGGGCGCGGTCATGGCAGCGGCAGCAGGCGGATGGTGTGCGTGAAGGGCGACGTGACGGCCACGGTGTCGGCGTTGCAGACGACGCGCAGGCCGGCGGCCGGCAGGTCCAGGGCGACCCGGCGCGCGCCCAGGTGGAGCGTGTCGCCTTCGATCCGCACGGCCGGGTGTCCGCATTGCGCCGGTGCCGCTTCGTATTCGGCGGCGCTGGCCGCATGCAGCACGGCGCCATGCCGGTCGGCCACGAGCAGGTGGTGGCGCGCGCCGCCGTCGACGAGGAAGCCGTCGTGCGCCGGCCTGACCTGCGGCGGCGCCATGAACGCGCCACCCAGGCCGGCGAAAGCACCCGTTTCGATGCCGGCGTCGGCACGACCGTCCGGGCCCCACCAGGGATCGGCCGCCAGCGCGGCCACGGCGTCTTCCCAGCGCAGCGATTCGGGCAGTTTCAGGGCGGCCAGGGCCAGCGCGGGCGGCGGGCCGGCTGCGGCGGCCAGCGCCCCGCGCCGGAAGTGTGCCAGGCCGGCACGCCAGGCCAGCAGCTGCCCCAGCACGGCCAGCTCGCGGGTGTCGGTGGCGCGGCCGGCCAAAGCCGCCAGCTCGTCGCGCCACTGGCCGCCGCGCCCACCCTGCTGCGTCACGTGCAGCACGGCGTTGGCCAGCATGCCCAGCACCTGCGCCGGCGCGGCAGCGATCAGCGCGGCGCAGGGCCCGGCCAGCGCCCGCCACGTATCGCGCACCTGCGCCGTGCGCGCGGCCAGGGCGCGGTCGTGCACGCCCAGCTGCAGCGCCGTCTCGACGGCCGCCTGGACCACCACCGGGAGGCGCGCCTCGTCCACCAGTGCCGCGGCCTGCACCACCGGATCGATCGCGTCGCCGAAAAATGCCGCCAGCGCCGCATCGTCGAAGCCGGGCGTGGCGCGGCGCACTTCGCCGATGCGGCGGTTCAGCGGGGCCCTGGCCGAGGCCAGGACGGTGGCGAGGACGGGCGAGATCACTGCGTGCGCAGCCAGGCCAGGTAGTTGGTGTAGCGCTGGTGCAGGTACTTGAGCTTGAGCAGGTCGTCGTACTGGTGGCCGTACAGCTTCCTGCCCCTGACCACCTGCTCGATGGTGCGCTCGATGCGTACCAGCCGCGCGCGCGTCTCCCGTTCCGACACGCCGTCCAGCCCCTGCGCGAACTGGTCCGCCAGGTCGCCGACAGGGTCGTCGCCGTCGCGGCCCAGCCGGTCGTATCCGGCGCAGGCCAGGTCGAACAGCCGGCGCAGCCAGCTGACGCGGTCGGTGCGGTAGGCGGCGTTTTCCGGCAACCCGAAAAACGGCGCGTCCAGGTCAGGCTGCAGCTTGTCGTGCAAGACGAAGGGCAGGACCTGGCGCACGTCCTCCAGCTCCACCTCGCCGTTGCCCCGGAAGTAGGCCAGCGCCTTGGCGTAGATCAGCAATGTCATCAGGTTGCGCACCGAGACGCCGTTGCGCGTCTGGCAGCCCAGGTCTTTCAGGCGGTCGCGCCCGTTGTCGGCATTGACGAGCTGCTGCCAGTCGATGCCGGACAGGCGCGCCGTGTCCTTCGTCATGTATTCGAACTGGCCGCCGGCCAGCTCCATCAGCTCGAACTGGCTGGCGAAGAATTCCAGCCGGCGCCGCACGGGCACGGGAATCGCCACCGCGCGCACCTGCTCGTCCAGCGCGTCCAGTTCCGCGGCCGTGAAGACGATCTCCGGCGGCACCAGTTCTTCCGGCCGCAGGTTTTCCTCCAGCCGCACCAGCAGGTCGCCGAGAAAGCGCGGGTTGAAGGCCAGGGCCTGCACCACCACGTCGATGCGGTCGCGCAGCGCGTCGATGACCTGGTAGGTGCCGCCACCCTGGTCGTCGTTGGCGGTCAGGTACCAGGCCGCTTCCGGGCACTCGTAGACCTGGTTCAGCACTTCGGCGTAGTTGTCGCCCATGACGGTGAGCAGCGCGCTCTGGGTGCGCGTGGGGATACGGTTGTATTCGTCGACGATCTTCACGCGCATGCCCAGCCACGCGCGCCAGGCGATGCGGATGTCGTCCATGTCCTGGGCGTTGACCAGGTCGGCCGGCAGCGGATTGCCCAGCAGGTCGGCGATCGTCATCTGCGGGTGGCCGTGCTGCATGGCGCGCTTGACCTGCTTGACCGTGGCGCCGGCCAGCACCCCCATCAGGATCGCGCTGGCCGTCTTGCCCCGGCCAGGCCCGCCGACGAACAGGCACTTGCGCCGCGCCGCGAAGGTCAGGAGCGGAATCAGCACGAAACTGGAATAGCTTTGCGCCGACGGCAGGGTCAGGGTGCGCTTGCTGTCGCCCACCGTGAAACGCTGTTCGGGACCGTCGTTGTACTCGATATCGTAGTGGGGGCTGACGATGGCATTGTTGACGATCCAGAAGTAGGCCTGGCGCAGCTTCTCGTCCAGCGCCGGCGCCGCATCCGCTGCCGCGCCGCCGGCCACCGGGCCCCGATACAGGTCGGCCACGTCGAACTGGCGCGGCCTGCTGGCCGTGGGAGCAGGACGGGGATTCGTGGGCGCCTGCGACAGGTGCTTAAATAGATTGAAGACCATGCGGGTTGAAGACCATGGCGGGCCGGCGTGGTTGAGGGAAGCAGCAGTATATGCCACCCGGCGCCCGCCAGCACCCTGTCGGATCGCCCTACTTCGCGCCTGCCTTGCGCGCCACGATGGCGGGCGCGGGCGGCGCCTTCATGCCGTGGCCCAGGTAGAAGCCCGGATGCGGCGGCTGGTTGTAGGCGGTGTTCTGCCAGGCGACGGCCAGGCGGTACTGGGCGTCGTGCATCAAGGTGACGAGGCGCCTGTCCGTCGGATACGGCGTCGTGTAGATGCGCAGGAACCGTTCGTCCGGCGTATGCCACACCACTTCCTCGCGCCAGTCGCCGAACAGGTCGGCCGACACCACCGGCACGTTCTTCGTGCCGCTGGTCTGCAGCGCGCCCGTCGCCTCCAGCAGGGTGGTCGACTTGCCGGCCACCCAGTCCCATTTGGTGATGCGGTTCTTGTCGAACAGCTCGCGCAGCTCGTCGCCATCCCACCATACCAGGAAGCTCAGTTCCTTCGGATGCGTGACGCCGTCGATGGGCCGTCCCTGCGCCGTGTACAGCGCCTCGCCGTTGGTGGCCCACGCCTCGGCACCGGGGAAGCGGGGATCGATGTCGGCGGCGACGGCGCGGCCCGTGTCTTTTTCGGCCGGCGTGCTCCACAACACCTTGCCCGTGCGGGCGTCGAGCATGGCCGCACCGATGCCGCCGTTATGGCCCACCTCTTCATGGGCGCCGAATTTCTCCAGGCCGGGACGAAGGGGATCGAGGTCGCTGACGGCCATCGCGTCGCCGTGACGCAGGCCGGCATTCCACAGCCCGTGGCCGTCGTCGTCGATGGCCATCGAGCCGTAGACGATTTCGTCCTTGCCGTCGCCGTCGACGTCGGCCACGGCGAGCTGGTGGTTGCCCTGCCCGCCCCAGGCCTGGTTGCCGGGCGCCGCGCTGTCGAAGGTCCATCGGCGGGTCAGCCTGCCGTCGCGCCAGTCCCACGCCGCCACCGCCGTGCGCGCGTAGTAGCCGCGGGCCATGACGATGCTGGGGCGCTGCCCGTCCAGGTAGGCCGTGCCGGCCAGGAAGCGGTCGGCCCGGTTGCCGTAGCCGTCGCCCCAGGTGTCCTTCAGCTGCGCCGCCGTCGGCGCATCCGTGCGTGCATCGCGTGCCGGCCAATAGGGCTCGCTCGCCAGTGCCTTGCCCGTCGGGCCATCGAAGATCGTCAGGAACTCCGGGCCTTTCAGGATGCGACCCTGCAGCGGGGCGACCATGCTGCCGTCGGCCTTGACCTTGCCACCGGTGCGATCGACCGATGCCGTCTCGCCGCCCGCCTCGCGCCAGTCGGCGGCTGGATCGCCCAGCACCCTGCCCGTGCCGTCCACGGTGCCGTCGCCCGTGCGCACGGCCAGTTCGGCGCGGCCGTCGCCGTCGTAGTCGAACACCTGGAACTGCGTGTAGTGCGCGCCGGCGCGGATATTGCGGCCAAGGTTGATCCGCCACAGGCGCCTGCCGTCGAGGGTGTAGGCGTCCAGGTAGACTTCGCCCGTGTAGCCGTCGAAGGCATTGTCGCGGGCATTGCCGGGGTCCCATTTCAGCACGATGTCGTAGCGTCCGTCGCCATCGAGATCACCGACGCTGGCTTCATGGGCCGTGTAGGTATAGGCCTCCCCGGATGGCGTCACGCCGCCCGGCGGCGGCTGGATCGGCACGGCGACAAAGCCCTCGGCCAGCACGGCAGCCGGTTTGCTGGCATCGACGACCCTGCCCTTGACGCGGGTGCGGACGACGTAGGTCGACTGCGCCGTGCCGGCCGGGTCGACCAGGTTGGTCGCGCCGGTCACGGGCCTCGTGTTGACCTTCTTGCCGTCCCGGTAGACATCGAAGGCCGTCGCCGGCACGTCGGTGGCCAGCAGGCGCCAGCTCACCAGGTTGCCGCCGGCGACGGCCGGCACGGCCACCGCGCCCCGGTCCAGCGCTTCCATCCACCGTGGCGCCGCGCCGGCGCCGGCGGCGCCCAGCGCGCCGAGCGCCGTTGCGCCGCACAGCAAGCCCTGACGCAGTGCGCGTCCCCACGTAAGCAAGTTCATTCGGCCTTTTCCTTGACGGTTCGCCCACGCCGGGACAATGCCAGGCATGTTCCGGGCTGGAACAGGGCGCGTCAAGATCGCCTTGCAATCAATCAGGCAGCTGAGTTTTTGAAGATGGAACACGCCGCGACGGGGCGTAAAAAAACCGCCAGGCTTGCGCGCTGGCGGTTGGCAGTGCCGGGATCGGGGTCCCGGAACTGAAAGCTCAGGATACCTTACGCAGCCGGTGCGGCTTCGTCGGCGGCCTTCATCGACAGCTTCAGGCGGCCGCGGTCGTCGGTCTCCAGGACCTTCACGCGCACTTGCTGGCCTTCCTTCAGGTAGTCGGCGACGGCGTTGACACGCTCGTTGGCGATCTGCGAGATGTGCAGCAGGCCGTCCTTGCCTGGCATGACCTGGACGATGGCGCCGAAGTCCAGCAGCTTCAGCACGGTGCCGTCGTAGGTCTTGCCCACTTCGACCGATGCGGTCAGCTCTTCGATGCGACGCTTGGCTTCCTGGCCGGCGGCGGCATCGACGGAGGCGATGGTGACCACGCCTTCGTCGCTGATGTCGATCTGCGTGCCGGTTTCCTCGGTCAGCGCGCGGATGACGGCGCCGCCCTTGCCGATCACGTCACGGATCTTCTCGGGGTTGATCTTGATGGTGATCAGGCGCGGCGCGAAGTCGGACAGCTCCGTCTTCACGTGCGGCATGGCCTTCTGCATTTCGCCCAGGATGTGCTCGCGGCCTTCCTTGGCTTGCGCCAGTGCCACCTGCATGATTTCCTTCGTGATGCCCTGGATCTTGATGTCCATCTGCAGCGCCGTGATGCCGTTGGCGGTGCCGGCGACTTTGAAGTCCATGTCGCCCAGGTGGTCTTCGTCACCCAGGATGTCGGACAGCACGGCGAACTTGCCACCTTCCTTGATCAGGCCCATGGCGATACCGGCCACGTGCGCCTTCATCGGCACGCCGGCATCCATCAGCGCCAGGCAGCCGCCGCAGACGGAAGCCATCGACGAGGAACCGTTCGATTCGGTGATCTCGGACACCAGGCGCACGGAGTAGCTGAACTCTTCCGGCGAAGGCAGGGCGGCGACCAGCGCGCGCTTGGCCAGGCGGCCGTGGCCCACTTCGCGGCGCTTCGGCGTACCCACGCGGCCCGTTTCGCCGGTGGCGAACGGTGGCATGTTGTAGTGCAGCATGAAGTCGTCCGTGTACTCGCCCATCAGCGCGTCGATCTTCTGCGAATCGCGGGCGGTGCCCAGGGTCGCAACGACCAGTGCCTGGGTTTCACCACGGGTGAACAGGGCCGAACCGTGGGTACGCGGCAGCACGGAGGTGCGGATCGCGATCGGACGCACGGTGCGGGTGTCGCGGCCGTCGATGCGCGGTTCGCCGTTCAGGATCTGCGAACGCACGACCTTGGCTTCCATGTCGAACAGGATATTGCCGACGTCGACGGAGTCCGGTGCCTCGGTGCCTTCGGCTTGCGCCTGGGCGGCCAGGTCGGCGATGACTTCACCCTGCATCGAACGCAGTGCCTGCTGGCGGGCCTGCTTGTTCTTGGTCTGGTAGGCTTCGTTGATCTTCGCTTCCGCGAACTGGGCGACCTTGGCGATCAGCGCTTCGTTCTTGGCCGGCGGGGTCCATTCGATTTCAGGCTTGCCGCCTTCTTCGACCAGCGCGTGGATGGCGTCGATGACGGCCTTCATCTGCTCGTGGCCGTAGACGACGCCGCCCAGCATGATTTCTTCCGACAGTTGCTTGGCTTCCGATTCCACCATCAGCACGGCCGTTTCGGTACCGGCGACGACCAGGTCCATCAGCGACGTCTTCAGCTGGGTCGTGGTCGGGTTCAGGATGTACTGGCCATTGGCGTAACCCACGCGGGCTGCGCCGATCGGGCCGTTGAACGGCACGCCGGCCACGCACAGGGCGGCGGAGGCACCGATCATCGAGGCGATGTCCGGATCGATCTCAGGGTTGACCGACAGGACGTGAATGATTACCTGAACTTCGTTCATGTAACCTTCCGGGAACAGCGGGCGGATCGGACGGTCGATCAGGCGCGACGTCAGCGTTTCCTTTTCCGATGGACGGCCTTCGCGCTTGAAGAAGCCGCCCGGGATCTTGCCGGCGGCGTAGGTCTTCTCGATGTAATCGACGGTCAGCGGGAAGAAATCCTGGCCCGGCTTGGCATCCTTGCGGGCCACCACGGTGGCCAGCACGACGGTGTCGTCAACCGACACCAGCACCGCACCGGAGGCCTGGCGAGCGATCTCGCCGGTTTCCAGGGTCACGGTATGCTGGCCGTACTGGAAGGTTTTCGTAACTTTGTTAAACATGGGTAATCCCTTTCTATTTGCCGACAGATTTTCAGGGGCTGTCGTTCACCTCACCACGGACCGGCCGCAAAACGGCCTGCCTTATTGCTCCATCTCCTTGCCAAGACAGTGAAATCTACTTCCTGTTGGCAATTTTTTAACGGTCCAGAATGACAAAATGCCCGCGTCAGCGAACTGGCGCAGGCATTTGGTCGGAACCGTGTGCTGCAAGTATTACTTTACGCTATTACGCGAACAGCGCGAATTACTTACGCAGGCCCAGCTTGGCGATCAGGTCGCGGTAACGGGTTGCGTCTTTGCTCTTCAGGTAGGACAGCAGGCTCTTACGACGGTTGACCATCATGATCAGGCCGCGGCGGGAGTGGTGATCCTTGCTGTGGGCCTTGAAGTGGCCGTTCAGTTCGTTGATGCGTGCGGTCAGCAGGGCCACTTGCACTTCTGGCGAACCGGTATCGTTCTGACCACGTGCGTTGTCAGCGATAATGGCGGATTTGTTGATGTTTTCTACAGTCATGATAAACCTTTCACATGCGATGCGCGGAGTGAGACGAAGCTGGCAAACGACACCGGATTCGCGACCCTGTACATCGTGAACTACATTAATAAAAATACCGGCCGAACAGGCCAGACCCGGGAGTATAGCGGAAAACGCCGGGGCCATGCCGCTTCTGGCTACAATAATTCCACTTTGACGGGAGGTTTGATGCGAAAACTGATTGTTTCGGCAACGCTCAGTGCCGTCTCGGGCGCCCTGCTGGCGGGCTGCGCCGCGTTCGGGCCGCCGCCGGCGCCGGGCGAGCCGATGAGCGCCGTCCAGGCCAGGCTGGGCCGCCCGTCGGCGACCTTCCAGGCCGGCGCCGACACCATCGACGAATACGGCGCCGGCTATTTTGGCCAGTACACGTGGATGGCCCGCTACGGGCCGGACCGCCGCCTGGTCAGCTACGAGCAGGTGCTGACGGATGCCAAGTTCGCCACCGTCAAGCTGGGCCAGGACACCAAGCAGAGCATCCTGCTCACCTTCGGCCACCCGGCCGAGACGATGACGCTGCCGCGCCGAGGGCTGGAAGTATGGAGCTACCGCTACCGGCAATCGGGCGTATGGGACGCGATGATGCACGTGCATTTCTCCAGCGACGGCATCGTGCGCGAAATGATGAGCGGCCCGGACATGCTGCGCGAGAAGCGCGACTGACTCGTAAAGTGCTTCAGGCCGGTTCGGCCCGCTCGGTCTGCGGATTGACCCGCTCCTTCGAATGCAGCTTGTTCAGCCCGGCCAGGTAGGCCTTGGCCGAGGCGACGACGATGTCCGGGTCGGCGCCGACGCCGTTGACGATGCGCCCCGCCTGCGACAGCCGCATCGTCACCTCGCCCTGGGATTGCGTGCCCGTGCTGATGGCGTTGATGGAGAACAGCACCAGCTCCGCGCCGCTGCCGGCCTGGCTTTCGATGGCATTGACGATGGCGTCCACCGGCCCGTCGCCGGTGCCTTCGCAGGCCACTTCCCTGCCCTCCATCGTGAATACCACGCGCGCGTGCGGCGGCTCGCCCGTCTCGCTGCGCTGGGCCAGCGACACGAGGCGGTAATGCTCGCCCTCCTCGCGTTCCTCGCCGGAGACGAGGGCCATGATGTCCTCGTCGAAGATCTCGGCCTTGCGGTCGGCCAGTTCCTTGAAGCGGGCGAAGGCCGTGTTGACCTCCCCTTCCGATTCCAGCGCGATGCCCAGCTCCTGCAGTCGCGCCTTGAAGGCATTGCGGCCGGAGAGCTTACCCAGCACGATCTTGTTGGCGGTCCAGCCGACATCCTCGGCGCGCATGATCTCGTAGGTCTCGCGCGCCTTCAGGATGCCGTCCTGGTGGATGCCCGATGCGTGGGCGAAGGCGTTGGCGCCCACCACCGCCTTGTTCGGCTGGACGGGGAAGCCCGTGATCTGCGACACCATTTTCGACGCCGGCACGATCTGCGTCGTGTCGATGCCGCAGGTGAGGTTGAAGTAGGCGGCGCGCGTGCGCAGCGCCATCACCACTTCCTCCAGCGCCGTATTGCCGGCCCGTTCGCCCAGGCCGTTGATGGTGCACTCGATCTGGCGCGCGCCGCCGATGGTCACGCCGGCCAGCGAATTGGCCACGGCCAGCCCCAGGTCGTTATGGCAGTGGACCGACCAGATGGCCTTGTCCGAATTCGGGATGCGCTCGCGCAGGCGCCGGATCGTTTCGCCGAACAGCTCCGGCACGGCGTAGCCCACCGTGTCCGGGAAGTTGATGGTGGTGGCGCCTTCGGCGATCACGGTTTCCAGCACGCGGCACAGGAAATCCTCCTCGGAGCGGCTGCCGTCCTCGGGCGAGAATTCGATATCGTCCGTGTGCTGGCGGGCGAAGCGCACGGCCAGGCGGGCCTGTTCCAGCACCTGCTCCGGTTCCATGCGCAGCTTCATCTGCATGTGCAGCGGCGAGGTGGCGATGAATGTGTGGATGCGCTTGCGTTCGGCCGGGGCCAGCGCCTCGGCGGCGCGGGCGATATCGCGGTCGTTGGCGCGCGACAGCGAACAGACGGTCGATTCGCGCACGGCGGCGGCGATGGCGCGGATGGCCTCGAAGTCGCCCGGCGAGGCGGCCGCGAAGCCGGCCTCGATGACATCGACGCGCAGCCGTTCGAGCTGGCGGGCGATGCGGATTTTTTCTTCCTTCGTCATCGACGCGCCGGGCGACTGCTCGCCGTCGCGCAGGGTCGTGTCGAAGATGATCAGTCGTTCGCTGGCGCGGGGGATATCCATGAATTTCTCCTTGAATGCCCGCGCTCAAGCGGGACTTAGCGGCGTTCGCTTTCGTCGACCGGTTCGTCGTCCGTCTGCACGATCGACACGGGCTTGCCCTTGGCCAGCCTGACGAAGAACACCAGGTAGCCGGACAGGCCGTACAGCACGAAGATGGGGAACAGCACCTTGGGCGGGTCGATCGAGATCAGCGCGAAGAATAGCGCGATCGCGAACACGGCGATGAAGGGCACGGACTTGCGGAAGTTGATGTCCTTGAAGCTGTAGAACGGCACGTTGGTGACCATCGTCAGGCCGGCGAACAGCGCGATCGTAAACGAGATCCAGGACATGTAGGTGCCCTTCATCTCCAGGTCCACCATCATCAGCACGAAGCCGGCCATCAGCGCCGCGGCCGACGGGCTGGGCATGCCCTGGAAGTAGCGCTTGTCGACCACCTCGATATTGGTATTGAAGCGCGCCAGGCGCAGCGCGGCGCCGGCGCAGTAGACGAAGGCGGCGATCCAGCCCAGCTTGCCCAGGCCGCGCAGCGACCATTCATAGATGACCAGGGCCGGCGCGGCGCCGAAGGAGACCATGTCCGACAGGCTGTCGTACTGGGCGCCGAATTCGCTTTGGGTATTGGTCAGGCGGGCTACCCGGCCATCCAGGCCATCGAGCAGCATGGCCACGAAGATGGCCCACGCCGCATGCTCGAAACGCTGGTTCATGGCCATCACGATGGCATAGAAACCGCAGAACAGGGCCCCCGTCGTGAAGGCATTGGGCAGCAGGTAGATGCCGCGCGAGCGGGGCCGGTTGGCGTCGCCGGCCTTGCGGGCGAACCTGCTGAACGGCGTCTTGCGCGGCGCCTTCGGGGTTGCGCCAGTCTTGGGCCTGCGACGGGGAAATTTAGCCATGTGAATCCGTGGTGGTTGCGGCGTTATTGCTGCGTTATTGTTCTGGGCCGGCGGCACTGCCGCCGCTCCGGTTGTCCCCTATTATAGAGGAGCACGCAGCGGGTCGTCGCATCCGAGCGCCCATGCGGGCGCCCGGCGGTTCACGATGGGATTACGACCGTATTACTTGAAACGGACCTTGCCGACCAGGCGCATTTCCAAGGTGGTTTCGCCCGGCTCGAAGCTCGGTTCGGCCACTTCGGCGCTGTCCTTCATCATGGCGCGCATGGCCATCGGCGCCGGCATGGCTTCACGGTTGCCGCCGGCGTAATTGCCCGAGCCTTCGAAGTCGACCGTATCGAGCACGGCGTCGCTGGCGGGGCGGCCCATGGCGGCGGCCACCGAGGCGATGCGTTCGTTCAGTGCCTTGTAAGTGGCGGCGATGCGCTGGTCGTCCAGCTTGCGCGTCGTGGCCGGGGTCAGACCGAAGTTGATGGCGTTCAAGGTCAGGACCTTCTGCGCAGCGGCCACCGTCTTGGGCAGCGCGGCAAGGTTGGTGGTCTTCACCTCGACATACTGGCCGACGCGCCACGCGGTCGGCTGGCGCGGTTTGTTCTGGGCCAGCGGCTGGACCGGGCGGTCTTCCGGATACACGGGATAGGTGTAGTAGCCCATCGTCTTCAGGCTGGCCTGCGGGTCTTCGCGCTTCAGGATATCCAGGCCCTGCTTCATCTTCTGGTTGACTCTCGAGGCGGCTGCCGCCTTGTCCTTGTCCTGCTCCTCGATCGCCAGGGTGGCGGTGGCCTGGTCGTTCGGCGCCTTCACCTCGCCAAAGGCGGGAATGATGACGGTGGTGCCCGAGGTGGACTGGGCAATGGCGGACGCGCTGCCCAGCACGAGGGCGGCGGCCAGCACGGTTTTCAGGACGGTCATCTGGGGTACTCCTTCTCTGCTTGTTCGATGACGTGCACTGTAACCGAATTCGCACGCCCGGCCCGTGACAGATGGTGAGTGTTTGTAACAAACATGTCATCATGCTGACACGAGGGCGCGCCATCATGGGCGCCCTGTTTTGCCCATCAACCCGTTACCAGACACGCATGCGAACCAAGACAAACCTGGCAGTGACCTGCACCTTCGCCACCCTCCTTTCACTGGGCGCCACGGCGGCCACCAAGACCCCTGCCGCATCGACGGCGACGGCGCAACCGAAACTGGTGGTCGTCATGGCCGTCGATGGCCTGCCGCAGGAGCAGCTGCTGCGCTACCGCGACCAGTTCGGCGAAGGGGGCTTTCGCCGCCTGCTGAGCCAGGGCGCCATGTTCAGCGATGCCCACCAGGCCCACGGCACCACCGTCACGGCCATCGGCCACAGCGCCATCCTGACGGGCGCCTACCCCTACCAGCACGGCATCGTCGGCAATAACTGGATCGACCGTGCCACCGGCGAATCGGTCTACTGCACCGAGGACCGCCGCCACAAGTACCTGGGCGAGGAAACCAAGCCTGACGACGGCACCTCGCCGGCGCGCCTGCGCGTGGACACGCTGGGCGACCAGCTGCGCTATGCCACCGGCAACCGCGCCAAGGTGCTGGCCGTCTCCGGCAAGGACCGGGGTGCCATCCTGCTGGCGGGGAAGACCGGCACGGCGTATATGTACATGGAAGGCAGCGGCAACTTCGCCAGCAGCAGCTACTACATGGCCCAGCATCCGGCCTGGGTCCAGCGCTACCAGGCCGCCAAACCGCAGGACCGCTACTACGGCAAGACGTGGCGCCCGCTGCTGGCCGATAGCGACTACGCGATGGACGCGGGCGACAAGGCCTTCGCCGTCTCCTACTACAGCGAAAGCGGCCAGCCCGACGCGGCCTACTACCAGCGCCTGAAAGGCGGCCCTTTCGTGGACGAGCTGACCTTGGAATTCGCCCGCGCCGCCATCGAAGGCGAAAACCTGGGCGCCAATCCGGCGGGCGTGCCGGACCTGCTGGGCGTGAGCCTGTCCGCGCACGACTACGTGAACCATGCGAACGGCCCGGAAAGCCGCCTGTCGCACGACCACCTGCAGCGGCTCGACCGCATGCTGGCCGGCTTTTTCACCTACCTGGACAAGCGCGTCGGCGCGGATAACTACCTGGTGGTGCTGACGGCCGACCATGGCTTCGCCAACACCGCCGAGTTCTCGCAGCAGCAGCACGTCGACGCGGGCCGGGTCGACGGCAAGAAGCTGATGGACGGGCTGCGCGCCCACCTGGATGGCACTTTCGGCGCCGGCAAGGTGACGTTCAAGGCCTCGCTGCCGAACGTCTACCTGGACCAGGCGGCGCTGGACAAGGCCGGCATCAGGCGGCTGGACGTCGAACAGGCCGCCAGCCGCTGGCTGCTGGCGCAAACCGGCATCGCCGAGGTCTACACGCGCACCCGCTTCGAGGAAGCCGGCGCCACCGGCACGCGCCTGGACCTCCTGATGCGCCGCGCCTGGCACCGTGCCGAGTCGGGCGACCTGGTGGTGGTACCGCGTGCGTACTGGGCTTTCGGTTCCGGCACCAGCGGTGCCACCCACGGCACGCCATATGCCTACGACACCAATGTGCCGCTGCTGATGATGGGCAAACGGTGGATCGTGCCGGGCCGCTACGCCCGCAATGCCGAAGTGGTCGACATCGCGCCGACCCTGGCGAACCTGCTGCAACTGCGTCCGCCGGCCGGCAGCGAAGGCCGCGTGCTGACCGAGGCGCTGGTGGGCGGCACGGCGCGCTGAACGCGCCGCGGCCTCAGACTTCTTCCAGCGCCTTGAACAGCTGGTCGATATCGTAGGGCTTGGCCAGCAGGCGCACGCCGGGCAGGTCGACGCGCCGGTCCGTGTGGCCGGTGGCCAGCACCACGCGCACGTCGGGATAGCGGTCGGCCAGGATGCGGGCCAGCCCGACGCCGTCCAGCAGGCCGGGCATGACGATATCGGACACCACGTGGCGCACGGGGCAGCCGGCGGCCAGCTTGGCCAGCGCCTCGTCGCCGCTGGCGGCCGACGTCACCTCGAAGCCGGCCACGGTCAGCGCTTCCACCATCGTCGCCAGCACCAGCGGGTCGTCGTCGACGAACAGCACGGGGCCGGTGGCCGCACCCGTGATGGCGGCCGGCGCGGCGACGGCATCCTCGCCGATGCGGGTACCGCCGGCTGCCGCGCGGGGCAGCCAGATCGTTACCGCGGTGCCGGCACCGGGCTCGCTGGCCAGCACCAGATTGCCGCCCGACTGCCGGGCAAAGGCATAGGCCTGCGGCAGGCCCAGGCCCGTGCCCTTGTCGACCGGCTTGGTGGTGAAGAAGGGTTCGAGCGCGCGCGCCAGCGTTTCGGCGCTCATGCCGGTGCCGCTGTCGCGCAGCTCGATCCGCACATGCTCGCCCGGCGCCACGCCCTGCGCCGCGCCGTCCACGGCGCGTTCCACCGTCTCGTTATGCATGCCCAAATACAGGCTGCCGCCGTCCGGCATGGCGTCGCGCGCGTTGATGACGATGTTCAGCAGCGCCAGCTCCATCTGCAGCGGATCGACCAACACGGGCCACAGTCCTTCGGCGATATCGAGTTCCAGTCGCACGCTGCCCGGGCAGGCGCTGTGCAGCATCGGCAGTATGTTGCGCACCACCGCGTCGGGCTGCGCCAATGCCAGCCGTGCATCCTGCACCGTGCCGAAGGAGCGCATCTGCCCCGTCAGGGTGGTGGCGCGGGCGATGGCCTTCTGGCACGTGGCGGCCAGCGCCTGCACGCGGGCGCGGTCGGTCGTCAGGGGGATCAGTTGCAGCGCGCCGGACAGGGTCTGCAGGATATTGTTGAAGTCATGGGCGATGCCTGCCGTCAGGCGTCCCAGCGCTTCGAGCTTCTGGCCCTGCAGCAGTGCGCGCTGGGCCCGTTCCGCCGCCGCCACCGATTCGGCCACGCGGCGTTCCAGCAGGGCCGTGTTGTCGCGGATGCGCGTGCTGGCATCGGCCAGCGCGGCGCTGACGGCATCCGCTTCCATCATGCCGGACGTGAACGCAGTGACGGGTTCGTCGCGCCCCAGGCTTTCGGCGGCGCGGCGCAGTTGTTCGATGGGCTGGGCCGTGCGACGCGCGAAGATGCGGGCGGCCGCCAGCGCCACGCCCAGCGCGACCAGGATCAATGCGCCCAGGCCGGTGGCGGCCGCGATGGCGGGACGGCGCATCTCGGCGGCGGGCACGCTCAATACGACGGTCCAGCCGGACATCGGCGCACGGCTGTAGAACGCCACCGTCGGCGTGCCGTCCAGCGTGACGCCGTAATGCACGCCGGACGGGCCACTGGTCATCTTCGCGCGCATGCCCGGGCTGACCTGCCGGCCGACGTACTTGGCGCCATCGCGGCTGCGGGCGATGACGGTGCCCCGGCTGTCGAGCAGCGACATCAGCCACGTCGGCGGCACGTCCTGTTGCGCCAGCAGGGGCGCCAGGCGTTCCACCGCCATGCCCATCGACAGGTAGTAGCGGGGCTGCCCGGCCACGGGTGCGGGAATCTGCAGGGCCACGTCGTAGCGCTTGCCGACAGGCGAGAAGAACAGGTCGGAAACGACGGTGGCGTCCGGCCCGGCGGCGGCGCGGCGCGCGACCAGGTTCGACTTGCCCACCGGCGGCTTGCTGCCGTAGGGCTGGCGCGTATTGAGCAGCTGCGTGCCGGCCAGGTCCGTGATGACGATGGTCGAATCGGCCGGCGGGGCCAGGCTGCGCGCGTGGTCATAAAAAGCGCGGAAGTCGCCGTTCTGCATGGCCGGCGACGTGGCCAGGGCGCGCAGCATGGCTTCCTTGGCCAGCAGCTCGCGATCGGCCAGCCGCGCCAGCGCGTGCACGGCTTCGCTCATGCCAGCCACTTCGGCAGCGCGCTGCTCCTTGTAGACGTACCATACCGCGCACGAGGCGATGACGAACGCGGGCAACAGGATCGACAGGATCAGTAACAGCAGGCGGCTTCTTATGCGCATGAATTCACCCGTCATTCGCACGGGCTGGCGTGTTGTTCCGGTGCTCCGGAAATCGTTCAATGGCGAAGGCGGCGCATGGCACCGGTTCACCGCGCGGGGGCACCGCTTCGCCGCAACGCCACCCCGATCGGGCGGCGCTGCCGCTACATTAGCATTTTTACCACCAGGGAGCACGCCATGACCCGATTCCTCGCACTGTGCCTGCTGCTGGCGGCATGCATGGGGCCAGCCACCGCCGCCACCTCGGACGATCCCGAAGCGCTGGCGCAGATCAACCGCATCGCGCAGCAATTCCAGGCCGCCATCGTCGCGCGCGACGGCAAGGCGCTGGAGGCCATGTTCCTGGCCCACGACAACAGCTGGCTGACGGTGGCCAGCGCCGCCATCAAGGTCCCGCCAGGCAAGTCGCGCTTGCGCGCATCGCACTACAAGGAATTCGCCGACTTCGTCGCCAACAGCAAGCTGCCCGTGGAAGAGCGCTTCTACAATGTGCGCGTGCACAGCAACGGCAGCGTGGGCATGGTGTACTTCGATTTCGACTTCCTTGTCGACGGCAAGGTCACCAACAAGGGCAGCGAATCGTGGCACCTGGTGCTGACGGAAGATGGCTGGAAAATCAGCTCGATGGTGTATTCGGCCGGCTGACCCGGTGCCGACAAGCGGTAGAATCGCGCTCGTGACCACCGACACCCACCACCAAGCATTGACTGCCCGGCTGGCGCAGCTGCCGTTCCGGCTGCCGCTGCTGGCGGCATTGCCCATCACGCTGTGCATCGCCATCATGGGCCTGCCGGACCTGGGGCACGAGCGCCCTTTGGTGTTTCGCACGCTGTTCCTGTGCACCTACCTGGCCTGGGTGGCGCCGACGGCGTGGCTGCAGCGGCTGCTGTGGCGGCGCGGCCTGCCCGGGTGGGCCGTCGCCGCCGGCATGCTGGCCGCCACCTATGCCATGTCGGTGGTAAACAGCGCGCTGGGCGAGCTGGTGGCCGTGTACATCGGCCTGCACCAGAAGACGCGCTGGGATAAGCTTCTGATGGGCCTGGACAGCTGCTGGCTGCCGCTGATTGCCTTCTGCGCGGCCCATGCGGTCGTCGCCTTCCACGTGGCGCTGGTGCGGGAGCAGTCGCGCGCGCTCGATGCGGCCCTGCTGCTGCGCGATGCCGAGCTGCGCGCGCTGCGTTACCAGATCCAGCCCCACTTCCTGTTCAATACCCTGAACGCCGTCTCCGCGCTGGTGGCCGGCCAGCGCAACCGCGATGCCAACCGCATGATCGCCCAGCTGGCCGAACTGCTGCGCGCCACCTTGGGCACGCAGCACGTGCACGAACACGCGCTGGCCGACGAACTGGCGCTGACGGAGACCTACCTGGAAATCGAGAAGGCGCGCCTGGGCGAGCGGCTGCGGCTGGCCATCGACATCGGCCCCGGCATCCTCGACGCGCTGGTGCCTTCGCTGCTGCTGCAGCCGCTGGTGGAAAACGCCGTCCGCCACGGCATCGCGCCGCGCACCGCCGGCGGCATGCTGGCGGTGCAGGCACATGCCGAGGGCGCAACGCTGCGGCTGCGCATCGTCAACGACTGCGATGGCGGCGATGGCGAAACCGGGGCGGCCGGCTCGTTCCGGCTCGGCCTGGCCAACGTGGCGCAGCGGCTGGACAAGCTGTATGGCGCCAGCCAGCGCTTCACGGCCGGCCCGGACGGCGCCGGTCGCTTCGTCGTCGCGATCGAGCTGCCGCTGCGCGCGGCCGGCGCCGGATCGGCCGCGACGACCTGGGAAAGGGCCGCCTGATGCGGGTCATCGTCGTCGACGACGAGCCGCTGGCCCGCACCGGCGTGCTGGCCCGGCTGGGCGGCGTGGCCGGCTTCGACGTCGTGGCCGAATACGGCGACGGCGTGGCGGCGCTGGCAGGCATCGCCAAGCATGCGCCCGACCTGGTCTTCCTCGACATCGACATGCCGGCCCTGGGCGGCATCGACCTGCTGGCGGCGCTGCCGCCGGCGCGGCGGCCCGTGACGATCCTGCTGACGGCGCACCAACAATACGCCGTGCAGGCCTTCGCGCTGGACGTCGTCGACTACCTGCTCAAGCCAGTGGACGACGAGCGCTTCGCCGATGCGCTGACACGGGCGCGCCAGGCGCACGCCTTCCGGCGCCACGCGGTGACGACAGCGGCCGCGCCGGCGCCGGAAGCGGGCTACCTGTCCCGCTTCACGGTGCGCTACGGCAGCCGGCTGATCTTCGTCGCCGCAGGCGACGTCGCGTGGATCGATGCCAACGGGGACTACGCCACCCTGCACGTGGGCGAACGCGAATACCTGGTGCGCGAACCGCTGCACCGGCTGGCCGCCATGCTCGACCCCACCCGCTTCGCGCGGGTACACCGCAGCGCCATCGTCCGCCTCGACCAGGTGGCCGAGCTGCGCACCCTCGGCAACCGCGACGCCCTGCTGCGCCTGCGCGACGGCACCCCGCTGCGCGCCAGCCGCACCTACATCGACGCCCTGCTCGCCGCCCTCGAACGGCTGCCGCCCGCCTCCCGCGCCGCCTGAGGCGCGATCCCTGGAAACCGTCGCCCAGGTTTATTGCTCTTAAACCGGTGTCTGACACCGGTTTTGCGGCAACAAGAGGCGCCGAAGGGCAATTTCGATGCAAGTGTCTGACACCAATTCAAACAACGCTGCCGCTCGGTCGGTTTCATTGCTCTTAAACCGGTGTCTGACACCGGTTTTGCGGCAACAGGAGGCGCTGAAGCATCAACCGGTCTGACACCGGTTGATGAGCAACAAAAGACTCCCCAGGAGATCCTTGCTTCGGGCAATAAAAAACGGCCCCGAAGGGCCGTTTGCGGTGACGACTTGAAGACTTAGTTCTTCGACTTGTCGACCATCTTGTTGGCGGCGATCCATGGCATCATGGCGCGCAGCTTGGCGCCCACTTCCTCGATCTGGTGCTCGGCCGTCAGGCGGCGGCGCGAGATCAGGGTCGGGGCGCCGGCCTTGTTTTCCAGGATGAAGGACTTGGCGTATTCGCCCGTCTGGATGTCCTTCAGGCACTGGCGCATCGCGTCCTTCGTGGCCGACGTGACGACCTTCGGACCCGTCACGTATTCGCCGTATTCGGCGTTGTTCGAGATCGAGTAGTTCATGTTGGCGATGCCGCCTTCGTAGATCAGGTCGACGATCAGCTTCAGTTCGTGCAGGCACTCGAAGTAGGCCATCTCCGGCGCGTAGCCTGCTTCCACCAGCGTCTCGAAGCCGGCCTTGATCAGTTCCACGGTACCGCCGCACAGCACGGCCTGTTCGCCGAACAGGTCGGTCTCGGTCTCTTCGCGGAAGTTGGTCTCGATGATGCCGGCCTTGCCGCCGCCGTTGGCCGAGGCGTAGGACAGGGCGATATCGCGGGCGATACCGGATTTGTCCTGGTGCACGGCGATCAGGTGGGGCACGCCGCCACCCTGCTTGTAGGTGTTGCGCACGGTGTGGCCTGGGGCTTTCGGCGCGACCATGATCACGTCCAGGTCGTCGCGTGGCACGACCTGGCCGTAGTGCACGTTGAAGCCGTGGGCGAAGGCCAGCACGGCACCCTGCTTGGCATTCGGCGCGACGTTCTCGTTGTAGACCTGGGCGATGTTCTCGTCCGGCAGCAGGATCATGATGACATCGGCGGCGGCCACGGCGTCGTTGACTTCCGCGACCTTCAGGCCAGCCTGTTCGACCTTCGACCACGACGCGCCGCCCTTGCGCAGGCCCACCGTCACATTGACGCCGGACTCGGACAGGTTCTGTGCGTGCGCGTGACCCTGCGAGCCGTAGCCGATGATGGCGACGTTCTTGCCTTTGATGAGGGAGAGGTCAGCGTCTTTGTCGTAGAAAACTTTCATGGTCATTCCTAAGTATTTGGTGTGAATCGTGGCGATTCGTATGAATCGTATAAAGCGTTGTTTGCCCGAGCGGCGTTCAGATCTTCAGGATGCGTTCGCCGCGGCCGATGCCGGAGCCGCCCGTGCGGACGGTTTCCAGGATCGAGGCGCGGTCGATCGAATCGATGAACGCATCGAGCTTGGTCTTGGCACCGGTCAGCTCGATCGTGTACGTCTTTTCGGTGACGTCGATGATGCGGCCGCGGAAGATGTCGGCGGTGCGCTTCATTTCCTCGCGCTCCTTGCCGACGGCCCGGACCTTGATCAGCATCAGCTCGCGCTCGATGTGCTGGCCTTCGGTCAGGTCCACCACCTTCACCACTTCGATGAGGCGGTTCAGGTGCTTGGTGATCTGCTCGATGATGTCGTCCGAGCCGCTGGTGACGATGGTCATGCGCGACAGGGTCGAATCCTCGGTGGGCGCCACCGTCAGCGTTTCGATGTTGTAGCCGCGGGCGGAGAACAGGCCCACGACGCGGGACAGCGCGCCCGCTTCGTTTTCCAGCAATACAGAGATGATGTGTCGCATATCAGAGGTCCTCCGAGCCGAGCAGCATTTCGGACAGGCCCTTGCCGCTCTGGATCATCGGCCAGACGTTCTCGCTCTGGTCCGTGATGAAGTTCATGAAGACCAGGCGGTCCTTCATGCCGAAGGCTTCGCGCAGCGCGCCGTCGACGTCGCCCGGTTTTTCGATGCGCATGCCGACGTGGCCATAGGCCTCGGCAAGCTTCTCGAAGTCCGGCAGCGAATCCATATAGGACTCGGAATAGCGCGAACCGTAATCGAGCTGCTGCCACTGGCGCACCATGCCCAGGAAGCGGTTGTTCAGCATGATGATCTTCGGCGTCAGGTGGTACTGCTTGCAGGTGGCAAGCTCCTGGATGTTCATCTGGATCGAGCCTTCGCCGGTGATGCAGGCCACCGTCGCATCCGGGTTGGCCATCTGCACGCCCATTGCGTACGGCAGGCCCACGCCCATCGTGCCCAGGCCACCGGAATTGATCCAGCGGCGCGGCTTGTCGAAGCGGTAGTACTGCGCGGCCCACATCTGGTGCTGGCCCACGTCGGACGTGATGAAGGCGTCGCCACGGGTGATCTCGTAGACCTTCTCGACCACGGACTGCGGCTTGATGATGGTGTCGGACGTCGGATACTTCAGGCACTCGCGGCCGCGCCATTCGCTGATCTGGCCCCACCATTTCGACAGGTGGGCGGCGTTCGGGCGATGCTCGGCCGCGTCCAGCTGGGCCAGGAACTCGACCAGCACGTCCTTGACGTTGCCGACGATGGGAATATCGACCTTGACCCGTTTCGAGATCGACGACGGATCGATATCGACGTGGATGATCTTGCGGGCGTTCTGCGCGAAGTGCTTCGGATTGCCGATGACGCGGTCGTCGAAGCGGGCACCGATGGCGATCAGCACGTCGCAGTGCTGCATCGCCATATTGGCTTCGTAGGTGCCGTGCATGCCGGGCATGCCGACATACTGGTCGCTCGAGGCGCGCGAGCCGCCCAGGCCCATCAGGGTATTCGTGACGGGGAAGCCGAGGCGGTCGACCAGCTTGTTCAGTTCAGCCGACGCATTGGCCAGGATGACGCCGCCGCCCGTGTAGATCATCGGGCGTTCGGCCGCCAGCAGCAGCTGGACCGCCTTGCGGATCTGGCCGGAATGGCCCTTGTCGACGGGACGGTAGGAACGCATCTCGATCTCTTTCGGATACGAGAACACGTGCTTGTGCATCGAGATGTCCTTCGGGATATCGACCAGCACGGGACCGGGACGGCCGGTACGGGCGATATAGAAGGCTTTCTTGATCGTTTCCGCCAGGTCCTTCACATCCTTCACGAGGAAGTTGTGCTTGACCACGGGGCGGGTGATGCCGACGGTGTCGCACTCCTGGAAGGCATCCTGGCCAATCGCGTGGCTGGGCACCTGGCCGGAGATGACGACCATCGGCACGGAATCCATGTAGGCGGTCGACAGGCCGGTGACGGCGTTGGTGACACCCGGACCGGACGTGACGATGGCGACGCCGACTTTCTGCGAGCTGCGCGAATACGCATCGGCGGCGTGGATCGCGGCCTGCTCGTGTCGGACGAGGATGTGCTGGAATTTTTCCTGCTTGAAGATCGCGTCGTAGATGTAGAGGACGGCTCCGCCCGGATAGCCAAAGACGTGCTCGACGCCTTCTTCAGCCAGGCAACGCACGAGAATCTCGGCGCCGGTGATTGCTGCTTCGGTGTTCATGAAACATTCCTTTCAAGGTCCAGAGGAGATTGAATGGATGCTCTTGCCTGACGAAGTGAGCCTTTCATTGCAGCGACCCCAAGCGTCCCTTCTTTCTGCGGTCACGCCGGCTTTTCCCCCAACCGTAGTGGGGTGCAAGACGGACGCTGTAACGCAACTCGTTTGGCTTGAGTTTCTGCAACGGCTTGGCTGACCTCTCGCGCTTGTGGCACGGGTTAGAGCAAACTGCTGACAAAGAGAAAGCGGGTCGGTCGCCATGGCCTTGTGTGCCGATAGCGAGGGACCGGGAGCTTCGTGGTGTGCAAAGCGTTCCATACGGTACTGCGTCGCACCATTCTGGTCAAGCACAATCGCGTTTTTGGCAATTTTCCGTGCGGAAGCGGCGCATTTTGGGGCAAGAGAGCGGCGAAATACGCTAAAACCATGCGGATACACGGGTTTTTTGCTACGATGCGCAGGTTTAAAGACCTCTACGGCGACCACGCAGCACCTCCTCGATGGCAACAGATAAAGAACTCTCCGACTTTCTCGAAAACGTCGAGCGGCGTGCGTTCAAGCAGGCGGTGTATGCGGTGCGCAGGGATGAAGTGGCGCTGGACATCGTCCAGGACGCCATGATCAAGCTGGCCGAAAAATACGGCGACAAGCCGGCCGCCGAACTGCCGATGCTGTTCCAGCGCATCCTGCAAAACACGATCCTCGATTTCTTCCGGCGCGAAAAGGTGCGCAATACCTGGGTCAGCCTGTTCTCCGGGCTGGGCAATTCCCAGGAGGAACATGATGATTTTGATATACTGGAATCCTACGAGGCCGAACACGGTACCCAGGCCGCCGAATCCAGCGCCGACCAGGTCGAGCGGATGCAGGTACTTCAGGTCATTGACGACGAAGTACAAAAACTGCCGGCGCGTCAACGGGAAGCCTTCCTCATGCGTTACTGGCAGGACATGGATGTGGCAGAGACGGCGGCAGCGATGGGATGTTCCGAAGGGAGCGTGAAAACACATTGCTCACGGGCGACTCATACTCTCGCAGCATCGCTCAAAGCCAAGGGAATCAAACTATGAACACCGAAGACATCAATTTCGCTTACCGCGTGCGGCACGCCCTGAACGAAACGCTTGACGATCTGCCGTCCTCGACCACGCAGCGCCTGGCCGCGGCCCGCCAGGCCGCACTGGCCCGCAAGAAGGCGCATGTCGAAGTGCGCGTCACCCGCACCGCCACGGCCACCGCATCGGCCGGCGCCGGCGGCGGGATGTTCTCGCAACCGATCAACTGGCTCAGCCGCTTCGGCGTCGTGCTGCCGCTGCTGATGGTCGTCGGCGGCATGGTGGGCGTCTACCAGTACGAACAGCAGCAGTCGATCGCCGAACTTGCCGAACTGGATGCCGCCCTGCTGTCGGACGAGCTGCCCCTGTCGGCCTACCTGGACAACGGCTTCAACGCCTATCTTGAAACCCGCGAGCAATAAGGATGGCGCGTAGGATGGCGCAAACGCCTTCTCGCGGGTGGTTGATCGGCGGTGCCGCCGTGCTGGCGCTCGCCCTCGGCGTTGGCACCTACCTCATGCTGCGCCCCGATCCGTCCATGCGGCGGGTGGACAATGCCACCACTGCCGCTTCCCTGCCCCTGCTGGCCACGAGTGCCGCCGAGAAGCGTTGGCAGGACCTGACGCCGGCCCAGCAGCGTGCCCTCGCACCGCTGAAGGCGGGTTGGGAAGACCTGGGTCCCGTGCGCAAGCAGAAGTGGCTCGAGATCGCCAACCGTTTCGCCTCGATGAAACCGGCCGAGCAGCAGCGCGTGCATGCGCGCATGCGCGAATGGGTCGAGCTGACACCGGAAGAACGCAAGGCCGTGCGCGAGAACTACGCGCGCGCGCAGAAAATGATGGGCGGTAAAAAGGCCGCCCAGTGGGAGCAGTACATGCTGCTGCCGGAATCGGAGCGCCGCAAGCTGGCCGATGCCGCCGCCGGCAAGAAGGCCCAGGCCGCCAAGCCGCCGACGCCGAAGCAAAGCCTCGTCAAGACGCCACAGCCGATCAAGCCACACCCGACCATCGTGCCGCCGAGTGTGCCGCCGACCGCCGTCGCCGTGACGCCTGCCCCGGTCGCGCCACCGCCCGTGCTGCCCGCGCCGGCACCTGCCCCCGCGCCGGAAATCGTCTATCCGCTCGAAGGCGCCGTCACGCCGGCCGCCATCGTCACGCCGCCGGCCGCGCCGGCGCAACAGGCCACCCCGCCCACCCAGCCGGCCCCGACGAATGCAGCCAAATAGCACTGCCGCCGCTGCGACCACGCCCACCATCCGGCGCCGCCTGGTCTCGATGGTGTACGAGCTGCTGCTGGGCTTTGCCGTGCTGTTCCTGCCCTTCCTCGTGTTCGAGATGACCGTCAAGGCCAGCCATGCGCCCGTCGTCGAGCACATGCGCCAGGCCCTGGCCTTCCTCGTGCTGGGCGCCTACTTCATCCATCAGTGGACGCGCAAGGGCCAGACCCTGGCCATGCAGACGTGGCGCATCCGCGTGACGATGCCGGATGGCGCCACCGTGCCGCCCCGTGTCGCCACCGTGCGCTACCTGCTGTGCTGGCTGTGGGTGCTGCCCGCCGCCGCCGTCAGCCTGGCGCTGGACCTGCACCGCTGGCAGGCGCTGGGCGCGCTGGCCATCGGCATCGTGCTGTGGTCGCTGACCGCCTTTCTCGACAAGGACCGGCAGTTCCTGCACGACCGGCTCGCCGGCACGCGGCTGGTGCAGCTGCCGAAGCCACCGAAGAAGGCTGCCCCGGCCGCGCCCCGCTCCGCCTGAAAACCGGCGTCGGTTGCTTGACAGACTTTGCCCTGGCCCGGCGTGTTGCTCATAAACCGGTGTCTGACACCGGTTTATGAGCAACTTCGGTCAGGCAGGCTTGCGCACCAGCACCGCGGCACTGTCCGCCACTACACCGTCTTGCGTGCGCGGCAGCATCGCCGCCAGCGGCAGTCCCGTTCCCTTTTCGACCAGCGCCGAACGTGCCTCGCCCTCGGCGAACAGGTGCCGTTCGCCCCATTGGCGCAAGGCCACGATCAGGGGGAACAGGTCGGCGCCCTTCTCCGTCAACACGTATTCCTGGTAGGCGCTGCCGTCGGCGGCGGGCCGCAGTGCCAGGATGCCCAGCTCGACCAGGGTACGCAGCCGGTCCGCCAGGATATTGCGCGCCACGCCCAGCCGGCGCTGGAAGTCGCCGAAGCGGGCCGCGCCATCGAAGGCATCGCGCACGATCAGCATGGCCCAGCGGTCGCCCACGGCGGCCACCGCGCGGGCCACCGGACATGTTTCGTTTTCCTGCGGCAGTTTCATGCCGTCCTCCCTCCGAATAAGTGGTTGCATTTTAAAACCAAATTCCGTAAGCTGCCAGTGGTTTTAATTTGAAACCACTTTGGAGACGGCATGGCCCCTTTCGATCCGAACCCGGTCCGCACGTTGCCGGCCGCCCTGGTCGCGCTGTTCGCTACCGGCAGCGCGGTCAGCGTGGCCAATGTGTACTACGCCCAGCCGCTGCTGGACCTGATGGCGGCCGAATTCGGCATCGCCGCAGCGGCCGTCGGCGGCGTCGTCACGGCTACCCAGGCCGGCAGTGCTCTGGCCTTGCTGCTGCTGGTGCCGCTGGGCGACCGCATCGACCGGCGCCGGCTCATCCTGGCCCAGGTCGCCCTGTTGTGCCTGGCGCTGCTGGCGGTAACGGGCGCGGGCGGCGCCCTGGCGCTGACCGTCGTCATGCTGGCGGTCGGCCTGCTGGGCACGGCCATGACGCAGGGCCTGATCGCCTATGCCGCCAGCGCCGCCGGGCCGGGCGAACGGGGACGTGTCGTCGGCGCCGCGCAAGGCGGCGTCGTCATCGGCCTGCTGCTGGCACGCGTATTGGCGGGGCTGATCGCCGACGTCGCCGGCTGGCGCTGGGTGTATGGCATGTCAAGCGCGGCGATGGCGGTGCTGGGCATATTGCTGTGGTGGCGCCTGCCCGTGCAGCGATTGCCGCCGCAGGCATTGTCGTACTGGGCGCTGATCCGTTCGATGCTGACCTTGTTGGAAACGGAGCGCGTGCTGCAGGTACGGGGCACCCTGGCGCTGCTGATGTTCGCCGCCTTCGGCATCTTCTGGAGCACGCTGGTGCTGCCGCTGGCGGCGCCGCCGTTCGGCATGTCGCACACGGCCATCGGTGCCTTCGGCCTGGTCGGCGTGGCTGGCGCGCTGGCGGCGGGCCGGGCCGGCCGGCTGGCGGACCGGGGCCTGGGCCAGCGCACGACGGGCGCCGCGCTGGTACTGCTCGTGCTGTGCTGGCTGCCGCTGGGTTTCGGCATGCGCCCTGGGTTTGCGGGAATGTTGGTGCTGGCCTTGGGCATTCTGGCCCTCGACATCGCCGTGCAGGCGCTGCAGGTCACGAACCAGGGCATGATCTTCGCCGCCCGGCCCGATGCGGCCAGCCGGATGGTCGGCTGCTACATGATGTTCTACGCGGCCGGCAGCGGCCTGGGAGCGGTGGCCGGCACGGCGGCGTATGCGGCGGGCGGGTGGAACGCGGCCTGCCTGCTCGGTGCCGGTGTCAGCCTGGCCGCGCTGCTGTTCTGGGCCTTGACCCGGGAGTGGATGCGCCGGGCCTGATTCGTCCTTGCAAGCGGACCCACCTGCCTCCACATCGGCTGGTATGAAGCTTGTCGACGACAATCCGGCCGAACCCCTCTGCCCCCTGTGCGGCCGTCCGCTAGGGACAGAGAATATCGACCGCCACCACCTGGTACCGAAAACCTTCAAGGGCCGCGCCCAGTTCCCCATCCATAAGATCTGCCACCGCAAGATCCACTCGGTGTTCACCGAGCGCGAGCTGTTCAAGACCTATCATTCGTGGGAAGCGCTGCAGGCGCACGAGGAGATTCGCGTGTTCATCGACTGGGTCGCACGCAAGCCGCCGGAGTTCTACACGAGTACCGCGACGACGAATGCGAAGAAGCGGCGCTGACGCGGTTCAGAACCGCTCGAACCCCTGCAGGTAACGCCACTCGCCGACGGCCAGCCCGCCCATCGACATGCGGCCGATGCGCAGGCGCTTCTGCGCGACGGCCTTCAGGCCGACGGCCTTGCACATCTTTTCGATCTGGCTGGGTTTCGGACCCTTCATGGCGAAGCGCAGGCGGCGTTCGTTCTGCCAGCTCACTTTCGTGGCGCCCTGGTTCAGCTGGGCCAGGCCGTCCTCGACGATCCTGCCCTCGACGTCGACGATGATTTCCTGCTCCATCCGGTTGCCCTCTTCCACCAGCTTGCGCGCGATGCGATAGTCCTGCGTGAAGACGAACAGGCCGCTGGCCTCGTTCTCCAGCGGCAGGGCCGCCGTCAGGTTGTGCAGGTGGCGCTTCAGGAAGCGTTCCTTCTGCGCCAGCGCGTTGCGCGCTTCCGGCGTCAGGCAGGACAGCGGGTCGACGCCGGCCGGCTTGTTCAGCAGGATCGTCACCGGCTGGATTTCCAGCAGGGTCGCATCGGGCGCCAGCTCGACCTTCTGGTAGGGCGTCACGCGGGCACCCGCCTCCTCCACCAGGGCACCGTCGACCAGGACGAAGCCGCCCTCGATATACAACTCCGCCTCGCGGCGGGAACAGGGCAGCATGTCCGCCACCCGTTTCGAGAGGCGGATCGTGTTTTCGTCGTTCATGGTCAGTGCTTGAAGTAGGTGGTGAAGACGTCGGCCACGGTGCCCAGCTGCGCGCGCGTGACGCCCAGGTGGGTGACGAGGCGCAGGCGTGGCGCCATCGACACGCGGATGCGCTCGGCGGCCAGCGCCTCGGCCAGGCCGGCGCAATGCGCGGATGGGACATCGACGTAGAAGATATTGGTCTGCGGCGTGCTGACGACGATGCCATCGATGCCCCGCAACGCGTCGGCCAGGAAGGCGGCGTTGGCATGGTCCGCGGCCAGGCGCGCCACATTGTACTGGAGCGCATGCAGGCCGGCTGCGGCGATCGTGCCGGCCTGGCGCATGCCGCCGCCCAGCATCTTGCGCCAGCGCTTGCCCTCTTCGACGAAGGCGCGCGAGCCGCAGAGCACCGAGCCGACGGGCGCGCCCAGGCCCTTGGACAGGCACACGGACACGCTGTCGAAACCGGCCACCGCCGCGCGCAGGTCGATGCCCTGGGCCACGGCCGCGTTGCAGATGCGGGCACCGTCCAGGTGCGTGGCAAGGCCACGCTCGTGCGCCAGCGCCGTGGCCTGCGCCACGTAGGCGGCGGGCAGCACCTTGCCGCCGATGGTGTTTTCGAGCGCCAGCAATGTCGTGCGGGCGAAATGGATGTCGCGCGGCTTGATCTGGGCGGCGATGTCGGCGAGCAGCAGGCTGCCGTCCGGCTGGTTGGCGATGGGCTGCGGCTGGATGCTGCCCAGCACGGCGGCGCCGCCTCCTTCGTAGCGGAAGGTGTGCGCTTCCTGGCCGACCAGGTATTCGTCGCCCCGGCCGCAATGCACCAGCAGCGCGATCAGGTTGGTCTGCGTGCCGGACGGCGCGAACAGCGCCGCCTCGAAGCCGAACAGCTCGGCCGCATGCTGCTGCAGCGCGTTGACGGTGGGGTCGTCGCCGTACACGTCGTCGCCCACCGGCGCGGCCGCCATGGCCTCGCGCATCGCCGCGCAGGGCTGCGTGACGGTGTCGCTGCGCAGGTCGATCCAGCCGCTCACTGGGCCGCCTTTTCGAGTTCCTGCGTATAGAAGCGCTGGCCCAGCTCCTCCAGGCCCACCGTTTGCAGCACTTCCTGCAGGCGCTCCGTGGGCCGGCGGCGCGGCAGGTTTTTGTACGTGGCGATGATCAGCTCGTTCTTCATCGAGTGCTCCCAGCCCACCAGCTCCGTCACATTGACCTGGTAGCCGTGCGCTTCCAGCTGCAGGCAGCGCAACACGTTGGTGATCTGGCTGCCGAATTCGCGCGTGTGGATGGGGTGGCGCCAGATTTCCGTCAGCGCGCTCTTGCCCAGGTCCTTGCCCTTGTTCTTGCGCAGCACGGAAGCCACTTCGGCCTGGCAGCACGGCACCAGCACCATGTGCTTCGCGCGCTTCTTCAGCGCGAAATCGATGGCGTCGTCGGTGGCCGTGTTACAGGCGTGCAGCGCGGTGACGATGTCGATCTGTTCGGGCAGCTCGGTCGACGTGGTCGATTCGGCCACGGACAGCGGCAGGAAGGACATGCCGGGGAAGTCGAACTTGGCCGCCAGCTCGCGCGAACGCTGCACCAGCTCGTCGCGCGTCTCGATGCCGTAGATGTGCGAGGCGTCGTCCAGGCCTTTAAAGAACAGGTCGTAGATGATAAAGCCGAGATACGACTTGCCGGCGCCGTGGTCGACCAGCGACACGCTGCCTTTTTCGTCGCGCACGTCCTTCAGCAGCGGCTCGATGAACTGGTACAGGTGGTACACCTGCTTGAGTTTGCGACGGCTGTCCTGGTTCAGCTTGCCGTCGCGCGTCAGGATATGCAGTTCCTGCAGCAGCGCGACGGACTGGCCCGGGCGGATTTCCGGAATGTCCGTGATGGTCGCCGGCACCGGCGCGGCCGGGGCCTTATTGCGCTTCATCGATCCACGCCTGTTGGATCGCTTCCAGGATTTTTTCGCCGCCGCGCTTGTGGTCGTCGTCGAAGCCGTCCAGCGTCACGACCCAGTTATGCAGGTCCGTAAAGCGGATCGCGGTGGGGTCCAGGTTCGGATATTTGTCGTACAGCGCTTCGGCAATCGCGGTGATGTCGGTCCATTTCATGACGAACTCCAGGCTCAGTGGCCGCCTTCGCTGGCGTGATTGATGGTGTATTTCGGGATCTCGACGACCAGGTCCTCGTCGGCCACGATGGCCTGGCACGACAGGCGCGACTGCGCTTCCAGGCCCCAGGCCTTGTCCAGCAGGTCTTCTTCCGTGTCGGTCGCTTCGTTCAGCGAATCGAAGCCTTCGCGCACGATCACGTGGCAGGTGGTGCAGGCGCAGGACTTCTCGCACGCATGCTCGATATGGATGTCGTTTTCCAGCAGGACGTCGCAGACGGACTTGCCCGGCTGCGTATCGATGACGGCGCCTTCGGGGCACAGCTTGGCGTGGGGCAGAATGACGATTTGTGGCACTTGTTACCTCGGTATTTTTTTGATGGTACTGCTTGGTTTGTTATGCCACCTGGTCCAGCGACTTGCCGGCCAGTGCGCTGCGCACGCTGCGATCCATCCGGCGCGACGCGAATTCCTCGGTGCCGTGGGCCAGCGCTTCCACGGCCGCCTTGACGGCCAGGTGGTCGACCGTGCCGGCCTGCGACTGGGCCAGGGTGTCGCGGGTGGCCTGCATCAGCGCATCGACGGCGGTGCGTTCCTCGCTCGACAGCAGTGCGGCATCTTCGTCCAGCGCCGACTGCGTGGCCAGCAGGATGCGTTCGGCTTCCACCTGCTCTTCGCGCAACGCGCGTGCCTTCATGTCCGTCTCGGCCGACGTGTAGGATTCCTGCAGCATGCGCGCGACGTCGTCGTCGCCCAGGCCGTACGAAGGCTTGACGGTGATCGAGGCCTCGACGTTCGAGCGCAGCTCGCGCGCCGACACGGACAGCAGGCCGTCCGCATCGACCTGGTAGGTGATGCGGATGCGGGCCGCGCCGGCCGCCATCGGCGGAATGCCGCGCAGCTCGAAACGGGCCAGCGAGCGGCAGTCGCTCACCAGTTCGCGCTCGCCCTGCAGCACGTGCACGGCCAGGGCGGTCTGGCCGTCCTTGAAGGTGGTGAATTCCTGGGCGCGGGCGCACGGAATCGTTGAGTTGCGGGGAATGATCTTCTCGACCAGGCCGCCCATCGTCTCGATACCCAGCGACAGCGGGATCACGTCCAGCAGCAGCCAGTCGTCGCCTGCGGCGCGGTTCCCCGCCAGCAGGTTGGCCTGGATGGCCGCGCCCAGCGCCACCACCTTGTCCGGATCGATATTGGCGTGCGGGATGGTGTGGAAGTAGTCGCCCACGGCGCGCTGCACGTGCGGCATCCTTGTTGCGCCGCCGACCATGACGACGCCGTCGATATCGTCGGCGTCGATGCTGGCGTCGCGCAGGGCCTTCTTCACGGCGTTCATCGTCTTGGCGACCAGGTGCTTCGTGATCTCGACGAATTTCTCGGCCGTGATCTTCAGGTGCACTTCCTCGCCCGACGACAGGATCGCGTCCACCGTCACTTCGGACTTGGTCGACAGCAGTTCCTTCGCCTCGCGCGCCTTGACCATCAGCACGGCCGTGTCGACGTCGTTCAGCGGCGCCAGCTTTTCCTGCTCGTGGATCCAGCAGAACAGGCGGTGGTCGAAGTCGTCGCCGCCCAGCGCGGAGTCGCCGCCCGTGGACAGCACTTCGAACACGCCCTTGGAGAGCTTCAGTACGGAGATGTCGAAGGTGCCGCCGCCCAGGTCGTACACGGCGAACAGGCCTTCGGACGCGTTGTCCAGGCCATAGGCGATGGCCGCGGCAGTCGGCTCGGACAGCAGGCGCAGCACGTTCAGGCCGGCCAGCTGGGCCGCGTCCTTCGTGGCCTGGCGCTGCGCGTCGTCGAAGTACGCGGGCACCGTGATGACGGCGCCGACCAGCTCGTCGCCCAGTGCATCCTCGGCGCGCTGGCGCAAGGTGGCCAGGATCTGCGCGGACGTCTCGACGGGGCTCTTGATGCCGGCCACGGTTTTCAGCTGCACCATGCCGGGGCCGTCGACGAAGTCATACGGCAGGTTCTCGGCGTAGGCGATGTCCTTCAGGCCGCGGCCCATGAAGCGCTTGACGGAGACGACCGTGTTCTTCGGGTCCGTGGTCTGCGCGGCCTGGGCCTTGTAGCCGATATGGGCGTGGCCGTTCGGCAGGTAGCGCACCACGGAAGGCAGCAGCGCGTGGCCCTCCTCGTCGTTCAGCACTTCGGGAATGCTGCTGCGCACGGTGGCGACCAGCGAGTTCGTGGTGCCCAGGTCGATGCCGACCGCCAGCCGGTGCTGGTGCGGCGCCGTCGACATGCCGGGTTCGGAGATTTGCAGGAGAGCCATGTAAAACCTGTTGTTGTTGTGTGCGGGCGCCGCGGCGCCACTTGAATGGACGGGCGGGCCGGCGGCCTAGGCTTCGATGGAGTCGAAGGCGAAGCTCACTTCCTCGCCGAATTTTTCCAGGAACATCAGGGCGCGCACGCCCTGCGCGGCAGCCGCGTAGTCGCCCGCGTCGAGCTGCTTTTCGATGTCCTGCAGCTGCGCCTTGCGGGCCGCCCGCAGTTGCGCATCGAGCCCGTCGAGCGCGTCGGCATCCTTGCCGGCACGCGCCTCGGCCAGTTCCTCGCGCCATTCCATCTGCTGCATCAGGAAGGCCATCGGCATGGCCGTATTCGATTCCGTCTGCAGGTCCACGCCGTGCAGCTCGCACAGGTAGCGCGCCCGCTTTTGTGGGTTCTTCAAGGTCTGGTAGGCCTCGTTGGCGCGGGTGGCCCACTGCATCGCCACGCGCTTCTCGGCGTCGGTGGCGTTGACGAACCGGTCCGGATGCACGCGCGACTGGACGTCGCGGTAGGCGCCGTCCAGCGCGGCGGTATCGACGGCGAAACGGGGCGGCAGGTTGAAGAGCTCGAAGTGATTTTGCACGGTCGGTTCAGTGGGCGCGGGGCGGCATCAGATGCGGAAGCTTTCGCCGCAGCCGCAGGCGTCTTTTTCGTTCGGGTTGTTGAACTTGAAGCCTTCGTTCAGGCCCTCGCGGGCGAAGTCCAGCTCCGTGCCGTCGATGTACGGCATGCTTTTCGGATCGACGAAGACCTTCACGCCGTGCGACTCGAAGACCTGGTCTTCGGGCGACACTTCGTCCACATATTCGAGCTTGTAGGCGAGACCCGAGCAGCCCGTCGTGCGCACGCCGAAGCGCAGGCCGACGCCCTTGCCGCGCCGTTCGATGTAGCGGTTGATGTGCTTCGCTGCTTTTTCCGTCAACGTGATTGCCATTCTTCTTCCTCCAGATGCTTGCGGGACCGCGCGGGTCCCGGTACCGCCTTAAGCCGTGTGCTTGGTCTTGTAGTCCAGCACCGCTGCCTTGATGGCGTCTTCGGCCAGGATCGAGCAGTGGATCTTCACCGGCGGCAGCGCCAGTTCCTCGGCGATCTGCGTGTTCTTGATCGACAGGGCCTGGTCCAGGGTCTTGCCCTTGACCCATTCCGTCACCAGCGAGCTCGAAGCGATGGCCGAACCGCAGCCATAGGTCTTGAACTTCGCATCCTCGATGACGCCGTCGGCGCCGACCTTGATCTGCAGCTTCATCACGTCGCCGCAGGCCGGCGCGCCCACCATGCCGGTGCCCACGCTGTCGTCGCCCTTTTCAAAGGCGCCCACGTTGCGGGGGTTTTCGTAGTGGTCGAGTACTTTTTCCGAGTAAGCCATTTGAATCTCCTGTTTGCCGGCGCATGCCGGCTGAATAATCTTTACTACGACATTAGAAGGACTTCGAGAAACCGTAATGAGCGGCGTCCTGTCTGGTTGAGGCGCGCAGTCGTACTTTACGTACGATGAGCACCGCAGACCAGCACAGGGCGTCGCGCAATAGGTTTATCGAGCGTCCTAGTGCGCGGCCCACTGGATCGAATTGATATCGATCCCTTCCTTGAACATATCCCACAGCGGCGACAGTTCGCGCAGCTTGCCGACCTTCGACTTCATCAGGTCGATGGCGAAGTCGATGTCCTGTTCCGTCGTGAAGCGGCCGATGGTGAAACGGATCGAGCTGTGCGCCAGTTCGTCGGAACGGCCCAGCGCGCGCAGCACGTACGATGGTTCCAGGCTGGCCGAGGTGCAGGCCGAGCCGGACGACACGGCCAGGTCCTTGACGGCCATGATCAGCGATTCGCCTTCGACGTAGTTGAACGACACGTTCAGGTTATGGGGCACGCGGTGCGCCATGTCGCCGTTGATGTACGTCTCTTCGATTTCCTGCAGGCCGTTGGCGAGGCGGTCGCGCAGCGCCTTGATGCGCGCGGTTTCCTCGTCCATCTCGACCTTGGCCAGGCGGAAGGCTTCGCCCATGCCGACGATCTGGTGCACCGGCAGGGTGCCCGAACGCAGGCCCCGCTCGTGACCGCCACCGTGCATCTGCGCTTCGATGCGCACGCGCGGCTTGCGGCACACGTACAGCGCGCCGATGCCTTTCGGGCCGTAGGTCTTGTGGGCCGTGAAGGTCATCAGGTCGACCTTCAGTGCCTGCAGGTCGATCGCCACCTTGCCCGTCGCCTGGGCGGCGTCGCAGTGGAAGATGATGCCCTTGCCGCGGCAGAAAGCGGCGATCTCGGCGATCGGCTGGATCACGCCGATCTCGTTATTGACCATCATGACGGAGACGAGGATGGTGTCCGGGCGCACGGCCGCGGCCAGCTGCTCGACGGAGATCAGGCCGTTGTCCTGCGGGTCCAGGTAGGTCGCCTCGAAGCCCTGGCGTTCCAGTTCGCGCACCGTGTCCAGCACTGCCTTATGCTCGGTCTTCACCGTGACGATGTGCTTGCCCTTCGTCTTGTAGAAGTTCGCCGCGCCCTTGATCGCCAGGTTGTTGCTCTCGGTGGCGCCGGAGGTCCAGATGATTTCACGCGGGTCGGCGTTGACGAGGGCCGCCACGTGGCCGCGCGCCTCTTCCACGGCCGCTTCGGCCGTCCAGCCGTACATGTGGCTGCGCGAGGCGGGGTTGCCGAACTGCTCGCGCAGGTAAGGAATCATCTTGTCGGCCACGCGCGGGTCGATCGGCGTCGTGGCCGAGTAGTCCATGTAGATCGGGAAGTGCGGCGCGGTGTGAAACTCGACCGGTGCGACCTTGGCGACGTTCTTTTCTGGGGCGTTCATCTTTTACTCCAAAGGGTTTAACCAAGAGCGGCGTGATTGCGGTGCATGACCACGACGTTCTGTTCGGCGTTTTTCTGTTTCTGCTGGTCGACCAGGTCCTGCAGCGAGACCGAGTCCAGGTAATCGACCATCTTTTCGTTCAGCGTGGCCCACAGCTCATGGGTCATGCAGCGCGCGCCGGTGGCGTGATCGGCGCCATGGCAGTTTTCCTTGCCGCCGCACTGCGTTGCGTCGAGCGGCTCATCGACGGCGATGATGATGTCGGCCACCGTCACCTTGTCGGCACGGCGGGCCAGGCTGTAGCCGCCGCCCGGACCGCGGATCGACTCGACGATCTCGTGGCGGCGCAGCTTGCCGAACAGCTGTTCCAGGTAGGACAGTGAAATCGCCTGGCGCTGGCTGATGCCTGAGAGCGTGACGGGACCCTTGCCCTGGCGCATGGCCAAGTCAATCATCGCTGTCACGGCAAAACGGCCTTTGGTGGTCAGACGCATCACAACCCCGGTTGAGTATCGATGAGCTCGAAAAAACTTCTTGCATTCACTTGTTCTACTTGCTTGCTGCTTCGTTTCACCAACAAGGACCGGTCTGCTGCAGAGGGAGACCTGATTAGTTGAACGATTTAGTCAAGTATAACAGAGTCCTGCGTGGCTTGCCGGGGAGGCGCCGATTTCGACGCAGTGCAGCATGCGCAGTTCAGAATGGCAAGCGCCGGCAGGGGCGCGGATGGAGGTGTGGTGAAAGGAGCAACCCGTGATTGTAGCGCAGTTGCGCCGTGGCGGCATCTGCCGCTGCCCTTAACGCTGGCCCAGCAGGTCGTGCGCGTCCAGGATGGCGAAGGCGATGTCGGGATGGCTGTCCAGGCACCGGCGGATGGCGGCCGGCACGGCCTGGCGCGTCTTGCGGCACAGGCCCGGCACGGGCGACAGTTCGATGACGAAGCCACGCACCGTGCGCACGACGTTCGGGCCCGGCGCGATCGTCAGGCGCAGCCCCAGTTGTTCGTGCAGGCGCTGCCCGATGCGCTGCAGCTCGGCATACGTGGTGATGGCCTCGATGCGCTCGATCAGCCGTTTTTTCTGTTCCCGGGTCAATAGCAGGACACGGCGGTCCGCATCCGGGTCGTCGAACAGACGCGCACGGTCGCAGTCGCAGGCCCCGGGCGGGCAGGCATTGCGCAGCGGCGGTGACGAGGGAACGGACGTCGACATGGCGCGAACTCTTTCGAAAGGTGACGGCAATGACGGCGGCATGCGCCCTGGCGCGTGCCTCGGGCAGTATGCCGGCGCCCGCGCGGCGCTGTCAAACGAGCTCGACAAGGGTCGTTCGCGCGCTTCCGCGCGGGCTTTCGCGCCGCTTGCGACGCTGTTGCAAGCTTGCCACTTGGGTTGCTCATCGGGAAATTTACGCGCGGACTCCGTGTTACACTTTCCTGTTGGCAAACCGCTGATTTCTCCTCGCTATGCACCTTCCTCCCGCGCGCCCCCTGTTGCCGGCGCGCCCGCCTTGCTCTCCCCGCCTGCCGTCCGGCGCGGGCGGCCCGCCGTCGTGGGTCGCCTGCGTGTGCGTGGCGCTGCTGGCGTGGCTGGCGGCGGTAGCGCCCGCGTCGGCGGCAGGACAGCCGGGGCGGCAGGTGCTGGTGCTGTATTCGCTGGGCGCCGATTCGGCGTCGGTCTGGCAGCAATTGCTGCACAAGGGCCTGGAGGAAGAACTGGCCCGCAACAACTGGACGACGGCGCCCGGCATCTTCGAGGAGCGTTTCGACGGCGCCCGCCTTGGCGAGACGGCGGCCGTGGCCGGCATGGCGCCCTACCTGCGCGCCAAGTATGCCAACGTGAAGCTGGACGCCATCATTGCCGAGAACCAGCTGGCCAATCGTTTCCTGTCCGAGCACCCCGACCTGTTCCCCGGCGTGCCGCGCCATTACGTCAACCACGGCCGGCGCGACTGGCAACCGGACGAAGGCTCCAGCCTGGAAGTGCTGCCGGACTTCGTGCGCTCGCTGGGCGTCATCACGCAGATGGCGCCGTCCATCAAGCGCATCGTCGTCATCGGCGACCAGACCACCCGCGTGCAGCAGTGGCTGGTCAGCGTACGCGCCGCGGCCAGCCTGCACCGCCACCGCATCGTGTTCGAGTATCACGACCGCGACACCTTCGCCGAATTGGAAAAGCTGGTCGCCTCGCTCGACCGCACCAGCGCCGTCTACCTGCTGCCGACCGGGCTCGACAGCACAGGCGCCCTGATCACGCCACCGACCTTGGCCCGGCGCCTGGCGGCCGCCAGCAATGCCCCCATCTTCACCAGCCTGCAGTCGCTGGTGCTGCCCGGCATCGTCGGCGGCTACGTCGTCAGCGGCGAGAGCATCGGTCGCATCATCGCCCGCATCATGCTGGGCCAGCCAGTCGACACGGCCAAGGTCCAGGGCTATTACTTCGACTACCCCACCGTGCGCCGCTTCGGCCTGGGCGCCGTGCCGTCCGGCGCCATCCTGCTGAACCGGCCCGGCAATATCTGGGATCTGTACGGCTGGCAGATCATCGCCGGCCTGACCCTGATCGTCGTCGAAGGCGTGCTGATCACGGCCCTGTTCGTCGCCCTGCGCGACCGCCGCCGCATGCTGGCCGACCTGAACAATGAGCGCAACAACCTGGAAGACCGGGTCCTGCAGCGCACCCTGGAATTGCTGATGGCCAATACCAAGCTGGAGCAGCTGGCCACGACGGACCCGCTGACGGGCATCGCCAACCGGCGCAAGATGACCGACACCATCGGCGCGGAACTGGAACGGGCCGCCCGCTTCGGCCACCCGCTGTCCGTGCTGATGGTCGACATCGATTACTTCAAGCGCATCAACGACACCTTCGGCCACGAAGTGGGCGACCGCGCCATCGTCGCCATGGCCAACCTGCTGACGGCGTCGCTGCGCACGATCGACACGGCGGCCCGATTCGGCGGCGAGGAATTCGTCGTGCTGATGCCGGAGACGGACGAGGGCGTGGCCGCCATCGCCGCCGAACGGCTGCGCGAGGCGGCCGGCACCCTCCGCCTGGCCGCCGAGGACGGCGTGCAGGTGGCGCTGACGGTCACGATCGGCGTGGCCTCGGCGCGGCCGGACGATACGCCGTCGGCCCTGGTGGTGCGGGCCGACAAGGCGCTGTATCGGGGCAAGAAGGACGGCCGCAACAGAGTCGTGCGGGAAGGCCGCGTGGCCGTGTGACCTATTCGGCGTCCGGCTGGGCCGTCGGGTGCGCGGCCTGGAAGGCCGGGATATCGGCGCAGGCGGCGTGGATGCGTGCGACGGTCGGATACGGCGCCAGGTCGACGGCGAAGCGCTCGGCATTGAACACCTGCGGCACCAGGCAGCAGTCGGCCAGGGTCGGCGTATCGCCGTGGCAGAAGCGGCCCGTTTCGCCGTCGCGCGCCAGGTGCGTTTCCAGCACGGCCAGCCCGTCGCGCAGCCAGTGGCGGTACCAGTCCATTTTCAGTTCGTCCGAGAGGCCCATGGGCCCCGTCAGGTGTTGCAGCACGCGCAGGTTGGTCAGCGGATGGGTGTCGGCGGCGATAGTAAGCGCCAACGCGCGCACCCGCGCCCGGCCCACCGCGTCCTGCGGCAGCAGCGGCATGAAGGGATGCGTTTCGTCGAGGTACTCGATGATGGCCAGCGACTGCGTCAAGGTCACGCCATCGACCTGCAGCGCAGGCACCAGCGCGGCCGGGTTGATGTCGCGATAGGCCGGCTGCCGCTGCTCGCCGCCGCCCCGCAGCAAGTGCACCGGCACGGCCTCGTAGGCCACCCCTTTCAGGTTCAGCGCGATGCGCACGCGGTAGGCGGCCGAGCTGCGAAAGTACGTGTACAGTTTCATGGATATTCTTCACGCAAACATTGCTCAGAAAATGGGGACAGACCCCATTTTTTTGGCAACATTGTTAACTGAACCGTCCGGCCCTCAGGCCCGGCCGGGATAGCGGCGTACGACCTGATCGATGGTGCCGAAGATGCTGGCGCCGCCCGCGTCCTGCATCTCGATGCGCACCGTGTCGCCGAAGCGCAGGAACGGCGTTTGCGGCGCGCCCCCTTCGATGGTTTCGTACATGCGCACTTCGGCCAGGCAGCAGTAGCCGACGCCGCCGTTTTCCACCGACGAGCCGTGCAGGCTGCCCTGCTTGTTCGACACGGTGCCCGAGCCGATGATGGTGCCGGCGCCCAGTTCGCGCGTCTTGGCCGCGTGCGCCACCAGCTGGGCGAAGCTGAACGTCATGTCCTCGCCCGCGTTCGGGCGGCCGAAGGGCTTGCCGTTCAGGTCGACCCGCAGCGGCAGGCGCAGCTTGTTGTCCTGCCAGGCGTCGCCAAGCTCGTCCGGCGTGACGGCTACCGGGGAGAAGGCACTGGCCGGTTTCGACTGGAAGAAGCCGAAGCCCTTGGCCAGCTCGTTCGGAATCAGGTTACGCAGCGACACGTCGTTGACGAGCATGACGAGGCGAATCGCGCCGGCGGCCTCCTCGGGCGTCGCGCCCATCGGCACGTCGCCCGTAACGACGGCCACTTCCGCCTCCAGGTCGATGCCCCACTCTTCCGACAGCGCGTCGATCGGGTCGCGCGGGCCGACAAAACGGTCCGAGCCGCCCTGGTACATCAGCGGATCGTTGTAGAACGAGGCCGGCACTTCGGCATTGCGGGCCTTGCGCACCAGCTCGACGTGGTTGATGTAGGCCGAGCCGTCGGCCCACTGGTAGGCGCGGGGCAGCGGCGAGTGGCACGCGGCCTGGTCGAACGGTTGTGCTTCCGGCGTATCGCCGGCGTCCAGCGCCGCGGCGATGCGGGCCAGCTGCGGCGCTACCGTGTCCCAGTCGTCCAGCGCGGCCTGCAAGGTGGCGGCAATGGCCGGCACGGGCACGCAGTGACGCAGGTCGCGGCTGACGACGACCAGCTGGCCGTCGCGTTTGTCGTTCTTCAGGGTGGCAAGTTTCATATGCGGCGCTTTCAGGGCAATTTCGGTTGAGCTTATTAGACCCCCGATTGAGCTATCATACAAACGATATTTTCCAGTCTATTTATCAATTTTCCCAATGAATCCCACGATCCGCCAGATGCGCGCCCTCGTCGCCGTCGCCCGCACGGGCAGTTTCACGCAGGCTGCCGCCCTGCTGCACCAGACGCAGTCGGCCTTGTCCGGCCAGATCAAGGAACTGGAGCAATTGTTGGGCGTGAAAGTGGTCGAGCGCAACACGCGCCGGGTCGAGCTGGCCGACGTGGGCCGGGAACTGGTGCCCCTGTTCGACAAGATGCTGCAGGACCTGGACGGCGCCATGCTCGACATCGCCAGCCGCAAGGCGCTGCGCAAGGGCGTGGTGCGCGTGGCGGCGCCGCAGATGATGGCGTGCACCCTGCTGCCGGAAGTGATGGCGGCGTACATGGCCGAACACCCCGGCGTGCAGGTCTTGCTGGTCGATTGCGCGGTCGACAACGTGGCCCAGCGCGTCGCCAGCGGTGAGGTCGATATCGGCGTCGGCCCGGAACGCGACGCGCCGGCCGGCATCGGCGCCCAGCTGCTGTTCGACCTGCCTTTCGTGGCGGTGTTTCCGCCGGGCCATGCGCTGGCGGCGCGGCAGGCCGTCACCTGGGCCGACATCGACGACCATCCATTTATCGCGCTGCAGGGCCAGTTCACGGAGCGGTTGCTGCGGGACATGCGTACCCGCAGCCAGCCCGGCCCCATCACCCCCTACAGCGAAGTGACGTTCATGACGACGGCGCTGGCCATGGTGGCGGCAGGCCTTGGCGTCACGGCCTGCCTGCCCTACGCCGCGCCGATGGTGCGTCTGCACGGCCTCGAAATGCGGCCGCTGACCTCGCCGGAGCTGACGCGCAAGTTCTTCATCCACACCCGCACGACGCGTTCGCTGTCGCCCGCCGCCGAGCGCTTCATCGCCTTCCTGTGCGCATTCGTGGAGCGCATGCCCGCCGTGCTGTAACGGCGGCGGCGTCGCCGCGCGACGCGGCATGCCGGCTCCGCCCCTCCCCTCATAGCCTGTCCACGCGACTTTTCCGCAGCCTGCGTTGCTGAGCCGCGACATTAAATAAAGCTTATTGCTTTATTTAGTTGTGGAAAGCACAATCGGCATCGCTGCACCGACATCGATAACAATATTGAGGAGACACAGCATGACCGCTATCACCCGTATGGCCTTTTCCCTGGCGCTCGCCTTCCTGTCCGGCGCCGCCCACGCCGACGCCGACCCCAACGACACGGAAGGCTTCCACGGCTATCTGCGCGCCAGCACCGGCAGCAGTTCCAAACATGGCCCGCAAAGCTGCTACGCACTGGGCGGGCCGACGTCGTCCTACCGACTCGGCAACGAATGCGATTCGTACACGGAATTCGGCTATACCAAGGAGCTGGCCACGGCCCCGAACGGCGTCAGCTTCGCCGGCACGATCTGGGTCAGCGCCTATGCGCCGGGCTCGGATTTCCGCGATGCCGGGCTGAAGCTGTTGAAGGGCTATGTCGAGGCAAGGGGCCTGCCCTTCCTGAACGGCGGCATGGCGTGGGTCGGCAAGCGGTATTACTACCGTCCCGACATCCACATGCTCGATATGCAGTACATCAATATGAACGGCACCGGCGGTGGCGTGGACAAGATCGGACTGGGCGCAGGCAAGCTCAGCTACGCCGTGTTCAAGGACAACGATACCAACACGACCGGCGCCGGCGGCGCCATCGTCAACACCCCCGCCGCGCTGCGCCAGAACCTGCTATACCAGGACTTGCCCGTCAACGCCGGCGGCACGCTCGACGCGGCACTGACGATCGTCACGGCCAGCGGGCGCAACCGTACAAAGGGGGAGCAAGGCGACGCCGGCCACGACGGCTGGGCCATCGGCCTGTTCCACCGGCAGCAGGTGCTTGGCGGCAGCAACCTGGCCGGCTTCCAGTACGGCAGCGGTCCAGGTACCGGTATCGGCCTGTGCTGTTCGCGCATGGGGCCGTCGGGCAGCACGGCGCTCGGGGCGGACGTGAAGCGCATCCGCGTGCTCGACAACCTGGTCATCCAGCCGAGCCGCCGCTTCAGCCTGGAACTGGCGGCGCTGTACCAGAAGGACAAGGCGGACGACCCGGTACTGCGCAACACGTGGACCACGCTGGGCGTACGGCCCGTCTACGCTGCCTTGCCCAACCTGAAGCTGCAGGCCGAACTGGGCTATACCGCGCTGCGGCAGGACAGCACCGGCCAGACCGCGCGCCTGACCAAGCTGACCCTGGCGCCGGCGATCGCGCTGGGCGAAAGCTATTGGTCGCGCCCGGAACTGCGCCTGTTCGTCACCTACGGCAAGTGGAACGGCGCGGCCACGCCCCTGGTGAACGCCAGCAATAATGGCGGCCCCGTGTATGGCGACGCGACCAGCGGCACGTCGGCCGGCCTGCAGGTCGAGGCCTGGTGGTAGCAAGGTGGATGCGCGCCGGATCAGGCTTCCAGCTTGAGGAACAGCTCGCGGTCCGGCGCGAAATTGGCATACAGCGGCAGCAGCGCGCCGCCCAGTGCGCGCGCGTCGGAACCGATGGTGCCGGCCTGCACCTGCGGCCGCTGCACGCCTTCCCAGTCGTACAGCTCGACGGCGTCGGCAATGGCCGCCAGCAGCTGGTCGAGCAGCATGCGGCTGCACGAGCCGTCGACGATGACGCCTTCCGGATCGAGCACGCAACTGGCACTGGCGATGGCCATCGCGATCGCCCGCGCCGCCTGCCCAACCCACTGCGTGCTGTGCTCGGCCCATGGTGCCTGGCAGGCGCGCTCGTCGTAGGCCGCTGCCGGATCGAGCCCCGCCGCCTCGTAGCGGCGTTCCAGGCCCAGCAGCGAGGCGGTCGACAGCAGTTGCGCCGGTGCGCGCCCGCCGGGCGCCGCCACGCCGACCGGCAGCGAGCCGACCGCGCCCGCATTGCCGTGCAGCCCCGCATACAGGTTGCTGTCAATGACCAGCCCGCCGCCGATGAAGGTATCGACGAACAGGTACAGGAAACTCTTGACGCTGCGTCCCCTGCCCGCCACCAGTTCGGCCACGCAGGCCGCCGCCGTGTCCTTCGCGAACATCACCGGCAAGCCCGTGTCGGCCTCGATGCGGCGCGCCACGTCCAGTTGCTGCCAGCGCCCGCCCTGGTCCTGCGCCACGCCCATCAGTTCCTGCCAGCTGCCCAAGGACAGGGGCGCCGCCACACCGATGCCGAGAATGCGGCTGCGCAATGCCGGCGCCAGCGACGCCCGCATCGCGCCGACCTGTTCGGCAATGGCCTGGAAGACCAGGTCCGGCTCGGGAAACGCGTAGGTCTGCGAATAGCGCATGCGGACCGTGTTGGTGAAGTCGAGCAGCAGCACGTCGAGGCTGCGCCGGCCGATCTTGACGCCGATCGAAAAGGCGCCATCGGGGCGCAAGGCAATCGGCACCGACGGCTGGCCGATCTTGCCGCGCAGCGGTTCGAGTTTCATCACCAGGCCATCGTCGGCCAGTCGCGCGATGATCAGCGCCACCGTCTGCGTGCTCAGCGTCGTCAGCCGCGCGAGGTCGGCCTTCGGCAGGCTGCCGTGCAGGCGGATGGCCTGCAGCACGACGCGCTCGTTGAACTGGCGCATGCCGGTCTGGTTCGATCCCCGCGGACGCAGGTTGGCAGCCTCCGGTTCTTCCGGCGCCGATGCGGCGGGTCGGTGAATTTCCTGCATGTACAGCTCCTGCGCGGGCGCATAAGGGGTTGGTCTGGCGAAGACGCGAGTCTGCACCATGATGCCCGCGTTGGCAATATTGCTTCGTCAGCTCGGCCGTGAGCGCGCCGTGGCACTGGCGCGACTAATTAAATCAAATAGCTTGATTTAATCATACGACAAGAATATATTTCAGTCAGCGCTGCCTGCGCTCCCTGCCCGGCTCGATCCGGACAGGTAGACCAACAAGAACCCTTACGGAGACCTGCATGACTGCAAAGCATTGCCTCGCCCTTGCGTTGATCGCGTCCATCACCGGCCTCGCCGCCGCCGAAGAGCCCGTCATCGGCCTGATCACAAAGACTGAAATCAATCCCTTCTTCGTCAAGATGAAGGAAGGCGCGCAACAAGCCGCCAGGATGCGCGGCGCGAAGTTGCTGACGGCGGCGGGCAAGTCCGACGGTGACAATGCCGGCCAGGTGACGGCGATCGAAAACATGGTGTCGGCCGGCGCCAAGGCCATCCTCATCACGCCCAGCGATTCCAAGGCCATCGTGCCGGCCATCCGCAAGGCACGTGAACAGGGCGTGCTCGTGATCGCCCTGGACAGCCCGGCCGAACCGGCCAGTGCCACCGATGCGCTGTTTGCCACCGACAATTTCAAGGCGGGCCTGCTGATCGGGCAGTATGCCAAGGCGGCGCTGGCCGGCAAGCCGGCAAAAATCGCCACGCTCGACCTGTTCCCCGGCCACCCGGTCGGCATTGCCCGCCACAACGGCTTCCTGGCCGGCTACGGCATCGCCGGCGTCAGCCCGAAGACGGTGGGCCTGGCAAAACATGCGGACGTGGTCTGCATGGCCGACAGTTTCGGTGACCAGGGCAAGGGGCAGACGGCGATGGAAAACTGCCTGCAGAAGAACCCGGACATCAACCTGGTCTACGCCATCAACGAACCGGCTGCCGCCGGTGCCTACAAGGCGCTGAAAGCGGCCGGCAAGGAAAAGGGTGTACTGGTCGTCTCCGTCGACGGCGGCTGCGCCGGCGTGCGCGACGTCCGGTCCGGTGCCATCGGCGCCACGTCGCAACAGTACCCCCTGAAGATGGCCGCGCTGGCGGTCGATGCCGGCGTCGCCTATGCGAAGACGGGCAAGAAGGCCAGCGGCTATGTCGACACCGGTGTCACGCTCGTCACCGACAAGCCCATGGCAGGCGTGGACAGCCGTGACACCGCCTTCGGCCTGAGCGCCTGCTGGGGCAAGTAAGCACTGTCCGGGGCGGCCCCGCCCCGCCCCCATATAGCGAAAGGAAACCCATGAATGCCCAACTGAAGCCCGCGCCCGTGCCTGTCGCACCGGCGACCGCCCTGCCCACCCGCCAGGGGCTGGCCCGCCTGAAAGACGTGCTGCCCCCCGTGACCGTACTCGGCCCCCTGGTCGCGTTGCTGGCCGCCGTCCTCTTCTTTGCCACGCAATCCGAGCGCTTCCTCAGCGGACAGAATTTTTCATTGATCCTGCAGCAAGTGATGGTGGTCGGCGTGATCGCCATCGGCCAGACGCTGATCATCCTGACGGCCGGTATCGACCTGTCCTGCGGCATGGCGATGGCGCTAGGCTCGGTCGTATTGTCCAAGTTCGCCGTCGACCTGGGCATGCCGCCCTTTGCCGCCGTGCTGTGCGGCATGGCCGCCTGCGTGTTGATCGGCTTCGTCAACGGCGCGCTGGTCACGTCGATCAAGCTGCCGCCCTTTATCGTCACGCTCGGCACGATGAATATCGCCTTCGCCATCACGCAGATCTATTCGCAGGCGCAGACGGTGACGGGCTTGCCGGAAGCCATGACGTTCTTCGGCAATACCTTCCGGCTCGGCCAGACCAGCGTCACGTACGGCACCGTGCTGATGCTGGCCCTTTACCTGCTGACCTGGCTCTTCCTGCGCGAAACGGCGCCGGGGCGCCACCTGTACGCTGTCGGCAACAACCCGGAAGCGGCGCGCCTGACCGGCATTCCGACGTCGCGTGTGCTGCTGGGCGTCTACATGATCGCCGGCCTGTTCTACGGCATCGCCGCCCTGCTGTCGGTGGCCCGCATGGGCGTGGGCGATCCGCAGGGAGGCCAGACGGACAATCTCGACAGCATCACGGCCGTCGTACTTGGCGGCACCAGCCTGTTCGGCGGGCGCGGCTCCATCGTCGGCACGCTGGTCGGCGTGCTGATCGTCGGCGTGTTCCGCAATGGACTGACCTTGATGGGCGTGGCGTCCGTCTACCAGATCCTGGTCACCGGCATCCTCGTCATCCTGGCAGTGGCCACCGACCAACTGACGCACAAGAAGGGTTAAATCATGACTGCAACGACTCCCGCCACCGTGCTGCAGGCGCGCGGCCTGGTGAAACGCTACGGCGGCGTGACCGCGCTCGACGGCACCGACTTCGACCTGCGCGCCGGCGAAATCCTGGCCGTCATCGGCGATAACGGCGCCGGCAAATCCTCGCTGATCAAGGCGCTGTCCGGCGCCGTCGTGCCCGACGAGGGACACTTGCGCCTGGACGGCGAACTGGTGCACTTCAAGTCGCCCATCGACGCGCGCCGCCACGGCATCGAGACGGTCTACCAGGACCTGGCCGTGGCGCCGGCGATGACGATCGCGGAAAACCTGTTCCTCGGCCGCGAACTGCTGCGTCCGGGCTTGCTGGGCAAATGGCTGCGCCTGATCGACAAGAAGCGCATGCTGGCCGAGGCGGCCGGCCATATGCAGGACCTGAGGATCGGCATCCGCTCGATGCAGCAGGCCGTCGGCACCTTGTCCGGCGGGCAGCGCCAGGGCGTGGCGGTGGCGCGCAGCACGGCGTTCGCGAAACACGTCGTCATCCTCGACGAGCCGACCGCCGCGCTCGGCGTCAAGGAAGGCAATATGGTGCTGGAGCTGATCCGGCGCGTGCGCGACCGCGGCCTGCCCGTGATCCTGATCAGCCACAACATGCCGCACGTCTTCGAAATCGCCGACCGCATCCATATACAGCGGCTGGGCAAGCGCGTTGCCGTCGTCGACCCCAAGCATATCGGCATGTCCGACACCGTTGCCGTGATGACGGGCGCGAAGGACCCACGCGAGCTGCCGGAACTGGCCCATGCTTAAAGGAATCGATCCCCTGCTGAGCCCGGAGCTGCTGAAGGTGCTGGCCGAGATGGGCCATGGCGACGCCATCGCCGTCGTCGATGCCAATTTCACGGCCGCCACGCTGGGGAACGGCAAGCCGGTGATCCGCCTGCCCGGCATCGGCCTGCAGCGCGCCTGCGCCGCCGTGCTGTCGGTATTTCCGCTCGACCTGCCCGGCCGGCCGGTCACGTTCATGGCCATTTCGGAGCGGCCGGACGGTTACCGGTCGGCCCTTCAGCGCGAGCTGCTGGCGCTGTGCGCCGCGGCCGGCCCGGTGCCGGCGGCGCAGTGCGAAGCACTCGAACGCTTCGCCTTCTACGAACAAGTGAAGGCGGCCTACGCCATCGTGCAGACGGGGGAATTGCAGCCCTACGCCAACTTCCTGTTCCGCAAGGGCGTGCTCGCCGGGCCGCACGAGGACCGCTGACATTACCGCGCGCCTGCGGCGCCTTTCGAAGCCTTTCAACTTTTACTAACGGCCGCGCTACGCGGCCCATCTCAGGAGAATCACATGGTGGTGACATTCGGCGAAGCCCTGGTCGACATGATCGAAATGCCGGACGGCCGCTTTGCCGCCGCGCTCGGCGGGGCCGTCTGCAATTTCGCGGTCGCCGCCGCGCGCCAGCAGATCGACGTGACCTACCTCAACCCGCTGTCGCAGGACAGCTTTGGCCAGGGCTTTGCCGGCCTGCTGGCGCGGGCCGGCGTCACGGTGGCAAGCGCCACGCGCAGCGCGAGGCCGACCTCGCTGGCCATTGTCACGCTCGACGCCGACGGCTCGCCCAGCTATGCCTTCCACCGCGAGTGCGTGGCCGACCGCGACATCACGCCGGCGCACGCCTGCGCGATGCTGCCGCCGGCCGTGACCGTGTTCCACACGGGCGGCCTGGCGCTGGTGCCCGACGATATCGATGGCACGCTGGCCGTCATCACGGCCGCGGCAGCCGCCGGCGCGCTGGTATCGATCGATGCCAACCTGCGCCCGCGCGTCTGCGGCGACCTGCCGGCCTATGCGGCCGGCGTGCGCCGCGCCCTGGCGCTGGCCCACCTGATCAAGGTCAGCGAGGAGGACCTGCTTCACCTCGGCTATGGCGGCATGGCGCCGCTGGCGGCCGCCCGGATGCTGCTGGACACGCTGGACGTGTCCCTGATCGCACTGACCCTGGGCGCGCAGGGCGCCGTGCTGCTGTCGCGGCGCGCCTGCATCACGCTGGCTGCACCCGAAGGCATCGACGTCATCGACACCGTCGGCTGTGGCGACAGCTTCCTCGCCGGGCTGGTGGCCAGCCTGGCCGCCGACGGTGCGCTGTCGGCCGCCGCTCTGGACGATGCCGGCGAAGCCATCTTGGCGCGGGCGCTACGCCATGGCGTGGCCGCCGCCAGCCTGAACGCGATGCGCCAGGGTTGCCAGCCACCCGGTGCGGCCGACGTCGCGCAATTCCTGGCGTCCGGCGCGATTCCACCCGTGCGTATTGAAACACCGGGCATAGCCGAGGGACGTTCGCCAAGCCCTCATGCCTCGCCCGCTGCGAACGCGCACGTGGCCCGGCGAGCGTAAAAGGCAGGCAGGGGCCGCCCCTGTCGCTTCAGGGGCGCGCAGCGGCACCGCCCGTGCCGTCGCTGCCCGTGTGGGGGCAGTGCCGGAACGCGCGGACGGGCGCTACAATCGTCGCTTTCCGCTCCCCTCGCCTCCCATGTCGCACAACACCATCGAAATCAACCGCGCGATGGACCGCTTCGACGGCCACCACAGCGTCTGGCTGTTCGGCTACGGCTCGCTGATCTACAAGGCCGACTTCCCCTACCTGGAGCGCCGTCCCGCCAGCATCGCCGGCTGGACGCGCCGCTTCTGGCAAGGCTCGCACGACCACCGGGGCACACCCGAAGCGCCGGGCCGCGTCGCCACCATCGTGCCGGCACCAGGCGCCATCTGCCACGGCATGGCCTACCTGGTCACGCCGGAGGAGTTCGCCCACCTGGACCACCGCGAAAAGAACGGCTACCTGCGCCTGGCCATCGACATCCACTTCGACGGCGGCGGCGCCGAGGAAGGCCTGGTGTACATCGCCCGCCACGACAATGCGGCCTACCTGGGCGAAGCCCCGGAACTGGAGATCGCCAGCCACATCGCCCGCGCCCACGGCCCCAGCGGCCCGAATGCCGAGTACCTGCTGCGCCTGGCGCAGGCGCTGCGGGAGATGGGGCATGTGGATGAGCATGTGTTTGCCATCGAGAACCATCTGGCGGCGCTGGGCCAGCCTCACACCTGATCAGTGGAGACTCGCATGGGACTTCTGACCTTCAGCCTGAACGTGACGCTGGACGGCTGCGTCGACCACCAGGAAGGCATCGCCGACGACGAGACGCACGCGTTCTTTACCCGGCTCCTCGACGAGAACGGCGCGATGCTGTGGGGCCGGACTACCTACGAAATGATGGAAAGCTACTGGCCGGCGGTCGCCTGCGGGGATGTGGCGGCACCGCCGGCTGTGCGTGATTGGGCGCTCAAGCTGGAGACAAAGCCGAAGTACGTCGTGTCGTCAACGCGAACGGATTTCCCGTGGACGAACTCTCACCACATCGGCTGCGACTTGCGCTCGGCAGTGCAAAACCTTAAGGACGCCACCCCGGCCGGCGTGCTCCTCGGCAGCGGCATGCTGGCGCTCGAGCTGGATCGACTGGAACTGATCGACGCCTACCGATTCCTCGTTCACCCGAGGATCGCCGGTCATGGCCCGACGTCGTACCACGGCGGGCTGCCCGGCACGCGACGGCTGGAACTCGTATCGGCGACGCCGCTCAACAACGGCGCGGTGGCGATGGCGTACAGACGAGAGCGCGACTGACAGTGGGCTGCCAAGGCAGGTCCGCCTCGCGGGTTTCCGGCGCGCAGAGAACGTTGGATGAGCGTTTTCTTAACGGTGTGAGCGTCTATGGCGGGCGGCACTTCGCTAGCCCACGCTGGCCGGCTGACTGCCGATCAGCTTGCATCCACACTCCGTCTTGCACCCTTCGACCGCCACCGGTACGCCGTTGACCGTGACGGCGTCGGAGGCGGTAACGATCTTGTTGACGCCATGCGGTTTGCCGCCCGGGTAGAGCTGCGGGCAGGCAACCTTGTCCCCGAGCCTTGCGATCGCGCGCCCGCGCACATCATGGGTCGGCGAGCCGCTGATGACGGTTCCACCGTGATCGGTTTTATCGCCCACCGTGATGATTTTTTGAGGCATTTCCGTCTCCGTAACAGTTGACGATGTCAGTAGCTCGGCGGGCCGTCCGGCTCGGGCTCGATGGCGTTCTGGATGCCCTTCCATGCGGGGAGTTCTGCGGGAGGCAGCGGCAGCACCTTGTCGAGGCGAGTCAGTTTCAGGTCGGGGTTGAGGTCGAGTGCCTGGTAGATCTGCTGATATCGGCTTTCACGCTCCGGATCGGGCAGGATATGGAGTTCTTTGAGCGCCGCCTGCTCATGTTTGTCACGCAAACTCCAGTCTTTAGTTTCGAAAAAAAACATTAGCGCTACCGCAGATTCTTTGTTGCCGAACCTTGTGCCTGCCTGGTAATACTCCAGCGCTGCGGCAAAATCATTGAATAATTCTGCTCTAATTCCGAGGTTGTAGGCAGCCGCACCGTGGCCCTGCGTATACGCGCAGATCACCATCGCTTGCTCAGCATCTCGGCGTTCGGCCTTCAAATAGGCCGCTGCCAGAGCCACCTGCGCCTCCGGACTGCCAAGCTCCGCCGCTTTGCGGAAATACGCCCAAGCGATCTGCTCATCCTGCGCAGCACCGCCATAGCCATGCTCGTGCGCGACGCCGAGATCGTAGTAGCCCCAGGCCTGGCCGGCCGCAACGGCCGAGCGCAGGATTTCCACCAGCTTGTCCGCATCCGGATCAAGCACGTGGTTCTTCTCGAGGGGGCCGAGGCCGGACCGGTAGAAGTTCGCCATCAATGCACGTGCCCCCCAGTCGCCCTGGTTCGCGGCGGCCTGCACGTCCTGCAGGATGCCGAGCGCTTCCTGGCGCGTCAGCTGCCACTCGATCTTGCTGCGCCACAGTTTGCGGGCATTGATGTAGAGGCGATAGGCGTTCGGATCGCGGGTCTTCGGCATTGTGTCCTTCCAGCGTCCGCAGGTCGGGATTGGACCGCTGACGTCGAACGGCTGCAAGCCGGCGGGGATCGTGTGCATTTTCACGTATTCCAGCTGCGTGGCGAAGGCATAAGCTCCCGCGACGACGACGGGTGCCGCGCATAGAAGGATGCACCAGCTGCGAAAGGTCGACATGGCTGAAAAGTAGGTTCGGGACGTGGGAGCGTGTCGTGGCGATGACGTCAGTAGCTCGGCGGACCGTCCGGCTCGGGCTCGATGGCGTCCTCGATGCCGTTCCATGCGGGGAGTTCTGCGGGAGGCAGTGGCAGCACCTTGTCGAGGCGAGTCAGTTTCAGATCGGGATTGAGGTCGAGTGCTTGATCGATTTGCTTGTACCTGCTCTTACGTCCCGAATCAGCTAAAATTCCGAGCTCTTTTAGCGCAGCCTGATCCTGCTTGTTATGTGAAGTCCATTTTTCCAGGTCAAATTTAAACATCAATGCTGCGGCGGAGGGCTCGCTCCCGAAGCTTGCCCCGGCCTGGTAATACTCGACCGCGGCCTTAAAATCTTTGCGAAGCTCTGCTGAGATTCCTAGATCATAAGCCGCAGGACCGTGACCCTGTCTGTAAGCGCACATCACCATCGCTTCTTCGGCATCACGGCGTTCCGCCTTCAGGTACGCGCTTGCCAACGTCATCTGCGCTTCCGGGCTGCCGAGCTCCGCCGCCCTCCTGTAATAGGCCCATGCGATCTTGTCATCCTGCGCAGCCCCCCCGTAGCCATGCTCGTGCGCGACGCCGAGATCGTAGTAGCCCCAGGCCTGGCCGGCCGCGACGGCCGAACGCAGGATTTCCACCAGTTTGTCCGCATCCGGATCGAGCACGTGATTCTTCTCGAGGGGACCAAGGCCGGACCGGTAGAAGTTGGCCATCAATGCACGTGCCCCCCAGTCGCCCAGGTTCGCGGCGGCCTGTACATCGTGGAGGATACCGAGCGCTTCCTGACGCGTCAGCTGCCACTCGATCTTGCTGCGCCATAGCTTACGGGCATTGATATAGAGGCGATAGGCGTTCGGATCGCGGGTCTTCGGCATCGTGTCCTTCCAGCGTCCGCAGGTCGGGATTGGACCGCTGACGTCGAACGGCTGCAAGCCGGCGGGGATCGTGTGCATTTTCACGTACTCCAGATGTTGTTGTAGAAAATAGGTGCCTGTCGCAAGCAAGATTGAGGCGCCGCCGATCAAAAGCCAGCGTGGTATCGGGCATCTCATGTCAGATCACCGGCGGGCCAGGTTGCCTGTTGACGTGGAAGGTGGCGATCTGACCTTTGAGAGGCCAGCCATTCGCCATCGCTTTGGTGTTTTTTTGCATTAAATCCAGCCATGTCTTGAAGGTTTCTTCCATATCACCAAATTGCGCCGGCCCCTCTTCATCCGTGCACTGCTTGAATAGCTTCTTGCGCAAGTCAAATGCAACATCCTTGGCCTGGCTCAGCAAATTGAGCTCGCTGTCCAAGGCCATGCTGCGCACGTTCAGGTTGGCCGACCCGACCGTGAAGGCAGCATCATCGACAATCGCCACCTTCGCGTGGATATAGGTCTCTTCGTAATCCCTCGGGGATTTCGGCTGCTCCGCACCGCTCCACATCGAGGCCATCAGAGCCTTGATACCGCGTTTCTCGAGCTCCGCCGCCGTAATCGGCGTCTTCGCCTTGCCCCGCTTGGCGCGCTTCAGCGCTTCTTCGTGCTCGACCTTCATGGTCTCGCTTCTTCCCAGCTGCAGGGCCACGTCATAGGTCGCCAGGTCCATGCCGTCGGTTTCGGGTGTCGAGGTCAGGATGAACACGTAGATGGGCTTGGTGTAGCCCGCGCTGCGCAACTTCTCCACGCACGCCGTCAGGTAAGTTGCCCACTCCTCGTACTGGATATACTGGTTCTGGATGAAGATATAGTGATGCGTGAGCCGGGTCAGGTTGGCGTAGCATTCCTTGATCGACTTTTCCTGATACGCCGGGTACGTGCGCAACAACTGCGCGCTGTGGTGGCAGTCCTTCAGGGCAAAATCGGCAGCCTTGAAGCGACTCCTGTCCTGCACGAGAGGGTGCACTTTCACCGGCTGCTCAGTCGCGGCCTTGGCCGCAGCCGCAGCCGCCTTGACCGCCAAACCTGCCGGCGTCATCCAGATCGCATTCATCAAGGACGACGTGGCCTGTTCGGACTCGGCCCAGCCCGTGCAGAAATTGTGGTTCATGTCGTACAGGATGGCGCCGCGCACGCGCAGCGACACGTCCTGGTACGGTTTCGCGGTGAACCCGTATTGATTGATGAACTCCATCTGGCGCTGAGTCTTTCGCCGCGACGGTCGGTCAGGTTGACCCGACATCGATCGCATTTGCCGCTCGTACCAGTCCTGCGCTTCATCTGCGGCAGCCGCGAGCTTGCTGTCGCACTCAGCCGGATTCTTCTTGTACAGCGTTTCGCGGCGCCTGTCCTGGAAACGATGATCGGCGGTGTCCCAGAAGTCGGTCGTCGAGTTATGCCCCATCACGTAGCCGACGGCACGCGCCGGCGTTTCGTAATCGATCAGGATCATCTTCTGGTGATGGGTGGGATAGATGGATCCGGCCCGGCCGTCGACAGGACTAATCTTGTACTTCTCGCCGGCCAGCGCCGTTTCCCGAAACTTCAGGGCGACTTCACGAGTATGCAGCATGATGTTCGGCACTTTGTTCGCAAGGATTTCATCGAACCATTCACGGTTATACCGGTCGTGCGTTTCGCCGTAGTAGCCTGCGTAGGCGCCGATGGTGGGGACACGGGTTCCGTACAGGCCAGGATTATTCTTCTGGATTGCATACGACGCTGCATTGTCGTGCCAGAGCAGCAGGCGCACCGTGACCGGGCTCTCCTTGCGGGTCGCAATCTGCTTGAGCAGGTCGCCATAACGCATGCCGTCTTCGGCCGAACCACCACGGACCAGCACCATGCCAGGGTCGAATCCCCAGGTAATGATGTCCACGCTGCGCCGTGCCGCAAGGAGGTCGGTTTGTATGCGCTCGAACACATCTTCGCCGCAGATGAGAGGCACGATCTGGCAGTGATGCCGGGCCAGGTAGGTCTTGTGCTTGCTCGTCCTGACCCACCACGGCAAGGACAGGCATTCGTAAGGGCCCACGACCTGGTTGTAGCAAAGCTCCTGTGTATAGAGTCCTTCGTTTTCTTCCATGCCCATTCGCTTCCCCTTCATGGTTGGATTGCTATCGACGGCTGGAACTCATGCTTGCTCGCTGGACCGGGGACTGGCATCGATCCGGTCCTGGTTGAGGGAATGCTCGTCGTCCGTCAGGGCACCGCCGGGATTCTCGTAGCCGTGGTATCCCAGGCCCGCATTTAGTTCGTGTTGTTCTTCGTAGGCGCTGGCAGCGATATCGAAGGACTGCCCGGTTGGAAGCTCGACCTTGTATTTCGCGGCCGCCTCGAGCGCGTGCGCGAACTGGATATTCCCCTTGTCGTCGAAGTGTCCTTGCTCGACCAGGGCCCCGTCCTTGAACAGTTTGAAGGGCAAGCCGGCACTTGCGCGCCCGGCCGTCTCGGCGTGGCTGCCGATGTGCAGCGCGGCGCGACCCTTG